>ERZ795060.11-NODE-11-length-243983-cov-13.191376_pt1 | contig 243983 bp, 194 predicted proteins | sample MGYA00375144_ERZ795060 | MGnify/ENA primary metagenome ERZ795060 (study PRJEB30189, sample SAMN05720157) | activated sludge metagenome | isolation source: anaerobic digester from wastewater treatment plant | place: Japan | collected 2015-05-15 ...
TTATTTGTTATTGATAGGTTTTTTATCAGATGTTAATATGACATCTACATATATGTTTTTTTGTTGAAATGAGAATTCTCTACGCAGTATTTCAGCAATTAGTCCGATGCCGATGGTTAAGAAACCAATTCCAATGAATACGGTACTAACAGTTCCTAAAAATACATATCTTAGTTGGTCGCCATGAATATAGAATCCTGCGAGACTCGCAATTAATCCTAATGAACCTAATGCTATGGATAATAAGCCACGTTTTGTAAAGAAGTATGCTGGGGATTGACCGTGCCTTGACAGAAACCATACTGTATAGACATCAACGGCACCATGGAAAAATCGATTAAAACCGAATTTTGATTTGCCATATTTTCTTGGATGGTGTTCAACTGGGATTTCAGTGATTTTAAAACCTGATTCTACTGCAAGGACAGCAATAAGTCGATGCATTTCACCATACAGGGGTATATTTTGGATAACTTCCTTGCGGAAGGCTTTGAAGCCTGTATTTATATCATGCAGAGGCACCTTAAAAACTTTGCGGATGAAGGCATTATATATTTTTGACGGGATTGTTTTGTGCCATGGGTCAAAGCGGTGTTTTTTCCAACCACAGACAACATCGTAGCCTTCCTGAATTTTTTCAATTAATCTGGGAATTTCTTTGGGGTCGTCTTGTAGGTCCGCATCCATTGTAATAACTATATCGCCTGTGGCATTTTTAAAGCCTGTAGCAAGTGCACAACTTTTACCGAAGTTTCTTCGGAATTTTATAATTTCTATTTCTGATGGGTATTTTTCTTGCATTTTTTTCATTGAGGAGAATGTTTGGTCAGAACTTCCATCGTCAATAAGAATAATTTGTATGTTATGTGGTTTTGAATGAGTGATAATCCCTTCGATTAAGGGTTCGATTGTTAATTCTTCATTGAAGGCAGGTATTACGAAAGACAAATTCATTTTATTAAGCATACACCTTATTTATGATGTTAATGTTTTTCTTGATTCGTTACTTTTATAATATATATTGCAAACTCGATAATAAAATTTTATTCATAGTATAATCAAGCGGGAAAATTTGTATTTATTGTGAAAACAAAATATAAAGTTAATGTAAGGAGAATAAAGATGAAAAGAAGGAATTTCTTTGTTACTTGTGCCAGTGCTATTGCTGGTGGTGTTTTTTTGGCTGGTAGAAAGTCATATTCTGCGTTACCAGAAGATAAGCCTTTTTCCAACGTTAAGTTGAGAATGAGTGCACCTCTGGATTGGTTTCCTGGTAAGAAGCCTGAAGATAAATTAGAAGCGGTATCTGCTTGGGGTTTACCAGCCTATGAGTGGTTGCATCCGAAAGGTGATTTTAAGTCTATACGAAACAAAGCAGATTCGCTCGGGTTGGAATTAAGTTGTATTGTAGGTGTTGGTGCTATTGCTCCGAGACAAATGGTTGATGAGACGGACCATGACCGACTTGAAAAACAATTTAGAGAACGGATTGAAGTGGCGAAGCAATTAAATTGCAAGCGCTTAATAGGGCTTACTGGAAATGAGAGAACCGATGTATCTCGGGAAGTACAAAAGGAGAATGTTATTACGTGTTTAAAGCGTTTAGCACCTATTGCAGAGGATAATCAGGTTTATATTGTCGTTGAAGCGTTAAACCCATTAGTTGACCATCATGGATACTTTTTGTGTAGAACTGATGATACGATGGAGATATTAAAAGAGGTGAATAGCCCACATGTTTTGATGTTGTTCGATATTTATCATCAACAGATTACTGAAGGAAATGTGATACGAAATTTAACAGAGAATATAAGTAGGATAGGCCATTTCCATGTGGCAGACAATCCAGGACGGAAGGAACCTGGAACAGGAGAATTGAATTATCACAATATATTTAAAGCTATTGCGGGTACGGATTATAAAGGTTTTGTTGCTTTAGAATGTGGTCATTCTACTGATAATTACGAAGATACGTTAAGAGCAACATTGAAATGTCTCGAAGGTATTTAGTTGCTATTAGAGATATAAATACTTGACAAGAGTTAAAAATTTTTATGGTGGCGGAGAAGGTGTTTGTTCGTATTCAATTTTGGTAAGGTAAATTAAGAGAGGAGATTGTCTTTTTGTGTTTGGCTTAACAGATGAGATTAGACGGCGTATTATTGAAACATTTCCAGGTTTGGGTAGCGATGATATTCTTATTGCTACGCCACCAGACATTAAGATGGGTGATGTTGCTGTTCCACTGTTTGCTTTGTCTAAAAAGTTAAACATTTCATTACCAGTTATAGTAGAAGTCTGTTTGCCTCTTTTGGAGATAAAACCATGGGTTACAAAGGTAGAACAGAAGGGTGGGTATCTGAATTTGTTTCTTGACCGAGGATATTGTTCAGTAAAAATCGTTGAAGACGTATTCTCCAAAAGGGATAAGTATGGGTCATTGAGTTCAGGATTTGGAAAGAAAGCACTTATTGAGCATACAAGTATTAATCCGAATGCGAGTCCTCATGTGGGTAGGGCAAGAAATGCCATGTTAGGAGATTGTTTGTCTCGATTATTTCGTTTTGAGGGTTATGAGACTGAGGTGCATTATTATGTGAATGATATGGGTCGGCAGATAGGGCTGTTAGTTTTAATCGCCGATGAGTTGGAGAAGCTTGATTTTAATGGTATTCTTGATGCGTATGTTCAGGCTAACCAGAGGGCTGAAAATGAACCTGAATTTGCCAATAAGGGCTATGAGTTATTGGCTCTTATGGAGCAAGGGGATGAGGAGGTCAGGAAAAAATTTGTTCGTGTAACTGAATTGTGTCTGAGAGGACAATTGCAAGTATTGAAACGATTGGGTATTGAATATGACTATTTTGATAGAGAATCCGATTTTATCGAATCAGAAGAGTTAAACAAAGTCCTTGAGATTCTGAAAGAGAAAGGAGCATTATTTATAGATGAAGAAAATCGTTTAACCGTGGATTTGGCACAGTTGGGATTTACTCAGGAGGAGGGACGATATTTCGTTTTGCGTCGAGCAAATGGGAGCTCTATGTATGGCTATCGTGATTTGGCATATACGATTTATAAAGGGCATAGGGGAACCGATGAGAATTTGATTGTATTGGGAGAAGACCATAAATTATATTTTCAACAAATAGGGTTGATTTTGAGGAGTGCAGGTTATAGGATACCTGAGCCTATTTTTTATTCTTATATTTTATTAAAAGAAGGAAAGATGTCAACACGTCAGGGAAATGTAGTATTGCTCTCTGATTTTTTAGATAATGCATCGTCATTAGCGTTGGAGCGGGTTCGGGAACAATGTAAGGAACTTTCGGAGGAGGAACAGCAAGAGATAGCGGAGAAGGTCGCTGTGTCTGCGATACGTTTTTCTGTTCTTCGAGTAACGCCTTCTAAAAATGTTATCTTCGATATGGACAGTGCTCTATCATTCGAAGGTGATACGGGACCTTATTTGCAATACAGTTGTGCACGGATAAAGTCGATACTTAGGAAATATGGTAAGCCCATTCCTTATGATTTACCTGAAAATTTACCGCTACAAAAAGATGAAGAATGGCTTTTATTGCGAAGTATCTCTGAATTTCCCAGCATTGTTTTAAGTAGTATAAAACAATATAATCCAGCTATTATTGCTGGGTATGCTCTAAATTTGGCTCATGTTTTTACGTCGTTTTATCATGCCTGTCCTGTATTGTTTGCTGAGAATGATGATGTTATAAATATGCGGGTGCAAATTTGTTGGGCGACATTACAAGTGATGGAGAATGCATTATCGCTTTTGGGTATTCCTGTCCCTGATCGTATGTAGTAATGAGACTGTTTATATTGTTGGGACAGAATATGCGGAATCTGGTAGAAACATCCAGGTTGGTTCTTTTATCCCTTGTTTTTTTAATTCCTCCCATGCAAGATTAAAGCCTTCTTCGAGGGTGCTGATTTTTCTTCCTCCCAAAAGTAATACAGTTGATTCGAGTAATTCTGTAAGGAAATAGGTGTGTTGTGACTTTTCAAGTGTTGAGATAATAGTTTGGCCATTGACCTCACCATTTTTTCGTAATGTAGATAACAGCTTGTTTGTATCTCCTATTTCAAGCCATTCTTTGAATTTGTGTCCACCAAGTCCTTCCGGGCATGGGGCAATGAAGATTATTTTCCCGTGAGGTTGTTTCCGTGCTTGCCATGCATTTACCAGTGCTTTATGGCTTTGGAGAAAGTTTTTGGCATCACCTGCGGAAGCAATTACTATATCTGCTTGTTGTGGGATATTTATAGAATAAATATGCTTGGCAAAGTTTGCACCTGTTTCATGAGCGTGAATCAAATCTCCACAGAATATTTTTATGATGTTTTTTTGGGGTGATAATACTGTATTTATGATGAGGTATTCTTTTTGCGTCATAAAAGTTGCTTCTATGAGGTCTTCTGCAACGGGATTCCCTTCCATTACGCCTATCTTTACCTGTGGGTGGATTTCACATCTTTCTGGGTGGATACTTAATGCATGGTTGTGTTGTATCGTGGGCAATGCAGATAGACCTGGTACAATTGATTTTCTACCTCCTCCAAATCCTGCAAAATAGTGAAACAGAATTGTTCCTGTAAGTATGAGGTAATCACTCGACATTACTTCTTGATGGACATAGACAGGTGTGCCTCTTGTTGTTTTTCCTAAATGTTGGTATTGTTTCAAGTCAGAAGGGTCAGGAATGATAATTTGCTGTTTAAATTGATTAAATATCTCCTCTGTTACTATTTTTGATAATTCACTTTCTGTGGGAGGACGATGAGAACCTGCTGATACTAAAAATTGAATGTTTTTTGATTGACATCCAGAGGAAAATAATATCTCTAATAATAAAGACAAAAACTGTTCAACCCCTGTATATCGGAACGTGTCAGAAATCACTATAGATATCTTTTTATTAGAAAGGTTTTTGTGTTTTATATTCTCTATATTTCCGATAGGATTTTGGATAGCATCGTTGAATATTTTGCATATATTTTTTTCTGTTTGAGGAAGTGATAAATTATAAGTACCGATATATCCTTGTTGAGGCAAAGATATTTTGTAAAACTGGTTTAGATATTGTATATTAATATTGATTATTTTTGAGTTTGTGTTTTTTGTCATAATTTTATTTGACTATTGATATTTTTATGTATAAAAATATATAAAAACAACATAGTGTTTGTAAATGAGATTTAATATGAGATTTGGTTTTTATACTAAGAAAAACTTCTGTGATAAAAGTATACCATTTTTTTCTAAGTGTTTGTATGGTTTTTCTCTGATAGAACTAATTGTTGCATTGGCTGTTGTTAGTGTTGCGGTAACAGGGCTGGTGCAAATGTTCTCCATAAGTTTAAATTTATCTCAACGGTCACAGAATATAATATTGGCGAATAGCATTGCACAAGACAAACTATATTATTTAATAAATAATCCACAGTGTTTTTTGTGGAAAATCTCTGAGGCGGGAAAAGAAGGAGGTTATTTTCCTATATTAACATCTAATGAAGAACCAAAATCAGGGAATCCTGTTGAAGAGCCTAAAATTACACCACCTGATTGGGCAAGTTTTCGAAAATATAAAAATGCAAATCAAAAATTTCGTTGGAAAGCCTATGGAAAAATATCAAATAGTAATGAGAATTGTTATGAAGTGATTGTTATAGTTATTTATAAAGAAGGGGGAAGGACGAGATATTATACAGAGACTTCAATAGTGCCACGATTTCAGGTGGATACGATAATTAGGAGTAATAAGACGTGAGATTGAATAGATTTAGAGGTTTTTCGTTAATCGAGATTATAACAGTACTGGCTGTTTTGGCTGTCCTTTCAACAATTGGGATTGTTATCTTTACACGAATTATGGAATACCGAAGAGTCTCTGAAATAAAGCAGAAATTAAATCTCCATTTTTTACAGTTAAGTCATCGTCTACAAGAAGATTTTGACCAAATTGCATCATCTACCTTTACAGGAGGTGCGATGTTCGGGGTTCGTCGTATAGAAGAGCAGAAACGTTATCAGTCAGTTCCCTTAGATGATGACCTTATTTCTTTCCCTATTATTTTCGCAAAAAGTGAGGGAAATGACTCGGTGGTCAGGGTATTTTATTACATTGATAGAACGTTAGGAGGGGTTCCATCTCTTGTGCGAGTGGTGGGTTCTCTTAATGAGAAGCATCCGAACGGAGCGAGAGAAATATTGATTTCTGGGGTACTTGGGATGCGGGTGCATTATTATGATGGGGAAAATTGGGTAGATAGTTGGGAAAAAGAGGTGTATCCAAAAGCAGTAAAAATGAGTTTTATTTTTGCAGATGAGAACAGGTTATGGGAACAGATGGTTCGGGAATGTACTTTTTGGTTAGGAAATATGTTATGAGAGAACATTTTATTAGACATATTAAATCGAGTTCCTTAAGGAATGCAGGTGTGGCGTTAATGATTGCTATATCTGTGCTTGGAGTTTTTGCATTACTTGGGATGTATTATGTTCGTGACAATGAGACAGAATTAAGGAGGGCAGTTATACTTATAGATGAATTAAAAGCGAATAATTATGCTAAGGCTGGATTAAATACCGCATTAGCAGAGTTAAATAAGGCAAGACAAACGAATAGCGTTTCTGAGTTGTTGAGTAGATGTCCTCTTCAATATGAGTATCCCTACTATAAACAGGTATGGAACGTTAATGATAATTTACCATTGGAGCCGTCTGATACAGTTAAGGTAAATGTTTTAATTCATATTTATGATGAGAGTGGTAAGGTTAATATCAACTGTAGTCCTGCAAGTGTTCTACAAAAAATATTAAAAATAGATGGTGCTTCGGCACGTCAGATCGTCTCTAATTTAAATGCTCAAACTAATGTCTCAGATAAAGGCAGATGGATTTATTTGGTAGATGAATTGTTTAGTCGGGGTTGGTTGAACAAGAATCAAGTGGATGTTAATTCTTTTCAATATTTGTCGTCATGGAATGCTGGAGACCCTGAAAGACCGCAATCCTATTTAAATATTAACATTGCTCCAGTGGAGGTATTAATGGCTTGGTTTAATATTAATTTGGAAGAAGCACAAAAGATTGTTAGTGCAAAGCCATTTCATACTGTTAACGATGTAATAACAGTTTTGGGGAAAGACCCCAATACATTTAATTTTAAGGTTGAAGATGCTACTGCAGGTTTTCCATTTCCTTTTACTGATACATCGTCAAGTTTTAGAATTGTTGTTACGGCGGAGTTAAGTAGAGTTGTTTCAGGGAAAAAATATAATAAAGTGTATTCATCTCATGAGACAGGAGTTGTTTTCATAGAAGATGTTCCTAAAATCGTATGGAGCAAAAGAATCCCGACTGAAAAAAAGTAGTGATGGAAAATACATAATATATCTATAAAGGAGAACAGCAATGGCTGAGAAGAACAGTGAAGGAATTAAAAAGGTTCGTAAATCTGGCAAAGGAAAAGTGCAGAGCCTTTCACAAATTGTAAAAGAAGAAGAAATTGTTTCCCGTGAATCTGTGATAGGTGCTTCTTCATTGAGTAGTTTTTCCTTTTTGCGAAGAGGAACAGTTAAATATCAAGAAATTACGGATTTTTTGCGTCAATTGATTATGCTTTTAGAATCAGGGACACCATTGCTAAAATCATTAAAGACATTAGCCCAACGTGGTCAAACTGAAGCTATTCGTGGATTGATAAATGATATGGCAATGTATGTAGAGGAAGGGAATCCTTTATGGCAGGCGTTTGATAGGCATCCTCGTTATTTTGATACGGTATTTGTAAACTTAATAAAAGCAAGTGAGGCAAGCGGAACGTTAACTACTGTATTGCAGAGGCTTGTGGATTACCGACAACGAAGAGATTTATTACGTCGAAAAGTGAGGGGGGCATTATTTTATCCAATTGTGTTAGTAATAGCATGTTTGGCAGTTCTATTATTGTTAACGAATTTTGTTGTTCCTCAATTTCAGGATATGTATGAGAAACAAAATATAAATATTCCATCTGCTACAATGTTATTCTTCCAAATTTCAAACTGGTTCCGTGTATGGTGGTGGTTACCAATTGTATTGATTTTGTTATTGATCCTTGTTTATCAGGTATGGTTTATTCGTAATCCATTGAGACGTTTATCTGCGGATCGTTTTAAGTTAAAGATTCCAATAATTGGGAAAATTATGCACAAATATGCAATTGTTGAAATGATGAGGACATGGTCTTTGTTGTTGAAGAGTGGTCTATCCATGATGTCCTCTCTGGAGCTTACAAAGAATGCTATCCACAATCAAGCAGTGGCGCAAAGTTTACAGACATTGAGGGATTCGGTTGAACGTGGGGCAGGATTGGAGACACCTCTTCGTGCGTCTGCTGATGTAATTCCACCTGTGGTTGCAGATATGTTGATTACAGGAGAGGAATCGGGGAGTTTGGATAAAATAGCGGAGCAAATAGCGGATATATATGATAACGAAGTTCAGATTGCAGTGAATACATTAGGGGAAGCCTTACAACCAATATTTACAATAGCAGTGGGTATTATCGTAGTGACTTTATTTGTATCGTTGTTCTATCCGATGATTAGTATGATAGAACAAATTTCAAATGCAAGTATTTGAGTAAAAAACTGCATAAAAAGGAAAAGGCACACTTTGGAGAGAAGTGTGCCTTTCTTAATTGTGTATTAAATATTATTTGCTTGAAAAGGCATTTTGTATTGTTTGTAGGTCAACGCCCAATATTTCATTTGCTAAATAATTAAGCTCTTTTTCGTCTCCAATAAAATGGAATGTTTTATGGGTGTGTTCTATAAATTCTCCCTTTTTAAGTTCTTCTGCAGGCGATGAGGTTTCTAATTCGTAGAATGGACCTAATGGTTTTTTCCCAGGACCTAAGGGTCCATCATTATAAGAATTTATAACATCACCACCATATGGGTCTTTTTGCATTTCCCACATAGAATTAACATAGGGTTTAGGTGTATCAGGTTTGCTATATTGAACAATCGTTAAGACTTTGTTTTTTGCATCATAACTACCACAAACAGATAGAGCCCGTTTGGGGGAAACACCAATTTTGCTTCTGTATTGTCCATCCCCTTTGAAGAACAATATATTATCTTTTACCACTAATCGGTCAGGAGGTACTTTGCCAAAGTAAGCATCGTTGACTTTAGGTCCGAGATATTCTTCTGCTCCTGGTAGGAATGGTATAACAATTGTAGTATCTGGTGAAGGATTGAACATACCTAAAATCCAGATGGATAACAAGCCTTTTTCCTTATTCCAATCTTCATTGCCGATGTTTTTAATTCGATTTTTTGATTCGACACCTATATATTTGATGTTTTGAGGGATACGAACACCTAATGTTCCAGCAATCTGTTCCTTAGATAGGATACTAACAGTTCGCTCAATTGAAATTTGGAAATCGGTTCCAGTCCAGTTCTTTAATTTTGCCTCTTTATGGAATGAGACTTGCTTTTCATTTTGAGAAACAACCTCATAGGGTTCGGTATCAATAACGGGTGGTGTTTGCCAGTGGTCTAAGTCGAAGGGCGAATTAGGCGGGAAAAAGATGCCATATTGTCCACCTTCTGGACCTATCCAGAAACGGTCTTCGCCACCGAAAACATTAATATGGGGTTCTATCTTTTTTGACGAGATTAATTCTCGGTTAATCCAGCCGAAACTTAATCCTTCGAGGCCTTCGGCAGTACTGGTCATAATTCTCCCTTGATACTCTGGAACAACGGCTACTTGCCCTTCAGAATCGGTGTCTTTTAGAAGAATGACTGTTACATATTTTTTTAGGAATTCTACATCGTCTTTGAATCGGGACTCTGAATATGCAGTGTTTTGTGTTAAGCCCATGAGTAATGTTAAGGCAAATAGAATGCAAATAAAAAGCAAACCTTTCATCATTTTTTGTCTCCTTTTATTGTGAGGTTTCGTTTAATACATAAATTATCTATTTTTTTGTTGTTCTTTTCAAGTAGCAAGAATGAAAGTATTATAATATATTACTTTATTTTAATGACTATTTGAGAGTGAGATTATGAAATTGAAAGATTTGTTTTTTAATGGTTTTTATAGTAGTGTTAGTAAAAAGAAGGTTAAAATACTGTATATCTTACCTTCTCATTATGATGATGATGGTTATCCATTCCGTTTTTGGAAGGCATTGCTTCCATCAAACACATCGACATGTATGAAGGCTTTAACTGAGCAGATAGTGGAAGATGGAGAGATAGAAGGTGATTATGAAATATCTGTGGAGATGAGAGATGATTTTGTACATGAAATTGATGTGCAAAAAATAGTATATGACTGTCGTAGACAAAAAGAGGATCTTATAGTTGGATTAGTTGGGGTTCAATCAAATATGTTTTCGAGGGCTACAGATTTGGCACTGATGTTCCGAAAATATGAAGTGCCAGTTCTTATTGGAGGTTTTCATGTAAGTGGGGTTATGAAATTATTCGGTAAACCTACATCAGATTTACAGATGCTGATTGATAATGGTGTTAGTATTGTTTGTGGTGAAGTAGAAGGACGGGGTGTCTTGTCACGGATATTAAATGATGCAATCCGAAGACGATTAAAACCGTATTATATTATTCATGACTCACCTGATATATCATCAGCCAGAGTTCCGGTAGCGGAGCCGGGATATTTGAAACATTTTATGCAACCTATGTGTACAATTGATACAAGTAGGGGATGTCCTTTTAACTGTTCATTTTGTACGATTATTAATGTACAGGGGAGAAAGATTCGATGTCGTTCGGCTCAAATGATACTCGAGGCTATTGAAAAGAATTATGATAATGGATTTTATAGTTATTTTTTTACAGATGATAATTTGTCTCGTTCTCCTGTATGGCGAGAGTTATTTGAAGGATTAATTCAACTGAAACAGAAGGGAAAGAAAATCCGATTTATGATGCAAATAGATACACAGGCATGGAAAATTCCTGATTTTGTTTCGTTAGCTGGAGAAGCTGGTTGTTATCTTGTCTTTGTGGGTATGGAGAGTGTAAATCCAGATAATTTAGAAGCAATGAAAAAGACACAGAATAAAACGTCTGAATATGTTGACATGGTAGAAGCATGGCATAAAGCGGGTATTCTGGTTCATGTTGGATATATTATTGGTATGCCATTTGATACACTTAAGAGTGTTGTTCGTGATGTTGAACTGCTAAAAAATGAACTAAGAGTAGATGAAGCCTCTTTCTTTATTATGACGCCTTTGCCTGGTTCAAGGGACCATAAGGAACGTTTTGAAAGGGGAGAACATCTTGAAGAGGATTATAATTTTTATGATAGCTGTCATGAGACTTTTCCACATCCTAATTTTAAAAAGGGTGAATTGAAGGCAACGTGGCGTAAAGCATGGTCCTTGTTTTACTCTAAAGATAATATTATTGAAATTCTTTTGAGATGTTCACCAGAACAATATTGGAATATCTTTTGGCTGACGTTATGGAATCGTTATTCGACACTGTTGAGTAATCATCCAATGAGTATGGGATTTATACGACGTAAATTGCGTAGAGACCGACGTCCAACAATGGAGAAAGAATCGCATTTAGTTTTTATTCGCAGGAGAGTGCGAGATTTTGTAAAACAGTTAAAGGTTATAATGCAGGTTTTTTATGAATATCAGGAAATCTGGTTGTTGACACGGAAACAATTAAAGGAGAAACGAGATTGTTTGGCCTCACTTTATTCAAGCATAAAGGAAATTCACACGCAAATTCTCCGGATATTACATACGAACCAATATGCCCAATTTGTTTCTCAGGAATATGAGAATATTTTCCAGAAGTCGAACGAGTTGATTTTGCAACTGTCACACGTATCGGGTAGGATTAATCGCAGAATTCAAAAGAGGTTAGAAAAAGAAATGGATGAAATTCGAGAGCAATTAAGTAATTTTAAGTTTCGTGTTCCTAATATGGAGGATTTAACCCGATTTGATAGTTTTATCCGAAAAACGATTACACGAAAATATGAGGAAATGTTAGTGAAATCTGTTGCACGACGGAGAAGTATTAATAGGTGGTGGGTTCATTTTAAGAATGACTTGGCAGATGGCAAGTTTTATTTCCGTAAAATATTTTTACTACCTGAAATTTTGGTTTATGAATTATTTATAGGGCTGAGGTTTGCTATCTCGGCTGTTCGGATGAAGTAGTTATGCAAGAATCAAATAATCAATATCGCAGGGTAGGTGTAATAATGCTTCATGGTGCATGTTCTATGAGTTGTTTGTTTTGTATTACAGAGAATGCTGTGCGAGAAATGAACAAGGAGGACGTTAAGGAAGTATTGTCAATTATGAAAGATAGGGAGATGGAAAGCGTTGTTTTTGGAGGGGGTGAACCTTTGCAATGGGGGTATGATTTGTCGGAAGTAATTCATTATGCAAAGTCGATTGGCTTTTATACACAGGTAGGAACAAATGGAGTAGGTTTAACTCAAACAGTGATAGACCAACTGGACGCAGATCGATATGTTCTTCCTGTGGATTCAATACATCCCATGATTCACAATTATTTAAGGTCTGGATTTAGAAATCATTATGATATTATTCAAAAAAGATTGAGAAATTTAGTAGAAAAATCTATATCATTTACCATCTCAACGGTCGTGTGTAGGGTGAACGCAGAGGAACTAAATGGGATGGCATCTTATTTGTTTCATTTGTGGGAGCAAGGAGCAAAGATACATGCGTGGCATCTATATCGTTTTTTGCCCTTTGGCAGAAACGGAAGGAAAAATATAGACATGTTAAATATTTCTTACAAAGACTATATAGAAAAAACGGAACATATAAAACAGAGAGATTTACCTTTTTTTGTTTATCGTAGACCTAATATGCAGTTATCAAAAGAGGTGGACTTCTTTTGGTTAGAGGATGGAGGGTTGAAGATTGGTAGTGAAGTCTGGGTAAAACAGTGTTTCGATGAAGTTATAAATGATAGATGATTTATTTTTTAGGTGGAACAATAGCAATACTTAATTCTTGCAGTTGTTTCGGTGTTACTTCGCTGGGAGCACCCATAAGTAGGTCACGTGCTTTTTGATTTAGTGGGAAGGCAATAACTTCACGAATATTAGGCGAGTCGGTAAGTAGCATAAGGATTCTATCGAAGCCAGGAGCAATTCCACCGTGAGGAGGAGCCCCATAATGGAATGCTTTCCATAATGCTGGGAACTTTGATTTAACTACTTCAGGGGGATAGCCGACAATTTCAAATGCTTTTAGCATGATTTCAGGCTTATGGTTACGAATAGCGCCGGAGGATAACTCGACACCATTACAAACGATGTCATATTGGAATGCCAATATTTCGAGAGGGTCTTTATTCATAAGAGCGTCCATTCCACCTTGAGGCATAGAAAATGGATTGTGCGAAAAGTCATAATGCTTCTCTTCTTCATTCCATTCGAACATAGGGAAGTCTACTATCCAGCAAAAAGCAACGACATCTGTATTTATCATATTAAGTTGTTTTGCGAGGTAAGTTCTGACTTTTCCCATGAGTGTGTTTGTTTGGTCTCGTTTCCCTGCACCAAAGAAAACAGCACTCCCTTCTTTTATTTGTAGCCGTTCAATAAGCATTTTTTTCTCATGGTCTTTCATGAATTTTGCAATAGGACCTTTGAAATCGCCTTCTTTTAAGATGAGCCACGCAAGTCCTTTGGCTCCCTCACTTTTTGCGAATTCTTCCGCGTCATCAAAGAATTTTCGGGGTTGCTGGTCAGCATTTTCAAGATGAATCGCCTTAATAACTCCACCTGTCGTTACCTGAGAACTGAACACTTTAAGTTCTGATTGAGCAAATATATCAGTGCAATCGTGCATTTCCAGTCCATAACGTAAGTCAGGTTTGTCGGTTCCGTATTTTTCCATAGCTTCTCTATAAGGGATTCGTGGAAATTTTTCCCAGATAATTTTTTTATTTGAAAGTTCTTTGAAGATACGGACCATAAGTAATTCAAGTTCATAAAAGATGTCTTCTTGTGTTACGAATGACATCTCAATATCAATTTGATAGAATTCACCGGGACTACGGTCAGCACGTGAGTCTTCATCACGGAAACAGGGTGCAATCTGAAAATATTTGTCAAAGCCAGAAATCATAAGGAGTTGTTTGAACTGTTGTGGGGCTTGAGGAAGGGCATAGAATTGCCCTGGATATAGTCGACTTGGCACAAGGAAATCGCGAGCACCCTCAGGAGAGGAGCTTGTTAATATTGGTGTATGGAATTCATTAAAACCACGAGAAAGCATGTGTTCTCTTACGAGCTGGGCTAACTTACTTCGGAGCATTATATTTTTGTGTAACGTATTTCTTCGCAAGTCTAAAAATCGATACTCTAACCGTAATTCTTCTGGTGTTTCAAGTTCCTTATTTATAGGGAAAGGAAGCTGTTCACATGCAGATTCGAGATGGTATTGAGTTGCTACAACTTCAATTTCACCAGTGTCTATGTTGGGATTAATTGTATCAGGGGTGCGTGCTACTACTTCTCCCTCGATAGTGATAACACTTTCATTCCGAACGCTTTCAACCTCAGGGAAAAAAGGTTTGTCCGGATTAACTACAATTTGAGTGATACCGTAATGGTCTCGTAAATCTATAAAAATAACTCCGCCATGGTCTCGTTTTGTGTGAACCCAGCCAGATAAGCGGACATTTTTTCCGACATCCGATTTTCTTAATTGATTACAGTGATGAGTACGATAAGGATGCATATATTTTCTCCTGCAATTAAAAAAACGTTCTATCTCAAAGAAAGCGATATATTCTATTGTTTTATTACTTGGAATTCAAATCTTTTGGGATATATGAAGGTATATAGACAATATTTTAAAAAAATACATTGTGAAGAGTATAATATCGTTTAATTTCCCACGTATATTTTTTTTGAGAATTAGTATACGTTAAAAAGGCATGTTTTTTCAATGTAACAAATTAATAGATGGGTAATTATTTATTTTAGGAGATGGTTATGATTCGAGTAGGTCTTGTAGGTGCAATTGGTTTTGCAGGCAGAGAATTTATTCGTCTTTTATTATCACACCCTGATGCAAAATTAGTATGTGCAGTTGAAATGGAAACAGGGAAGAAATTACAAGATGTGCTTCCCAATTTTCGCAAACTTATAGATTTAGAATTGGAGCCTTTTGATGCGGATTCTATTGCAAAACGTTGTGATGTTGTTTTCTTTGCTTTGCCAGCAGGTAAGTCAATGCCATTAGCAGTAGAATTGATAAAGAGAAATGTTACTGTGATGGATTTAGGTTCCGATTTTCGTATAAAGGATGCTGAGGTATATGTCAAATTTTATAAAATGGAATACACACATCCTGAACTTTTAAAAACCTCTGTTTATGGATTGGTTCCTTGGTATCGGGAAGAGATAAAAAAGGCAACATTAGTTGCGGTACCGGGATGTTTTCCAATAAGTGCAATACTACCTTTACGTCCGCTGGTTGAACATGCTGATCCGGAGGTGCCTATTGTTATTGATTCTATTTCGGGAATTTCAGGTGCGGGGAGAGGATTAAATGAATTGTTTCATTTCCCGAATATGAATGAGAATATGCGGGCATATCGGATTGGAAATCATCAACATATACCAGAAATAGAACAAGAGATTGGGGGGAAACATAAGGTTCAATTTACACCTCATGTTGCATCGTTAACACGTGGTATCCTGACCACGATAACATTACGACCGACAAAGCCGATAGACCCTTCAAAACTTTATAAATGCTATGAAAAGGAACCTTTTGTCCGTGTTTTGCCAGAAGGACAGTTTCCTGAGATTAATTATGTGCGTAATTCCAATTTTTGTGATATAGGTTGGATGTATGATTCACGGACGGGAAATATTATTATTGTAAGTGCAATAGATAATCTTGTAGGTGGAACAGCGGGCATGGGCTTACAATGTTTGAATGTTAGATTTGGTTTTTCTGAAGATACAGGGCTTCGTCTTCCGGGGATGATGCCGTAGAAATAAAAATATTAAACAATTTGTATATGGAGAGTTATACAATGCATATTGTACCGATAGATGGTGGTGTATGTGCGAGTTTGGGATTTGAATCCTCTGCAGTTTCGGCAGGGATTAAAAATCCTGAACAAAAACGTTTAGATTGTGCCTTAGTAGTTTCTAAAAGCGACGCACATGTGGCGGGGACATTTACTACGAATCGTGTAAAGGCGGAACCTGTATTGTGGTGTCAAAAAGTGTGTGAAAATGGTGTGGCACGTGCAGTGTTTATAAATAGTGGCAATGCAAATGCGTGTACAGGTAAACAAGGGAAGAGGGATGTTGAGACGATAGCAGAACAATTAGCGAGTTTGTTGCATCTTCCAAAAGAACATATTCTTGTGATGAGTACTGGCGTTATTGGAGTTCCTTTGCCAATGGATAGAATTCGGAAAGGCATTGAAGAATGTGTCCGTTCTCTGTCAGTAGAGAATCATTTAAATTCGGCTAAAGCGATAATGACTACTGATACGGTACCGAAAGAATATGCAGTTGCTGTTCAATTATCTAAAGGAATAGTACATATTGGAGGGATGGCAAAAGGTGCAGGAATGATTTGCCCGAATATGGCAACGATGTTATCAGTAATAACAACAGATGCGAAGATATCGCAACAGCAATTAAAATCGCTTCTTTTACGTGCAGTGAATAAATCGTTTAATTGTATATCTGTTGATAACGATATGAGCACAAATGATTCTGTTGTTTTACTGGCAAATGGTGCATCGTCTATTTCGGTTGAAGAAGGTTCTGAGGATGAAACTATTTTTTATAATGGATTGCTTCAGGTGTGTGTATGGTTAGCCCGTAGTATTGTTTTGGATGGTGAAGGGGCAACAAAAATTGTAGAAGTGAACGTTATGGGTGCTGATACAGAAGAAAATGCCCGTAAGGTAGCGAAGGCAGTATCTGTATCCCAATTATGTAAGACAGCATTTTTTGGTGGTGACCCTAATTGGGGACGGATTCTCTGTGCAGTAGGATATAGTGGTGTGCCTGTTATTCCCGAAAAAATAGTGTTATGGATTGGAGATGTAAAGGTGTTTGAACAGGGACTTCCTGCTCAATATGAGGAGACAATGGTTGCTGAAATTATGAAGAATAAAGAATTTTCAGTCTGTATAGATTTGGGATTAGGAACGGAAGAAGTATGTTATTGGACTTCCGATTTGAGTTATGATTATGTAAAGATAAATGCTGATTATAGAACATAGTTAGATAAGGAAAAACCATGCAAAAGATTATTGAAAAAGCTGGGATATTAGTCGAGGCTTTGCCGTATATCCGTGAATTTTTTGGTAAGACGGTTGTAATAAAATATGGTGGTGCGGCTATGCTTGATGAGCGACTACGGCAAAGTACTGCAGAGGATATTGTGTTGATGAAGTATGTAGGGATGAACCCTATTATTGTACATGGTGGTGGTCCTTCTATAAATGTGATGTTAAAGGACCTTGGAATAACACCACAATTTAATCCACAAGGATTACGAATTACAGACGAAAAGACAATGAATGTCGTAGAGATGGTTCTAGGGGGGACGGTGAATAAGGATATTGTCGCTTTAATAAATAAGGCGGGAGGTTCTGCCGTTGGGATTTGTGGAAAGGATGGTCCAATTATTTATGCAGTAAAAAAATATGCAGATGATGGGACTGATATTGGGCAGGTAGGAAGAATAACACGTATCGAGACCAAGTTGATACAAGTTCTATGTGAAGCAGGTTTTATTCCTGTTATTGCACCATTAGCAACAGATGAATGGGGAAATGTCTGGAATGTAAATGCGGATACAGTGGCAGGGGATATTGCTTCCGCTTTGCGAGCAGAAAAATTGGTATTCTTAACGGACACCCCAGGATTGTTGAGAGACCCATCAAATCCAGATACATTAATACACCAGTTAGCTTCCAGTGAAATACATCGTTTAAAAGAAGAAAAAGTTATTACAGGTGGAATGCTTCCCAAGATAGAAGCATGTTTGAAAGCATTAGATAGTGGTGTTCGCAAAACGCATATAATTGATGGACGTATCCCACACAGTTTGCTTCTGGAGATTTTTACTCGGGAAGGATTGGGAACGCTTGTATATCTTTCCTGATAATTTTGCAAGAATTTTGTGGAGTAAAGAAAATATTTTGAAAGGAGAACTAAACAATGCCAATGGACCCTCTTGAAATTATGTTTAAAGGTGGAATTCTCATGTGGCCTATCATGCTTTGTTCGGTGATAGGTGTATGTATTATTATTGAGCGTTTTTGGTTCCTGCGTAGAGCTGGAATTGATACCAGTGAATTTATGGATACCATTCGCCAGATATTGAGACAGAACCGTATTCAAGATGCTATAGATACGTGTAATCGAGTTGATGCCCCTGTGGCACGAATATTAAAAGCAGGAATCATGAGGTATAAAAAATCGAAAGATGAGATACGGGAAGCCATCGAGGATGCGGGACAAATGGAAATACCCCGATTGGAACGATATTTATCTGCTTTAGCCACGTGTGCAAGTATAGCTCCGTTGTTGGGATTGCTTGGGACGGTGCAAGGAATGATTAAATGTTTTGCAGCAATTCAAAATAAGAGAGGGCAGGTAAATCCTTCAGACCTTGCGGAAGGTATATCAAATGCATTGATTACAACAGCTGCAGGTCTTACTGTTGCGATACCGTTATTGGTTTTTTATAACTACTTTGTATCGCGGGTAGATAACATGATTGTAGAAATGGAAATTAGTTCTTCTGAATTGGTGGATTTATTAACACGGCATCAGGGGGATAAGGAGATTTAACCATGAAATTTAAACGAGCATCAGATAAAAGTAAGTTAATAAAGGCAACAATTGATTTAACGCCTCTTATTGATGTTGTTTTTCAATTGTTACTCTTTTTCATGTTAACTTCAACATTTGTGGTTCAGGCATCTATTCCTGTGGAGTTATCGAAAAGTGACTCATCCGAGCAATTGGAGCAGAAAGATGCAACTGTTACTTTAGCCTTTGGAGAAGGTGGTCCAGATAATCAAGGGGAAATATATTATACAGAGGATAGTGAAGTTCCAATTAAAAGTTGGCATGAATTGACGCGGGCTTTGGAGAACTTTTATGAACGGAGGCCCGAGGGACTTCTTTTAATTCGTCCTGACCGTCGTGTCCCTACAGAACGACTGGTCAAAGTTCTTGGCATTGCAAATTCGGTAGGCATAAAGCATTACGGAATTGCTGCTATACCAGCAACATCCGAAACAACACAATAAGAAAAGATAGGTATTATGAAAAAGAGGCGCACGCGAAAATCCGTGCGCAAGCACGAGAAAGACTATAAATATGATGAAGAGCATGATGGGACATTTGTAGTTCCTAAAATCTCGGAGGATTTTATTCCTAAACAATATGAAAAGGAGGGGTGGGAATATCGTATTTCGTCGACGCCACAGGGGGATTTACTAATTCAACTAAAGAAGGATCGAAGTCGCTTCATTAAAATGATACTTTTTGCTTTGATTTTACATTTATCTGCTGTGACGTTATTTAAGATTGTTGTGTATATTCCGAGGACAGATTTACAATATTTAGATATTCGTGTTATTCAAACTGATATGTCAGAAGGTTCAATTTCAGACAGGGCAGAACGTTTAAAACTATCTAATAATTTGGAAACATTTGAAAATGAAGATGCAAGTGATATAGAGGCACTCAAACAAACAAATAAATTTGAACTACCGCAATTAGAATTTGAACAGTTGGAAAAACTTAGACTTCGCAGTATGTTGACAGAAGAGGACACGTCATTAGAACCATTGATAGCGGAATACAAAGATAGTTGGGCTCAATTTGGAGAGGGGATTAATCGAATTAGAGAATCCATTAGTGCATTAAGCCCATTTGTTGGACAGGAACCAAAAGATAAGGAGTCTTTTCGAGACACTGCTTCTCCGTTAATGAAACAATCGCTGAGTAATAATTTAGAAATTATATATCGTTGGATAACCCCGCCATTTAACAGGGCTCTATTATTTGTTCCAGGATTGTTAGAAACATCTAAAGAAAACTTATCGGAGAAAGAAGGGATGTATGATTTTATGCTAACAGTATTACCGGACGGAAGTGTTTCTCAGGTATTGGATTTAAACATTACAGAAGATGAAATTTCAAAGTATATACGGGTGGAGGTGAATAAAATACGATTTGAACCATTAATTCAGGTTGATTCGCAAGAGCAAAAAGTAACAATCCGTTATCGCTTTACCAAGGTATTACCATGATAGAAATTTCAATTACAAGTGCGGTTATTATCTATTCAGTCATCATAGCGTTCGTGGGCGTTTTTTTATGGGGCTTATCTGAATTTGGTACAAGAAAAATTTATACGATGTTTAAGAACCAAAATGTATGGAAGTGTTCTTATTGTGCATTTGTTTATCTGGATACGGATGCGGAAGAAATATCTCAGTGTCCACGATGTTATAGCTACAATGTAGCTTCTTCTATAGAAATGGAGGTTAACGATGAAAGTGGAAAAGAGATGGAAATAGAACCACGCCGTAATCCATCACATAAGAAACGTCCGCATGCTCAACATCGGGGTCCACGAAGGAGAAGGTAATTATTTTTGAGCCTTAAATAAGTGAATTATCTTTTTCCATAAAGAAGGTTTCCCCTCTGGAGAAATAATCACCATATTTCTGTAATTACTGAATTCGTTTGAATCCAAAGCACCCATTATTCGTATTCCAATTGCAGTGATATTGTCTGTTCCCCCTTCTTTTATGGCTTTTTCAACAAGTGCAGTAATACCTGTAAGTAAATTATCTTTTTCTAATTCTTTTTGAAGTTGTCGTTCAGAAATAAAGTTGCTTAGCCCATCGGAACATAGAAGAATAATATCGCCTACTTTTACTCGAAATGCAAATAAATCGATATCTACATTTTCTTTAATCCCTAAAGCCCGTGTGATAAGATTTTTTAATGAATGGTTGCGAGCCTCTTCTTCTGTTATTAGCCCTTCTTTGAGTTGTTCTGCGACAATGGAATGGTCTTCAGTAATTTGTTTTATTGGATACTCGGGTCGGTATAGATAAATACGACTATCACCTACTTGTGCTACATAAGCAATATCTCCATGTAACACTAAAACAGAAACTGTGGTTCCCATTCCGAAGTAAGTTGGGTCATTTTCGCTTAAGTCGAAAATTGTTTGATTTGCGACATTTACAGATTGAACGAGTGTTTCAGGAATGCTTGCAAGATTTGAATTAAAGTAGGTATCACTTAGACAATTTACCGCAATCTCACTGGCATGTTCACCAGCAGCCGCTCCACCCATGCCATCGGCTACTGCGGTTAATATGCCTAATTGTTTAGTTTGTTCTGGATTATCTGACCAAGAAAATAAACAACGGTCCTCATTATTAGTTCGGCGATTCCCAATATCTGAAATCATACAGACTTCCACTGAGTTATTATTCCAACTGAATATATACCGTTCTTCACTTTTAGGACCTATTTCTTTATGAATATTATGACTGGGATTCACAGCCACGATAATATCCTTTTATTATGTTAATACTTTAATTTTACCATGTTATTAGTATTTTGTAGTATTGAAATCGTCAGTAATTTTATTTTTTAAACCTGTTGTTCGGGTACAGATAAATAAAGGTCGTTGTTTTACCTCATCATAAATTCGGGCAATATATTCACCGAGTAAGCCAATTCCAAGCAAATTAATTCCTCCAAAAAAAGAAACCGAAATTAGTTGAGAAGCCCAAGCAGTAACAGCGAGACCTGTGATTAATTTATGATATAGAGCGAAAACGATAATAATAAAACATAACAAAAGACTGCAAAAGCCAGCAAGTCGGAAAAAGAAAAGAGGCACATAGGAAAAAGAAAAGAAGGCATTCATGGCAAGTGTCCATAAGCCACGTAGTCCGACTCTGTTTTTCTTATCATATCTTGCTCTTCTTTCTACATCAATACCTGTTTGTTTAAAGCCAACCCAACTTCTTAAACCAGGAAGGTATCGATTTCGTTCGGGACATGTCTTTATGGCATCTACCACTTTTTTATCCAATAGTCCAAAATTGCCTGCGTCTAAAGGTAAATTAACTTGGGCGCTGATGGATAAGAGACGGTAAAATAACCATGCAAAAAAACGGAATAGAATGGTTTCTTTTCGATTTGTTCTTTTTGCAAAAACCACATCATATCCTTCTTGCCATAGTTTGATGAAATCTGAAAAACATTTTGGGTCATCTTGTCCATCTGAGTCCATGATGATAACACAATCTCCTTGGACATAGTGCAAGCCAGCAGTAATAGCAGAAGGTTGACCGAAGTTCCGTGCAAGATGTATCACGCCAATAATATTTTGATATTGTTCAGCTAATGAATCTGCTATTTTGCCTGTGTCATCTGTACTCCCGTCGTTGATGAGAATGATCTCTGAAAATTCTTTTAAATTAAGTTTTTCAAGAGTACTTATAATCTCAGATACAAAATGTTCGAGGTATGCTCCTTCATTATATACAGGAGCAACAATTGAGAGTTTAAAATGTTCAGGTCTGTTAGACATAGTCTATATTATGAAACAGATACAGGTGTTTTTGCTAACATTTTAACAAGTAACTCGATCGGGTTTATCCCAATTAATAATTGAATACCAATCATTATTGTAAGAATCATGATAACAAAATTAAAAGTTCGTTCTGAAATTTTATTGTGTAACCAAACCCCAAGAGCAGAGCCAATAGGAACAAATGGAATTAGAAAAATATCAAATGTTAATACAGACCAATCCACCAATCCTACTGCAATATAGAAAGGGAGTTTAGTTAAATTAATTAAGGTAAATGTCCATGCTACTGTGCCTACAAATAAACTCTTTCCCAAATTTTTTGAGAAGAGAAAAAGGCTAACAATAGGACCAGCTGCATGAGCAAGTGTTGAAGTAATACCTGCAAGAATGCCGGCAATAATTCCAACCTTAATGCCGAAACTTTTTTGTTCTACCCATTTTAATGAAAATTCACGAGCCCAGATATATAAAGCAAAAAGAATTGCGATGATTCCAACAAATTGTTTTAGGGGTTTTTCAAATTGTTGAATTCCATTTTTTCCCATATACCACCACATCATTGAGCCCAATAATATGCCTACTATAGCTGGAAGATAAATTTCTAAAATTGGTTTCCATTGTTTGTTTTTTCTATGAACATAAATAGCATTTAAGTCACATAATATTAGTATGGGTAGTAAAGTTGCGGTAACCTTGTCAGGAGGCATAACTAACATCATAAGAGGAACGGAAATAATTCCGGCTCCACCTGCAAAACCTGATTTGCTGATGCCTTGAATTAATACACCTGATGCAACAAAAATCCAAAATATAACAGATGGTATATTAGGAATAGCATATTGTGACCAAATATGTATCACGTGATAAGACTCCATTGTTTACTAAGCAAATTGTTTATTATCATAAAAAAACAAAATAAGGTTGATTATACAATAATTGTCGATGTTAATTGTCCACTTAAAGTTGTATACAAATTTGCTTATCACATATTTTTTCAGTATTATGTTTTTGGCAGAATTATGGATTTAATTAAGGATATTTTTAAGGAGATTTGTTATGTTGAACTTAGGTTACTTTCTTGAAGAAACAGCAAAGAGTTATCCAACAATTACAGCTGTGATATTGGATGACATAAAAATCACTTATGAACAGTTGAATAAATATTCAAATAGGGTAGCAAATATCTTGAAGCAAAAGGGATTGAAAAAAGGGGATAAGGTGGCGGTGATGATACCCAATCTTCCTTATTTCCCTATGATATATTATGGGATTTTGAAAGCAGGAGGAGCTGTAGTTCCTGTAAATGTGTTATATCAAAAAATGGAAATAGAGCATTATATCCGCGATTCAGAATCGGTAGCCTTTTTTGTGTATCATGGGTGTTCTGGTGAAGCAATAAAAGCTTACCAGTCGGTTGAGTCCTGTAAGCATCTTTTTATTATTCCACCAATGGGTAATATGGAAGATTTAGAAGTTGGTGAAAATTTTAATAAATCGCTTATGGAATCCAGTGAAGAATTTGATGTTGTCCAAACAATGCCAGATGATACTGCGGTGATTTTATATACATCCGGGACAACCGGTGCACCTAAAGGTGCTGAACTAACACATTTCAATATGTTTTTCAATGCGTATTATGCATCACATGAGATAGTGAGGGTAAAACCGGGGCAGGTAGCGTTGGTTGTGTTACCTTTATTTCATTCTTTCGGACAGACCTGTGTTATGAATGCAAGTATTTTACGGGGTGGAACAATGTCAATGCTTCCGAGATTTGAAACACAAAAGGCAATGGAAGTTATCTCACGCGACCGAATCAATGTTCTTGCAATGGTTCCTACAATGTATGCATTTATACTTAATGCCCCGAACTGGCAAGACTACGATTTTTCGTGTGTTCAGTTAGCTGTTTCAGGAGGTGCTGCATTACCAGCAGATATTCACCAGCGGTTTCAAGAACGATATGGGATTACTATTCTTGAAGGTTATGGTTTATCTGAGACGAGCCCTGTTGCATCATTTACAGTATTAGGAGAAGAAGTTCGTGTAGGTTCTATTGGTAAGCCTATATGGGGTGTTGATATGAGAATTATGAGAGATGATGGAACTTTTGCTGATGCAGATGAAATAGGAGAAATTGTAATACGTGGACATAATGTAATGAAAGGTTATTACAAACGACCTGAAGCAACAGCGGAAGTTATGCTGAATGGTTGGTTTCATACCGGTGATATGGGACGGACTGATAAAGATGGATATTTTTATATCGTTGACCGAAAGAAAGAATTGATTATTCGCGGGGGAATGAATATATATCCACGTGAAATTGAAGAAGTTTTATATACTCACCCTAAAGTTCTTGAAGCGGCTGTTGTGGGAATACCGGATAAATTAAGGGGGGAAGAAGTGCGAGTATATGTGTCTCCAAAAGAAGGAGAAGAAATTCATCCTGAAGAAATAATGCAATTCTTGCAGGAGAAGATAGCAAAATTTAAATGGCCAAAAGATGTTATTGTTTTACCTCAATTACCGAAAGGTCCCACTGGTAAAATTCTTAAAAGACAATTAAGAAGCATGCCTATTGTATAGAATATGATGGGGGTTTATAGATAGGTACGTAAAATTAACTTTTCTTGCTTTTGCTTTTTTTATACTTTTAATTCAATTTTGTTTATATGCTATTTGTTAGCTTGTCTTTTTAGACCCTATTAAATATGAAATTCTATGGTAATAAATAAAAGTATTTTTTAGTCCATTAATGTAAATAATAGATAAAAATAAAATAATAATTTTTAATTAAAATAAAAATATTTATTGAAAAAGTAAAAATTTTCTTGACAAATGGTATCTATATGTAGTATAAATATAGTTGGTATACCACAAAATAAACTTTTGGTATACCCTGTGTGATTTACAAATCAAATAAACCTATAAAAAGGAGAATGGAAATGGCCACAGCAAAGAAAGCCGCTGCGAAGAAGGCTCCTGCGAAAAAGGCCGCTGCGAAGAAGGCTCCTGCGAAGAAAGCAGGCTGCAAGAAGTAAGCAGGTAAATATTTGCCACTCTTTCATGCACAGGTCATAAAAATATGACCTGTGCTTTTTTGTTTAGAGCAAATTTGATAAACGAAAAAAATATTTCGTAAGATGTTAGTTTGTTATATTAAATAAATATGATGGAAAGGAATAAATTATGAAACACTTTGTATTTTTTGTTTATTTATTTTTTTGTTTTTCGGTTATTTTTAATGTTGCTTTTTTTACGGAGCAAAGTTATGCAGAAGAAACTATTAAAGTAATGACATTTAATCTTCGCTATGGAACTGCGATGGATGGAGCCAATCACTGGAACAAAAGAAAGGATGTTCTTGTGGAGGTGATTAAAAAATATGACCCAGATTTATTGGGGACACAAGAATGCCTTGATTTTCAGGCAACATATATTGCGGAGCAGATACCTTCATACTCTTATGTTGGAAGAGGTAGAGAAAAAGATGGTTCAAGTGAACAGACCGCTATATTTTATAAAAAGGATTTATGGGATGTTTTAGATACTAAATATTTCTGGATTTCTGAAACCCCTGAAGAGCCAGGTTCAAAATCTTGGGATACTGTTTGTACACGAATTGTTACATGGTTAAAATTAAAACATAAACCTTCAGGTAAGGAAATGCTTTATATCAATACTCACCTTGACCATAAAGGTGAAACTGCTCGTCAAAAAGGAGCAGAGATTATTTGTGATAGAATAAAAAAGGAAGGTATAAATTTGCCGATTATAATTACAGGCGATTTTAATGCAGTAGGTGAAAAATCAGAACCGTGGAAGATTTTTATAAATAATGGTTTTAATGATTCGTGGTTGAAAACAGATGAAAAATCAGGTCCTTTGACAACATGGTGTGGCTTTAAAGACCCGGATCTCAATTCCGATTATCGCATTGATTGGGTTTTATATCAAGGACCATTCCATCCGTTAAAATGCGAAACCGTTGTTTATAGCAAAGAAGGTAGGTATCCATCGGACCATTTCCCTGTTGTAACTGTTTTCAAATGGGATTCATAATTGTTATAATTAAGCATCTTTTTTCCCCTCTTTAATTTCATGTATTACAAATATATTAAAAATTATTATTAACTGGAGAATAAACAAGTGGCAAAAGTTAAAGTAGTTACTTTTGATTTATGGGATTGCCTTTTTGTAGATGATAGTGATGAGCCAAAGAGAGCAAAGGCAGGATTAAAGAACAAAAAAATTTCGCGACGAGAGATACTTCATAATGCATTATCAAAAATAGCACCTATTGACCGTAGTCTTGTGGACACCGCTTTTGATGTTGTAGATTCGGCCTTTCGTAAAGTATGGCATGACCAACTTGTAACGTGGACTGTGGCAGAACGAGTTTCTGTGTTATTAGAAGGGTTAGGTCGTTCTTTACCGAAGGATGTGTTTGATGGGATAGTAAAAGCTTATGAAGATATGGAAATTCAATATATGCCCGACCCTGTGCCAGGTGCAGTCGATGCATTAAAAGAATTGAGTAAACAATATAAATTATCTATTGTATCGGATGCTATTTTCACTCCTGGCAAAAATTTGAGAATTTTATTACAGGAAGCGGGTATGTATCCTTATTTCGACTATTTTGTTTTTTCTGATGAGATAGGTGTATCCAAGCCACATCCAGCTGTTTTTGAAGCGGTAGCCCGACATTTTAATATTGAATTACAAAATATTGTTCATGTAGGAGACCGTCCTCATAATGATATTTTGGGACCACAATCTGTAGGTGCAAGGGGTGTGCTTTTAACAGCAGTGAAGGAAAGACCTTTAGATGGGGCCTGTCCAGATGCTATTTGCAAGAAATATGAAGATTTGCCCCGTATTATTCAGGAAATGGATACAGAGAGTTAAATAATATTTTTTATGAACACAAAAAATAAAAAAGTAGTAAAGGAGTAGCTAATATGAGTAAAGTCCCTCGATTTCTTATAGTAGATGGCTATCCCATAAAAAGCCGAGAACAATTTGATCAGGTAGGAATGAAACTTGCTGGAATACTTTATGCAGATTTGCTTATAAAATATTTACCAGAGGCAGAATATGATATCTGGTATAGTAGTGATGAAGGTGCCGTTCCACCGACAGATGAACAATTAAGTCAATATACAGGTGTTATCTGGCCTGGATGTAATCTAACGATTTACCATGAAGATGACCCACGAGTGCAAGCACATATCCACTTGTGTCAGCGTTGTTATGAAGCAGGTATTCCTCAAATAGGAAGTTGTTGGGGGATTCAATTAGCCAATTATTCTGCAGGTGGAAAAGTGGAGCCTCATCCTAAAGGACGCGAGATGGGAATTGCAACAAAAATCAGACTAACAGAAGAAGGGAAGAAACACCCCATGTTTAAGGGAAAACCTGAAGTATATTCTCATTTTGTTAGTCACGATGACCATGTAACCAAATTGGCAGATGGAGGAATTTTATTAGCGGGAAATGATTGGAGTACTGTTCAAGCGTGTGAGGTTCATTATAAGAAAGGTGTATTCTGGGCAACTCAATATCATCCTGAATATAATCTGCATGAAGTTGCACGGTTAATCATTGCACGTGAACCTAAACTTATTCAACAGGGAATGTTCCGAGACCACGAAGACATGATGATATATGTAACACGACTTGAAATGGTACATGCAAATCCCTCATTAAAATATATTCGCTGGCAATATAAGATTGATGATGATTTAATTGATGATAAAATCCGTGAATGCGAATTTATTAATTGGATAGAATATATCATCAAACCACGACTGTCCAAATAAAAATTTAAGATTAAAGGTACTAAAAAGATATTTTAATTAATAAAAGATAATTTAAAAAATACGAGGGGTGTTTCGAAGGTATTCGCTGTATCGGCAGAGGTGGGCAATGGCTTTTGCCATATTGGTAGGATTTTGGAAGACATAGATATTCATTTCTTCGAGTTTTTTTAGTACTGGATTTTTATTTTGACCGTGAGATAGGATCGTTGTGTCTGAAGCCACTACAATGGGTTTTTGGTAGGTTTGCATAAGTCTTGTAATTTCCTCTGCATCTTTTATCTCAAAATGGGTTCCGATCTCTGATAATTTGTCAAGTCCCAAATGTTTTGCCCGTTCTGAATTTTGGAGACGCACATATGCACTACCGATATAGCCAATGCCTAAGATAACCAGTATGTCAACCTCGTCGTCCTGTATTAGTATTTCCATTGAATTTTTAAATAAGTTTCTATCTGTTCCTGCGACCATATCCACAGGATTTGTTCGATTCCACCATTTAGGCATAATAGCATCTAATTTTTTTAATGTGTTTTCGGAAAGAGGAATGACGTTTAATCCTACTTTTGTACACACATCTGCAGAAATAACACCCCAGCCCCCCCCTTGCGATAGAATACCCACATTCCTGCCTCGGGGGAGTGGAACATTCGAAAGAAGATAGGCTGTTTCGGTTGCTTCATACACATCTTCAGTCAGTATTGCACCTTGTTGGATACAAATCCCGCGAAATAATCGGTAATCAGTGGCTAATGCACCAGTGTGTGAAGAAGCGGCGCGAGAACCTGCCTGAGTTTTGCCTCCTTTTAATATTATTACAGGTTTTTTCTTTGTTGTCTTTTTTAATTCGTTGAAGAAGAGACGAATATCCTTTGCACTTTCAATATAAGAAAAAATCACCTTTGTTTTGGGGTCAGAACCGAAAAAGTTCAAGTAATGGTAATTTTTAATAACTGCTTCATTGCCTGTGCTGATAAATCGAGATAGTCCTAAATGGTGTTCCATAGCCCAACTCATTATTGTGTTTCCAATATTCCCACTTTGAGATAAGATACTTAATCCACCTGGTTGAGGATATCTTCCTATCATTGAACAATACAATTTTTTTGGATATGGACTGACTACACCTGCGCAATTAGGACCGATAAGATATAGATTATTTTCGTGTGCAATTTGTTTTAATTTTTCCTGAGAAGTTTGTGCCTCTTCATTATTCAATTCTCCAAAACCTGCTGTTATGACAAGGACAACCTGAATACCTTTTTGGATACATTCCTGAACCGAAGGTAGAACTGTTGGTGGAGGAACAATAATAACCGCCAAATCTACCACTTCGGGCAAATCCAAAATAGAGGGATAACAAGGAATATTCAAGACCTCGCTTCGTTTGGGATTAACACCATATATCTTTCCTGTGTATCCCCCCTCAAGAGTATTAAACAGGACGCGAAAACCCCATTTGATTGGGGTATCTGTTATGCCAACAATGGCAATACTTTCAGGTTCAAATAGTTTCAATAGTGTGTTGAAATCAAGTGATGTTCTCTCTGTTTGTTCATTTTTTATCGAAATGTTCCCTTTAACTGCAAGGGCATCTACTGCAATAGGTGTATCACGATGTATCAAAATAGGATTTAATTCAAATTGACTGATTTTTGCTTCATTGCTTAATAGATTTTCAATAGATTTTATTATGGGGAAAATCTTTTTTGTATCAATAGGAGGGTCTCCGCGAAATGAATTAAAGATTTTTTTGAAATGTAATTCATAGATCATTTCTTGTAAATCAATTTCACTAATGGGGGCAGAACGGAAAGACACATCTTCTATCGCTTCTACAAAAATACCTCCTATACCGATATAAACACACACACCATATTCATTATGTTTCATTCCGCCAATGATAAGTTCGCGTTTACCATAAATATGTTTTTGTAATAAAAATCCCGATAGATTATGGTTTTGTGCATTGTTCTGAATCTCTTTTACTGCTTTTAATAAATCTTCTTCCGATTTTATATCTGTTTTTACTAATCCCAAATCGCTTTTATGGGCAATTCCTTCTGCCATACCTTTTATTGTTATCGGAAATTCTAAATTTTTTGAAGAGGAAATGAGTTCCTCTATGTTATAACAAATGCGAAAGTCTGCTATGGGTATTTTGTATTTTTCTAATAAATCTAATGTTTGTTTTTCAGAAAGAATAGTTGTTTGTTTTTGATTCATCAAAATAACTCCTGCGTCTTCACTTTGTAAATTGGCTTTTATGTTAACAAATTTTTAAACGGAATTTGTATTTAAAAACCAGTTTAATTATCTCTTTGTCTTCCTCGTCTCCAACGTTTACGAAGTTGTTGATGTTGTTTTAGATTTTCTTTTTTATTCTGTTCTTCTTCATGCAATTTTTTGTAAAACAAAGCTTCCTTATCAGAAAGATTATTATTCTGTATCATACGTTTAATTTTTTCAATATCAGTTGTGGTTCCTGTTGGTTTTATAGGACTCCCTTCCGTTTGTATAAAAGATAATTCTGTCGATGATTTTTCAGGGAGCGTATGATAGACGGAAATAATGATAAACGTAATAGCGTAAAGTAACGAAATGCTCAAAAAAACAAAATCATTTCTTTTCATGTTTGTAGCACCGATTACATTGGATACAATCTATTTCTTCAGGTCTTGAAATTCCGAGATCGCAATGTGTAGGGAAGGTTCTTTGCCAGAAAAATGAAAATATTCGAAGCGATTGGATTAAACTTAAAAAAGCACCTGTTGGACAAAGTACCCTGCACCAGAAACGGTTATATAGAAGACTTGCAACTAAAACAAAAATACCAAATATTGTTATGTAGTTTGATATGTCCAACGTAAAAAAGGATAGTAAGGGGTCGACGCTAATCATTGTTGCTTCCCGCACGATAAAATATATAAAGAAGAATAAAAAGGCAATGATGTATTTAAACTGTCGAGTTATGTACCATGTTTGTCTTGTCGGGGTTATTTTTCTATTTATCCAATTAAATTTGCTTATTAGTTCAGATAATGCTCCAAATGGGCATAAATATCCGCAGTAAATATTGCCATTGATTAGAACAAGCACAGGAATGCCAATAGTTAAAATGGTTGAGATATTCAAATGAAATTGTAGTTTCTCCACAGATAAGAGCTGAACAATGGAATAAAGCCCATATTGAATGTTTAACCAGAAACCCAAAACTATTACTACGGATATTAACCATAATGTCCGAAGTAAGTTATTATGGAAAAATCGAAGGATTATAGCCAGAAGAATAAATAAAAGAAAGATATATACGGAGTAAGTTGTATGGGCTAACGTATTGTAAGAGAATGATATTTTGGATTGAGTTATATTATTTGTTTGAATAATTTTTGCAAATTCTTTTCCTGAAAATTGAACAGCCCTTTTAACAGCATCGGAAGTTGTTGTCGCCCCGCTAACAATATCTATTTCTGAGATTGTTTCGGGCTGAAATATATTTTTCCCTTTATACAAAAAGAAGTAGTTTTCAACGAGAGATAAATAATCGGGGGTTTCGTTCGATTGGATAACTTTAATATCTTCAATATTCCCTTCTTTAGACACCTTAACTGCAATATCCATTTCTCCACCATATCCAATTACCTTAAATAGCGAAGCTGTTGAAAAAATATAGGAGATATGTTCATTCTGATTTTCATCTTTTTTTGTAACAGTATAATAACGGATTTGTCTATTATCAGGAAGCATTATTATTTCGGGTTGAAGTTCTCCTCCGTCGGATAATTCCTGGGCAATTATTGTAAATGTATCTTCGGGCAAAGGAGTTGTGACGCGATTATATATTTCAGTTGAGATAAAACATAAAATAAGGACTGGGAAGAGTATGTATCCAAGGTTTCTTCCCCATAATGATGACTGATGTGCTGGAGTTTTTTTTAGGAGGGGGATGAAAATGAAGGTAATGAGTAAATAATAGAAAATTACTTCAATTGAATACTTTAACCCTAAAAGAGGGAGCAACATAATTGGAAATAGAAAAGCCCCTATTCCTGCTCCGAGATTATCCCATACTTCTAAGTTTACCGCAATTTGAGCCGTGGTTAATTCTTTATCTAATGTATTGAGAAACATGGAAAGGAGAAAACCTAAAGCAAACCCCCATAAAAAGAATATAGCGAGATAAGTATAAAAATGGATGGATGATACGAAAATTATTGCAATTGTATAACAAATACAGACAGAAAAAAGAAAGAAAACAATGAAGAACGATTGCTTATTATTATCTGTATACAAAGCATTAAAGAGGAGGGGACTTATTGAGAGTCCCAGCATAAACATAGAGGATAAGAGACCAATGTAGGTTGAGAGAGTTCCATAATGGTATTGAAATTGTATAAGAAGGAGAATAGAAATCCCCATACTAATAGCACCAATAATGAAAATAGCAAAATATGTTTCTAAATTAATATAAAAACATGACCCTTTCCCTTTTCGGATAGATTTCCTTTTATATATCCAGCGTGCTAATAAAAAACATAATGGAGATGAGATTAACAGGAAAAAGACCAGTTGCTTAATGGTAATAATTTTATCTAATAACCCTGAATAACCCTGTTTCCAGAGATAAAAAAGATTACTATATAGAAAGCCGAGATATTTGTCTTCTGTATTAATTAAGTAATCTTCACGAATAAATTTTTTAATTTCCTCATATCGATTTTTTTGGAAAATAATTCTATCAGCAGGATATAGGTCTTTTACGATACTGGGTTTGATGTCTGAAATTTGTTGTTGTAAAACAGATAATCGCTGTTCAAGTGTTGGTATATGTTCACTCAAAGGATACGATACTGAACCAAATAGCCATGTCTCGTCACCTGGTTTTAATGCATTAAGCTTAAATACCTGTTGAAAAGTAAAATATATGGACGAACCAAGTGTTGCAATTTCGCCACCTAAAAAATTTTCTCCGCCTGACATACGAATTCCTGCGATTCCTTTGTCTGTAAGATGAGTTTTAAGTAAATCAAAAAAATGATTTGTCAAGTATTGGTTTGTAGTGATAGTTTGTGGGTCGCCTGTATAAACAAGGATGATGTCAAATTTATCATTAGTATTTTTCAAAAAAGTACGGACTTCAGTTTGTGGAAATATGATTTTTTCGCTATTTATAAGGGAATTTTCATGTAATAGTGAAACAATATTTTTAGATAGTTCGAAGTCAAAAGGTATCCATAAAATTTTTTCTATATTGTTAATACTTACTAAGTATGGTAGTGTGTAAATAAAGGGTTCACCGATGAGCAAAATATCTTTAGCATCATTTTTCTGAGCAAAGAAAGTAGATAATAACCGCAAACCATATTCCTGATTTGGGAAACTCAATGCGGGTTTGAGGTTTCGTAAAAGAATGAATTGGTTATCATCATACCCATATAAGTATTCTCCCTTTTGAGTAATTATTTTGCCTCTAAAATTTTCATTTTTTGTAATACGATTCCACAAAGACTTGTTTTCCCACGAATCCAGTAAGAATGCCAATACCAAAAGTAAAGGTAGAAGTAAGATAGGGAATACTTTTTTTAGAAATGGATAGTTTAGTGAGAGTAAGGAAGAAGTTATTAGGAACCACGCAGAAATACAAATAGGTATCCAATGAGAAAGTCCGAGGTAAATACTGAATGAAGTAATTAGTCCACCTATTACAGCACCGAAAGCCTCGTAAGCATATACATAACGAATTATTGTTGAAGGTTTGGAATTGCTAACATCATTTGTAAAATGGTTTTGCCACCATAAAGCACAATGGGTGAATAAAAATCCTGTAAGGAAGCTTATTCCTGCAGGTGCTATTGCGGAATATAAAAAAAGAGAATGTATGTTAAAAAGTTCGTATGTCGGAATAGTTGAGATAAATCGTGAGTTACGCACCAAAAAATGTCCCCACAACCATGAAGGGATATAGAGAAGAGAGGTAAATGGGAAAAAGTATGAATATTTGTAGGAAAGTTTTCCGATAAAAGAACCTGGAATAATCCATATAAACCAGAAAAAGTAAAAAACACCTAAGGTAAGTTCATTCTCTTCAATGCAATGCAGAAAATCACGCACGAGCAATGCTTGTGCAGTGATTGAAAAGAGACCTAATGAAATGGGTAAAAGATATTTTTTCACAATTACTCTTTAGTTATTCTTCGTGGAACACTTCTGCTTCAAAAACTTCAAATTCAGCACCTTCTTTATATCCATCTGGTGGTAAACCCGCTTTCATAGCCAGATGTTCCAGAGTTTGCTGTAAATTCCAATTTTGTTCCGGGGCTACCTGTGGTAAAAACAAAGCCTGGTAGTATCCTTTTTTCATAATTATCCCATGTTTCCCTAATTCAATTTCATTATAGTGATTTATTTTTTTTGGATGTGTAAGTAGGGATATATCAATCTTGATTTTAGGTAATTCATCTTTCGTGATAGGATAGAATCGGGGGTCTTTAAAGCCTGCATTATATGCATTTTGTAAAACGGATTTATACATTGGCTTCGTTGCGAAAATTTCACCAATACATCCTCGCAAGTCATCTTTTATTTTCAAAGTAACGAATGCGGCACGGGGCGTTTTCATTGTCTCTGTTATTTTAATGGGTATCTCATTGTCCGATGGTAGTTTGTTATGTTCCAGCACATATTCAAGTGTCCATCGTGCTAATTTTAACAAATCCTTTTTCTCTTCAGGTGTTAATGTTGTTGAAACATTCATAGATTTTTTTTCTCCTTTCTGCCATGTTCCCGCAAAGGCAATGCTAAAATAACTTACTGAATTTTGATAATCATTTACAATCTCACCGGATTGTTTATATTCTACAAGTTTCGCTTGAGTATTTTCTGGTAATAAATACATCAAAACTCCAATCCCATACGGACCACAAATTGTAATTCCTGTTTGTTTAATATATTCATAAAATCCCTTCACATCTCGTTTCTCTATATATTGATATGCTCCCATATCTAATTTTTTAAGATTTTCCGGAATATTCTCACTAAAAGGGACATAATTGTAATTGGGTCCATAATGAGTAAAATCGCTACTGGCAATGACTAATGTTTTTTCGTCAATATAGTTTTGTAGTATCTGAGCCACTTTTTCTGTGGTTTCTATGTCTAACCGTCCGCAAATCAGTGGGATTAACTTAAAGTCTTTTTTTAAGTATTGTAGCAATGGCAACTCAATTTCAACGCTATGCTCCCCTCGTTGTGCCAAAGGAAATTCCTTAAAATATGGGAATTTTTTTAATTCTTGAATAGTATCCACATCAAGGGGTATTTGTCCTAATGGAGTTTCATAAAAGTCCACAGAGGGAACACTTATTATATTTTCTAATGGTGCTCTGTGACTTGTCCCTAATATAATTATTCTTGAGTATAAAGATTTTTCTGTTGCTTTAATTCCTTTACATGCGGTTAATCCTGAGTATGCATAACCTGCATGAGGTAATATCAGTCCGATAACACTTTTTATTGGCTCTACATCTGCTTTATTAAACAACTCTGAGATTTGTTGTTTTAGTTTTTCGGGAGATGCATCATACCATTGTCCAGCTATTAACGACTGGTAGACTTTTTTAGAATGTATTTCTTTAGTTTGGTCTGAGGTAGAATTATCACCACATGCAAATGGGATAAGAAGGATGGACATAAGGAATAAACCAATATAAGAATACGTTTTCATAATACTCATCATACTTCCCTTACTCATTCTTCTTTTATTATATTAAATTTCAACCCATCCATGATGACGGTTTAGGTGAAAATTTTCTTGTTTTATTTTTAGAATTAAAGTAGGTAGAAAGTTTCTTATTAGATAAAGGTATCGCATATGTTTGTCGAACTAATGAAGGTTTTTTAATACCATATCTTGTAATTATGGCTGTTACTATATATGATAAAAATCTTCTTCTATTTATTGCCATATTCCATATATCTCCGTGTTACATTTGGGACATTTCCCCTGTGAAATATTGTTTTGAAGGATATTAAAACCATATCGCTCTATAAGCAAGGTTTTGCATGATGGACAGTATGTATTTGAACTCTCTTTATGGATAATATTGCCAATATATACGAATTGTAAACCTTCATTTAAAGCGATTTGACGTGCTTTTAGAAGAGTCTCTAAGGGTGTTGGGGGTAGATGAGTCATTTTATAACGAGGATAAAATTGGGAAAAATGCAATGGTGTATCTTTCCCTAAATTTTTTGCTACCCATGCGGATAATTGTTGCAGGTCTTCGTCTTTATCATTTAAGGTGGGAATAACTAAATTAGTGACCTCAAGTTCAACCCCTGCATTTTTAGTTAATTCCAGTGTTCTTAATACAGGTTTTAGTGTTCCATCGCATACGGTTCTATAAAATTCCTCTGAAAAGCCTTTTAAATCTATATTTGCGGATTGGACAAAAGGTAGTAATTGCTTGTAAGGTTCTTCGTTAATATATCCCGCAGTTACAAGAACATTTTTTAACCCTTTTTCAATAGATATTTTACAGCACTCATACGTATACTCATAGTAAGCTAATGGCTCTGTATAGGTATAAGCAATGGAAGGACATTGATACTGAATAGCCAATGCGGACATCTGTTCAGGTTCTACAAATTCCGTTTCCATTTGGTATGGTTCTGTCTGAGATATTTCCCAATTCTGGCAATTTTTACAATGGAGATTACAACCTACGGTAGCAAGGGATAAAATAGGTGTCCCTGGTAAAAAATGATAAAGAGGTTTTTTCTCTACAGGGTCAACATGGATAGAGCAGGGATGTCCATAAGTAACTGCGTAAAGTTTTCCATCAATATTTATACGAATACGACACTCTCCCTTTTGACCATGTTCAAGAACACAATAACGGGGACAAAGTTCACATTTAACTAATGTTGTCATTTTAATCAAATTGAGTTATCTGTTTTACTTATATTATAACGGTAAAAAATAAATGAAGGGAACTTTTTGTTTCCTTTTAGTGTTTATTAATAAAAATACAAAATATTTAAATATTTTAATAATAAGTAAAATAAATAATTTGAAATATTAATTATTTTATGATAAAATAAACTCACAAATCATTAAAACAAGGAATTGATATTATGCAATGTAATTGTTCCGATGAAAAAGGCACTATTCTTGTTTATTCATGTTCAGGTATTGCCAATACAGGATTAGTAGCAGACCGTGTTGTTAGAAATTTAGTAAAAGATAAGGTATGTCGTGGTTCATGTCTTTCAGGAGTAGCCTCTGATTCTTCAGGCTTCATCCAATCTGCATTGGGAGCAGATAGGAATGTAGTAATAGATGGCTGTCCTGTTTCCTGTGGAAAGAAAATATTTGAGAAGAGACAAATACCATTTGAGCATATTGTGATAACGGATTTAGGCGTTGAAAAGGGGAAGACAATTGTTACAGATGAATTAGTCCATGAGATTACTGAAGTGGTTAAGAAAAAAATATAAAGATAGCATTACACATATTGTTGGAGATGCATAATGGAACGATATGATGAGTCAGCCTATGAGATATTGAAAACAATTCAAATGATTCAGAGATGGATGCATAGTCGGTTTCATAGTTGTTCTTCAGAAAAGGAAAAAATAAAATTTGGGCATGACCTCACAATGCCTCAGTTTCAGATGTTGGTCACAATAAAAAATTATGAGCCATTAAAATTAAAGGAATTAGCGGAATACTTGTATGTTTCTCCTCCTGCAGCAAGTTTGATGTTAGACCGATTAGTGGAATTGGGGCTGGTAGTTCGTGAGCAGTCATCTGAAGACCGTCGTGAAATACAAATCCGCTTAACGCCAGAAGCCAGTAAGACCCTGAAATGGCATGAAAATCAAGTGTTAACAGGGATAAGTGACTTATTAAAAGGTTTAGGCGATGAAACTGCATCTCAATGGGTTGATGTTTATAAAAAAATAAGAGAATATTTAATATCTGTCCAGAATAACAACAAATAAAGTGAGGAAATTTTATGAATGACGATGAGATAAAAAAGTACATAACAATTTCAAAATTAGTCTCATTTTTAATTGCAATTTTAATCTTTTTATTGGGGATTGTTTCCTTTCTTTTCTTTTCTTCTTTTCGCAAACCTCCAGCACAAGCAGAACAGGAAGAGCGTCCCATTCCTGTTGATGTAGTTCAGGTGCAACCGGAAGATGTTCCAATTATATTAAATGGTTTTGGAGAAGTCCGAACCTTAGCAACGGTTCCTATAGCACCGGAAGTATCGGGGCGTGTTATTCATATTCATCCAAGATTGGAAGCCGGTGAGGTTATCCCTGTAGGGGAAGTCTTATTTGAAATAGATCCCAGTGATTACCAAGTTCGCCTAAAATCTGCACAAGCAAGTTTAGAACAGGCAAAGCAGACATTGAAAAGGACACAGGAACAGTTTGCCTCCGATAAAGAACGACTTAAAACATTAGAGCGTACTAAAGACCTTGCTTATTCAGAGTTCCAGCGTGTGAAGCAGTTATTTGAAAGAGAAAAAGTGGGTACACAATCGAATGTTGAGCAAACAGAACGGGCGTACAATCAGGCATTAGATGCTTATAATTTATTAGTCCAATCTGTGGAGTTATATCCTTTAAGAGTTAGAGAATCTGAGGAGGTAGTGAAAAATGCGGAAGCCCAATTATCCCAGGCAGAAATAAATCTATCACGGACACAGGTAAAGGTTCCTTTTAACGCACGGATTAAAACAGTGAATCTTGAAGCAGGACAATATGTAACCCCTGGTTCTGTTGTAATGACACTTTCAGATGATTCCATTCTGGAAATATCAGTCCCCTTAGATGCGAAACAGGCAACGCAGTGGCTTCCATTTCAAAAGGATAATATCAATATTGATTCTGCATGGTTTCCACCATTAGAGCCTAAAGAATGTGAAATTCTATGGACAGAGGATAAAGAAAATCATAAATGGAAAGGTTTGTTACATCGTATCGAAAGATATGATGAAAAAACGAGGACAATTTATGCAGTTGTTCGTATTGAAAAGGAAAATGTGTTTTCCTTATCTGATGATAAAATACCATTGGTTCAGGGTATGTTTTGTCAGGTAAAAATTCCAGGCAAGATATTATCGGGTGTATTTCGTTTGCCAGATACTGCAGTAAGTTTTGAAGGGACAGTTTATGTCGCAGAGAATGACCGTTTAAAGTCAGTTCAAGTGGAACGATTATATATTCAAGGTGATGAAGTTATAGTAAAAGGTCTTAAGCCAGGGACTGTTGTTGTTACAACTCGTTTGGTTAATCCGATAGAGAATTCACTGTTGGAAATCCAAAAATCGGGAGATAAGGAATCTGATTCATGAATCAGTTTTTAGGGTATTTTGTCGGAAACCGTGTTTTTGCGAATATATTGACTGCAGTTATACTTATTGCAGGATTAATTTCTCTGTTGTTAATTCGGAGGGAATTATTCCCTGAATTCTCTTTAGATATGATAACAGTCCAGGTAATATATCCCGGTGCAGACCCAGAGGAAGTTGAAGAAGGTATTTGTCGTAAGATTGAGGAATCCTTAGATACCGTAGAAGGAATAAAACGATATACTACCGTCGCTTCGGAAAATATGGGAATGGCAAATATTGAAGTGATGGATAGTTATGATTTAAGTAAGGTATATGATAAGGTTCGTAATGCCATTGATTCTATTTCTACATTTCCAAAAGACGCAGAGAAACCAATAACGAATGAAGTAACTATTCGCCGTGAGGTTATTCAGGTAGCATTATCTGGAAATTTACCCGATAAAATCTTAAAAGAGTGGGCAGAACAGATAAAAGACGAATTACAGGCACTTCCAGAACTTTCGCAGGTTTTTATTTTTGGTGCAAAACAATATGAAATAGGGATTGAAGTGTCTGAAGAAAAACTTCAAAAGTTAGGGCTAACCTTTTCGCAGGTAGCTTCGGCAATTCGTTCCGGAAACTTGAATATTTCTGGAGGGCTTATTCGTTCTAAAGGTGCGGAAATACGAATTCGAACAATAGGTAGAAAATATTATGCAGATGAATTGGCTAAGATAGTAGTATTAGCCAAACCCACAGGTGAAGTGATTACTCTGGACCAGGTAGCGGAAATACGGGATGATTTTAATGAAGACCCCTTAGAGGCAGATTTTAATGGAGAAAAATCAGTTTTGATCTCATGTTTCAAAACTCAGGAAGAAGATGATATAGCCATATCAGATGCAGTCAAAAAATATGTAGAATCAAAGCAAAAACAACTGCCTCCTGGAGTGAAAATTTCTGTATGGAACGACAGAGCTCGATTAATTCGAGCACGATTAAATCTGCTTGAGATAAATGGTATTCAAGGGTTGATTATTGTTATTGTGATGTTATTGTTACTGATGAATGCTCGTTTATCATTTTTCGTTACTTTAGGAATCCCTATTTCCTTTGCAGGGGCTATATGCATTATGTATCTTCATGGCAGTACTTTAAATATGATGTCGTTATTTGGGTTAATTATGGTATTGGGTATGCTGGTTGATGATGCAATTATAGTCGGTGAAGCAATATACTACCATCGCCAGCGAGGATTGCCCCCCATGAAAGCGGCGTTAACGGGTGTAGAGGAAGTGGGATTGCCCGTGATAGGGGCTGTAACAACAACAATAGCCGCATTTATCCCGTTGATGTTTGTGAGTGGAATTATGGGTAAGTTTATTCGTATTTTGCCCATAGTTGTTATTTCTGCGTTGAGTGTATCATTATTTGAATCTCTTTTCTTGCTTCCTGCTCTTAATGATTTGCCTGATTTATCTCATACCATTTCAAACTCTGATAATCGGAGACATCCTCTGAAAAGACTAAGATGGTTTTTTAGTGATTTTCTCGATGCTTTTGTTGAAAAAATTTATCTTCCATTTTTAAATACCATGTTAAAGCATCGTTATATTTCGTTAACAGCCTTTATCGCTATATTATTAACGATAATGGGACTTGTTCGGGGGCAAATTATTAAATTTGAAGTTTTTACTGAGGCTGATGGGGACTATTTAATGGCACAGGTTGAGTTTCCTGCGGGGACACCGTTTCATGTTACAAAAGATGCTGTAAAAAGAATGGAAGATGCCCTAAAAAGGTTAGCAGAGAAAACCACCACTATAAGTGGCGAACCGTTGGTTAAGAATGTTTATAGTGTTGTGGGGCAGAGTAGTAGTGGATTTTCTGCTCAGGGGGGAAGTAATGTAGGTGAAATTAGAGTAGAATTATTACCCACAGAACGAAGGGGGATTCATGCAAAGAAATTAAGTTCTATGTGGGCAAAGGAAACAGGGACTATCCCAGGAACATTAAAACAGAAATATGATGTAAGTGGAGGAGGACCTCGTGGAACAGGAATTGAATTATGGCTAAGAAGTGAGAACCTTCAGGATATAATTCGTGCAAGTCAGGAGATAAAAGAAAAACTTAAAACTTACGATGGAGTTTATCAAATTGAGGATGATTATCGCCCTGCAAAAATTGAAGCGAGGTTTTATCTGAAACCAGAGGCGCAAACATTGGGGATAACTCTGGATTCATTAGGTAGGCAATTAGCGGGTGGCTTTTTTGGAGAAGAAGCGGTTCGAATTCAAAGGGGTAGAGATGATATCCGTATACGGGTTCGTTATCCTCGTGAGGACCGTAGCTATCTCTCTATATTAAATCAAGTTCGCATAAGGACAAATCAAGGATATGAAGTTCCTTTATTTGCTGTGGCTGATGTAGATTTTACTCCAGGTTTTTCTTCTATTACACGTGTTGATGGAATGCGAAGAGTTGTGGTAACAGCAGATATAGAGACAACAAAGGCAAATTCAACAGAAATTATTGGTGATTTAACAAATAATTTTCTCCCATTGCTCCAAAGGAAATATCCAGGATTAATATGGTCGTTTGAAGGACCTCAACAAAATAGTAGAGATGCACTTGGCTCCTTAAAAGTGGGTTTCCCTATTGCATTGTTATTAATTTTCCTGATTATTTCATCGATATTCCATTCTTATTCTCAACCGATATTAATTATGCTTACCATTCCATTTGGTGTTGTAGGAGCATTGATTGGTCATTTATTGTTCGGACAAACTGTTACACTTATGAGTTTATTCGGTATTGTTGCCCTCGCTGGTGTGGTTGTTAATGATGCTATTGTTTTTGTGGATTGCTTTAATGCAAACCTTGGCGAGGGGAATAGTTTTATTTCTTCAATACTTCAAGCAGGTAAGAGAAGGTTTCGTGCTATTTTCTTAACTACAACCACTACATTTGGAGGGCTTATAGGTTTGCTTTTTACACGAGATATGCAAGCACAATTCCTGAAACCGATGGCAGTCTCATTAGCCATAGGTTTAGTTTTTGCGACTATTGTCACGCTTCTATTTATACCTACTATTATTGGTATATTAAATGATGTTCGAAGATTAGCATATACAATTAGAAATCGAAGAATTCCAAAACCTGAGGAAGTAGAGCCTGTATTTTCAATGTTAGAACAGAAAAGGCAATTAGAAAATAGTTCCTTATGAGGATAGATATTGGAGGAATGGTATAACATGTTTGAAGCTTTTTTAATTCGTTGGCGAAGTTATTATTATGGCTTGAAATTTGCCAGAAAGGGAAGAAAATGTCGTATTCAGGGAAAACACTTTACTATAGAGGGGCATGTGGAGTGCGGGGATTATTGCCGGTTTCGGGATTATGTGATACTTCGCACTCATAAAGATGGAAAAATAATAATGGGGACCCATTCATTATTGAGTTACTATACAATTTTAGAATCTACAGCATTGATACAAATTGGAAGTAATACCGCTATTGCGGAATTTACAGTTATTCGAGATACAAATCATATATTTTGGGGGACAAAAGAGCATTTTGCTTTAACACCTCACATAGCCAAGCCGATTATTATTGGGGATAATGTTCTTGTAGGAAGTCGCTGTTATATACATCCGGGGGTAGAAATTGGAGATGGTGCTATTATTGGTGTGGGAAGTGTCCTTGTAGAGGATACGAAGGTAGGACCTCTGGAAATATGGGCAGGGGTCCCAGCACGAAAAGTGGGACATCGTTTGGAAAGTGTTCCTCCTGAGAAATTACAACAAACAGAGGAGTTAATAAAACAATATGGAATTCGCAAATTTCGATATTAAAAAATTTTTCTTCATATGGATTATAAGTTTATGTATTTTTATATGTTTATCAGCTACTTCACGAGAGACGGATGTAGATTCTTTCCCATTAAAATCAGATGATACTGCAAAAATTACTCAAGAACTCCCTGAGTATTTAGATTTACAAACAGCACAAAAAATAGCATTAGAACAAAATCCTTCATTAAAAGCGGTAACAGAACGGATAGAACAAGCTCGACAGAAAGTCAAACAAGCGTTAGCCCAGTATTATCCTCAAATTATTGCCAATTATACCGCATCGCATACAGACCTATCGAACACTGCTATACGGCGTGCACAGAGTACAGCATGGGAGCAAAGTTCAAATGTAATTTCTCAATCTATGTTTAGAAGTACTGGTGGAGCCAGCACAGATATCATGTCTTCGATACCGTGGGAAACTATTTTGAACTCATGGATTTCAGCATATCAAGCAAGTGATAAAGTTCCAGAGTCACAGAATAATTATGCGTTGAATTTTATTATGAAATATACCTTATTTGATGGTTTTGCCCGTAAGTATACTCTTGCTTTGGCTAAGTTAGGTGAGGAAAGTGCTCAGGAGTCTCGTCAAGAAGCCATACGAATATTATTGTCCGCAGTAGCAAATAGTTTTTATGCGGTACAATTAGCAGAGGAAAATCTCCGAATAGCCGAAGCTGATAAAGCATTCAATGAAAGACTTCTTTATGAAGCGCGGGTAAAACAAGAATTAGGAGCGGGTTCTTTAAGTGATGTTTTAAATTTTGAAGTACAGTTAAGGTCAGCAGAAGCACAAATTATTAATGCCCGTCAAAATCGTGAGATTGCTCGCATATCTTTAGCAGGCGTAATGGGGTTAAATACAGGCATACTCCCTGATAATGTAAAATTAACACCACTAAAAGATGAGACAGATGAAGATTTAAAAAATCCCGATATGGATGAATTGTTATCACTTGCGTTACAAAGCAGACCTGATTTGAAAATGTTAACTTTAGCTATCCAGCAATCTGAAGCACAGATTGGACAAAGCCGTGCTACTTTATATCCACAGATGGGATTATCTTTGTCCCGTTCGGCGACAAGGACGGTGGACAGCGAATTTAGTTCAGATGATTTTGCTACTACTGTAAGTGTCGATATTTCATATAACCTCTTTTCTGGGGGTAAAAACCGAGCATTACGGGCAGAAGCACGTGCAAAACTCCGAGAGGCAGAGCAAAATTATTATGCAGGAAGAATTGATGTGATAACTGATGTTCAGAGTACCCTTCAGGAATTAAAATCGGTACAAGAACAACTGAAACTACAGAGGGAAAATGCACAGTATGTTAGAAAAAATAGGGATTTGGTGGAGCAGGAATACAAAGCAGGGCAAACGTCATTAGTCCGCTTAAATCAAGCACAACGTGATTTAATTGAAGCGGAAGGTAGACTTGCTTCTGCTCGGGTTGCCTTATTCCGAGCGTGGTATCAGTTGAAAACTGTTACTGCCCAATCTCTTTCAGATCTTCCAAAATTTTAAAATTCTCTCTCGGATAGTAACCTTTTCTTTGATGCTGGATTTGTGGTAGTCACTCACTTTATTTGATACCTCTGTTTGCATTAGAATTCCTGTATATTTTTGATTGGATATAGATATTAGGATATTGGTTACTTAACATCTAATTGGAGTTTATCTTATGAATAAATTAATGTATTCAAGAAGAACATTTATAAAGAATGTTCTTATGGGAACAGCGGGAATGGCTGTTACGCCGATGATAATCCCCTCTTATGTATGGGGAGCGGAACCTTCTACTTTGCCAAATGAAAGAATAACTGTTGCTTGCATTGGTGTAGGAGGTCAAGGCAAATATGACATGAAGGCGTTTTTAAGTTTGCCTGAGGTTCAGGTAGTTGCTGTTTGTGACGTGGATGATAATCATGCACAGGAAGCACAAAAAATAGTCAACGATTTTTATGCTCAAAAGAAGAACATACCCGAATATAAAGGTTGTGATGTTTACCATGATTTTAGGGATGTCATTGCTCGTAAAGATGTGGATGCGGTGATGATAGCGACTCCTGACCATTGGCACCCTATTATATCCATTATGTCGGCACAATCAGGGAAAGATATTTATTGTGAAAAACCGTTAGCAAATTCTATCCCCGAGGGTAAAGCAGTAGTAGAGGCAGTCCGTAAATATCGTAGAGTATTTCAAACAGGTAGTCATGAACGTTCCCGAGATAATGCAAGGTATGCATGTGAATTGGTTAGGAATGGAAGAATAGGTAAATTACATACGATACGGGTAAACATGCCTGTGGATAATCATACCCCGATTCCTCCACAGCCCGAAATGCCTATTCCTCCTGGTTTTGACTATGATTTCTGGCTGGGACCTGCCCCAAAAGAACCCTATACAGAAAAAAGATGCCATTTCTGGTTCCGATATATTCTGGACTATAGTGGTGGAGAAATGACAGACCGAGGTGCTCATATTATTGATTTAGGCCAATTAGGTAATGGAACGGATGATACATTCCCCATCTCTGTGGAAGGGAAAGGCTTTTTCCCGAAAGAAGGATTGTTTAATACCGCAATGAGTTATGAATTTCGATTTGAGTATGCTAATGGTGTTGAATTATTAGGAAAGAGTGTAGGACCGCGTGGAATTAAGTTTGAGGGTGATAAAGGATGGATTTTTATTTATATTCATGGTGGTGACCTGCGTGCCAATCCTCCTTCATTACTTCAAGAAACTATAGCCCCGAATGAAATACATTTAGGCAGAAGTAAGGGACATCATAAGAATTTTATTGAATGTGTTAAATCCCGCAAGGACCCGATGGCTCCTGTGGAAGTGGGTTATCACACTGCAACTATGTGCCATATGGCAAATATTGCCATGAGACTTGGACGAAAATTGAACTGGGACCCAGAGAAAGAAATGTTTGTTAATGATGATGAAGCCAATCGCATGATGCAACCTTCGATGAGAGCACCTTGGACATTAGGTTAAACATAAAGGAGATAAAAAATGAAAAATATTTATATTCTAATTAACATATTCCTGACATTGATATTTTTAACATCGACTACCTTTGCTCAGGAAATTCCAAACATTAAAGATGCCCTGAATTATCTACAAACGTATAAGTTTGGAATGAATCGTGAACCGTTAGAGCCTATTCTTGATGCAGTAAAGACAACTCAAAATGACCCTGTGAAACAGGAACAGTTATCAAAACAACTTGTAGCGGTTTTACCGAAATGTACCATTGATGGGAAAAGATTTATTGCACGCCAATTAGTTGTGATTGCAACACCATCTGTTGTTCCGGGAATTGAACCTTTATTGAAGAATAACGAAACAATTGATATTGGTTGCCGAATATTAGAGCAAATCCCCGGCAAGGAAGCAACGCAATCTCTTATAAAGGTGTTGAAACAAGAGTCTATAACAGAAGATGATGAAGTTGCCATTATCAATTCTCTGGGAAGAAGAAAAGATAGCTTATCTGTTGAAACATTGTCCCAATATCTGGAAAATCCATCACAGAAACTACAAAATTCAGTGATAATTGCCCTTGGTTCTATAGGTGGGAAAGAAGCAGGGAGTATTCTCTGGAACTGGGCTAAAAGTAAATCCATGTTGGAAAATTCTAATGTACAGTCTGCTCTCTTGAAAATTGCCAGTCGGTTGGCAGAAGAATTGACTGAAAAAGATATGGCTTTGGAAATCTATTCTTCTTTATTCAGTAATGATAAAGTTACCCCTATAAACAGAGCATATGCCCTGAGGGGATTGGTACAGTTAAAGGGTAAAGATGCCTTTGAAGAAGTCTGGCAAAGTGTTGGAAGTGAAGACACAGTACTTTCTTCTTCTGGTATTGATTTGTTAAAAGATAAAGCCTTTCCTGATACGTTACTTTCTGAACGATGTGTAAGTACATTAGAAACTGCAAAGCCAAGACTTCAGTTTGGTTTGTTAGAAGTTATTGCTTCCCGTAAGATTACAGACGTTGTCCCACAGGTGTTAAACCTTATAGAAAAATCTGATGGAGAATTGAAATTGTCAGCAATTCAATGTCTTAGTCGGGTAGGTGATACTCGTGCTATTGAACCGTTAATGAATATTGCTTTAAGTGGACCTCGTGATGTTAGAGAAACAGCAAAAGATGCTTTAATAAAATTGGATAATCCCGATGGGAATAAGTATCTGATGGATAAAATGCAAAAAGGTAATTTAGATGTCAGAAAATTAGCCGTTGAATTGCTTACAGAACGTAGGGCTGTTGAAGCAAAAGAGATTATGAAGAACGCTATCATAAAAAATGACAAGGATATTATAGATGAGGCCCTAAATTATTTTGCAATATTAGGGGATGAGCAGGATTTGCCTTTCTTGTTTGATAAACTTATGGCCGATATTGAAAATAGTTCTTCTTATATTCCTGCTCTTTCTTTAATCATTGATAGAACAGGTGATGAAGGCAAAAAGGTAAAAATTATAATGGACCAGTGGGTGAAATGCAATAATGATTTACAAAAGAAATCTTTGATTTCATTATTAGGGAATATTAAAAGTCCAGAAGCGTGTGCAGTGCTTGAAAGGTTTTTGACAAGCGAGCCTGCGTTAAAAACAAATATCTTTCAATCCATGGGGCAATGCGTTGACGTAAATACATTGGAGAAGATTATAAATGAGGTTGAAAAAGAAAATGTTGATGAGGTGAAAAATGCAGGGATACTAAGTTCGCTAAATATTTTGAGAACACTGAATCTAACGGATAAGCAGAAATTTGATTACTATATCACCCTTTGGAAATTGACAGGGGAAAATCCTACAATTCAGAAAAATATATTAGGTGGTTTTACAAAATTAAGTTTGGTAGAGGTTTTAGATTTTATAGAGGGAATAAAGGTAAATGATACTATAAAAGCGGATTGGGCTAATGTAAGGTTTAATGTGGCAAAAAATATTAGTTTTTCTTATCCTTCAAGAACGATGTCTATTTTAGAGGAGATGCTTCCTAACTTGAAGGACAATCAGGCTAAGGAGGTAGAAAATTTGCTAAAAGGTCTTAAAAACAAAGGTGAGTTTCTATGTTCGTGGAGCATAAGTGGTCCATATCGAATGGAAGATTATAGTGCAAGACGGTTATTTGACGAAGTTTCATTACCTCCTGAGACTGATTTAAATTCTGTAAAAGATTGGCGTATTTTGCCCTTAAAAGTGCGTGACGATGGTCTAATTTATGCAGATTTGGCTGAATATTCTGGTGGTGAAGTAGAATGTGTAGCGTATGTTGCATGTAAGATTACAGTGCCAGAACCTGTGGAAGGAAAGATATTATTGGGTACTAATGATGGTGTTAAAGTATGGCTCAATGGGAAACTGGTTCATTCATTTGCAGAGGGAAGAACTATGATTCCTGAACAGGACAATGTTCCTGTTAAGTTAGAGAAAAATAATATATTGTTAATGGCAATATATAATCAAGGTGCAGCGTGGGAATTTACTGCAAAACTTCAGGGGATAAGCCCCGAAAAAGTAGAGGTGGTGCCATATAGTCCGTAAAAGTTGGATTTGCCCAAAATTTTTAGAACTATTTAAATGTTTGATATATTTATAAGTGGATAGCAGATAAGGAGATAATTTAGCTTTGCCGCAACTGGTTATTGAGCAACCGGGAATATCTATTCAGACGGTGCCAATTGGAGACAAGGACATTGTTCTTGGCAGGTCGAGTGAGTGTGATATTGTGTTAAGTGCAGGGGAAATATCACGTCACCATGCAAAAATTGTTGTGAGAGATGCTAACTATGTGCTTGTAGATTTAAAAAGTTTAAATGGTACATATCTAAATGGACAGCGGATTACAGAGCACATATTGAAACATATGGATGAAATATGGTTAGGTAGTCAATGTCGAATTATTTTTAGAGATGACACACAATATGGGAAAACGTGGAAAGAAGATACTATCAATGATACAAAGGAAGAGATAATTCATCATGTAGAGCATATTCGAGAACAGATAGAAGAAGTGGAAAGTACACTGTTTCAAATTAATAAAGAAAAGGAGGAAGATAGTCAAGCTTTAGATACAGCATATACACCTATTGTTGATATTAAGAAATTAGGTCGTGCCTATCGTCGTTTAGATGTGCTTTACAAAGCGACACAAATAATGGGTTCAGCTGCAGATTTAGATACAAAGTTGGCTCAAGTACTGGACTTAGTTATAGAAGTTCTTTCTGCAGATAGAGGTTTTATCCTGCTTAAAGATGAATCTGGGAAGTCATTAGTAACCAAAGTAGCACGAGCGATGGAAAATGGATTAGAAGCCTCATCTCCGAGTATGGGTATTGCAGGTAAAGCGGCAATTGATGGAGAGCCTGTACTTATGATTGACAGGTTAGCCAACCCAGAGTTTGGAAATCGAGAAAGTGTTATTATGCGTAAGATTACAAGTGCTATGTGTGTTCCGTTGAAAATTGAAAATCGAATTTTAGGTTCTATTTACATAGATTCTATCCAAAAAAGAGCCTTTTTTGATGATGAAGATTTAGAACTCTTCTTCTCTTTGAGCAATCAGATTGCTCTTGCCATAGAAAATGCTCAGCTTAACCAAAAAATGATTGAAGAAGAGAAAAGGCGTGAAAATTTTAGAAGATTTTTGCCAGATGTGATTGTTGAAGAAATTCTTAAAGCGGGTTCTAATATACAATTGGGAGGTGATAAGAAAAGAGTAACTACTATGTTTTGTGATATACGAGGTTCATCGAAGTTGGCTGAGAGTGTTTCTCCGCAGGAGTTAGTAGCTTTACTCAATGAACATTTCACCGCTATAACCGAGATTGTTTTTGCATGGCATGGCACATTAGATAAATATATTGGTGATGAAATAATGGCGGTTTTTGGTGCACCTATTTCTACTGGAGATGATGCATATGCGGCTGTTTGTGCCGCGTTGAATATCCTTAAGACCAATGAGGAATTAAATGTAATCCGAATTTCAGAGGGTAAACCTGCTTTCCAACTCGGTATAGGAATAGAAACTGGAGATGTTATTGCAGGATTTATTGGTTCTCCTAAAAGGATGGAATATACAGTTGTAGGGGATAGGGTCAATATTGCAAAGAGATTGTGTGATATGGCAAATCCCGGAAGTATTGTTGTTGGGAATGAAACATGGTTAGAATTAAAAGATAGGGTTAGAGGAGTCCCTATCGGAACATTCAAGGTAAAGAACAAAGAGCAATTTATTGTTGCCTACGAGATAAAAGAACTTTTATAACTCTAATTTTTAAGATATCAGTATTTAATAACTTAAATTTCTGATTCTGTTAAAAAATACTTCCAGATAATCAAAGATAAGCAAATAATTCCTATAGTTATTATAAATATATGTAGTCCCCAAATTTTTAATAGTGTCGTATTTTGCACCTCTGTTTCTATTTCGGAGTGAGTGGGTTCTTGTAAGAGGTGTGGCGGAAGGGTTGTGTTATAAATATTATGAGCCATTTCTATTGCTTGAAGTGCTTGTTGATATAGTGAGTTTTTAATCACCTTTTTACCATTTTTTGTATCAATTAGGGTATACCCATTTTTTCTCCAGCCTTCTTCTAAACGTTTTCTTCGTAATACAGGAGCCTCATAGGATATTTCAATACGATGTCCCATTTCCCGTCGATGTATTTGAGGTGTATCCCATGGAGTATCGATAACAATTTCTACAGATTTTCCAGTTAATTCTGGGAGGGTAGATTCTTTGAGCCATTGATTTTGAATAATAATAGCACCGTAAAATTGTGTTTGCTCTTTTGAAGTTTTAATAAGAAATGTGGGAACATCCTCAGGGATTTCTCCGTAAAATGTTACTACTCCGCTGATTATATTTATAATAGTCATATATGTTATTAGTAAATTCATGGATATAAAAACCGTATCGCCTTTTTATTCTTTTTCGTTATATGATATATGATTGTATGATATTCTATTAAACTATTTATGTTCTATAAAATAATCCAGAAATGAATATGAAACAATTAAAATCTTTATTTTTATTTACAATCTTTATAGGTTTGATTATAAGTTATTTCTCATGCAAATCTACATCTGCAAGAGAAAAGCCGATAAATAACACAACAAATGATGACGTAATAACATTAAATGAATCTCTTAGTGAGATACTAAAAGAGTCTGCTTTGTTAAATGTAGTTATACGTCGTTTAGGTACTGAACAGCCTATTTCAATTTCTATATTAAATGGTTCAGAGACGCGTTGGGTAAAAATTGAAAAACCTGCAAAGGAAATTCCAGAGTTAATTTCACAAATCGCAAATGTTACAAATATGTCTATACAAAATAGTAACAATTATTTCTTTTTATATCCCGCGGAACAAACTATCTATGAAAATATGACAGCCCTATCTATGGAAGGGTTACCTAATAAGTACGACACAATTATCGTATCTGCTGCATTTGGAACTGGCACACAATTATTCAATGTCTTTAATAGTCTTAATTTTACTTATGGATGTAATATTGTTGCTGATAATAGTATTGCTGAATTGCCGTCGGGTGAGATTGTAATATCTAACTTGCCACTTTCTGTTGCCTTAGAAATGATACTAAAAAGTGCCAGAATTGTCCCACAAAACTTAAAATATTGTGCCACAGATAATTTTATATTTTATTATTCTATATTAAATAATCGCAAAAATGATTTGGAAAATTGTAAGGCTTTTGAGAATGAAACCAAAAATCCTTTATTAGAAAAAGAAGTCCTTATTTCTCTTCCTAAGCCAGTAACATTAAACAATAGAATATCATTACCTTTTTATTATGGAGCAGAACCGTTATCAAAGGTTGTATCCGTGATTGCCAATCAAACAAGTTTGTCCATAGAAATGATGCCAGGTACAGAGATGCTTCCTGTGAATCCGTGTTATTTAAATAAACTGAAATTAAAAACAGCTCTTGACTTAATTACATTTCAATGGTTAGACAAAACATATATATATACTATCAAAGACGAAACAATAGTTTTTATGAAATCGGGACAATAAAGTTAAAAAGAATGTCTCTCGATGATTATAAGGGTTACTTCAATTCCAGTGGATAAAAAATCGTTGTACTTACGTCGTATGAGTTTTTATATTGTGACTTCAATAGCAATGCATTTTCTTTTTTTGTCATTATTGATGAAACTTCCTGTTCGTTCTCAAGTCGCATTATTTCCAGAAAAGACACAACCCATTGTAGTTAAATTTATAAATCAAGAACAACAAAAATCAATTAAGAAACTTGTGGAAGTATCTCAACCTTCCGAAGAGAAACCTCAAAATACAGAAAATATTGCTGAAGTAAATACAGTTGCATCAGGTCTCGAGGTAAAACAAGGAGATAAACCAGGCCCTCTTTTAAACGAGAAGTCGGATTATGAAACATTAGGTTCAGAATCTAAAAAAATGCAAGTTGCAAATGTAATTCCTAAAAAAGATTTATCTCAAACAATAACGTCAGAAAATATAACAGATAAAAAAGGTGTTTCAGCAAAAAAAATATTAAAGGGAAATAATGATAGTCCTAAGGTAGTGATGGAAGAAAAAAGTAGTCCCTTTAAACCAAAAGATACGGATTCAGAAAATAAGACAGGTGCCAAACAAGTACAGGAGGATACAGAAAATCCATCAGATTTATTAAAATCTTTTTCTAAGAAACCCCAAGGTAAAATATATAATCAAGTAAAAAAAGAGGGAATCCTTGGTTTTGAAGCTCTCCAAGACCAATTAGCACCCTATTTAAGGCAGATTCAAAAGAAGGTAGAACAATACTGGATTCATTTTTTGCTTACTCGTTATTCAGGAACAAAATCTACAGAAGTTATTATCGATTGCGAGATAAATTCAGAAGGTAAAATTGTTAAAATAGAAGTGGTCGGGCAACCTGATGACCCATTTTATACGGCAATTTGTAAAGAAGCTTTGCAAAAGGCTTCACCGTTTTCTCCATTTTCATTTCAGGTGCCAGATATATATCAGAATAAAAACTTGCAAATACGTTGGACTTTCCGTTTTATGTAAGGAGTTTAATGATGAATTGGTGGAATATGTTGTATCAAGGTGGATGGGTTATGATACCTTTAGGGTTATGTTCAATTCTTTCATTGGCTATTATTTGTGAACGGTTTTTTGCATTGCGTAAGTTAAAAGTTATTCCTTCACATCTTGTTCAGTCGTTATCTTATGTACATACAGAAAAGGATTTGGAGACTATTCGATTAACTTCTCAAAAGTCTTCGTCGCCATTAGGTGCGCTTATTAATGAAATTATAAACATGAAGAACGAACCTAAAGAAGTTTTGATTGAACATATTCATATTTTAGGTAGGACGCAAATAACCAATCTTGAGCGGGGGCTAACACTCTTGCAGGTAATTGCAGTGATTAGTCCTCTTTTGGGACTGTTGGGAACTGTTTTAGGGATGGTTGATATATTTAATGTAATTACAGTAGGAGGGCTTGGAAATGCTCAAATGCTTGCACAAGGTATTTCCAAAGCCTTAATTACAACAGTAGTGGGACTTATTATTGCTATTCCATCATTGATGGCTTATCATTTGTATATACGTAGGGTAGAAGAAATTGGCATTGAGTTACAAGAAATAGTTATTCCTTTCTTAACACGGGTAAAGAATATAGTGCAGTAATGAGAACTTATTTTTTGTATAATATTAACTAATAATACTCTTATGGAGGCATTGTTCATGAAAGAATTGATTAAAGAATTCTGGGATTTTATGAAAGTTCGTAAGAAATATTGGCTTGCCCCGATTATCATTACACTACTTTTATTGGCTGCATTATTTATATTTGCTGGAAATGCAGGCGTGATTTCCCCGTTTATTTATGCATTATAATTTTTTTTGGGAAGTCATGTTCTTTCATAAAAGTAGAGGTTGTTCTTTTCCGTTTTAAGGTAATTATAAGCAATGACCAAGGTTTTTAATGTTCGGTTTGTTTTATTTTGTATTCTTTTACTTGCGGTATTTCTAAGGGTTTGGTATTTGTATGAGATTTATCGCTATGCACCTGATTATTCAGCATTACAACAAGACCCAGAAGTTCAGGATTATTTTGCACGGGCTATTTTGACAGGTGATTGGAGTGTTCCTGAAGGTGTAACTGACCCTGAAATGCGAACAACTCCTTTTTTTCGTCCTCCAGGGCATGGTTATTTTTTAAGTTTCCTATATCGATTTATTTCCGATAGCTACATGACTCCCCGAATTATCAACGCTATTGCGGGAATATTGACAGTCTTATTGTCCTATTATTTAGGTAAAGCGATATTTAATGAATGGGTAGGCGTAATATTTAGTTTTTTAGTCGCTACTTATGGTGTGTTTGTATATTGGGAAGGAGAGGTTAATGACCCCGCATTATTTGTCTTTTTTGTCGTGCTTATATTTTATATCCTATATCGGTGGAGTATTTATAAAAAGTGGTACTGGTGTATCTTATTAGGCTTAGTCATTGGTGCTTATGCTACCATGAGGCCAAATATTCTTTCTTTTGGTCCTTTTATAGCTTTGTGGATGGTTTGGATTACATTAAAAGAGAGAAAGTATTTTGCATTTGTTCCTTCGTGGATTGCTCTTTTCATCTTTACTTTTATTCCTATCATACCAATTACCCTTCGAAATTATGTGGCATCGGGGGAGTGGGTTCTTATTTCAACGTACTTTGGTGAAAATTTATTTATCGGCAACAATCCAGAGGCTGATGGCACAACGCCATGGAATCAATATTTGCAAAAATTGGAGGGAACAGGAAACTGGACTGCACGTGATTATGTGAATGTGGTAAAGGGATTGGGAAAAGAATTGGGAATAAAAAATTTAAAGCATGCTGATGCTTCAAAAATATTTGCACAAATGGCAATAGAGTATATTAAAAATCATCCTAAGGAGACCGCAATACAGGTTTTAAAAAAGGCAATTCTTCTTTGGTGTCCTATCGAAATTACATGTAATAAAGTTGTTTATTATGAGATAAAACATTATCCCCCGTTAAAATATCTACCAACATTTCCGTGGGCAGGTGGTCTCTTTATTACAGGAACAATGCTTCTGATTTTCAATATCAAGTCTGGATTTAAAAAAAAGAAACTATCTCAACTTTTCGTTTACTCTGATGGCACATATTCTGTGGAATTATTACTCATAATCTATTTATTTATTGCAACATATTTAGGCAGTTTTCTTATGTTTTTTGTAAATGGGAGAGCACGTGTCCCTGTAATACCCCTATTTCTTTTAATAGGTGCAAACGTCATTTATTTCTTATGGCTATGCCTTAAAAATAAAAATTATTTAGTTTTGACTCGTTGGTTATCCGTTCTTTTTATAAGTTTTATTTTTATCTCTGTAAAATGGGTTCCTTTTGAGCCAGATTTGGCGAGATGGCATTATCAACGAGCCGATTCTTATTTGAGACGAGGAGAGATAGAGAAAGCGTTGGAAGAGGCACAAACTCTTATTTATATGCCGAGAAGCTTACCCTATATGCACCATCGGTTGGGCAAAGACTTATATAAAGCAGGGTATTTTAAGGAAGCGAAGGAGCAATTTGAAAAAGGCATTCGTTTAGACCCAAGTTATCAAGATATGTTCTATTATCTTGGCAAAACCTATCTCGCATTAAAAGATGATGATAAAGCGGAGAAATATTTTAGAAAATCACTGGAGCTAAATCCAGATGATGCCCGTTCACATAATGAGATAGGTGAAATTCTTGAACGTCAAGGAAATTGGAAAGAAGCACTTGCCCACTATGAAAAGGCACTAAAAATTGTTCCTGATTTCACCTATGTTTTAGATAAATACGGTAGAATACTTTCATCACAAGGACGTTCTGAAGAGGCGTTGGCTTTTTATAAAAAGGCATTAGAGACAGACCCATCATATCAAGATGTTTACTATCTTATTGGAAGGGAACTGAGAAATTTGGGGCGACTTGAAGAAGCACGAAATACCTTAGTAAAAGCGATAGAATTAAATCCCAAAGATGCAAGGGCACTTTGCGAACTGGGAAATATTCTTGCGGATGATGGTGAATGGGACACCGCAGGAGACTATTATCAACAGGCAATATCCGCAAAGCCAGACTTTGCTTATGCCTATGAACGTTTGGGGAGAATTTTGTTTACCAAAGATAACTTGAATGAAGCAGAGAATAGCTTTAAAAAAGCCATCGAGTTAAATCCTGAATATCAGGATAGTATTTACCTTTTAGGCTGTGTGGTAAAAAAACAGGAGCGATTAAATGAAGCAGAAACATATTTCCGAAAAGCAGTGGAACTAAATGTAAGAGATGCCAGAGCATGGAATGAATTGGGTGAAATAATGGAGATAAAAAAAGACTATGAACAGGCGGTTTATTGTTATGAGAAAGCATTAGAGGCATACCCACAATTTTCCTATGTTATTGCTAAAATGGGGGCTATTTACGCTAATCAGGGGGAGTATGAAAAGTCGTTGGAAAAATTGAAATTGGCTCTAAATGTTAACCCAGATTTCCAGAACGTTTGTTACATGATAGGACAGGTATTATCTCGAATGGGAAACAAAGAAGAGGCAATAACTTATCTTGAAAAGGCGATAAAAATGAACCCTAACGATGCACGGGCTCATAGGGAATTAGCCATTTTGATACAAGATGATGACCCAGAGAAGGCTATTGAACATTTTAAGAAGGCATTAGAAATTGTTCCCGATTTCACATTGGTATTAAATAATTGGGGAAGTTTATTAGTAAAGTTAAATAAATGGGATGAAGCAGAAAAAAAGTTTTACGAGGCACTGAAAATAAGACCTAACGATGAGTTGGCATATTATAACTTGGCACAATTGGCGGAAAAACGAGGGAATACTGAGGAGGCTATCGAATTATATCAAAAAGGTATGGTAAACAGCCCCGATAATTCTTATATCCCTTATGATTTGGGAGTTTTGTATGACAGAATGGGAAGAATGAAAGAGGCTGAAGAAATGTATAATAAGGCCCTTGAAATAGACGATAAAAATCCATTGGCATATAATAATTTAGGATATCATGCTTTTTTGGCAGGTGATATGGATAAAGCAATAGAGTTTTATCAAAAGTCGTTATCTATAAAACCCGACTTGATAAATGCACTCTATAATATTGCGGAGGCTTTTTATGCAAAAGGTGAATTGGAAAAGGTAATTTCATATTTTGAAAAAGCATTGGAAAAACAACCTAAAGACCATAATCTTCATAACGCATTAGGATTTTATGCACTTCAAGTCAATATGTATGATTTGGCAGAAAAACATCTAAAAGAGGCAATAAATTTGCAATATAAATTTCCACTTGCTTGGAGAAATTTAGGCAATCTATATAAAATCCAAAAACGATATGATGAGGCAGAGAAAGCGTATAAAACAGCCATTGAAATTTATCCCAGTGACGGGGAAGGGTGGGCTGATTATGCTTTATTTAAAAAGGAAGCAGGACATTTTGAAGAAGCATTATCTCTGTTTCAAGAAGCATTGAGACGATATAAAGATAAAGAGAATATATCTAACGAAAGTATCGTGAAAGCCCTACTTGAAATCGCTGATGTGTATATAATGCTAAACCAGAAAGAAAAAGCTAATGAGATTCTTGAGGAAGTACTAAAAATACAACCTGATAATGAAGATGTTAAAAGAATGCTAACAAAGATAGATAAAGTAGAAAAGCATTAACTTTGATTTAGGAAACAAGGCTATTCAAACAAGTACATATATACTCTACTGTTTCTTCTGATATGCCATCATAAAAAGGTAAGGCTAATAGATAAGGGTAAACACTGTTTGCATTGGGGCAGGATGAACTATCTATTAAAGGAGCCACGTTATCAATGACTTCTTCTTCAAAGGCAGTATCAATACCACGGAATAAAAGGGAACGGCATGCTTTACGTGCATTTATAGGGAGGATAATGGTAAACATGTAATAGGAAGGGGTATTGTCACTATCTACATAAGGAATGTGTATTTTATCAGAAAGTAATTTCCGATATAATTGTGCAGTTTCATTCCGATGTTCAATCCTTGATATGAGAGAGGGCAATTTTTCTATTCCAATAGCGGATTGTAATGGGTTATAAATTATATTTTCAGGTGGAACACTCTGAAACTTGCGGTATATAAATTCTATGATTTTGAAGAAGAATCGTTGAGTTCTAAAAAATAGAATAAGGTACATCAATTTTGAGTTATACAAAGTTTGTTCAAATTGGATAGATTTTGCTTTTTTCTTAATTTCTTTTAAGTCTTGCTTTAATTGTAGGTTATAATTTCTTATGTAGTTTATTAATGTCTCGTCTTGACTGACAACCATCCCGCCACCATATGTGTTAATTGGCTTTGAAATATCAAAACTAAAAAAACCGGCATATCCGAATGTTCCTACAAATTTATCCTTCACTTTGGCACCACATGCATGGGCACAATCTTCAATAACGGGGATATTGTGATGGTCCGCTATCTCACATATCTCTTTTATGAGACACGGATTTCCAAAGGTATGCAAAGCGATAATTGCTTTTGTTCTTTTTGTAATTTGTTTAGAAACAGTTTCAGGTGTAATATTAAGTGTTTTAGGGTCTATATCTGCACAAACAGGTTTTGCTCCTAATGATTCAATTATGTTAACCAGTGCTTTTAATGTAAGGGCAGGAATAATGATTTCGTCCCCATTTTGTATTTTAAGATGTTGTAATATAAGTTTTAATCCAACCCGTCCCGACGATACAGAAACGCCATTTTTTGAGCCAAGTAAATTAGCAAAATCCTCTTCCCACTTAGCAATAAGAAGTTCATTAGTTAATAATGCTTCTGGCGGATTTAGCACTTGCTTGTATTCAGCAGGTAAAATATATACCCATCGACGTGGTATCATTAAACATCCTTAATAAATAAAGTAATTTCAATGATTCATTTTAGTAAAAATAAGATACAGAATGCAGTTCACCTTTCAGGTTTTATTATTTTAGCAATTCTTACTATTGTTGGTGTATATCAACTTAAATCAGAGAATTTGCTGGAGATAAAGAATATTATAACAAGTAGATGGGGACTTTTTTTAGGGGCTTGTGGATTAAGACTTGCAGATTGGATTTTAGATTTTATGTTATGGCGTTCTGTCGTAGTCCGTGCGAGGGCGAAGTCTCCATTTGTAGAAAACCTATGGATTTATTTATCACAAGGGGCTGGAATCGTTTTGCCAGCTCAGTTAGGAAGAGTTTTGCGAGCATATGTATTGTCGAAGGCAACAAAACAACCGATAACAAAAACAGTGTCCATCGAGTTTTTTTATTTGCTTTGTGTATGTGAAGGTGCCATAGTAGTTATTTTGATTTCATTAGGGTTTTATTCAGGCTTTTTCATGATTCCTCTCGGGTTATGCTTTGTGTCTTTATTTTTGTTTCCGGTAGTATTGAAAATATCGAACTATTTGTTAAAAAAATGGAATATTTTTATTCCAGAAGAATTGTTCGATTTTCATTATGTAATTATATTAAGTGTTCTTTGTTCTATTGGCTGGGCAATAAATGGAATTATGTTTTATTTACTATTAGGTGGTAGTGAATCAGGGTTATATTTGTCTCAGGTTCAGATTATTATTTTGGGAAATATATTATTGGCAATTTGTAGCGGTATCCCTGGAGGTATAGGTATTATAGAGACGACGTTAAGCATTTCGCTTCACTGGATAAATATTCAATTGCCAGAAATAATTGTTTCTATTGGTTTGTTTCGTATAATTACATTTTGGATATGGATTCCTTTTGGTTGGTTAGCCCTGTTTAAATTGAAATTACATAAACTTGCAATGTTGGTGAACGATTCAAATGGTTCTTTTATTGAAAAATCTTAGTCGAATACATGCGATTATCTACTCTTGGGTAAAACTTAAGATATTTAAAGTTAATGCACCTCTATTTGCAGAATGGAATCTTACTTTTCGGTGTCCGTATCAATGTTTATATTGTGGTGCAAATGAATTGAAAATCAAAGAATTGGAAACAAATGAAATACTTGAAAGGCTATCTATTTTATATAAGACGGGTATTAGATGGATTACTTTTGGAGGTGGTGAGCCACTTGTTAAAAAGGACATTATGAAAATATTAGGATATGCCAAATCTTTGGGGTTTAGTGTTTATTTGAGTTCTACAGGTTCAGGAATAGAAAAGTATGATGGAATAGAACATGTCGTAGACCACATAAATCTTAGTTTTGATGGTCCAGCAGATGTACATGATGCAATTCGCGGTAAAGGCACATATGAGCGTCTTTTTCATGTTGTTAATTTCTGCAAAAGTAAAAATATCTCTATGTCCTTTTTATGTGTGATTTCAAAAATAAATATTGGGGCTATAGATTTTGTTTTAGAAAGAGCAAAGGAAATGAATATTAAAGTAATGTTTCAGCCTGCAACTCTTCACCTTGATTCTTCGTTAAACATTAATCCGATTGCTCCAAAAAGAGAAGATTATACTCAGGTTATAAAAAAAGTAATTGACGCAAAGCGGAAAGGTTATCCTGTTCGGAACTCTTATGCAGGCTTAAAGTATTTAAGTTATTGGCCTGAACCACATAGCATTTGGTGCCCTGCGGGAAGGCTTACATTTACTATTGAGCCCGATGGTTCATTGCTTTCATGTCATTTGTATGAGACAAGGAGATTGTATGGAAAAGAAAGCAATAATTTGAGTAAAAATAATGACCACTCTTTTGATAAATTATTAAAGAATTTAAAAGTTCCTCAAGGATGTGCCACATGCTGGTGTGCACCAATTGTAGAACTTGCTTTAATATGGCAACTAAATCCATCTGCTATCTGGAATGCATTATGGATGTAAATTTACTTTGTTATGATAGTGATGTTAAAGGTTATAAGTAAATGCTTATTTTAGGTATTAGTGAAGATTTCTTTGATTCTGGAGTTACTATTTGTGATGATGACCATATTTTATTTATGTCAAATGAAGAGCGATATACACGGAGGAAAAATGAAGGTGGATTTCCGTATCAATCTCTGCAGTCAGCGTTAAAACAGACAGGAATTTCAATTAAAGAGATAGAATCAGTTTGCGTTTCAGGATTTGTAACTCCGTTCCCATTATTTAGAATATTTCCAAACTTACAAAAGAAAGCATTCGATGCACGAAGGGAAAAAAAACATAGTGAGGGTAGTGTAAGTTTATGGAATAATATTACAGAATGGGCTGTATCCTATAATCCAATAAGCTACATAAATCCTTCTGATGCGATGAAACGGAAACTCGCCTTTATTCTTAAGAAAATTATCCAAAAAAGATTGCCAGACTTATCTAAAGAAATAGATATTCATTTTATAGAACATCATGAAGCCCATGCATGGGGAAGTTATTTCTGTTCTGGATTTGATAAGGCACTTATCGTAACTGCAGATGGAATGGGAGACGGTTTATCTTTGACCGTTTCTAAAGGAGAAGGGAATACAATCACAAGATTATGGAAATCCTCTGCTAAAAGTTCGTTTGGTTTGTTTTTCGAAAATTTAACAGAGGTATTAGGTTTTGTCCCATGTAGAGATGAGGGAAAATTAACAGGGCTCTCTGCTCACGGGGATGCAAATAGGATTCAACATGACAACCCATTTTCATGGAATCAAGATATCCTTTTATATAAAGGTCCTTATGGTAAAAAATTGAGAGTATGGCTTTTGCAATTATTAGAAAAATATTCACGGGAAGACCTATGTGCATGGTCACAAAATATTTTAGAACAAACGGTTTGCTCCTTAGTGAAATATTGGATAAAAAGAACAGGACTAAATAAGGTGACTGTTGCAGGTGGTGTCTTTGCAAATGTATTGTTAAACCAGAAAATACATGAATTACAGGAAGTTGAGGAATTATTTGTATATCCAAATATGGGTGATGGAGGGTTAAGTTTAGGAGCAATAAGTTCACAATTTCGTTTTTATCCAAAATCGCTTCCACATGCATTTTGGGGTGATGCGTATGGCAAAGAAGAAACAAAAAAGGCGATAGACCAATATAAACTGCCGTTTAAGGAACTTGAAAGCCACCAAATAAATAGTATTATTGCGAAGTGTCTTTACAATAAAAGGATTATTGCCCGATTTGATGATAAAATGGAATGGGGACCCCGTGCATTAGGGAATAGGTCTATCTTGTGCGATTCAACTATGCGAGATATAACTGAAAAGTTAAATATTATGTTGAAGAGAAGTGACTTTATGCCCTTTGCCCCCGCTCTTTTAGATGAGGATGCGGGGCATTTTTTGATAGGATATGAGAAGGCAAGGCATGCAGGTGAATTCATGACTTGCTGTTTTCGTAGTACACAAGAAATGAAAGAAGAACATGGGGCAGTTGTTCATATTGATGGAACGACACGAGCCCAACTTGTAAAGAAGGAAAATAATCCAACATTTTATGAGATATTAAAGCATTATAAAAAGTTGTCAGGGACAAGTGTCGTTTTAAATACAAGTTTCAATATGCATGAATCGCCAATTGTTCGTACACCAAATGAAGCATTGCAGACATTTATTGAGTCAGGACTGGATTATTTATTTTTAAATAATTTTATAGTAGGACGAAATCAAGACTTTTGGAATGAATTTGATGGAAACTGTAACCAATAAAAATAAAGGATTAAAAATAGCAATTATTGATTACTCGGCTGGAAATATTCATTCCGTTTATCGTGCTTTTTATAAGGCAGGTGTCTCAATTGAAGTTATAAATAGAGAAACCGACTTAGATTCGTTTGATGCCATTGTTTTGCCTGGGGTCGGTGCTTGTGGAAGTGCTATGGATTTTTTAACAAAATCTGGCTTAACAAAAAAATTAAATCACTATGTTTTAGAATTAAAGAAACCTATTTTGGGTATTTGTTTAGGATTCCAAATTATGGCAGAATTTAGTGAAGAAGGTAAGGCAAAAGGACTGGGGTGGATACCTGTAAATGTATATCATATAAGAAGTGTTGTAAAAGACTTTGTTCGAGTGCCTCATATCGGTTGGAACGATGTGAAAACAAATAAAGAAGAATTATCCTTATTATCAGGAATGATAGAAAAACCAAATTTTTACTTTGCACATTCTTATTTTGTCCCGTTAAAGGAAATTGAGGGTAAACTCGGGATAACCGAATATGGGATTCCTTTCATTTCTTTATATGAGAATAGGAACATTTATGCGACCCAATTTCATCCCGAAAAAAGTTATATTGGTGGGGCAATGTTAATACAGAATTTTCTTAATGAGGTGTTGAATGCTAAAAGTTAGAGTAATACCTGTTCTTTTATTACGTCATTGGGGTTTGGAAAAGACGATTCGATTTTCAAACCCTAAGTATGTAGGTTGTCCAATTAATGCGGCTCGTGTATTTAACCAGCATAATGTAGATGAGCTAATATTACTTGATATAGTTGCGACACTTGAAAATCGGCCTCCTGAAATAGAAGTGGTGAAGCAAATATCAGCAGAAACCTCGATGCCTTTTACTGTTGGCGGAGGAATTAGCAATATTAATGTCATAAGAGAATTATTGAATGCGGGGGCTGATAGAGTGGTTCTTAATACATCTGTAATTGAAGTCCCCGATTTATTACAAAAATCCGCAGAACAGTTTGGGAGGCAATGTATTGTTGCATCTATTGATGTACGTAAAGTAGATGGTGGATATGAGGTATTTACACATGGTGGGCGAAAATCTACAGGTCTAAACCCAATAGAATTGGCAAAAAGAGTAGAGGCAGAAGGAGCAGGTGAAATATTAATTACGAGTATTGATAGAGATGGAACCCTTGAAGGGTATGATTTAGACTTAATAAAAATGATTACGGATAATGTTCAAATTCCTGTAATTGCATGTGGAGGAGCAGGTTCTGTTAAAGATTTAGCGGATGCATATTACCAGTCGGGAGTTTCTGCGGTGGCATGTGGCGCATTCTTCCTTTTTTACGGTCCTCGAAGGACAGTGTTAATAACTTATCCTACAGAAGAACAACTGTTAGAATACTTTAAACCAGAACATATTAGGAAAAGAGACCCTAAAAAGCCTATTGATTTGGAATTGTCACGATTATAAGTAAGGTCACACAAATATGAGCCAACACGAAAATAAAGTATTATGTAAACGATGTGTCATGGATACATCTATTCCAGGAGTGCGATTAGATAAATATGGAATATGTAATTTCTGTCACATGCATGATGATTTGGATAAACGTTTTCCAGTTGGCGAAAAAGGGGCTATGATATTACAAAAAATTGCAGAGAAAATAAGAAGGGATGGAAAGGGTAAAAAATATGATTGTGTTGTTGGTGTTAGTGGAGGAAGAGATACTTCGTATTGCTTATATTATGTTAAAGAAATTATGAAATTACGACCTCTGGCGGTTCATTTTGACAATGGTTGGGACTCAGAAATTGCAAAAACGAATCTTGCTAAATTGTGCGATAAATTAGATGTAGAGTTACATACGATTATTATGGATTGGCCTGAATCTCGGGAATTGACCAATGCTACAATCCGTGCTTGTGTCCCTTATATTGACCTGACCGATGACATCGGAATTGCAAGTAGTTTATTCCGTACTGCGGAAAAAGAAAATGTTAAATATATTATTTTAAGCCATTCTTTTAGGGAAGAAGGTGTTACACCATTAAAATGGAATTATATTGATGGGAGATATACTCGTGCTATTGTAGCACGATATTGCACGATACCGTTAAAACATTTTCAAAATATAGAATTGAAAGATATGATTTATTGGATTCTCTGGAAAGGAATCCGAGTGATAAATGTTACCAATTATTATGACGATACAGGAGAGAAAGTAGAAAAATTATTAGAGGAAAAATTTGATTGGAAAGACACGGGACAACACCATTTAGATAATGAATTATTTACTTTAGTTTATTACTATGCACGTAGAAAATTTGGTTTTGACTGGCGGGTGGTTGAACTATCAGCAAAAGTAAGAACTGGAGTTGTATCTCGGGAAGATGCGTTAAAAGCACTATCTGAACCGCCCTTTTTTGAGGATGAGGAACGAATAGAACACTGCCTTAGGAAACAAGGTTTAACTCGGGAGGAGTTTGAAGAAATTGTAAAAGCACCAAATAAATATTTTACTGATTACCCTTCATACTATCCATTGCTCAGAAAATTTCAATGGTTTGTATGGATTTTATGTAAAATCCACGCAATACCTGCGCATACTTATGAAAAATTTTTTCATGCTATTTAGATACCTTTTTTATTATTGTTATAATACTAACTAAACAGGTGATACATTGATGACAAAGAAAAAGATTATTTTAGTTAATTTGGGGTTGAGGAGACCTTTATACCCATTAGCAACACCTCCAATGGGAATATTATATCTTTCTGCTTATTTACGCAGAGAATTAAAAGACTTGGATATTTGTGTTATAAATCAGAGACTTGAAAATTATGACGTAGAGGAGTTGAGCAAACAGATTAGCAAATTTGCGCCACATATTATTTGCTTGTCTACTCTTACAACATTTGCGTATCAATTGCCTAATTTGGTGCCATTACTTCGTGAAGTCTGTCCTGAATCATGGATACTACTTGGTGGTCCTCATGCTTCTGCTGTTAGAGATAATGTATTTAATGATGTAGATGTTGATGTGGTTGTTCCAGGAGAAGGAGAGATAGCCTTAAAACAAATTATAGAAAGTTATCCAGAAAAGGGCAATTTGCAGAATATCCAGGGGATTATTTGGAAAAGTAGTGATGGGCAAATCATTAATAATCCTGGAATGTTACCTATGATTGAAGAATTAGATGAACTACCGTTTCCCGCATACGATTTAATTGATTTGTCCCGTTACTGGAAACATCAATCTATCGCACCTATTGTGCGGAGAAAATATGTCTCATTGTTTAGTAGTCGGGGATGTCCATATCAATGTATGTGGTGTCATTCTATTTTTGGGCGGAAGATAAGGATGCATTCAGCAGAACGAGTCGTGGACGAAATAGAATTCTTTGCCAAAAAATATAATGTTACTGATTTTGAATTTTTGGATGATAACTTTAATTTTAATCAGCGGAGAGTCATAGAAATTGCCGAACTGGTGCATAAACGGGGATTAAAGATAGAACTGGCTTTCCCAACAGCAATTCGTGGAGATATTGCAACACAAGAAGTGATAGACGCAATGCATTCAATAGGTACTTATTTGTGTGGATTTTCATTGGAAACAGGTTCACCACGATTACAAAAGTTTACATGTAAAAGATTAGATATAGATAAATTTCTAAAAGCGGTAGAAATAACTGCTAAAAAAAATATTTACATTACTGGTTTTTGTATGATGGGTTTTCCTACAGAAACTGAAGAAGAACTTCAACAAACTATTGATGTCGCATGTAAATCTCGTTTTCATACCGCAAGCTTCTTTACAGTAACACCTTTTCCAGGTACACCTCTATATGAATGGGTTAAAGAAAACAAACCAGAGAAACTTGAAAAATTAAATTATAATAACATGGATTTTTCTGCAATGAATGTTAATCTAACTGATTTGCCTGATAAGGTTCTTTTTTCATATCAGCGGAAAGCAATGAAAAAGTTTTATGTGGACCCGATACGTATTTACCGATTGTTACGTAGTTATCCGAAACCATTATTGTTACCATATTACCTCCCTATTTTTATTCACCGTGCAACAAAAGGACTATGGAACTCTGAAAAGACTAATTGTTAAACTGTAAATATGATTCTAATTAGTTTAAACTTACAATCAGGACCTCATTGTGGAAAGAAAAGGAATATGTCAGATATATAAAATCCATGCATATATATACTGCATATTCATTATTTTATTAGCATTTGGTCTCCGTATATATAATATTTCAGATGAATCGGTTTGGTGGGATGAATATTCCAGTTTAGTTCATATTAATGTTGGGTCATTAAAGGAATTCCTTTTCTTAAATCCTCTTTATGACCCTGCCACTATGCCTGCTTATTATGTTCTTGAATATCTATTCTGGCATTATATTTCTCCTTCTGTTTTGGGTTTGCGTTTTTTTTCTGTCCTGTTAAGTGTAATAACAATCCCTATTTTACTTTTTATTGGTAAGAAATTAGGTTCCTATAAAATTGGATTGTTAGCGGGGTTGTTTTTTGCTCTCTCCCCAATACATCGCTTTTTTGGACAGGGAATACGGATGTATGTATTGTTGACTTTTCTTTGTACTCTTTCTATATACTTTTTACTTTTATGTGTAGAAGAGGATAAAAAGCAAAAATGGATTATATTAACAATTATAAATTTTGTTCTTTTATGGACTCACCCCTTTGCCATTCTTATTATTGGTATAGAAATACTTTGGGTACTTTTTACATATAAAGCAAAGAGATATAAGAAGTATTCTTTTGTTTTTTCCCAAATAATTATAAGTATCTTCCCATTACTTTATATTTTGAATTTAAAATATTATTCAACAGAGGAATCTTTCTGGTTTAAAATACCAACTCTATATGAATTTTTAGGGGATTTATTTGCTGATGATGCAGTGGGTTTGACATATCAGGTAAGGACTATTAATGAAGTAGTACCTAATTACTTGGTATTCATCCATCCTATAATGGACTTATCTCTATTAGTTATAAATATCGGAATAATTTTGTTTGTTTTGAAATATGTATTAAAAAATCTAAAAGATGAAAGTGGAATAAAGGATGAAATTTTCTTACTTGTTTTATTTATTTTATTCCCTCCCATAATTTTATACATTATTTCGTTTCTATGGAGACCATGTATATTCCCAAGATACACTCTTTATAGTAGTCTTGCTGTATATTTGCTTTATGGGTATTTTATAAACACAAGTAATAATAAATATTTGAAAAGATTAATATTATTTTTGTTAACACTCATTTTTTGTTATCAATTATTTATTACGCTTCCGGGACCTCAACGTACAAATTGGCAGAAAGCAGTTCATTTTATTGAACAACGGGCTTTCTTAGAGCGAGAAAACTCTCCTGTTTTTGTTTATCAAGCCATTAATAAAGATGTTTTTTCTTTTAATATGAAAGACAAAAATATTCCTGTCTCCTTTGTAGAAAATGTAGAGACTTTTATCCCTATAGTTTCTGGGCTATTCCAACAGGATAGTAAATGTTTTAGTAAAAAAATATGGTTTATATATGTTTCTTTTTATTTTAGTGATTTTGGGTCTTCTGATTTGGAGCAATTATTAAAAGAAAACAAGATTAAATATGAGTATTATGATTTTTATGGGATAGAACCTATTCGAATATACAAAATCACACCTCTGGAAGGAGTAAACTATCATAATTGGAATGTAAAAGATTTGTCAGATGAATCACTGAAATTTACAATATCGGATTTAGTTCTTTCCTATGTTGAGACGGGGTATAAGGAATGTGCAGTATATTTGCTCGAGAAATTAATAATGGATCCTCTTCAAAGATTGCAATATAAAAACTTATATAGCACACTTCAAAAAGGGAATGACACAAATAACCTTATAAAATCCTTACGATACTACCAAATAAGCCAGAGAAGTATTAGCCCGAAATATAAAGAATATTTCCTAAATAGAGCAATTCAATTCGATAAAGATTTAAAACTGGCTTATTTGTGTTTCGATGCAATCATGACTTCTGTTAGGGGTGATATTAAATCTACAAAGGAAAAACTTCATTATATAGTTGAAATACATCCTGACCTTGCTCTTCCACGAGTTGCTTTGGGTGTAATTGCTTTATCTCAAGATAGAGAAGAGGAAGCAAAAGAATGGTTTTATTCAGCTACAGAGTGTGAAGATGGATATTACAAAACATGGACAAATCTTCTAAATTTCATATTTGTTGAAAAAGATTATCAAAAAGCGTTACATGAATATTATGCACTACAGAATAGAGGTGTATTTGTTGAATCTTTTTTTGAAGAATATTTGACTGCAAAATTGCAGAATAATAAATAAACTATTTCTGAGAAAAATCTAAATGTTTATCTAAAAATTGATAGGCTTCTTCTCGAATTTCAGGGGGGAAATCATGTCCACAATCAGGGTGGACTACCTTTAGGTTGTCTTCTGCTTTATATAGTGCATAAATCTTTTTTGCAGAGTTGACACAATCATCTACACCTGATACTTCAAAATTATTATCATGTATAGGGGCATTGATAAAAACAGGACGAGGAGCAAGTGTTCCGAGAATTTCTGTAAAATCAAATGGGAGTAGATCTGGGTTACACTGGTATTGTTCTTTTATTCTTGGCATATAGCCTTTGTGAGACCACCCTGTTAAGTCGCCATTATAATATTTTTTCATACTTGTAAAACCGCAACTGGTAACCATTGCTTTAATTCGCTTATCAAAAGCCCCTAAAAATAGGGTGTTGTGCCCACCTAAAGAATGACCAATGGCTCCAATCTTATTTTTATCAACCTCTTCCATTGTTTGTAGAAAGTCAATGCAACGACGGTGATTTCCAATCCCTTTGGCCGTTGCACTGGCATATCCCATAGCATAAACATCAATTTTATAATCACCAAAACCTGGATAATCAGGAACAATTACAATATAGCCTCGTTCAGCGAGTTCTTTTGCAATATGTCTATTTTTTGCATCGCCAATACCTACAGGACTGGCTTTCCCAATATCGATAGTTTGATGTAAACATACAATAGCAGGCCTTTTACCGTTAATATTTTTAGGTACTAATAAATAAGCAGGTAATCTGTCATTTTTTTCAGCATTAAATGTAATTTTCTTTCGCCAATATGACCCCATATCCTCTGTAGTTTCAACATACATCTCTAATGGAGGTAGGTGGGAACGGTCGGGTAAAGGACCCATTACAAGGAGCATATTTTGGAATATATGTTTTTTTCTTATATCCCATTCTTTTAATCTTGTTATTTCGTGACTTTCCCCTCCATTTTCGATGTAATAAAGCAAATTGAATTTGTCTTTATAAAAGGGAGGGTCACTTATGATATTTTGTTGATTTACGAAAAAAACAAGGAGTAAAGTGAATACCTCATAAAGCATATCTACCTCCTTTGTTACTTAAATTGTATTGTATACAAATCTGCATCTTTCATTTTAAAGGATAATCGAATAGGTGTTTCTTGAAGTGAAGATAAATTATCAGTGCTATTCCATGATACTTTGAAATTAATTCGATTTCCTTTTAACGGAATAGAATTGTCGAATTCATATCCAGATAGTGGTTTTCCACTTATGTCTTGAACTTCTACATTTACATAACCTACAGCAGAAGTGGCAAAGTTAAGAAACAGATTGTTCCCTTTGAAAATTATCGGCACAGTCGTAAAAATGCCTTCTGTATACCCAGCAGAGAGACAGGAAAAACCATCCAGACGAAGTAAATATCGCTGGATATATGCAGTGTCCTGTGCATAATTCTTTTGAATATAAAAAGCCATTTGATAATCACCTACAGGAACAATACCTCTCACAGGGTAATTGGTTCGGGATACCCAGTTTTCTATAGGATATTCAGGCTTTAAGAAAGCGTTTAAGAAAAATCTATTATATAGATTCCCTCCTCGGCTACTCATAAATATTACATCAGAACAATCATGACTATAATCTTTTTCGACGCCAATAGATTGTATTTCCTCATCGGATAGAACCTTACATCCTGGGACAAAACGAGCCGATAAAGATACATAGATATGTGGTGCATTGAAATATGGGATTGTCTGATTGGTATATATATGTTCCCATGGTGCGTTTCCTTTATCCATTACTACAGGTTTTTCCCAATTTAAAAAATCTGAACTGGTTGTTCGACTTACCCAACGGTATTCTTGATTGGGACCATTCCAGGTGCGAAAATACAAAATATACTTTTGTTCTAAAATAGACCAAAAAACTACATTTTGAGAATCAAACGCAAATTCTTTCCATGATGCCCCTTTAAGTATAGGTTTCTCTGATAATTTCCGCCATCGAATTCCATCTGGGGAAACGAAGGTATATAAACCACTATCAAAAGTCCCTGCCACTGCTTTATATCGTTCTTCCTTGGGAATGTTGGGCTTTTCGTCTATAAAAGGAGCAAAATTGTGTGAGAATGGTGGGTCATTAGCAAGAATTACATTATTGTCTTTTGAACCTGCTATTTCAAAGAGTCCCAAAGATGGTTTAGTGAAATGAATACCATCTGTGCTTTCTGCATAACAGGTAACTTCTGCATTTGAGCCATCGGCTTTTGAAACAGGAAGTCCTCTGTAATAGAGGCGATAAATGTCTTGGTCATGGATTAAGGTCACATATCCACTGTGTTTACCCTCCCACGGTTTATCAAAATATAGAACCTTCTCAGCAGGAATAGGCTCACATAACTTAAATAATATATTCTCTAATTTATCAATTAATTTATTATCAATAAAAATTTCTCGTCGGTTTCCTATATTATATATTTCTTCGGTTATCCCTATTTGTTGAAAGATTATTGAGAATAGAAATCCTGTTATGAAGTAATAAAAGAACATATTTGTTCTCATAGTTTATCCTTTATTTTTAGGTTATGTTAACTGTTGAATTTTTGTTGCGAGTCCATTTTTTTAAACTCAATCGAAGCCAATAATTAAACGCCCTTATTTGATTTTTCAAATGATGGGGGCGACGAATAGTCCTTGCAATGGTTCGAGCAAAATATCGAGGTCTAAGATAGTATCTCCGATATGCGGATTGTACTTTTCTTGTCAGTGTTTCCAAATCTGGATATGTGTTTGGCAAGTATGAGGGCATATGTTGTCCAATAAATTCAAAACATTGTCCTTCTCTCATGGCGATTTCTGCAAGAAGTGTTCCAGGTGCTACATAATAAGAGAAGAAGACGACGTAATCGATGTTTAGTTCACATGCAAAACGGATAGTTTCTTCGCTCATTTCAGGAGTTTCCGTTGGAAAACCCAGAACAAAGAAAGCGCGAGTTTCCATTCCTACGTCTTTTGCCCAACGTACAGCATCCCTACATTGTTCTAATGTGTGCCCTTTACGAATAAGTTTTAATATGTCTGAGTTACCAGATTCAATCCCAAATTGGATACTATAGCACCCTGCATTAGCCATTTCTTGAAGCATGTTTTTTGTAACTGTATTAACTCGTGAGAGGACAGACCAATCTAATGTTATTTTTTCTTGTTTTAATAAAGAGCAGAATTGTGAAATCCATTCTGGGTAGATGCAGAAATTGTCGTCCCAAAAGACGATATTTTTTACATGGTATTTATTGATGATATCTTTAATTTCACTAACCACATTTTCAGGTGAGCGCCTTCGAAAAGGTGATGCATATTTACCTCCTTGATAGCAAAACTTGCATCGAGCCCAAGGGCATCCTCGTGCTGTTATCATTGACATTGCTGGTCTTTTTGGGCTTAAACTGGGCAATGGCTCATATAAATCATGATTGTAGATATCTCGAGAAGGAAAAGGAAGAATGTCCAGATTATCGATAGGTGTTGAACAACCTGTATCTACGATAGAACCATCTTTATTTTTATAAATGATTCCTTTTACATTTGCCGGTTCTTTTCCGAGAGATATTTGGTCTAATAATTCAAGTAAAGGTACTTCAGCATCTCCTGGAATAACATAATCAATATCCGAGCAGTCTTTTAATACTTGTTCGCCAAAGGAAGTTGTATGAGGTCCACCTATAATCAAAGGTGTATTTGGACTCTCTTGTTTTAATCGGGTTGCAAGTTCATAGGCCGTGTTTAATAGGAAAGTTGTAAATGAAGATATACCGATAATATCTGGTTTTAACCTTAAAACTTTTTCTACTGTTTCTTCGGTGGTTAACCTTTCAGCTACGGAATCAACGAAACTGCAATGATATTTCCCTGTTTGTTCTAAATAAGCGGTAAGGTATCCTATTCCTAACGGAGGCATCAAACCAATTTGTCGATTGCCTTCGCGATTCCCAATAGAACGAGAGTATGGATAAGGTGGCATTACAAAGACAATATGAATCATATATATATTATAACTTGATTTAAAATCATGATTTCCTAAAAAATTCTTCCTCCTCTGAAACTCGTATTCCAAACAAACCAATTAAAATAGAGCTGAAAAAGATTTGAACGCCTTGAATGAAGACTAATATCCCTGTAAAAAAAATATTTAGTTGTGTTAAGTCTTTATCTGAATGGAAGTATTTCATAGAATAAGTCGATAAGATAATACCTAATAGACAAATTATGCCTCCGAGAATCATTCCTTTCTCAATTTTTATAATTTTTGATAGGTATGTTAGGAACCGTGATGGCCTATATCTGAATTTAGAACCTCTCACTCTTCCTTGTGCAATTACTCCTATGAGTAATATTTGAGTAGCGATTATATTTAACAGTAGTGCGAGAAAAAATGAGAAGTACATATTTGAATAATAGGGGAACAAAAAATGTATTAAATAAGAGAGGAGTAATAGAAATCCACCAGGTATTAAAAACCAGTTAATAGAACAATAATGAAACATAAGTTGTAAATGACGCCATCCATCTCTGACGGAATGAAGATGAGGTTTTCTGCCTCTTTGGTCGCAGTGGAAGTGAATGGGTACTTCTGCAATTTCTAATTTTGCCCAGTAAGCCTTAGCAATCATCTCGGATGCGAATTCCATCCCTTCAGAATGCATGTCTAATTTCTTAATGGCTTCTTGTGTTAGACCCCTCATACCCGAGTTAATATCTGATATTTTTGTTTTGAAAAGGAGATTTGCAAGAAAGGTCATTACTGGTGTGCCAATATACCTGTGGTGCCATGGCATTGCTCCTTTATCAATAATCCCTTTTTTCCTTGAACCGATAACAATAGAGAAACCCTCATGAAGTTTGGAAAGAATGGTAGGTATATCTTCAGGATCATATGATAAATCTGAATCATAGAAGATAATATACTTCCCTTGAGCATTTTTAATGCCAGTCCTTAAAGCATTTCCGTAACCAGGTTCATAAACAGGGACTACTTTTGCACCAGCTTTTTCTGCAAGAATTGGTGAATTATCCGTTGAATTGTTGTCTGCAACTATGATTTCCCCTTTTATATTGTAATTATTTAGGACATCCTGAGTTTTTCTAATACACTGGGCAATGGTTTTTTCTTCATTCAAACAAGGAATAATAATACTTAATTCAATTTCACTGTTTTGTATGTTGAATAAGGTATCTGAAGAATTGAAAGGCATTCTATTTGTTCCCATGTATCTTTTCTAATAAATATTTTAATTCTTCTGAATCAGGATTCATCTCTTTTGCTTGTTTAAATGTTTCTTCTGCTTTCTTTACATCTTTCATTAATATATATAGTTCAATAAGATTTATATACTCATGTAGATTGAGTTTATCAAGTTCAATGGCTTTTTTATATGCTTTTTCCGCTTTATCGTAAAGTTGGATTTCTTTATAGTAGTTCCCAAGGGCTGTCCATAATTCAACAGAAGATGGATTTGTATTTATGGCATCTTTTAATTCTATTTCCCCTTGTTCTTTTTTACCAATTTCCAGATACAAGAAAGATAATGCTATTCTCAGTCCAATATGTTGTGAATTTGTCTCTAATCCTTTATCGTAATAATAGAAGGCTTCGTTTTTCTGATTATCAGAATATAAGATATCTCCAAGGTTGGCATAGCCAAGAGTAAAGTATGGAGCGTTATCAATACATAGTTTAAGTGTTCTAACAGCCTGGTCTTTTTGTCCTGTGTTCCAATAAATCATAGCTTTATTATTTAAGGTTGCGGGCTCATTATTTTTTATTGATAACACGTTATCGTAATATAAAAGAGCTCTTTCTAAGTTTCCTGAACAATGATATGTAAAGCCTAAATTATATAAAAGTTCGGTATCATTGGGTTTTAATTTCAGGCTATGTTCTAAGAGGGAGATAGCATCGTTATATTTTTGTTCTTTAATAAATAAGTCAGTTAAATTGATTATAGCCAGATTAAACTTAGGTTCGATGCGAATGGCTTCTAAGAAATGCTTTTCGGATTGGTTGTAATTACCTAAATCTCTAAAAATAATTCCTAAGTCGTTGTGCACTCTAGGATCTTGTGGGTTTATTTCTAATGCTTCCTTAAAATCTTTTATCGCTTCGTCATATTTTTTTAGTTTTAATAACTGAGCACCTATATGGTAATGTAAATCCTCACGAAACATGGGATTCTGTTCTGATGGATTAACGCTTAACGCTAATCTTAATAGGTTTATAGCCAATTCTGTATAGCCTAATTTAGCAAAAGCATGCCCTAATCTAAAGGGCATATAATTCATGGGTTGTTCTGGTCGTTTCATTAGTGCGTACGTTTCTCCAAGTGCTTCATCAATGCGTCCAACCCTAAGGAACGAATCGGCACGGTCATAGTGCCAGCGACACATATCTGGTTTATAGGGAATAATGTTTATGTGGAAAAGTATAAAAAGTAATATTAAGATTATAACTTGAATACACCATATCTTTAATCTCTTTTGCTGGATATAACTGATGGTCTCTGAAATTCCATAACCACCGAAGATAAGCATAACTCCTAAAATTGGGACTCTTGCACGTGCGTTTACGAAGAAAGGTAAAAAGGAGAAATAATAACTCATAATAAAAAGGATAATGAGTATAAGAAGGGGATAGTTTGCAATTTGTTGCCTCTCCTTATTTCTATATTGTTTTAGACAAAGGTGAAATATACCAAAAAGAGCGGAACTTAAAACAAGAGGAAAACCTGGAAGGTATTTTAGTGGGGTATAGTGTTGTTTTTCCCCTTCAACCACTTTATTCTCTGTTATTTCTTGCGGACTCCAGAACAAAATAGCTTTTTTTATTGTAAGAATCAACGTTTCTTTGGGATGGCTTATGACATAGTTGATTGCCATCTTTGCAAAAATATTTGAGGCTTCAGAGTGAGTGACTTCTCTTCCTAATTCTTTACCTAAGCCTTTAACAACATTATCATAATGCCATACAGACCAATTTCCTGTTCCTTCCAATTCTTGTAGATAAGGTAACCATGGAGTAACTCCATCAGCATCTTCGCTATTCCCTATGAGTAGGTTTTCACCAAAATAGGTTGAGATAGGAACAAATTCGTTTGAAACAAGGTAGTTTCTAATAGTTACTGGCACAATGATGGTAAATATTGCTATAAACAAAAGCGAGATGTGTAAAACACTTTTTTTAAATAGTTCTATCCTATATGATATGAATAATATCCATAGAATTATAAAAGGCACAAAGGATAAAATATTAGGTCTCATTATTGCGTATATACCAATTAATAATCCTGCAAAGAAGGATAGAACAGGGGTGCTCTTAAAAATTCCGAAATAAAGAAGGAGCAGAATGCATGGAACGAAAAATACAAATAAAGCAGGGTCGTTTACTTCACCTTCATAATAAATAAAAGCCCAATATGTAGAAACAAAAAACGAAGAACATAAGGCTGTTCTTCGATTAAACACTATTTTTGCTAAATAATAAATCAAGACAATGTGAATTAAACCAAGTACCATATGAATGAGTCTTGGGGCAAGGTATGAACCATCAAATAACCAATATACGACTGCAAGAAAATAAGGGTATCCAGGGGGACGATAATAGGGTGTTGTGGGAATATGAGGGTCAGATACCCCTTCTCTTACAGTCCAATCTCCTGAAAGCATTGCCCTTGCTTGATAGTCTTGAACATCTAAATCCTGACGAAGTGCTATAAAATCAGGAGCATCTATTAACTGCCATAAATATATAGTCCGCAAACAAAGCCCAAGTAATATAATCCATGCAAGTATGACCCAGTCCTTATTCTTCATTTTGGAGTTATTGGTAGAATTCATTTTTTTCGTACATCTTCTTTATCAGAATTCGATGTTAGTTTATCAAGTTCTTTTTTTGCTTCTGGATAGTTGGGGTTTACTTCTATCGTTTTTTGGTACCAATGGATAGCTTCATCTAATTTCCCAAGATATTTAAAAGTGTTTCCGAGATTAAACATAGCATCTTCAAATTGAGGGTTGATTTCTAACGCTTTTCTTAAATAATCTATGGCTTTATTGTATTTTTGCGTTTGTATACACAAAAAACCAAGATTATTGAGGATGTGAGGATTTTGGGGATTTAATGATAAAGATTTATTGTAAGAATCTTCTGCTAGTGGGTAATTATTTTTCTGAATTGAAACATTTCCTAAGTGAAACCATCCAGCCCAATTCTTGGGTTCTAATTCTATAGCTTTTGAAAAGCACTGCTCTGCTTCATCCAATTGATTTAGATAATATAAATGAACCCTTCCTAAATTTATCCATGCTAAACTATAAACAGGACTAAGGTTACATGCTTTTTCATAATATTGCTTTGCTTGTTCAATCTGATTTTTAAGTTCCATAACATATCCGAGATTATTATTTGCCATAGCATAATATGGATTTACAGACAAAGCCCTTTTATAGTAATTTTCTGCATCATCAAGCTTATTTTGTTCTAATGAGATTATACCAAGTAGGGAGTATGGCTCTGCATAGGTTGAATTTACTTTTGTTGCCATTTTTGCATAATTTAATGCATCTGTTATCTTTTGGCTTTTATGAAATACAATAGCACGATGATAAAGCCAACGTGATTGTTCGGGTTTATAATGAATAGGGATGTTGTAGGTAGCAAATAAACAGAAAACCCCTAACAAAAGATACGAAATGTTTTTTAAGTATTTTTCTGTTTTCCAATTGTTTAAAAATGTTGAAATACCGATGCCAGAAATAAAGCAAAGAGGAGGGATTATAGGAACACGATACCGTTCAGAAATGAAGAACGGAATTACTGAAAAAGAATACAGTAAGCACCAAATTAGAAGGAAGATATTAAGTTTTAAATATTCAGTATGTAACGGCATTTTCAAAAGAAGTATTGATATTGTAAACAAAGTAAGCCCCAACAAAAATGGAAAACCAGGCAAATATTTAATAAAGGAGAGATTTCTGTCAAGTGAAATAACTTTACCATCTGAAACAATAGTTGGTCCCCAAAAAAGCAATGTTTTTCGCAAGGTTAATTTTATTGCAGATAGAGGATTATTCTTCCAGAATTCTAATGATTTACGATAAAAGAAACGAGAAGCTTCTCCAAAACTGAATTCTCTCCCTTCCTGTTTTATTCCAAGACCTTTAACTAATAGCCGATAATTAAAGCAACTCCAATTATCTACACCACATAGATTGATAATGTCAGGAATAATTGGGCTATCTCCTGTTGAGTATGGATTATTCCCTATATAAGTGTTTACTCCACCAAAAGAGGAAATCAGAAAAAATTCTCTACTAACAAGATAATTACGAACGAATACTGGGGATATTATAAGAAGAAGGGAGAACGAGAAAACGATAAGATGAATACCCATTTTCTTTATGTTGTAAGAATAATTACAGAAAATAATTAAGGCTAAATAAAAAGGGAACATAATTAAAGCATTAGGTCGGAAAAGGGAAAATAAGCCTAAAATAAGACCAAGGAATAAAAGTACTTTTATTGAATTTTTTTGTAAATAAGTAAGAGATAAGTATATAAATATAATAACTAATGATATGACCCATACTGGATAATTAATTTCACCTTCAAAGTAAACAGGTTCCCAGAGTAACGTAAGAAGAAGAGCACTAACCAACCCAGCACTTTTGTTATTAGAAATTTTTGCCACAAATAAAAAGGTAAGGTAAATATTTATAAGCCCCACGAAGAATTGGATAAGTCGTGGTGAGTAATAATTATCACCAAATATGAAGTATATACAAGCAAGAAGGAAAGGATAACCAGGTGGGCGACCATAAGGAGTTGATTCAATCATAGGATCTTCGCCTGTAGGGGAGGGATAATTGTTACCATATATAATTCGGTGTGCCCAATAATCGTTAAACTGAGGGTCTACAATTAAATTTGAAAATTCAGGTTGATTGGATATGTGATACAAGTAGCTAATTTTTATACAGAGAGCTAGTAATAAAATTAATAAAATGGACAAATGTTCCTTTGTTATTTGTCCTTTAAGTATGTTCATGGGAATTATAACCTTACAAGATTTGTCTAATAGTATTAATAAAAATCAATTTTATTTAGATTTAAAATCCTGATATTAAACAACAATTCTTTTGTATATTTCATTTACATACAGAGGATTTAATATTCTTTACAAACCATCTGGTTTATTTTATAATTATGGATTCTAAACTATTGTAACAAAACGAATTTTAATTTATAGGTAGTTTATGTATAGAATAATATACAATAAATTAAGATACTATATAATAACAAATTTAATTATCGTAAATATGGTTACATACCATATAACATTAAGGGGGTTCAATGCCAGCTAAAGTATTAATTGTTGATGATGATGTTCAGTTTTGTTCACAATTAGTGAAGGAACTATCTCAAAAAGATTTTCAATGTTTTGTTTTAAATACTTCTGATAATGTGATTGAGACGATAAAAAGGGAAGGTATTCATATTGTATTGCTTGACATAATGCTCCCTCAAATTTCTGGATTTGAACTTTGTAGGCGAATTCGGACAGATAGGGAAATTTATCATATAGGAATTATTTTTATAACAGCGATGAAAGACCATGAAGAGTTAGAACATGGTTTTTCTCAAGGTGCAGATGATTATTTGATAAAGCCTATATCTATGAATATGCTTTTATCACGATTAAATGCTTTATTAGCATCAATAAAAAGAGACCCCCTTGTTGATGATTATACGGGTTTTGGTACAGTTCGTTTTATGCGATTAGAATTACAAAGAACCATTTTACTAACTCAAAACTTTGGATTTGTATATATCGAATTGTCAGGGGTGCAAAATCTTTATAACTTATTAGGTGAAGATGAATCTACAAGAATACTTAGGATATTTGCTAAACATTTAAAATCTATTGTGATTTCTTACTATGGAAAGGATTGTATCTTAGGACATATAGGAAATGGCCATTTTATTATTATGATTCCGCCGAGGGATATGGATTTGTTTTTCAAAGATTTAAAGAATTCATGGGAAAATTCGTTAGGAGAACTGTTTGCCAAATATCGGCTATCCCCTGATAAATTTAAGCATAGGAGTGATATACCACTTAATCTTTATATATGCGGTTTAATATGTAATCCTACCCTAACGACTTCGCCACAAGAAGTATTTAATTCATTAAAACAATTATACATAAAATGTAAATTACAGAGTAGTAATAGAATTCTTATTGATAAACGTAACAAATAAGAAGGATTTATATTAGGAGGTTTTATTTTATGGGTATATTCTTAGTTTTAAGTTTTTTATCTGTTAGTGTAAATATGGTTACACCTCCAGAGCCATTATATCCAATACCGACGCCCCAACAGATTAAATGGCATCAGCAAGAAATGGGAATGTTTTGTCATTTTGGAATAAATACATTCCATAACGAGGAATGGACAGATGGAACAAAACTGGCAGAAAGTTTTAATCCAACTGATTTTAATCCTCAACAATGGGCAGATGTTGCTAAGAACGTAGGTATGGGTTATTTAATTTTGACAGTGAAGCATCACGACGGTTTTGTGTTATATCCTACCATGCATACAGATTATTGTGTACGTTTATCACCGTGGCAAAATGGTCAGGGAGATGTTGTTAAGGGGGTATCAGAAGCATGTAAAAAAGCAGGGATTTATTTCGGTTTTTATCTATCTCCCTGGGATAGGCATGAGCCAAGATATAATGATAATACTGCTTATGATGAGTACTTCAAGAGTTTGTTACGTGAAGTGATAACAAATTATGGACCTGTTTTTGAAGTATGGTTTGATGGGGCTGGCACGAAAGGGCATAAATATGATTGGGAAGGGTATTATCAACTAATAAAACAATTAGAACCGAATGCATTGATTGCTATTTGTGGTCCTGATATTCGTTGGGTCGGAAATGAAGATGGTTTGGCACCTGAAACGCTGTGGAATGTTCAAGAGCGTGATGGAAAAAAGGTTTGGTGGCCTGCGGAATGTGATGTACCTATTCGTAAAGGTCAATGGTTCTATCATACCGATGGTGAAAACAGACTTTTATCATTAAATCAGCTATTAAAAATCTACTATTATTCAGTAGGTAGGGGTGCTGTTTTATTGCTTAATGTGTCACCTGACCGTTCTGGACATTTACCGGAGCCGGATGTGTCACGGCTGTTAGAGTGGCGTAATGTGATCACAGAAACATTTAAAACAAATCTTGCGGAAGGTGCGCATTGGAGTGCAAGTAATGTGCGTGGAAATGCAAAAGAATTTTCTCCAGAAATGTGTTTGAAAGAAAATGATAATTTATACTGGGCAACGGATGATAATGTTCTAAATGCAAGTATTACATTACATTTTTCTAAACCTGTTATATTTGATAGGGTCGTATTAAAAGAGCAGATTTCATTAGGGCAACGGGTTGAAGGACATTCTATCTGGGTAAAAAAGGGTAAATCCTTTGAAAAAGTAGATTCAGGAACTACCATTGGTTATAAGAGAATCCATTGCATACCCCAACAAAAAACAAAAGAAATAAGAATTCAAATAGACAAATCATTAGCATGCCCAACATTAGATTTTGTTGGGATATACCAATCTTCACCGCATGATTTAAAGACACTAAAATAATAATTAAATCTGTAATACATTCCACTTTAAGGTATGAAGTGATGATAATTTATGGAGTTTGTTAAGGATGGAATTTACACAAATTCTGAAGAGAGTTGTAGGTGGAGCCAATCTTACCTGTGATGATGCTTACGAGTCGCTTTCCGCTATTATGGAGGGAGGTGTTTCAGAAATATTAACCGCATCTTTTTTAACTGCGATGGCGTCTCGTCCTGTTATTGGAGAGGAATTGGCGGGTCTGGCAATGGCAATGAGACGGTTTGCTATGCCTGTTTCTGTCTCGAGAACCCCAGTTATTGATACCTGTGGAACTGGAGGAGACCGTAAAGGAACCTTCAATATATCAACCACAACAGCTCTTGTTTGTGCTGGTGCAGGTGTTAATGTCGCAAAACATGGTAATCGAAGTGCCACGAGTGCTTGTGGGAGTGCTGATGTGCTTGAATGCCTTGGGGTAGTTATTGATTTGCCATCAGAGAAAGTCGCGATTTGTATTGATGAAATAGGTATTGGGTTTTTATTTGCACGTAGGTTCCATCCAGCTATGAAATTTGTAGCGAAGATTCGATCAGAATTACCGTTCCCAACCGTTTTTAATTTATTAGGTCCGCTATGTAATCCTGTTAAATTAGATGGTCAAATTATTGGTATTTTTTCCAAAGATTTGTTGGAACCCGTTTCGAAAGCATTGCAAATGTTAGGTATAAAACGAGGTTTTGTGGTTTGGGGAATTGATGGAATTGATGAAGTAAATATTGCTGGTGAAACAGAGGTATATGAGATAACTCCAGACAGTATAAAATATTACCAAATTACACCTGAAGAATTTGGATTTAGAAGATACAACCTTGATGAAATTAAAGGGGGTAATGTTGGAGTTAATGCGGAAATAGTTAGAAATGTATTAACTGGAGAAAAATCACCATATAGAGACGCAGTCCTATTAAATTCTATACCTGCTATTATAGCCAGTGGAATGACCTCAGATTGGAAAACAGCGTTAGAGATGTCTGAGCAATCTATAGATTCAGGAAAAGCATTTGAAAAACTTCAACAACTCATCGATTTAACTCGCCGTTTGGCAAATGAGGTTCCATAGTTGTTATATTCATACATATTTTTTGATATGTAATTTATAAACAACAGATAAATACAATAAAAGCAAGGATAACAATGAATAGCAAGATTTATGATGTTGCCATTATAGGTGCGGGATGTTGTGGTGCCTCGATAGCGAGAAGGTTATCAGCTTATGAGGTCTCAGTTGCCCTACTCGAAAAATGTATCGATGTTGGGTTTGGTGTAACAAAAGCCAATTCAGGAATTATTCATGCTGGTTTTCATCATCCTATTACCTCTTTAAAAGCACGGTTAGAAATTCGTGGGAATTTGATGTTTGACCAACTCCATTATGAGTTAGGATTTCCTTTCAAGAGGGTTGGTGTTCTTGTTGTTGCTTTCAGTGTGGAGGAAATGAAGACTATTGAACACCTATATGCACAAGGCGTAGCAAATGGTGTTCCACGTATGGAGATTTGTGGACGTGAACGAATACTTAATTTAGAACCGCAACTGAATCCGGATGTTGTTGGGGGATTATATGCCCCAACAGGTGGAATTATTGAGCCATATCGCTATGTATTTTCGTTAGTAGAATCGGCACAGAAGAATGGAGTTGATGTCCTGACTCAATTTACAGTTAATCGAGGTGTTCGAGAGCATGATTACTGGGTGATTGAATCGAAAGAGGGAAAAACTGTTAAAGCTAAATATGTGGTTAATTCTGCTGGATTATTTGCAGATGAGGTTTCTAAGGTATTTAATGCGGAGGAGTATAAAATTATACCAAGAAAGGGTGAAGAGTTCTTGCTTCAAAGGAATGCCAAAGGCTTACCTAATCATGTTATTTTCCCTGTCCCTGGTGCTCATACAAAAGGTATTCTTGTAATACCAACTGTTGAAGGCACATTAATGGTTGGTCCTACCGCAATTGAGACAGATGATAAAGAGGATGTAGAAACATCGTCACAGAATCTTGAAACCATATTTATGCAGGCAACTTATATGGTTCCGGCTATTTCTCGACGAGAAATAATAACTTCATTTGCTGGATTAAGACCTACATTAAAAGGAAATGATTTTTATATTGAACCTTCAAAATTACAGCCTAATTTTATACATGTCTCAGGTATTCAGTCGCCAGGATTAACTGCTTCACCTGCTATAGGTGAGTATGTGAAAGATTTACTAAAACAAGAAGGTTTGACACTTATAGAGAAAAAAGAATACGACCCATTTTTGCCACATCCAATTAAAGTCCGAGATTTAACTTTTGAACAGTTAGCCCAACTTGTAGAAAAGGACTCGAAGTATGGACATATCGTTTGTAGGTGTGAAAACGTATCTGAAGCTGAAGTTATAGAGGCTATTTCAAAAGGGCATATAACTTTAGATGGAATTAAGTTCTATACACGGGCTGGAATGGGACGGTGTCAGGGTGCTTTTTGTACTTATAAAATATTAAAAATTATTTCAAAGGAGACAGGAATACCGATAGAAAAGATAACAAAGCGGGGAGATAATAGTTGGATTGTCTATCAACGACTCCAAGATTTCGCAATGAAACAAATTCAGGAGTAATATATGCAGGAGAAAAATTATGATGTTATAGTAATAGGTGCTGGAGCGGCGGGAATGGCTTCCGCATTAAAATCCGCTGAGCAAGGTTTAAAGACAGCAGTGGTTGACCGTGAACCTTATTTAGGTGGTATTCTTCCACAGTGTATTCATAATGGTTTTGGAATACATTTGTTTAAGGAAGAACTTACAGGTCCTGAGTTTGCTGAGCGGTTTATTCAAAGAATAGTTCGCTCGGATATTGATGTGTTTTTAAATACTACCGCAACCAGTATGGCTGTTCATCAGCCTATAAAACAAGTGAATTTATGCAGTAGTGAATATGGAGTTTTGCAAATAAATGCTCGGGCTATCGTTTTGGCCATGGGATGCCGTGAAAGGAACCGTGGCAATCTTGGGATTCCTGGAACTCGACCCGCTGGAATTTTTACAGCGGGTTTGGCTCAAAGGTTGATAAATATAGATGGATATTTGCCTGGTAGGAGAGTAGTCATCGTTGGTTCTGGAGATATAGGGTTGATTATGGCACGAAGATTGACTTGGACAGGTGCAGAAGTCCTTTGTGTGGTTGAAATATTACCTTATCCATCTGGTTTAACACGAAATATTGTCCAGTGTTTGAACGATTATAATATCCCATTATATCTAAGTCATGTTGTAACGAGAATAGAAGGGAAAGATAGGGTCGAGGCAGTTGAAATTACCCCGTTGGAGAATGGGGTGCCTAATTATTCAAAAACGTTTAAAGTTGAATGTGATACATTACTATTTTCTGTAGGATTAATTCCTGAAAACGAATTAACGCAGTCTGCGGGAATAAAAATGAATCCAGAGACAGGAGGTCCTTTGGTGGATACACGACTTATGACCTCAGCAGAAGGTGTATTCGCTTGTGGTAATGTATTGCATGTTCATGACCTTGTAGATTGGGTTTCTGATGAGGCGCAACGTTGTGCAACGGAAGTGGTCAATTATTTACAGGGTAAAACAGAAAAAGTGTTGCAGGGAAAAGTTATAGTGGGGTCTAACTTGAAATATGTACTTCCAAATCGGTATCGGTTAGGGAAAAAAAATCGATTTTCAATGCGTTCTTTGGTTGTGCGAGATAAAGCGACGTTGGTTGTTCGCCAAGGTGGAAAGTTGGTTAGACAAGTTACATTAAGACATGTAAAGCCAGCAGAAATGTTTCATGTGGAACTGAAGCCTGAAGATTTAGTTGAGGTTGTTGATAATGGAGAATTATTACCTATTGAATTTTCATTAGAATAATAGGGTATTAGTAAGATGGAACAAGAGATTATTTGTTTAAGTTGTCCAAACGGGTGCCATATACAAGTAAGAGAAGTTAAACCCGGAACGTATTCTTATCAGGGTGCTAAGTGTGAACGAGGTGAAATATATGCTTACGAAGAGATTACTGACCCAAAGCGGATTGTAACTGCTGTTATTGCAACAAATTCAGATGAGATGCCATATATTCCTGTTAAAACAGACAAGCCAATACCTAAAAAGTTTATTAAACCTTTATTAAAAAAGTTATATACCCAGAAAGTTGACATTCCTGTTAGTGCAGGAAAGATTATTATTGAGAATTTTGAAAATACAGGGGTTAATGTTGTTATTACCAGGAGTTTTCCTATTCACTCTTCTTGATAGGTTCTATGCCATAATTTTTTAATATTTCATTTAATGTGTTTTCTGTTATGGCTTCTTCAAATTTTTTTACAAGTTTTCCTTTTGAGTTATAAATAAGTGTTACTGGTAACGCGCCACTTATTTGGGTCTTAAGTGTTTTCTCTATCATCTCAGGAGTTCCATCTTCAAGCAGGTATACAGGACAAGGTAATGGTTTCTTTTTTAAAAAAGGTTCTACGACCTTTTTTCCGTTTTCTTTTCCCTCAATATTAATAAGATAAAGATGAACTAAGTCCTTGGGATAGTTTTTATAAATATTTCCAAAGAAGGGTAGCTCTTCAACACATGGAGGGCACCATGTTGCCCAAAGATTAATGATAGTAATGCCTTGTCTTTTTTCAGTAATGATGGTCTCAATTTCTTGTAAACGAATAATTTTTATATTTGGCTTGATTTCTTCTTTTTCTTGAAGCTGATTTTGATTGGTCTCCTGAGCGATTGCGGTACTTGTATACAGAAGAAGGAAAGCCATAAAGAGTACAACAAACAAGATGTTTATAGATTTAACCATAAGTTTTTAAAGTTGTCTTTATAAATATTTTATTGAATCTCTCTTCTGATACCGCAGCCCCAAGCCTTTGTTTCTGGTTTAGGGACAGCCTTACCTTCTATTAAGGCTTCAATAGCATTTTCTGTGTACTTTTCTGTTGGCTTACCATCTGGTCTTTTACGGTCATCAAAAGCACCGTGATATGCAATTTTCCCATCTTTATCAATGATGAAAATTTCGGGTGTTACCTTAGCCTTGACTGCATCAGCATATTTATTTTCAACATCTTTTAGAATAGGATAGGGTTTCTTAACTTCAAGTGCATATTTTTTTATTTCTTCTGGTGTTGTTTCAAAATTAGAATCAATTCCCAAAAAAACGACACCTTTGGGACTGTATTTTGCGTGCAGGTTAATTAAATCTGGATCTGCCCCGCGAGAATAAGGGCATTCTTGGGAACAAAATTCAATTACAACGATTTTACCTTTATACTGGGATAGAGAATGTTCCTTTCCATCATAATCTTTTAATTTGAAATCTGGCATGACTTCACCAATATTAAGGGCATTTGATGAGCAAGAAATGCTTGCGATAGATAATAAAATAATAGAGAGTGCCAAAAACATAGTATCTTTTTTTACTTGGCTTTTGGAGGCAATTTGAATGTTCATAGTTATTTCTCCTCTGTTGGCTTTTGTTATTCAAACAAAGCATGTGATTTAATTATTTCATGAAAAATATTATAACATTTGGAAAACTATCAATCTATTATTGTATAATATAAATAGGTTAAAAAACATCATAATAAAAGATGTTTTATTTCTTTTGATTTTCTTTAGTTTTTTTGATAAAATTTGCAAAATTATGTTTATCTAAAGCCCTGTCTGATAAAGGAATTGTCCATTGGATATACTAAAAATAAGAATAGTGGATATATCAGGCAAGGGCTATCAGATTAACGAAACTGTAAAGGTTTCGGAAATACAGCCTGTTGATGTTAAATCCCTTCCAATTGAGACTGTCAAAGTGGAGGGGGTCATGAAAAAAGTTGGCAAGAATTATTTATTTGAAGGGCAAATAGCAGGTTTTTTTATACACGCATGTGATAGATGTCTTGATGAAACAAGGTATGAAATTAATAAACAAATTATATGGTTATTTGAGCAAGGACGATGCGATAGTTATTTAAATATTATTGTTGATACAGAAAAAGGTGAAGATAGAGGTAAAAAAGGAAAAGATAAAGATGAATTTGATGAATTGGCAGAGAAAAGAACATACCAAGGAGATGAAATTAATCTTGCCCCCTATATTTGGGAAGAGTTGGTGTTAGATATGCCATATAAATTTTTATGTAAAGAAGATTGTGCTGGTTTGTGCCCAATATGTGGCACCAATCTTAATCATAATATGTGTACATGTAAGAAAGATGCAGATGATGAATCAATGCATTTAACAAATACAAAGTTATCAGAATTACTACAAGGAATGAACCTCAACATAAAGGAGGATTAAGACGTGCCTGTCCCAAAACGAAGAACTGGAAAAGCAAAAAGAAATATGAGAAGGTCACATCATGCATTGACCAAACCGAACTTAGTGGAATGTCCACATTGCAGTGAGAAAATTTTACCTCACCGTGTATGTCCAAAGTGTGGCTATTATAAGAACCGTCTTGTATTAAAGTTAGAAGAAGAATAATCCTTAACATGGAGAAAAAAACATGCGCATCGCCTTAGATGCGATGGGTTCTGATGGTGCTCCTGCTATTGAAGTGCAGGGAGCAGTGGAAGCGAGTTTGGAGAGGAATTGTGATATTATTCTTTTTGGGGATGAAGAACTCCTAAAAAAGGAATTAGATAAATATCCGAAAAGAGGTAATATTGAAGTTGTTCATACCCCAGAATATATTTCGATGCATGACCAGCCTGTTATTGCGTTAAGGCAGAAGAAGGAAAGTAGCCTTTTGGTTGCATTAAGAAAGTTAAAGATTGGGGAAGTAGATGCGGTTGTTAGTGCTGGCAATACAGGTGCTGTTATGGTTGGTTCGCGTATTGTTCTTGGGATTATTGAGGGAATTTCACGTCCTGCACTGGCTCAAGCACTACCTACAAAGGGTGGGAGAGTTGTTTTATTGGATTTAGGTGCTAATGTGGATTGTCAGGCAAGGCATTTATGTGATTTTGCCATTATGGGTGCTGCCTATTCCCATTATGCTCTCGGGGTTGAAAAACCTCGTGTAGGTCTTATTAATATTGGTGAGGAAATGATTAAAGGGAGTGTGGTATTAAAGCAAGCCTTTCAAATATTAAGTAAAGCAGAAAATATCTATTTTATAGGGAATGTGGAACCAAATAGTGTGTTTGAGGGAGAGGCAGATGTTGTTGTATGTGATGGATTTGTTGGGAATATTATTTTAAAGACCGCAGAATCGGTTGCAAAATTTGTTGGAATATTTATGAAGGAACAGCTCCTCAAGTCCTCAATGAACCGTTTAGGGGCAGTGCTTGCTCGAAGTGCACTCCAAGAATTGAAGAAAACGGTTAATCCAAATGAATACCCAGGGGCACCTCTTTTGGGGGTCCAGGGAGTTGTAATTGCCTTACATGGTGCCTCGTCTCCTTTAGGTATAGCAAATGGAATTCGAGGTGCAATTAGATCTGTTAAGTCAGACCTTGTGGGACATATTGGAGAAAAAGTAAAAAAATTTTCAATAAAAGATATTGTAGAACCTGAAGAAAAGTTAGAGATTGGAAAGGACACTTTATCTGATAGTTCTGATAGTATAGATAAGCAACTAATATAGTTTAGTTTATTATTTCAGGAGTTATAACATGGATGGACAAGATATAAAAACAAAAATTTTGGAGTGTGAATGTGGTGCACGATTGGTTCCTCAAGTTGATGGCCATGAGTTAAGAGGGACATGTCCTGCATGTGGTAAAAAGTTGGTAATGAGAATTGACCCTGCAAAGACTGAACAAATACCACCAAAAGATTCACCTCCTCCTCAAGTACAAATTAATAAAGAAGTGGTGAAACTTCCGCTACCAGATGATGGCTTAGAAGAGTCAGGGAGGAGCTATTTGACTTTTTCATCGGATATAAAAATTCGTTCGAGAGAAGCCGCCTCACTGGTAAGTCGGGGGAAGATAGTGGAGGCTATTGCGTTATATCGTTGGATTTGTGAGGAAAATCCAGAACATCGTGATGCATATTATGGTTTAGGTTTTTGTTATTACAAGTTGGGAGATTTGCATAGAAGTCGATGGATGTTGGAAAAGGCTCTGGCTTTGGAACATCCCAATGCAGGAAAACTGTTGATGAAGGTAACACAGAAGATTGAAGAAGAAATGAAATTAAAAAAGCTGAAAGAAGAGGTAAAACGAGAAATTTCAGGTCAGAAAGAGCCCGGAGAATTTATTTTGGATGAATCCGAATGAAAAAGAAACCAAATTCGTCAATTTGATAGATTATTTTCTTGAGCTTGCTGTTTTTGAATGGGGACTTTCTGAAAACACATTAGATACATATAAAAGAAACTTGCTTTCTTTTCTCGATTTTTTGTATGAGAAGCATATAAATGGTTTGGAAAAAGTTGATTCTGCTTTAATACTTGAATATTTACTTAATCTTCAAAAACGAGGACTATCTACGCGTTCTATAGCTCAGCATCTCAGCACATTAAGAGGTTTTTATCGATTTTTATGTGATGAGCAAATAGTGGATACGAACCCTATTGATGTTATAGATACTCCTCATTTATCTCAGAAACTACCCCATTTTATGACAGAAGGCGAAATAGAGCAAATCTTTAAGGTGGCGGAAACTACAAAGAAGAATAAAGAAAGGGACCTTGCTATTTTAGAATTATTTTATTCTTGTGGTTTAAGAATAAGTGAACTATCAAAGATTAGTATCCAAGATATTGTTTTTAATGAGGGTTTATTAAGAGTTCGAGGGAAAGGGGATAAGGTACGTATTGTTCCGTTAGGTAGTAAGGCGATTTCTCGACTTCAAGAATGGTTATCTGTTAGAAATACTGGGAATGTTAAGACTACATGTATATTTGTATCAAGGTCGGGCAAACAAATGGGCAGGACGACATTGTGGCGGATAGTGAAGCAATATGCAATGTTAGCAGGTTTGTCAAAAAAGGTGACTCCGCATACATTTAGACATACGTTTGCTACCCATTTACTTAACAGAGGTGCCGATTTGAGGGTTGTTCAAGAATTGTTAGGACATTCAAATATCTCTACTACTCAGATTTACACACATGTAAGTGTAGAACGGATAACTCGAGCCCATAAGGATGCTCATCCCCGAGCATAATCCTATTTGTGATTTATAAAACAGATTATAATCGTGTGAAAAAATGAATAGTAAGGTATCATAAATGGATTTTTTTGAAATAATTTTATAGTGGGTGTGATAAATAAATATGCAGGCAGGCTCCTAAGTTAAGTAAACTATAGTTCTTTTTAGGTTTATTATAAAAGGAAAGGAGATATTATGGATTATCATAGGTCTATAGTACGGTTTATTATTTTTGCATTGTTAGGATTGGTGATGGAGGTCTTTTTTACAAGTTTCGGAGGTTTAATTAAACATGGTGAAATTAATTTATATGGGCATACCTCGCCATGGATGATGATTGATTATGGTTTATTGGGTATTATAACTCCGTGGTTAAGGAATCCCTTGAAAGCAAATAAGGTTCCATTACCATTGAGGGCATTTGTTTATATGATAGGTATATTTTTTGTTGAGTATGTCTCAGGTATCATCTTTCACAAGGTTATAGGGTTAAAAATTTGGGATTATTCCCATCTTCGCTATAATCTTCATGGACAAATAACCTTACTTTATGCTCCTGCCTGGTATGCACTTGGATTGGGGGTTGAGAAATTGTATGAATGGATAGATAAAGCTTCATGGGCGATACTTACAAAATCTCCAGAAGGCTACCAACCAGAGTAGATAGTTTGTGTCTGTGTTATGGGATGTGTGCATTTTCAAGGATTAAATAATTTGTTTCTATTCCTGTGACTATAGGTATTGAGTTGGTTATGTTTGTTCTGGCACACCAATATATATCTTTTTTGAGTCCGATGGTTCTTAATTTATCAGCATGTGGTGCTGTTTGAAATAATTTCTTAATACCTTCTTTTTCAATTCTTTTTACCCAGTATTCAAATATATCTCTTCCACAACCTATCGATATTTCCAATTGCTGAAGAATGAAACTTGCACTTACCCAGTCTTCTTGAGCAGAGAATTCAGGGGTATCGAATAATCCTGCAGGAACTATTACAAAATCTTTATTTTGTTTTTTTAGAAATTGAATGGTTGCTTTAGCATTGATTGTAGTAGACATAATTATAAAAGGGACATCTCTTCTATATGCTTCAAATAGTAAGCGTGCTCCTGTTGTTGTAGTAAAAATAACTTCTTTCCCCTTGGCATATACCGTTTCCTGTGGGCTGTTTCCAAAATTAAACCCTTCTGGTGGAAGGCCATTTCTTTCACCATACAAGAGAGCGTTTGGAAAAATATGTTTTAGTTGTCGTGCGGTATCTACTTCAGCAACTACGAATATTTTGGTGGCTCCATGATGAAGAAGCATGGATGCTGTAGCACTTGCTCTTAATGCGTCTACAATAATAATACCTAAATGATTTTCTTTACCGTAAATGCAACCTTCTCTACCTTGGATAATGTGAGCTAACATAAAAATAACCTTCCGATTCTTTATTTTTGAAATAATTTAATTTATTAAATAAAAAAATCAAAAAAAGGTACTTTCCAATTTGATTTTTGAGTTTAAATTGTATATCTTACATATATTACAGTAAAAACGTTGGCGTTGATTGGATATTGCCAGTTGCAATATTCATGGAGCCAACAAAAACGATGGGGAGTAACCCACTGGAGGAACAAATATGCCATTCAAAAAAGCAAAAGAAGGTGATAAGCCTTTGACCAAAGCTCAAATCCTTCAACTACTCGCTGAAGAGACAGGGCTAACCAAGAAGACAGTTAATGAACTTCTTCAAAAGTTAGTCGAGCTGGCTTATGCTCAGGCTCCTGCAGGTTTTGTCATTCCCGGATTGGGCAAGCTTGTTGTAGTACAGCGTAAGGCTCGCATCCAAATCAATCCACAGACCAAAGAGAAGATGAAAGTCCCTGCAAAGAAAGTATTGAAATTCAGAATTGCTAAAGCGGCAAAAGACGCAGTTGTTCCACAAAAAAAGTAATGTAGTATACAATTTTTTCAATACTATATATATTACTGCAGTCTGTAAAAGACTGCAGTAATATTTTTTTTTCAGGAATAAATATGGTGATATTGTGGTATAATTTTAATAGGAATGTAATTTGTAAGAAGGAGTAAGAGTTGTTCGGATGTTATATAAAAAAGAATGTTTAATCGGTTGTATATGTCTTTTTTTTATTTTCTCCTATGATGCTTCAACAGAAGTTCATATTCAATCGACGCCTCTTGTTTCAGGTTGTGATATAAATATACAATTGGTTTCAGATATAGAGATAAAAGAGCAGAATATCGATAAACAGATATTTTCTCGTCTGGAAATCTGTGATATGGGTATAGAGGGTTCTGAAGGTTATCCTGAAATTCCAGTATTGCGTCGATTGATAGAAGTTCCAGTTAATGTGAAAAATGTATCTTTTGTCTACGAAGTTATATCTATTAAAGAAGAGAAAGAATTGCTTTATCCTGTTTATCCAGTTCAACCTCCATGGGAAAAATCTATCGGTAAAGAAAAACCTAAATTTATTATCTATTCCAGTGCATACGAACAAGGAAAAGAATATGGAAAAGAGACCATAACCCTTGAGCCTTTCGGGGTAGTCCGTGGAAAGAATTTATACCAAATTTCATATTACCCAATTCATTATATTCCTTCAGAAAATAAAATATTTTTAAGACGTAATGTAAATATTTCCGTTCGCTGGGATAATGCCAAGTCTCTAAAGGTACGAGATAAAAAGTATGAATCAAAATACGTTGATGATTTATGGAAGCCTTTGATAGTAAATAATCTTTCTGATACAAGTAAAGAGAAAATAGAAAGTAACTACACAATACCGACAGGAATGCTCGTTATCGTAGGGTCTAATTTTATTAATAGTAGCAAACTGAATGAATGGATACAATGGAAGACACAGAGGGGTTTTATAATAACAGTTAAGAATGTAGCAGATATTGGATTAAATTCGACATTAATTCGAAACTATATAAAACAGGCTTATGAAAGTTGGGAAATTCCTCCTTCATTTGTAGTTTTAGTAGGCGACGCAAATTATATACCTGCACAGCAAGGTTATGCTTATTATAATCCTGTTACTGATTTATATTATTCGGTTGTAGATGGTGATGAATACTATACACCCGATTTATGGATTGGTCGGATCAGTGCATCTACAATAGCGAATTTAGATAATGCTATTAATAAAATTCTTCAATATGAAAAGGCACAATGGGCACTATCCACACCTTGGTATTTAAAGGCTTCTTTTTTAACAGGTGTTGACCATTATGAAGTGACCGAGCAAACGCATAATTATGTGATAACGAATTATTTTTCGCCTAAAGGTTTCGCTACACAAAAATTATATACAGTAACATATAATGCAACTACTTCTGATGTCTTGTCAGCTATTAATGAGGGGAGGGGTTGGATTGTCTATTCGGGGCATGGTTCTGAAACCGAATGGCAAGACGGGCCTGCAATTACGCAAGATAATTTAAATTCTTTATCTAATACAGTATATCCTTGGGTATTGAGTTTTGCATGCGAAACTGGTCAATTTGGAAGACCTGAATGTTTTGGTGAAACATGGCAACGGGTTCCAGCTGGAGGTGTGGGATTTTTCGGGAGTTCAGAATCTTCATATTGGGATGAAGACGATGTATTGGAAAAATATATTATTCAAAGTTTTTTTGAGAATAAAACATGGACGGCTGGAATGATACTTGCAGGTAAATTAAAATTCTTTAATTTTTACGGCAATATAGGTACAACACAATATTACTTTGAGATGTATAATATTTTGGGAGACCCCTCTACTGAAATATGGATAGGGGAGTTACAGAACCCTGTTATAAACTATAATATATCTGTAAGTCCCGATGGATTGCCATTCCCCTTATATATTGAATGGGAAAATGCCTCTGCAACTTTGAGTAATTCTACGACATTATTTGGGGCTGGTTTAACTGTGTTTGGAAACAATTTAATTCAGTTATCTCCTCCGGGACTTGTTCCTACGGTTACTCTAACCGTAACAGGGAATCCAATTTATCCGATTCAGGTAGAGATTCCAGTTGTACCGGGGTCTGATGGGAGTGTTATTTGGGACAAGTCAGTATATACCGCTTCATCTCTTGCGATGTTGACGCTTTCAGATGCTGACTTGGCAGGACAACAATCAATAGACTTGTCAATAACATCGACAAGTGGTGATTCGGAACAGATGCAATTAATTGAAAAAGAAATACCAGGTTTGTTTCAGGGAACAATTCAATTAACTACAACTAACACGGGACAAAATGATGGAATGCTATCTGTTATCCATGAAGGAATAATTTCCGCAGAATATTATGATGAACATACAGATGAAGGGATTTCACAGATAAAAGTTGCAGAAGCCAATATAGATGCATTTCCACCAGAATTACTACAATTAAACGCTTTTCCTTCAACTCGGAGTTCTGAATTTCAGATTCAAACAAATGAAAATAGTAATGTCAGATTTGAGTATGGATTGCTTTGTTCTACTCCTTTCCCAAATCATGAAGAGTCGATAATGTGGACTACAGACCATAAAATTTTACTAACAGGACTAACTCCAGATACGAAATATTTTTACAGGGTTACTTTAGTTGACCGTGCTGGAAATAGTTATACCAGTGATTGTTCGTTTTTCCAGACTCTCATGCAACCTGATTATTTTACATATAATTATCAAAGCACCATAGTTGATACAGTCCCTATTTCTTACAATCGGATTGTTTTTACACCTGATAATTCACCTGATTATTATTCGGCATGTAAGGAAGATGTAACTAATTTTATGAGAGATACAGGAAACGCAACTCCTATAACATTGGGGGATGATAGTTTTTATTTTCTTGAATTTCCATTAGGCACCAAAGTTTATCTATATGGTACTGAATATACAAGTTGTTATATTGGAAGTAATGGTTATTTGACCTTTACAAGAGGTGATAATGACTATGACGAATCATTAGAAAGGCATTTTTCTATCCCGAGAATATCGCTGTTTTTTGATGATTTAAATCCATCAGCAGGTGGTTCTGTTATCTATCAATTTGAAAAAGATGCTTTTATTGTTACTTATTATCAAGTGATGCGATATGGCTCAGGAGAGGTAAATACACAGGTGGAGTTATTTTATGACGGTAGAATTGCAATTACATGGCTTAATTGTATGAGTTCAAGTTTTATTGCAGGATTGTCAAGTGGAAATGGAGTTCCTGAAAACCTTGAGATATCGGACTTTTTGACGTATGAGGAATGTAAGGTATTGGAAGGTTCAAATGAGGGAATTTTAGAGGGGGAAGGGATTGTCGAGGGGAGCCAAGAAGGGGAAGGAATTATAGAAGGAACGACAGAGGGAATAGTGGAGGGTGAAGGAGTGCTGGAAGGTGAGGGAATAATCGAGGGATTTACAGAAGGTGAGTATATTTATTATTATTCAGCAGATCTGAATCGGGATGGATATCTTAACCTTTCAGAACTGTTGCGAGTTGTTCAGTTTTTTAATATGGAAGGTTATTATTGTGATATAAATAACGTTGAAGATGGATACTCTCCTGGTATTGGTGATGACCATGAATGTGCACCTTATTCAGCAGATTATAATCCACAAAACTGGAAAATTGAGTTTGATGAATTACTCCGTGTTATTCAAATTTATAATTCGGGTAGATATTATCCATGTCCAGGACAAAGCGAAGATAATTTCTGTTTTTAATTTTGTAGATTGATAGTGGATGGGGAAATAGGTTAAATTAGTAAAAGATGTTTATGTCTTTATAATTATAAAAACATTAGTCTGTTATTATGTTAAATAAAGAACGAATATTCCATACACGTGAAATATCTATATTATCTTTTAATGAGCGGGTTCTTCAGGAAGCGGAAGATTCTCGAAATCCTCTTTTAGAACGATTAAAATTCCTTGGAATTTTTTCCTCTAACATGGATGAATTTTTTAAGGTTCGTGTAGCAAGTGTTAAAAGGAGGCTTGAATTAGGTGAACAAAAAATGGCGTATCTTCTTGAAGTTATTGGTGATTTTTCTCGAGAATTGGATGAACGTTTTAGACAAGCCTATCAGACGATTACTGAAGAATTAGCAAATTATGGAATTCGAATATTAACTCATGAAGAGTTAAAAGAATTATCCCCATCTGAATTACAATGGCTTTCAGAATATTTCCAAGAAAATATACTTCATACCCTTGTCCCTATTTTATTGCAAGAAAAAGTTCCTTTACCACCTATTATTGATGGGGCTATCTATTTTGCAATACAAATGAACATCCAAAAAAACAAAAAATATGCTATTCTTGAAATTCCGTCCGTTTTGCCCCGTTTTATAGAACTACCAAGTGGTAATATTTCATACATTGATGATGTTATTCGTTTATTTCTTAATGATGTGTTTTATATTTTTCCTTATGATGATATTGAAGCGTATGAATTCAAAATATCAAGGGATGCGGAGTTAGATATTGACAATGATTTTTCAGAAGGTTACATCCGTAAGATGCGAAAGGTGCTGGAACAGCGTAAAGGGGGAAGACCTACTCGGTTTCATTATGATGAGCAAATGCCGAGAAAATTATGTAAAAAACTCCTGAAAGAATTAAAAATTTCGGAGGAAGATACTGTCATTGCGGGTGGGCGTTATCATAACATGAAAGATTTAATAAATTTCCCTGCACGAAGGCAAGATTTACTTTTTGAACCTTTGCCTCCTGTTGAACATCCAGTTCTTAGTAGAACATCAAAACTGATATTGGATATTGTGGAAAAACAGGATATTTTGCTTACATATCCCTATCAATCGTTTGACCATGTGATTCGTTTGATACGTGAGTCTGCAATTGACCCAGATGTTGAAGAAATAAAAATTACTATTTATCGTGTGGCTAATCAATCTCGAATCGTAAATGCTTTAATTAATGCTGCAAGGAATGGTAAGAAGGTTTTTGCTTCGATAGAACTTCAGGCAAGATTTGATGAACAACATAATATCCAAATTGCAGAGCGATTAGCAGAAGCAGGTGTGCGTGTTGCTTATGGTGTTCCTCCTATGAAAGTCCATGCAAAATTTCTATTTATAAAAAGGAAAGGCAAGAAATTTGTCGCACTATCGACAGGTAATTTTAATGAGAAAACAGCAAGACAATATGTAGATAGTATTTTACTTACTTCAAATGTACAGATAGCAGAAGAAGTTGAAGAAGCGATACGATTATTAGATAGAACGTCGGGATTGCCTCCATTAAAAGCACCTGATTTTGAACATATTTTAGTTTCACCTTTTACACTTCGCAAATCGCTAAATAGGCTTATAAACCGTGAAAAAGAAAAAGGGTCTGAAGGTTATATTTTGTTGAAGGTGAATCATCTTACCGATACGAAGATTATAAAAAAACTAAAAGAAACAGCAGATGCGGGAGTTCATATTGATTTGATTGTTCGTACTACTTATGCTATGCCTGCACATGCTAATATTTATGCGATTTCTATCTTGGATCGCTTTTTGGAGCATCAACGTATCTATATTTTTGGTAGAGGTGCAAATGCGGATGTATATTTTTCATCAGCAGATTTAATGGAACGAAACCTTGATTATCGAGTTGAATCTGCATTCCCTATACTTAATCCTGAACTTAAACAGCAAGTACTCAAAATGGTATCTTTTCAAATACAGGATAATGTAAAGGCAAGAATATTAGATGAACGACAGACAAACCGTTATGTTGAACATGGTAAGGGAATAATTCGTGCTCAATATGCCACTTATCAATATTTCTCTGATTATTTAACTTCTTGTGAGTCACATTTGGAGTAAAGACATTATATAAACTCTTTACTATTTTTAAAATACGTTCCAATGTAAAACGTCAGAGAGACTCCTTTTAGAAGGAGAGGGAATAACAGCAGGATAGCCGATAGCAATTAAACTCACTAATTTATAATGAGGAGGAACATTTAGTAATTTCAGGATAACATCACAGTAAGGTTTTTTATCCCCAGCTACCCAGCATGAGCCCAAGCCCAATGCATTTGCTGAGATGAGGATATTTTGTGTAGCTGCTGAGCCATCTTCAATATAGTATTTTGTATCTTTACAAATCACAGCAATACATGCTCCAGCTTCACTAATAAATTTGCCATGGTCAGTAGTTTCGGCAACTTTTCTTTTTAATTCTTTGTCAACAATAACGATAAATTCCCATGGCTGTTCATTTCTTGCAGTGGCAGAGAGTCGTCCACAATCAATCAGTGTTTCCAGCAATTCTTTTGGAACCTCTCTATCTATGTATTGTCTTACAGAACGACGTGTTTTAATTGCCTCAATAGCATCCATAATATTCCTCCTTATCGTTCTAAATTATTATTAAAGCGGGGCATCTTGTAATATATCCAAACTGGTGCTTGTTCCTATTCGGTTTGCACCTGCCTCTATCATGGTTACTGCCTCACCATAGGTTCGTATACCTCCTGCTGCTTTAACGCCGAGTAAATTTCCAACAGCTTTCCGTAACAGTTGAACATCCTCAACAGTGGCTCCTTTTATTCCGTATCCAGTTGAAGTTTTCACAAATGAGGCTCCTGTGCGTATTGCCATTTCACAAACCGCTACTTTCTCATCAGTACTTAAATAACTTGTTTCTAAGATAACTTTTACGGGTACATTTTTAGCTGTTTTTACAATGGCTGCAATCTCTTTTTCTACATAGGCTGTATAGCCTGATTTAAGAGCACCAATATTAATGACCATATCAATTTCTTGTGCCCCATTGCGGATAGCTTCTTCTGTTTCGAGTACTTTAACATGTGCTGTTGTGGCACCAAGAGGGAAACCTATACAAACGTCGACTTTTACTGGGGTATCCTTTAACAACTGAGCACATAATTTTGTCCATGTTGGATTAACACTTACAGAACAGAAATTATTTTCTTTTGCTTCTTCACAAAGGATTCGAATTTCATCCTCTGTAGCATGGGGTCGAAGTAAAGTATGATCTATCATTTTTGCTAATTCGTGTCTTTTAATAACCATATCTAAATCTATTTCCTATTTAGTTGTATATTATAATCTCAACACACTGAAACCGCCACTAATTTCAAAAATAGAACCTGTCGCATAATCAAACAAACCATCTGCTATGGCTTTAACACATTTCCCTATGTCTTCTGGAGTTCCCCATCGTTTTTGAAGAAGCAGACCTTCTTGAATTAGTTTGTCGTATTTTTCCTTTACAGGTTCTGTCATATCTGTCATGATAATTCCTGGGCGAATTTCAAAAACAGGGATGTTATATTCAGATAAACGGACTGCATATAATTGAGCAGTCATGCTGAGACCTGCTTTGCTTATACAATACTCTGCTCGGCTTGGTGATGCAGTATTTGAAGAGATGCTTGTTATAAAAATAATCCGTGGGTTATATGGTATCTGTTTTTTTTCTATCCGTGTCTGTATCATTCGCTTGGCTATTTTTTGAGTGAAGAAGAAAGGTCCTCGTAAATTTGTGCTTAATACATGGTCGTAACTTTCAGGGATACACTCTAAAATATCCATGCGACGTTCAGGAGCAATTCCTGCATTATTTACTAATAAGTCGATTTCAGGAAGATTATGAACTTCTTTTAAAAACCAATCATCCTGTTCTTTAAGATGTTCGATATTTAAAGAAAAAGGATAACACTTTACTTTATATTTTGTTTCAATTTCATCTTTTAATTTTTCAAGCCCTTGTGGACTTCGGGCAATAGCAATAATATTATATCCATTTTGTGCCAAAATCGAGGCTATCCCTTTCCCAATACCTCTGCTGGCACCTGTAATTAACGCAGTTAGGTTATTCATGGTCACATCTCTTTATGTATTTATAATTCATTTTGAATCATCTGTTCCAATGTTTGGAATTTGCGTATCCACTCGTAATCAAATGGACCTTTCCTGAGGATTTCTCCACATTCAGGAAAGGAATTGTAGTTTTTGCAGGATTGACTGGAACAATAAGCACCGGCACCTTCGACAACCAAAGCGTCACCAATGGTAGCCTCTTTTAACATTCGTGGCTCTAAACTTTCAGGGTCACCTCGTTGTGGAGTAAAGATGTCTCCACTTTCGCAACAATGTCCTGAAACAATGTAAGGATATTCTCCTTGTGAAGCATTATTATGCTTAGATACGAGTACAAGTGGGTGTAATGCACCATACATTGATGGGCGGACATTTTCAGTCATTCCAGAATCAACTTTGATAAATCGGTAACCTGAAGGTCCTGTATCAACCACATCAATTACACTACAAATTAAAGAACCAGCAAGTGCCACTAAATATGTTCCTGGTTCAATTTCAAGATGAAGTTTTCTACCATATTTTTTTTCAAACTCATAAAAGGAGGGAAGGATTCTTTTACCTATTTCTTGTAGATTTGCAGTTTTTTCATCAGCCATTCTTGCGACTTTGTATCCACCTCCAAGACTAAGACGAGTTACATCTGGCATCTTACTTGCTGTATCTAATGCTAAATGAGCACAATGAACCCATACCTCAGGGTCAGAACCAGAACCAATATGTGTATGTAAGCCAGTGATTTTTAAGTTATATTTATTCGCAACTTCATACACCTTGTCCAAATATTCATGCCAAATTCCGAAACTTGATGACGGTCCTCCGACGTTAGTGCGATTAGAAGAGCCTGAGCCTAATCCAGGATTTATTCGAACACTCACTTCTGTTCCGGGGAACATTTCTCCATATATTTTTAATTGTTGGAGAGAACATGCATTAAATAAAACGCCCTTCTCTACGAACATTTTGAGATTTATAGGGAGTTGCTGTGCTGTTATTTGTATATGTTGAGGGGGAATACCAGCACGAAGAGCCCTTTCTGCTTCATATTCACTACTGGCATCTATATGTAATCCCCACTTGTGAAATTTCTGCAGAATTTTGCGAGTAGGTAGTGCTTTCATTGCAAAACGAGCGGTAAAACCAAAGGCATGGGGAAATGATAAAACTTCTTGAGCCGATTTAAACATACTTTGTTCATCGTAAACAAAAATGGGGGTTCCATAGTATTCCTGAATATGCAATACTTCTTCCTCAGATAAGAAAAACAACGGTTCCATTTTTTACCTCATCTTTTTAGTTGGGATGTTAATATAAATTTCGATATTATTTATGTGTAATATGATAAGAATAAAATAAAGTGATAAGATTTTACAACGATGGCACGCGAAAAAAAAATTTATGAATGTTCGGAATGCGGTTTGATTTCACCTAAATGGTTAGGACGTTGTCCCCAATGTGAGTCATGGAATTCATTTTTAGAACGGGTTTCAACATCTGTCAACAAAAATTATAAAGTAGAGAGTTCATCTCAAGTCGTTTCTATTGTTAATTTGGAATCATTTGAGCATCTAAGGAAACGTATTCCAACAGGGGTGGATGAATTTGACCGTGTTATAGGTGGTGGGATTATACCTGGAGCAGTTATTTTGATTGGAGGTGAGCCAGGAATAGGGAAATCTACATTGGTACTTCAAATTGCTGGGATGTGGTCTAAAAATGTTGGCTCTGTATTATATGTTCATGGAGAAGAGTCTTATCATCAAGTGAAAGATAGAGCGAGTAGAGTTAATTCTATTCAAGACAATCTATTTTTATTCTCATCTACTGTCTTACAAGAGATACTTTATGCGATTGATGAACATCATTTTTCTCTTCTAATTATAGATTCAATTCAAAGTGTTAGTAACCCAGAAGTAGACTCTATTCCAGGTAGTATTACACAGGTGCGGGAATGCACATATGAACTTGTTCAGAAAGCCAAAGAGAAAAATATACCAATGTTGATAGTAGGGCATATCACGAAAGAGGGTTATATTGCAGGACCGAAGGTGTTAGAACATATTGTAGATACAGTATTATATTTTGAGGGGGAAGGGAAGTTTTCTATTAGAATATTGCGAGCCATAAAAAATCGGTTCGGCTCTACTCAGGAGATAGGTGTATTTGAAATGTGTGCTGAAGGATTAAAAGAAATAACCAATCCGAGTGCGGTTTTTCTACAAGAACGTCCACAGGGAGCAAGTGGTTCTCTTGTGATGCCTATGATAGGTGGTTCAAGACCTTTATTGGTAGAGATTCAGGCTCTTGTCGGAAAAAATAGAAATCCTCAACCACGACGTGGAATTATGGGATTAAATGCGCAACGTGTGTCCTTATTGATAGCAATTTTAGAAAAAAAAGCAGGTATTTTCCTTGCGGATAGGGATATTTTTGTTAATGTGGCAGGAGGAATTTTTGTAGATGAGACTGCGGGTGACCTTCCTATCCTTATTACATTGCTTTCAAGTTTTTGGGAAATTCCAATGAGCCCTGACTGGGTTGCTTTCGGTGAGGTTGGTTTGACAGGAGAAATCCGCAGAGTTAATGCTACACGAATTCGTCTTAATGAAATTTCAAAATTTGGTTTTAAAACATGTATTATTCCTAAATATGAGTCTTCGGATATCCCGGAAAACTGTAGAGATGTCCATCTAATTTCACTAACAAATGTATATGAATTAAAGAACCTGTTTAAAGAACGGGAGGAATCTTATGAGTAGTATCCACGATACAGATGAACTCTTCAAAAAAGCCCTTCAGATGGTTGCACCAGGGAGCAAGGTTCGTGAAGCACTTTCTGCAATAATTCAAAGTGGAATGGGTGCTTTATTATGTTTTGGCGAACCCAAAAAATTGTCTCAACTATCAGAGGGAGGTGTTGAACTAAATGCGGAATTGAAACCGCAACTTATTTATGAATTATCAAAAATGGATGGAGCAATTATTCTTAATTCAGATGGAACACAAATTTTATATGCAAATCGTTTTTTGAAGCCAAATGCAAAAATTCCATCCGATGAAACAGGGACACGTCACCGTGTCGCTCAGAGAATGGCACAACAGGCCCATTGTATTGTTGTTGCGGTGTCACAACGTCGTTCTTCGGTGACGATTTATGTGAATGATAAAAAGCATGTATTAGCCCCATTACCTACGTTGCTTAATAGAGCGATGCAATCATTGCAGACCATTGAGAAATTTTTAGTTACAATGAATCAGTCTTTGCAAGATTTGACTATTCGCGAATTTCAAGATGTAGTAACTATCTTTGATGTTTGCAAAACAATTCAAAGGACGCAGGTGGTTTTGAGGTTAGCAGATGAACTGAACCCAATTATTCTCGAATTAGGGACTGAAGGTCGGTTAATACAAATGCAATTGAAAGAACTATTAATTCCTGTTCCAGAGGCAGAACTGGTTATTAAAGATTATTACCGTGAACGGACTGGCTTCGATTACAATACTGTGTTGCAAAAGATTCACGAATTATCACAAAATGAATTAATAGACCTCGGAAATATAAGTCAGATTTTAGGTTATAGTGCGAATCTTCGTTCTGTTGATATATATCTAACACCACGTGGTTATCGTATTTTAACAATGACGCATAGATTACCCACAGCATTGATAGAGAATCTTGTAACAAAATTTGGTGGATTTAAACAAATTTTACATGCCTCAAAAGAGGACTTGATGGATGTCGAGGGGATAGGTGATGTCCTTGCGGAACGTATTAGAGGCAGTTTAAATTTATTACGTAGCCAGATGGGATTAGAATTTCGGAGGTAATATGAAAAAAATTCATGAATGTATTATTAGATTGAATAATGAGGTTTCACCTAATCATTACCGCTTGGTATTGCAAAATAAAGATATTCCTATCCATGCTTTGCCGGGGCAATTTGTGATGTTGGAAGTATCTACAGGGTATTATCCATTTCTTAGAAGGCCTATGTCGATTGAGAGAATATTCCATGATGGCATATCAATTTTATATAAAGTCTGCGGAGAAGGGACAAAGATTTTATCAACGTTGTCAGCTGGTGAAAAAATAAATGTGCAGGGACCGTTAGGAAATTCATTCCCTCTTCCAGAAGATAATAAACGTTCTCTAATAGTGGCAGGAGGAATAGGTGTTGCTCCTTTCCCCGCATTGGTAGAAAAAATATTAAATATTAAAGGTATTGCTCCAGAAGTAATTTTAGCGGGAAAGACTTTTAACCATTTGTTATGTGAAAAAGATTTTCGACAAATGGGATGTAAAATCCATTTAGTTACAGAAGATGGGAGTGCTGGTTATAAAGGTATGGCAACAGATTTCCTTAAATCATTGGATTTGCCAGAAAATATACTTATTTATACATGTGGTCCTTTACCTATGATAAAAAATGTTCATGAGATATGTAATAAGAATGGGTGGCTATGCTATGCATCATTAGAAGCGGAGATGGCATGCGGTGAAGGTGTTTGTTTGGGTTGTGTTCTTCCAGCAAGGATTGAAGTAGAAAAAGAAATGATGGTTCGTGTTTGTAAAGAAGGGCCTATCTTTGATACACGGATAATTCTGTGGGACAAAATCGGAGAGGAATAATATGAATGTAAACATGAAGGTAACCATTGGAAACTTAACATTAAAAAATCCTGTAACTGTTGCATCAGGTACGTTTGGCTATGGTGAGGAATATTCAGAATACTTTGATATATCTTGTTTAGGTGCGGTAACTGTAAAAAGTTTAACACTTAAACCACGTTTAGGGAATCCACCACCTCGTATTGTGGAGACGCCCGCAGGGATGTTAAATGCAATTGGGCTACAAAATGTGGGACTTGAGGTATATCTTAAGGAAAAACTTCCTTATTTACGGCAAAAGAAATGCACAATTATTGCTAACATCTATGGGACTTCAATACAGGAATATGAGGAATTAGCCGAAAGATTAGAAAAAGAAGGTGGGGCAGATGCTATTGAAATGAATTTGTCTTGTCCAAATGTGCATGATGCACGGAGTAGATATAAATGTCCATTAGTTGCTCAATCGCCAGAATGGGTAGAAAAATACACAATGGCAGTTCGTTCAAAGATAAAACTACCCTTAATTGTAAAACTTTCACCGAACGTTACAGATATTACAGAGCCTGCAATCTCAGCTGAAAAGGGTGGGGCAGATGCTATATCAATAATAAATACATTATTAGGAATGAGTATTGATATAAAGACACAAAAGCCCAAATTAAAAAATGTTGTAGGCGGGTTAAGCGGACCTGCTATTCGACCTGTTGCAGTTAAGATGGTTTGGGATGTAAGTAGAACAGTAAAAATACCAGTGATTGGTATGGGTGGTATTTGTACTGTTAATGATGCGTTAGAATTTATCTTTGCAGGTGCAAAGTTGATAGCTGTTGGTTCCTTTATATTTCGTGACCCCTTAGCACCAATAAAGATAATTCAGGGATTGGAAGAGTATTGCAATTCTCACCGAATTGAAGATATTAATAAATTAATAGGTTCAGTAATTATTAGCTAACACTTAAAATAATTAATAAAGAGGGAAAAATGTCTGAGCGATTAATTTTAGGTTTGGATGTAGATACCATTTCAGAAGTAAAACAAATTGTAAGTATGTGCCCACAATGTCTCTGGTATAAAGTAGGTAGTCAACTTTTTACTCGGTGTGGACATGGGGTCATAACTTTTCTTAAAGAACAGGGGAAAAAAATATTTCTTGACTTAAAATATCATGATATCCCAAATACAGTAAGAAATGCGGTAAAATCTGCTTGTAGTTTAGGAGTAGATATGTTGACTATTCATGCCTTAGGTGGAAGGCAAATGGTTAAGTATGCAAGAGAAGGTGTTGAAGGAACAAATGTTAAAATTATTGCAGTAACCATATTAACAAGCCATACCGAAGAGCAAATTCAGAAAGAATTAGGTATATCTTGGAAATTAGAAGATGCAGTGTATAACCTTGCTAATATGGCTCTAAGTGCTGGTGGACATGGTATAGTATGTTCTCCTGTAGAAATTGCTATTTTAAGGGCAAGGTTAGGAAATGATTTTCTGTTGATTACTCCTGGTGTTCGTCCTACATGGGCATCAGAGACTCATGACCAAGCCCGTGTGATGACTCCAAAAGAGGCAATTCAACGTGGAGCAAATATGTTGGTTTTATCTCGTCCTATATTAAAAGCAGATAACCCAGGACATGCGTTTGACAATATTGTGAAGGAAATTGAACATGACCAATGATGAAGTTATCCAAATTTTTATTCAGCATAAGGCTTTACTAAATGGCCATTTTGTTTATGCGAGTGGAAGACATGGAAATAAATTCCTTCAATTTTCACGCATTTTGCAATATCCGAAAGTAACCGAGCGATTGTGTTCAGAGTTAGCAACGTATTTTAAAGAATTCCATGTTAATTTAGTAGTTGGTCCAGCAACAGGCGGAATTGTTCTTGCATATGAGGTAGCACGACAACTTGGATGTCTGACAGCGTTTCTCGAAAAAGAGCCAGATAAAACAATGGCTATGAAACGTGGCTTTACCTTAGTAAAAGGCTGGAAAGTTATAGTTGTAGAAGATATTACTACGACAGGTGGTTCTGTCAAAAAATGTATAGAACATCTCCAGGGGCGAGGTGCTGAAATTGTCGGAGTTGGTTGTATCGTTAATAGAAATCCAGGTAATGTATTGTTTGATGTGCCTTTTTTCTCATTAGCAGAAATAAATTTAGAAACATGGGAACCAGAAGAATGTCAACTATGTAAAGATGGACAATCTATTACAGAACCAGACAACATCCTTCTTACCTAAAAGATATAATATAAACTTATAGATATAGAGTAGGTTATGAGAAGAAGGGAAGTAACACATAATAGAATCCCCATGAAAATGGTAAAACGTTTAGCAATCCTTGGGGGGAGTAGCGTATATATTCCGGCATTTCTATATGCTGTTATGAAGAACAATTTAAGAATAAAAGAGATTGTATTGATAGGTAGAAATCCCGAAAAACTTGAGATAGTCTCGTCGTTTTGTAAAAGGATGGCTGATAATATAGGTTATCCATTAAAGATAAAAAGTTCGGTTTCAATTGAGGAAGGGATAGAGGATGCTCAAATTATCATAAGTCACATTAGGGTCGGTGGCTTTTTAGCAAGGATTGATTATGAAAAGAGACCTTTAAATTATGACTTGATTGGAGATGAGAGTTTTGGTGCTGGAAGTTTTATGAATGCTGTAAATACACTTCCCATAATGCTTGAAGTTGGAAAAATTATCGCCTTAATAAATCCCGATGCATGGCTAATAAATATGACCAATCCGATGGGGCTTGTTGTTGAAACGTTAACGAGATATGCAAATCTAAAACACGTTATTGGAATATGTGAAACAACAGCAACTTACAAAAGAATTATTTCTGACATATTTAGAGTCCCAGAAAAGCAGGTTCGTATTCAATATATTGGGTTATATCATTTGGGGGTTGTATGTGATGTGTTAATTAATGGTGAAAGTGTTATGGTGGAACTTATCGAGAAAATTGACAAAGAACTCCCAAATCAGTTTGACCATGAACTAATGTCTGTTTTTAATGTTATCCCTTCAAGAGCGTTAAGAATATTTCTTCGAAAAAATGAATACTTAAAAGAGCAACAACGGAAACCACAGTTTCGCTCCGAAATGTTATATGAAAACGAGTCAAAAATTTTGAACATCTATAAAGACGAACAAATAAAAAGTATTCCTGATATTGTATATGAACGGAATCCTATATGGTATGAAGATTTAATTGTTCCACTAATCCGTGATTTGCAAAGTATTTATTCAGAAGAACACATTATTTGTGTGCCAAATAAGGGATATATCCCAGAATTTCCTTATGATACATCCGTAGAAATTCCGTGTGAAATCAGCAGAAACAGATTTAAACCTTCTATGAATACTAAATTGCCAGAAGTCTTTCGTGGTTTGTTACTCACAGCAAAAGAAAGTGATAGATTGATGATTGAATCAGTTATTAATCGGTCTTATGAATATGCACTTAAATCCCTAACAATAAATCCATTTGTGAATTCATATTCTTCTGCTAAATCATTTTTGGATGGGCTTGTAAAGGAAAGAAGAATAAATTGGCGGGAAACGTAACGTTAATTTTTACTGTTTGTTTAAAAGTGCCATGATTAAACAAATTATGAGATAATTAGATTAAATTGAATAATTTTAATGATAATAAAGCAAATAAAAGGATAAAATAAAACATAAAAAGTAAGAAAGGGATGATATGAAATCAAAATGGTTTATAATGTGTTTTTTGATAACAATATTTGTATTTTGTCTATTTTCGGGAGTTATAACAGCACAGAATATAAAAATTACTGGTGACAAGAGTTTGGATGCGTTGTTAAAATCTGACAATCTTGTGACAGTTATATTAAAAAACTCAGGTGCACAAGATGTTAACCTTAAATTAATTGAAGTACATCCCGAGTACTTGGTTTTTGAATCTGAAAAAGAGGAACGAGTGACGTATAAATTAGACCAGATTTCTGAAATTATAATTCAGAAGGAAAAAAGGGAAAAGACATCAGTTCAAATTATGCCAGGTATCACATTGCGGACAGAAGACAGAATGACCGTTGAAAGAGCATGGGTTCGTGTTGAAGAAATTTACAAATCTTCGGAGAGCAATCAGGACTTAAAAGTGGAATGTGCGGTTTTGCTCACTCTTCACAATTCTCAAGAAGCATCAGAATATTTGCAAAAGTTACTCGATGCCAATGAAATATCAACACAATTAGTATCCGCAAGAGGGATATATCTTACAGGAGGACAGGTGCCAACCGCTTTACTTAGAAGCGGTTTGGAGCATGGAAATCGTGCGGTTCGAATCCAATCAACAATATTAAGTGGTTTAGTAGGTTATCGGGATGGTATCCCATCGTTAATGAATATGCTACAGGACAGGTCTGGAGAAATTAGTGGTCCTGCGGCTCGTGCATTAGCAATGTTAGGTGTTCGGGAAATTATTCCTAAATTATTAGAGATGTTATCTTCCCAGAACGAAGATAAGTCAGAATCAGCAGTCTATGCATTTGTAGAATTAGGTGGAGAGGATATAAAAGAACAATTAAGGCAAATCATTCCAAATTTACAAGGGATGGCACAATATCGTGCAATAAAAGCACTTTTCTTTATGAAAGATCCTAACGGAAAAGCGTTACTCTCACAAATATTTGAAGATCAGGTAACATTAAGACCAGAAATTGCTCTTTTACTTGCAAGAGAGCAAGAATGGAAAGCTCAACAATTTTTGAGGACACGATTAACCCGACGAGAAAATCCAACGGATTCTAATTTTATATATCGTGCTCGAGCCATTACCGCTTTATATGAAGGAGGAGACCCGACTGTTTTGCCTCAGTATCAAGAATTAATGCGAGAAGGAAGTCCTGTGGTTCGTAAGGAAGTGTGCAAACTTATATTTATATTAGGGGATAAGAATTTATTAAAAATATTGCCTTCCTTAATTGAAAATCGGGAACCAGAGGTTGCATTTGAAGCTTGTCGTGCCGCTATTGGTGTAACCTTGCCTGAATACAGAAAAAGATACATTAGATTGAAGGGTGAACTGTGAGTTCAAAGCTTCATCTTGTAATTTATGGTATTGTCCAAGGTGTTGGTTTTCGATATGCGACATACCGTAAAGCAGTGCAATTAGGTTTGAGAGGTTGGGTTCGTAATAAAAAAGATGGAACTGTAGAAGCAGTGTTTGATGGACCTGAAGAAAAAGTGCAAGAGATGTTACTCTGGTGCCATAAAGGACCGCTTGGAGCTAAAGTTAGTCACGTAGATGTCTCTTGGGAAGAAACTTCGGAAAATTATACGACTTTTGAGATTAAATATTAATTTTGGAACTATAACAGTACAATTAACATCAATATATAAACTATTTTATGCTATTTCCAAATTTATAAATATTTTGTAGAGAGAATCCGTCTCTAAATTCAGAGGATAAGTATGAAATTGAAATAAATATATTAGTTGAACCATAATAAATGTCAGATTCAACCTAAGTATATAAAAACCCATCAAAAAGAAAGGAATATCTTATGCAACAGCTTTTAATTTCCTCATTATTTATTTCTCTGGTGTTGTTTGTTTCCGTTATTCTGTTAGGCTCAAAGACATCTTTTGCGGATAACGAATTGTATACTGGAGGTGCTCCCAACGCGGAAGCCATCGGCTGGAAGATTGGTTGTCAGGCATACTCTTTTAATCGGTTTACATTCTTTGAAGCAATCGATAAAGTCGCTTCTATTGGACTTCACTATATCGAAGCATATCCAGGCCAGAAACTATCCAAAGAGACAGGTGATGTCGTGTTTGACCATAATATCTCTCCAGAACTACAACAGAAAGTAAAAGAAAAATTACAGCAAGCAAACGTAAAACTTATAAATTATGGTGTTGTAAACCTTCCGAATAATGAAGAAGAATGCCGTAAGGTATTTGATTTCGCAAAAGCCATGGGGATAGAGACAATTGTATCCGAACCCCCTGCGAATGCAATGCAGCTTGTTGATAAACTGACAGGAGAATATGGTATTAAAGTAGCAATTCATAATCATCCTAAACCTTCTTTATATTGGGATTATAAAAAAGTTCTGGAAGTAACAAAAGATGTGAGTCCACGAATTGGTTCATGTGCCGATACAGGACATTGGATGCGTTCAGGAATTAAACCAATGGAAGCTATTGAGGCATTAGGAACAAGAATCATATCGTTCCATTTAAAAGATTTAGGTGAGTTTGGGAAGAGAGATGCCCATGATGTTATTTGGGGAACAGGACAAGCAGATATAAAGGCAATATTGACATATCTTTATAAACAGGGATTTAAGGGAGTTTTTTCTATTGAATATGAATATAACTGGGAAAATTCACTTCCTGAGATATCTCAATGTGTCAAGTATTTTGATGCTGTGGCGAAAGAACTTTCAGGAAAGTAGAGAACATACCATTACTAATATTCAAAATTGAATGAGGATGGAGGTGTAAGAATACACCTCCATTTTATTTTATGATAAACAATAAAATATTAAGAGGTACTTATGAATAAGATTCTCTTATGGTTATTTGTAATTATTTTGTATATGATACCTACCGCCTTATATACAGAAGATAGTAATCAAACACCTGTATTTAAATCAGGCGAGGAAGGGTATGATACATTTCGGATACCATCATTAATAAAAACAAAGCAAGGTTCACTTATTGCTTTTTGTGAAGGGAGGAAAGACTCCGTCTCAGATAGTGGAAATATTGACCTGATTTGTAGATGGTCGGAAGATGATGGAAATACCTGGGGACCTCTACAAGTAATATGGGATGATGATAAGAACACATGTGGTAATCCCTGTGCTGTGATTGATAGTGAAAGTGGAACGATTATTCTATTAATGACCTGGAATCTTGGAGAAGATTCTGAACCTGAAATTATCGCGGGAAAATCAAAAGATACACGTCGTGTATTTATTTCACGTTCAGTAGATGACGGTCAAACATGGACAAAGCCAGAGGAAATAACCTCCTCTACTAAGCATGCAGACTGGACCTGGTATGCTACAGGGCCTGGAATAGGTATACAACTGGAAAGTAACCTATACAAGAATAGAATTATCATTCCTTGTGACCATGCCAATAAAAAAGATAATCAATGGTACTCACATGTTATATTTTCAGATGATGGAGGGAAAACATGGAACTATAGCCAGCCAATAGGACCTAAGCAAAACGAGTGTCAGGTTGTAGAAATTCAAGATGGCAAATTATTGTTGAACATGCGGAATTACAATCGTGAATATCCATGTAGAGCCATCTCAATAAGTTCAGACGGGGGAACTCATTGGGGAGATATTAATTACGATTTAACACTTGTAGAGCCCGTATGTCAAGCAAGCTTGATTAAACATAAAAGGAATGATAAAGAATATCTTGCTTTTTCTAACCCTGCAGACAAAAAAGAACGAATTAATATGACTGTAAGAATAAGCGATGATTATGGCAAAACATGGAAATACAATCAATTAGTATATTCAGGTCCTTCTGCTTATTCCTGTCTTTGTTCCTTAAATAAGAATGAAATAGGGATTTTATTTGAATGTGGAATGAAAAATCCTTATGAACAAATTGTTTTTAAGAAATTAAATATTCGGTCTCTTATTAAGGAAGATTAACAAACAAAAAGGAAAAGAGTCATGGATATGAAATTGAGACAATTAGGGGAGAGTGATATCTATATTACTCCTTTGGGGTTAGGATGTTGGCAGTTTAGTAATCAAATTGGGTTTGCTGGAAAGTTCTGGCCATCATTAAAAGAAGTTCCGAGTGATGATATTATCCGTGTAACCTGGGAACAGGGCATTAATTGGTTTGATACTGCTGAAATGTACGGTTGGGGCGTTTCAGAGCAATGTGTAGCAAATGGATTGAAAAGAATTAATGTTCCGCCAGAAAAGGTTATAATTGCAACAAAATGGCACCCTGTTGCTCGACGTGCCTCGAGGATGTTTCATTCTATCGAAGAGCAAATTCAGCGGTTGTCTCCATATAAAATTACCCTCTATCAAATTCATTCACCTACGTCATTATCAAGTATTAAGTCTGAAATGGAAGTAATGGCAGAGTTGATAAAGTCAAAATATATTCAGGTTGCTGGAGTTAGCAACTATACTGCAAGTCAAATGAAAAAAGCACATACATATCTCGAAAAGTTTGGTTTTCCACTGGTATCAAATCAGGTACATTACAGTTTACTTCACCGTCGCATTGAAAAAAATGGTATTTTAAGAACAGCTAAAGAACTTGGTATGACTATTATTGCATATTCGCCATTAGAGCAGGGTTTATTAACAGGAAAATTTCATGAAAATCCAGACCTTATTAAAACAAGGGTAGGTTGGAGAAAATATTTTCCATTATATCGCCCTGCGGGTTTGCAAAAAACGAAGCCTGTGATAGATACATTAAGAAAAATAGCAGAACGGCATGGTGTTACACCGTCGCAGGTTGCACTTAACTGGTTAATACATTTTCATGGGGAACGAGTAGTTGCTATTCCTGGGGCTACAAAAATTGAACAGGCAGAACAAAATGTAGGAGCGTTAAAATTTCAACTATCAGATTCGGAAATGGATGAGATTGATAAAGTATCTCAACCTTTTATTTAATCGAAGTATTTTTTGAACTACCCATAAACATAAGAATTGTCATTGAAAATAGAATAACAATAAAATCGGATACCCATGTTTGTACCCGTGTTACTGCACAAGAACAACCGCGTCTAATTTGTGAGCCACATGTCTGTAGTTTTTTTATTGCCTCTTGTAATTCTTCTTTCGTTAGTTGTTCATCTTGATTTGAATCAAATGAGAGAAATACATCTAAACTTAATCCCTCAATTAAATTTTGTGCTTCCTGCAATGTTAGAAAGCCATCTCCGTTTGCGTCCATAGAATCAAAATTATCGTACATTGCGTACGCAAAATCTATTGGTTTATCTACTTTGGGTATATTAACGTTTTGAACACTTAATGTTATTAATAAAACAATACAGATTCCCATAATTATTTTCCTTATAGATTACATTATAATGTTATACTACATCCGTTAATTTTAGTGATGTCAGGATAAATTAAGCAAATTATCAATATCATGAAAAATACATTGAGAAATAATAACAGCAGTCATCATAATAAAACAGCGGTTATCATCCCCTGTTATAATGCTGGAAATAGGTTAAAAAAAGTTGTTGAAGCTACCTTAAAATTTCCAGTAGATGTGTTTGTTGTTGATGATGGTTCAACCGACAATTGTATAGATACAATTATTCAGTTGCCTTTACATATTATATCTTTACCTCAAAATCGGGGGAAAGGCTTTGCTATTATTGAGGGCTTAAAAACGTCTTTGACTTCTAAGGATTATGAGATATTTTGTTTTTTAGATGCGGATGGACAGCATAATCCTGAACTTTTGCCTATGTTTATAAAAATGTGGGAGGAACACAAATATGACATTATCATCGGCCAAAGAAGTTTTAAACCAGGACAAGTTCCGTTGGCAAGTAAGATAGGCAATTATTTTACCCATTTTATCCTACGTATCTTGGTGAAATGCCCTGTTTCAGATACACAATGTGGTTTTCGACTGTATTCTCGTGCATTCGCTGAAGAAATTATTCAATGCGTCAAGCCAGGACGGTATGAAACGGAAACATTAATATTATTGTTGGCAATTCAAAAGGAAAAAACAATAGGGACTATTCCTATTCCTTCTATTTATGAAGACAAAAATCGCTCATCCCATTTCAGAAAAGTTTACGATTCTTTTAGAATCCTTAGTGCAATCATTAAATATTCATTTATGAATTTATTTAAATAAAGTGTACAAATCAGTTTCTGAAAAAATCTAATGCCTCACGATAGAATGTATTACCCATCATTGCTGTCATGTGGTCTCTCCCTTTAAGGAAAATACACCGTGCATTTTTCATATATTTTTCGAGTTCTTCCACCCCTTTACTTAATGGGTCTTTATCACCCACAATTACAAGTGTCGGAACGTGGTTATTTCTTAAAGAATCTTCCGTTACAGCCATTTCTTGAAATTGTTTCATCACATCAGCCATTGCTTTTGAATCGGACATCATGTTTAATCCAAAATCTAACAATTTAATACGCCATTTTGGTGGTTCTTTTCTCCCTGGTTCTAATGCTTTGGTTAGGGGGTAGTATCCTTTTCCATTTTCTAAAGATTCTACCAGTTCCATAAGGATTTTTATATTATCTCCATCCACTTTTTCATATCCAGCTCCCCCAACAACAGCTTTGATTACACGTTCTGGATACATTGTTAAAAGTTTTAATGTTGTAAAACCTCCCATCGAATAGCCCATAATATACGCTTTGGGAATATTTAAATGGTCCAGTAATCGGATAACATCATTTACCATTTCTAATCCATATTTGTTTGGTTCAGAGGGTTTGCCACTTAATCCATGTCCACGATGGTCAAAAGAAATAACAGTAAAATGTTTCCTTAATTTTTTTATCATCCCATTCCACCTCCAATTTAAGTCTGCATTAACTGCATATCCATGAATTAAAACTAATGGCGGTCCGTTACCCTCAACACGATAATGTATTTTGCATCCGTTGGAATCAAAATATTCTCCTTTTACCCGATACTTTAATAAAAATAGAACCAGAAAAATACCAATTATAATTAATAAAATAAAAGAGAGGAGAATTATTAAAAAAATCGTCATATTGTGGTCTCCTTTTAGTTAGGGTTATTTTTAGTTATAAAATTTTCTACTGATGAGGCAAATTTCTTTTTGAGTAAGGTTGTCAAATGTGTCCCACCTTCTATCCAAACAACGTCATCATTAGGTAAGACAGTACTTAACTCATTTATTGTTTTGCACATCGGGTCTGCAGTTCCACCAATAAGTAATATTGGCACTTGGCAAGCCGAAAGGTCATTTTCCTCTACTTCAAGTGCGGTAACACTTTCTAATAAGTCGGCTATGGCATCCAAATCATTAGTCTTTTTGGCATAACAATTGGCAAATGCAATTGAAATTCTACCGAACCCTTTTTTCTCCATACCTACCAGTTCAAATAAAGGTGTGCAGTCCTTTTTTTCACGCATAGCATTATATATACGTTTTAACTTTTCTATATTTTCTTCCGATTGTTTCTCCCAACCAGCACCTGCTACTGTTACAGAATATGCTCTTTCAGGATAAAGTGTCGCAAATTTTAATGCGATGAAGCCTCCAAGCGAGTACCCGACAATATGTGCTTTTTGTATCTTTAAAGAATCCATAATTCTTCGAACATCCTCTACTAAGTTTAATCCATAATTTTCAACACCATACACAACTTCTGATTTGCCATGCCCACGTAAATCAAATGCAATGACATGATATTTTCTTGATAATTTTTTTGTAATCCCTGGTAACCGCCAATTTAGGTCTGCATTTGCAAGAATTCCATGAATAAGAATTACAGGTGTTCCTTGTCCTTTTTCTAAATAATGAAATGTAATGTCATTATTTAGGTAATGCCCTTGTTGTTGATGGAAGATAGCACAGCTTATGTTTATGATTGAAGTTAGGACTACTATTATGCTTAATTTTATGGTAAATCCTGAATTTTTAATATCTATTTTTGAAAATAAATCATCAAAATTCATATCATTTAACCCTTAAAATAATTTAATGTATAGATTTAGTAATGTAGTTTTTTATGTTATCATATCTGTTAGTATTTTTTGTAATATGAAGTATCTTTCTCCATATTTATATATGCTTGGAGCCTCATTTTGCTTTTCAATCATGTCGATTTGTGGAAGTTTAATTGGGGATAGCCTTTCTTGGATTGCGATTTCATTTTTTAGAATCCTTCCTACATTTATTTTTATTTTGATTTTTGCGTTGCTTATAGGAGAAAAACCCATTTTAATTGGTTCTTTTTCTTTATGGCTACGTAGTATTTTTGGGACTGTTGCATTACTTTGTACCTTTTATTCCTTATCCCATTTACATGCTACTGACACAGTTACTATTTTTGCTACAACCCCTATTTGGATAGGATTTATTATGGCAATTGTTTTCAAAGACAAAGCACCTCCGTTACTTTGGGTTTTTGTTATATCTACATTTATAGGAATATGCATAATAGAAAGACCACAATTTCAAGGCAATGTTATTCCTATATTTATTGCATTTATAGGTGCTATATGTGCAGGTTCTGCTATGGTTAGCTTAAGTTTCTGTGGAAAAATTACACCGATTACCGTTGTATCCCATTACAGTATGGTAGCAGTGATAACGAGTTTTATCCTTTTTTGCTTTTACTGCTCTCAATTTTCTAACATAATAGTCATAATGAAAAAATATTACCTCTTGCTTATAGTGATAGGAGTAAGTGGAACAGTAGGTCAAATTTTTTTAACAAATGCTTATGGTAATGGGAAACCACAGTGGATTTCTATTTTAGGATTAAGTCAAGTTTTAATCACTATGATGATTGAATTGTTTTTAAATCGAATGAAAGTGGATATATATCATTTGATTGGGATGATAATGGTATTATTCTCTATATCTTGTGTTATTTGGATAAAACCATTAAATAAAAATATATCCAAACCTATTTAGATTAAAAACTATAAATAAAAATAAAACTTAACAAAATGTCAAACATAAAGATGAATATGAAAGATAATAAAAAAGGAGAACCACTTTCTCTGTTGTGGGTGACAGATATACATTTAGACCATCTCCCACCTGAAAAAGGCTCTGCTTTTATTCGCGAAATAGCTGAGAAGAAACCTTCGTTAGTTGTTATAACGGGGGATATTTCGACTGCTGAGACAGTAGATAAGTGGTTATTATATATAGACCGTGTTTTTACGTGTCCCGTGTACTTTGTATTAGGTAATCATGATTATTATCATGGGTCAATAGAACAAGTTCGGCAAAAGGTCAGGCAGATTACGAGATACTCTCAGCGTGTTCGATGGTTACCAGAAGTGGGTATTGTTACATTAACCCCTAACACGGTACTTATAGGCTGTGATGGTTGGGGAGATGCGAGGCTTGGTGATTTTGACCATGCAGAAACGAAAATGAGTGACTATCTATTTATTAAAGAACTCATTGGGCTTGACCGTCCTCGAATTAAGCAGGTTATTCAGGCTATCGGTGCCGAGTCTGCTCGATATTTAGCTAAATTACTGCCTGAGGCGATGAGCCGTGCTCAGTATATAATAATTGCAACCCATGTTCCTCCTTTTGCTGAAGCATGCTGGCATCAAGGTCGCAGAGGGGATGCAAAATGGTTGCCAAACTATACATGTGGTGCCTTAGGAGAGGTTATTCAATCATCTGCTATGAACAGTATGTATCATCAATTTCTGGTTCTATGTGGACATACTCACGGGTATGCTGATGTACATATCCTACCTAATTTACATATTAAAGTAGGTGAAGTGGAGTACGGTAAACCAATTGTTCAGGATATAATTACAGTTTATTAAAAAGGGTATTTTAAGGTAGTACCTTTAAGTAATTGCAATTACTAAAATGATAAAGCATAGGGAATTGCAGAAAGGCATTCCGCAACATATCGATTTACAGGTGCCCTACCTTCATACCTTATAAATTCTACATGCCCGTCTAAATATAGCACATTACAACCACCAGGAATATGATTGAAATATTGTGTTTTACTTCCAGTAGCCAAAATATCAAACATAATCCACACGCTACTTTGTGCTTGTGCTTTACTGGAAGGATTGTTAATGTCCGTAATTAAAAATCTTTCAATACCTTCACGTAAGCGGTAAATAATATCTCCACCAGCATTCCCATTTGGAAACATTCCAGGGATGTCTTTATCAGCCACACTATAATTATGAGCCATAGCTCCTTGCATTGCGGTATAGGCTAATCCATTCCATAATTGAGCACTACCTTCTTTTGACGGTGCAAAAGGAGTTAAATTTGTTTTTGGGTCAGTTAACTCACAGCGGTCAAAAACCCAACCTGTATAAATATAACTATTCACCCCGAGTCGTACACCTGCGGAATGTAAAAGATGCCCAGTACCATCATCACAGGCATAGTTAATCGTCCAATCACCTTTCGAGTTTTTTAAGTTATTTACGGTCACTTTTGAATTAGAAGGACAAACAAGAATAGCTGGGTCGGTAAGATATTCAGGATAAATATCAGATATTCTCGGATTTAAACCATAAACGTAATTCGTGGCTCCAGTAGGGGTAAGAGTCTCACAGTCATATAATGATTCCATGTTAATCAATACCATAGGAAATCGTTCTCCCTTAGCCTCTCCTGCATACATTTTTAGGATGATACCCCATTGTTTAAGATTGTTCTGACAGCTGGAACGGCGTGCCGCTTCACGTGCTCGCGCTAATGCTGGTAATAAAATTGCCGCCAATATACCGATAATCGCAATAACTACCAGTAGTTCTATAAGAGTAAAACCATATTTTTTCATTTCAAACACCTCCTAATGATTTGTAAGATAAAATAGTTAACTAAAGAAAGAGTAAGATTGAGTATTTAGAATTTTAGACAGGATGAATAGGGAGGTTTAATAATTTGGGGGACCCCGTCTGGAGTAAGGTTCATGAAAAATTTTTAAATAACATACCTTTGGTTTATGGGAACATGTGTTATCCCAAATTTGATATAAAAGATAAGATATAAAAACAGAGAAGATTAATAAGGGAGTAAACATTAGAATTCTAAAAGGACCTTTTCCCTCAGCTCCCCCAAAGGATTTTTTCCAAATTCCAGGAGCAATGCCGTGTAACACAGCAATGATAAGATATAGTGCGATTATAAAACTGAGAATTTTTGTAATTGTTCTATTTCGAAGGGGCATGTTTCCTTCCAAAGATTTGCAGTAGGTATTCGATATTATTTCAATGATGCATAGTTGCCATTTAAATTTTAAACACTTTTGTGAGTTTTATGCAAATGGAATCTTTAATTGGTTCTTCTTAAAGGTGAAGGCAAATCATGAATAATGGTATAATTTAATTAACACATGAGGAATTAACGATGATTTGCCAAAAATGCAAGAAAAAACTTGCCACAGTTAGATATGCAGAGGTTATAGATGGACATGTTACTGAGATTCATTTGTGCCCTGACTGTTTAATAGAAGTCCAAAATAACCCGAAAGGATTTAAACTGAGTTCAGAAGAACCACAAGTAAAAGAACCAAAAGAAACTATAGAAGATATATCCAAAAAGGCAAAAGTCAAATCTATATGTTCGGTATGTGGTACCCAGCTGAATTATATCCAGGAAAAAAACAAGGTTGGTTGTTTTACATGTTACAAAAATTTTGGTCCAGAAATAGAGTCTATACTTGAAGTTATTCAAGGTGGAGGCACTCATATCGGTAAAAAATTAAATTATTCTAATGATGAAGAGCGGGTTCGGGCACAGTTTCTTCTGGATACTAAAAAAGCGTTAATTCGACAAGCAATTAAAGCAGAAGATTACGAATTTGCGGCTAAGCTACGTGATGAAATTATAGATTTAGAGAAAACAATATCTTCTTGGAAAATGGGAAAGAATTAGTTATGATTATGAAAACGTGGGTAGATAATAAACCAATATGGTGGAAAGAAGAGGCAGAAGGTGCACCGGTTGCTATTTTTACTGTCGGGACATTATGTCGTAATGTTGCAGGGTTCTTTTTTCCAGTACGAATGGGCGAAGAAGAAAAAGAACGGCTTGAAATCTTATTGAAAGAAGCACTAACGCAGTTTGATGAGTTTTCAGTAGATGAATATGTCAGTTTTGCAGGAGTATCTCCACGAGAACACCTTTTTTTGTCAGAACGATTTCTCGTGTCTTACGATTTACTTTCAGGTATTGGACGTAGAGGTGTTTTTATTAGTAGAGACCAACGGTTTTCGCTAATGATTAATGGGGGAGAGCATCTTGTTCTTCGTTCCGTTTTTGCAGGGGCTCAGGTTGAGAAGGTCTGGGAATTACTTAATCAAATCGACGATAGAATAAGCAAGTCTATTGACTATATGACAGACTCACGGTTGGGATTTTTAACGTCAGATTTGAACCTTGTTGGTACAGGGTTGAAGTTATTTGTTATTCTTCATCTTCCAGGACTGGCAAGAACGGGGAGTATAATGCTCTGGGAAGAAAAATTGAAGTCATTAGGTTTTTATTTAAATGGAATTAAAACAGGTCCTCCCGTTGACGCCAGGCCATTATCCATCCCAAAACATCTTGTTGAACAAGGATTTCATAGTACCATAGGCACGCCAGTTACTGTCGGATTTATAGAGACAGTAGGTAGTCTTTTTGCCATTGGTAATAAGTATACCCTTGGATTTTCCGAAGCAGAGATAGTTTTTTCCTTATCCCACATGGTTAGTGAAATAACAAAGGCTGAAAATGATGCAAGACAGAAATTGTTATCTTCAAGTCGGTTAACATTAGAAGATATCGTAGGAAGAGCTGAAGGTGTCGCATACGGAGCTAAATTTTTGGAATTTGCTGAGGCAATTGAGTTATGGTCTGCTTTGCAATTAGGCTCTTCTTTGAACCTAACTTCTAAAAATATTCCATCTTTACCTTTACCTTTGCTTTTTGAACTTCAAGGAGGACATATTATCATTAATTTAACTGGAAATGGGAATAACACTGTGAAGATGAGTTTAGCACGCGCAAGCAAGTTTAAGGAAATATTCAAAAATTAATTTAAGAACAAAAGAATTTTTTATAAGGGAATAAGTAAATGTTATGGGAACGATTTACAGAACGAGCTCGGCATGTTATCGCTGTCGCTCGTAATGAGGCTGTAAAACGAGGAAGTGAATACGTTCGTACTGAACATATTTTATTTGCTCTTTGTCTTGAAACAGAGGGTATTGCTGCGAAGGCTTTATTAAATTTAGGCATAGATTTAGAACAGTTATTGCAAGAAATTGAACATCGTTGTCCTTCCGGACCGGCTTTGCTTTCATCCGATGAAATTACCTACACACCAAGAGCAAAAAAAGTTCTTGAGATGGCAGTTGAAGAAGCACATCGTTTTAACCATACTTATGTAGGTACCGAGCATATCCTTTTAGGTCTAATTAAAGAGGGAGAAGGAGTTGCTGCAAAATTGCTACATGATTTTGGTGTTGACTTACACCGTGCACAAGCAGAAATTATGAAACTTATCGGTGAAACCAGTAAAGGTGGAAAGAGCGAACCTCATGAGCGGAAAAAATCTACGACTCCTGCTTTAGATACATTTGGTAGAGATTTAACCTACTTAGCGAGAGAAGGCAAATTAGACCCCGTAATTGGGAGAGAAGTGGAAATTGAGCGTGTAATACAGATATTAAGTAGGAGAACAAAAAACAACCCAGTTCTTATTGGTGAGGCAGGTGTCGGTAAAACTGCAATAGTTGAGGGGTTGGCTCAGGCAATTGTAAATGGGAATGTGCCAGATTTGTTATTAAATAAACGTGTTTTGACATTAGATTTAGGAGCAGTTATTGCAGGAACGAAGTATCGGGGACAGTTTGAAGAACGATTAAAATCGGTCATGAAAGAAATTCAAAGGGAAGATAATATTATTCTATTTATTGATGAAATACATACAATTGTAGGTGCAGGAGCCGCAGAAGGTGCTGTTGATGCTGCAAATATGTTAAAGCCTGCTTTGGCTCGCGGTGAATTGCAATGTATCGGTGCCACAACTGCCGATGAGTATCGTAAATATATTGAAAAAGATAGTGCCCTTGCACGTCGTTTTCAAACTATTTTTGTGGATGCGCCTACTCCAGAAGAGACAATTAGGATATTGGAAGGACTGCGTGATAAGTATGAAGCACATCATAAAGTAAAATATACCGATGACGCTATCATCGCAGCAGTTCGATTATCCGACCAATATATTTCTGATAGATATCTGCCAGACAAAGCAATTGATGTCCTTGACGAAGCGGGGAGTCGTGTCCGTTTACAAATTACGACAAGACCAAAGGAATTAAAAGAATTAGAAGCGGAAATCGAAAAAGTAACACAGGATAAAGAGATAGCTATAAAACACCAGGAATTTGAAAAAGCAGCTTCACTACGTGACCGTGAACGGAGATTACAATCTCTTTATCAAGAGAAGAAAAAGGAATGGGAGTCACAGCGAGATTCTGCTCAAGCAGTAGTTACTGCTGAAGACATCGCTTACGTCGTTTCGAAATGGACAGGAGTCCCACTTACCAAGATTGGGGAGACTGAATCTGAACGATTGCTTCGAATGCGTGAAGAGCTACATAAATCGATAGTCGGACAAGATGAAGCGATTAATGCCATTACCCGCGCAATTCAAAGGTCAAGAGCAGGTTTGAGGCACTCAAACCGTCCTGTAGGCTCGTTTTTATTTTTGGGTCCTACTGGTGTAGGAAAAACACTTCTCGCTAAGAAACTCGCTGAATTCTTGTTTGGTGATGAGCGGGCTCTAATTACGTTAGATATGTCGGAATATATGGAAAAATTTACTGTATCACGACTTATGGGGGCACCTCCAGGATATGTAGGTTATGATGAAGGAGGTCAATTAACAGAGCAGGTAAGACGGAGACCATACTCAGTAGTGCTGTTCGATGAAATAGAAAAGGCACATCCTGATATTTTTAATGCATTATTGCAAATACTTGAAGAAGGCCAAATGACCGATGGTAGTGGAAGAAAAGTAGATTTTAAAAACACGGTAATTGTTTTAACGTCAAATATTGGAGCACGTAAAATTGGAAAGTCAACCTCATTAGGTTTTCAAAAAGATAGTATAGAAGAAGAATATGAAAAGATGCGTGACCGTGTTATGGAAGAAGTTAGGAAAACATTTAATCCAGAATTTCTAAACCGTTTAGATGAAGTCCTTGTTTTCCATCGCCTTACTCAGGAACAATTAGAACAAATTGTCGATATTCAAATGAATGAAGTTACTAAGCATTTACAAGAAAAACAAATGAAAATTGAAATTACACCTTCAGCTAAAAAATTCCTTGTAAATATAGGTAGTAGTGAAGAATATGGTGCTCGTCCTCTTCGTAGGTCTATTCAACAAAACATTGAAGACCCGCTTGCTGAGAAACTGCTCTCAGGCGAAATAAAGGAGGGAAGTACTGTATTAATTGATTTAAATTCCGATGGAACTGCTCTGGAATTTAAGGTAAAGGAGAACCAGTTTGAAAATCAATTACCAAAAACGGATAATAATACTGTAAAATTAATAAATAATTAGGGCAAAACTGTAGGCGAAAAATATTGAATATAACATAATGAAGGGATTTGTTCAATGTTAAGAACAAGATATGTACATGTCATTTTATCTATTGTTATTTTTATTTTATGTAAAAATTCTGTGACACAAGAAACGGATTATTCAGGCAAAGAAGTTCTTTCTGTAAATATTCAAGGGCTTGAAAAACTTAACGAACAGGTTGTGTTAGGACAGGTAGAAACAAAAGTGGGAGATAAACTCAATTCCAGAGCTGTAGCACGAGATATTAAACGAATTTATAATTTAGGCTATTTTACAAAAGTAAGTGTTGAGGTCATTCCAGAAGGGGATGGAGTCAAAGTGACATATATAGTGGAAGAAGAACGAAGAATATCAGATGTGAAAATAATTGGTTGCAAAAAAATAAAACCCCGTGCAATAGAACCTGTATTAAAGCAAAAAAGAGGAACTTCTTTTATTCCCGAACTTTGTGAGGAAGATAGAAAAGCAATTATTAATATGTATCAAGCAAAGGGATATGCAAATACAAAGGTTGATGTTATAACAGAAAAAGTGGAACCTGGACTTGTTCGTATTATTTATTCTATTGATGAAGGGAAAAAAGCAAGAATTAAAGAGATTGAAATTGAAGGGAACTCAGCACTGAGTGACCGTCAGGTAAAGAAAGCAATGAAGACCAAACCCGCTTGGTGGTTTTTGGGTGGTAAATATGACGAGACCAAATTTGAGACCGACCTGGAGAATATAGTTAATAAGTATGGAGACCACGGTTATTTAGATGCTAAAGTAACGCATACAGATGTTCTATATACAGATAATGGAAAAAAGCTTAGAATAAAACTTTTTGTTGAGGAGGGAGACCAATATAAAGTTCAATCTCTACAATACGCAAATAATATCGTTTTTGATGCTGAAGAGTTAGAAAAGGATATCAAAGTAAAACCAGAAGATATTCATAATAAAGGACAGGTGGCTAAAGATGCTCAAGTACTTGAAAAGAAATACCAAGATAGTGGTTATGTGGATGCTACCGTAACTCCACAGGTCTCAAAAGATGAACAGAATAAAACAACGAATATTGTATATAACATATCTGAAAGTGAATTGAAATATATAAAACAAGTTGATATTACGGGTAATGATGTTACACAAGATGAAGTCATTCGCAGGCAGGTATTAGTGAAACCTGGAGAACGATATGATGGTTCTGCTGTGGAATCAAGCCGATTGCGACTTGAAAATACGGATTATTTTGATAAAATCCGTATTACGCTCCATGATGATGAAGAAGACCCAAGATATTCTAATTTACTTGTAGATGTAGAGGAAGGGAAAACCAATACCTTTCTTTTCGGAGCTGGGTATAGTACAGATGAAGGTGTTGGCGGTTTTGCACAGTTAAGACTAAGAAATTTTGACATTACCAACTGGCCATCCTTTTCAGGGGGAGGACAACAATTTTCAGCACGTGTTCACGTCGGTGACAGAAGAGACCGCTATAGTGTAAGTTTCACTGACCCCGAGATATTTGGATATCCTATTTCACTTGGCGTAGATTTGTATGATGAATCCTATTGGGTTCGTAGTGGTGCAGACTACCGTGAAAATCAGACAGGAGGACAAATACGTTTTGGGAAGGCGCTTTCACTTTACAATACTGCACGGTTAGCATTTAGGGTTGAAGATGTCGATATTAGTGACCTTTCATGGTTTATAAATCCTGAAATAAGAAAACAAACTGAAAATTCAACAACGGTAAGTACAATTTTGAGTTTAGAGAGAAATACTTTAGACCGTTATCGTGACCCAAGTCGTGGTATTAATGCTGTGTTAAGTTCAGAACTTGCTGGACTTGGCGGAGATAATAATTTTGTAAAATTGCAACTTGATTTTGCTTGGTATAGGGCATTGGATAAAGATAAAAAGTGGGTTTTTATGCTAAGAACTCGTGAGGGTTGGATGACAGAATATGGAGACTCAGATTATATACCACTAATCTACCGTTTTTATGCTGGTGGTACTACCACAGTCCGAGGTTATGATTATCGTGATATTGGTCCTAAGATTCGTGAATATGGCTTCTTTGGAGATTGGATTGCCAAAGGCGGTAATTTACGATTAGTTAACAATTTAGAATTAAAGTATAAGGTGACAAATATCTTTAGAATTTATAGCTTTATTGATATGGGTGGTGTTTGGGAAGATGAGGGAGATATCGATTTGTCAGATTTAAGATATAGTAGCGGATTAGGAATAGGTGCAGAAATTCCGAAGATAGGACCTATTCGTGTTGATTATGGTATTCCATTAAATCCTGATGATGACCAAGGACACGGTAGATTACATTTAACTACAGGATTGCAATTCTAATCAAAAAGAATATATGATAAAGATTCCCTTATTCTTAGAAAAAATCCCGCATACGTGAAATTTAAAATAAAAATTTGATATACTTTCGTCTATATATTAAATAAGAATAAAATAACAATTGTTAAATTAACATAAATAGAAAGGATTCGCAGTGAACGGGAGATATTTTTTTATATCATTAACGATTTGTATTTTATTACTTCTTCCTGTCGGTATGATTTTTGCACAGGAACCAGTAAAGACTCAAAGTTCAGAAGCCTCATACAGAATTGCTGTTGTTGATGTTGAGCTTGTTATGAGGGAATACAATAAGAGAAAACAAAAATATGAAGAACTTCAAAAGGAAGTCGATTCCCAACAAAAAGAACTCGATAATCTGATGAGTCGTATTGAAGAAGATAGAAAAAAACTTGAGTCGGGTAAGTCTACAATGAGCGATGAAGAAAAACTGGATTTGAAAATGAAAATAGAACAAGAGGCGGCTACATATAGAGCAGAACTTGAAAAAAGGCAAAAAACTATTGATAGCAAGGAAGAACGAATTATTCGTGAATGTTTAGATGATATTCAAAACGCTATTAATGTAATTGCCACCTCAGATAATTATCATCTCGTATTCAATGCGGGCAAATCTCTGAAAAGCAGTTTATTATTTCACAGCCCAACAATGGATATAACCTCCAAAGTCCTAACCTATTTGAATTCAAATTCAAGTACTACGGAATCAGTAAAACCAAAGAAATAAAAACGGTTAATTGGTATATAGATAACTCTATATTGAAAAATTAAGAAAATGTCAATAAATGTGAAACAAATATCAGAATGGATAAATGGGATAATTATTAAGGGGGATGAAAACACTATAATAACAGGTGTTAATAGCATCGATAATGCGAGTAGTGGCGATTTAGTATTTGTCCGTGATAAAAAATATGAAGCGTTATTAACGAAAACCCAAGCATCTGCTGTGCTTATGTCCTCAGAACCTGTAGTTCCAGTACCAGAAAATCTTGTTTGTATTATAGTGACAAATCCAGAACTTGCATTTTTACAAGTATTACAACAATTTAATCCTCAAAAGATACAATTACCTGAAGGAATACACCCCTCTGCAGTTGTAGGGGATGATGTCACTTTGGGAGAGAATATTGCAATAGGTCCTTTTGTATTTGTTGGTAATAATTCAAAAATTGGCAATAAAACGAAGATATATCCCCATGTATATATCGGGGAAAACTGTGAGATTGGTGAAAACACCATTATATTTCCTAATGTCACTATCCGAGAAGAAACGAAAATAGGTTCTAATTGTATTATTCATTCAGGAGTATGTATTGGAACAGATGGATTTGGTTTCATTCATGATGGTAATTTGTGGCATAAAATTCCACAGATTGGATGTGTTATTATAGGAGATAATGTTGAAATAGGTAGTAATACATGTATTGACCGTGCTACATTTGGGGAGACCCAAATAGGCACAGGTACTAAAATAGATAATTTGGTTCAGATAGGACATAATGTTAAAATAGGTGAAAATTGTGCAATTGCAGCAACAACTGGTATAGCTGGCAGTGCTACTATAGGTAATAGTGTTCGAATTGGTGCCGGTGCGGGTATCAATGGACACATTAATATAGGAGACAATGCAACTATAGGTGCATGGTCAGGTGTAGCAAAGTCAGTGGAAGTTGGTGCTGTAGTTTCTGGTTTCCCTGCAACAGAACATTCGCGGGCAAAAAGGATATTAGTTGCCCAGCAGTATGTCCCCGAATTGCTCAGGAGAGTTAAAGAACTTGAAATGAAAATTCAAGAAATAGAGAGTAAAGTATATGAAAAATCAGCGAACAATCAGTAAAGAAGTATCTTTCTCAGGAGTAGGATTACATTCAGGAAGTTTAACAACAGTGACTTTTAAGCCTGCCCCCCCAGATACAGGAATTATCTTTATTCGAACCGATTTATCAGGAAAGCCAGCAATTCCTGCAGATATTGACCATGTAATTGATGTTTCTCGTGGTACTACTATTGGTTTAGGTAATGCCAAAGTAAGGACGGTAGAACATGGTTTGGCAGCAATGGCTGGCTTAGGTATTGATAATTTATACATTGAACTTGATAATGAAGAAATCCCTAATGGCGACGGGAGTGCTTTGCCTGTAATGAACTGCTTACTTCGGGCAGGAATAACAGAGCAGGAAGAGCCAAAAAGGTCACTGCTTGTTGATAGACCCGTATATTATCGTCAAGATGATGTAACTCTTAATATCCTTCCCGCAGATGAATTTCGCATTACCATGACCATTGCTTATGACCATGTTGCTATTGGTACACAGTATGCCAGCTTTATTATTAATGAAGAAACATTTATGAATCAACTTGCCCCTGCTCGTACATTTTGTTTTCTGAAAGAGGTAAAAATGTTGAAGGAGCAGGGATTAATCATGGGGGGAAGTTTAGAAAGTGCAGTAGTTATAGGGGATGAGGAAATTCTAAATGATGGATTACGATTTCCCGATGAATTTGTAAGACATAAAATTCTCGACTTGCTTGGTGATACATATCTATTAGGAAGACCTTTAATAGGACATATCATTGGCGTTAAGTCGGGACACGAAAAGAATGTAATGTTTACAAAACAAATAAAAAAAGTTTATCTGAACGGTTATGGGATTTATGCTATACATGACCCAAGACCAACAGCACATCGACAAATACCAGTTTTAGATGTAAATAAAATATTGAAAATATTACCACATCGCTATCCCTTCCTGTTAGTAGACCGAATTATCGAATTTACATCCATGAAAAAAGTGGTTGGAATTAAGAATGTTACAGTAAATGAGCCATTTTTCCAAGGGCATTGGCCTGATGTTCCTGTGATGCCAAGCATTTTGATTCTCGAAGCGATGGCACAAGTATCCTCTGTGCTCATTTTCCGAGAGAATGGCGACCCACCCCTTTATCAGGCATACTTCGTAGGTTTAGAAAAGGCGTCACTTCGTAGACTAGTAGTACCTGGAGACCAGCTTGTAGTGGAAGCAGAAATGGTTTACTACCGAAACGACCTATTCAAGGCAAAGGTTGTAGCTTCTGTAGAAAATCAAGTAGTGGCTGAAGCAACTATGAGTTTTGGTTTGGTAGAATTAAGAAAATAGATATTTTCCATTTTTATTTTTATAAACTATAAATGAGGGTGACTGAGTTCTGTTAATAATCATAAAGAGAGATTGGTTTTTCATAAATTGTTTGAAAAATTATAGTTAAAACAATTAATATTAATCATCAAAATATTAGAAGAAAAGAATGTTTTATAAAAATTGAGATTACATTTATATGTTGGCAAAAAGATGAAATTTAATAATTATTATATTGGTTATTTTTTTATTGCTATATTATTTTTATTTATTCAATCATGTGAAAATCCGAGAAAAGACATTTTTATAGTTTCTGGCCAAATAGAGTGCAAAGTACATACCCCTGGCTCGACAATAGGTGGACGTATTATTAAAATTTACGTAAACGAAGGGGATACGGTAAAAAAAGACCAATCATTAATTCAGTTTGATTGTGCTCAGCAAGAGTCAATGTACCAATCCGCATTGGCGGGTGTAAAACGTGCAGAAGCTTTAGTAGAAAAATTAAAAAAAGGGGCAACAGAAGAGGAACTTCGTCAGGCGGAAAAAGCAGTGGCTTCCGCAGAGGCACAGTATAAATTATTACTTGCTGGAGCAAGGGAAGAAGATAAAAAATCTGCAAAAGCAGCCTTGGATTCTGCTCAAGCTACTTATGAAATAGCAAAAAAAGATTATGAACGAGCAGAACGTTTATATAATGAAGGGGCTATATCGAAAAAAGAATGGGAACAAACAAAGATACTCTACGAAAAGGTTCAAGCTGAATACCGTGTTGCAGAAGAAAAATATAAACAACTTCAAAAAGGAGCACGAGACGAAGAGATAGAAGCGGCAAAATCCAACTGGGAAAGAACTTTAGCCATTCTTGATGAGGTGAAACGTGGGCCCCGAATTGAAGATATTCGTTCTGCAGAATCTGCCCTGGAATCCGCCAGAGCGGAACTTGCAAGAATGGAAACAATATTAAAGGAGTGTTTAGTAACATCACCTATTGATGGAATTGTCGAATCAATTTCGGTCCGAGAGGGAAACATAATCCCCCCAGGGGCGTGTATAAGAATAGTTAATCCTGATGATTTGGAAATGTTTATATATGTTCCTGCTTATGTCTTGGGGTATTTGTCCGTAGGGCAAGTTTTAAATTTTCGAACCGATGCTTATGGAGAAGAGGAATTTTCTGGAAAGGTTATATATATTGCTTCAGAAGGTGAATTTACCCCACGAAATCTACAAACACAAGAAGAACGGATACAGCAGGTATTCGCTGTAAAATTGGCATTAACTTCCTATAATGGAAGACTACGAGCAGGAATGACCGCTACAGTAAAAATTCCATTGACAAAATGAATATGACTATGACAACTATAGAAGAAAATTCCATTACCAATCATACTCCTTCTGCAGTAATACAGGTAAACGATTTAACACGAATGTTCGGTACTTATATTGCTGTTGACCATGTATCTCTAACAGTACGAGAACGGGATATCTTTGGATTATTAGGACCGAATGGTTCAGGAAAAACGACATTGATTCGTATGCTATGCGGGATATTACGCCCCACATCGGGTGACGCTTACGTATTGGGATATAACATTGTTTCTGAAAGTGAGGAAATCAAAAAATCTATTGGATATATGTCTCAGCAATTTAGTTTATATTCTGACCTTACTGTTTATGAGAATTTGAATTTTTATGCACAAATATATGGTATCCCGAGGAAGCACAGAAAAGAATCTATTGATGAGGTTGTTAATATTGTAGATATAAAACCTTATTTAAATTATTTGTCAGGGGCTCTATCAGGAGGTTGGAAACAACGATTGGCTTTGGCATGTGCATTGGTGCACAAACCAAAATTATTATTTTTAGATGAACCTACTGCGGGTATTGACCCTGTGGCGAGGCGTGACTTGTGGAATTTACTTTTTGACTTATCAGCCCGTGGAACTACCTTTTTTGTTACTACACATTATATGGATGAGGCGGAACGATGTTCTCATTTGGGCTATATCTATTTTTCAAAACTTATTGCATATGGGACCCCTGAGGACTTGAAAAGGATGCCTCGAGTTACTCCAGAAGGTTATCAGAGATATGAACTTCGTATAGACCATCTTACTGAAGCCATGCGAGAGTTATTAAAAATGGATTATGTACATGATGCAACAATGTTTTCAGATGTTATACATATCCTTATTAAGCAAGGTTATGACGAGGAACTTCAACAATCAATTCAAAAAAAAGGATTTCATATTCAATCACTTAGATTAGTACCTCCAACACTTGAAGATGTTTTTGTAAGTTTAACCCGTTCATATGGAAAATAATATGCTACAGGGCTTTTTTGCAATTGTGTATAAAGAGACAAGACACATAGTAAGAGACCCTCGTAGTCTATTTTTAATGTTAGTCATTCCAGGCTTAGAATTAGTTATATTTGGCTTCGCTGTAAATTTAGATATAAAAAACATTAAAACTGGGGTGTTAAACCAAGACAAGAGAATTGAGAGTCGGAATTTACTGGACCAATTTGTAAATTCGGGGTACTTCGATATTGTATATATTTGTAATTCTGAGGAGGAAATGGCATCTGCTTTGAGAAGAGGATATATAAGGGTAGGAATACATATTCCTCCTTACTACACAGATAGAATACTGAAGAACGAACATGTTGATGTCCAAATTCTTATCGATGGGAGTGATTCAACCGTCGCTATGCAGGCTTTAAACGTCAGTAATGCGATAGGATTGCGTGCATCAATAAAAATATTGAGTAAAACGAACTCTTTACCGTCTCAATTTCCGATTGATATGCGTCCACGTGTTTTGTTTAATCCCGACATGCGTACAGCCAATTTTATGATACCTGGATTAATTGGGGTCATCCTTCAGGTTATAGTAATGCTACTTACTTCCTTTGCAGTTGTTCGGGAGAAAGAACAACGAACATTGGAGCAATTGGTCGTTACCCCAGTATCAAGATTCGGTTTAATGCTTGGGAAACTGGTGCCATTTTTAGGAGTTGGAATTTGTGAAACAATCTCGGTTCTTTTTTTGATGAGGTTTTTATTCCAAGTTCCTATTGCAGGAAGTCTATTATTACTTTCTTTTTTTGCGATTATTTTCCTTTTCACAACATTAGGAATGGGTTTACTGGTTTCTACTTTTTCCCAAAACCAGATTCAAGCCCTTCAAATTTCTTTCGTTATCTTGCTTCCCTCATTCTTACTGTCAGGTTTTATGTTTCCTCAAGAAACAATGCCCCGAGTGATTTATTGGATTGGACAAGTTGTCCCAGCAACATATTTTATTCGCATCTTACGAGGTATTATTCTTCGTAATGCTGGTTTTTGGGACTTATGGCATAACGGTGCTATACTTGGAATAATGGGAATTATTATCATCGTTATTGCTTCGTTCCGATTCCACAAAACGGTTGGATAAATGCAACTATTTCTTGACTTTCTATCTTAATAATTTGCACTAATCTTTTCATATACATGATAATCCCATAATTTATTTATCTTCAGAATATAGAAAGATATGGTATGCTTATGTTGAAAAAGAGCACAGTTTCATTTTCTTTATTATGCCTTGTAGGTTTTTTGGTGGATTTTGCAATCATGGCTGGGATTGTCGCCTTGCCATTTTTAATACTTGAACATATTCCATCTGGAAATACCGCTTTATCTGGAAATGTTTTTGCTGTTCAAATGGCAACCTATACAATCGCATGTCTAATAATGTCAAGGATAGTAGGTGAGTCAAAAAATATATTGTTTTGGGCACGTTGGGGAGTTATTATTTTTACCTTTGCTTATCCGCTATTTCCTTTTATTCCTAATAAATTTACATTATATTTATGTTCAATATTCTCATTTATCGGTATGGCGCTTTCCTGGCCCGCTTTTTATGCATGGGTTGGTACAGAACCGAATGAATATAAAAGGCAGAGAAATCTTGCTATATTTAATATGTTATGGAGTCTGGGTTTTACTATGAGTCCGTTAATCTCAGGTCCTCTTTACGATTTTGATTATAGGGCTCCCTTTATCTTGGTTTTTTGTGTAAGTCTTTTTTCATTTATTTTACTTATGATTATTCCAGATGCAAGTAAGTATCATCCTATACCTCAAGAAGCAGAAGACACTTCCCGAGATAAAAGTGTAGAAATGGAAAATAATGGTATTTATTTGTATCCCTATTGGTTAGGAGTTTTTTTAGCAAATTTAATGACAATTATTCCAAGGTCGACTTATGCGGAACATTTGAAGCAGATGGTTGCTCAAGGGGAATTGAGGTTTTTATTTGAAAGTATTCCGTCTGCTCTATTACAAACAGACCCAGCAACAAAGTTTTCCTGGCCATCTGCGATGATGGCATTTGCCACCGCAGGTATTTTTTTGTTATTTGCATGGACCCAATTTTGGAGATATCGACTATCTATTTTAATTGTTTCTCAGGCGGTTTGTGCTTTATTCTTTCTTCTTCTCTCTGAAACTAAAAGTATTATTTTAATATGTATCGCTTTTGCAATTATAGGGGCTAATCATGGACTAACATTTTTTGCAAGCACCTATTATAGCGTGCATAATCCAAAGCTTAGACATCGTAGGGCATCTATTAATGAGGGATTAATTGGATTAGGTGGTGTAGTTGGAAGTCTTATATTTGGTTCCCTTGTCGAAAAATATGGTGTGAGATTATCATATAAAATTATAATATTTCTGATTGTGTTGGTTATTTTTATTGAGATTTTTATTTTTGACTATTTACAAAAAAAAGCACAATATAAATATAGGGATAGTGCTTGTAAATCAGAAAATAAGTAAAGAATTATTTAAGGGATATTTTTATGAAAAGGTTTGAAAATATCCAGTTTACAAGATATATATTTGCATGGACAATACATTTGTTTACTGCAATGGGTGCCGTGTTTGGTTTTCTGGCAATTATTGCAATAGGAAGGCATGAATGGCTATTGGCTTTTTATTGGATGGCTATATCTGTATTTATAGATTCAATTGATGGTTTATTTGCGAGAGCATGTAAAGTGAAAGAAGTTCTTCCACATTTTGATGGGGCATTATTAGATAATATTGTTGATTACTTTACGTATGTTATTGTGCCCGCAAGTTTTTTATATGAAACTCACAGTGTTCCGCAAAAACTTAATTTATTATCTGCTGTTTTAATAACGTTATCCTCTGCCTATCAATTTTGCCAAGCGGATGCTAAAACAGAAGACAATTGGTTTAAAGGATTCCCTTCATATTGGAATATAGTGGTATTTTATATCTTTATGTTAGATTTGCCAAAAGAAATTAATTTTTTAGTTATTTTTGTTTTAACTATCGGAGTTTTTATTCCTATACGTTATTTATACCCAAGTCGCACACGTGAGTATCGAATTTTGAATTTATTGCTCGTTTCAATATGGGCGTTATTGATACTCTTTTCTCTTTGTACGTACCCGAATCATTATAATTATATATATCTTTCGTTGATTTATGTCGCATATTATTTTGGATATAGTGTTTATTGGACATATAAATATATGAAGGTTAGAAGAAATGTACCTTGTGAATAAATTAATAGAGAAGACAGAGAAAATTCGAATAATAATAGAGGAGCCAGAATTCAAGGAATTAGTAATACTTTTATTTTTGGGTATGTCTCTTGTTTCGGTGGCAATATATAATTATTTTTTACAACCTTGGACCCTGGATGATGCCTTTATTGCATTTCGATATGCGGAAAATTTTGCAGAGGGAAAAGGAATTGTTTATAACGAAGGGGAATATGTAGAGGGATATACATGTTTTTTATGGGTTGTTTTGCTGGCAGGGCTAAAAAAACTGGGAATGGATTTACCCTTAACATCTAAAATATTGGGAACATTATTTACTTTTGCAACAATTATCTTAATGTCACAGATACATAAGATTATTGTAGGTACATCATGGTTTGTTTCACTCGTCGGTGTTATTTTGCTCGGAACTTTTGGAACTTTTACTTCCTGGGCTATGAGTGGTATGGAAACATCCATGACTGCTTTTCTGATTTTTTTAGTTTTTTTATTGTTTGGTGCTTTAGTCTCACGAAATTCTAATTCCAAAGCAGGTTATTTTATGATAGGGGTTATTACATCTCTTGTAGCGATGTCCCGTCCAGATGCAGGTATTATTTTCCCAGTAATAACATTGGCCTCAATTATAAACGCATTTAAAGACAGGAAATGGGTTTCTCCAATTCTTATCATTATCGGTTTTTCTATTGTTTTTGTTCCATATTTTATATGGCGATATTCCTATTATGGATGGTTATTGCCCAATACATTTTATGTTAAGGTTGGTTCGACATTCGAACAACTAAAAAGGGGATTTTTCTATACACGAGATTTCTTGTTTAGTTGTATGCCAATATTTGCCATTTTTATTTATGTCCAGTCTATTAAGTTCAAATCTTTACCTACAAGGGGTATTATTGTTTTTTCAATGAGCCTTGCCATGTTTCTTAACATTCTTTATGTGATTGCAGTTGGTGGTGATTGTATGCCAGCATATCGTTTTTTTACCCCATTTGCTCCATTGCTAATTATGGTTTGTGCTTATGCCTTTTCAATAAGTCAGGTGTCTGTTATAAAAGGTCTAATTATTGTTTTACTTATAGCAACATTTAATGTATGGCAATTACAAAATGACCGTAAATATTATAAAGAAATAACCTCAGATACAGTAGCAGAAAAGGGGATGGAAGTGGGCTTATGGCTCCGTGAAAATGCACCGCCAGATGCTGTTGTCGCTACAAACACTGCGGGTAGTGTCGCTTATTATTCTCGACTTAAAGTTATTGATATGTTAGGATTGAATGATGAACATATTGCCCATCGAAAGATTCCAACATTAGGAAAGGGTTCACCTGGTCATGAAAAAGGAGACGGAAAATATGTTTTATCTCGCAAACCTGATTATATAATGTTTAGCTCGCCTCCTGGGAGTAAGGAACCTCGAACCTTATTGAGTGATAGGGAAATAGCCAGTTCACCTGAATTTAGGGAAAATTATGTATTTAAACAGCACTCGTTACCCTCAGGTAAAATTTTACAAATATATGAAAGGAAAAAGTAAGTATTAAAAGTTGGATATCTGAAACATTGGATTTGAACGGCTTATATTTATTTTATACTCCCCTTGATTTATTTGCAGAACAAGAGCTCATTTTATACTATAAAAACTCTCCTTTTTTACCCCAGGACCTCTTAAGTAAGGTTATCTTTTATCGGTCCACAAAAAGGAGGAAAGAATTACTGTTGAGCAGATTCTTAATCCACCAAATTATGAATTTAATGGATATTAGTCTACATTTTTACGATTCTTTAATAAAAAAAGATACTTTGTGGTCACCAGAGTCAGGACATGAAAGTAAACATATGTTGCATATTTCTTTTAGCCATTCTCAAAATTGGATTGTTTTGGCTCTTGCTGATACACCGTTTTTAAGTATAGATATTGAATGTTCAAATAGAAAAAAGGAAAGATTACAATCCATCTTGAGAAGGTTATTTTGCAACTGTCCTATTCCTGATAAATTACACATATTATTACACTTATGGAATGTTCACGAGGCTTTATTAAAATTAGGATTTTCTATTGAAGAACAGGAATTGTATGTGAACTATTTGATCTCGAAATTGAAAAATATTGACTATGATGATTTAGATACTACGATTTACAAATTTGATTATTTAAACATATCATTTTTTCTCTGGCAACAAAGACTATTACCTGGTCCTGGAATTCTGGTAACAAATAAAGTTAACTGCAGATTTGTTAAGGCATATCGAATAACAAAAGAGAGTGACATAGAATTAAATAAGCCCTGTAAGAAGTATCTTGCAGGGCTTATAAAACTTGAACGTGTACTTGAACTACCTTTGTCCTAATGATTATACAGGTAATTCCCAACCTTTACGATATTTCTTTGTTAAATACTTGTTTGCTTTCTTAACATTCGTTATTTTCATAGAAGCCACATCAAATTCAATTTTTTCTCCTGCCCAAAGTGCGACATTGCCCATATTAGCAACTTCAGTAAGTGGTCCAGCATATTCGAAGTCAGAGCATGCTTTTTGATTTGATTTAATACTTTCTATCCAGTTTGTGAATGGATTTTCATCAGGGATGCGTGGAATAATTGGATCTGGTTTTTTGTAATCCTTCATCTTTTCAGAAGGCACTAATCTGGAATCACCTCCATAGCAACCTGTTGTTAAGTAACCCTTTGTACCGACAAATAACGAACCATTGTCACCGTCTCCTAATTTTTCATCTGCAGGAATTTCAGGTGGTCGTTTAGGTAGTAAGCCACCGTCATACCAATAAATATCAACAGGAGGCATATTGCCCCGTGCGGGGAACTGGTATTTAATTATAGATTTTCTTGGGGCTGTTTGTGTGTTCATACCCTCTTGCTGAATAACCTCTACGGTATATTTTGGAGCTTCGTATAATTTGAGAGCCCAGAATGCTGGGTCCATAATATGGCACGCCATATCGCCAATAGCACCACAACCAAAATCCCACCATCCTCTCCACTTGAATGGTGCATAACCAGGATTATACGGTCTCATAGGAGCAGGACCTATCCATAAATCCCAGTCAATAGTAGGTGGAACTTCTCTTGCAGGCAAAGGCTTTGTAATACCTTGTGGCCAGATAGGACGATTTGTCCAGATATGGGCTTCTTTAACATCGCCAATTGCACCTGTCCATATCATCTCGCACAATTCGCGAACTCCATCACCAGCATGCCCTTGATTTCCCATCTGTGTTATTACGCCTGTTTCTTTTGCCACCTTAGTAAGAAGTCGAGCTTCAGCAATCGTATGTGTTAGTGGTTTCTGAACACGGACATGTTTCCCCATCATCATAGCCATATATGCAGCGGGTGCATGCACATGGTCTGGTGTCGAAATAACAACTGCATCGATTTCTTTGTCAAGTTCTTCTAACATTTTTCTGTAATCTTTATACCTCTTTGCATTCGGTAACAGATAAAATGTTTCTTCTGCCCTTTTGTCGTCAACGTCGCAGAGTGCAATTATATTTTCACTCTTGCAATTCATAATATCTCCTTTTCCTTGTCCACCTACACCGATACCCGCAATATTTAATTTTTCATTTGGGGATACTTTTCTCGGAACAACATTTGCAGTATTCACTTTTTGTTTCTTTGCAAAAGCACTGCCTACTAATGCACATGTCGTTGTTACGGTGAGGAAGGCACGCCTTGTTAATTTACTATCATTCATAATCTTAACCTCCAGGTTATTGTTGGAAAATTTGAGTTTTTGGTAAATTTGAAATAGCCCATTAGCCACAGATGACTAATAGATACCACCATTTATGATATATTATATCATTATTAGGTTTCATTTAACATTTCATTTTTTGATTTTTTGTTTAAAAACGGTAAAATAGAAATATATAAACAAAAATGATAAGTATAAATTTATGTATGAATCGTTCTATGGTTTAAAGGAAAAGCCATTTAGTTTAACTCCTGACCCAAAGTACCTCTTTTTAAGCGATAAGCATAAAGAGGCATTTGCCCATCTACTTTTTGGGATAAAAAACAGGATGGGTTTTATTATGGTCACAGGGGAAATAGGGACAGGGAAAACCACTATTTGTAGAGCGTTATTATCTCAGTTGGATCCAGATACAGAACTCGCTTTTATTTTTAATCCTTGTCTTAATTCTGTAGAATTACTTAAAAGGATTCTTTCCGAGTTTGGGGTTCAGTCCAAGTATGAAACCCTACTTGAATTAACAGACCAGCTTAATGAATTCCTCTTATCAAAATCTCAACAGCAGAAAAATTGTGTTTTAGTTATTGATGAGGCACAAAATCTAACACCTGCAGTTTTAGAACAAATTCGCTTGTTATCCAATTTAGAAACAGAAAAGGAAAAACTTTTACAAATAGTATTGATTGGTCAACCAGAATTATTAGAGCGATTAAAACTTCATGAATTAAGGCAATTAAATCAACGAATTACGGCGAGATACCATTTAATCCCACTTGATGAACAGGAAACACGACAATATATTGCATATCGCCTTCATATCGCTGGTGGTAAAAAACGAGTTCAGTTTACACCAAAAGCATTGAAGTTGATTTACAAGCACAGCAAAGGAATTCCACGACTTATCAATTCAATATGTGACAGAGCCTTGTTAGTAGGTTATACACGAGAAAAACATACGATTGACCATGAAATTGTAAAACAGGCAATTAGAGAATTAGAAGGGCAAATTCAACAACCACAAAAAGAACAAAAGAAAATAAAAAAATGGAAAAACTTAGTACCAAGCCCTGCTTTTGTTGTGGGTATAGCACTTATCTTAATTGCTTTAAGAATTTGGTTTATTCCTTTAGATGAAATGGCTCGTGAATTGCGGAAATTTAATAATATGTTTAACCCTACTGATAACGATACGAGTAAGGTATCAACATCTCAAGCGGAAGCGGTTAGTAAAGATAAGGATATGGGTGTTAATCCCGTTTTGACTTCTCGCATAATAGAAAATTTGTGGGGTCATTTTTTAGAAAATTTTTCAACGCAAACATCAGTTTCATTGCAAAAAATAGATGAACTAACTGTTGACCCTGAAGTTTCCCGTGTTGAGAGTGCTTTATTATTATTAAGAATGTGGAATTTAGCACTTGTAAAAAGCCAACCTAACGACAATTCTTCACAGGGGTTAGTTCGGTTTTTTAATGAAAATGGTTTATCTGCGGAAATTCTACAGACAACTGTATCTCATTTATTTGCTATTGGCCTTCCTTCTATGGTGTATATAAAGAGTCAAGAAAAAGAATTATGGTGCTCTCTTATTCAGGAAAAAGATAATTCAGTTACTTTATTTTTAGGACCAAAAAATCTTGTTGAATTGCCAAAGGACCAATTTCGTGCAATTTTTCTAAATCTTGCTGTTATCCCATGGAAAGATGATGCAAGTTATAAATCTTTAGTTTTAGGCAATTCTGGTGATAATGTGAAGACACTAAAAAAATTACTTCAGAAAGGAGGATGGCTATCTACAACTAATGATACTGATAGATATGATGAGGAAACAGTGAAAGCAATAAAGAAATTACAGACCGAGATGGGATTACCTGTGGATGGGGTTGCGGGGAAACAGGTTAGGCTTGCACTAAAAAAATGGTCAACGGATATGTATGTCCCAAATTTGAAAAATCCTCCAATGTTTCTTCTCCATTTTTATTCAGGAAATAGTCAAAACACAAGTATGTAATAACTGTGTAAAAAATTTAATAGATAAATATGCCAATGGGTATACGTTTTGCAATTTAAAAGGATGTTAGGATGGATGGATGGATAAATAACGATCTTTTTAGGAGAATGGATGATGATTGATAATTCAAATATCCTTTTGCAGAGAAGAGCAGATTTATTAATTGATTGTTATGATAAACCTGTTGTTGTGATAGATAGTGAAGGCTATATAATTAATGTTAATACATCATTTGTAAAAATAATTCAAGGGTATGATGAGGATTTCAAAAAGAAGTCTATTTTCCTTTATTGTGATGAAAAAGCAAGTAAAGAAATTAAAAGAATTATAAGACATAGAAGTCTTGTTGGACCTTTTGTATTTAAAGGAGCACTAAAAATCAATTCTGAAGTGGATATCCAAGTTTCTTTTACTGCAAGATTTGTTTTTGATGAAGAACAGCAAACCCGCGAAATATTATTGTTTATAGAACCTGAAATTCCGATTCGTTTTTCATTTTCTGAAATTATAAAATATTTTGGTGAAATATTCTTACCTAAAGTTCCTACTGCATCCCAGATTATTGATACCCAGAAAAAAGTTCTTTATTCAGTAAATTGGGATGAATTACCAGAGAAATTAAGAGAAATAAATAAAAATGAGCGAATTTGCTGTTATTTGCTAAAAAAAAGTGGAACTATTAGGGAGTGTGTTTGTGAAAAAGCATTAAGAACGGGCGACACTCTTGTTGAAGAGGTTTGTATAGAAACAGATGAAGGTCCTTACTGGTTAGCTATTGTTGTTCTTCCGTTAGTAGATGAGAATAATAGCGTTAAGTCTGTAATAGTAACTTTGGATAACATCACAGAAGAACGACGGATGGCAAAAAATATAGAAAAATATTTAATTATGTCTCAACAGAATTTAGTAGGTCCTCAATTTTCAATTGCATTAGCACGACATTTGAGGAATCCTCTGACTGTAATGGTAGGTGCTATTGAAATACTTGAAGGGGATGTTAAAGACACATTCTTAAAAGGTGTCATTGAAAAATTAAAGAAAAATTGCGAAATATGTAAATCAATTGTCAATCAGATTTTTAACTTTAATAATGTTTCATATGATGGAATAGTAAAAACAGAAATAAATGCGTTAATCCGTTCTATGGTTTTGCCTATCTATGCAACAAACTCTTCAAAGAATGTGGTGTTCCGTTTTTCAAGGTCTTCTCTTTATGTAAACTGTATTCCTCAGCAAATTGCCCAAGCATTTATATCCATTATTAATAATGCGATTAAGTATGCAGAGAATGAAGTAATGGTTGAAGTAAATCCGAATGACTTAGAGGTTACCATCTCGATAATGGATGATGGACCTGGAATTCCAGAAAATATAAAAAATAAAATTTTTGAACCTTTTTTTACTACAGATGATAATTCAAAAACATTAGGATTGGGTCTAACCCTTGCACGAACTGCTATTGAATTTATTGGTGGGAGGATTGAAATAAAAGACAGCCATTTAGGAGGAGCCAATTTTGTTATTCATTTACCTCTTGTAGATGAAGATGTCGTAGACGAAGTAAAAATGCCCCCTACCGAGGAGAAAAAAACACGAAAATTGTTATTAATTGAAGATGAGAAAGATTTACAGCACCTTGTCTCTTTGTGTTTACAAAAAGAAGATATTAAAATCACGAACGCTTATACATCTGATGAAGCAATAGAATACATGGATAATGAAAGGTATGATGTAATAATTATCGATGTCCAATTGCCAGGGTCTTTGAATGGATACCAATTATATGAACAAGTATGTGGAATTGGCAAATATAATGAAGAGCAGATAATAGTCATTACTGCCGATATCTTAAATTTAGGTACACAAGAATTCCTGAAAAAGATAAAAAGTCCCTATCTGGAGAAGCCCTTCCAGTTTGAAGATTTAAAGAATTTGGTCCATCAAATTCTTAATCGTTAATTCGCAAAACAACTACTAATTGTATTATTATTTTTTTATCTTCTATTAGTTGTATGAAATATTTAATTTTAACATTAGAGAATGGATGAGGATGAATAAAGTTAAGATTAGTAATTTGTTAGATTTATTGTGTAGATTGATAATAGTTATAGTATTTTCCATTTCTATTATTATAGGTTGTGCCAAGGAACACCGATTAAGACCAATTCAATTTAAACCTCACCCACCTTCTGAAATTCCAGAGAAAGAGTTACCCCCCATACCTACCGCTTCACCTGTACAGTCATTGAGGGTAGCGGGAGCATATTTCAATGAGGCAAAAGAAGCCTTAAAAAAGGGGGATAAGAAAACGGCACAGGAGAAATATGTAACTGTTCGTAGAACTCTTATTAATGCTGGTATTGTCCCTGGAATCTTTCAAGAATTAAATAACTTTTGGGAAGTAGAAATGCTACCTGCCACAGAGCGTAGCATAAGCTTTGAATCTATGAACACTTATAAGATTATAGATGGACTTAAGGCAACACCTCCTTATAAATCTATAGAGATTCCATTTCCAGTGCCTGAACGTGTCTTATATGAGATAGAAGACGCTCAAACTCGATATCCCGACCGCTTCCAGGAGGGGTTGGATAGGAGTGGTTATTACGTGCCACATTTGAAGAATGCCCTTAAACAAGCAGGATTGCCACAAGAATTATGTTGGGTTGCTATGGTTGAGAGTATGTATAAATTAAAAGCATATTCCTCTGCAGGTGCTGCTGGGATGTGGCAATTTATTCGTTCTACGGGTAGCCATTATAATTTGAGAATAGATTCTTATGTGGATGAGAGATATAATTGGCGAATTGCTACTTCTGCTGCTATAAATTATATGAAAAACCTTCACGACTTTTTTAATGGCAGTTGGGAACTTGCAATTAGTGCTTATAATATGGGTGAAGGAGGGTTACTACGTGCTATAGAAGCTAATGGTGGAGATAGAAATTTCTGGACATTAACAGAAACCCCTCCAGCTTGTTATCGGATAAAGGAAGAAACAAAAAAATACTATCCAAGATTTCTTGCTTATATTCTTATTTGTAATGATCCGACACCGTATGGCTTTACACCGTCTTCATATTCACCAATACAATGGGATGAAATAGAAATTAAAGGAATGTATGCATTAGACACATTAGATAGTGTTATGAATTATAAACCAGGGACCCTTTCAACATGGAATCCACATTTAATTCGGGGAGTTACACCGCCTCAAGGGTGTAAACTTATGTTGCCTGCAGGGGATGGGGTCAAATTAGCAAAGGTTTTGGATGACCCATCATTAAAACGGACAGAATTTATAGCGTATACAGTAAAGAAAGGAGAAAGTGCTTATCAGATTGCACGTAAACATGGGATTAGTGTTGATGAGCTTTTAAAGGTAAATGGCTTCTCCTCTGTAAAATCAATAAAAACTGGGGTAACATTACAGGTTCCAATGTCTAATTATAAAGTGGTTAATTTTGCGAAACATCATGAGGAAAGTGAAAATATAAAAAAGAAAGACTTAGATTATCATACCGTTAAACAAGGTGAAACTTTGTATCACATAGCCAAAAAATATGACATTCCGCTTAATGATTTGGCTGTTTGGAATAACATTACTGGAGATAGACGGCTTAAAGTAGACGAAAAAATTAGATTAAAACCACAGACCGAACAGGGTGTTTCTTTTGCGTCAAATTCTACTACAAACAATACGAGTAAAGATAAAGAATCATCCACTCAGCAAATGATTAAGAAAAATGTTTACTATACAGTAAAAAATGGGGATACAATTAGCTCTATTGCAAAGCAATATTCGGTTAAACCTGAAAAGATAATGGAATTAAATAACTTAAGCAACAGGTCAATTCTAAAAATAGGACAAAAGTTAATCGTTAAGCAAGAAACAGCCCAAATGGAAACTAAGAAACCACAATCTGAATATGCAAAAGTGCAAGAATCCAATATGGAGGTAAAAACAACAAAATTGGAAAATAAAGTGTATACAGTTAAACAAGGTGATACTTTGTCGAAAATTGCGAAAGAAAATAATGTTTCACTGCAATCTCTTTTAGAATGGAATAACTTGGATACTAAATCTCAGTTAAAAATTGGTCAGAAAATATTATTATCAAAAAACACAGAAATGAATAATAAGACCGACACAGTGAAAGTTGTTAATGAGGATAAAGTTGATGGAACGTCTAAGGGAAAATTGGACGAGAATAAAACAAATAAAAGTGTTATGGGAACGATAGAACATACCATTCAATCTGGTGAGTCCTTATGGTCAATCGCTAAAAAGTATAATATACCCTCAGAAAAAATATTAGAATGCAATCCGCAAGTAAATCCGAAATCCCTCAAAATAGGAATGAAATTATCTATTCCTGCTTCATCGTTATCCACTCCGTATGAACCAAATGTTTCTAATTCGAGTAAGGTGGAAAAAAAAGAAAAAGAACCTAATACAAGTCATAATGAAGTTGAGCAAATGCAGGTAGCCAAATCTGAAATTTATAAAGTACAACCTGGCGATAGTCTGTGGAGTATCGCACAAAAAAATAATGTTTCTGTTTCTGACATAATGACATGGAATAATTTAGAGCCAACATCAAAATTAAAAATAGGCCAGGAATTAAAAATAAAATCAACCAAATCTTCACAGAATATCTTGAATACTGCTTCTGTGAAGCCAAAAAGACAAAGAGTAGAAAGTGAGAGGACAGAAACAGCTAACGAACCAAAATCAAATATATATATTGTGGGAAAAGGTGATTCTCTATATACAATATCGAAAAAAACAGGTGTCCCTGTAAAAAAGTTAATGGAAATTAACAAAATCGATGAAAAAAAGGTTTTACAGATTGGAGAAAAAATTCTTATAAGTAATTGACATCATACCTTAATTTTTATAATAGTGTTTTATTAAAAGTTATTTTCTTTAATTCCTTGAATAGTTTATAATTATATTGTGGTAAATAAGGAGTGAAATCATGAAAAGAATTTTAATTCTGCTTCATATAGTTATAATAGTTTTATTCCCTTTGTTTACATATACTGATGAACCAAAACCTATCGGAGATGTAGATATGTCAAATGCAAAATTAACAATAACAAGTTCTGCATTTAAGATGGGCTCTCCTATCCCTAAAAAGTATACAGGAGATGGTCCTGATTTGTCCCCCCCATTAAATTGGGAAGGAGTTCCAGAAGGAACTAAATCGCTTGCTTTAATTTCTGATGACCCTGACGCACCAGTAGGAACGTGGGTACATTGGGTTATCTTCAATATTCCACCAACGGAAAAAGGATTACCCGAAGGTGTCCCGAAACAAAATACACTTTCTAATGGAGCAAAACAGGGAACCAACGACTTCCGTAAAATAGGATACAATGGACCTGCACCTCCGCCAGGAAAACCACACCGATATTATTTTAAGTTATATGCATTAAATGTAGTTTTAGACTTACCTGCTGGTTCCAAAAAGGCAGACCTGTTAAAGGCGATGGAAGGGCATATACTTGCCAGTTCAGAATATATGGGTACTTACCAGCGATAATTTTTAGTTGTATAATACCTATTTTAAAAATTTATCAAAAGATAATAGGTGGTATTTTTATACTTCATAGACATAGAAAGGATAAATAATGTTACCATTGGAAGTAGAACATAAGTTGGAGCATAGGTTAGAGGCTATAAGTAAATGGCGTTTTGGTAAGATATGTGACGTGCCTTTAGAGATGTCTCCAACAATGGAGCATTTTAGACAGCCTCCAGACCATCTTAAATATGAATCAGCCCCGATTGGTTCAAAATGGGGGAAACACTGGGAAACGGTTTGGTTCCGCGGAAAAATAGAAATACCAAAACAATTCAAAGGGTATCGAATCTTTTACCGTCATGATAGTGTAGCCGAAAAATTACTATTTGTAAATGGTAAGCCGTATGCTGGTATGGATATAAAGCACAGAGAGGTGTTATTAAATAATTATGCTTATGGTGGCGAAGAGTATAGTATATATATTGAAGCATATTGTGGGCATCCTTTTCCTGGGGTTGAAGGATACGACCTAAGAGTGAGAACATTACATTCTGTAGGCGAGGCTCCAGAAGAGGAGCCACCTTTGACATTAGAATCCAGTGAATTACTTTTTGAAAGACCGTTTATCACCCAGCTTTATTTTGACTGCTTAGTCCTGTTTCATATAGCAAAAATACTTGATAATAATTCATTACGACGTGCCAGAATCTTAAAAGAACTAAACAAAGCACTTGACCTTATTCCAATGCATTGGGATTCAGAAGAAGAATTAGAACATTCTGCAAAATCAGCTCAAAAAATAGTTGCATCATTAATGAAGTGCCAAAATGGTTCTACAACGCCTTTTGTCGGGGTTGTTGGGCATGCTCATATCGATATTGGTTGGCTTTGGCCTGTTCGCGAGACCATACGAAAATCAGCCAGAACTTTTTCAAGTATGCTGTTGTTATTAGATACATACCCCGAATTCCGATTTATTCAATCTCAGCCTGTATTGTATAAAATGATAGAAGAGCATTATCCAGAGTTGCTTACAAAGATAAGTAAAAAAGTCAAAGAAGGTCGTTGGGAACCTAATGGGGGTATGTGGGTCGAGGCAGATTGTAATATCTCTGGAGGTGAATCTCTTGTTCGCCAGTTTATTGAAGGGATTAAGGCAGTAAAAAAATATTTTGGTTATACCCCTGATACGCTCTGGTTGCCTGATGTGTTTGGTTATTCTGCTGCATTACCACAAATTTTAGAAAAATGTAATATCAAGCACTTTGTTACCAGTAAGATTAATTGGAATGACACAAATCGTTTCCCATACGATACATTCTGGTGGCAAGGAATTGACGGGACACGAATCTTTACTCATTTTCTAACAACTCGCACCAATGGGTATAACGCTTTTCCTACGCCGACTGTTATAAAAGAAACATGGGATTATGTCCAGCAGAAAGACATACAAGATTCTGTTTTATGTTCTATAGGTTATGGAGATGGCGGTGGTGGTACAACCCCTGAAATGATTGAAATTGCTATGCGACTTAAAGATGTCGAAGGCTGTCCAAAAGTTAGTTTTGTGAATGTGTCAGAGTTTTTATCAAATCTTAAAGAAAAGATAAAAGATGAACTTCCCTGTTGGGTAGGTGAATTATATCTTGAATTACATCGAGGAACCTATACAACTCAGGCAAAAACAAAAAAATTTATGAGGAAGCTGGAACTTCTTCTTCGTGAGGTAGAGATTTGGAGTTCACTTGCATTTATATATGGAAGTAAATATCCGTCTCAAATATTAGAACAATTATGGCGAAAACTCTTGACAAATCAGTTTCACGACATTCTACCAGGAAGTTCTATTCATGAAGTATATGAGACTGCTGAAAAGGAATTTGCCGAAATTGAAAAAGAGCTGAATACAATTAAAGATGAGACGTTTCGATTTTTAGGGAAGAATGTATATTCGGATCCTGAAAAACAAGGATATATTGTTGCAAACTCATTAGCATGGACAAGAAATGATTTGATATTTATTCCAGAACATGAATTTAACGAGGCTGTAGATGTTAAAGGAAATCATTTAGAAACTCAACAGGTAAAAGATGGTTTGTATGTCTCTATGCTTTTACCTCCGATGAGTATTGTGCCAATTGCTTTAAGAAAAACAGAGCGTATAAAGCCAAGTCCCTTTGTAAACTTAAATAGCACATTGGAAACGCCATTTTATCGAGTTAAATTTGATAAGGCAGGAAGAATCATAAGTTTATGGGATAAAGAATGTCAACGTGAGGTTGTAAAACCAGGATTTTGTTTGAATTATTTATTTACTGCTGAGGATATTCCCGTATGCTGGGATGCATGGGATATTAATGCAGATTATCGAGACAAAATTTTTAGTGAGGAGCGATTAATATCATCTGAAATTATTGAAGATGGCTCTCTTGTTCATTCTATTCGCCGACAATATAAAATTGGGCGAAACTCAAAACTAATTCAGAACGTTATTTTTTATGCTAAGAGCCGAAGAATTGACTTTAAAACTGAGGTAGATTGGCACGAACGGCATACCATATTAAAGGCAGGTTTTTATTTCAATATATTAGCAGAGGAATTTAAGAATGAAATCCAGTTTGGATATGTTCAACGTCCATTGCACCAGAATACATCATGGGACAGAGCAAAACTGGAAGTATGTGCACATAAATGGGTTGATATTTCTGAAACAAATTATGGTGTAGCCCTATTAAATGATTGTAAATATGGACATGATGCCTACGAAGGTCGCATCTCAATAACCTTATTACGTTCCCCTATGGCTCCAGATATGGAAGCAGACCAAGGGTTACATACCTTCACATATTCAATTTTGCCTCATATGGGAGCATTTAACGTGAAAACAGTTGTAAATTCAGCTTACGAACTAAACATTCCACCTATGATTTATAAACATTCGTATCAGGAAACAGAGGCAAATGAGTCTCTTAATTTGTGTCTAATTGATAATCCAAATATTATCTTAGAAACTGTAAAAAAGGCAGAACAAGATGATGCCCTAATACTAAGATTATACGAAGCAGGCAAGTCTCGGGGGGCTACAAGTATTGTATTTCCGTTCCGAATTCGAAAAGCATATATATGTAATTTATTGGAAGAAAATACAAGTTCATTGGAGATAAGTAATGGAAATACTGTTTTGTTAGACTTCTTGCCATTTGAAATTAAAACAATAAAAGTATATTATCGTAGTTAAAGATAGAGAATGTTTTATGGAAAACAAAACAAGTAATTTTGACAAAAAAGTAATTAATTTTTCTCAAGAATGTTTGCGTTGGGTTATTCGATTTTTAACACTGATTATGGTTTTTGTCATTGCTTATTCAGCAATTGATATCGTCAGTGTGGTTATGTCAAAAATATGGAATGTCCCAAAATTTTTGCTAACGGTCGATGATTTAGTAGATATTTTCGGTGCATTTTTAGGTGTTTTAATTGCCATTGAGATATATGAAAATATAGTTCTTTATCTTCGAGAAGACGCAATACATGTCAAAACAGTTGTCGCAACAGCACTTATTGCAGTAAGCAGAAAAGTTATTATTATGGATTTTAATAAGGTTGAACCTTTTAATGTATTAGCACTGGGTGTATTGGTTATTGCAGTTGCGGTTGCATATTGGTTTGTGAAAATAGACCAAGTAGTATTCAAAAAAGAGAAATAGATGTTACCTGTATGGAAACAACGGTAATATTAAAAACGGTCAACTTAACTAAAAAATATTCGGGGCTAACCCCCGATAGAATACATGCGGTGAAAGACCTCACATTAGAAATAAAAAAGGGAGAAGTCTTTGGGTTTTTAGGTCGTAATGGAGCAGGGAAAACCACAACAATAAAAATGATATGTGGCTTGTTATTACCTACTTCTGGAGAGGTTTATATAAATAATGTTGAGGCAACAAACCCAGAGGCAAGACGCACCTTAGGTTATTTGCCTGAACAACCTTATTTTTATGAGTATTTGACACCACGGGAAACAATCGATTTTTATGGCAGATTAAAAGGGATGACATCTAAAGAAAGACATGAGGAATGGTTACGACTTGAAGAACTTCTGCAGTTAAAAACAATTTCTGATATACGATTAAAGAATTTTTCAAAAGGAATGAGACAAAAGATTGGATTTGCTATTGCTTTAGTTGGAAACCCTGATTTGTTAATATTAGATGAACCTATGAGCGGACTGGACCCTGTTGGTAGAAAGCATATCCGTGAACTTATACAACAACAAAGGGAGTTTGGTAAAACTATCTTTTTTAGCTCTCATGTATTGAGTGATGTAGAACAATTATGTGATAGGGTAGGTGTTTTATCCCGAGGAAAACTTGTTGCATCAGGTAATATTAGAGATGTATTACAACAAGAAATTAGGAAGGTCGAAGTTGTCTTTAAAAGTGCACCTACACACGTGATAAGTGAATTAGAATATCAAGGGATACTTCTTAGAAAGTGGGAAGATTATACACATTTTCAATTTGAGAATTTACAAATAGCAAATGACGCTGTTTTTAAGTGTATATCTGCTGGAGGACATTTAGTAGAGTTATCGCCACAGAAGGAAACACTGGAAGATTTCTTTATTCGTATGCAAATAAAAGAAGAACAACAAGAGAAGAGAAAAGAAATATATTATTCACGGGTCGAGGAATAAACGGTGAGAAGGATATTAGCGGTTGCATTAAATACGTTCAGAGAGTCCGTTCGTGACAAAGTATTATATGTTTTACTATTCTTCGCTCTGGTAATTATTGTTGGCTCAAAGGCAATAGGCTGGATTAGTATTGGACAAGATATTAAAATCATTAAAGACCTTTCACTTGCAGGTATATCTGTATTTGGTGCATTAATTGCTATTTTTGTTGGAACCAGTCTCGTTTATAAGGAGATTGACAAAAGGACAATTTATACCATCATTGCTCAACCCATTCACCGTTATGAGTTTGTCATTGGTAAATATATGGGATTATCAATTTTAATTGCGAATGTAGTGATTATTATGAGTTTAATATCTGCTGGTTATGTCTGGATTTTGGGAGGGGATATAAATTATTGGTATTTTATAGCCTCATTTTTAGTTCTTATGAAGTTACTATTAGTCACATCACTTGCTGTTCTCTTTTCGACATTAAGTTCACCTATTTTAGGGGCTATTATGGTTTTTTGTTTCTATGTTTTTGGACATGCCACTGGTGTCCTTATTGATTTACCAAAAATGTTTGAAGGGAGCTGGACAAAACCACTATTAGAAGGGTTGTACTATATCCTTCCAAACTTTGCTAACTTTGATATTCGGTCTGAAGTTGTCAATGGTGTGCCAATTTCATTTGCTTATGTTTTATATGTGGTTGTTTATGGAATACTCTATACTTTATTTTTCATATATCTTGCAATTTTAATGTTCCAGAAAAAAGATGTTTAATTTTTCGCAAAAAAAAAGAAAAGGACTTCATTTCTTCTTTCTTATTGTAGTACTTATTTTTGTTGTGTTATTACAGTATAAAATAAGTACTATTCAACGCACTTCATCTAAAGAGTTACTCTACCTCCCCAATGAAAAATTATTACGGTATTTTACGGCGGGATTAGACACGATTGTAGCCGATTTGTTATGGATACATTGCCTACTTTATGTAGGTTCTGAAATCCACGGTGATTATAAATTTGAGTGGTTGGAAAAAATGTTAAATGCAGTTGTTCAGTTAGATCCATATTTTAGGGAGGTGTATCGTTTCGGCAGTATATTTTTATCGTCATTACGGGCGGACTCTGATGCTGCACTTAATTTACTACATCGTGGAATATATTACAGACCAGAAACATGGGATTTACCGTACGAAGCAGGTATGATTTATCTGTTAAATAGGGCAAATCAACCAAACTCGAAGAAACTCGCAGGTTATTATTTTGCAATGAGTGCCGCTACAGGTAAAGCTCCCCAATTTATCGTTGATTTAGCAGAAAAATTAAATTATGAGCATGATTTGATAGAAATAGAAAGAGATATGTGGTCTAAACTATTAAATAGTGAGGATAAATTGCTACGAGATTTAGCAGAACGAAAAATGATACAAGTGGAGATAAAACAAATATGTAGAGAACTAACAAAACGGTTGAAACAGTATGTCTCTCAGTATAATAAATTCCCTGAAGGGTTAGAGGAACTTGGTCTCGCAAAAGAGTCGATTATAGACCCATTAGGTGGAAAGTTTTTTATAACGAAATCAGGAAAGGTTGAAAATACAACTATTTTGGATGAACAATTAGAAAGGAACAGGCATCTAATTGAAAATGGGATAAAAACTTTTTATGAGCGTTTTGGAAGGTATCCATTTACATTGCAGGAATTAATTGAAAAACATGTTATGACCTTTATCCCTGAACAACCGTATGAAAACCGAGAATGGGATTACAATCCTAATATAGGTACCCTTAGTTGGCGACAAGTGAATAACTGAATAAATCTATGTTATTCCAAAATGCCTTCAGTAGATATAACACTATCTTTTAGGTTTGTATTTGAAGGGATAGAGACATTATTTAGGATAACGCATTTATCAAGGTTGCAATTATCTCCAATTTCAACATTATCCCCCAACACAGAATAAACAATGGAACAATTTTCGCCTACTTTGCAGTTTTTACCCTGAATCATATTCTTACCCTGTCTTGTTAGTTCAAGATGGCAACAAGTTATTAAGTCTTTGATATAAGTCAGATTTACATCCCATTCTACAATAGGTAATGCTTTTACAGAATACCCTAAGTCAATCAAGATTTGAATTGAATCTGTAAGTTCATACTCGTCTCTTAAGGCAGTTCGAGGTGTTCTATGAATTCCTTCAAATATTCGCTCATCAAATAGATAAATTCCACAGCCTTTAATTTTTGTTTGGGGATATTTAGGTTTTTCAATAACCCGTGTTACATAACCTTCAGAATTGATTTGCACACTGAAATTTTTTCGAATGACTTCAAAATTTTGTTCTTCCTTGGTTGCTAAGATGCAAGCACAGGCTTCTTTTTTCATAATTTCACACATTTGGCTTAATTGAGGAGCGTGGAAGAAAATATCACCTAATATCAGTAAAAAAGGACTTGAAATATAAGGTTCCAACTGTCCTACTGCATGTGCCAATCCTAATCTCTTTTCCTGCTCCACATACCGAATATTTACTCCCCATTCACCACCATCGCCAATTGTTTGAATAATACGGTAACCTAAATGCCCAATAAGAATAATAATATCTGTAATTCCTATTTGTTTAAGCGCTTCAATTTGGTAAGCAATCAAAGGTTTATTTGCAATAGGTACAATTGGTTTTGGATTTTGTTGCCCGAAAGAACCTAACCTTGCTCCATGTCCTGCAGCTAATATAACTCCTTGATACATGAAAATGTCCTCTTTTTGTTTGAAAAATTAATATATATGTGAACCTAATGGTAAAACACGTATTAACTCTTCTAATGTTGTGATACCTTTCCTTGCTTTCTTTAAACCGTCTTCAGCCATTGTTTCCATTCCTAACGAAACTGCGAGTGTATGTAATTGTGACACAGTAGGATGCTTTAAAATCAACTCTTCAATTGCAGAGGTTACATACAATAGTTCACCGATACATGCTCTACCTCGATAACCTATATACTGGCATAAGGAACACCCTTTGCTTCTGTAAAAGGTTTCTTTGGTGTTTTTTAAGTCAAAAAAAGAATAAACAGATGGATGTGGATTATAAGTTTCAATGCAGTCAGGGCAATTAATACGAACTAATCGTTGTGCCAAACTTGCAATAACGGAAGATGCCACCAAATATGATTCAATGCCCATATCTATTAATCGTATAAAAACACCTGCAGATGTTCCACTATGAATGGTACTTATGACGAGATGTCCTGTTAAGCCTGCCTGAATGGCAATTCTTGCTGTTTCATAGTCTCGAATTTCACCAACCATAATAACTTCAGGGTCTTGTCTTAAAATAGAACGAAGTGCATTTGCAAATGTAAAGTCGACATGAGGATTAATTTGAATTTGAGAGATTTTATCCATCGAATACTCAACAGGGTCTTCAATAGTGACAATATTAGGTAAGTTTCGAGGAGCATTAATCATCTCCTGAATTAAGGCATATATCGTTGTTGTTTTGCCACTACTGCTTGGACCTGTGAGCAAAATAGTTCCTTGGTTTCTGCGAATAATTTCTTTTAATTTTTGTTCAACATTGGGTTGAAACCCAAGTACATCAAGATGAAATAACTCCTGGGTTTCTCCCAAAACGCGGATAACTACTTTTTCACCTTTTATTGTAGGTATTACAGAGACTCGCAGAGGATATTTACAAGAAGTTTTTGTTGGGTCTATCCTTCCATCTTGCGGTATATCTTTTCTGTAGATGACAAGGTCTGCTAATACCTTAATTCTTGCAACTAATTTTCCATGATATTCTTTTGGAATTAAGGCTACTTGGTGTAATATACCGTCAATGCGATAGCGTAAAGCAGTATGTTCTGTCCATGGTTCTAAATGAATATCACTCGAAATATGATAAGCCCCTTGTGTAATTATGAAGTCGATTAGATCCGCAATTGTAGTTTCGTCACTCTCTTCTAACACAGTAGAAATATATCCTTGAATATCTGATAAAGGAACAATTTGTTTAGGTAATTTTTTATCTTTTGATTTTGACATACAAATAACATCCTTTTTTGGTATAATATAACAAAGTTTATTATTTTAACGGTAATAAAGTTTGGGCTACTAATAAAGATGGATTATTATCCGACAATAGATGAACTTGTATATCTTTTTGCATTTGTATCACTTCTTTTGTTAGTGGGAAAATTTATTAAAATAATATTTGTGCAGAAGAGAGAGAGTCCAAAAATATCTATTATTGTTGTTCTATGGTTGACCCTTTTAATTGTGTATATGTTATTTTCAGGGTATATGTATTTAAGAGCAGAACCATCACATCGAATTACTATTCTCGGATGGTGTTTACTTTTTTGGATTATCCCATTGTTTTACTATTCCTTTTTATTTCTTAATGCTGTGTCCAGTCGCATAATGGAACAAATAAGTCCTGTTGGTGCTAAAATTGAAGACCCATCTCCATTTGCATCAGCAAGAAAATTAGCATTATTAGGTGATATTGATGGAGCCATAGAATTATATCGAAGTTATAAAACGCATCAAATAGAGGCTCTTTTTGAGGCTTTTCGGCTGTTAAAATCGAAAGGTAGATATGAAGATGCTTTTAATATCCTTCAAGAAATTATTGATAAGTATCCCGACAGGTCGGATGCTTGGGTTGAAGCCAAATATTATCAAGCAAAAATTAAGGCGAATATATATCAGCAGTTTTCAGAAGCAATTCAAATATATAAGCAAATACTGAAGAAAAGAACCAAAACGCCATTTCATTCTATTGCGGTTAATGAAATTGCTCGATTACAGGCAATACAAAAAACATCAGGAGTTGTTGAAGAGTCTGTGAAATCTGACATAGAAGAAACTCAGCCTGAAGAAAAATTAGAGCAAGTAGAAGAAACTCATTTGGGGAGAATGTCAAAAGATGGGAAGAAAAGATATTTACTTGCTATTGAAGATACTCTCTTTGGAACCTATGTTCCCCCAGACCCATTTTACAAGGGAAAAGATGATAATAAAGATAAATTAGACACTGTTGAAATAGACGAGAAAAAGAAAGTAAAACAAAAAGTTTCTAAACAGAAACATGCTAAAAGTAAAGCAGTGTCTAATAAAAATGAAGAAAAAAATAAAAAGACACCTTCCCAAAAAAATCTTAGTAAAAAATCAACAAAGAAAAAGAGTGAAAAACTTTAGTTAATGTATCCGTAATATACGCCCATCCAATAGGGGAGAAGGAAGAACGTTCCTTCATTTTCGTTTACCCCATCCCTTCCTGAACAACTATTCAGTGTAAATGGGTCATTATCATTACGGAGATGAGGTAATTCTTGAATAGGCAAAGCATACCCATCAATATGCCAACCTCGTACCCGTTCGGGGTGTCGGTCTGCGTCAAACACAACATCAAGCCTTTTCGTATTGTCCATACAATAAGAGATTAAATCTAAGGGGATTCCTTTTAAGGTTTCTAACGCATGCTCTAAAGCAATTTTATTTGGTTCCGTATAACTCATCAACACCATTGGAACTAACCCAGGGACATCTGAATATAAGTCCTTAAAACGATTTTCTTGAACATGTTTTGAAAACTCTTTTGCACATGCAAGATATAGGAAATTCCAGAAAGGCTGTTTCATCCTTCCAGCATGTTGCCATGCATGGTCTACTGCAATTCGCCATAGAAGTAATTTTTCTGGGTCATTTTCATATCTAAAAATTCCAAACCAGCTCATAAGACAAAGATTATTATCCCACGGGACAACATAATCTGGTGGGAAATACATCTTCGATTGCATTGCATTAATATGATAGAAATACTTGTTACATAACTCATTAAATTTTTCATTATAAATCTCATCCCCTGTAATATGATGTGCTACACGGAGAAAGGATAACATCATCATAGAATTTAATCCACGTTGTTCCCAGCCTTTGAGTGAATGTAGCATTTCAGGGTTGAAAAAAGCCCAGCGGGTAGGTTTCCCATCATGGTCTATAAGGCAATAATTGTTTTGAATAAGATGGTCAGTTATTGTTTTAACCACTTCACGAACAGGTTGTTTTTCTTCTTCATTTTCAGCTACAAGGTCGTAATAAATTCCATAAAAGAAGTAGTGTCCTGCTAATTCGTCAGAACTTGTATCACATTTCCACATATATTTCCCATCAGAGGATGTTACAAATCGGGGTACAATCTGTTTCCACAGGGGGTCGGTTATTTGCCTACGTGCATTATATTCTTTTCCCATTAGTTCATTTACAGGTTCACGCCAGTCTATGGGAATAAGGACTCGTGCAGGGAAACCTCTTCCTGTAATGTCAACAAGCCGTTTACATGCAAAGAAACTTCTTTTTGCAATTTCTTTTGATTGTAAGTCTTTTGTAACTGCATAACGAAAGGCATGAACCGCACCGTACATAGATGTATATAGCCCGTCATTATCAGATATTTCCGATTCCCATGTGTCAGTATTATAAGGCTCGAGAAGTCTACATTCGGCAATATAACCGTCACGATTATGACGTTTTTCAACCTGTTGAATAAAATAATCAGATTTCTCTTCTAAGGTCATGATTTTCCGTTCAATTAGAGAGAGTCCATCAGGTGTGGCAAACCACGCATTACCATTGGGTTCAATTGCAATAGAATTGACATGGTCATTTAAGAGCCAGCGATGGCTAAAACGGTAACTGAATTTGTTTTGTTCATACCTTATTGCACCTCGTTTAGTGGCAAACCAAACGATATCATCCTTTTCTCCAGCCACGGCAGAGATAAATTCATTCCATGGGAGTCCCTCTTTCCCTGTAAATAGGCTCCATGAATTGCCATTATATTTTCCAACACCTTCTTTGGCTCCAAACCATAAATTGCCCTGATTGTCATAAACTAACGCATGAACATCCCGAGGTGCCCAACGGCGATTCTCATCTTCAGGTAGTAACCATACCCATTCTGCTTTTGTATTGTCATATTGGTAGATACCTTCTTTTGTTCCTATTGCAAGTTCGTTGTTTTCCCCAATAGCAATAGAATAAATATCAACACCGGGTCCTTTAATTATCTTTTGCTCTGTTTGGGTTATTTCTAAAATATTTTTCCCACAATTTACATATAACTTTGAATTAAAACAGTATAGGTCTGTGATGTTATCATGAGCGGGTAAAGAAATATCACTCCATTTCTTATCATTAAAGTTATACTCATTTACCTGCTTTTCATCAGCGATGTATAATTTATTTTCAGCTGATGAGATATATAACGGCTTAAAAGGAATGTCTTTTAGTTCTTCCCATTTATTATTTTGATATATTTGTATCATGCCAGATTGAGTTAATATAACAATGCCTATGTTAGGCAAATAGAGGACATCCTTTACATTATTTTCTACCAATCCTTCTTTATCTCTGAAAAAGGTCCTTACTTCCTGAACGAAATTCTCATTTCTTTGAGAAATAGAAAAAGTATCGGTAGTGAGTATAGATAGTGAAATAAGAATAGCGATAAAAATAACGTTTTTCATGATATGGCTCCTTATATCTGTTTGTTACCAGTTTATATCCAACTGGTTTCTTTTTGTATCGTAGAACTGAATTGAAAACCCATGATTTCCTTTTTCCTTGACACACTCAATAAAAATATTGTTTTTCCATCGTTTAAGTGTCACCTTAGCTTCAAGAATTTGGACTTCGTTCGAATGGATTGGGTTTTCAATTATTTTAGAATTATTGAGCCATAATTTTATTCGGTTAGTAGTCTTAACCTGAACAATAACCTCCTTATTATCCTCATAATTAAATTCCGCAAAAGCGAACGCAATACCGTTATCTTGTTCGAGGTAAGAAGGATGTAATGGAATTGTAAGAGCTTGATGGAAGTTAAGGAAATGATTATTTTTCTTGTTTGTATACCATGGCTTCCATGTATTCACGCCATATTTGCCGTAAAAAGATTCTGACAAATTTGTATTTTTGAATGAAGGATAATAGGTATCTTCTTCACTTTTGGGTATGGGAAATTCTCCAATAACCAACCATTTACGGAAATATTTATCTCTTTCCGACCTAAACCACTCCACCGAAGATTGTGGAATAGGTAAAGGTTCTTCTGAAGGTATAGCCCTTCTCGAAAAATAAGTTGCCATATTTGTAAAGATATGAGTAGCCAATGGGTCAATGGAAATGTTTTCTAAAATATGCAGATGAGTGAATACAAGTTTTCCAATTCCGTAACGTTGGACCAGTATGTCATTAGCCCAGAAAGGTTCTATTTCATCTTGATGTGGGAAAACAACACAACCACATATATCCTCATCGCCTTTTTCTGCAATGACCTTAGATGAAATTATGTTATTAAAAGGTTTTTTCATAAGACATCGATTAGGTAGGTTTAAAAAGATAGGATGTGGTTTGACATAGTGAAAATGACTGCAATCGGGGTAGTTGTTTAAGTCTATTGTTGTAAATTCTGGACAGTCAGGGAAAATTTCCTTTAGCCTATTCCAATCATCAGGTGGAGAAAAGACAATCCCAATGGCTCCATACCGAACTTGTTCTAACATCATTAGAATCTCTTTATCGGGATAGCCAAAAATAGTATTAGAGATTGGAGGTAGAATATAAATATGAGGGATTTCTCCATTTTGGTCTATCCATTCAGAACAAATTTTTTCATAATAATTTGTAGGATCTATTATTTCAACTGGTATTTTAATAGGTGTAGGTGTAGGTGCTACATAATAGTCAAGTTTTACTTCCGAAACAACGTTATTATCTATTGATAGTTGAGCAACTAATAAATGATTCCCAATATTACTTGACCCTGAAATGTCCCCTTGCCATAAATCTGTGGTGTCTTTTTTAATTTTGATATTCTTTTTTTTCTTCTTCCATAACACTTGATTTGCTGGGCTTAGAATCTGAACAGTTAATCCAACTTGAATTTCGGACTCATCTGCATCAGAATTTATAAAAATTTTATTATCTAAGCGGGGTAATGATATAACAACTGGGGATTCTTCTCCCTGAGTAAGATTTTGTTTTTCCAATGATAAGGAAATACGAAGATTATTATTTAGTGAGGAAAATTTCTGTAGGAGCTCGGTTGAGTTCTTAAATGTGTCTAATAAGGATTCAGCTTCTAAAAATAATGGTCGATTTAAAGTAGAAATACAATGCCCTGCAATTTTCCTATGCTGATAACAAGTATCTATATACGTTTGAATATTTGACAAATAAATCTCTTTGATTTGTTCAAGCAAATTTTCAAAAGAATTTAAAGATAAGTTCAGGTCTCTTTCTTCAAACCCTTGTTTGATTTGTAGATAATATTTTTCGAGTATATTCCCTTTTGCATTTTTATCACATTCATTTTCTGAAATGACGTTATCAATACTCTTTACAGCAAAATGTAATATGTTATCATTACAAACATGCTCTAAAAATAATCGTGTCGCATTATTTGTGTATTGCTGAGGTTTAATGGAAATGTATTTCATTGGAGATAAATCAACTTTATAGGGTGGGCAAAAACAAAACGTATCATTATTTCCCGAATCTTTATGTTGGATGCTAATAAATCTACTACGGTCAATTTTTCTAAAGAAATGGATAAGTGATTTTGGCTCTGGTGTCTCTGATGCATCTTCTATTTGAAACCAAACCAGAGAAGGATGATTTATTTGATTTGTTACAATTTCATCTATTTCACGTTCTACTACTTTTTGCCATTTATGGTGGTTTTGAGAATATTTTAACGAGGGTGTTTCTGAAACTAAAATGCCAATCTCATCACAGAGAGTTAAGACCTTATTAGGTAGAGGTTTGCCATGGGTGAATAGAAAATTATATCCCAATTTCTTAACGATTAATAGATTCTCTCTGATTATTTTTTCTGACAATGAGTCTGTGTTTATATCTTTATAGTTCCAATCAAAGTCTAAGGCTTTTACAAAAAATGGCTTGAAGTTAAAAATGAAATAATTTTGACGAACACTAAAATCCCTCATTCCGAATTTAACCTTGGCTAAATCAGAGTTATTTTCATTTTGGTATTCTACAGTTATGTCATACAAAATCGGTGAATCTGGATCCCATAAGTCAAATTTTTTTAAGGGTATTACAATCTTTGGGAGATGATGTTTAATATCGACGCCTAATTCTGGAATTTTAACTGTGTAAGTACCTCCTTTTTGATTTGTATGGGCATTTATGATTAGCATTTTGCCCATAATATCTGACCTGACACAGACCTTTTGAATATAGAACAAATCTCTTTGCTCTAAATAGACATCCCCCCAAATCCCAGGATAATTCAACCATGAAGAATCATAGATGAATTTATGGTACGTTTCTTCAATTTTTGAAAAAGGAGACAATTTAATAGCAAGAAAATTCTTTCCTGGCTTTATATATTTTGTAATATGTATTTGAAAAGGTGAAAATGCTCCGCCTAAATGTTTACCAATATAATTGTTATTAAGCCACAGAGATGCTGAGAAGTTAACATTACTTAAATAAAGGAAAAGTAGTTTATTATCTGGTATTTCTTGAATTTCAAATTCTCTAAAGTACCATAAGGTTGTTGTTATAGGATTAAATTGAGGTGGGATAGGTTCTATTTGTGGAACTTGGATTTCTATACCGTGTCCCAAAGGTGGGGTATTAAACCATTCTTCTGCCTCACCCTGTTGATTAGGGTCAGGAACAACAGTCCAGATACCATCAAGATTAAATTTTTGTCGATTCGGAAACATCTATTATCCTCAATGATTCTCGAGAGGAATAAGAATTTTACTTTTATTTTTAGTCCCAGTTCAAATTATACTACTATCTCGAGTTAATTATATGAAGAAATGATGAACATGAAAGGAATTGTATGATTGTAGTTATGTTAACTATGATATCAATTATTAATAAAATTGCTACTGATAATTTTCAACTTCCTGAACCTGCAGATATATTTAAAAATTTTACACAAAAAAATTCAAATTACGATGTAATACTTCGCCCTGATAAAGATGAACCTGAGTGGTGGGCTGGTGCTCCATCAGTAGTTCGAGATTCCAATGGTATTTTTTGGCTTGCATGTAGAATGAGAACCGCCGAAGGACAAAGAGGTTTAAGGGGTTATGAGATTAGAATATTAAAAAGTGAAGATGGAATTCATTTCAAGACTGTTAAAAATATTTTGCGTGAACAGGTACCCGTTTCTGGTTTTGAGCGTCCAGCCATTGTGATTGATAAAAAGACAAGCAAATATAAATTATATGCATGTTCGCCTGATGAACATGGGGTATGGTCAATAATTAAGTTTGATGATGCAGATACCCCCGAGGAGTTTAAGCCTGATACAGCAAAAAAGGTAATTCAGCCTCCTGAAAAGAGATTTGAACGAGATATTCAACCTCGAGGATATAAAGACCCTTTTATTTTTATCCATGATAATTTATATCACTGTTATGTAATAGGGTATATCCGAGAAAATGAATGGATATTCCACTTTACAAGTGAGGATGGTGAAACATGGAAACCAATAGGAAATAGTATCGAGCCGATAATGAACTTGAATGGATGGCATAACTTTTTTGTGCGTCCCTCATCTATTTTACCTTTAGGAGTTGGATTCGTGTTTGTTTATGAAGGTTCAAATATGAATTGGTATGACCCTGTTTACAATATAGCAACAGGTTTAGGTTTTACTTTTGACCTTCATAATATAATAGATTTAACGCCAAACTCTCCGTTTTTGGTAAGTTTAACACCTGGGGATAAATTTGCTACATTTAGGTATTCTCATTGGTTATGGGTTAATGATGAGGTGTGGATTTATGCAGAAGTTGTTTGCCCAAATCGTACCCATGAGATAAGGCTATACAGAGTAAAGAGGTAAACATTAGAACGCAAGTTTAAAATATTATCCTGTTTATTTTAAAATATTCTTCCATTATTGTGATGATTACCCACCTACATGAAAGGAATGCGAAAGTGGAAAAAATTGTAAATCTTTGTAAAAGAAGAGGTTTAATTTTTCAGTCCAGTGAGATTTATGGAGGTATCAATGGATTTTGGGATTATGGTCCATTAGGGGTTGAACTGAAAAAGAACTTAAAAGATGATTGGTGGTATGTGTTTGTTCAAACAAGAGAAGACATGCTTGGCTTGGATGCCAGTATTATAATGCACCCAGATACTTGGGTAGCCAGTGGTCATGTTGCTGAGTTTCATGACATGTTGGTTGATTGTAAATCATGCAAGAAACGATTCCGTGCTGACCATATTGAAGGTGACCGTTGTCCAGAATGTGGTGGAGAATTAACAGAACCACGTGCATTTAACAGTATGTTAAGAACACGGATTGGGGTGAGTGATGATACCGCTGTGGATACTTATCTTCGACCTGAGACCTGCCAATCTATTTTTGTGGATTTTAAGCAAATATATAGTACCAGCCGTGTTAAAGTCCCATTTGGTATTGCACAAATAGGTAAAAGCTTTAGAAATGAAGTAAATCCACGAAACTTTATTTTTAGGAGCCGTGAATTTGAACAGATGGAAATTGAATTTTTCTGCAGGGAAGAGGACGAAGAAAAGTGGTTTGAACATTGGCAGGAATGGATTTGGCAATGGTATTTGGATATTGGTATTCGAGAGAATAAACTCCGCTGGTATGAACATCCAAAGGAGTCTTTAGCACATTACTCTAAGAGAACAGTTGATATCGAATATGAATTCCCATTTGGATGGGGTGAACTCCAAGGGTTAGCTAATCGTGGCAAATTTGATTTAACACAGCACTCAAACTATTCAAAAAAAGACCTTTCATATTTCGACCCTGAAAAAAATGAGAGATATATTCCCACAGTGATAGAGCCATCAGCTGGTGTGGATAGAACTATATTGGCAGTGTTGTGTGATGCTTACGATGAAGAAATGGTAGAAGGAGAATTACGTATAGTACTTCGACTCCATCCACGTCTGGCTCCTATTAAGGCAGGTATTTTTCCATTAGTTAAAAAACATGGACTGGCTGAAATTGCTACAGACCTTGAGAAAAAATTGCGTAAAAAGTTTATAACATTTTATGATGATTCTGGTGCCATCGGACGAAGATACCGCCGAATGGATGAAGTCGGAACCCCATTCTGTATTACGGTTGATTTTCAGACTAAAGAAGATGGAACCGTAACTATTCGTGAACGTGATGCAATGACACAAGTTCGACTACCTATGGAAGATGTTGCAGGTTTTATAGAAAAACACATTACTCATGAACGCACATAGTTTTTCCCATGGAATTATTTGATACATGTGCTGATAACTATGACCAATTTCGCACAGGAAGTGCTCCTTATCTTTTTACAGTTATATCTCTCTTAAAACGATTTAAAATCAATTCTTTACTCGATTTAGGTTGTGGAACAGGAAACCTTTATTATCAACTCTCTCCGCATTGGAAAGGCAAATATATTGGACTTGATATTTCATTAAAAATGCTGAGAAAGGCACAAGAAAAACGACTTCCTGCAAATTGGGTTCATGCTGATGTACATGATATTCCATGTTCTGACAATTCCTTTGATGCAATTTCAGGAATTTATGTTTTACACCTGTTAGATAGCCTTCCCAAAATGGTATCAGAATGCCGAAGGGTATTAAAACATGGTTGGGTACTTTTCGTTTCTGCTCCTCATCTTTTTATCAAAAATCACCCTTTAAATCAGTTTTTCCCCAGTTTTTCCGAAATAGATATTCAACGTTTTCCGAAAGAGGAGAATATTGTAAACATGCTTATGGAGGCAGGTTTTTATAATATTCATCAAGAATATTATATATCAGTTAGAGATTGGTTATCAGAAGAATATCTGCAAAAAATTAGTTCGAAATTTATTTCAACATTACGACTCATTCCACAAAATGAATTTGAAGAGGGACTTATTAAAATGAAAGAGGAAGTATTAAAAAATAAGTCACCAAAACGTATTCCTTGGGAAAGTGTTTTAATTGTAGGATTTTGTGATTAATAAAAACTTATCTGTTGGTATTTTGGGGTAATAATTCAATTTCAAAAAGGGTATCCCAATATTTACCCGTTATTAAAAGATGGTAGTTGTCATTACGAAATGCTATACCATTTAATACATCTGCGTGAGTGGGGTTTAATAATTGATTTTTTAATCCATATAAATTTATTTTTCCAACCACATTTCCTGTGTCTGGTTGTATAACTACTATAAAATCTTTATACCATACATTAGCACAAATATAGCCCTCAATAAACTCGAGTTCATTTAATTGAGTAATTGGATTCCCTCCTTCCTGAACAAATATCGTTTTTACAACTTTAAACGTTTCAGGCTCCCGAAAAGAAAGATATGCTGACCCATCTGACATTATTAAATATTTACCATCATAGGTAAGTCCCCATCCTTCTCCCTCATAAAAGAACCCCTTTTGGAACTCAAGAGTGTCTCGAGAGTAGACAAAACAAATACCTTCTTCCCATGTTATTTGATATAGCAAATTTCCAACAAGTGCTATTCCCTCCCCAAAAATTTTACTAAATGTTTGACCATTATATTCCTGAGGTAAACTCCTTGATAGTAAGGGAACCCCTGTTTCTAATTCTACAATGCGAATAGAAGATTCTCCATATAATCCTGTGCTTTCGTAAAGTACACCATTATCCCAAATTAAACCTTGAGTAAAAGCAGAACTGTCATGTGGGTATTTAGATACAATACGATATGTTAATGTAAAAGGATACTGGGAAGGCCAAAAGGCTGATGTGATTTCATCTTCACCTTCTCCTTCAGGTGGGTGATTGGTTACTCCTTCGGGTTCTGTGTGTATTTGCCCCTCAGGAGTTAAAGTATTTACACTTTCCCCCTCTATTGGTTTTTTGTTTTCACAACAGGGAAGAAACAAAAAGCAATGTATCAGTATAATAATAATGTAACGTTTCATAGATGCTCATAAGTTATTTAGTGATTATTTAAAATGTTTTTTAGAAAAGTATAACAAAAGAAATAGAAAACAAAAAATGATTATCCCTCAAAGAATACAAATACAAACACAAACAGGGTGCAATGGCCGTTGTGTATTTTGTCCCAATGAACAATTTATAAAAGCACATCTTCCCACAGGAAGAATGCCAAAGGAACTATTTTGTTCCATCATTGATCAATTGGCAACTCTAAACCCACATCGGATTATGCCCTATTTACAAAACGAACCATTGCTGGATGAACGGTTGCCAGAATTAGTTGAATATATTCATAAAAAGATGCCCAAAGTAACAACATTAGTTGTAAGTAATGGAACACGATTGAATAATGAAATGGGAGAAAAATTAATAGAAAGTGGGTTAAAACGACTGAAAGTAAGTTTACAATCTTTAAATGATGAAGTTAATCAACAACTTATGGGTTATCCTGCAAAACCTGTCATTGAAAATATTATAATTTTTTCAAATTTATTAAAAAAGAAACAATCCGATATGGATTTTAGGGTCTCTACAATAGTTACCTCTAAGAATGAAAAAGAGATTGATGAAATGAAGAAACTCTGGGGAAAGTATGGTATCCGTCTTGTTTTATCATCGCTTGAGAATAGGGGTGGAAATATTTCTAATGTCTTAGAGTTATCTAATACCCCCGAGATGCGTTTAAGAAGAGGATGTATTCGTCCAACTCGTGATATGTGTATTCTGTTTAATGGTAAAGTTGTTTTGTGCTGTGTGGATTGGCTTAGAACGGTAATTTTGGGTGACCTTAACGAAAAATCGATAACAGAGATATGGAATTCTCCTCGTCTTCAAATGATTCGTGAAGGGTTAAATATGGAGGATTGTTGTCATTTGCCCGAAATATGTCGAAATTGTTCTGAAGCCGTAGAAAACTATAGAAAAACCCCTTCATGGTTAAAACAAATTAAAAATTCCTTTAAACAGGTATTCCAAAATCTGACAAAATAGGTCTGATTTGTTTTTTTACTTTTATTTCTCAGGATATTTAACTTCGTAAGTTTTATTATCAAAATCAACGATTATCGTTGTGCCATCGGAGTAGGTTGTTTTCTGTTTTCGGTATGTATCATCTAAAAATTCATGATTTACTAACTCGAGGAATTGACAATGCTTTGCTATAGAACAGAGTTCTTTAATACGACTAATCTCTTTTTCATCAGCACTAATGTTCAAATAAGGCATTCCTGCATTAAGAATACAGTGCAGGTATCCTGCATCTCCTTTAGGTATACCCCAACCTCCATCTTCCGTTATACTCCATGGCATAATCAAGGAATCATGATAAACCAAATTAAATAAAGGTATGGGAATGCCTATACTTTCACCATTATCCAGAGAAGGTCTTAGCCAATAAGGACCATGATGGACCAAATCAATAACCGAAACAAAATAATCTGTGGGTTCTTCAGAACTTATGATATAACCTTTAGATTTTAGGAAGCGAAATGCCTCTTTACGATATTCTCCACATTCGGAACGAGTAACAGGGGCAAACGATTCATAACTTTCCTCCAGAGGAACTACTGAAAAAACATCTAAATAAACACCCTGAATTTCAACCCCATTACTAATTAGCCAGTTATGATTTCGTTGGACATAGGAAGGCACAAATCGGGGGCTAAGAAACATTTGGGGACCTCCACACCATATACTATGTTGCTCCCTTACTTTTGCTTGATTTAATACAGCCAATTTTGGATTGAATGAGACGGCATTAAGATAAAGGTCCCTATATTGGTCATGAAGAGCAAAGATATATCCCAACTCTTTGCATGTTTTTGATAATTGTTTTAATCCTTCTAATCCTCCTGCTTCATACCCAGGGGGAATAATATCTGGATGACCGCTATCATATCCCAGGAATCCCCATCCATCTAAATGAACATAAGCACTGTCCATACCTTTGTTTTTTAACTCTCGCAATTGTTCAGCAATTTTGCTGTAAAGGACAAGTGAATGATTATTCTCAGGAATCTCCTTATTAAAATAGTGACTACTTTCTTCAAAATGATATAGAGCACCAACATGAATGACTGGAACACCAATTATCTTTTCCAAAAGTGGGCATCGGGCTATTTTTTCCTTAATCGTCACAAAATTTTTATTTTCTTTTACCCAATTTCGATATCCTTTTGCCAGTGTTGTATGATTTGCTTGTGGAAAAAAATAATATTCAATACTTCGTAGATAGCCCAATTCCCCCAAACTGGAATACCATACAGGTTGAACCCTTGTTGGCCCTCCTTCTGGATGTTGATATTCAATCCCGGCGTCATCTGAAGTTGCAAAAATTGCCAATAATCCGCTGTTTCCTTTAATGTGTCCCCACCATGGCATATACATCATTCGTGAATTTGCAGGTTCCTTCCCATAAAACTTCCCCGCATAGTTGGCTGGTAATAACATCCCTTGCATTACACACAAAACGCTTTTTTCATCAGGAGATGGGTTAAGTTGGACAGGTTTTGGAAATTGTATTTCTCTCAATTGTCTCACAATACTCGAACTCACAATATCAATAGTTAGTTTATTATCAGCAAGATAAAAAGTTATAAAGATTGTAAAATTGGGTGCAGATGGAAAATCTTTGAATTGAAGTGTGAAACCTTTTGCATATCCCATTGTTATTTCTTCACATGTGATTTCCTTTGCAGAGACTAATGATAACGTTGTCAGGGCTAATATTATGTCTCTATCATCAGAGGGATAGAACTCCCATTTTTGACCTTGATAGTCAACTATTAATTGTAAATCTTTTTTAGATAGTTGAACCCTCGTCTTTGAATTTTCCAAAATCCAGAAATCAGTATTTTCAGAGAATGTCTCTGAAGAAAGTGATGGTTTTTCAACTGCGTTTTTTAGTAGCCATTCCCGAACTTCTGTAAATTCTTTGTATATGCCTTCGAAATCCGCTTCGGTGGAAATATTGGATATTTTACTTTTGAGAGTTTCTATCTTTGCAGTTTTTTCCTGTGTTAATGTATTGTCCACAGGGATGTTATTGAGTGAATTCAAAAAATACAGATATTTCTCTTTTCTGCTTTCAATATTTTGTGCATTTACAGTAAAGACTGTGGCAAAAACTAAAAATACATAAAAAAGAAAATAGATTTTTTTCATGGTGAGTCCTTTTGTTTTTTTAGATTTGACTTTTTATAGTACGAAAATGTTTTAATAGCATCTTTATAACCATTTGGAATAAGGAAATCTATATGTATTTACATGACGCTCATGTTTCAAATGTTGTTACTTCCTTTGCTACTTTATGGTCAGGTATAATTGTAACTCTTTTTTGGTTATTTGATGGCAAACAACCATTACGCTGGTTGTTTTTCTATTTTACAATCATTATAACTGCTATTCCAACTATTATTCATCACATGTATCCTACACAGCAATTGTGGACTTCTGTAGATATTATTACTAATATCCTTTTAGTTTGGGCGTTGGAATTAGCTTTGGCAGGAGATTTTTTTAAGAATATGCATTATAAAAGATTTGTTTTAATTCTGAGTGTGATAAATTTCTTTGTCGTTTTTAAATTAGGATATGAAATATTTGCTCCACCTGAACGTGTATTTCTTAAATTAGGTGAAAAAAGTGGTTTTACTTTTGGAGAAGTTGCATTAATATTAAACGCAATTTTATCTGTTTCTATTATGACCTATTATTCAAAAACATTCACACAAAAACAAAAATATGTCCTAAAAATTTTGGTGGTTATCTTTTTATTGGGATTAATACTTGCCACAGGAAGTGATGACTTCATTAAACCTACATTTATAGGTTGGCATTCTTTATGGCATATAACAGGTGCTTTTGGATTTATTGTTTTCTGGTATTTTAATCATTTAAGATTTTCAATTGAAGGAGATATAAAAAAATGGTAGTTCATAGTGTTTATTTCTGGTTAAAAGAAGATATATGTGAGGCTAAAAAACAAGCATTTTACGAGGGATTATTAGAACTATCAAAAATACCAAGTGTAGTCAAACTCTATGTTGGAACGCCTGCCCAGACTGCAAAACGTCCTGTAATTGATGATAGTTATACCTTTGGACTTGTGGTTATTTTTAGTAATATAGAAGGACATGATGCCTACCAGAACCATGAAATACATAGAAACTTTTTGTCTGAATTCAGTTCTTTTTGGAATAAGGTGCTAATTTACGATTTTGAGTGTTAGTTAAACAGATTAATGTTTTTGCTCAATGGCTTTTCTCGCTATTCTATCTACAAGAGAAGGGCAGAACATTTTTAACCATCTACCTATTTTCCCTCTATTTGATGTAATTAATAGTCGCTGTTTTTTTAAGATGGCTTTCAAAATTAATTCTGCACATTCTTCTGCTGTCATAATTTTTGATTCTACCATTGGCGTTTGCCCAAGAGATGAACCATCTCCTTTCAATGCCCTTTTATGAATTTCCGATTTTACAAAGTCCGGTGCAACAATGGTAACATGAACACCCTTAGGTTCTACTTCAACACGTAGTGAATCAAAAAAGCCAACCATTGCGTGTTTGCTTGCAGAATAAATCGTTCTGCAGGGAACACCTGTTAAGCCTGCAACACTGGAAATAGCTACAATATGTCCCCCCGTTTTGTATAAATAGGGGAGAGCATAGTATGTGCAATATACAGAACCATAAAAATTTGTTTCCATAATTTCCTTTAGTATCATTAAATCCTGAATCTCATCAAATTGACACCACATTGTTCTACCCGCATTATTTACAAGAATATCTAATTTGCCAAAATGGGCTATGGTTTTAGAGATTAGATTCGAACAATCATCCTTTTTGGAAACATCTGCTTTAATAATTTTTACTGAATTATTATCATTTTTAACTTCCTCTGCCAATTCATTTAGTCGTAACTCATTTCTGGCTGATATGACTATTTTTGCACCTTCTCTTGAAAATACCTTTGCCAAAGCACGGCCTATCCCTTCCGAAGCACCTGTAATAAGCACTACTTTATCTTTAAACTTTAAATCCATAATTTCCCTTCTCCTTTATAATGTGCTATTATTATATAGATATTATTTATATTAGAGTAATTCAAGTTTTTTAGTAATCGCAAAATCACATGAATGAAATAAAGTTTTGGGATATATAATCTAATTAAAATGAATGAAAGGAACTGTTATGAAAAAAATTATAGTTTTGTGGATTTGTTTGTTATTAATAACTTTTACAAATGTTTTTTCAAGTAGTTCTAATATGAAATCTATGTCCGACCTACCAAATCCAGTTCCTCGAATTGCTATTGTTGGTGATAGTTGGGGAATGTTTATGTGGTGGTTCCGTTCTTTTCAGAAAGCCCTTGTCGAATTAGGTTATGAAGAATACTGTGAAGTTGCTAATGAATCTGTTGTCGGAGGAGGAAAAACATTCCAATTTGTTAATGTCGAACAATTTCCTGCGGCAGAACAGATTAGGAATGCGGTTGTGCAAATGCTAACTGATTATCCAACAATAGATATTGTTGTCATCTCCTTAGGTGGTAATGATGCCCTTTATGGAACCGAATTTGTATTACCAGATGACCCGTATAGAGAATTGAGATTTCAATGTCCAGGGCATCCAGATAATAAGAATGAAATTCTTGCAAATAAGATAGTCAATCAAGATATGGATAATCTGATTGACCTTATTTTATCTGTTCGCCCTGACATTCGTGTTTTACTGACTTCTTACGATTTCGGTGGCGATACAAAACGAAGTGAATGCGATTTGTTAACCCAGCAGTTAGGAATTATGGTTCTGGATATTTATAAGCAAAGGTTAGCAGACCGTAAAGGGGACCGCGTCCACTTTATTAGTAACTATGGGCTTATGCAATTTATGTATGGTGTTTTTGAATATGAGGTTGATTCCGATAATGACCCAATTTGGGGAACAGAACAGTTGGTTTATCCTGCAGGTTATGTAAAGCCTGGTTTCTCCCCAGATGATTATCCTCCTCTGAGACTTCCCGACCCGTATGATGTTTGGACTTTCCCTTGGACAGATGAGAACAGCAATGAATTAAATGTGCCAGGTTTCCCTGAATATTTTAACCCACTTCATTCCTTGTTAGATAGAAATATGCACTTAACCGAAGAGGGATATTATTTCATGGCACGGAGAATGGTTGACCGTGTTATAAAATACTGGCTTGATTATCCCAAAGTTTTTGGAATTCACCCCGTACATAATGAAAAAGGAGAGACATATCAGTTTGAAGTTATATTCTCGAAAGAGGTGACAGGTGTTGACCCAACAGATTTTGAAATAGCAACCGCAGAAATAGAAGTAGGTGGAAAAAGTTTAGATATTAGTCAGGCTCAAATTATCTCTATAGTTCCTGATTCAGGTTATAGTAAAACTTATACAGTTACTGTTGACTTGAACCCTAACTTAAACCCGAAAAAAGGCACCCTGACAGAGGTTGTCCATATTCATGTTTTAGATGATGATAGCATTGTAGATTCTGAAGGAACACCTCTCGGAGGACCCAATACTCCGACATGGACGGACAACGGGAAATTTACGTATTACGGTCCTTTTGCCTTTGCGGATTTAATGAAGCCTGAAGAAGATAATTTTGAGCAGGTTCAAAAATATTTATCTGTCTTAACCAAACCCTATCTTCCTTTTATCAATTTTGCTGTTTCTTTTGATGAAGACAAATTGGATATAAATGGGAATTTATTCCCATTAGTCCAGCAATTGTTAAATGATGAAGATGTTGACCCAGAATCATTATATATCAAAGGAAATGGCATGCTCGATAGTTATGAATTTGCTCTATTAGAACGCTGTATAAAAGATGATAGTATTGATTTAAGTGCTAACGGTGGTATATCTCATACATTAGTTGCAAATGCATGGACGCAGAATCTTGCTCGTATTCGTAATGATTTAGGTGGAGCAATTACTCCCGAGCATGACAATATGGTTTTGAGAGTGTTTGCAGGGTTAGATTCTCTTTTCTGTGCTTATTTAACTTTCGGTGAGATGAATACAGTGGGTACTATTTCTGCCGCTTCCGTAGCACTTACATCAGAAAGTGTTTCTCAGTTTTTACCCGGTTTGACATTCACACCTATAGATTCAAAAAATTATCAGTTGTTGACGAATTACTTAGGAGCAAAAGATATTAATGGGAATGGCATATTATCTCCATCTGAGTTTGCCGATGCCGATAAAGATGGATTTACCAATGCTCAGGAATATCTTTACTTTGAATGTGATGGCAAGCAAGCCTTTGTAAATTCGGCTCTTGACCCGAACATAAAACCTCCACAATTCCCACCTCCAAGAAATTTTACAGTAAACGAAGGAACAAATCTCCGTTTATATGTTCCAGAACTACTTCATGTATATTTGACAACCTATGAGTGGTATAAGGACGGTGTTTTGCTAACAGCTAACGAACGCATCAAAGGAACGTCAAAACGAACCGTGAATATTGAAGGATTGACCTTAGAAGATTCGGGAACTTATATGTGTTATTACTGTGAAAACGACCCCAATAATTATGTGGTTAAATCGTATGGACCTATAACAGTAAATGTTCAGCCCGAAGTTCAAGAAGGCGAAGGCTCGGGAACAGAAGGCGAAGGTTCGGTAACAGAGGGAGAAGGTCTCATAGAAGGAGAAGGGGTAATTGAAGGGAGTTTAGAGGGGGTAGAAGAAGGAATAGTGGAAGGGATAGAAGAGGGAGAAGGTGAAGGACAGGAAGTTCAGCAACCTCATTCTTTGGATACGGATGGAGACTTTAAAGTTGAGTTGACTGAATTACTGCGAGTTATACAATTTTATAATTATAGAGAGTATAGTTGTGCTCCGTCATGGCTTACAACAGAAGATGGCTATGTCCCTGGAAATAGAGGAGATCGTTCCTGTCAGCCTCATGCATCAGATTACAATCCACAGGATTGGAGTATTTCTTTTGAAGAAATCTTGCGTGCTATTCAGCTCTTTAACTCGCCATCTTATTATTGGTGTCCTGGTCAGGGCGAAGATAATTTCTGTGTAAAAAATTAGATCTCAATTTACGAAATAGTAATTTTATAAAAACTGCTTTGCTAATTTGTTGAGTTCCTCTACACCGCGTTTGATAGTTTCGTCTGGAGCGGCAAAAGAAATACGGAAGTGAGTTTTTTTGTCAGAGAAAACGCTACCAGGAATAATTAGAATATTATTCTCAATTGCTTTTTTCACAAATTCATCTCCATCACCACCTGGAGCCTTTGGAAATATATAAAAGGCACCCTTAGGTTTTACTACTTCAAAAGTATCTTTTAATCCTTCATAAATCAAATCTCTCTTCTTACGGTATGCTTCTATTTTTTGTGTCATATCAGACTTTAACGCTTGAACGGCTGATTTTTGGGCAAATGAAGGGGCACAAACGAAGGTGTATTGTTGCAGGGTGTTCATCTGTTGAATAATATCTTCGGGTCCTGCAGCGTATCCTACACGCCAGCCTGTCATACCCGCATTTTTAGAAAAACCATTAAGTAGTATAACCTGGTCATACATACCTGCAATTGTAGAAGGTTGTTCATCGTATAGTAATGATTCATATATTTCGTCTGTTATTACTAATAATTTGTGTTTTTTTGCTAATTCTGCAATCTTTGCTAAATCCTCTTTTGGAATTGTTATCCCTGTAGGATTGGATGGACTATTTAAAATCAAAATTTTTGTCTTACTTGTTATAGAAGGTTCTATTTTTTCGGCTGTTAAGTGAAAATCGGGATAAGTATCTACAGATACAGGTTTTCCCCCCAACAGATTAACTAAGTGTTTATACATAACAAAGTAAGGATCAGCAAAAACGACTTCATCTCCAGGATTTACTGTGGCTAACAAAGCAAGGAAAAGCCCACCCGATACCCCACATGTTATCATTACATTTGATATTTTTACCCCAAATTTATTTTGATAATACTCCTGTACTGCTTCTCGTAATTCCTCAATACCCCATGTCTGTGTATATGAATTAAAACCACTTTTAATCGCATTTATAGCGACTTCTTTACAGACTTCATCTACATCATAATCAGGTTGTCCGATACTTAAATTAATTGGATTTTTCATCTTTCCCGCTAATGCAAATACTTTACGAATTCCACTGGCATCAATACGGCTCATTCGTTCTGCGATATAACTCATACATATACTCCTTTGATTTACTTTTGTATTTTGTTTATAAGTTCATTTATTTCCTGTATCTCCTCAGACGTAGGATTACTTTCTTTTGCTTTTTCAAGCCATAATTTTGCCTGTTCTTGATAGCCATTTTCAATTGCTATATTACATAAAAACATATATCTTTTACTTATTGAATAGGAAATTTTATCTGCATAATTTTGTGCAGAAGAAAAGTTACTATTGATAACACATTCCCGAACCAATTTTTCCCAAAGTTGGTTATCGTCACCTAAGAAATTTCCCCATCTTTCAATAAATTCTGTGGACTTATCTAATTTCCCATATATTTTTCCAAGTTTTATTAGAAAATCCTTGTTATTTTGTTCCTTTTGAAATCCAGCAGATAACCACGCCTTAGCCAATGAAAGTAATCCTTTTTGTTCATAATAATCTGCTATCATTAAGTAAGGCGGGGTAAATGAATCTCCACTTTTTGACAAAGGAACAGGAATATTATTAAATAGTATTTTTAGTTTCTCATATTGTTTTAACAAATCCTCTTTAGTTTTATCGTCTAACATATCAGAATCCTGTTGTAATACTTCCCATGCCTGTTCATAGTTGGATAGTCCCTTTGCAATCTTTAGGAAATTTAATTTTTCCTTTTGATTTAAATTTTTCTCAATTAAATATAAATGCATATATGAGTTATAAATGTGTATTAGGTCGTCTGGATTATTATTACCTGCCTTTATCTCGCTCTCAATTATTTTTATTTGTTGTCTTATGTTTTCTTTTTCAAAAGGATTCAAACTAATAGCCCTTTTTATATATTGTCTGGCATCGTCATAACGGTTGTTTTCCAAACATAGCAATGAAATTCCTCTTAACGCCTCTGTATTGTCAGGTTGTAATTCTAATAGTGCATTCCATGCTTGCCCTGCTTTATCAATGTACATATCTTTTTTAGGTATTTCTTTACGGGCTTTTTTAGTCAAGATTCGTGCTAAATATTTCCAAGTTTCTGGATTTGAAGGGTAATTTCCTGCACAAGCCAACCATAATCTTTCTGGGTCACGAAGCTCGTAAGTTAATTGAAAGCTGAATAACGTAAGGGCAAACAAAATAATGATGAGAAAAATAGTGGTAAAATAGCTAATAATTTTCTTTTCTTCAAAAATATTTTGGAAAACAAAAAAACAAAGAATAACCGAACTTAAAATTAAAAAATAACTACTATTACACATGCTTAAATCAACTCTTTGGAAAACAGGGTAAATAATGACACTCAAAACCAATACTAAACATGAAAGAAAAGGCATGGTCTTGGAATTCCGATAAAAATAAAATCCTAATATGAACAAGAAGCAAAGTATCATTACAGTAATGGGTATACTTAGAAAAGACTCTATTCCAAAATACTGTAATGGGAAAAAAGAAGTTGGGAAGAGAGTTAATATAAAAAATCCACTAATAGTATTAAAATAGTTGAATGGAAGAGTCGCTTCAAATAAATCTCTATGATAGTTATAGTTATATAAGGCAAAGAATATAAATGTAGAAAACAAAACACCGAACAGTATTACACCCGAATAAACGATAGTATGTTGAATAGACTCATTTTTTGATTTGTATAAGTATGAATAATATAGGACAGGAATAATCATTACAATGCCAATAAAATGACTGAATACTGACAAAATAATTAAGATAATTGAATAAAACATGACAGATAAATAAGCTGAGGTATCCTCATCCCTTGTATATAAAAGAGCAAATAAAATTAATGCAAAGAATGAAGAAAGTAAGCCCCCACGATTAATAAGGAACGAAGTCGAATATATATTTAGCGGATGAACAAGGAATAAGCATGAAAGTAATAAAGCCAAAATTAAAGAAGTTATAGTTCTACTTTTACGGGCTAAAAGATTAAAAAGGAGAAGGGTGTTTAATGTATGTAATAACCAATTGATAATGTAATGAAAGGAGGTTATGGAAGAAATTTTTTGGAAAAGAATAAAAGTAATATATGTAAAAGGAATGTGTGGTTGGGTTTTGTAAAAATCAATATTTTCGTCAATATGTTTTGGAATTTCTCTAAATATATCTTCATCTTTACCAATAAAATCCTTTTGCCACGTTCCAGAAAATAATAAAAGGCTAATAAAAAATAACAAACAACACCCTATTAATAAGATTATATTAGACAGGGGTGTTATTTTAGTGTTATTTCGTGGTTGTTGTTGATTCATTTTTCTAAATTTAGTATATCTATTTTTTTGAGAAGTAAGGGATTATGTTCCCAATGATAATAAATACCCAATATGAAAAACAATCAATGAAACTAAAAAAGCAATAGAGGTTGAGAAAAATAAAGAAAAAATAGGCCAGCGAATACTCCTTGTTTCTCTTCCAATAGTAACTAATGTTGCTATACAAGGGGAATAGAGCATTACAAATACCATCATAGTAAACGCACGTAGCGGATACCAATCATTACTGGTAGATATAATTGTAGAAAGTGATTCTGGTTCATCGTCATTTTCTTCGTTGTCTATGCTATAAACTGTTGCCAAACTACCGACAATGACTTCTTTAGCTGCCATTCCACCAATAAGAGCGATATTTACTTTCCAGTCGAATCCTATATGTTTTGTTAGGGGTTCTATAGTTTTACCTAAAACACCCGCAATACTATGTTCAATTTTATTTCCCGTTTGTGTTGCGACCCGTTGATGTGGAAGAGGCATATAAAACAATGCCCACATAATAATATTTACTGCTAAAATTAAAGTTCCTGCTTTTCGAATATACATCCATGTACGTCCCCATGTATGTCTAAAAACGCTTCTGAACACTGGGATATGATATGGAGGCAATTCCAGAACAAATGGAGTTTGTTCTCCATGTATGATAAAGCGACTAAGCACAAAGGCACTGATAAGAGCCACAACCCAAGAAAGTAACCATAAAATTAGCATAACGAGGGTGCGATATTGCTGGAAAAAAGCACCTATCAGCAAAGCATAAACAGGCAATTTCGCACCGCAACTCATGAAAGGAACAACAAGCATAGTTACAATTTTATCTTTCCGTTCATGGAGCGTTCTGGTTGCAAGAATTCCAGGTACAGCACAACCACCAGCCCCAAGTCCACCAGAAATTATTAAGGCTAATATAGACCTACCTTGTAATCCAAAAGTGCGCATAAGGCGGTCTAATATAAAAGCTATCCGTGCAACATACCCAGTGTCCTCTAAACTGGATATTAAGAAAAATAGTACAAAAATAAGCGGGATAAAACTTAATACTGCTCCTACACCACCAATAATGCCATCTGTTATCAAAGAATGGATGGCTGGATATTTAGGTTCAAGAAATGTAAACTGCACGGAAATAATTTTAAATATTTCTTCAAATAATTCAATAGGACTAACCCATCCTGTTGGTAAAGGCAACCATTTCCACTCCTGAGTTGTTTTGAAAACAATAAAAAATAAAGAACCAACCACCCCTAATAAAAGAAAAGGTCCTACAATACGATTACACACAATATTGTCTATCTGGTCTGTTATGTTCTGCTTTGCTTCTCCAGTGTAACTTACACATTCCCTAATTGCACCCGAAGCAAAACCATATCTCCTTTGAGAAATAACTACTGAGGAGTCTTCGTTTTCATGTTGTTCTATTTCCTTAATCCCTTTTTCTACTTCCTTATGTATTTCTTTTAATTCACTCTCAGAAATAAAAGTGTCCAAGTAATGAGTGACTTCAAAGTCCTTTTCCAATAACTTTATAGCGAACCAACGTGATTTCGTTTTTTCTTCGTTAGGAAGGAATTCGGAGATAATTTCGGATAAAGATTCAACAACAGAGTCGACTTCATGTCCGTAAATCACTGGTTTAGGTAAAATGGATGTATTGTTAGTTATAAAAGAATAAATAATCTGCTTTAGTTCAGCAATTCCTTCCCCTTGGTTTGCTACGGTTGGAATTACAGGGATATTCAGAATGCGAGACAATTGCTTATGGTCAATAAGGATACCCCGTTTTCGTGCTATATCACTCATATTTAAGGCTATAATGAAAGGCTTTCCCAATTCTATTATTTGAGTCGTTAAATAAAGATTCCGTTCCAGATTTAATGAATCAACAACATTGATAATTAAATCTATATCTGATTTTAAAATTTGATTCCTTGCAATCTTTTCCTCTTCTGTGTATGGTGTCAGCGAATAAATTCCAGGTAAATCTTCAATCAGGATTTTTATTCCATTAATCTCAAATGAACCTAACTTCCGTTCTACGGTAACCCCAGGATAATTACTTACTTCTTGTAGTCCCCCAGTTATCTCATTAAAAATAGAACTTTTCCCCGAGTTTGGATTTCCGACAATAATTATTCGTGGTTGTTTTGAAGAGGCTCGACGAGAATATGCCATGCATCTTTTCTCCGTAACGCGAGGAAATATCCTTTCAGTTCAATTTCTATTGGGTCTCCTAATGGAGCCTCTCGGCTAACTTTTACTTCTGTTCCAGGTGTTAAGCCCAAGTCTAATAACCTTTTTCTATATGTCGGGGGACCGCCTCTTATCCCTATCACTTTAGCAAGTTGTCCCTCTTTTAAATCACTAAGTCTTGGAGTATATCCTTGTAGTTTATGTTTACACGGATTATTGGATGATGGTTCCATTTTTATTCACGCTCTCCTTTAATATAGCACCTATTTTCACTTCAGAAGGGAATTTTTGACATGTACACTTTATTGTTTGAATATATGGACATTCTTGACATTGATAGGGATTACATTCTATACATCTACTCTTTAAATTTCGTCTAATTATGGTATATAAATAAATCGAAGCCATTACTAATGCGCATGTGATAATTAAATACTCAATCATTTATGGTTTCCCCAATATTTTTAGTTGAATTTTGCATGCCAAAGGATGAAGGTGATGAATTGTCCTCTATGAATCGAGTCATTTTTTTAGCAACCTTATCTAAAATAAGATGTTCAATAAGGCATGCTTGCTTTGTAGCGGTTTCTTTGTCTAATTGAAGATATGAATAAAAAAAATGGCACAACATATTGAAATTACTATTTACTTCTGCTAATTGTTTTTTACCGCGATTAGTTAATTCAAGATAACGGTGAGGCAATTTTTCGACAACCCAATTTAAATCTTTTAAGTGTGACAATGCTATACACACGGCACTTCTTGACACCCCTAATAAAGAAGCCACATCAGTTGCTCTTGCAAAACCATTTCTTTCATTTAAATCTTGAATTGCCCAAAGATAGTGAATTCGGGAATGCGTCAGCTTTTTTGATTTAGGATATTTTAATCGATGTATTTCCATGTTATTCTTTATTGTTAAGTATATTTAACAAACTAACAAAAAAAATATAAGAATAATTTCAAGATACAAAAATGGCGGAGACGACGAGACTTGAACTCGCGACCTCTGCCGTGACAGGGCAGCGTTCTAACCAACTGAACTACGTCTCCGCTTGGCTATTATTATAATATATCCTACATTTTCTATTCAACTAATGAAATTTATGAAGTGCCTGCTATGCTGTTGCCATCTTTATCTATTGCTATACCAGATGGGGATATATTCCATTTATAGTGCTTACTCTTTTCAATGAATTCAGTCTCTGTTAAAGCAAAAGCAGGACTTATTTCGATAAAAAAGGTTTCGTTATTCTGCATCATGTTTTGGATTTGATAGCCTGCTTTTTCGAGCCATTGTCCCCAAAAAGCATTCATGCTTTTTCTCGCCTCTACTACGCTGTTTTTCCCATCATACTGTTTTATTGGTGTGTATTCGCCTAACCTTCCAATTTCTACTGCTACAGGAGCATGGCTTGTATAACGTAATGCATCGAATATAAATGTTTCAAACTTGTAGCCATTTGGTTGGGATGGTTTTAATAAATGACCATTCTCATCAATATAAGGTATTTTTTTATGTGCCTTATGCCATGGAAAATCCTTAAATTTATTGTATACTTTTTTTACAAATTCAAGAGAGATAATATGCATTGCAGGGTTTCCTGCAAAAAACTTTATACTCCCGTCAATGTCTAATTCGAGTAATTGTGGGTAAATATCCAGTTCAGAATATTCAATAACCCGATATACACCATCGCAAAGACAGTGAACGCCTACAGGTTCCCTGAGGTCTGATTTTCGGATAATTTTGGAGGACATCTCTGCGTTATTCAAAACATGGTAGCCTATAAAACGTGGGTCTGCAACCTTTACAGCCCAATTATCCACCTGAAAGTAACTTAAGATTTCCACTCCTCTACCTTTTGCGTCATCAATAACATCTTGTTCAATAATAGTCTGTATTGTGCCCCCATGTCCATTTGGATTCATTGCTATTGAATATGGAGAATCCAGAATAAATTTTCCAGTCTCATCGAGACAAGGCACCATAGGTTGAACAGGGAAATAAACATTTTTAGGATTTAATCCAAAGTAATTATTTTTTTCGAAAAATGCTGTTGTTTCTTTTTTATTCCATTCGCTAACCATGATATACAGAGGTATATCACAGTTATATTTCTTCTGCAAATTAATAACCTTTTCTACATGATATTGAAAGAGAGATTTACCCGTAATCGGACCGATGGGATAGGTCCCTTTAGGACCATCAAATCCTAATCGTGTTCCCTGCCCACCTGCGACAAGAAATAGACCTACTTTACCATTTCGTAGTGTCTCTTCTCCACATTCGTATGCTTCACGCTCTTTTGAATTTTCCGAGTCCATTAATGGGATTATCGGTATTGGAATAATCTGGCTAAATACTTCTGGTTCTGGAGTTGTCAAAATCCATTTATTTGCAAGATTTGCCATTAACTCAAAATCGATTTTCGCTAATTGGTTTATTAAATGGTTCCGCTGTGAATTGTTTAAGTTCTCCCAGAACTTAAAAACATGCTCTTGCCCAAATTTGAAAACGTTGTCTCGTATTTCCTTTTCTTTTTCTGGTGCAATGATTAATTGAGTATTCATTTTACCAATATGGACTCCATGCTTTACCGTATTTATTCATTTCTTGTCGTTGTTTATAATTTGGGAGCAAACCAGGTTTGCACCCTTCTGTGATTTCATATTTTGAACCACATCCATCACATATTCCATAATCAAAACCAGGTTGTTCTAATGGTTCTTCACACCTCGGACAGACAGGTTGAAACCGTTTATAAACCTCCTGAAGATTAGGAAATTCTAATCCACAACATGGACATGTTGTCATGTGTGATATTCGACGCCATGCCCGTGAGAACATTCGGTCTCCATTGCAAATGCGACAGTAAATCTGTCTGCCTGGAATAGGTCTGACCTCTTCCTTCGTCGGTTTCTTTTCAGAATTTCCCCAACCAAATAACGGCATATTTCTATTCCTGAACTCCTAATGTAAGTGTTTTTAACAATACATGTTCATTATATTCTTTTCCATTAACACGGAGTTTCAAGTCAAGCACTCCAGAGGTGCCTTTTTCTATCCCTTTAGGCATAACTTCTATTTTGAGTCCCGTTGTATTAGAGAGAATATTTTGAATAGTAAAAATATCAGGGATAAATTGATGTGAAATAACCTCTATCGTTTCCGTTTCTGTTTCTGGCAAAATTTCGATTATATTCTTCATCGGGATATTTGATGGTGTAGGCATGATATTTAACGGTTTCGGAAATGGATAGTTTATTTTATAGGGTGCAATTACTGAACCTTTGACTTTTAATGGGACTTCTGGAAATCGGTCAATGTTTGTGCTTAAAAAGAATTCTCGTTTAAATTCACCTGGGGAAAGTTTCGGAGTTGTTTTTATGGTTAGCATGTATTCAATTGGCTCTTCTGATTTTATCTTTACCAAATCAGGAATCAAATCACTCTCTATGTTTTCTGGAAGATTCCTTTCATATATTTTAAAAATCTCTAATGGTTTCTTCATGAACTTTTGCGTTATATGAATCTTTTGTTCTAATAATGTTCCCTTTTGAAAATTACCAAACTGAACTTCTTCCGGTTCAAAAATAAATTCTGGCTCAATATGAGCCTTTACTTTAAGTTCTAACACTGGGTTTTTGTAATCGTTTGAGAAAATGGTGAGTGTCTTTTCTGAATAAAATCCCACAACACGAGATGGATAGATTGTAATAAGAATATATCCTTCGCCATTAGGAGGTATTACATTTTGTCCTGCAGGAATGGTACCCTGTGTGCAGGCACAGGATGTGCGAATATCTTTCAAACTTAATACCGCCTTACCTCTATTAAAGACTTTTAACTTTTTTGTCGTTTCTACATCGTTAGGAACAGTTCCCATATCAAAAATAGAACCTGTTTCTAACTCAATTTGGGCAGTTTCACCTTGATTTGAACCCAGAGGTGGTAAAGAAGGTTGATACGGACTTTCAATCTGATTTTCTTCCGACCTTTGTTGTTGCGATTTTACAACAATGAACAAAACAAAGAGACAACATAGAAAAAGAACAGAAAAAACAATATATTGCGTTCTAAAAATTTTCATAAGGAAACATTCAAAGCGATTTTAAGATTATTTTATACTTCTTTTCAAACGTTTCTAATCCAATCTCCAATTGTTGGTAAATGTCCTCATTAATAGGGAAATCAAGTTCCATCCCTAATAAGAGAGCACCAACCACTGGTTCATATATAGGCATAACTGGAACTGCAAGCGGACATTCACGATGTATAACGGTTGTCATAGCATCTTTTAATACAGGGCTTATCCCCTTAAAAACACTTCCCGCCATAACCACATCAAAGGCATATCTTGTCATGTCTAAAATTCGGGCACACGCATTAACCATTTCCCCTAAATAGCGACCTCCCCATTCCAAAATATCCGATGCAGTAGCATCCCCTTCATAGGCAGCATCAAAAACAAGCTTTGCCATCGGCTCTAAATCAAGATATGTCAGATTCCTCTTATACATTCGATAAAACAGTTCATCAACATCTTTACAACCTGATTTTTCCAAAAACTTATCTACTAATTTGGTGTAACCTATAATCTTATCTCGGTATCTCCAAACCGCACGTAATCCTTCCTGCCCTATACTTGACCCACTTACCTTATCTCCAAACTCCTCACTTATTCCGCCAACTCTCGCTTCTTTTCCCTCTTTATTCTTACCAGCACATACACAGCCTGTTCCACATGCGATTACAATACCGAATGGTTTTTTTGTTCCACCACGAAGCCCAGCCATCGAATCATTTCGAAAACATCGTGGTATATCCCCAAACATAGGCGTAAATATTTCATTTTCTAACATAACATAATCTTCTGGAATATCTGCCCCTGCTATTCCCATACCTATTCCGTTTATATCCGAAAGCGTTAATCCTGCTTCTGTTAATGCGGATGTTATGGCTTTATTTATTTCTTCTTTTGCTGATTCCACTCCATAAGCTTCATAATTCCCAGCTCCAGCTCTGCCAAAACCTAATATTTTTCCTGTTTCGTCTCCTATTAATACAAATGTTTTTGTGCCACCTGCATCGATACCTAAATAATACCTCATAGTTAATTCCTCTTATTTTTTAGTTGCTTTACACAAGAAACGCGCAGATACAAAATATTTTACCTGCGCGTAGTTATAATACTGAAAAACAATTCTTATTGGGGAGATTTTTGTAACTTTTCCAGGTCTGCTCTTGCCTGGTCCGCGGCAGGAGAAGTTGGATATTTTTCAATAACCTCTTTTAATAACTGTACTGCTTTCTCTGTTTGGCCTAATCTGGAATAGGCTACAGCCTCATTCTGTAAAGCAATGGGGACTTTACTATGGTTTGGAAAGTTATTCTTTAATGTCTCAAAATCTTGAATTGCGTCTTGATATCGATTTAGGTTAAACAAACATTTTGCTTTCCAGAACAAAGCGTTAGGAGTTGTCTCCTGAGTAGGAAACGTTTTAATGTGTTTGTCAAATCTTGCCAATGCTTCTTCATACTTTTCATTTGCAAAGAGATTTTGTGCCTCTTGATAGTCCTTTTGAGCATCTTGGACAGGCGGTGTCGTTGAAGTTGTTACAGGTTCTACAGTAGTGGGTGTCGCTGTTTTAGGTTGTGTCGTCTGTTGTTGCTGTTGAGCCTGAGGAGGTGGAGGAGGAGGCAATGTTTGAATTGGAGGTGCTTGTGCTGAACTTGGTGGTAAAATGTCTACATTTGCAACAACCTCTTTTGAAGGGCTTACTCCTGATGGAGGTGGAGTACCCCCTACAGATAGATTTAAATGACGATAAAGAGTGGATTTTAGTTCACTTAATTCTTTATTTAACTGATTTAACTTTATCTGATTTTCTTCTATTGTCGACTTCAAATCCTTCATTATTTGGTCATTATTCTCTAACTTTACAGAAAGGTCTGCAAATGTAGTATTAATTCCGTCAAACCCCTTGTCCAATTTAGTTACACGGCGGTGCATATCATAAATTACTGTTTCAACTTGCTTACCACCTGTAGTTCCGCATGATGTTGATAAATATAAAACAATGACAATTAGAGCATAAGATATACACCGCCATGTTGTATTCATAAATAATCTCCTAATATGTTTTTAATTATAAAACTTTTACTGGGCACGATTAAACTCTACACGACGATTTTTTGCCCATGCAGATTCATCATGTCCTGGGTCTGCTGGATATTCTTCACCATAACTAATTGTAACTAATCTTGATGCAGGGATACCTAACTTAATGAGATAGTCGCGAACCGCAAGTGCTCTACGTTCTCCCAAAGCAAGGTTATACTCTTGCGTTCCACGTTCATCACAATGTCCCGCTAATTGGATAATGACATTCGGCACTTGCTTAATTTTTTCCGCATTCTTTTGCAATGTTGCAATAGCGTCTGGTCTTAATGCAGAACTATCAAAATCAAAGTATACAGTTTCTAACCCGTATTTACTGCCAGGAGTAAACAATAAACTTTCAAGATCCAACTCAGGTTGTCCCTCTCCACTCGGTTTCTCAGCAGTCGGTGTTTCAATTCCTGTATCAATAGGAGGGGTCTTCTTATGTTTACAACCCATTGCAAAAACTAATGTTACCGCTAAAATTAATGTGATAATTGTGTAATAAACGTTGTTTTTAATCATGTGATAATCTCCTTTTGTTGTTTAGTTTATTTGGAAACAAATATAATTCTTTCCTCTTTACACAATCTTATTTTCTGAGGAAGGTATCATTATTATAGACTAAAATCGAATAGAAATACAAGTCTTTTAGTCTTTGTTATTTATAATCATATAAACGTTGAAAAAGTTTTAAAAAACAAAAAATTTTTTGTTTTGTGTTATTTAATTGAAGTTCGATAATATTATTCAGATTAAATTAAAAAAATAACATTGGAAAATTTTATGAGCAAAAGTATCCTCCAAATTGAAAATCTTTACCTGAAGTTCCATGATAAGGAAATTTTAAGAGGTATTAATATTGAGATATGGGAAGGCCATATCCATGCCATAATAGGTCCAAATGGTGCAGGGAAGTCAACTCTTGTTTCTACTATTATGGGTTTGCCTGGATACAATCCAGAAAAAGGAAAAATATTTTTTCTGGGAGAGGATATAACCAATACTCCTATTTATGATAGAGCCAAAAAAGGCTTAACATTGGCGTGGCAAGAACCTGCACGTTTTGAAGGTCTTTCCGTAAAGAAATTTATTCTAACAGGAGCAAAAAATAAATGTCATAAAAAAGCAGAAGAAGTCCTTGAAATGGTTGGATTAGAGCCAGGAAAATATCTTGACAGAGCGGTTGATAAAACATTAAGTGGCGGAGAAAGAAAAAGAATTGAATTGGCATCTATTATCACTATGGAACCAAAACTTATTCTGCTTGACGAACCCGATTCAGGAATAGATATTGATGCATTACAAAAAATATTTACACTCTTACAACAATTAAAACAGCAAGGCATAACTGTGGCACTAATTACTCATAGCCTTTCTGTATTAAAACAGGCAGACCATGCATTCTTAATGTGTTGTGGTAAAGTCTTAGATAAAGGAAATGTAGATAGAATCGCTTCTTATTTCCAAAATAAATGTATTCCTTGTAATCATGGAAAATTACAAGATGAATCGATATAGATAATTCTAAAACTGAATATTGGTAGGAAACCCAAAATGACAAAGTCTGAATTAGTAACGAACATGTTAAAATCATTAGGAATAAATTTAAACCATGTATTTGATGAAGATGTAGCTAAAATTCAGGTCCATCAAAATAAAGTTGTTGGTCTTCACCTTGTCCCTGGACTTAAAGTAACCGCAGATGAGTTAAGTGATGGGATTGAAGCACAAATTATTATTGAAAAAGGTAAAAAAATTGATAAACCAATTCATATTTGCTTTGGGGTTCTACCCGAGGAAGGACTACAACGTGTAAAATTACATATTTGTGCTGAAGAAGATTCAAAAGCAATGATTCTTGCTCATTGTACGTTCCCAAATGCTCGTAAAGTAAAACATATGATGGAAGCGGATATAGAAATCCAACCCAATGCCAGATATGCCTATTTCGAACGGCATATCCATGGTCCCGAAGGTGGTGTCAATGTTCTACCTAATGCAAAAATTTGTGTAGGTGAAAAAGCAGAATTCTCCACAGAATTCGAATTAATTAAAGGTTCCGCTGGAAATATTGAATTTAATTATGAAGTGACTGGAAAAGCACATAGCAAAACTGAAATGACGGCCAGAATTTCTGGCTCTCATCAAGATACAATTAAATTGCACGAAACAGCTTATTTGATGGGGGAACATTCCGCTGGTGTGATTGTGTCTCATATCGCATTAAGACACCAGGCAAAAGCTGAAGTTGAAAATACCTTAGTGGCAGAAGGACCTTATTCACGAGGACATGTAGATTGCAAAGAAATTGTTGTAGGTGACTCTTGGGCAAAGGCTGTTCCTATTGTATTAGTAAAACATCCCACCGCACATGTTACACATGAAGCGGCAATTGGCAGTGTGGATGCTAAACAATTAGTAACTCTAATGGCACATGGACTAAATGAAGAAGAAGCAACAGATGTTATTATTGATGGATTGTTAAATAAAAAACAGTCCTGGCAAAAAATACTGAGTGAAAATATATAACGTTTATTTCTTCTGCTGTCTCTAAATTTGTTACCCCAAAAAATAAGTGCCGGGAGAGGGAGTCGAACCCTCACGAGGGGTAAGCCTCGTCGGATTTTGAGTCCGATGCGTCTGCCAATTTCGCCATCCCGGCATTAATTTGTCTAATTATAGAAAAAATAAAAATAAATTTCAAATTTTATATAAAAACACCTTCTTTAAAGTAGTATTATAGATATTTATAGAATTGTATATGTTATTATATATATTTATATATTTTTACATAATAATATATATTTTATTATAGCATTATTCATAATAATATATCTGTTTTTAATCTATGTGCTAAAAAAAATTTTAAAAAAGGACTTGACGTTTTAGGGGCTTTTATGGTAGAATAATTTTATAAAATTAAATAATACAACCTTCAGGGCAGGGTGAAATTCCCGACCGGCGGTGATAGCCCGCGAGCAGAAATGCAGATTCGGTGAGACTCCGAAGCCGACGGTATAGTCCGGATGAAAGAAGCGTTGTTAAAAAAATGAATACTGATTAGTCGCAATGGGAATTCTTTGCAGCGGCCATTTGCGGCTTTTTCCAGAAGCCCTGATAGGTTTATCCTATCAGGGCTTTTTCGTTAATCGGTAATTGAAGAAAGAAGTATATATCTATGATAGCAACAGAGATAAATAAAGACTATTACTATATGCAAAAAGCATTAGAACTTGCGGAAAGAGCAAGAGGAGCTACCTCTCCAAATCCGATGGTAGGTTGTGTTATAGTAAAGAATGGTAAAATTATTGGTGAAGGGTACCATAAAAAAGCAGGGGATGCTCATGCGGAAATTGTAGCATTAAATAGTGCAAAAGAAGATACGAAACACTCTACCTTCTATATAACCCTTGAACCATGCAATCATTATGGTAAGACACCTCCATGTGCTCCGAGTATTGTAGAAGCCCGTCCTCATAGAGTGGTTATTGCAATGAAAGACCCTAATCCTCTTGTTGCGGGCAAAGGCATTGAACTACTTAAAAGTTCAGGAATTGAGGTAGAAGTAGGTATATTAGAAGAATCTGCCCGAAAATTAAATGAGATATATATCAAGTACATAACTGATAAGGTTCCTTTTGTTATAGCAAAATGGGCAATGACAATGGACGGTAAAATTGCCACAGTGACAGGAGATTCAAAATATATAAGCTGTGCAGAATCATTGAAGAAGACACATGAAATAAGAAACAGTGTCGATGCCATCTTGGTTGGTGGACATACTGTTCTTAGGGATAATCCATCATTAACCGTTCGTTTTTGTGACGTAAAACATAAATCCCCAATTCGAATTATCTTGGATACGAAAGAAGGATTGCGGGATAACTTATTTGTTCTTACAGATAAAAAAGCACCAACTTGGATTATTACTCCCTATAACCGCGAGTATGTCAATGCAGATAAAACTATAAAAATTACTAATGAAGAAGATAAATTAGTTTCACTTACAGGATTAATAAAAGAACTGGGAAAATATGAGATTACATCGTTACTTATTGAAGGTGGAGGGAAAACGTTGTCATCAGCATTCTCTGAGGGAATAATAGACAAAATATATTGCTTTATTTGTCCTCATATCTTTGGTGGAGCAGAGGCTATTACCCCTGTTATGGGGCAGGGAATTGCTAAAAATGTAGATGAATCGATTAAATTAAAAATAGAGAAGACAACTCATATAGGCACAGATATTTGCATTGAGGCTTATGTTATAAAACAAAAAGGTGTTTCTTAAATGTTTACAGGAATTATTGAAGAAATAGGAACTATTGTAAAACAAACAAATGAGAAGATAACTATTGAAGCGAAGAAAATCCTTTCTGATGTGTCAATAGGTGCAAGTATCGCAGTAAATGGAGTTTGTCTTACCGTTACTGAGTATACTTCCACAGCATTTTCAGCCCAACTTTCACCTGAAACAAGGAAAAGAACAACATTATCTAATCTTTATATCCATCAGAAAGTTAATTTAGAACGTGCTATGAGTATAAACAGTCGTTTTGGTGGCCATATTGTACTGGGTCACGTAGATGGTATTGGTACCGTCCAAAAAGTTGTAGACCAGGGAGATTTTTCACTATGGTATTTTAAAGTTCCTGAGAATTTAACAAAATATATTATCCCTAAGGGGTCAATTGCTGTTGATGGTATAAGTCTAACAGTGGTTGAACTTTTGCAAGATACTTTCTCAGTAGCGATAATCCCTTCAACAAAATTAAATACCAATTTACAATTTTTATCGTCCGGTGATAAAGTCAACTTAGAAACCGATATTATCGGAAAATATATTGAGAAACTCTTAACCCCATATCGTTCTCAATCGAACATTTCTGAAAGTTTCCTAAAAGAACATGGTTTTATATAACAACAATAAAACATATAAAAGGTAATAAACATGCTATCACCCTTAGAAGACATTATCAAAGACTTACAAGAAGGAAAAATGATAATTCTTATCGACGATGAAGACCGTGAGAATGAAGGTGACCTGGTTATGGCAGCCGAAAAAGTAACACCAGAAGCCATCAATTTTATGGCAAAATACGGGAGAGGGCTGATTTGTGTCCCTATGTTGCGGGAACGACTTATAGAATTGGACTTGCCACCTATGACTACCAATAACACATCCCCATTTTCTACAGCATTTCATATATCGTTTGACTCTGCCCATGGTATTACAACGGGAATTAGTGCTTATGACCGTGCTTATAGTATTCGACTGGTAGCAAACCCATCTACGAAAGCAGAAGATTTAGTTCGACCAGGACATCTTTTCCCATTGTGTGCGAAGGAAGGGGGTGTCCTTGTTCGTGCAGGACAAACAGAAGGCTCTATTGACCTGTTAAAAATGGCAGGAATGACCCCTGTGTCTGTAATTTGTGAAATTATGAAGGATGACGGTACGATGGCACGTTTACCTGACCTTGAAAGATTTGCGGAAGAGCATGGTTTAAAGATTTGCTCAATTGAACAAATTATCCGATACCGTCGTGCTAACGAAAAATTAATTCAACGGGTCGCTGAAGCAAAACTACCAACTCTTTACGGAAACTTTAAGATTATAATTTATGAAAGCAAGATAGATACATATCAACATATTGCTCTGGTAAAAGGTGATGTGTCAACAGGTGAACCTGTTTTAGTGCGAGTCCATTCAGAGTGTTTTACAGGTGATGTATTGGGCTCCTTGAGGTGTGATTGCAGAAGCCAATTGCAAGAAGCAATGAAAATGATTGAAAAAGAGGGGAGAGGGGTTATCGTTTATATGCGACAAGAAGGACGTGGAATAGGTTTGGCAAACAAAATTAAAGCGTATGCGTTGCAAGACCAAGGTTTAGACACTGTAGAAGCAAATAAACATCTTGGTTTTGACCCTGACCCAAGAGAGTATGGACTTGGTGCTCAAATTTTAGCAGATTTGGGTGTAAAAGAAATGAAACTTATAACAAATAACCCAATCAAAAGAGCAGGTTTAGAAGGATATAACTTAAAAGTTGTTGAACGTGTCCCTCTTGTAATACCTCCAAATGAGTATAATAAAGAGTATCTCATGACGAAAAAAGAAAAATTAGGACATATTCTATAAAAACAAATAAAATAAACTTAAAAGGAAAAAATATGAATGAAGAACATGACTTAAAAGTTGTCGCTCGGTGCACGACAGACACTGAAGCAGAATTAATTATTAATCTACTCAATGAAAATGGGATAGAGGCATTTATAGACTCAAACCTCCCTCATTCTGTCTGGCCTGTGGTTGATGATGCGTTAGTAGTTGTTCGTGATACGGATTTTGAACAGGCAAAACAAATTATTGCGGAATATCAAGAAAACGAAACAATAGATATAGATGATGAAAATAAAGATAATCAAATCAATGAAAAAGGAGAATAAACATGCCTAAGATTATCCAAGGTAATTTAATTCCCAAGAACAAAAAATTTGGTATTGTAGCATCTCGTTTTAACGAGTTTATTGTTCAAAAATTGTTAGACGGAGCTCTGGATGTCTTAAAACGTCACGGTATTTCTGATGAAGACATTACAGTCGTTTGGGTGCCTGGGTCATTTGAAATACCAGTAATCACTAAGAAAATGGCTCAAATAGGTAAATTTGATGCGATTATCGCATTGGGTTGTGTTATTCGTGGAGGCACACCACACTTTGAATACATTGCAGCAGAAACTACTAAAGGGATAGGACAGGTCTCTTTAGATACAGGAATACCCGTAATTTTTGGGGTACTAACCACAGATAGTATTGAACAAGCCATCGAAAGAGCAGGTACAAAAGCTGGGAATAAAGGAGCCCATTCCGCTTTAGCAGCCCTTGAAATGGTTTCACTAATGGAGCAGTTAAATTCATGCTAATCGTAAAACAGAGGCGAAAAGCAAGAATTGCAGCTCTACAATTCCTGTTCAGTTTAGAATTTCATCCGCTTGAAGGAGAAGAGGAACTTAAATATTTTTGGAAACATAACCCAAATAACAAAACTGCCCGTGTCTATGCTGAAAAAATAATTAAAGGTGTTCTAAATAACAAAGAACAGATCGATGAAATTATAAAAGAAGCACTGGAAAAATGGTCATTAGACAGGGTTGGATATATCGAACGTGTTATCGTAAGAATTGCAACATACGAAGGTGGAATAGAGAAGTGTGTTTCCCCTAAAACAGCCATTTCTGAAGCAATTGAACTTGCTCGTATGTTTGGAAGCGAAGATGCTCCAAAATTTGTAAATGGTGTCTTAGATAGGCTATTTCAATCACAAGGATGGTTGAAAAAAAAGGAAGTAAAAGAATAATAAAATTAACCACCTACTTGTGGAGTTATTTCACACTTAGGGAGAGCAGACCTTAACTGTAAGAGCCCTTCATTTGAAATCCCTGTATTTGCCAAATGTAGCCGTTTTAAGTTTTTCATATTCCGTATTCTACCAATACTGAGATTTGTAATCTTCGCCTGCTGAATCCATAAATCTTCTATCAGTGGAAATGAATCAAAGACCTCAAACCCTTTGTCTGTTATGTTAGTACTGTAAAGTTTTACCTCCCTTAAATTCCTCAAATTTTTGAGTTTCAAAAAGCCATTATCTGTAATGCTTGTTTGGACAAGTTGCAAACTCTTTAATCCAGTCAAATGAGCAATATAACCAATTTTTTCATCATTTACTCCATATCCCACCATAGATATTGCTTGTAGGTCATTAGGATTTAGATTCGATAGCCATGGTATTTCTTTTACACTATCGATTTCCATCTGTAGTTTAACTTCTGTATTCTTAGGTATACTGATAGTCCCCTTGGCATCAGTAAACGGTTTCCACTCTGTCTGGGTTTGCCCCCACGGCCGTGTTAAAATACGTCCTAACGACCTGTTTTCTGGAAATTGAATCGTTCGCTCGGGCAAAGGTGTGTCTTCAGGTAAATCTTCAACGATATTTTTGCAAATGATATTCAAATTGGGATATGCCTCTTTTATTTTGTTTAATTTCCCTTCATATACATCATTGTCAATATAAATGGCTGAGAATTTTTGGTTTGATAACCATGTCCAAATTTCCTCTTGTTGTGGGAGAATTTCAAGTGTTAACGTATTAATTTTATTTAATGTGTCTTGATTCACTTCCTTAAGCCGTGGGAGTAACTCATCACTTGTTCTCAATTGAATAATCCATTGAGATTCGATTTCAAATCTTCCTTTTGCTTCACCTAAATATTTCCATTTTGTTTTGTCAGGTTCATTTTCTAATTGATAATACAAAGTCCCCAAGGGAATGTTTGTTGAAAATATCAATAATCCTTTTTCAACGTTTGGAGGAGTTGCAGGTTTTGCTTCCTCCTTAACTTCAACTTTTGTTTGTTCTTGAGGAGGTGATGGGGGAATAGTCGGTTGGGCTGGTTCATCTTTTGTAGTAGAAACATTCGTATTTCCTTGTGTAGTTGTTTCTGTTGTAGGTATGGGTTTTTCTGCGGGACTTCTAAGGAAATAAAAACCGATTCCGCCTATAAGAGCAACAACTACTATCAAAACACCTATAATGGGAATTAGAAAAGTATTTCTACCTGTTTTTATAGGTACACTGATGCTAATACCCGCAGGTATAGCGTCTGGAATATCTTCTAAACTACTCGGTTCAGGTTTCATTATTTTAGAAGGAGTTTCGTTTATATCAGGTGTAGAATAAAGTTGTCGTTGTTTTAATTGTTCTAATTCCTGTCGTAATGCTTGTCTTGAAGTTAGCAACATGGAGGTTTGAGCACGAAGAGCCTCCATCTCACTCATTAATTCTTCTAATTGTTTTTCTTTTTTCAATTTCTCTTCATTAATTCGTGCAATTTCTTGTTCTCGTTCTGATAAGGTATGTTGTAGAGAGTTAAGCTGTTCCTTTGCCTTTTCTAATTCGACATTCTTTTCACTCTCTCTATTTTTTAATGACTGAATTTCCTGCTCAAGGATTTCCTGATGTGTCTGTGCTGAATGTGTTTTTTGATGTAAAGAAACTAATTCCTCTTGTAGTTTTGCAAGGAGTGCCTCTTTTTCTGTTCTTTTCTTTATTTCCTCCTTAATAGCATTTTCTTTCTCATTCAGTGAGTCAGATAACTGTTGTAATTTGTCTTGTAACTCAATAAATTCTTTTTCCTTTGATGAGAGTTTCCTTCGGAATAACGTCAGTTCTTCTTCAATTTTATTTTCAGAATTTGTTGCCTCATGTGCTTTTTCTCGAACCGCATTTAATTCTTCTTGTAATTTCTGAATTTGTGCAATATATTGTTCCTGAGCTCGTTGTGATTCCTGAACAGCAATTTCCCTCACTCTTAGTTCTTCCTGTAATTCTTTAACTTTATTTTGTGCTTCTGCCAACGCATTGGTTTTTTCTTGCTCCCCTTGTCGAAGAAGTTCTAATTCTTGAACCATCATCTGTTCTGTTTTTGTATAATGGTCTGCTTTAGAACGAAGTTGTTCCAATTCTTGTTGTATCTGTTGAAGATTTTCAGCAGTCATCATACTCCGTTTTTCAGCGTTTTGAAGAAGAGCCTCTCGTTCTGCCAACATTTGTTGAACTTTTTCTAATTCACCCCGTGTTGTGTCCAAAGCCTCTTCTTTTTTATGTGTTGTTTGTCGTAATAATTCTATTTCCTTTTGAAGTTGTTGTTCCGCTTCCAATGCCTGTTTAGCCTGAGATTGGGTCAAACGCATCTCTTCGCGAAGTCGTTCCGCTTCCTTTTTATTCTCTAATGATTGCTGTTCTAATTTTTGAACCAGCTGTTCTTTTTCCTGTAATTGTTGCTGTAGTTGTTGGAGTGCTCCTCGAGTTTGTTCCAATTCCTTCGATTTTTCCTGCTCTACCTTACGTAATTCATTTATTTGTTCTTGCAGCTCAGCATGAGATTTTTCCGCATCTTTGGCTTGTTCATGAAGTTTGCCTAATTCTTGTTGTAAGGATTGAACCTGTTTTTCTCGTTCTTTCTTTTCAGTTTCCAGTGACGCAATTTCAGCCTCACGAGATTTTAATGTTGCCTTTAGTTCTTGTAGTTGATTTTGTGCTTTTTGTAAGGCTTCCTCCTTATTTCGGCTTAATTCTTGAAGTTGTTTTAACTCTGCAAGCAAGTTTGCATGAGATTGTGCAGTTTCTTCCGCTTTCTGATGAAGAGTGTTTAATTCTGATTCCATCAATGCTATTGTCTTTTCACGCTGTGCACGTTCTAAAGCCGCATTCTGAACCTCCTGCTCTTTATCCTCCAATGATTTCTTTAGATTTTTAAGTTCCTCTTGTGCCCTCATCAACTCTTCATTTTTCTTTTGTTCCTGCTCCTTTAACCGTTCTAATTCCTTCGCTAATGCCTTACGTACTGCCTCCGCTTCTTCCGATTTCTCTTCAAGGTGAATTAATTGACTTTTTAATTCCCTAATTTGTTGTTGTAGTATAACCTTTTCATCAACCTCCTTTTTTTGTTTATCAATCTCTTCTTTAATTTGATCTAAACGACTTTTGTAATTTGCAATTAATTCACGGAAATATTTCCGTTCCTCTTCATCATAGTGGGCATTAAACCAAGATATCCTCTCTTCAAAGTCCGCAATTAATATCTCTAATTCTTTAATTAATGTCGATACTTCATCCCAGTTTTCAATGGCTAACGCTATTTCCGATTTCAGTAAAAGGACATTGATAAAATTATTAAATTCGGATGGAAGATTATTTATGATTTCATTGGCACGATAAAAATCATGACGGATGAGTAATTCATTAGCTCTTTTTACGGTTGATTCTAATTCTTCTAAAAGCATTGAACATTCCTTTTGTTATGTCAATCATATAATTATTATTAATATAATATTTTGTCAATAATATTCTCAAAAATTTTGTTTTCTTATATCAATAGTGTATCATATATGTACTTAAAAATTGAATAAAATAGTTTAAATTAAATATTCTATGTTGTATAATGTATAATGAACTATATAAAATAAATAAAATTCCATCACCGGGAATGAATAGGTGAGTGAACAACCTTACGAAATAATAACGTGTAAGTGTGGGCAGAGAATGCGGGTTCCTACTTCTGCTCAAGGTAAAGCTTTTAAATGTGTTCGTTGTGGTAATATTGTTTTTTATGGTCAAACGCCAGAGAGTACAAGCCAACCTGGCTTTAGTGTATCTAAAAGTGTATCAACAGGAGAATTTACTGGAAATTTATCTCAATGGTTAATTAGTTCAGGAATTGTTACTCCTGAAGATATGGAAGAGGCGTTAGATATTCAGAAAAAACAGGGAGGGTATTTATTAAAGATTTTATATCAAAATTCAAAATTGCCAGAAGAAATGTTATTTGAAATACTATCCCGTACTTCAGGTGTTCCCAAGATAGACATTCTCCGTATATTTATTGACAAAGAAATTGTAGATTTAGTTCCCAAAAAATTGTGTGAAGATAGGTTTGTTTTTCCCGTTGATCGTTTAGGAAGAAATTTGACCTTAGCAATGGCATGCCCTATAGATAAAGAGACAATTTTTTTAGTAGAGCAATTAACTCAACTTAGAATAAAACCGACATTAGCAAAAGTTAGTGAGATAGAGGAAACAATAAAGAAATATCATAAAGAGAATGTTACAAACATACCATTGTCAATGCCACAAGGTTCTGTATCAGGTGCAGGAATTAAAGAAAGCAAGATAATAAAAACAAAACCGTCTGTAACTGAATCGCAACCAGCATCAGTTCTACAATTTCCAGAAGAAACAGCAGATAGAGAAAGAAAATTTGTAGAGCCTGTTTTAGACACCTTAGAATATCTTCCGTTCCCTCCGACGGCTGAACTTGCTTTGAGTATGGTTTTGGAAGATTCAGAACCAAATTTGGATGATTTATGCTCCATCTTTTTAGATGACCCATCATTAGCGACCGCTTTACTACGTTGGGTAAATAATCCTGTCATTGCCGAAGAAAAGAAAATTGGTAATATTTGGACAGCAGTAGCATTATTAGGACCTTATGGCGTACAAATTATGTTGAACCATATGAAAGAAGCACACCAACCTATTTCCGAGTATCCTGTGCTTCCAATTAGTGGTAGGTCTAAACTCTGTGCTAAACTTGCAGAAGAATTGGCAAAAAGTTGTCAGAAGGTAAATCCATCCCTTGCATATACTACCGCATTGATTCATCAAATAGGAGCCATTGTGTTATATATCGTAGGGCAGGAAGAGTATAAAAGGCTTATGCGAGATGCACTTCCCGAAATACGAATAAGACGTGAAATGGAATATTTTACTATTAACCACGCAGTTGCCTCATCCCTTTTAGCCAACCGTTGGAAGTTTCCAGAAATTATAGTTCATGCGTTATGTCATTACTTAGAACCATTTAAAGCTCCAGGTAAAGCAAAGGACTTAGCCCATATCCTATTTGTTGCATCTATCGCAGGCTTACATAGTGAAGAATCAGTCCGAGATGAAATAATTCAACAAGCATTAAAATTAAGAGAAAAAAGCATCCAATATCTTGGACTCGATGTTAGGGCGGTCGTTAAATCCTTAGGCTAAATTAATTAACAAAATTGTGTTTACCTACCCTATATATTATTCTACGTATTATTTTGTAAGTATCGCCTGAGTAAGGAAGGACATCCATCACACCCTGTATTTACCTTATGAATAGATTCTTCTACACGGTGAGGGAGGTTCGGGTCTTCAACAATTTCACAAAACGTGCGTTCATGTATATTGCCCAGGCGATATTCTTTCTTTCCTGCAACTAACCCACATGTATAAATAGTTCCTGTATCATCCACATATAAAAGTTTTGAAGCACCTTCACAATTGGGTTTATCACCGTATTCCTGAGGGTCTGCAATCCCTAAATGAAACCCCAAATCCTTTAACTTCTTAAATTTTTCAAATACCTTCTTTTTAACAAAAATTTGTGTTAGTTCTTTTCTGAGACTTTTGAGAGTAGAAATTTCGTTCTCCGTAATCTCTTGCCTGCACAAAAACAATCCTACTTTGAGATTATGTGTGTCTTGTGCCCATTGACATATTTCAATGGCCTCTTTCATTTTATCTAATGGAGTATCGACAGTAAGTACTAACCATGTTGCTCCTCCTGCTACCGCTTCATCAACAACATTCAACCAATCCTCTAATGATAGTCCACATGTTTGGCTATTGTTTCTTTGCGATCTAATACCTGCTCCAGAAACCCGCAACCAGAGATATGAAATATCCTTGGGAGCCGTTTCGACTAATTTAGAACATCTTCTGACTTTTTTTAACAAGCTTTTTGGAAAGCCGACTAATTCCAGTGTGATATCCAAATTTTTTGGAGGTCTATTTCTTTGACTCATATCCGATAACTTTAACTCCTTTGTTTTAATCTTATTTTGTTCACACAAGCATTGAACAAAAATATTATATAAATAATTCCAAAAAATAGAATTCGAAATAAAAAATGTTTATTATTTATAATAACTCAATTTTATTAATACCTATTATATAAAAAAACGATGATAAGGAAACAATAGAATATGAAAATAGAAAAAGAAGCAATTCTTGCTCTCGAAGATGGGTCTATTTTTATAGGTCGTTCGGTTGGTAGCGAAGGTGAAACCACAGGTGAACTCGTCTTTAACACAAGTATGACAGGTTATCAAGAGATACTTACAGACCCTTCTTATGCAGGACAGATAATAACAATGACATATACACATATAGGAAATTATGGTTGTAATCCTGAAGATGTAGAGTCCCGAACTGTTTTTGCACGTGGTTTTGTAATGCGTGAATGCTGTTTTAATCCAAGTTCATGGCGGGCTACGATGTCACTACCAGAATTCTTCAGGAAATATAATGTCGTTGCTATTGACCAGGTAGATACACGTAAAATTACAAGAATATTGAGAACAAAAGGCAATCAAAAGGCAATTATAAGCACAGTCGACTTAAATCCAGATTCGCTTATTCAAAAGGCAAAAAATGCCCCTGATATGGCTGGAAGTGATTATGTAAAAGAAGCAACGATTACTCAACCTTATGAATGGGAACCACCTGAACATCCTAAATACCGCGTTGTTGTTATGGATTTCGGAGTTAAATATAACATTTTAAGATTGCTAAGAGACCATAATTGCATTGTAGTTGTTGTTCCATCGACCACACCAGTTGAACAGATACTTAACTACCAACCCGACGGCGTTGTATTGTCAAATGGTCCTGGAGACCCCTCTGCCTTGACATATATATATCCGATTGTCCAAAAACTTATTGAGAAAAACATCCCTATAATGGGGATTTGCTTAGGCCATCAAATTATCGGACATGCATTAGGCGGCAAAACCTTTAAACTTAAATTTGGACATCGAGGTGCTAATCAACCAGTTATGAATATGGAAAATAGAAGGGTGGAGATTACATCTCAGAATCATGGTTTTGCGGTAGACCCTGATTCTTTAGATTTAAATAAAGTTGTGATTTCTCATGTGCATCTTAATGATATGACCTGTTCTGGACTTTCACATAAAGAATTACCTGTCTTTAGTGTCCAGTACCATCCCGAAGCATCACCAGGACCGCATGATAGTCGCTATTTGTTCCAAACGTTTACCAAACTCATGGATGAATACAAAGAGAAACGTAACTATGGAAAATCATCCCCACCTTTAGAAACAATGAGTGCCTCGTAATCACTTTATTTGCTTAGTCAGTCAAAGGAACAAATAAATACCCTGAATAACCACAGATAAGATAAACTCCTTTTGTCCCAATCCTGAATTTCATCGGGTAAGAAGGTAGAGCAGTAAGAGTATTTAATTCAGGTTGTATATTATACCCTGTGTTCATTGTTAGCATTGATGCACCATCAATCAAAAGATAAATTTGCTTGTCATTTATACTGAGGAAATCACCCCATACATCACCTATCTCTGTTTTTGTCCTATGTGTAAATGTACCATCAGCTTCTATATCCATTTTTTCTAACACAAGTGTATTATTCGATATTAAGGAAAGTAGATAAGGAGGCTGAATTTTGAGGGTTGCCCACGAGTATGTCATTTTTACTGAATCGATAATGGAAACAGGTTCATTTTCTTCCCAAACAATGCTACGAATCCATAGCTCATAGTTATAGTAATAATCCATCTCTTGTCCATACTGCCAATCTTTCAAGAAAAGAATATTCCCCGTTTCATTTGAAGATGCAAATATGCCAGGAACGTTTTTCGTCTCGCTTACCGCTAATGTCTTCAGATTTATTTCAGTGAGGTAGTAAGCGATTACAGGATAATAATTATCAATATATGTAATATCCTTAATATATTTCTGAGTTGTTAGAAAGAGTTTTCCTCCTCCTTCGGATAGTGAAACGACATTATTGTAGCCAATGCCTACTGTTTTGAATTCCTCTATATTTTGAAGTGGTATTACAGCAAATCCTTCATAAGGTTGAATTTCATTGCCTAAAATAATGTCATATACATTACCCCAACCTCTAAGAATTAAGGTATCTCCACAAATCATTACTGGTTTGTTTTCGGAAGAGGGATACCACCGATAATAATACCGCATAATTGATTTTCCTGCATTAGACATTACCTCCATTGCAGGAACTCCACTTCTCGAATCCTCAACAAGCACTTCAGGTATGTAATCACATCCTAAACACCAATTTCTATACCAGGAATAATACGGAACCAAGTTTATTTTTATATCTTTTTGTATAGCCAGCGTATTCTCTTCATTTTTCTGAATAGATACCAAACGATAATATGATTCATATTCATAATTTTCTTTGTAATTCCATTCATTAAGTATCAAGAGAATATTGTTATCTTGTTTGAATGAATCTATTAATTGTCCAGCTGTTGTTATGGGAATAGAATCAATCACATTAAAGTCATCTACTAAACGGATTTCTATGGTCTGGTTTTCATTGTGTTGAACTATCTCAATACGTGCTTCACTATCTCCATCTTCAAGAACATCCGCTACATATTCTGCAAGTGTAATTAGAGTAGGTGTCAATTCAGGTGCATTTGTCTTATCACACTTTATTTCATGGATAAAGTCAGAGGTAATGGCATAATAATAATCACTATACTCAATAGTTCTTGATACCTGTCCTTTCATCTCTACAGCACCTAAAGGCACTAATTTTCTTGATTCCACATCCCAACGAATAAATTGCAATTGCTCCTTATATTCATTTCCATTCCACCCGCTAAAAGGAACAACTATCAAATCATCGAAAATTCGAAATGCCTTCACATCGTTAAAAGCAGAAGACCACACCCAACCCTCACCAATAGATACTACTGAGACTTCCTGTGGATTATTGGGGTCAGAAACGTCAAACCAACTTACCTTGACACGACGTTGCCCGTCAGTATCATCTACGCCTAATCCAATAAGCTGATTGCCAATAGGTTCAATGTATGTAGACCATCCAGGAACTTTTAATTGTCCTTTAACCTGTGGATTAGTTGGGTCTGAAATATCTACTACAAAAAGTGGATCAATAGTAAAGTAGGTAACAAGATATGCCAATGGACCCGCAAAACGTGTCGCATACAAAGTTTCACCTTGTGCATCGGGTATTGTAATTTGGGATGTTTGTACTATATTTGTTGGGTCAGAAATATTAAAAATAGTTAAGTATGTATGTCTTTCTGGCCAAGATGTATTAGAGACAACCCGCAAATAACCATCCCATTCATCTAACTTAAATCTATCTACAATGTTCCCTGGTACATCTACTGGTTTGTAATTTAAAATTTCCCCATTTGGGTCTGTAATGTCTATGTATGTAATTTGTGTGTTATTACTTTCCCAAAGTGGTGCGGCAACATATATAGCATTAACAGATGCTTGAATTACTGTGCCATAGCCTGGAAATTGTATTTGGTCTGTGATGGTCGGATTATTTATTTGTGTCAAATCTACACTGGTAATCCAGCACGTACTCCCTGAATTTACAGTCCAGTCAGAAGTTGTGGGACTCTCTGTTCCACTTCCAATCTCACTTTCCTCCCCTCTTTCTTCCATTGCTACATAATAATATTGGTAATTTGATGTTACTGCGTATAAAATATTTCCTAACATTCGGCTATCAATAAAATCACCAGGTAATGATAAAGAAGATTCGACAGACGGTTTTTCAATATCTTGAATATTTACAATATATAATTGAGAGCCAGTAGTTTTTTTAACGACACCATTTTCAATAGTGTGACGAATGGTATAACCAATAAGGACATAAGCACGACCATCTTTAATATACAAATCTCTGGGGTAGCCATAAATAGGAACATTTGAAACAACAGATTTCTCGTTTAAATCAACAATCGTAAGACCACGATATTGATTTAGCACAAACAGATAATTATCTCTCATTCTAAATACATCAGGCTCAACTAATTCCCTTGTTGTAGGGCTACTACCCCCTTCTGTTCCATTCTCTTCTGATTCATCTACAGATGTCGGTTTATTTCCATAGTCTACTTCTGTATCACGAGTATTGTATAGTAATGCACTTGTAAATTTTGTAGTACTATTATTTTCTCCTTCACTTGCCCCTTCGGTTGTTCCTTCGGAGCTTGGCTGTCCTTCTTTTGTTTCTTCTTGCTGTCCTTCTGTTGCACCTTCTGTTGCTCCTTCAGAAGTTGTTGGATTTCCTAAATATTGGGAATTCCCAGATTCTGATGGGATATTACTGTTGGGTTTACTTGTGTTATTACAAGAAACGACCAAAACTACCATGAATAAAACCAAACTATAAATAAAATATTTATTTCTCATATATTTATCCTTATCGTTAAATATCTCTTTATTAATTATCTAACCACATTTATATATTATACACTTATCACGGAAAAATGTAAACAAAAATATAGTTGAATATTTAAAATTTAAAAATTGTGAATGTAGGTCTATTTGTATTAATATTATATACCTTCTTGTGAATGTAAGTATTTCCAAAAAAACTATTCAATATAAATTAAGAAGGAGTTTTATCCATGAAAGAAAAAAACAAAAAGGAAGTCAGTCGTAGAGATTTTATTGAAAAAACAGCAAAAATTACCGCAGGATTAGCGGTAGGTTCTACATTAACAAAAGTAGCCAATGCTCAGGTATATAAGTCCATTCTTCCATCAAAGGTATTAGGTGCAAACGAAAAAATTCGAACAGGACACATTGGTACAGGAGGTATGGGACGTTCTAATCTCGGTTTCGTCCTACAACGAGACGATATTCAGCCGATTGCGTTATGCGATTTATATCCAAAGAATCTTGAACGTGGTGCACAAATGGTTCGACAAAAATTTTCAGATTTTACAATGCACCACGATTTCCGAGAAGTTATTGATAACAAAGATGTTGATGCTGTTGTGATAGCTACTCCAGACCATTGGCATTGCCTTTGCGTTTTATATTCTGCCGATGCAAAGAAACATATTTATTGTGAAAAACCATTGTCAACAACTATTCAAGAAGGTCGAAAAATGGTTGAGGCTGTCCGCAGAAATGGTGTAATTTTTCAAGGTGGAACAATGCAACGAAGTGGAGAACATTTTAAAGAAGCGGTAGAGTTAGTAAAAAGTGGTTATATTGGTAAAGTTGCCCATGTAGAAACATTTAACCACGAAGATAAACCCATCGAAGGAATCGGCTTGGGAGATGACGACCGTGCTAAATGGGAAAAAGAAGGCTTAGATTGGGATTTCCATCAAGGATGGGTTGAGCATCGTCCATTTAATACCAATCGTTGGATTTATCATTTCCGCTGGTTCCTTGAATATTCTGGCGGTAAAATCACCGATTGGGGTGCACATCTAATTGACATTGCTTTGTGGGGTATGGGCGAAGAAAAACAACCTAAATCTGTCAGTGCCATCGGTGGAAAATATGTTTTGACTGATAACAGGACAACACCGGATACCCTTGAAGCGGTATGGGAATTTGATGATTATATCCTTACATTCTCAAATCGTGTATACAACCAATATCTACCTAAAGGATATTCTGACCATGGTATTTTATTCCATGGAACATTGGGTACTCTTAAAGTTGACCGTGGTGGTTACGAAGTTTTTCCTGTGCCTAATAACGATGGTTGTGAGCCCAAGAAATCAGGACCATCTCAATTAAATGAACCACATTGGCAAAACTTTGTAGATTCCATTCGTGAACATAAAGACCCCATTGTTACTGTCGAAACACTTCATAACACAACTCGTGTTTGCCATATGGGAACATGTGCTTATGTCGCAGGTGCAAGATTGAGATGGGACCCTGTAAATGAGAGATTTATAGGTGATGATGACGCCACCAAGAAGGCAAATGAATGGGCTTACCGTCCTTACCTGAATGGATGGAGTTTAACACCTCCCTACGATAGACAACAAAAAGCATAAAATATAATATTTTTGTCCTACACGTCCGACATGTCCGCCCCGTCTGATAGTTTTAAAGTTCAAAAAATTATTCTACTTCTGGAAGAAACGTAGGAGAAATTACAACCCCTTTCGGGAGAGTTGAGGTTCTGTCATAATATAAAATTTTTCCACAACAAAACGTGTATTTCACTTTACCGCACAATTTCATCCCGATAAAAGGTGAATTAGAACTTTTAGAGTAAAAACAGCTATTTGTTACAACCCATTCTTCATTCGGGTCAAAGATGGTAATATCTGCTGGGGAACCAATAGATAGACTCCCCGCATTTATCTTTATTATCCCAGCAGGATTTTTTGTTAGTAATCGTATAGCATGTTCCATTGATATATGCCCACCTTTTACAAGACCTGTAATTACACAGCCTAATAAAGTTTCAAGCCCAATAACCCCAAAAGGAGCCTCTTGAAAAGGAACATTCTTCTCAGTACTTGTATGGGGTGCGTGGTCTGTAGCGATACAATCAATGGTTCCATCCTTTAACCCTTCAATAATTGCCTCAACATCCGACTTATCCCGTAATGGTGGGTTCATTTTCATATTTGTATTATAATTTTCCAGATTTTCTTCTGTTAGCATCCAATAATGAGGGCATGTTTCCGCAGTAACTTTGATACCTTCCCTTTTTGCCTCACGGATAATTTCCACTCCACGTTTTGTAGTTACATGTTGAATATGTATAGGTGCATCTGCTAATTTTGCTAACCGAATATTTCGTTCAATCCTTGTCTCTTCTGCTTCTCTGGGTATTCCAGGTATCCCAAGTTTAGTGGATACAAATCCTTCATTCATCGCTCCACCTTCACTTAGAGAGGCATCTTCACAATGGGCTAAATAAAGCAATCCTACCATCCGTGAATATTCCAAAACATACCTCAATACCGCCGAAGATTCTATATCATCCCCATCGTCTGTAACCGCAACAGCCCCAGAATCAAGCAGGTCTGCCATTTCTGTTAATTCTTTGCCTTCACGTCCTTTTGTTGCACATGCTGATGGATAGATATGAACTCCATCAAGGTCTTGTGCACGACGAACCACCAATTCTACCATCCCAGCATTATCAATAGGTGGCATTGTATTGGGCATCGTTACGACAGATGTAACACCGCCATGAACTGCCGCTCTCGCACCACTGGCAATAGTTTCCTTAGACTCAAACCCTGGTTCCCGAAAGTGGACATGTAAATCGACAAATCCAGGCGAAACAACCATTCCATCAGCATCAATAAAAACATCACCTTCAAGGTTACTTCCAATTACGGTAATTACTCCATGTTCAAATCCCAAATCGGACTTCTCTGACATCCCTGTTTCTGGGTTAATAACCCAACCATTTCTAATAACAATTCTCATAAATATTCTCCAAATTAAAGAGATTGACTATTAGCCAATAAATGCATTACTGCCATACGTACTGCAACTCCATGGCTTACTTGATGTAAAATCAAACTTCTCTTACTATCCGCTATATTCGTAGCCAATTCCACATCACGATTAATAGGTCCCGGATGCATCACAATGGCATGCTCCGGTGCATAACGAATCGTCTCATTATCAATCCGGTATAATCGGATATACTCCCGAATACTTGGAAACAAACCTCGTGTTTGACGTTCCAATTGAATTCGCAATGCATAGATAATATCTGTGTCAACTAATGCTTCTTTGAGATTAGTTGTTATCCTTACTCCTAATTGCTCAAAACTTTTGGGTAATAATGTTTGGGGTCCACACAACGTTATATTGGCTCCCAATTTCAGTAAAGCCCAAATGTTACTCCGTGCAACCCGACTATGTGCTATATCTCCAATTATTGAAATCCGAACCCCTTCCAACGTTGCTTTGGGGTCCTTCCGATGGCTTCGAATGAATTCCCTCATTGTAAAAACATCCAGAAGTCCTTGTGTAGGATGTTCATGTTGCCCATCTCCTGCATTTATTACATGAGAAGTGTGAGAATCTGCAAGTAATTTTGGTACCCCTGAACAACGATGTCGAACAACAAGAATATCTGTTTTCATGGCTTCTATGTTATATAAAGTATCGTGCAATGTTTCTCCCTTCTTTTCGCTTGAACTTGACGCAGATAAGGAAAGTGTGTCAGCACTTAATCGCTTCGCTGCAAGGTCAAACGAAACAAAAGTCCGTGTACTTGGTTCGTGAAACCAATGAACAACAACTCTCCCTTGTAAAAGTGGTACCTTTTTTATACCCGTTTTACGCGACATTACTTCTAAAAAGGCTGGAACCATATCTAAAATGGAGAGTATTTCCTCCTTTGATAAAAATTGCAACCCTAATAAATCTTTATGCTTCCATATTTTCAAAGCAGGATGGTCAGCACTAAATACTTGTTCCCCCTCAGAAACTTCGCTTAATACATTTTCCGCAGGTGCTTTATGTTCCTCAACCTTAACCATGTCTTTCCCATCCGTTTCCTTGAGTAAAACTGAGATCCACAAATTGGATGGAATTGCTTCTGTCTCAGGTTTCCAAGCACAGTAAGAAGGTTGAATGGGCACTTCTCTGCCTCCGCGGTCAATTAAACAGGCAAGTAGTATTTTTTTCGGTCGACCATAATACATAATCTCGTCCATCGCCGCACGAATTGTTCTTCCAGCGGCAAGCACATCATCAACCAAAATAATCGTTCTATAGTTAATGTCAAATGAAAAATGTGTTGTGCCCCGAACCTGAACTGTCCCTCGTCCAATTCGCAAGTCATCACGATACAACGTTGTTGCAACAGCCCCTACTGGTGGTAATACATTAGATAGTTTAAATATTTCCTGTGCAATTCTCTGAGCCAGAGGATACCCTCTCCGCAAAATACCTATTAAAGCAAGTTCCTGCACATCATTTTCATTTACAATTTCACGAGCCAAAAAGTGAACTAATTTTTGAATATCGTCTTCTTTAAATAATATTTTTCCTGCACAAATTGAGGCATTATTACTTTCCATAAGTTTTACCTTTTTAATTAATGGTAAAGGATGTTTGATAAATTTTACCAATCAGACATATGTTGTACAAAATAAAAAACCAGACAAATCAATCTTCAGGTTTTTCACCAGCAGGAGCCATCTTAACAATTCGCGGATAAAACACTGCCACTGGTACCACAAGGTCACTTTGTTCTTCCATCACTTTATCTATATTCTTATAGACCAAAGGAATTTCATCTACCCCCGCTGTTAATACTGTAATCCGTCGCTCCTTTAATAGAGATTCCACTTTTTTCCATGATAACGTCTTTTTAGCTTGAGCACGACTCATAACACGTCCAGCCCCATGGGCAGCAGAACGCAATGAATCCTCATTTCCTAATCCCCTAACGATATAAGCAGGACTTGCCATAGACCCTGGAATAATACCTAACTGACCTTGTTCTGCAGGTGTAGCACCTTTACGATGAACAATAACCTCACGACCATCATGAATTTCCTTCCATGCAAAATTATGGTGATTTTCAACACTCCACAAAATAGGCACACCAAGATTCTTACTTATATGTGTATGGATACATTCATGGTTCGCCTGGGCATATTTCCCCATCAACTGCATAGCCTCCCAGTATTCTTGCCCAGTGTGTGAGTCTAAAGATAACCACGCAAGATGTTGAAACTGTTTCGGTAGTTCTGGATGTCGTTGTCTTGCAATCTTACTGTAATATTCACATACCAAAGAACCTGTTCCACGACTACCACTATGGGTTAGAAGTGCCAAATATTTTCCCTTAGCAAGCGGAAGTTCATCTGTGATAACCTCCAAAATTCCAAATTCAACAAAATGATTTCCACTACCACTGGTACCTAATTGGTCCCATGCCTTATCCTTATGCTCACGAGTTACAGGGGAAATATTCCAGTCCAAATCCATGACAGGATGCTGTCTCCGTGGCTTGAATGTAGAACCTACTCCAAATCGTGTTTCCTGTTCAATGGCTTTTTTTAGTCGTGTAGGTTCTTCATCAATAATTTTAGGATGCAACTCGAAAACACTTAGTTTTACCCTGCAGGCAATATCTACACCGACTGCAAACGGGATAACAGCATTATCAGTGGCTAATACTCCTCCGATAGGCAAACCATAACCAACATGAGCATCAGGCATAAGAGCCCCACGTACCGATACAGGAAGCGAGCAAGCATTACGTATCTGTTGGATAGATTCCTCGTCAATTTCTGTGCCCCATATCTTAAAAGGTGCTTTGGTTGGTTTTGAAAAATCATCAGAAAATAGTTCTTTAGTATGAGAAATAACCGTCTGTTGAAATTCAGGCATACTTTGATAAACAGACCGTGCTAATTCACCCCAGAGAGAGTTATTCACAAATGTGCCTGGATTACGAATAATAACTCGCAACATCCGTTTTGCCTCTTTTTTAGACATCCCATCTTTTATCGCTTTGTTAAAAGATTGCAGAGCCAACTCTCTTATTGATTTCGTTGTATATCCTGTCTGAATTAATTCTTTTTCTTTCATATCAAAAATCAGCCTTGTAGTGAAAAATAAAACTTACCTATTAAAATAACGATATAACTACAAACTTTGAATATAGAGGTTTAATAGTTCTCTATGAGCTGTAAATGCCAGCTGTGGAAGTTGGTCATGTAAAAAAAATTGTGCCTCTGAAACGTCACTACCCGCCTTAATTTCTCCTTTCCAACGGTTAACGACAAAACCCAATACTAAAATAGTACCCGTTTGTTGACTTGGTTGTGCGGAAATCCCTAAAAGTTGAATTTGTTCCGCAATAAGACCTGTTTCTTCATACAATTCCCGTACTGCCGATTCCTCCGTAGTCTCCCCAAGTTCCATGTACCCTCCTGGAAGAGTCCATTGACCAAAAGCAGGATAGATTGCCCGTTTTGTAAGAAGTAAATCCTTACCTGTTCTTGTTACAAAACAACATGTCGCAGGAGTCGGATTGTGATAATAAAACCTTTGACAGGAACTACAAAAAGGACGTGGCTTCTCCCCATCATCTGTAAGTATCAATGCATTCCCACAGACGGCACAAAAACGCCATGGAAACGGCTCAATAAAATGTATTGGCATAATCCAATCCTTCTGCCTATTTACAAAATAAATTTAGATTATATTAATATATTATAATTCTTTTTTAATTGTGCCATTTTATTTTTTTTTAACGATAATAAAAAGGAAGAAACAATGTCATATTTAAAAACATTTTGTATCGGTTGGATAGTGTACTGTTTTGTAGTTATGTTTGTAAATGCAGACGAATTGGATTGGAAAGTCCTCTCAAAATATGATAGCGCTATTAAACCAAATGAAATGATGAAAACATACCTAAATCAACAAGCCGAAGAATACTTAAAAAAATCAAAAGACGAATCTTCTTATTTCCCTGAAAAGGAAAGTATAGAATCATACAAAAAAGAAAAGAGAGAATTACTATGGAACCTATTAGGAGGTAGACCTGAACCTACTCCTCTTAATCCCAAAATAATTCGCACAGGACAAAAGAAAACATATCGATATGAGGTTTTACACTTTGAAAGTCGCCCTAATTTCTATGTTACGTCCGTTCTATATCTACCATTATCTCCACCACCTTACTCAGCAGTTCTCATTCCTTGTGGGCATTCCTTAGAAGCAAAAGGTTATAAAGAATACCAAAAATTAGGAATTCTTTTAGCACAAAATGGAATTTCCGCTTTAATTTATGACCCCCCAGGACAAGGTGAGAGAATCACATTTATCAAAGATAATGGAGAACCTGATATTTGGGGAACGACAGAACATACTGTTCTCGGGTTAGGCTGTATTCTTTTAGGAACGAACTATGCACAATATGAGATATGGGACGGGATTAGAGCCGTTGATTATATTCAGAGTCGAAATGACATCCGAAAAGAAAAAATAGGTTGTAGTGGTAACTCAGGAGGTGGTACCCAAACTGCATATCTTATGGCTATCGAGCCACGAATTTATGCCTCTGCTCCATCTTGTTATCTTACATCGTGGGAACGGTTATTAAACACTATTGGTCCCCAAGATGCAGAACAAAATATTTTTTCACAAATTAAGTATGGTCTTGACCATTCTATGTATCTGTTTTTACATGCTCCAAATCCTGTGCTTATATGCTGTGCCACCAGAGACTTTTTTGATATATCAGGAACATGGAACACGTTCCGAGAAGCAAAACGATTATATACAAAATTAGGTGTAAATCCCTTATGTGATTTAATCGAGATTAACGAGGAACATGGGCTTAAAAAAATAACACGTGAAGAAATTGTAGAACGGATGTTATGGTGGTTAGATGGTATCCATAAAGAAGTAGAAGAGCAAATCGACGATTCAGAAATACTTAATAAAGATGAATATCAAGTATGTTCAGAAGGCAATGTGAAAACCATTCCTAATAACCGTTCCATTTTAGATATAAATAGGGAGCAAGAAAAAGTATTCTCAAAAGAGAGAGAACAATTTTGGAACACCTCAACATTAGAGCAAAAACAAGCAAAAGTTTCTGAATTAATCAATGCTCCTTTATGGAAAGATGTGTCTCAACCTGAGATAATCGAGTTTTCAAAATGTAAGTCAAAAGAATTCCCAAACGCAGTATCTATTATCCCTTTTATAATAAAACCAGAAGAAAAAATAGTATTACCTGGCATTCTTTTCGAATCTACTAAATCACCCGAGAGAGTTATTATTTATACAAACCCAGAGGGTAAACAATCCGAACCTGACCGAATCAATGACTGGTTAAAACAAAAAATAAATGTTTTTGCTGTGGACTTAAGAGGTTCAGGAGAAACACTACCAACTCCAAGCAATAATGATATAACAAGAACTGTGGGTCTTGGATGGGAAGATGTCTTCCGTGCTTATCTTATCGGAAAATCCTATGTCGGGATGCGAGTTGTAGATTATTTCTCAATAATTAAATATGTAAAAACAAAATACAAAGATAATGTCAAGATAAACATTGATGCATCAGGTGTTTTATGTGTTCCCGCTATTCATGCAGTATTTTTACTTTTACCGAATGAGATTTCAATGACGTTGCGAGGTTTAACATCGTGGAAACAAATTATTGATAATCCAAGAATACAAGGACAAATTACAAATGCAGTTCATGACGCCTTAAAATGGTATGATATACCCCAATTAATATCAACAATAGATAGTACAAGGATAAATATCCTTGCTTCTGAAGTTCCAACCTTTTAATGAAGTGATTATAAATGTCTAAAAAACATTCAAATATAATACAGGCACTATTTATATTTTTTTCTCTTATTTTTTTATTAAATAATAAAGCAACTTCCAACGAACAGGCTAACGAAGAAAAAATGTCATGTGAATTAACATCAGAAGAATTTGAGAATAGCCGTTGGTTCTGGTTCGTTAGTTTGGTGAATCCATACCCAAAAATGGAAAGTGAAAAACCTGTTAAAGAATTGTTTGACCCTATCATGGAATTTTTTGCCCCAGACCAGAAACCTGTAAAAACCGTGAGCGATTTTAGGGATGACCATTTAATTTGGGCACCTCATGCAGGATTTGGTTACCAGATAAATTCAAAATGGACGGTAACAGCACAGGGTGGGGGAGAAGGAGGAAAAATTCGAACAAAACAAACTCATCCTTCAATATTATTAATGCCATTACATACAGACTTTGAAATTCAACGAGGTGCTTTTTATCTTGGGTCTGGTGTTCACTATTCACCATGGGGGGCACCAGAGCACCGAGATTTTAGTTCGTGGAAAGAACGAATTAAAGCCACTCGTCCATACCTTTCTACTTCTCTCACATATACCTACGCTACTTATGATGCTAAAGTTAAAGTAAAATTCCGACCGTTTCTGTATTTGGTAGATTTAGATTTATCAGATGAATGGCATACAGTTAGTTTAGATACCAATATTGGTTTTGAGGTTCCACTTAATAAAAGAGATGAATTTGTATTTTCATTTGGCTATTCGAAGTTTGCCCAACTTAATGAAGATTTCGATAGTTTTACATTTACAGTCGAATTTAAACGCTACCTTCAAAAGAAAAAGACACAAAAACAAGACTAATTAAAGCCTATTCATCCAGAATAGTTAAAATGAAACCCATTAACCCAACACGTGACAAAACACTTTTGCCTGCATTTAACATCTCAGTTCACGAAATTAAAAACATGATATTTTTCGGAAAATTGGGAAAATAAAATCAATTTAAAATCAGTTCCGCTATAAACTCCTGCCCCGTCGGTTTTTTTAAAACAAAACCTAACTTAGCACATACCCTCAACATAGCCCGATTTTCAGGTAATATTGTCCCATATAAACGATGAACACCTTCAGTACGAGCAATTTGTATTAAACGTCTCAACATTTCTGTTCCTAAACCATGACCTTGAAACAGGTCACTAATCATCAACGCAAATTCTGCATCTTGTGTCCCATAAATTTTTACTATCCTACCCACTCCTAATATTGCATTTTCACCTGTTTCCTTATTTTTCTCTACCGCAACTAATGCAATACTACGGTCATAATCTACAAAACATATTTCTGTAAGACGTTCATGTTGGGTACGGACATGAAGTGGCTGGAGTTGAAAATATCTAAAATAAACTGTGTTATCACTTAGTGTTTCATGAAAACGAATCATTAAACTTTCATCTTCAGGACGTATAGGCCTAAGAATAATTTCATTGCCCTTTCGTGATGTCCAACTAAAAGTATATTCATTAGGATATGGCCTTATAGCCAATTTTGGAAAAGACTCTATCGGTGTATCTATCGGATAAAGCAAAATAGAGGCATTCAACGCTACAATTCGTTTCGGTGAAATAACTATCGGATTTAGTTCCATTCCCTGAATTAATCGCTGTTCACAGATAAGATAACTAAATTGGACAAGTAAACGTTCTAACTCCTCCAAATTAAAGCCTTTACAAATTTTACCTTCCTTTAATGATTTATAAATGTTTGTATCTTCTATCATTCTACGGGCTAATGTCGTATTTAAGGGTGGTAACCCTGTCGCTCTATCCTCAAAGATAGATAACATTTTTCCACCTGAACAAAAATATATATAAGGACCAAATAGCGGGTCTACATGGCTTCCAATGCAAATCTCAATCCCATCTCTTGGAACTAATGGTTGCACCGCTATCCCTGGGAATGCACATGCTTCTTTCCCATCCGTAACGAAATCAAGTAAAGAACGAAATGCTTTACGAACCGCTTTTTCATCATGCAAATTAAGTAGAACACCACCCGGGTCCGCAGATACTTTCCCCGAAAGAAGAACTCGACGCAAAACTACTGGATAACCTATGTTCTTAGCAATATGAACTGCTTCTGTTTCATCATGAGCAATATGAGTCTCAATTAGGTTAATTCCATAACTTGCCAGAACATCCCGTGTAGCTGATGGAGGTAAAATGCTTTGACCCTGACGTACTGCATATTCGATGGTATTTTTGGCAAGAATTTTATTTGAAAGATGTTCACTGGTTTCCTCATGCGCACTTGGAGTTTCATAAAGTCCCTTTAATTGATAAGAGTAATGCCACATCGAAAGGAAAATTCTCGCCGCAATATCAGGATAATCCAATGTAGGTATTCCCGCATTATTCAATGCCTGTTGCCCATCCTCCACTTTATAACCACCCATCCAGCTCGCAAGGATAGGCTTTTTCATCGGATTTTTCACCTTGATTAATTCTTCGGCTGTTTCTAATGGCTTGGTCATAACTTGAGGCGTTAAGATAACTAAAAGTCCGTCCGCATTCTCGTCTTTCAAAACAATCTCCGCTGATTGTGCATATCGTTTAGGGTCTGCATTCGCTAATAAATCAATCGGATTGTCATGATTCCAATAAGGTGGCAAAATCTGATTTAACTCTTCCATGGTCTTTTCAGATAGCGAAGCTATTTTCCCACCCATAGATACAAGAGCATCTGTAGCTAAAATACTTGGTCCAGCCGCATTACTAATTATGGCAAGTCGATTCCCTTTAGGTCGCGGTTGTTTCCCTAACACAATAGCCATATCAAATAACTGTTGAATATTATCCACACGCAATACACCACATCTTTTTAAAGCCGCTGAAAATACCTCATCACTACATTGCTCTCCACCCACATAATAAGGTGTATTTCTTGCTAATTTCGCACCTAATTCCGTTCTACCCCCCTTTAATAAAATGATGGGTTTATGCAAAGCAACCTCACGTGCCGCAGAAAGAAAAGAACGAACATCACCCAACGCTTGCATGTATATAACAATACTTTTCGTATAAGGGTCATCACCTAAATAATAAATTAAATCAGCCCAATTTACATCCACCATCGTCCCAAAAGAAACAAATTTACTAAAACCCACCTTTACATGAAAACTCCAATCTAAAATAGCCGCTCCAACCGCACCGCTCTGAGTAATAAAACCTACAGTCCCTTTTGATGCTATATGAGGTGCAAACGCTGAATTCAACCCTATAATGGGATTCATAATTCCTAAACTATTCGGACCAATGACTCGGATTTTGTTCGGATAAATAATATTCTTAATTTCTTCTTCAAGTGCTTTCCCTGCTTCTCCTGTTTCACTAAAACCCGCCGAAATAATGATACATCCTTTTACTGAGCAACGAATACATTCCTTAATAATATTAGGAACAGTTTGAGCAGGTGTTATGATAATCGCAAGATCTATAGGTTCTGGAATAGAACCAATATCTGGATAAGCCAACATCCCTAAAACCTGATGACGATTAGGATTTACCGCATATACCGTCCCCCCAAACGGATTACTAATCAGATTCCACAACACTGTCCGTCCCACGCTATCCAGTTTGTCTGTTGCACCAATCACTGCTACAGCACGGGGCATAAAAAAAGCATCCAATGGATGTCGTATTTCTTCATCTACACGAATCGGTTGTATCGACATAAATATAAACCCAAGTCGTTTATTTATTTTATTTTACGTTAACATAATCCATTATTCAAATCAACACATTTTCCCTGCGTCCTCAGCAACAATCTAACCCAGTCCTAACCATCCTTTTTGTCTGACCTATCCGACCTGTCCAAATTGTCCGACTCGTCCGATTCCTATAATACGCACCTATCCATTTGAAATCCAATATCTACATAAGTTACATTTATATGTTGTAAATGCTGTGAGCGAGTCTCACAGTTAAAACTTAACCCATACTGAGGGAGGTTTAACTATGTCCCAAGTAGCAGAATTTTTCAATCAACTCACATCAAAAGTAGACCCCGCTAAAATTAAGGGTATGAATGTGACCTATCAATTCGTGATTACAGGCGAAGGTGGTGGAGAATGGGCAGTTGCAGTTAGTAACGAGCAACTGACCGTTACTGAAGGTAAAGCAGAAAAAGCCAATATCACTTTGACCATTTCTGCATCCGATTTCCTTGACTTAGTCGCTGGAAAACTCAATGGACAAACAGCATTCTTGACAGGAAAACTAAAGATTCAAGGTGATATGACACTCGCTCTAAAATTACAATCCGTTTTTAATCTCGGCTAAAATTTTTTAAGGCAGGAAATACTTACCGTTAAGTATTTCCTGCCACAATGTATGTGTATTTAATGACAAGAAAAAAAAGTAGATTTAATTTTATTTCGTTTTGTTTCGTTCTTGTTAGTATATACAGTATCGATTGTAAAAAGAACAGCGATATTCTAATCTCAGACCACACGTTTGTTTTTGAAAAGAATACCATCTCCATTCAGTACTTAAAACCTAATAACAAAGATAATATAAAAAACATTAATTTTGTAATTTTTGATGAATCTACCACTGATATAGAAAATTATAAATCAGTAATTAACGACTTTTTATTCTCAGGATATGAGATTACAATATTGAAATCTGATTGGAAAACAATCCTAAACACTATCTTATCCTCTCCTGATTCTAAAAACAAAGACTATATTCAACTCTGTGAACTCATTAATAATCTCCATGAAAAAAAGAATAAAAATATTGTAATAGCCTGGGATGAATTAGTTAACTTTGCAAGTCTGTTTCAGATAAATACAAATTGTGCTGATGGATTAATAATTATCTCACCCTCTCTGAATATTAAGATAGATAAAAATGTCGATAAATTATTTTCAAATCCGATGTTAATTATAACAGGAGAATATGACGAAAAATCTTATAATCTATCTTTAAAACTCCAACAACAAAACCGCTCATTATGTGAAATAAGAACGTATCCTACTGATGAACACGGCTTGGACGTATTACTATATTCTGAACATGCAAAAGAACAAATTAAACTTTGGATAGATACAATCACAAAGACTGTAAACTAACTGTTTAATCGATGTGTAAAATTAAAAAGTTTATATTTATTATTTTATTATTTATTTCCTTTACCTCCTCACCTTTATTTTCACAATCAGAATTAAAAACCATTACCACAAACTTTAATTCCCAGAGAGGAACAATACTCATTCAATCTGAACTACCAACTTCCAATTGTTTCTTTCTATTAGATACAGGTGTGTCTATTCCTGCAATCGATAATAACTGCCAAAACAATATAATTAAAGATGAGTATAAAGTAAGTGCAGGTAATCCTTTGATAAAAAATGTAAATTTAAATAGTGCCTCGTTTCCTGTCTATCATGGTGATATTCTTTTGTCTAACCTTTCAAATATATCAAATAAATTGGGAGTATGTTTGTGTGGAATAATACCTATCTATTTCCCTGGATATGAAATTTATATAGATTTTGGAAATGAAAAAATTACATGGAGATTGATATCCACTGAAAGAAAAAGAGAAAAGGAAAAAGTATTTTATGAGAAGTTATATTTTTCCCCAGAACAGCCTATTCCTCAAGTCCCTGTGACATTAAACTCTAAAATTTCTCTTTTAGCAAATATCGATTTTGTCCGAAGTGAAAATATAGGTATACCTATGAACATAGTCAATGAAAAAAAAATAACTAATGGCAAAAATAAATTTGCCCGTTATAAAGATGGAAAAGTCGTTCAATATTTCAGATTAAAAACACTGAGAATAGGCAATCAAAATTTTGAGAATCTTCTGGCTGTTTCCGTTCCAGGAGAAAAAAATGCATGGATAGGGACACATTTCTGGAGGAAATCTGTAATCCATATTAGTTATGAGGAGGCAAAACTACACCTTCTAAAAACAAGTAATTATAAAGAAGAAATATGGACAGGTATTGGAATAATACCCGATTACCTATCAGAACAAGGCTGGATTATAGGTGTGATTGAAGACACTCCCGCCTGGAATAAAGCAAATCTACGAGGTGGGGAATGTCTCCAAAAAATAAATGATTTTGATGTAAAAAATATAAAAATAGAACATTTAATTCAATTACTAAATTCAAAACCAGGAACAGTTTTAGATTGTACCTTCATAAACCAGGTAGGTTCAGAAATAAAAACACCACTTACCGCTGAAGAAATATTATGAAATACTAACACACACTTAATTTAATTATATGATATTACCTTAATTAATAAACAAAAAAAGTTGAGGTGTCGGTAGGGGGCAACCGACACCTCTATATTTTTACGGGCTCTGAGGGGAATCAGAGCTCAATGGGGTAGCAGAGTTGCGGAGAAGCGGAAGAGAGGATTCCCGGCCGGGGTAAACCGGGACATCTGTTATTCCGGAGAGAGAGATGCACTGCAGTGGTAATGGGAGGACAACCACTGGCAGCATTATGTGCTTCGCTATGTGTTGTTGATTCAATTGGACCTTGAATAGTGTAGTAGCATAGGGAACACAATCACAACTCTGCTACCAACAACTTTAATATACAATATTTATATATATAATGTCAAATGCTTATTTTAATTTATATATATGTGTGTTATTTATTATAGGCTTAAATATTTATAAATCAATAAGTTATAACTATAATTATTTATGTTTGAAAAAACGTATTTAAAATGTTGAAAATAGAAGACAAATCCTTTAAGTATACAAAAAAAATAATTGTAATTTAAATAACAAATAAATATAGGGCTAACAAATATGTTCTTTTACACAATTAATTACACTCCTTAAAATTTTTATTCTTGAATAACATTTATCGTTACCCTCTATGATTGTCCATGGACTATTTTTTGTAGAGGTAAAACTAATCATATCTGAAACAGCATCTACATAATCATTCCATTTTGCTCTATTTCTCCAATCCTCATCTGTAATTTTCCATTGCTTATACGGATTTTTCGTCCGCTCTTCAAATCGTTTTAGTTGTTCATCAGGAGAAATATGAATCCAAAATTTAATAAGAACTGCTCCCCATTTAACCAACTGCTGTTCAAATTCATTGATTTCCATATATCCACGTTTCCAATCCTCAGGTTTGGTAAACCCTTCTACACGCTCTACCAATACCCTTCCATACCAGGAACGGTCATAAATTGTAAAATGTCCCGCTTTAGGGAGCACTTTCCAAAACCGCCATAAGTGGTGATGCATTTTCTCCTCACCTTGAGGGGCACCAATCGGAATAACCTCATAACCTCGTGGGTCTAATTCTCGAACCAGCCGTTTTATCGCTCCTCCTTTTCCACCAGCATCCCATCCTTCAAAAACGATAATGACAGGTATCCTTTTTTTAAAACAAATAAACTGTAAACGACGAAGTTCCTTTTGTAGTTTTGGTAATGTCCTATCGTATTCTTCTCGGGATAATGTTTTTGACAAATCCACCGCATTTAAAGGTTCAGAAGTTCTACTCGGAAGAGAATATATTGGAACTGATAAACCCTTTTGTAATGCATTTTCCCAATGTGAAAGAATAATATGTTCCGCTTTTGAAATACAATACTTCTCATCCATAGCAGGAATGATATGCCATGGATGCACTCCATTATGTGTGTCCTCTAATATTACATCTATAATTTTATAAAGCTTGTCGTACGCATCTAATATTTCCTGATTTTCACCTCGAACTCGCCACTCAAATGCAGGGTCTTTTTCTAATTTCTTAAATCGTTTTTTTTGTTCTTTTTTCGATATATGTAAAAATAACTTGATGAGAATCATCCCATCTTCAACAATCTGCCGTTCAAAAATTTTAATATCTTTTAATTCAGCACGAAGTTTCTCAGTGCCCCATCTCTCTTTTTTTGCTCTCAACACAATAGGCCAATACCAACTATGATTAAAAAATGCAATATCACCATATTTGGGCAATCTATTCCAGAAACTCCATAAATAAGGTCTTAATCGTTCCTCTCGTGTGGTCTTTGCTATATTATGGACCCAGTACCCTCTTGGGTCAAGGTTTAATAATAGACGGTTTAAAAGAGTCCCTTTTCCAGATGTGTCCCATCCCTCAACAAGGACAACAGTAGAAATGCCTTTTTCTCTTAATTCCCTTTGACATCGTCCTGAATCAATCTCCCATTTCTGAATAGCTTGCTTAAATTCATCTTTTGAAAGGTAACAATCCAAATTTATTGTATCCAGCATATATTATTCCTTGAAAAAGTGTAAATCCAGTTTTTAATTTGTAGTAATTTTTATTACGTTTTCAGGAACATTATTTCCTTTAGTATCCGTTATTCGAAGCGTAAATCCCCAGTTGTTTTTGTTGTTCGTAATTTTTAATAGAATTTTGTATTTCCCTTTTTCGAAGGATATAGGGATGACCTCTTTATCTGGCAATACTGTTGATTCACCAAAATAGTCATAGATACATTTTTGTTCTGTATCTTTAATTACCCATACCTTCACCGCATCATTAAAACCAAACCGAACCTGTGCTGTTATAGGTTGAAATACCTCAAACTCACACAGAGCGTATGCAGAACAAATGTCATGGCGACCCAGAAGTTCTATAAAATCCATGGATACTTTATTAGGTTTCATTGATGCTATTTTCCAGCCATTATAATCTGCAATATTTTCAGGAGGGAAAGATGTATCATGTGTTTCTTTAAATGTGCCAGCACTAAAATATTCAGAAATTTTCCAATCTATAATAGGCTTAAATAAAATCTGAAAATTTGTTTCCTCTCCATAGAGATATCGTTTTCCTAGTTCCCAAAAATTATATTTATGAGTGTCATAGTTATTTAATGGCACTGTCTGAAATCTTGGATTATCATCAGGGCCCATCGGCAATACCATCAGAGCATATCCCATTATGTTATTTAATTTTTCATAATCCCTTTCCTTTAACAATGTACTACCCTCAACAAATAACCCTTCCGTTGTCGGTTTTTTTGAACGTAAAACTTCTGTGAACGTTTCTAACGGTTCATCACTTACAAAAGATTCTTTCTGACGAGTTAATAATTGTTCGTAGCAATTATGGCTATAAATCCAGTTGTATTTACGCGATGCTACTAAATGAATTCCGTAAACCTGCTCCAACTCATTGACGGTATAGCCAGCTTTATGTCCACTGTCATAATCATATCCGAAAGGCCAGATTCCTGGTGCAACAGAACACGTTTCCATCCAGTATTTCCTTGCATCTGGCGATAAATAATTTAAAAATATGTGTTCAACCCCACTAATATAAGGTAATATCTCTTTTAAGTTCTTGAGTCGATATGTATGTTCCACACAATAGTGAACCCCTCCTTTCGCCTTCCTCTTTGCTGATTCCTCAATCCACGTAAGATGTATAATCAAACCTAAATTTAATCCTTGCTCTGGAAAAGTAAGAAACACCATATCGGGAAATACATCATATATAGTATTAATTAAATCCGCACTACGTTTTTGAACCCTCTCTATCAAATCTTTCCGAGTATAACCATCGTATGTATATCCTTTCCAATTAAAGTTATATTGTTCCCCAATATACTCAATATCAATTGCAAAACCTGTACATCCACTCTCCTTTGCAAATATCGCAAATTGACGAAAATTGTGAATAACATTTTCCCATTGCAGGTCACTAAACCAATCAAAAAAGTGGTCAAAAGATATCTTCAAAAATGTTTCCATCCCCAACTCTTTGCATAACTTATTAGCCTCAGAAACTTTTTGAAATGTCTCATCTTCTTTACCAATAGTCCATGGCTTTTTATCAGAAGCCCAAATATTATCACTCCATTCTCTCGCAACATAATCAAGGAAAAAAGCATCAACTCCATGGTTTTTCCAGTCTTTCGCATCCTTTAATATCTGTTCTGGCGATGCGGAAAATAAAATCGTTTTTGGAACTTCTTCAGAAAAAGATAACATCGAGAGACAAAATACAAATAAAAATAATACATAACATAAACTAAATTTCATATTCCTACCTTTCTGTTTTATTTGAGTATTTTTTATAACAAAATAACAATATAATAAACACCTTTGAATTATTATACACATTTAAAGTAAAATAAAAAAGCATTACATATATGTAATTTTGGAAAATATGTAAACATATAACCACTCAATAAAAGGATAGAAAAATACCTTAATGAAAGAAAAAAACGAAAGAGCCCTTTCAGAACTTAAACTCCTTCTCGAAATAAGCGAAATATTAGATAGAAGTTATGACCTTAGAGACGAACTCTATCCTGTCCTCAAAGCAATTTCAAATCATACAGGAATGTTACGAGGCACCATTACCTTGCTCGATAGGGAGAGAGGTGAACTACATATAGAAGCAGCTTATGGACTTTCCAGCGAAGAATTGGCACGAGGAGTCTATAGAGTTGGAGAAGGGATTATTGGGAAGGTAGCTCAAATGGGCAGGCCAATGGTTATTCCTAAAATCTCCACCGAGCCTATGTTCCTAAATAAAACAGGTTCAAGAAAAAATTTACAAAAAGAAGAAATATCCTACATCTGTGTACCAATAAGAGTAGAGAACATGGTATTAGGAACATTAAGCGCTGACCGATTATATTCAGATGAGATTTCTTTAGAAGAAGACCTGCGTGTTTTGACAATCATCGCTTCTATGATAGCCCGTGCTGTCCGACTGAGAATGAGGAATGAGGAAGAGAGAAAAGCTCTTTTACTTGAAAACGCTCGGTTGCAAGAAGAATTAAAAAAAAGATTCCACCCCTCAAATATGATTGGTAGTTCAGGAGCAATACAGAAAGTTTATGATTTAATTCAACAAGTATCTACAACCGAAGCAACCGTCCTTATTCGAGGTGAAAGTGGTACTGGTAAAGAATTGGTAGCCCACGCTATTCATTTTAATAGCAATCGTGCCACGGGTCCATTTATAAAAGTTAACTGTGCCGCACTACCAGAATCTGTTGTTGAGAGTGAACTATTTGGACATGAACGAGGTGCTTTTACTGGTGCATATCAGCAACGAAAAGGCCGTTTCGAAATGGCTCATGGCGGTACCATTTTCTTAGATGAAATTGGAGATTTACCTTTAAGTATTCAAGCAAAACTTCTTCGTGTACTACAAGATAAAACCTTCGAACGAGTAGGAGGCTCAGAAGTTATAAAGGTCAATGTTCGTATAATTACTGCAACAAATCGTGATTTGGAAAAATTAGTTAAAGAAGAAAAATTTCGCGAAGACCTATTTTATCGATTGAACGTTTTCCCAATATTTATTCCACCACTAAGAGAAAGAAAAACGGATATTTTAGAATTGGCAAATTACTTTGTCGAAAAATACAGTCGCGAAAATAATAAGTATGTTAAACGAATTTCAACCCCAGCAATTGACATGTTAATGAGTTATCACTGGCCTGGAAATGTCCGTGAATTAGAGAATGTTATAGAACGTGCTATTATTCTAACCAATGATGATGTAATTCATGGACATCATCTGCCACCAACACTTCAAACTGCAGAAGCTTCAAATACAATAATGAAAGGCAAATTGGAAGAAACCCTTGAACGGGTTGAAAGAGAAATGATTATTGAGGCATTAAAAAATACAAAAGGAAACAAAGCAAAAGCAGCAAGAGAATTAGGAATTACGGAACGGATTATGGGACTTAGAGTGATGAAACTCGGAATTAACCCAAAACAATATAAACCCCAAAAAGCAAAACATTCTATGAAAACAAAAGAATATATCGATAAGGATAGATAAAATGGCTGAATTTAAAAGCACTACAATTATTGCTGTTCGAAGAAATGGAACCGTCGCTATGGCAGGCGATGGACAGGTAACCCTCGGTGATACAATCGTAAAAGGAACTGCAACAAAAATAAGAAGATTATATGGTGGTAAAGTTCTTGCAGGTTTTGCAGGTTCTGTTTCTGATGCCTTTGCATTATTTGAACGGTTTGAAGGAAAGTTAGAAGAATTCCATGGTAATTTGACGCGTTCCGCAGTTGAACTTGGAAAATTATGGAGAACCGATAAATATCTGCGACAGTTGAATGCTATGTTAATTGTGTGCAGTAAAGATGAAATCTTACTTGTGTCTGGAACAGGAGAAATTATAGAACCAGATGATGATATTTTGTCGATTGGTTCAGGTTCAGGTTTCGCATTGACCGCAGCACGTGCTTTAATGAAGCATACAAATTTGTCAGCAGAACAAATTGCACATGAGGCTTTAAAACTTGCATCACAAGTTTGTATTTATACAAATGAACATATAACAGTAGAAATTTTGTAATTTTAAAATAAAAAATTTTTTAAAATAAAATATTTGAAAAATATAACACGCATCATAACCTCATAAAATGAGGCTAAAATAAATATTAAAAAAATAGTAGAAAAAAATTTGCGTTTTAAATATAATTTTGTTCATTATCAGAACTAATTAAAGTTGAATCGGCATTAAGAGGAAAGTTCAATGACCAGTTGTCATTGAGTAAATCGTTCCTCTTAAAATAAAAACAATAAGGAGATTCACAATGGCCGCTGCAAAGAAACCCGCTGCAAAAAAAACAGCTGCAAAGAAACCTGCAGCAAAGAAACCTGCAGCAAAGAAGCCTGCTGCAAAGAAACCAGCAGCGAAGAAAAAGTAGTTAAATAGTGATGTAGCTTAACATCACAAATTACTAATCTTGGCCTACAATTTGAAATCAATTGTAGGCCATAATTATTTTTATTTGGATTATAAATAAACGAAAAGAAAAACTAATGTTAGAAAAAAAATATAAAATCATTTTCAATAAAGTTCTTGATACCGCTATAAAAAATATACCTACAGGTGCTGTCGCATATATTGGACAATATGATGAGGTGCTATTTTTCCAAGCGTCTGGAAAATGTTCAGTTGTGCCGTATGAAGAACCTATGGATAAAGATGTTATTTTTGACCTTGCATCTCTCACAAAAGTTATTGCAACAACCACATCAATTTTATTGTTATACCAGCAGGGGAAATTAAAATTAGATGAGAAACTTTATAAATATATTCCACTTCCCCTTTTTAAAGAAATTACAATTAGACATTTATTAACACACAGCTCGGGTATTATCGGATATGAAACATGGTACAAAGAAATATTCTCTTTTGAAGACCTATTGATTAAGTTGTCAAAAACAAAATTATTCTTTAAACCTGGAACGAATCATCTCTATTCAGACTTCGGTTTTATATTATTAGGAAATATTATCGAGACAATATCAGGTAAAAAATTAGATCTATTTTGCAAAGATAATATTTTCTCCCCATTAAATATGAATAACACATTTTTTCACGTTCCCAAAGAATTTATTGATAAATGTGCTCCAACAGAAGAATGTCCATGGCGAAAAAAAATTATAAGAGGTGAAGTACATGATGAACATGCCTACGCATTAGGAGGTGTTGCTGGGCATGCTGGACTATTCTCTACTGCTGAAGATTTAGCCCGTTTTTCACGTGCTTTAATAAAACAACAACTACTTGAAAAAGAAGTAATAGAAGAGATGGCAACATGTAAAATAATACCTGATTATCCTTGGCAAGTATTAGGATGGAAAACAGACCCTTTTTGGGATAGCATCGAGGGGCAACTACCTTTTCGTTTTGCTCTTGGACACACAGGTTTTACAGGAACCTGCTTATGGTGGGATAGAATATCAGGATACTATGCCATTTTGTTAAGTAATTCATGCCATCCGCGAAGAGAAAAAAGAGACAACCGAAAATTAAGAAAAACATTCTATAATTCCCTGGCAGTGATTGTCCATCCACAAAAGATGAATACCCACTACGGAATTGACACTCTATTGAGAAATGATTTTCAGCCTATTAAGAATGCCTCTGTCGGATTATATACAAATACTTCCGCAACCAGTACAACAGGCAAGACAACCTTAGATATTTTTTATACATCTGAAAAGATAAAACTAAAATGCATTTTTACCGCTGAGCATGGATTAAATGTGTCAGAAGAATCTGGAAAATCAGAAAAACAGAAACAATGGATGAATATACCATTAATTGATATGTATTCGAAACATAAAACTAATCAGTGGAGAGAAATATTAAAAACTCTTGATTGGATTGTAATTGATATTCAGGACATCGGTGTTCGCTATTACACGTATATATATTCGATGATTCAATTATTAAAATTGTGTATGGAGTACAATAAGAAAGTTCTTATTCTTGATAGACCAAATCCACTCGGAGGAGAGATTATTGAAGGAATTTTTCCTGAACCCTCATTTGTAGATGAAGTATGTTGGGGAAATGTTCCTGTCCGACATGGCTTAACGATTGCAGAAACAGCATTATGGATACAAAATACAAATAAAGAATTCAATAATTTAAATCTTGATGTTATAAAATTGGATGGCTGGTTTTATGATTTATTTTTCCATGAATTAGATTTGCAATGGATTCCTCCATCTCCGAATATTCAAAGTGTTGATTCCGCTCTATGTTATATCGGAACATGCTTATTTGAAGGCACAAATATAAGCGAAGGTCGAGGAACTAAAAAACCATTTAAAATAATAGGTGCACCCTGGTGTAACCCAGAAAGAATAATTTCTAAAATACCAGATAATTTAAAACAAGGAATTGAAATAAAAAAATGTTCCTTTGTCCCAAAACCTATATTAGGAAAAACAACAAATCCAAAATACAATGGAGAACTTTGTGAAGGATTAGAATTTCAAATTATCAACCCTCATTTATGTAGACCATTTCGTTTGGTTGTGGAAATCATTAAATTAATAAAAAGCAACCATCCCAACGAATTTCAATTTAATGCACATTTTGACAAACTTTGTGGAACCTCTAAACTTAGAATAGCAATCGAAAAAAATGAAGACCTAAATAATTTATGGTTACAAACAGAAAAAAATATTCAGACTTATATAACAACACATCCCCGATTATACACATCTCTCAAAGACGAAACACAAAAATTAATCGAATTGGCATAAAAACATATTAATACTTATTTATTATAAATAATATGTTTCTATGTCCTTTTTTGAAACTTGAACATAATCCATTGTCCTATTTATTATCATAGAGCAAACAACGAAGTGGAGTTCTCTTATGGATATTCAAGAATTATTTGACATTGTCCTTAAAGAAAATGCATCCGACCTTATTATCAGTGCTGGTGCTCCACCTATCCTTCGAATTAATGGCCAACTTTATAGAACTAAAACAGACCCCTTAACACCCCAAGCCACTGAAAAGATAATTTACAGCTTTCTTACCAAAGAACAAAAAGAACAATTTGAAAAAGAAAAAGAATTGGACTTCTCATTAGCAGTTGGTAGAAAACATAGATTTCGAGTAAACGTGTATTATCAAAAACAATGTGTAACCGCAGCACTACGACCTATTCCAGAAAAAATCCCTTCTCTAAAAGATTTGGGTTTACCTGAGAATCTCAGAGAACTTGCATTTGCTCGTCAAGGTTTAGTTCTTGTTACTGGCCCCACTGGTAGTGGCAAAACGACGACCCTCGCTTCTCTTATTGACATCATTAACAATCAGAGAGCATGTCATATCATTACCATAGAAGACCCAATAGAATATGTTCACACCCATAAGAAAAGTATTGTAGACCAACGTGAAATTGGAGGAGACACGCATAATTTTGTTCGTGCATTAAAATATGTATTAAGGCAAGCACCCGATGTTATTCTCATCGGCGAAATGAGAGACCTTGAGACAATCCAGGCGGCACTTACCGCTTCTGAAACTGGACATCTTGTATTCGCAACACTACATACCAACGATTCCATCCAAACAATTGACCGTATTATTGATGTCTTCCCCGCAGGACAGCAACAACAGATACGTTTCCAATTATCGATGGTTTTATTAGCGGTAATATCTCAGAGATTACTACCTCACAAAGACGGTGAAGGTCGCGTCTTAGCGTATGAAATATTAAGGTCAAATAATGCTATTTCTAACTTAATTCGTGAAGGTAAAAATTATCAGATATATAGTATATTAGAAACAGCATTTAAGGATGGTATGGTTACCTTTGACCGTCGCCTAAAGGAGTTATATCTCGAAGGACTTATTTCTTACGAAGATGCCATTGCTAATATGAAAAACCCAGAAGAACTAAAAGAAAGTTCTACATAATCCCGATGGTACACTCAATTATTGGTTTGCTAATTCTTGGATGATTTCCGCAATTAATGCCGTCCAGCCTGTTTGATGACTTGCACCAATCCCTTCGCCAGTATCACCATTAAAATACTCATAAAACAAAAGATGCTCTTCACACGAAAAAATATTGTTATAACGATAAAATGTTTCCATTGAAGGGATACACCCTTGTGAATTTTTCTTGAAAAGTGTTAGTAATCGGCTCCTAAGTTCATCCGCTATATTATGAAAACTATAATTTTCAAATTGTTGTGATGAGGTATATTTAAATTCGCTATGAGATAATCCTAACTTATCCATACTATGAATAAACAAATAATTAAGGGGAAACCATATAGGACCAAACCAATTTGTATTCCCACCAAATATCCTCGATTCCAATTCACCAGGACAATATTTTATTTCATAATGCCTTCTGGATGTATGAACATATAAAGGTTTTTCGCGATGATACCGTGATAACGAACGCAATCCATACGGTGATAAAAATTCAGATTCATCTAAGGCATATTTTAATAATGCATCCCGTTGTTGGTCTGTAATACACGATATAGCAATATACGTGTTCCCCGTATCTTTACAACAAAATGTCTTAGAAAAAGCACTCAAATATTTATGTGTGTTTAACAATCCTTCTACTACTTTTGATAATTCTGGAAGAGAGTGTAATGGAAGATGTACTATCCCAAATAATGGAACCAAACCTGAAAAAGCCCGAACTGGTAATTGAAATTCTTTCCCTTCAACCCGAAGTAAAGGATAAAAGAAGGAGTCATTCTCATCCCAAAACGTTAAGCCATTGTTCCCTTGTAATAAATCAATCGATTTGATGAAATAATGACAAAGACGCACAGCAATCTTTTCAAACAGCGGATATTTAATAGCCACGTTACAAGCCAACTCAAGAATATTTCCAATAAGAAAAGGTGTCCAGAAAACTGCTTGTGATTCTTCTATAGTATGCTCTTGTTCAGGTATTTTTTCTAACAAACAAAAATTATCAAGCCCAATAAACCCATTTTCAAATAAAGTTTTTCCATCAGTATCTTTTAAATTAGTCCACCATATTAAATTCGAATATAACCCGCACAACGCATCCAATAAGAAGGTATTGTACAAATCATCTATATTTGCAGAAAAATGTAGCCGTTCTAAAAGGGTCATAACTTTATTAATTCCCCACGCCATTACAGGTGGATTTACAAAAGAAAAATTCCACTCAGATGCAGGAATTTGCCCTGTTGTATTTTGATACCGTTCCGATAAAAATAGTTGAAATTGCTTGATACAAAAAGCAGGATCTATCCGTGCGGTAGGAATTAAATGAAACGGTAGGTCCCATGAAGCAAACCACGGATACTCCCATTTATCCGGAACAGAAAGAACATCCGAAACACATAGTTGCCTCCATGGTTCAAAACGTCTATGTTTCTCATGGTATCCTAATTGATTCGCAACATGTAGCCAATCTTTTATAGGAAGCGAATAAAAAATCCGAGTCCATAATAGCCCTGCATAAGCCTGTCGCATTATCGTCTTTTCAGAGTTATCTATCTTCTTGGGTAATATTTCATCATAAAACGCATCACACTCCTTTCTTCTGAGTTCCAAAAGATGTGTGCACTTTTCCCCCGTAGGTTCCGATGACATCTCAGATATCGACGAAAATCGTAATTGAACAGAGACGCTCGAATGAGCAGGAACTGAAAATACATACCAAACTGCAACTCGTGTCCCTCGGTTATTCAGCGATAAAAATTCACTATTATTATAGATAATCCGTTGTGTAAAAGCCTCTCTTTGTCGTTTTGAAAAGATACCATTTTCTGATTGACTGTCAAATTCCGACTCATTCTCACAAAAGAGCAACTGAGGCAGAACATTCCCCGTTCCTTCTCCACATTCCAAACGATACTCACCTAATTTAGAATCAGAAAATACAACATGATTCGCCCCCCCATAATATATTTGAGGTTTCCTATCAATTCTGTCCAACAACCATGACCATTGCCAGCTATTCCTGAAAAAAAACTGAGGAATAATATGCAGTGGTTTTGTCTCTTTACTTCTATTCCATGCTGTAATTTGGATAGCAATATCCTTCGGACTCCCCTTAGCATATTCTACAAAAATATCAAAATAATTCAGATTATCAAATACGCCAGTGTCCAAAAGTTCATACTCTGGGTCATAACAACTTCTGGACTGGTTTCCAGAAATGAGTTTATCATACGGGAATGCTTCACATGGATAACGATATAACGCTTTTGCATAAGAAAAGCTTGGAACTGCATCAAGATAATAATAGTATTCCTTCACATCTTCTCCATGGTTCCCTTCCAATGCACTTAAACCAAAAAAACGTTCTTTCAATATAGAGTCCACACCATTCCAGAAAGACATACTGAAACAAAGCCTTCCCGAACGTTCACACCAGCCAAATATTCCATCCTCTCCTAATAAATAATTACGAACCCTTGCCGTGTCAAAGGTTGTATATTTCCATGCTTGTTCCGGAGAAGAAAAGCACTCCCGAACCGTTCCCCATTCTCGCTCTGGTAAATATGGCCCCCATTCTTGCCAGAAGTCTCCTTTATAAATTATCTCTTTAATCCTTTCTTTTTCTAAACTCATATTCTTCCCTTGATATAATTAATGATAAAATATATCTCGTTTTATTATACTAAAATAATTCCTATTTCTAAATTTAGGAAAGTTATAAATTATACAAAAGAAAATAAATAAAATATGAGTAGAGAACGATGTGTTAATTTAACAATATTAGGTGGAGGTGGGGAAATTGGAGCTAATTGTTATCAGGTTTCCTATGCTAACGAGTATATCTTGTTAGATTGTGGGATTCACCCTAAAAAAGAAGGATTTGAATCTCTTCCAAACTTTGACCGGATGGAAAACTTTCCAGATGCAGTGCTCATTACCCATGGTCATGTAGACCACTGTGGTTCCTTACCCTATTTAATCCGATTATTCCCCCATTTTAAAGTACATGCTACCCTCCCTACTATTAGAATTATCGAACGAATGCTTCATAACAGTGTCGTTGTTATGAACACCTTACGTAAAGAACGTGGAATTTACGACTACCCACTTTACCAACATGACGATGTCGAAAATTTAATGGAGACAACACGAGCTCATTTATATAACAATCTATTCGATGTCAGCAACAAATCAATTTTTAAAGCCTTATTCAACCCTGCAGGTCATGTGCTCGGCAGTGGAAGTATTTTATTAGAAATAGATAATTATAAGATCCTTTATACAGGTGATATTTCATCTGGAAATCAGGAATTGTTGGGTCCTTATCAGTCCTTCGATTGGTTAGACGAAGTAGATACCATAATTATTGAAAGCACTCAAGGCGCATTAGATGAAGAACAAATAAATCCATACTTTGACGAAGCACTCCGTTTAGCAGACAATATCAATCACGTTATAAAAAAAGAAGGCTGTGTATTAATTCCTACATTTGCTCTCGGCAGAACACAAGAAGTCGCCAATATTCTTGCTCGACTACAAGAAGAAGGCATATTAGCAAAAGTCCCTATTTATATCTCTGGTTTAGGCCGTGCGATATATGATATTTATGAACAATTCCGAGAGTATCTTGACCAAAATAGCCATTTACGTCCCTTAAATATTTTCCGAAAATTGGGTAATGTATGGGAACCTGACATTGTTAAAAAACTCATATCTACCCCTTCCATTATTATTGCAACTTCGGGCATGATGGTAGAAAACACCCCGTCCGCATTAATTGCACAAGAGATGGTAAAAGAAAAACATCACGGTATATTCTTTGTTGGATACATTGACCCAGAAACATTAGGTTTCAAATTATTAGAAGCACCAGAAGGGGCTGAACTTCAATTCCAATTAGATGTCCCACCCGTCAAAGTAAAACTACGAAATATCAAAAGATTCCATTTTAGTGGCCATGCTAATCGAAAAGCTTTGTTAGACCTGATATACCAATTAAAACCCAAAAATGTTATCTTAGTTCATGGAGACCCACCAGCCCTTCAATGGATGAAAGAAAATATCAATTCAAATACAAATTGTTTCGTTCCACAAAATGGCTCAACAATCTCATTAGAAATATGATATGCCTGAGAAAAAATCCAAAAAAATAAAAAGAAAAATAGTCTCTCTTTTTGCATTGGGGTTCCTTCGTTTATTCCAGAAAATCCCATTATCCTCATCACGCAAAATTGCAATCCTGTTTGCATTCATTGCATTCCACCTTGTCCCAAGAATAAAAAAAGATGGGTACAAACACATTAATTACGCCTTCGGAGATTCCATTACCAAACAAGAAAAAAAAGACATCCTTTGGAGGGCTACAAAAAATATGTTCCTCGTAGCCTTCGAACTACCTCATCTCCCAAAATTGGCAGAGAATAAATATAGCAACATCGCTTATTACAGAGGTGTTGAAAATATTCAAGACTACATAGAAAAAAAACAAGGTGCCTTATTTATCAGTGCCCATCTCGGCAATTGGGAAATGATGGCTTCCTTAATGAGTAGCCATGGCTACCCTGTAGCAGAAATTGTTCGTGAATTTGATGACCCAATTCTTAATAATGCTATAAATGATATTCGAACACGGGCAAAGATAAAGACCATCTCAAAAGACCGTTCCGCTAATGAAATAATAAAACTATTGAAAGAAGGTTGGTTTGTTGGAATATTAATTGACCAGTCCCCCCGAGATAATGGTGCACCTGTAACATTTTTCGATAAACCGTGTTGGGCAACAATCGGCCCAGCCTTCATCTATGCCCGCACAAAAGTCCCAGTGCATCCTGTTAAAATGATACGACAAGAAGATGGCACCCTTTTCTTTGAAATACTACCTTCGCTTGAATTAGTCCAAACAGGAAATTTGCAAAATGATATATTAATTAACACTCAAAAATGTCAGGATGCTATCGAAAAAATGATTCGTGAACATCCTGACCAATGGCTTTGGTTCCATCGACGGTGGAAACAAAGAGAAAAATTAAAGGCTTATTGGGAAGCAAAACGAAACAAAAATAAAACTAACAATTTTGAATAATATAAATAGTTTTATTGTATAGTTTATAATTTAATATCACCTTAAAAGAAAGTTAAGAGGTTCTCTAATGAGTATAGCCATTATTACCGGTTCCGGTGGACTCGTCGGTTCCGCATCCGTCCAACGTTTTGCAAAAGAAAAATTCGATATTGTGGGTATCGACAACGATTCCCGTGCGTATTTCTTCGGGAAAGAAGCCAGTACTCGTTGGTCTGTCGAATACTTACAAAACACATACCCAAATTACAAGCATTACAATATCGACATTCGTAGTTATGAAGAATTAGAAAAAATATTTCAAAACTACCAAAAAGACATCTCAATTATTATTCATACCGCAGCACAACCCAGCCACGATTGGGCTGCAAAAGAACCATTTACTGATTTTGGAATAAACGCATTAGGAACACTTAATTTGTTGGAATTGACACGCCGATATGTTCCTGATGCTGTCTTTATCTTTACCTCTACAAACAAAGTATACGGGGACCTACCAAACTTTCTCCCTCTTATTGAATGTGAAACACGCTGGGAAGTCGAACCATCTCACCCATGGGCAGAACATGGAATTGACGAAACAATGAGTATTGACCAGAGCCAACACTCCATTTTTGGTGCCTCCAAAGTTTCAGCAGATGTTATGACTCAAGAATATGGCAGATATTTTGGAATGAAAACAACAATCTTTCGTGGAGGTTGCCTCACAGGACCACAACATTCAGGTGCAGAATTACATGGCTTCCTTGCTTATCTAATGAAATGTGCCATGACAGGTAGAGACTACCACATCTTCGGATATAAAGGAAAGCAAGTCCGTGATAATATTCATGCAAACGACTTGGTCGAATGTTTTTGGGAAGTATTTAATGCTCCTCGTTGTGCCGAAGTATACAACATCGGAGGAAGTAGATTTAGTAATTGTTCTTTAATAGAAGCGATAGAAATGAGTGAAAGCATTGTCGGCAAGAAAATGAACTATACATATATAGACCAACCTCGTAGAGGAGACCATATCTGGTGGATAAGTGATGTCCGCAAATTTCAAAAACATTATCCCAAATGGCAATTAACATATAATGTCCCAAAAATTTTAGAGGAGATTTACTATGGCCTCAAAGGCCGACTCTAATGTAATACCCGTCCCCAAAAATACACTTCTTTATTCAATTCTTATTCCTGCTCACAATGAAGAGAAAAACATCGCATTTACAGTGGAAGAATTAATTCAAGAATTACGGAACGAACAAATTCCTTTTGAAATTGTTATCGTTAACGATAATAGTCAGGATAATACACAGAAAGTTGTAGAAGAACTAAAAACACAATACCCAGAAGTCGTATTAGTAAACAATCCTCTGCCTAATGGTCTGGGTAGAGCCATACGCACAGGCTTAAAGAATGTTAAAGGAGATGTAATCGCAATTGTAATGGCAGACCGTTCAGATGACCCTAAAGATATTGTCCGTTGTTATCGCAAAATTGAAGAAGGCTACGACTGCGTATTTGGCTCCCGTTTCAGAAAAGAAAGCATTGTTAGCCACTACCCAAAAATAAAACTAATTGCAAATCGTATTGTAAATAAATTCTTACAAATCCTTTTCCTAACCCATTTCAATGACCTAACAAACGCATTTAAAGTTTACCGACGACATGTTATCGAAAATATTAGTCCATTACAGTCAGCTCATTTCAATATCACCATCGAAATGTCGCTATCCTCTTTAATCCGTAAATATAAAATTGCCGAAATCCCTATTTCTTGGTATGGGAGAACATGGGGACAATCGAAACTCAAACTTCGAGAAATGGGAAGAAGATATTTATGCACTATGTTAATGGTTTGGTTCGAACGACTTTTGATCTTGGACGACATCATAACTGAAAAAAATCATCAAATAAATCAAAACAAAAAAGATAATTAACGTTCCTTCCGCCTCATCAAAACACGATAGGACTCCCACTCAGGTTCATTCTCAAAAATCCAACGATAGTACTCTTTCTGTGTCAATTCCGAACCTGCTTCCTCATCAGCGACAACAACACAATTAGGGTGTAATTGTAAAGCAGTTGCTGAAATCATAGCAGTAAAAGGACCCTCCACTGCTTTAGCCAATATCTTACTTTTATACTTACCTATAACCAACACAATACATTGGTCCGCCTCAAGAATAGTCCCAACGCCCATCGTTATAGCCCGTTTTGGCATCTCATCAGGATTAGGAAAAAGATGCTTATTTTGTGCAATTGTCCTCGGTGAAAGAGCCTTTTCTCGAGTCCGCGAAAACATAGAAGATAAAGGCTCATTAAATCCAATATGTCCCGATTCACCTATACTTAATATCTGCAAATCAATCCCTCCATAGTCTCGTATTTTTCCCTCATACTCAATACATTCCTTCTTAATATCCGATGCCATCCCATTTGGAATATGAGTATTCCGCGGGTCAATATTAATATGTTGAAAAAAATGATACCGCATAAAATAATGATATGACCCCGGATGTTCCGGTGCTATCCCTATATATTCATCCAAATTAAACGTCACTGCTAATGAAAAGTCCAAATTCTCTTTCTGATGCATCTCCACAAGACGACCATAGAGAGGTATCATTGTCCTACCTGTAGCCAATCCCAAAACAGAATGTGGTTTTTCCCTTAACCTTTCTGCGATAATATAGGCAACAAGATTGACAGCATCATGAGAAGTCGGTTGAACAATAACCTGCATATCAAATGCCTTTCTATATTAAAAGTTTAAATAGGTAATAGAAATGAAAAAAGTATATACTACCGTTGAAGAAGTATTCCACGCATTAACACATGGATTAGGTGCCGGACTGAGTGTTGCCGGCCTTATAATCATGTTAGTTCTCGCCGTCCAAAAAGGAGACCCATGGATACTCGCGAGTGTACTTGTTTATGGAAATGCCCTAATCCTTCTCTATTTAAGCTCAACATTATATCATTCATTCCCACAAGGCAAATTGAAACAATTCTTCCAATTTATGGACCACGCCTGCATTTACGTGCTTATCGCAGGGACATATACACCTTTTCTGCTTGTATTTATGCGCGGCATTTGGGGATGGACTCTTTTCACCGCATTATGGGTTTTAACCATTCTCGGCTTCATCTTTAAAATATTTTTTATCGGCAAATGGAACCGACTCGCTACGGTTATTTATGTTTTAATGGGTTGGATAGCAATCATAGCATTAAAACCTGCAATTGAAATGATTCCCTTCGGAGCATTAATCCTTATGCTTATAGGTGGTATTCTTTATACAGGCGGTGTTGCATTCTACCTTTGGGAACGATTACCTTTCCACCATGTAATATGGCACTTATTTGTATTAAGTGCCAGCATAATCCATTTCATTTGTGTCTATATTTACATTCTTTCTTCTAATGTTTCCTAATAAATACCACTACTAAATTACACTATATATTGCCTCTACCAATCGGTCAATATTATTGGTGGTTATCCCGGCAACATTAATACGACCCGAATTTACAATATAAATTGAAAATTTTTCCCGTAAACGTAATACCTGTTCCTCCGTCAAACCTGAAAAAGAGAACATTCCCTTTTGTCTCTCAATAAAACCAAAATCTTGGTTTACCCCCTTCTCCTTTAATTTGTCAACAAGCAATTTTCGCATCGTCTTAATCCGAACACACATTTCCTTCACTTCCTGCTCCCATTCTTTGCGAAGTTCTTCAGAACTAAGAATGGTATGTACAATATATGCACCATGGGCTGGAGGATTTGAGTAATTAGTGCGAATAACAACCTTGATTTGACTTAACACCTTTTGAGTTGTATCTGAATCGCTACAGACTACTATTAAAGCACCACATCTCTCATTATATAATCCAAAATTTTTAGAGAAGGAACTACAAATAAACACCTCAGGAACAACATCAGCAACTATCCTGACACCCAAAGCATCCTCCTCCAAACCATCACCTAAACCCTGATAAGCAAAATCAATCAAAGGTAAAATATTACGCTCCTTCAATATTAGTGCAATTTCCTTCCATTGATTCTTATTTAAATCGATTCCCGTCGGGTTATGACAGCAACCATGTAACAGTAAAATATCACCTTCTGGTATCTGTTTTATTGTATCTAACATGCGTTCCCATGCAAGACCATGAGTCTCAGGATTATAATAAGGATAAGTCTCAACTAAAAATCCCGCAGATTGGAATATCTTCGCATGATTTTCCCACGTCGGTTTACTAATCCAGATCTTTTTAGAACCAATATTCATTCGAATTAAATCTGCAAAAATACGAAGTGCTGAAGTCCCTCCTGCGGTCTGAACCGTAGCAACACGTTTATTTTGAATAAGCAGATTATCAGCCCCAAGAACTAATTTCTGCACCTCATTACAAAAATCAGGGAGACCCGAAATAGGAAGGTATGATTTCGTCTGCTCTTTTTCCAACAAAATAGCCTCTGCCTTCTTCACCGTATTGAAAATCGGAGTTTTATTAAAATTGTCCTTATAAACTCCGACCCCCAAATTAATTTTTTCTGAATTTGGGTCTTTCAAAAAAGCCTCAGTTAATCCAAGAATAGGATCAGGCGGTGCCATTGTAAATTTTTCTAACATAGAACCCTTTCTTTACTTATTGTTTTAGTTGATTTTAGTTGGGTAATTATAAAAAGTATTAATTCTTTTCCTGCATAACACTTTTCCGGGCTTTTTCATCTAACTCTAATTCGTAGCGATCCACATCTGTTAAATGCCTGTCTGTAACAATAATTAAGTGAAAACCATATTTGGTCTCAATAATATCACTTAACTGTCCAATAGGTGCAGACCACACATAATCTTCAAAATTCGGTTCAAATGAACGCCTCTCATAATAGCCCAAATCACCTCCTCTTCGTGCACTTGCTGGGTCATTAGAATACTCTCTCGCAAGTTTTTCAAATGATTCCCCCTTTATAATCCGTTCTTTTAATTCTGTCGTTAATTGTAATGCCCGTTGACGGTCTGCGGGGTCATTAGGGTTAAATTTAATAAGAATATGTTTTGCACGGACATAAGAGGTTTTCGGTTTTATCTGACCTGCCAACCAGATAAAAACAATCATAACGACAACAAGTAAAATAATTCCCCCCCAGATATACTTTGTCCAATCTTTCGGTTCTTCTTGTGGAACGTCTTCTTTATACATCATCTCATCCATAATACCAAACCATCTCGTTTAAATTCCTAATTGATTTAGCATGTTGCCATATAGACGGGCATAGAAACTAATTACGATAAATCCAATAACTGCCCCAACAAGCAATAAGATTAATATGTTAAACACTTTCGATGCAACTCGTAAAGCTTGCTGAGCATCTGACAAAAAATATTCTGCAACCTTCTGTAACGATTCGTCCAATTTCCCTGATTGTTCCCCTACTGCAACCATTTCTTGACCCAATCGCCCTACCCATGGAAGAGACTTAAATGCTTTTTCGAGCGTGGATCCATTGCGAATAAGATGAACCGCCATAATAACATCTTGTTGATATTGAGAACTTGGTAATAACTCAGAAGATTGTAATAGTGCATCAGTAATCGGTATACCACTCGCATATAAAAGAGCAAATGATTTGAAAAAACGCGTTAATGAAAACTTATGAATGATAAAACTGAATGGCCAGACATATCGAAATATACTATATATAACATTCTGAAAATATTTTGTATTCTTAAAATACATTACAACCATAAAAAACAAAAAGAACAAAATACACACCTTTATCTGAAATGAAATATAAGATGTAAAATAAGCATCTAATGAAAACGACCTTTCAAAACTGATTTGTTTAACAATTCCTAATGCAAAAGTCCCGAGAAACCAACCTAATATAAGCTGAATAATAGGATACGTAAGCGAAGCCAATGTTGAGCGCTTCATCTTCCACAGGTCTTCATAATAAACACTTAAATCACGCAATATAACATCAAGACGACCTGAACATTCTCCTGCTGAGACCAATTGAATAAACAAATCAGGGAAAACCTCCCTCTGTTTTAATGCGTCACTTAACGTTTTCCCATGAATTAAATCATCTGCACAATGATAAAGTATCAATTTAACTCTACGAGAAGGAAAACCATCCCCCACAATTTGTAAAGCCTGAATAATAGGAATGCCACCTTCGTATGCAGAAGCAAGCTGTCTACATAAAATTGACATCATTTTATAATTTAATATAAACTTTCCAAAACTCATATACGTTATAATTACACTTTGTTTAAATTAAGCAATGTTTCTCCATATTCTATCACACAATCAGAATATTTTAGGAATGGAACGTAGTTTTTGGTTGTTAGGTTTATATTTAATAGTAGCCATAAATGGAATTCCACAATAATAATACAAAAGATAGGAAATAGTATGGAAAGGAAAACCAATTATTTAACCGTTGCAATTATATTATGTGTCCTTATATCTTTAATTATGTTAGATGGCTGGTCAGCACCCAAAAAGAAAAAGAAAGTAGAAGAAGAAGTTCCTGCCCCCAGAAAATCACCATGGGTTTTAAGACATCGTTACACCTTTTCATGGGAAAATATGGGAATTGATTTTGATGAAATGAACGGCGATTGGCATATTTACTATACCAACCCCGATGATTATAAAGAACTCACTGTTATTGAAGGATATGGACCATCTTTTCAACTTAAATCAGGTGAAGAAATCTCTGTCGAGTCTTTTGGAAATGCAGTAACTGAACGAGAAAACGTAGACAGCATTTTCGGTCCAGCAACGCATTTTACAACCACTTTCCCCATAAAAAATGATATTGCTGTGCAACAACGTGCTACAAGTTTTAAACAACGTTGTTTTGTATTATTTACCACAATAATCACAAATAAAGGAACAAACCCTATCTCAATTGCAAAAATATCACCAATCATATTCCCTCCCGTATCTGAAATGATTACAAGATTGCCTAATAAAAAAATACTTAGACCAGTAGCCAGTTATGGTGGCTCTTTGGTCTTTGTTCCAGAAGAAGAAGCTCAGGTCCTACAAATAAAAACAACAACAAATGACGAAAAAATAGCCTTTGCAGTTTGTCCACAAGGAAAAGCCTCATCAAAAATGGTAATCTCTGGTGAAGGGGATAATTGGACAGGGGCTATAGAATGTCATTTTAATCCACCCATAACACTAAATCCTGGTGAATCTGTTGAAAGCGACCCTATATTAGTTTCATTTAGCAACGACGCATATAAATTGATGACCACCTTTACTTGGGTTATCTCCCAATTATCTCCACCCCTTTCAAAAGTCTCAAATGAAAAACAAATCCGTGGTTGGGTTGCTGTTGAACCAGAAAAAGGGACGATTAGTAACCTTTCAAAAATTGCAAGTTTTTCAAGTAATCTCGGTCTAAACGCCGTCCTTATCCCACAAAGTTGGGAACACCCATTAGGTTCACTTAAAGGTAATACAAAAACCCTGTCAAGAGATATGAAATTAGTTATAGACCAACTCAAAAACAACGGTTCTATGAAAGTAGGTTTAACATTAAATCCTTGGGCTGTTCCAATAGAAAGTAATTGTTCAATACCTACCAACGATGGCTACGCTGTTGTAAAATATAATACCCCTGAGGGTATCGAAGTCGCTAAAAAACGCTGGGAGAAAATTCTATCGTGGAATCCTGACTTTGTAGTTTGCGATGTTGATATACCAAATGAAGTGCTTGAACAAATGAACTCAACTCGAAACGAAGCATTACATATCGGCGTAAAGGAACTGTCCACTTTCTTTAATAAAATCCCCATTTATCCTATGAGCTCAAATCGTGTTATAAATTCAGAAGAGGAACTTATAGAATTTTGTGCGATGGCGGGTTCTGTGGTTAACTATAATTCGAATATTGCCCCTGTTAAAATTAATAACCAAATAGTAAAGTCAGAAAATAATCTCGTAAATACATTGCTCCAATCACTCCCAGCCCCCGCAGTATGGCTTGGCAGTTTTAATGAAACAGATATTTCAAAAAAAATATCCCAGTTAAATAAGTATACAAAAGTAATGTTTACTCCTGTGGACTTAGATAAAAAAGAACCCAAAATCTGGCATTTTAGAAGTTATGCAACTCAAGATAGTTTTACTAATTCAATTATATCTATCACTCAAAATGTCGAACCCGTACCTATAACCATGTTGAAAAGTATAAAACCGGATGCAATGTTATGGGATTATAAAGATGAAAAATTTATAAAAGATGATAGTACTTTACTCAATATTTCAGGAAATGGATTTATTGGCATTGTGTCTATAACAGAACAACCATCTGTTATTGGAATTAAAACGGATAAATTATGTGGAATGGAAGGAATCGATTCCGTAAGATGGAACAATGAAAAAAAAGAATTAGATATTGCATTTAAAGAGTCTTTTAATATTCCAGCCACTTTGTTTATTTACAAACCAGATACATTAAAGACAATAAAAGTCTTAGTTGAGGACAAATCATTAAAAAACGTCAAAATTTCTGAGAATGTCCTTTTTATACCCTTAAAACCCAACACCACCAAAGTAGACCTAACCTTTAACTAACAATCACTAATATCCTTATTTTCCCTGTCC
>ERZ795060.13-NODE-13-length-241313-cov-63.250421_pt1 | contig 241313 bp, 230 predicted proteins | sample MGYA00375144_ERZ795060 | MGnify/ENA primary metagenome ERZ795060 (study PRJEB30189, sample SAMN05720157) | activated sludge metagenome | isolation source: anaerobic digester from wastewater treatment plant | place: Japan | collected 2015-05-15 ...
TACATGTGGCTTCGTCCTTACAAATTTCTCCTTCGCCATCCTTTATCTCCTCCTAAAATAAATTTTCAAATACTTAAAGGTAAACTTTAAAATTTACTTTCTATTAAAAAGCTGGAGCCCACGACCGGGATCGAACCGGTGACCTTACCCTTACCAAGGGTACGCTCTACCAACTGAGCTACATGGGCATTTGGTTGCGGGGGAGGGATTTGAACCCCCGACCTCCGGGTTATGAGCCCGGTGAGCTACCTGGCTGCTCTACCCCGCGACATTTAAGTGGTGGGGAGGGAGGGATTCGAACCCCCGTAGGCATCCGCCAGCAGATTTACAGTCTGCCCCCTTTAGCCACTTGGGTACCTCCCCACATAACTGGAGCCGAGGGAGGGACTCGAACCCACGGCCCGCTGATTACAAATCAGCTGCTCTGCCACTGAGCTACCTCGGCTCAACATTGAAAAAGTATATACATAATTCCTACTAAAGTCAAGTGTCGGTTCCTCTTCGTATTCCATTAATTTCCATAACTTTTATGTTATAATTATTTTTAATGGTTTTAAGAATTCTTGCAAAAAAAGGAGGATAAAAAAGGATGGAAGAGTTCTCAGATATCAGACTGGAAGATTCTGATATAGCTATAAAGATAAATAGTTTAGTCCATGGATCAATCTTAAATGTTGATGAGAATGGAATTTGGCTTGATATTGGAAAAAAATATGACGCATTTTTACCTATGACAGAAGTTACTAATGATATAATCACCAAGATTCAGAAAAATCAAGATATTGGAAATATTACTGTATTAATCCAAAAAGTAAATCTCAAAGAAGGAATTGTATATGTTTCTCATAAAAAAGCCATAGAGAGTCAAAAATGGGAAGAACTCCTCTGGAATTGTGAAAATAACCAGACGGTAAAGGGGAAAATTTCAGACTATCAAGGAAACGGATTCATTATAGATCTTGGTGGAGAAGTAAAGGGACTTGTTCCTCGAAGAGAGATTGATCTTCCTCCTATTAAGCATCCTAAATATTACCTTAATAGAAATGTGGAAGGAAAAATTATAAAGATAAATCCAGAAAGAAAACAGGTAATTATCTCAGTAAAAGAAGTCTTAGAAAAAAAACAAGAAGAGAAGCGACAAAACTTATGGGAAAAGATAAAAAGTTATGAAATAGTAAGAGGAAGGGTTATAAAAATATCAGAGGATAGTATAGATTTAGATCTTGGTTTAGGAATAATTGGTACAGTACCTAAGGAGGAATTATCCTGGTTCCCTATAAAGGATACCAAAAAATACTTTGATATAGGAGATATAGTTAAAGCTAGGATTATAGAAATAGATGAGAATAATAAGATAGCAAAACTCAGCATAAAACAAACCCAAACAAACCCATGGGAGTTACTTAAAGAAAAAACTCCTCCGGGATCAATAACTGAGGGAGAAATTATAAAAATAACCAGCGGCGTGGTAGTAAAAATCGGAAATCTTATAGGATATGTTCCAGCTTCAGAAATATCTTGGGGAAAAATAGAAGAAGCAAGAAATAATTTAGAGATTGGAGAAAAAATAAAAGTTAAAATTTTACAGATAAATGAGGATACTCAAAAAATACTACTCAGTATAAAACAGGTGGAACCCAACCCATGGGAGATTATAGATAAACTACTTCAGATAGGAGACAAAGTAAAGGGAAAAATAACAAATATAACTAATTTTGGAATCTTTGTAGAACTAAAACCAGGTTTAGAAGGATTAATCCCGAGAAGGTACTTATCTTGGGAAAGGATAGAAGACCTTTCTCAGAATTTTAAAATTGGAGAAACCATTGAGGCAGTTATAATTAATATTGACAAGGAAAATAAAAAATTAACTCTCAGCAGAAGAGAACTCCTACAAGACCCTTGGAGTAGCATCCATGAAAAATACCAGGAAGGGCAAAATGTAAAAGGAACAATTATTGCAAAACAAAAAGATGGAATGACTATTGAAATTGAACCAGGAATTGAAGGTTTCCTTCCTATAAATCATCTCTCTATTGATAGAGAAGCCTCCTTAGAAAATTTTAGCATTGAAGATGAAATAGAAGTGAAAATAATAAGAATTAATCCTCAAAATAGAAGAATATTACTTTCCAGAAAAGCACTATTAAAAGAAAAAACAGAGGAAGAACTAAAAAATTATTTAAAAGACTTCCTTCCCCCTCCTGTTACCCTTGGTGATATTTTAAAATTTAAAGAGACAAAAGAATAAATCTCCTTAACTTTTTTATAGTGCTCTTTAGATTCTTTAGAATAGGAACTTACTTGGACATTATAATCTCTAATATTCTTGTGAGTTTTTTATCTAAAAGAGAAATTTTTTGATCCAGCTCTTGAAAATTTAAGGATGGACTTTGTCTTTCAGCCATCCTTTTCATTTCTTCCAAAAGAGATAACTCTTGAGATTTCAAACTCCTAATTGAATCTATAAGCTCACCTAATTCTCTTCTAAGAGATTCCTCTTTTATAGCTAATTCATCTATCTTTCTTTGAAGTTCGTTTATTTCAACAGTTTTACCTTGTGAAGAACTTAAGAATCTGTATACAAATATTAAAAAGACTACGATGATCCCAAAAATTATAATATCTAAAATCTTAGTTATATTTAAAACTATATTACTCCACCTCCCCCCATTTAAACCTTTTTACTATATTAAACAGTTCTCATCTAATTGTCAATTATATATCATTTTATGATATACTGTTAAGGTAGTTTTGTATCCTTATTTATAAATAGTATCTCTATTCAATCTTATATTTAGGAGTTTTTTCTCAAAAATTCTCATATTTTTAATATCTTCAATAGTTTTTCTATCATTAACATTGTTTTATCATTAATATATTTTAATGTAAAAGATCTTTCTTTGTTTTTTATAAAGATGTATAATGTTTTCAATATTTTGGAGAAAAAATTTTTAGACTTATCTGTCAGATAATCTTTTCATCTTTACAAAATACATTCTAAAAACAATAAGGAGGATTGAAGGTATGATTGATATTAAGATACTTAGAGAAAATCCTGGAAAAATGAAGGAAAATATAATTTCAAGAAATTTAGATCCTCAAAAATATAATGTAGATTATATTCTAAATTTAGATATAAAGCGAAGAGAACTTCAAAAGGAAGTAGATAATCTAAGAGCTCAGAGAAATAAAATTTCCCAAGAAGTTGGCAGAGCTGAGGGGAAAGAAAAAGAAAAATTAATCCAGCAAGCAAAGGAAATAAAAGAAAGTATAGAAAAATTAGAAAAAGAATTTAATATGGTAGAAAAAGAACTCTTTTCAGCTCTCTGGCAGCTTCCAAATTTTCTATCTTCAAAAGCTCCTATTGGAAAGGATGACTCTGATAATAAAGAGATCAAAAAATGGGGTAATCTACCTTCTTTTTCTTTTTCCCCAAAGGATCATCTGGAACTTGGACTAATCAATGACCTTTTAGATTTTGAGAGAGGAGGTAAAGTTACAGGATCAAATTTCTATTACCTCAAAAATGAAAGTGTTATATTAGAGTTTGCTCTTATACAATTTGTTATAGATACTCTTGTTTCTGAAAGCTTTAAGTTATTTATAACCCCAGATCTTGCTAAGATGGAGGTTATAGAGGGCATAGGTTTTCAGCCTCGCGGACCTGAGGCACAAATATATAAAGTTGAAGATACAGATTTAGGACTTATAGCTACCGCAGAAATTACCTTAGGAGGATACCATAAAGATGAGATCTTAGATGAATTGGATCTTCCTTTAAAATATTTAGGTTTTTCTCACTGTTTTAGGACAGAAGCGGGAGCCTATGGAAAGTACAATCGCGGTTTGTATCGGGTACATCAATTTAGTAAAGTAGAAATATTTATTATTTGTAAGCCTGAAGATTCTGAAGACATGCACGAATATATTTTAAGCTTAGAAGAAAAGATCTTCCAGAAATTAGAGATACCATATAGAGTCTTAGATATTTGCTCTGGAGATTTAGGCGCACCTGCTGCTCGAAAATTTGATATAGAAGCATGGATGCCAGGAAGAGGAGAATATGGAGAAGTAACAAGTTGCTCTAATTGTACCGATTATCAAGCAAGAAGATTAAATATAAGATTTAGAAGAGTGACAGGAGAATTAGACTATGCCCATACTCTTAATGGAACTGCTATAGCTATATCAAGAGCTCTAATAGCAATATTTGAAAACTACCAACAAGAAGATGGCAGAATTATTGTTCCTAAAGTACTTCAACCTTATACCTTAGGAATTAAAGAATTAACACCAAAAAGATAAAAGAATTTAATCTAGGCTTTTTAGTAGCATTTTGAATATCCACAAACTCTACAAGTTAAACATCCTTCAGCCATCTGAAGAGGAGATCCACATTCAGGACATAAGACCCCAGAATAGGTAGATTCTTTTTCCTTAGGATTTGCATCCACAAAAAAATTAGAGGAATCAATTTCTCCTTTTTTCACTCTTAAATATTTCTCTAAAGCCTTTGCAATAGCATCAGAACAGGAAAAAATAAAATCTCCCTCTTCTCCTCTTGTTGGATTAGGACATCTTATGCCTTTTAACTGTTTTATAACAGAATTTATATCAACTCCACTTCTTAACGCTAAAGAGATTAATCTTGAGATAGCCTCAGTTTGAGATGCAGCACAACCCCCAGCTTTCCCTAAGGTGGAAAAAACTTCACATATTCCAAACTTATCTTCATTTATTGTTACATAAAGATTTCCACATCCTGTTTTTACTTTTATTGTGGCTCCTTTAGTAATTACAGGACGAGGTCTTGGCTTTACCCCGTGCTTTTCTTCTTCCCTCTCCTCACCTTCTATTCCAAGTACTTGTACACTTCTTGACTTATCCCTATATACAGTAATCCCTTTAAGACCTAATTGATAAGCCATCAAATATATTTTTCTAATATCTTCTTTTGTGGCTGATTGTCTTAAATTTACAGTTTTTGAAACTGCATTATCCACATACTTTTGAAAAGTAGCTTGCATTAAGATATGATCTTCGGGAGAAATATCAAGAGCAGTTACAAAGAGTTTACGGATCTTTTCTGGAATTTCCTCTATCTCTTGGATACTACCCTTCTCAATAACTTTTTCTATTAACTCATCAGAATAAATTCCTTCGTTAACTAAGATTTCTTTAAAAAGAGGATAAATTTCATTCCATTCTCCGAGACTTATTTTTCTCTTATATGCTAATGCAAAAACAGGTTCTATACCCGAAGAACAATTAGCTATAATACTTATACTTCCTGTAGGAGCGATAGTGGTCAGTGTAGCATTCCTAAGCTTTAGATCCATATCCTTGTATATACTTTTCTCCCAGTTTGGAAAAACTCCCCTTTCTTCAGCAAGTTGTACTGAAGCTTTTCTTGCTTCTTCCCATATAAATTTCATAATTTCTTGAGCAACTTCTCTTGCTTCTTCTGTATTATATGGAAGTCCAAGAAGTATAAGAAGATCATAGAAGCCCATAACTCCAAGACCAATTTTTCTATTAGCCTTAGTCATAGTCTCAATTTCTTTTAAAGGATAGTAATTAACATCTATTACATTATCTAAAAAATGGACTGCTTTATAAGTTGTCTCTTTTAGTTTTTCCCAATCAATCATATAAGTTCCATTTATATTCTTCACCATTTTGCCTAAATTAATAGAGCCTAAGTTGCAAGATTCAAAAGAAAGAAGAGGTTGCTCTCCACATGGATTAGTAGATTCTATCTCTCCTACTTCAGGTGTGGGATTTTTTCTATTAATTTCATCAATAAATATTATTCCTGGTTCTCCATTTTTCCAAGCCTGTTCCACTATGAGATTAAAAATCTCTTTAGCACTAACTTTTTCTACAGCCTCTTTATTACGAGGATTTATAAGTTCAAATTCTTCATCCTTCAATACTGCTTCCATAAATTTGTCTGTGATAGCTACAGAAATATTAAAATTAGTTAACACACCTTCTTGATTTTTACATGTTATAAATTCAAATACATCTGGATGATCCACACGCAAAATCCCCATGTTAGCACCACGACGGACTCCACCTTGTTTTATTGTATCTGTGGCTGCATCATATACCTTCAAAAAACTTACTGGTCCAGAGGCAATTCCACCAGTAGTTCTAACAATATCTCCTTTGGGACGAAGCTTAGAAAAGGAAAATCCAGTACCACCACCAGACTGATGGATAAGAGCAGCATATTTCAAACCCTCAAAAATACTAACTAATGAATCCTCAATTGGTATTACAAAACAAGCTGAAAGCTGTCCTAAAGGTCTTCCAGCATTCATTAACGTAGGAGAATTAGGAAGAAATTCTAATGATATCATCATATCATAGAACATCTCCTTTATTTTTTCTACATCTGCATTAGGATTATAAATAAGATCGGCCATAGCAATAGTTTCTGCAACTCTTTCAAACATCTTTTCAGGAGTTTCTATAACATTTCCATTCTCATCCTTCTTCAAATATCTTTTTTCTAATATGGTCAAAGCTTGCTCTGTAAATTCAACTCTGTTCATTTTTTCAACTCTCCTTTTAATTCCCTAATCTTCTCATAAATTTCTTTCAGAGAAGCAGCATTCGGATTATACTTTAGCCCTTCTTTTAGTACCTCCTCTGCTTTAGAAAGATCATTCTTCTCAAGATAAGCATAAGCCAAATTTCCATAAGCTTCAACATAATTTCTATTAAGTTCTATAGCTTTCTCAAAGTACAAAATTGCTTTATCTAAATCTCCCATCATATATGAGGTAGCACCTAAATTATTCATTGCCTCTACAGACTTATTATTAATCTCTAAAGCTTTAGAAAAAGCTTCTATAGCCTTAGTATAGTTATTATTAGTGTAATAGTTTAATCCTAACTGGATATAAGCCATATCTTCATTAGGAATCTCTGGTACTTCCTTATTTATACCTAATTTCTTATAAAGAGTTTTTAAATTCTCTCTTGCCTTATCATATAATGGATCTAAATTTAGAACTTTAAGAAAACTTTCTTCGGCTTTTTCATAGTCTCCAAGTGCAAGATACATAACTCCAAGGTCATTAAGAATATCCTTATTATCAGAATGTGCATATGCTAAATTTTCATAGATTTTTGCAGCCTCATCGTAATTTTTTTCTTGGCATAAAATAGATGCTAAATAAGTCCCTGCTTCTAAATGATATGGATCAATCTCTAAGATTCTCTGAGCCATCTCCCTTGCTTTATTTATATCTTTAAGATCAAAACTATAAAGTCTCATTAAATTCTCTAAGGGAGGTACAGCATATTTATCAAAAGAAATAGCTTTATAGAGATTGTCTTCAGCCCTTTCAAGTAGAGTCCTATCTTTTTTTCCAAGATAATGATAGGCTTGTGCATAAAAAGCACCTACTAAGTTATAGGATAAAGACCTATAATAGGCATTCTTCAAAAGTCCATTAATATGTGCCTCTCCCATTCTATAAGCATAATCTTTATCTTCAGCATTTACTGCTCCTCCCATAATGCCTATATAAGCCTTAATTGCGGCTTCATGAAAAGCAGTTTCCTGCGGTCTTAATTTTATAGCTTCTTCCAATATTGAAGCTGCTTTCCCTGCTTCATTTGTATTTAAATAATCCAAACCATATCTATAAAAGACTTCTGCTCTAAAAAATCTAAAAGAGATGCTCATAGAAAACAAACCAATAAAAATTAGTACTATAGATAAAAGATACTTTAAATTTTCAGAAAGTGTTCCCAAATTAATCTCCCAAACAGCTTCTTTATTATAAAATTTAAAAAATAGTAAAATAAAACTCATTACAGTCCAAAAATAAAGATAAGTTGCAGAAAGTCCAAAAAGAACTAAAGCTTGAACTAAAAAGCCAATCCAACCTGTAACAGTTCCTAAGAATATTAATCTTTCCTTTTCTGGAATTTTTTGATAATTTCTAAGAGAAAAGAGAAATACACTCAACAGCAAAAAACAAAAGACAAGCAATCCTAAAAGCCCTTGAGGAAAAAGTATATCTAAAAATTCATTATGCTCTCTATCTGGATATCCTTTACCTCCATCATATCTTGCAAGATCAAGAGACTTGTAAGGAGTAAAGTTAAAAGAAAAAGTTTCAGGTCCTAATCCATAAATTATTCTTGGAGATTTTAAAATTTTATCTTGAAAAAGTTTTTTACTATCTCTCCAGGTAAGTACCCTTGGATTTGCCTGAGTTATACCTAAACCAGCACCTATACTTTCAAATCTCTCTTTTAAACTAAATGTACCTAAATCTGCCCTTTTAAGATAAAGCTCCTGTTCTAATATACCAAAAGCACCAACCGTAAAGAGCATTCCTAAAATAAGGACTAAAGTAATAACTTTATTCTTCTTCAAAATATTCTTACCTTTAATACCCAAAAATCCAAAGAATACAATAAACGAAAATAAGAAAGCTACCCATGAACCACGAGTATAACTTCCAAGTAACGTTAAGAAAGAAGCAAAGAAAAGGATCAAAAGGGGTATTTTAATCTTATTTTTCTCAAAATAATATATAAAACTAAGAATTATAGGCATCACAATAACAAGAAAATGCCCAAGAAAATCAGCATGTCCTAAAGTAGAAATGATTCTTGATTCTGCCCGAACTCTCTCAAACCAAGGCATAGCTCTGAAAAATTGCAACAGTCCTACAATAACCACAATAGTAGTGGAGAAAATCATAGCCCAATAAAAATATTTTTGTTCTTTGGGAGTTTGTATAACATCAAAAAGCATAAAGAATATAGCAAAATAAAAGAAATAAGTTAAAAATCCCATTTGCCTCATATAAGATCCAAAAAAGCTAAGATAAAAATTTGTAGACATAAAAGTAGAAATTATCCAAGAAAGAAGAAAGGCAAATACCAAAGAAGAGATTTTTTTAGGAGGCAATGTTATTTTTCTTTTTCCCAACATTATCCATAATGCCCAGAGAATAAGACTAATACTACCCAAAACTCTTATGAGTGTTACTTTAGGAACTTCGGATATATCGTGTAATTTTAAAAAGTGAGGTTGAGCTATAGGAACTGTACAGATTAGAAGCAGGAGAGAAGCAAAAATAAATAGCCTAAAATAATGTTCCTTCAGATTCTCTTCATTTTTTCTCATCTTCTTCATTGTTTCTCTCCCAAAATTTTAATTCATTTTTAAAAGTCTATCAATCATCAAAAGCCTTGTCAATTTTTATACTAAATAATAAAATCATATTAATCAACAAAAATTGTCACAAAAGGAGGATGAAACATGGAGAAAAAACGTATAGGAGTATTAACTGGAGGTGGTGATTGCCCAGGATTAAATCCAGCTATCCGTGGAATAGTAATGAGAGCATTAGATTATGGGGATGAGGTTATCGGACTTAAATATGGATGGGCAGGACTTCTCAAGGCAGATGCTGTACCTCTTACTTTGGAAATGGTGGAAAATATCTTAGAGGAAGGAGGAACTATTTTAGGAAGTTCAAGAACAAATCCATTTAAAAAAGAAGAGGATGTACAGAAATGTATTGAAAATTTCAAAAAATTAAACTTAGATGCGCTAATAGCTATTGGTGGAGAGGATACCTTAGGCGTAGCCTCTAAATTCAGTAAATTAGGTCTTCCCATGATTGGAATACCAAAGACCATAGATAAAGATTTAGAAGAAACTGACTACACTCTAGGTTTTGATACTGCTGTAGAGGTAGTCGTAGATGCTATAAAAAGATTAAGAGATACTGCAAAATCTCACGCAAGAGTAATAGTAGTAGAAATTATGGGTAGACATGCTGGTTGGTTAGCTCTATATGGAGGGTTAGCAGGAGGAGCAGATTATATCTTTATACCAGAGGTAGAGCCACATCTAAATGAACTCTACGACCATATTAGAAAACTCTACGATAGAGGACATAATTATGCAGTAGTAGCCATTGCAGAAGGCGCTCAGCTTCCTGGATTCACCTATCAAAAAGGACAAGAGGGAATGGTGGATGCCTTTGGACATATAAGATTAGGTGGCGTAGGAAATGTCCTTGCAGAAGAGATTCAAAAAAACATAGGGGTTGAAACAAGAGCTGTAATTTTAAGCCACCTTCAAAGAGGAGGAACTCCATCTATAAGAGATAGAATATTAGGTCTTCAACTTGGAAAAGAGGGCGTAGATTTAGTACATGAAGGTAAATCTGGCTACTTTATTGCAGTAAAAGGAAGTCAGCTTGTACCAGTGGATATTACACTAATTGAAGGAAAGACGAAGACTGTAGATCCAGCATTTTATGAGAGTATGAAGACTTTCTTTAATAAGTAATACCTTAGATTAAAAGAGAAAAAACACATATCTAAGAGGAAGGAGCCTTTCTCCTTCCTCTTCTCTTTCTATAAGTTATAACTAATTTTCTAACTATAAAATATGAGAGAAAGAAACAAAGTATAGAAACTATGATGTTTCCTACAATATATGAGAGAGCAAATTCCTTAATATTTCTCTCCTCCCAAATTTTCCATTCAAATTTCCCATATAAAAGGAAATTACCTATAAAATAGCTGAGAGACCAAAAAAAAGGAGAAGTGATATAATTCATGATAAAAGTTCCTAATACCCCTGCTAAGTAATTGAGCTTAAAAATATATGAAATAATAACAACCAAAATTCCTCCAAGTCCAAAAGTAGGAAAAACTCCAATAAATACACCAATACTAAAGCTTAAAGCAATTTTTTCAGGAGAATCGTTTAATCTGATAAGTTTTAAATAAATATATCTAAAAAATCTTTTAATTTTTGGCGCTTTTAGCATAGATTTTATGAATTACTGGAAACAACTTATCGTAAGTTGTTTCTAAATCTTCTGGTATAACTTTGGTATCCCCCACTACAAACATATAATTTGTATCCCCATTCCATCTTGGTACTACATGAAGATGCAAGTGCTCTGCAATTCCAGCACCAGCTACTTCTCCTATATTCATTCCAATATTAAAGCCATGAGGACTCATAACCTCTTTTAGAGCGCTAACACATATCTGAAGTAAAAACATCATTTCTTCTAATTCCTTACTTTCAAGAAGATTAATATCATTAGTATGTTTATATGGAACAATCATAAGGTGCCCATTATTATAGGGATAAAGATTAAGCATTACAAAATTATACTTGCCCCTTAGAAGTATAAGGTTTTCTTTATCTCTATTTTCTTTAGGTTTTGTGCAAAAAATACAACCCTTAGGTTTTTCAGCATTTATATATTTTATTCTCCAAGGGCAAAATAGTCTTTTCATTATTACACTCCTTTCTTGATGCATCTTGACAATTTAGTATCAAAAAGGATAACATTTATCTTAGGTATGCCGAAGTGGCGGAATTGGCAGACGCACTGGATTCAGGATCCAGTGGGTATTTAAACCCATGCCGGTTCAAATCCGGCCTTCGGCACCAGCGCCGAAGTGGCGAAATTGGCAGACGCGCCAGACTCAAAATCTGGTGGGTGGGCAACACCCGTGCCGGTTCGACTCCGGCCTTCGGCACCAAACTTTAAAAGAAAAAATCACCATAAGCTCTCTACCTCATGATACAGTTCCACTGGTACTCTTTTCTTATTTTTGATTACCTCTTCCAAAGATACAGGAGTCGGACAATTATTCTGCCATCCTATCATAATTTCACTTTCTTTACTAAGAAGTCTTTTAACCGCTTCTACCCCCATAAAAGTAGCAATAGTTCTATCCAATACTGAAGGAGAACCACCTCTCTGAATATGTCCAAGTATCACAATCCTTGTAGACATGTCTAATCTATCTTCAATTTGTTTCCCTATAAAATATGCACTCCCAACACCTTCTGATACTATTATGATATTGTGTGTCTTTTTCCTTTTCTGCCTTTCTTTTAATTTCTCTATAATATAAGGAAAATCTATAGGAACTTCCGGTATGAGAATAATATCTGCACCACTTACAAGTCCAGAGGTAAAAGCGATATATCCACACTCTCTTCCCATTACTTCTACCACAAAGGTCCTCTCATGAGAAGCTGCTGTATCTCTTATTTTATTAATAGCATCCACCACATTATTGCAAGCAGTATCAAAACCTATAGAAAAATCGGTACCCCATATATCATTATCAATACTTCCTGGAATTCCAATTACGGGTATCCCTTCTTTACATAAATCAAAAGCTCCTCTTAAAGATCCTTCTCCTCCAATTACAATTAATCCTTCAATATTTTCTTCTTGCAGAATTTCTATAGCTCTTTTTTTACCTTCCTCTTTTATAAATTTATCTGAACGAGCAGTAAGAAGTATTGTTCCTCCTTTTTGCACTATTTCACTTACGCTATCTCTATGTAATTCTATAAACTCCCCTTCCATTAATCCTTCATATCCTCTTTCAATACCTACAACTTCCACATCTTGAGAGATAGCATATCTAACTATTGCTCTTATTGCAGAATTCATCCCTGGAGCATCCCCACCACTAGTTAAGATTCCTATTTTTTTCATAATTACTTCTCCTCCTCAAATCTTCCATAACTCCTAAGTCTTTGCCATCTTTCCTCTAAAAGAACATTAAGATTCTTCTTTCTTAACTTACTTAGCACAGTTATTAATGATCTCCTAAGATTATCAACAGTTCCTTGAAAATCTTGATGAGCACCCTCATTAGGTTCAGGAATTATCTCATCAATCAAGCCAAATTTTAAAAGATCATCTGAAGTTATTTTTAAAGCTTCTGCAGCTTCAGGTGCCTTTGAAGCATCTCTAAATAGAATAGATGCACATCCCTCAGGAGAGATTACAGAATAATAAGCATTTTCAAGCATCATTATATAATCCCCTACTCCTATTCCTAATGCTCCTCCACTGCCACCTTCACTTAATATCACAATAATTATAGGGACTTTAAGAACTGACATTTCTTTAAGATTTTGTGCTATAGCTAAAGCCTGTCCCCTTTCTTCAGCTCCTATTCCTGGATAAGCTCCTGAAGTGTCAATAAAAGTAATCACAGGTAAAGAAAATTTTTCTGCTATTTTCATAACCCTGAGAGCCTTCCTATATCCTTCAGGATTAGGCATGCCAAAATTTCTTCTCATCTTTTCTTGTACACTTTTTCCTTTTTCCTGTCCAATTATAACTACACTTTCTTTTTCAAGTGTTCCTACACCGGCTACAATAGCTGGATCATCACCAAATAAACGATCCCCATGAAGTTCTATAAAATTCTCAAAAAGTTCTACCGAAAAATCTAAAAAAGTTGGGCGCTGAGGATGTCTTGCTAAAAGAATCCTTTCCCATGGAGTTAGTCTTCCCATTCTTTCCTCCAAAGATGATTCAAAATTAAATATAACGTACTTTTAAGTTTCTTTCTCTCAACAATCATATCTATCATTCCATGTTCTAATATAAATTCTGATCTTTGGAAACCTTCAGGAAGCTTTTGCTTTATTGTTTGCTCTATTACTCGTGGACCTGTAAAACCAATAAGAGCCCCTGGCTCAGCAATAATAATGTCTCCTAACGAGCCAAAACTAGCAAGTACTCCTGCTGTAGAAGGATTAGTAAGAATATTTATGTAAGGAATATTTGATTGACTAAGTCTTGCTATTGCAGCACTGGTTTTAGCCATTTGAAAAAGAGAAAAAAGTCCTTCTTGCATCCGAGCCCCTCCTGATGCAATTACTGCTAGCACTGGCTTTCTATCTTTTATAGCTCTTTCTACTGTACGCACTACTTTCTCTCCTACCACAGATCCCATACTACCTCCAATAAATCTAAAATCCATAACTATAATAAATATTGGAATTCCATTTACTTGTCCTTTTCCCGTAACAATAGCATCTTTTAACCCTGTGGCTTCTTGGGCTTCTTTTAAACGTTGAGTATATGGTTTCGTATCATAAAAGCCAAGAATATCTACTGAAGTTATATCTTTATCAAACTCTTCAAAAGTATCTTCATCTATAAGTAATTCTATCCTTTCATAGGCATTTAACTGATCATGGTAGCCACACTTAATACACACTTTAAAATTTTCATTCCAATCTTTTGAATAAATTATTTGCAGACACTGAGGACATTTGATCCAAAGTCCATCTGGAATATCTATCACCTTCTTTTTATCATCATCGTACTTTTTTAACCAATCTTTGAACATTTCCCCTCCCTTATACAAATAAAACTTTTAAGCATTTTAACATAAATCTTTTATCCGATAAAAGCTTGAATTTTTGTTACATCAAAACTAATCCCAAACTTCTTCTTTAAGTATTCTAAGTCCTTTTCAAGTTCTTTATCCAAAGTAACCCAAAAGTCGGGAGAAGTCAAAATTGCCTCTTTCTTATCAGTTTTTAATATAACTGGTACTAATCCTTTTCTTTTTTTCAGAATATCTCGGATCCTAAATATAACTTCATATTCTACTTCCTCCACAAGATTAATCAATAAACAATCTCCATCTAAATCTCCTACTTCCTCTACAATAATCTTTATACTCTCTTCATTATTATCCTTATCTACCTCTAATTTCCCACTAACAATAACTTTCTTTCCTTCTTGGAGTAAATGTTTAAAATTATTATACACAGATGAAAAAACCGTTATATCCGCCTCTCCAGTAAAATCCTCTAAGGTTGCAAAAAGCATCTTCTGATTTTTCTTATCTATTACCTCTCTTAAATTTTTCAAAATTCCTGGAATTGTAATCACCGAACCGGATCCTACATCAAAGAGATCGTCTATCGTTACTTCAAATAATTTTTGAGAAATTTTTCTTAAATCTTCCTGGGGATCATACGATACATAAAAGCCAAGCATCTCTTTCTCCATCTCTAAAATTTCACTGATAGAAAATTCTGGAAATTTTTCTATCCATTGTTCTTCATTTACTTCTACCAAGTCTAAAAGAGAGGCTTGTGCTATATGATTTTTTTTATAAATTTGTACAGAATCCAAAAGCTTGTCTATATTCTGAAGGAGAGTCCTCCGAGAAAGTCTAAAACTATCAAAAGCACCGCTTTTAATTAAGCTTTCTATTACTCTCCGATTTATTACTTTTGAATTTACTCTCCTTATAAAATCAAATATGGAATTAAAATTGCCTTTTTCCCGTTCTTCCACAATAGCCTCTGCTACACTTTCCCCTACATTCTTTATTGCCGAAATACCAAATCTTATACCCTGAGGAGTCACTGTAAAATCAACCATACTTTCATTAACATCAGGAGGAAGAATCTTTATTCCCATTCTCTTGGCTTCTGCTATATATTTACTTACCTTATCATTATTGGTTTTAACACTTGTAAGGATAGCAGCCATAAATTCCTTAGGATAATAAGCTTTTAAAAAAGCAGTCTGATAAGAGATAAAGGCATATGCTGCACTATGAGATTTGTTAAATCCATATTCAGCAAACTTTGCCATGTCTTCAAATATCTCTTTTGCAACTTCTTCAGGAATACCTCTCCCCTTTGCGCCTTTTATAAATATTTCTCTCTGCTCTTCCATAACTTCAGGTTTTTTCTTTCCCATTGCTCTCCTTAAGACATCTGCCTGTCCAAGAGTAAAACCTGCAAGACTATGTGCAATCTCCATTACCTGTTCCTGATAGATAATAACTCCATAAGTTTCAGCAAGAATAGGCTCCAAAGAAGGATGTAGATATGTTACCTGCTCTTCTCCTCTTTTCCTTTTTATATAGCTTTCTAATCTTCCCAAAGGTCCAGGTCTATAAAGAGCTAATACTGCAATCAGATCCTCAAATTTCTCTACTTTTGTGTCTCTCAATAAGTTTCTCATTCCTCTACTTTCAAGCTGAAATACCCCTATAGTTTCAGCTTTTTGTAGTAATTCATAGACTTTAGGATCGTCCAATGAAATATTATTAATATCAAGTTCTATTCCATATTTCTCTTTAATATTTTGTAACGTATCATATATAACTGTTAATGTCCGAAGTCCTAAAAAATCCATTTTTAAAAGTCCAAGCTCTTCAAGATCTGTCATAGTTAATTGAGTTACTACTTCATTTCCATTCATTACTTGAAGAGGTACATACTCCATGAGGGGCTCCTTTGAAATAACTATTCCAGCAGCATGGATAGAAGCATGCCTGGCATATCCCTCAATTCTCTTTGCAGTCTCAATTATTCTTTTTGCTTGAGGGTTTGTATTTAAAAGATTCTGAAGTTCAGAAGAGTTTTGTATCGCCTCTTCAATACTAGCATTAGGAGGAATAAGTTTTGCAAGTCTATCTACTTCGCCATAAGGTATATCCAAAACCCTTCCTACATCTCTTATAGCAGCTCTTGCTGCCATAGTACCAAAGGTAATAATCTGAGCTACATGATCACTCCCATATTTTTCTCTCACATATTTTATAACCTCTTCTCTTCTTTCAAAGCAAAAATCAATATCTATATCTGGCATTGTAATCCTTTCAGGATTTAAAAAACGCTCAAAAATTAATCCCCATCGCATAGGTTCAATATCAGTTATACTTAGGACATATGAAACCAGAGATCCTGCAGCTGATCCTCTTCCAGGTCCTACAGGGATATCGTTTCTTTTAGCATAGTTAACAAAATCTTGAACTATAAGGAAATATCCAGAAAATCCCATCTGCTTAATCACAGAGATTTCATATTCTAATCTTTCTTTAACTTCAGTAGAGAGATTCTCTCCAAATCTTTTCTTTGCACCTTCCCAACAAAGTTTCTCAAAATAAGAATCTAATGTCTCACCTTCTGGAACTTCAAAGGTTGGGAGGACTATGTTATTTAATGGAAGCTCTACATTACACTTATCAGCAACTTTTAATGTATTCTCTAATGCCTCAGGAACATAAGAAAACAAGTTTTCCATCTCTTCTGCAGATCTAAAGTAAAACTCATTAGTTTCAAACCTTAACCTATTTTTCTCATGAATTTTTGAGCCTGTTTGAATACACAATAGAACATCATGAATTTCTGCATCTTCTTTTTTAAGATAATGTACATCATTTGTTGCTACCAATGGTACTCCAAGCTTTTTGGATAGTTCAATAAGTTCTTTATTTACAATTTTCTGTTCCTGTAAACCATTATCTTGAAGTTCTAAATAGAAATCTTCACCAAAAATATCAAGATATTCTTTTATAGCTTTTGTTGCCTTTTCTATATTCTTCTGCAATATGTATAAAGGCACCTCACCTGCCAAACAACTTGTTAATGCTATAAGTCCTTTTGAGTATTTTTTTAAGAGATCTTTATCAACACGAGGTTTATAATAAAATCCTTCAATGAAGGAAAGACTCACTAACTTAATAAGATTTTTATAACCTTCAAAATCTTTTGCTAAGAGAATAAGATGAAAAAGATCAGTTCTTTGTCCTTTTTTTTCAAACCTGGATGAAGGAGTAATATATACCTCACATCCTATTATAGGTTTTATTCCCTTTCCTTTCGCAGCCTTATAAAAATCTATAACACCATACATAACTCCATGATCTGTAAGAGCTATAGCAGGCATTTGAGAATTTTTTGCCTGTTCTATAAGTTCATTAATTTGACATGCACCATCTAATAAACTAAACTCAGAATGCACATGAAGATGTACAAACTCCATGCTTATCACCCATGGTTTTTAATTTTTAAAACTTACTTTCTAAGTTATAATTGAGAAGGCTCTATTCCTATAAGTACAAAAAAGCTTTCCAATGCTCTTTTTTTGCCACGAGAGACAGGAGATGTTTCGTCTCTCAACGTTTTATACTCCTCTACAGCTTTTTCTAAAGCTTTATCCACTCCTTCTTCTTCTACTAATTTATAAAGCTCCTTATACTTATCATGACGAGCTCTTGCATTTTTTTCCCAATATTCTGGATTTTCCGTATGAACACTCATTAACATATCCTGTTTTGCCAATTTAGAAAAACCATCAAGACCTTTTAAAATTGCATCCTTCTCCATACCTATTAACCTCCTTTTTAATATTATTTCGCTACCAAAAAGAAAGTTGCTCTTGTTCTTTTTTATCTAAATTTTCTTTCTCATCTTCCAAAAGTTTGGTCTCATAAACTTTTTTCAATTCTAAGAAATCTTTCTTTATATTTTCCAAAAGTTTCCCATGATACAAAGCAGCTGCAGGATGGTAGGTAACAAACATTAATCTACCATCTAACTGATAAACCTTACCATGAGACGTAGACATATTTACAGAATGGTTTAATAAAGAGAAAGCTGCATTTCGTCCCAAGGCACATAAGATCTTAGGGTCTATTATCTCAATCTGCTTTTTCAAAAAATAACTGCAAGCTGAAACTTCTTCAGGCAAAGGATCTCTATTATCAGGAGGTCTACATTTAAGCACATTAGTAATATATACCTCTTCCCTTTTAAATCCCAGGGAGTCAATTAGTTCTGTTAATAATTTTCCAGCTGCACCTACAAATGGCTTTCCTTGTTGATCTTCGTGATATCCTGGTGCTTCCCCAATAAACATTAACTTTGTATCTGCATTACCTTCTCCAAATACTACATTTGTTCTCAGCTTCCAGAGAGGACATTTGTTACATATCTCTGCTTCTTTTGAAAGTTGTTGAAGCTCTTCTAATTTATTCATCTTTCCAGCCAAACTCTCCTTTCAAAGTTACAAATCTGACTCCTCCTAAATTTTCTTTTATTATATCTCCCTTATCCTTTTTTATTTTGTAGAGATACTGAAAATCCTTATTTCCTAAAGGGATAACCATAATTCCATCTTCTACCATTTGTTCTTCTAAAGGTTGTGGAATATCTAAAGAGCCAGCCGTTACTATAATCCTATCGTAGGGAGCATATTCTCTCCAACCTAAAGTACCATCTCCCACTTTAAAATGTATATTAGTATACCCTAAAAGTTTAAGAATTTTTTGAGCTTTTTCAGAAAGTTCCTTTAGCCTTTCTACAGTATAAACCTCTTTAGAAAGCTCTGCTAAAATAGCAGTTTGATATCCTGAACCAGTCCCAATTTCAAGTACTTTTTCTTCTCCAGAAAGATCTAAAGACTCAGTCATAAGAGCTACAATATAAGGTTGAGAAATAGTTTGACCATATCCAATAGGTAAAGCTTCGTCTTCGTATGCAAAATCTAAATACTCTGGAGGTACAAAAAGGTGTCGAGGGATTTTTAAGATAGCATTTAAAACCTTAGGGGATGTTATCCCTTGTGCTTGTAAAAGATTTACAAGTCTTTTATTTTTTTCCATATATTCCTGAGAATCAAAAATATTCAAACTCAAACTTAGCTATTTCTCAAATATTTAGGAAGATAAAAGAGAGAAAGATGAGATTCAGTATCATAAAATTTTAATTCTTTTTTTATCCTTGTTTTTATGCGATTATTAAGTTCTTCTTTACTAAGAAAAGGATTTAAATCACCTTTTCCAGCGATAAGAAAACCCCAATTACTATCAAAAGAAGGAATAACGGTTTGATAAGAATAAGTATTTGTAAAGACCTGTTTTAAATTATCTCTGATCCAAAAATGTCTATGCTCTTGTCCTAATTGAGTAGTATCTGCTTGCGACACAAGAATCCCATCCTCTCCAAGAACTTCCCATACCATTTTATAAAAATCAGATAAATATAAACGATACGCAGGCGTATTAGGATATGGCTCTGGAAGGTCTAATATAATTACATCATACTGATCTCTACAATTTTTAATATAGTCCCATCCATCTTGATAAACAAGGTTTACTCTTGGATCTCCAAAAGCACCTTTATGCCAATCCCAAAGATATTTTTCAGAAAAATAAACTACTTCTGGATCTATTTCTATAGCTGTAATTTCAACACCCTCATATTTTAGAAGCTCTCTAAGAGAAGCTCCTTCTCCAGCCCCAATAACTAAAACCTTTTTAGGGTTATTATGCAAGATTAGAGCAGGATGAATTAGGGATTCATGATAAATATACTCATCTTTTTCTGCAGATTGTATCTTCCCGTCAATTATAAGACACTTTCCAAAAGTTTCATTCTCAATAATTTGAACTTTTTGATAAGGTGTTACTATATCCACAAGCACTTTTTTTATAGCATAGCAATGCATCTGATCTTCAACTACTTGATCTACAAACCAACGATACTCCATAATATCTCACCTTATCTCAAAATCAAAATATTCCCTTAATACATTACTATCAACAACTTCAACATTCTCTACAATTGCACCTAAAGGTCCTTGCTTCAGTTTATCCAAAAAATCTTCAAGAAATTCTTCCTCTCCTTCTGCTTCTATCTCAACTCTTCCATCAGAAAGATTTCTAACATATCCATTAATACCAAACTTTTTTGCCCATTTATAAGCAAAATACCTAAAACCAACACCTTGCACCAAACCTGAAATAAATATATGAACATGCTTTTTCATATTCATAGAACTTAAATTAATGGTCGGGGCGACTGGACTTGAACCAGCGACCTCCTACTCCCGAAGCAGGCGCGCTAGCCAACTGCGCTACGCCCCGCACCTTTAAATTAGTGGTCGGGGCGACTGGACTTGAACCAGCGACCTTCCGCACCCCAAACGGACGCGCTACCCCTGCGCTACGCCCCGACCTGCAGAGAATATTATACCATAAACTCTTTACTTTTTTATACTTAAAAGATGCGACATTTCTTGAATAAAACGAGATGGTTCTTGATATCTATTGAATCTTTTACTAGAGTAAGACATAAATAGCCTTTCTTTGGCTCTTGTAATCCCCACATAGCAAAGTCTTCTTTCTTCTTGAATTTCCTCCTTAGTAGTAGCATTATAGTGAGGAAGAATTCCCTCTTCCAAACCTACAAGGAAAACTACTTCAAATTCCAACCCTTTTACACTATGAAGAGTTATAAGAGAGACGTCACCTTCCTCCAAAGGACTTTCAATTGCTGAACTGTTTAATGTCAGATGAGAAAGAAACTCCCCAAGATCTAACTTTTTATCCGAATATTTTTGAGCAAATTCAATAAGTTCCATAATATTCTCTTTTTTTACCTCTAATATTTCTTTCCCCTGTTTTTCATAATCTTTTAGATAATTTGTCTTCTCCAGTATCAAAAGTATAAGATCCTCAATGGTCAATTGCTCTTCCATCTCTAAAAAGTACTTCCACATATCATAAAACTCTTTAACTTCTTTTTTAGTTTTTGATATCTCTTCTACTGCTTGCATTAGAGTCAAACCTTTATCGTATAATTTTTTGATAGAACCAAATGTGGTTTCTCCTATCCCACGTTTAGGTACATTTATTATTCTTTTTAAACTAATTATATCGTCAGGATTATGCAAAATATTCAGGTATGCCACAATATCTTTTACTTCTTTTCTATCAAAAAAGCTTACTCCTCCTATTACTTTATAAGGAATATTTGATCTAATAAGAGCCTCTTCAAAAACTCGGGATTGTCTATTGGTTCTATACAAAACTGCTATTTCTGATGGCTTTCTCCCCCTTATAATCTCTAATTTTATTTGTCTAACTATAAAATTAGCTTCATCCTCTTCATTTATAGCTCTAAAAAGAACTGGCGTAGATCCATTCTTTTTTTCACTCCATAATTCTTTTTTATATCTCTTATCATTATTTACTATTAAAGTGTTAGCAATATCTAAAATGGGCTGTGTAGAACGGTAATTCTTTGTAAGAAAAACTACTCTCAAATTTTTAAAATCCTCTTCTAAACGGAATATATTTTGATAATCTGCACCCCTCCAACTGTATATACTCTGATCATCATCACCTACTACAGAAAATTTCTGCTTTTCTTGCACTAAAATTTTAAATAGTTCATATTGGATTTTATTAGTATCTTGATACTCATCCACTAACACGTAAGATAATTTTTCTTGTAGATATCCCTTCAAAGCAGGATTTTCTTCTAATAAACGAATTGCATAGATAAGTATATCTGCAAAATCGAAGGCTTTATTTTTTCTTAAAGATGTTTCATATCTTTTATACACATCTAATACAATTTCATCAAAAGAATTTGATACATTTTTTGAAAATTCATCAGGAGTTAACATCTTGTCTTTTAATCTTGCTATTTTTTCCTTTATATCCTTAGGATTGTAGTCTTCTTCTCTTCCACCTTCTTTTAATATTTCCCTTATAACTTCTTCTTGTGCATCTTCATCATAAATCACAAAATTCTCAAGAAAACCAAAGTTTTTCCCATAAACTCTCAAAAGATATAAACCAAAACCATGGAAAGTACCTGCCCAAATTTTCTCAGCATCTTCCCCGGATAAAAGAGAGGCAATTCTTCTTTTCATCTCACCTGCAGCTTTATTGGTAAAAGTAAGAGCCAAAATTTCTTCGGGTTTTGATATCTTCTCGGATATAAGATAAACTATCTTATAGGTTATAACACGAGTTTTTCCACTCCCTGCTCCTGCCAAAATAAGAAGTGGAACATCTACAGTTTTAACAGCTTCTAACTGCTCTTTACTTAATTCTCTAAGAAGGTCCATCTATGACTTGGTCTTAAAAGGTACATCTATTCTTAATATAGATGTGTTATTTTCTTGAGATAATTCAACTTTTATATTTGCAGGATCAAAAGCTAAATATTTAGATACAGTTTTAACTAAATCTTCTTTAAGAAGATCCACAGTACTCGGATCAATTTGGGCACGATCATAAACTAAAACCAGTTGAAGTCTCTCTTTTGCAATATCTTTAGATGAGGTCCTCTTTCCCCAAAAACTATTTAATAACATCTTTTCCTCCATCAACCCCTTAAAAATTTAAAAACCTTCTCTATGAAATTTTCTGTTTTCTCTAACTCATTCCAAGAAACCTCTTCCCCAAGAAGCTTTTTAACAATAAGATTAAAAGCTAATCCAGATTTATACTTGTCTGCACCGAGTATAATAGGTTCCCCTTTATTTACACTTATAATAAGATTTTCGTCCTCGGGAATGATTCCCAGAAGGTCTATGGAAAGTATCTCCAAAAGATCCTCTACACTCAACATCTCACCATTTTTTACCATATCAAATCTTACTCTATTCGCAATTAAACTTGGATCCTTCAACCCATTAGCTTCTAACAGCCCTATAACTCTATCAGCATCTCTTACTGCGGAAACCTCAGGAGTAGTAACCACTATAGCCTCATCAGCTCCCCAAATAGCGGTTTTGAAACCATGTTCTATTCCTGCAGGAGAATCAATTAGCACAAAATCAAAAATTTTTTTAAGCTCATCAACAATAGCTTTCATCTGATCTGTAGAAATAGCTTCTTTTTCTCTTGTTTGTGCAGCAGGTAAAAGATATAAATTACTAAATCTTTTATCCTTAACCAACGCCTGCGTAATATCACATCTTCCTTCTACCACATCTATAATATTGTAAACTATTCTATTTTCTAATCCAAGTAAAAGATCTAAATTTCTAAGACCTATATCAGTATCTACTAAAACCACTTTCAATCCCTTCATAGCTAACCCAGTACCAACATTAGCTACAACAGTAGTTTTTCCTACTCCTCCCTTTCCGGAGGTAACTACCAGAGACTTACCCATCTTTTTTACCCCCTAAATATCTATTTATCTTAATTTCTCCATCCTCTATAAAAATCCAATAACCTAAAGAACTCTTATCTAAAATAACATCTTTATCAAGAGCAATATTTGCTATTTGAATCCTCTCAGGTTCCAGTTCCAAAGCGAATATTATAGCCTTATCATTATTCTCATATCCAGCATATACATATCCTCTTAATTTGCCTAATACAAATATACTTTTGCCACAAAAAATTTCAGCGCCTGAATTTATATCCCCTATAATCAAGAGATTCTCTTTAGAACTTAATCTTCTCCCACTTCTTATAGGACCTACAATAACTCTCGCTATATTAGAAGGAGACTGCGAAACTTTTACCCTTATTATTTCTTTTGTAAGCATTATACCATAATTTTCAAAAACATGTTTTTGAAAATCCTTCCATTCTTCCTCATCAATAATTTTTTCCTGAAGATCTACAAAAACTTGTACTCCCTTAAGAAAATTCTTTCTGCTATCAATTCCTTCTATAATTAATGATTTAGCTTCCTCCCAATCCAAGGATGAATCCACAACAATTTTTATACCTTCCTTTAAATCTCCCTTAATAGAAATTTTCCCCAAATCTATTTACCCTCCTTTAAAAGAAATTCCATTATCTTTTTAGCAATAGGTGCAGCTCTACCCCCACCACTTTTACCATGTTCCAAAAAAACTGTCACCACATATTGAGGATTTTCTGCAGGAGAAAAGGCAGAAAACCAAGCATGACTTTCACCATGAGGATTTTCTGCTGTACCTGTTTTACCTGCAATTTTGATTCCTGGAATTCGTGCTGCTGTTCCAGTTCCCTCCTCTATAACTTTTTCCATACCCTCTTTCAATACTTCCCAAGTTTTTTTACTGATATCTACCTTCCCTATAAGTTCAGGTTCAAAATCTTTTTCTTCTAAAGTTGTAGGATTTAATATCCTTTTTACTAAGTGAGGTTTATATAGTCTACCCTCTGTAGCAATCATACTTACCATAGAGTGTATTTCTAAAGGAGTAACTAAAACAAATCCCTGTCCTATAGAAAGATTAATCGTATCTCCAGGATACCAAGGCTCTTTTAAATTTTCTTCTTTCCACTTTTTAGAGGGTATAAAACCTTTTACCTCTCCTGGAATATCTATTCCAGTCTTTGAATCTAAGAAGAATTTTTTTGCAAACTTAAAAATTTCTTCTTCTCCTACCCTAAGGCCTACATTATAAAAGACCACATTACAAGAATTTGCTATTCCATTTATAAAATTTATTTTACCATGTCCATCCTTTTTCCAACATTTAAACACATATTTCCCCATTCTATATACACCAGGACAAAAAAATGTGTCTTTTTCTGAAACCTTTCTATTTTCAAGAGCGGCTAAACTAACTACCAACTTAAAAATAGATCCTGGAGCATAAAGAGAAGAGATCGCTCTATTATTTAATGGATTATTAGGATCTTTCACAAAACTTTCCCATTCTGTCTTTGAAAACCCTGAAATAAACTTATTAGGGTCAAAGGATGGATGACTTGCCATTGCCAAAACTTCTCCAGTCCATGGATTTGAAACTATAACACTTCCTATTTCATCACCTAATGCTTCTTCTACCACTTTTTGTAAATCAATATCTAAGCTCAGTACTAATGAATTCCCAGGCACAGGATCTTTTTGCCCAGAAAAAACATATTTTTTATCCTTTGTGTAAAGGCTTATACCACGGAAGCCTTTTTCTCCTCTTAATACTTTCTCATAAGAAGCCTCAATCCCAAATTTTCCAGATTTTTCACCTAACGAATAATTACTCTCTTCATCTTGTAATTCTTCTTTGCTTACCTCTCCCATGTATCCTAATACATGAGCCCCCAAATCTCCAAAAGGATAAGATCTCACAAACTCGACATTTATTGAAAATGAAGGAAGAAGATCTCTATTTTCTTCTAGTAGTACAATTTCCTTAGGAGTTAAATTTTCTTTCAAAAGTACTGCAGGGTAGAAAGGAGTTACTTTTTCAAAAATCTTTTCTATCTTTTTTTCTTCCATCCCTATGATCTCTGAAAGTTTTTTTATACTGTTCTTTCCCTTCTCATAAGGAGGAACTAAATAAAGAGAATATTTTATTTCGTTTTTAACCAAACTTACCCCGTTTCTGTCATAGACTATCCCTCGGGGAGCAGGGAGGGTTATAAATTTTAGGTAATTCTTTTCAGCAAGATCATTATAAAAGTCTCCATTCAATATCTGAAGGTAAAAAAGTCTTCCTATTAATATAATTAAACACAATTCTATTATTCTTTTAAAAACTTCTTCTTTGTTTTTCATTCTTCTTCCGTACTAACATACATTTCAGGTATAAAAGGATAAAAGAATAAAAAAACGAGTATGTTTGAAGAAACATACTTTAACAAATTCACAAAAAAGGGAACCCCAAATTCATAACTATAATTCCAGAAAATGAAAGAATAAATGCTCAATCCTAAAATCAAAAAAAAGGCGCTGCTTTTATGGATAGAGATAAAACTTTTTTGCCACATTCTTATTATTATTTCAATTATAGCCCAGTACAGAATTAACATAATTAGTGGCACATTGGAGAAAATTTTTAACGTGATAATAAAAAAGAGAGAACTTCCAACAAAATAAAATTTCTTGAAAACTAAAAAAATAAAAAAGACTAATAAAAAATCAGGGTGGAATCCCGAGACACCGACTTTTGTCTGGAGTAGAGAAAAGAATATGCAAGATATCAAAACTAAAAATTCTCGCAAATCGCTACTCCATTAATATTGGAAAAATCAATAAAAGGAATAACTCTTATTTTAGAGAAAACTAAAAGTTCTTTTTTCTCTATTTCAGTTATATATCCCACACGAATTCCATAGGGAAAATACTCATCAATACCAGAAGTTACTAAAGTACAATTCAGTTTTATCCCATGATCCGAAAACAGATACTGCATCTCCATATGATCAATAGCTCCTTTTAAAACTCCTTGATCTTTAGTCTCTAAAATCGTAACTCCAACTATAAAAGAGGGATCCATGATAGTTTTAACCACCGAATAGTTACTTCCTACTGAAACCACTTTACCTACTAATTGATCTTTGTAAATCACAGGCATTCCAACTTTAATCTTTTCTTTTTCTCCTTTATTTATTCTAAACTCTAAATCCCACTTTATAGGATCTCTTCCAATAATTTCTGCATAAATAAAATTTATATTTTTGCCTTCCAATTCTTTGAACCAATAAGATGCTTCTTCTCTTTTTTTTAGATTTTCCAATAGAAGTTTTAATTTAAAATTTTCCTCGGTAAGTTTTCGCGCCTCTTCTTGCCAATAATTTTTTTCTTCCTGCAAACTCTCCATGATTGTAAAAAAAGCCTTTATATCATTTTTTAGATTAATAATAGATGTACAAAAAAGTGAAAATCTATTTTGCAAATCAGCAAAGAGAGGCTCTACATATCCCCCTCCCCAAAGTATTACAGCAAATAGAAGGATCAAAAAAAACAAACGCAGTCTTCTTCTTTTTTTATCCATTAATATCCTTCTACAGGTTTTGGAAGTATCTGCTTATATTTATCAAACTCCTCAATAATTTTTCCCGTACCTTTTACCACACATAATAATGGATTTTCTGCAACTATAGTTACTACTCCTATTTCTTCAGAGATATATTGATCTAATCCCTTTAGAAGAGATCCCCCTCCACAAAGCACTATCCCTTTATCCATTATATCCGCTGCCAGTTCAGGTGGAGTCTTCTCTAAAGTATTCCTAATAGCCTCTACAATTATATCAACTGTATCTTTAAGAGCTTCTCTCACCTCTTCAGAACTTAATTCCACATTTCTTGGAACTCCAGTTAAAAGATCCCTACCTCTTACTTCCATATATTCTTTCTTCTCCTCTCCCAAAGAGACATTGCCAATGGAGATTTTTATATCCTCTGCCGTTCTTTCCCCAATATATAGATTATATTTTTTCCTTATGTAGTGCATAATAGCTTCATCCATCTCATCTCCTGCAACCTTTATAGAAGTACTTACTACTATACCACCGAGAGATATAACTGCAATTTCTGTAGTTCCACCACCCACATCAACGATAATATTCCCAGAAGGTTCCCATATAGGTAGATCTGCTCCCAAAGCACTGGCTATTGGTTCTGTAACAAGTAAAACATCTCTTGCTCCCACAGAATAGGCAGTATCAAACACAGCTCTTCTTTCCACAGGTGTAGTACCTGATGGTATACCAATAACCATACGAGGACTTATTAAGAAATCTCTTTTATTGTGTACTTTTTCTATAAAATACCTTATCATCTTCTCTGCAGCATCAAAGTCTGCTATAACTCCATCTCTTAAAGGTCTTATAGTAACAAATTCTTCCGGAGTTCTTCCTAACATTTTCTTTGCTTCTTCCCCTACTGCGATAACTTTTTTATCACTCTTCCTTATAGCCACCATTGATGGTTCAAAAACAACAACTCCTTTCCCTCTTACATAAACTACCGTATTAGCGGTGCCAAGATCAATTCCTAAATCTTTTGAAAAAAATCCAGCCAAAAAATTTAAAGCCATAATTCCTCCTTCTTTCTTAAAGTTTTTAAGTCATATTACTTCAATTTTACAACAAACTATAGCCCAATTTATCAAGAAGATAATTAAGACGAACCAGAGGCAAACCCATTATATTATAGTAGTCACCCTCTATCTTTTCAACTAACAAGGCTCCTTTCCCTTGAATCCCATATGCTCCTGCCTTATCCATTGGCTCACCAGTATCTACATACCTTATAATCTCTTGGATTGTATAATTTCTCATTTTTACTTTACTTCCTACTACAGAGACCAAACACTCATTTTCAGGCATTTCCCAGATAGCTACTCCTGTGTAAACACAGTGTTTTTTTCCACGCAATTTTCTTAGTATTCTTATTGCATCCTCCCTATCCTTAGGTTTTCCTATAATCATTTTATCCAAAACTACAACTGTATCTGCAGAGATTATAATTGCATTATTTACATTCTCTGCTACCTTCTGAGCCTTTAATCTTGCATTTTTCTTCACCACTTCTATTGGAGATATCTTTTCTCCATCACCTTTATCTTCTTCAACTTGAGCAGGAAAAACCTTAAATTCAAGTCCAATTTGTTCAAGCAAAAATTTTCTTCTTGGAGAATTTGAAGCAAGAATAAATTCCTTTCTCATATCTTAAAAGATTTAAATCCCTCCCCTAAAACTTCATGAGCTGGTGTAATAACCACAAAAGATTTTGGATCATTCCTATGAATAATCTCTTTTAACCTACCTACTTCTGATTGACTAACCACACAATATAGAATTTCTCTCTCCTTTCCTGTGTAAAGTCCTACTCCATAAAATACAGTAACACCTCTTCCCAACTCTTTCAATATCTTCTCTCCCAAATCATGCGGATTATCAGAAAAAATAATTGCAGCTTTTGTATAAGAAAGCCCTTCTTGAACTAAATCTATAGCATACCCCTGAATAAATATAACTAGAAGAGCATACAAAGCTAAAACAAAATCAAATAAAAAGCCAGCTATAAGAACAATAATTCCATCTATAATAAGTAAAGATTGACCTAAATTTAAGCCAGAGAAGTGAGATAAGATTTGGGCAAGCACATCTGTTCCCCCAGTTGATCCTTCATATTTAAAAACAATTCCAAGTCCGATTCCCGATAGAATTCCTCCATATACTGTAGCTATAAAAGGATCTGTAATTACAGGCATATGATAAATATTAAGAAAATCAACTAAAATAGATAAGAGTAGGGTACCAAAAATAGTTTTAACTCCAAAAGAAGAGCCCAGAATTCTTACTCCCAAAATAAATATAGGGATATTTAAAAATATCATCATTAAACCTACTGGTGTTTTTAAGAGATAATACAGAATGATAGCAATACCACTTACCCCACCACCTACAAGTTTATTTGGTAGTAAAAACAAATCAATACTTAAAGCAACTAAAAGTACTCCAAAAGAAATTCCCAAATAGTCAATGAATTTTTTCATAATTCCTTTTCCCCATAAAAGAGATATATCAAGAAAAATTTTACAAGGTTTGGAAACCTTTCAATTAATCTCTTAGGCTCCTGCATTAGCCTATATAACCATTCTAAAGATAATTTTCTAAAAATTAAAGGGGCTCTCTTTTTTTTACCAGAAAGAACATCAAAACTTCCTCCTACCCCCATTGCTATATTTACTTTGAGCTTTTCTTTATTTTTAAATACCCAATATTCCTGTTTAGGTACGCCTAACGCTACAAAAAGAATCTTTGCTCCAGAATTGTTTATCTCTTCTATAATCTCTTCTTCTTTGGATTCAGAAAAATAGCCATCATGGAATCCTGCAATTTTTAAATTAGGAAACTTAAGTTTCAATCTCTCAACCATACTATTTACCACTTCTTCTTTAGCTCCAAGGAAGAATACAGGTACACCTAATTCTTCTGCAAAAGTTAAAATCTCAAGCAATGCTTCAACACCTGGAAATCTTGACATTTCAACTCCTTTTCTCCTTGCAAGAAGCAAGACGCCTACTCCATCAGGTAAATTCAAATCTGTCTCTTCTAAAATCTTTTTAAGATCAAGATCATCTTTAGCTAAAGCAAGCATCTCTGCATTAGGCGTAAAAATCATACAAAGTTTATCTCTATGTAAAAAATCAAGAATTAAATTTCTAAATTCATCTAAATTCTTAAAACTTGTAAAAGGAATATTTAGCAATTTAACTTCTAACATACTTCCTTTTTAAACTCCTCCATGTCGCTTTTTACTTTATCTTTTAGCTCTTTTCTTATCTCCAGTAAATACTTACAAAGCTCTCCATATCTTTGATCCATTTCCTTTAAAAACTCAGGGATCTTTGATAATTCCAATAAGGGAAGGACATATCTCCAGTTTATATCCATGCAAAAGGAAGAGACCTTCTCATCGTAAGAGAGTGCAATAAAAGGTGTATTAGTAATTACAGAGAGTATACTTGAATGAAGTCTCATACCTATGATAAATTTACATGAGGAAAAAGTCTCAAAAAAGGAATCATTATCATAGGTAATCAGGGATATATTATTTCTTAGCGAATCACTTAAAGATTCAAAAACTTTCTTATCTTCTTGCCTATCAAACACAAAATAAATAAGCTTTTTACCTTCTCTAAGTAATTTCAGTAGTACATCCTCCAATTTTTCTAAATCAAGGGTTTTCCAAGGTCTAAAATTTAATCCAATATCTTCATTTTTATCTTTTACAGGAAAATTAAGTAAAAATACTAAATCAGGGGAATAAAAAATCTTTTGAGATGATACTCCAATATTTTTAAGATAAGTCATAGAAAATAGATCTCTTACAAGGATTTCATTGCAAAGATTAAGACTTTTTTTAAGTAAAAATTCGTTGTACTTATTTCTAAGGGGGCTAAAACTCTGTCCTACAAGATATACTGGTTTCCCATTAAAAAGAGAAAGCCAAATGATAGTTAAATAATAAAGAAAGGATCTGAAACTTGTTTTATCCTGAAATAAACCTCCTCCACCACCAATGACTACATCTGACCATCTAACGCCTCTAACTAAATCAGAAATTACATTCTTCTTAAACTGTAAATAAGGATTATCTTTGCTCTTTTTTTTTATTAGTACGCCTATCTGACAATCTTTTCCTAAGATTTCAAGCAAACCTCTTAGAAGAAGATCATCTCCTAAATTTCCTTCCCCATAATATCCAAATAAAAAAATTTTTTTCATTTACTTTCTTTCTTTTGCCATTCACTATAAAGATATGCTTCTATAAAAGGATCTATTTCTCCATCAATAACTGCTTGAACATTGCCAATTTCTAATCCTGTCCTATGATCCTTTACTAAAGTATACGGATGAAACACATATGATCTTATTTGATTTCCCCAACTAATCTCTTGAATTTCACCTTTTAGAGATGTGATCTGTTCTCTTCTCTTTTTCTCTTCCAGTTCCTCAAGCTTTGCTTTCAATACACGTAAAGCCATCTCTTTGTTAGCATACTGAGACCTCTCATTTTGACACTGAACTACAATCCCTGTAGGAATATGAATTACTCTTACTGCAGACTCAACTTTATTTACATTCTGTCCACCTGCTCCTCCAGACCTAAAGGTTTCAATCTTTAAATCTTCTGGTTTTATAACTACATTACTTTCTGGAATTTCTAGAATTACCTCTACTAATGCAAAAGAAGTATGTCTTCTATGGTTAGCATCAAAGGGAGAAATTCTAACCAATCTATGAATACCTTTTTCTCCTTTTAAATATCCATACGCTCTTTCACCTTCTATTAGAAGAGTAGCACTTTTTATCCCTGCTTCTTCTCCAGGAGAGATATCCAAAATTTTCACTTGAAATCCTTTTCTTTCAGCCCATCTTATATACATTCTTAAAAGGATATCAGCCCAATCTTGAGCATCAGTACCTCCTGTTCCTGCATGAAGAGACAATATGGCATTCGCATTATCATTAGGATCTTGCAAAATCATTCCTATTTCATAATTTTTTAGCTTTTCCTGTAATCCCTTTATTCTTTTTTCAAACTCTTCTTTAAACTCCTCTCCCTCTTCTAAAAGCTCTTTCCACTCTGAAAGTTCTTTTATCTCCTTTTCTAAAAAATTCCAGCCTTCTATATCTTTCTGAAGCTTATTATACTTGGCGACTAAAGCCCTTACCTTACCCGGATTTTCCCAGTTTTGCTGTGTTATCTTCTCCTCTAAAGTTTTTAACTCCTGCTCCATTTTTTCTAAATCAAAGATAGCCTCCAAGCTTGTTAAATCTTTCTAAAATCTCACTGTATAAAGAGAGTAAATCTGTTGTTGAAATTGTCATTTTATCTCCTCTTTCCTTTTGAAACAGTTCTTGATTTAGACTCTTCTGTTACATGTATATTAAAGAGATATCTTATACTTTCCATTTCAAAATTGTTAACCATATCCTGAAACATTTGATATGCTTCTTTTTGATACTCTATCAATGGATCGTAATGAGCAATTGCTCTAAGTCCAATTCCCTCCCTTAGAACATCCATATCATTTAAATGTTCAATCCATAATTTATCAATAGTATAAATTAGCACAAGCCTTTGCACTTCTCCCCAGACTTCCTCTCCAAATTCTTTCTTTTTCTGTTCGTATTTTTCCATTATATCTTTTTCTAAAATACTCCTTACTTCTTCTAAATCTTCTATCCTTAGTATCTCTTCCCAATTCCTTGGTAAAAATCCAAAAATCTCTAAGAATATATTTCTCCATCCTTCTCTATTTTCCTGAGAAAAGATAATATTAAAGAATCTATCAAGAACTCTTTCCAACATATTCTGTACTATCTCTTCCAGATCTTCCATCAACAATATCTTTTTTCTTTCACCATAAAGGACCTCTCTTTGTTTATTGAGTACATCATCATAATCTAATAATTGTTTTCTAATCTCAAAATTCATTTTCTCTACTTTCGCCTGACTACTCTCAATTATTCGGGTAAGAAGAGACGATTCTATAGGTTGTCCTCTTTCCATACCAAGCCTACTCATAACAGATTTTATTTGGTCTCCTCCAAAAAGCCTCAATAAATCATCCTCTAAGGATAGATAAAAACGGGAGGATCCGGGATCACCTTGCCTTCCTGCTCTTCCTCTTAATTGATTGTCTATTCTTCTACTCTCATGTCTCTCTGTACCAATAACATGTAATCCTCCAAGTTCTGCTACTTCCTCACCAAGTACAATATCAGTTCCTCTTCCTGCCATATTTGTAGCAATAGTTACTGCATATTTCTGCCCTGCTTTAGCAATAATTTCAGCTTCCTTCTCATGATATTTCGCATTCAACACATTATGAGGAATTCCTTTCTTTTTCAACATCCTACTTAGTCTTTCAGATTTTTCAATAGAAGTGGTACCTACTAATACAGGTCTTCCTATTTTATAAAGTTCTTCTATCTCATTTACTACTGCCTCAAATTTTTCCTCTTCAGTTTTAAATATCACATCTGGATAATTTAATCTATGTAGAGGTTTATTAGGAGGAATTACTACCACTTCCAATCCATATATTTTTACAAACTCTTCTTCTTCTGTAGCTGCTGTTCCAGTCATTCCTGCAAGTTTTTTATACATACGGAAATAATTTTGAATTGAAATAGTAGCTAAGGTTACATTCTCTTCTCTTATTCTTACACCCTCTTTTGCCTCTATAGCCTGATGCAATCCATCACTATACCTTCTTCCAAGCATAAGTCTTCCGGTGAATTCATCCACAATTATTACTTCTCCATCTTTAACAATATAATCTCTATCTCTGTAATAAAAATTAAGAGCTTTCAAACATTGAAGCAGAGCATGAGCAAGATCCATGTGTTGAAAATCATATAAATCCTTTACTCCTAAGAATGTCTCAGCTTTTTTTAATCCTTGATCTGTTAAGGAAATAGTCCTCGTTTTCTCTTCGGTAGTATAGTCCACATCTTTTTTAAGATATCTTGCAGCTCTTATAGCAAGCTTATATATTTGACTTTCACCTTTTGCAGGTCCAGAAATTATAAGAGGTGTCCTCGCTTCGTCAATAAGAATACTATCTACCTCATCTACGATAGCATAATTTAATTCTCTTTGGACTAACTGATCAGCAGAAAGTACTATGTTATCTCTCAAATAGTCAAATCCAAACTCATTGTTCGTTCCATAGATTACATCTGCCAAATAAGCTTTTTTTCTTTCTGATAATGGGGTATTGTTCTGTAATAGTCCTACTTCTAGTCCTAAGAATTCATAGATTGGCCCCATCCAATATCTATCTCTTTTAGCTAAATAATCATTTACTGTTACTATATGAACCCCTTTTCCTTCTAAAGCATTCAAATAAGCCGGTAAAGTAGCAACTAAGGTTTTCCCCTCTCCTGTCTGCATTTCAGCAATTTTGCCCTGGTGAAGTACAATACCACCCATAAGCTGTACATCAAAATGTCTCATTCCAATGGTTCTTTTTGCTGCTTCTCTTACTACCGCAAAAGCTTCTTCCAATAAATCATCCAATGTCTCACCATTCGCAAGTCTTTGTTTAAACTCTAAAGTCTTTCTTTTCAAATCCTCGTCAGAAAGTTCACTTATCTCAGGTTCAAGTGCATTAATCCTTTTTACATATTCCTCTAATTTCTTAATAGTTCTTGTATTAGAATCAAAAAGGTTTGATAAAAGTCCCATTATTCCTCCTCTGTTATGATCAATCCATAGTTTCCATCTTTTCTTCTATATAAAAGAGAGATTTTGTCAGAATCAGCATCTAAGAAAAGAAAAAAATCATGTCCCAAAAGTTCCATCTGTAAAATAGCTTCCTCCACATCCATTGGCTTTAAAGAGAATCTTTTAATCTTAACAACTTTTGACTTCTCTTCCTTTGTTTCTTGAGATAATACTCCAATAGGGTTTTGGGATCTTCTATCCCTTTCTGTCATTTTTCCCTTTAACTTCTTAAGTTGAATTTCAAGCTTATCAATAACTAAATCAATAGAAGTTCTAAAATCCTGATTTGCTTCAGAAGCTTTTATTAATCTCCCATTGGCATCCAAAGTCACTTCTACAATATGCCTTTTATTTCCATCTCTCCAATTCTCCTCAGAAAAAATTACCTCTATACTATTAATATTCTCAAAAAACTTTGTAAGTTTTGAGAGTTTTTTTTCAGCATATTCCTGTAAAGATTGAGAAATAGGAACATTTTTGCTCGTAAAATTAATTTGCATATCAAGTACCTCCTCAAAAAATTATTGTTAAAGAGCTCTTACTACTGTAAAAGCATACATTTTATCATATCTAACCTTTGTTTTTAACGTATTTATACACTCTTTAAGAGTAGCACCTGTAGTATAGACATCATCAATAATAAGAATATTTCCATAAGTTTGTTCCTGATAAGACAACTCCACTTCAAAAGCACCTTTTACATTTTTTATACGTTCTTCTAAATTTAGCTCTTTTTGTGGTCTAATTTCCTTTTTTAAATATAATAAAGATCCATAAGATACTTTTAGCTCTTTACTCAAAAAGTAAGCCAAATACTCTGACTGATTATATCCTCTTTCTTTTATCCTTTTATAGCTTAGAGGAACAAAAGTCACTATGTCTATCTTCCAATTCCTTTTCAGAATCCTCTCTTTTGCTAATTTAGCTATCGCTTGTGCTATATATGGTTTGTTTTGAAACTTTAGAGCTTTAATAACATCTTCCCATGTATCCCTATAATACCCTAAAAACTCAAAACCATCCCATATAGCACCTTCTCTTTCACAATTATAACAAATTTCGTTAATTCCTGTAAGAGGACGTCCACAAAGTTGACAATATCTATCTGGCATAGGAAGTTTAGAAAGACATTTAGGACATATATAACCTGAGTGATAATTTCCACAAAATACACATTTTGTAGGGAAAAATAGCTCCCAAAGGAATTTTTCTATTAAACTCACGGCTTAAATTCTTTTGGAGGATTTTTTGAAAAACCAAAATAATAAAGAAGAGCATCTTTTATTCTAATGCTTGCTTTTCCATCACCATACGGATTAATTGCCTTTGACATTTTATTATATTCCCCTTGATCTAAAATAAGCTTTTTTACTTCATTTACAATTCTATCTTTATCTGCTCCAACTAATCTAACTGTACCTGCAATTACAGCTTCTGGTCTTTCAGTAACTTCTCTAAGGACTAAAACAGGCTTTCCTAAAGTAGGAGCCTCTTCCTGTAAACCTCCCGAATCCGTTAAAACTATATAGGACTTAGAAAGCAAATAAACCATCGTTTTATAATCTACCGGAGAAAGAAGAATTGCTCTTTCTTCCTGAGAAAGTACTGAATAGACCTGATCCTTTACTATAGGATTCGGATGAACTGGAAAGACTACATAAAAATCTTTAAATTCTGACAGAATATCTTTTATAGCTAAAACTATATCTTTTAGAGGCTTGCCCCAATTTTCTCTTCTATGAGCAGTTACAAGAATAACCTTGTTTTCTGGAAGTGGAGGAATCCCTTCTGGTTTGAAATTGTTTAAATTATTATATACATATAACAAAGCATCTATTACAGTATTTCCTGTCACAAAAATATTATTCGAAGGAAGATTTTCTTTTAAAAGATTCTCCTTTGCGGTTTTTGTGGGAGCAAAATGTAAATCTGCTAAAACACCTGTAAGATGTCTATTAATTTCTTCGGGATAAGGTTGATATTTATTATAAGTCCTTAATCCAGCTTCCACATGAGCAATGGGTATTTTTTTATAAAATGCAGTAAGACTCGCAGCAAAAGTAGTAGTTGTATCTCCATGAACTAATACTATATCCGGAATATCCTCTTTCCAAATTTTATCTAATCCCTTAAGTACACCAATAGTGATTTGAGTGAGAGTTTGCGTCTCTTGCATTATGTTTAAGTCATAATCGCCTTTTAACCCAAAGAGTTCCATAACTTGGTCTAAAAGTTCTCGGTGTTGGGCGGTTAAAATTATTTGAACGTTAAAAAAATCCGTATTTCTAAGTGCATAAGCAACAGGAGCCATTTTTATAGCCTCGGGTCTTGTACCAAAAACAAGCGATACTTTCTTTTTAACCATATCTCATCTTTACTGATATTTCTTGCAATAGCCTATTACTTTGTAAACCAATTTTGCTGCAAGATAATCTGGCGGAATAAACCCTGGAATAGGAGAAAGTTCTACTAAATCTATACCTAAAATCTGCTTTTCTTTAAAGACCTCTTTCAAAAGAGTAATAATATCATACCACAAAAGTCCACCTGGTTCTGGAGTACCTACCGCTGGCATTTCAGATGGGTTAAATACATCAAAATCTAAGGTAATATAAACTTTATCTTTAAGAGATTCTAAAACCTTATTAATCCATAAAGATTTATCTCCATTAATTTGAAAATCCCAAAGAACATTAATACTATTCAGATCAATAAATTCTCTCTCCTCATATGAAAGACTTCTGATTCCAACTTGAACAAGATTTAATCTTTCTGCTGCTTCTCTTAATGCACAAGCATGGCTATATTCTGTTCCTTCATATTCTTTTTTAAGATCTGAATGAGCATCCAAATGTAATATAGAAAAATTTTGTCCAAAATAATCTATATATCCTCTAACTATACCTTTTGTTACAGTGTGTTCTCCACCTAAAAATATAGGGAATTTTTTCAAATTTAATGTTTTGTAAGTAAACTCTTCTATTTTTGAGATAGTTTTATATATATCACCTATGGGAAGTCCCAGATCTGGATGAGTATATATTCCCACATCAGCAGGAATATCCTCTAACTCTTCATCATATAGCTCTAAATTATAAGAAGAAAACAAAATTGCTTGAGGTCCCTCTTTTGTGCCTTTTCTATAAGTAGTTGTATTTTCTACAGGCAGCGGAACAATAATAACTTTTGCACTTTCTAAAGATGTGGAAGAAAGTCCACAAAAAGAAGGAATAGGTCTATGCTGTTCCATTTCTTCCTCTTTTAAGAAGGTTAATAGGAAAGTTTCTTCCTCTTACAAGAATCTCCCAATCGGACCGCTCAGCTGATAATTTTTCCTCAATGATCTCCTTAGCCAGATCAATATTAAAAGTTTTGCAAGAAAAAATATCTACACTGGCATAATTTAGGTCTGGCCATGTATGGATAGCTATATGACTTTCTGCTATCATTACAACTCCAGATATGCCCCAATCTAAAGGATCATCTTCAGGAACATACCTTACCACGTATGGAGGCATAATCTTTTGCATCCCAATTTTTTCTGGGAGTTCATCTAAGAGATCATAGATAAAATTTAAATCTTCTAATTTTTCTTTGGGACACCCATATAAATCTAAAACTAAATGCGGTCCTAACATCTCTCTTCCTACCTACTCCTTTTGTAATTTTTAATTTTATTCAGTGCTAAATATAACTCAAACCTACCCCCATGTCAACAATTTTGGTTAAGATTATTTTAAAAATTTGAAACTTCTTCTGCTATATCTTTACGATAATATATGCCATCAAAATAGATCTTTTGTATCTTCTTATAGACTTTATCTTTAGCATCTTTAAAAGAATCTGCAATACTTACTATATTTAGAACCCTTCCTCCTGAAGTCACAAGTTTTCCATTTTTTAAAGTCGTTCCAGCATGGAAAATAATAGAATCATCACCATTCTCAATCTTAATTTCCTTTTCCACCTCATACTTATCAGGGTATCCTTTAGATGCAAGTACAACACACACTGCTTTTTTATTATTCACTTTAAAATCCTTAAAACCTTCTGTAAAAGTTAATAAAGAAAAATCTAATAAAGGTAAAATTACTTGTGTTTCAGGATCTCCTAATCTTACGTTAAATTCAAGGACATAGGGATTTCCATCTACTAAAATAAGTCCTCCATATAGAAAACCTTCATATTTAAGCCCTCTTTTGTCAAGTTCATTTATAAGAGGAATAAATATATCTTTCTTACATTTATCAATCAGTGACTCATTGATCCAAGGTACAGGAGCGTAAGATCCCATACCACCTGTATTAGGACCAGTATTGCCTTCTCCTACTCTCTTATAATCCTGTGCAGGAGGCAAAAAATAAATATTATTATCTTTTACAGCTGCAATCAAAGAAAATTCTTTCCCCATTAAAAATTTCTCTATTACTACTTTTTCGCCAGCATCCCCTAAAATCTTCTCTTTTATCAATTTTTCTAATATATTTATTCCTTCTTCCTTATTATTGACAATAAATACACCCTTTCCTGCCGCAAGACCATCTGCTTTTATAACCAAAGGAAATTTTTCTTTTTCAACAAAGATCTTCGCATCTTCAAAAGATTCAAATACTTTAAAATCTGCAGTAGGTATCTTTGCTTCTTTCATAATTTCCTTTGCAAAAGCCTTACTTGATTCAAGCCTTGCTACTTCCTTGATTGGACCCCATATTTCCAATTCTTCTTTCTTAAACAAATTTACAATACCAAGAGCCAAAGGAACTTCAGGACCTACGATAGTCCAATCAATCTTATTCTTTTTAGCAAAATTAGTGATCTCCTCTATATCATTAACCTTTATAGGTATACACTCCGCTAATAAGCTTATTCCTGCATTTCCTGGAATAGCATATATCTTATCTATTTTTTTATCTTGAGAAAGTTTCCAGACAATAGCATGCTCTCTCCCACCACTTCCTATTACAAGTACCTTCATTATTTTCTCTCTCCCTTCTCAAAGACAACTCTTCTCCCTAAGATCTTAAACTTCTTAGTACAAACCTTTTCCACTGATTCTACAATTAATTTATGCTCTTCATCCAAAATTCTATCAGCTAATATCTCTGGAGTGTCGTCATCAAAAACAGGTACAGCTCTTTGTCCAATGATAGGACCAGAATCTACACCTTCATTTATAAAGTGTACTGTGCATCCTGAGATTTTTACCCCATACTCCCATGCTTGCTTTTGGGCTTCAAGTCCTGGAAAAGATGGAAGTAGTGAGGGATGAATATTAATAATTTTCCATGGAAAAGCCTCAAGTAATGTCTTCCCCACAATTTTCATATATCCTGCTAAAACTACAAGATCTACGCTGTAATTTAGTAAAACTTCTTTAATCTTTTCCTCATATTCTTTTTTTGAAGAAAATTTTTCTCTCTCAATAACAAAAACTGGAATATGAGATTTCTTAGCTCTCTCAATAGCATATGCATTAGGATTATTACTTATTACTACAACAACCTCAGCTGGATATTTATTAATTTGAGATGCATCAATAAGAGCTTGAAGATTTGAACCCCTTCCTGAAACTAAAACTCCAAGTCTCTTTCTCTCCACTTAATTTCTACCCCTCTTTTCCCTCTTTTTAAATGACCAATAATATACCCTTTCTCACCCAAATTAGCTAAATCTTCTAAAATCTTTTTTTCTTTTCCTGAAACTACCATTATTAAACCAATTCCCATATTAAAAACTTTAAAAGCTTCATTTCCAGAAATTTTACCCTTATTTATAAAGAACTTAAAAATCCATGGAATATCCCATGATGAGACATCAATAACAGCTTTTAAATCATCAGGTAAAATACGGGGAAGATTACCTGGTATACCTCCTCCTGTTATATGAGCCAAACCATGAATATAATCTCTATATTTCTCTAAAAGAGAAAGTACAGAAACAGAATAGATTTTTGTAGGTTCAAGAAGTTCTTTTATAAGATTATGACCATCTACTTCTTTATTTAAAGAAATTCTTTTTTGCTTAATAATATATCTAATAAGAGAGTACCCATTACTATGCATACCAGAAGAAGCTATTCCTATAAGAGCATTTCCTTCTTGCATTCTTTCTCTCTTAGGTAGAAGATGGTTTTCTTCAACTATTCCCAAAACAAATCCTGCAAGATCAAGCTCTTTACCCCTATAAACACCAGGCATTTCTGCAGTTTCTCCACCTACCAAGCTACATTCCGCCTTTTTACAAGCCGAAGCTATGCTTTTTAAGATAATCTTATAGTTTTCTACGTCAATTTTTCCAGCCGCAAAGTAGTCCAAAAATGCAAGAGGCTTTGCCCCACATGTAAGTATATCATCAACATTCATAGCTATAAGATCATCTCCTATGTTTTCTAACTTTTTATACTTTAAAGCAAGCTCTAATTTTGTTCCTACCCCATCAGTACCCATTACAAAAAGAGGCTTTTCATAATTTTCTAAAGGTAGATTTAAAATACTTGCAAAACCATTCCAAAAAGGTATAACAAAAGGTAAATGAGTAGCTTCTATTTCATCCTTCAATGAAGAAAGAGCTTTTTCTACTTTTGAAATACCTACCCCACTTATACTATAAGTAACTGGTTTCTTTTTGAATTTTCTACTATCTTCTTTCCGAAACATTCTCCACAATATCCTCTCTCAGGAAGTATACTTACTAAACCTCCTAAGCTTAAAAAAGCCACGGAATCAAATCCCAAAAGCTCTGCAATTTCTTTAGGAGAATAATGATAACTTATTAATTCCTGAGTATTAGGAATATCAACCCCATAATGGCATGGGCAGATCAAAGGAGGAGAAGACAGCCGTAAATGTACTTCTTTTGCTCCCTCTTCTCTAAATCCTTCTGCAAGTCTTTTAGCAGTAGTCCCTCTCACAAGAGAGTCATCTACTAAAACAATTCTCTTATCTTTCACTAAATCTCCTATAAGAAGAAACTTCATTTTAACGGCAGACTCTCTCTCCTTCTGTTTTGGCTTAATGAAAGTCCTACCTATATAATGACTCCTCATAAGAACCATCTCTATAGGAATTCCACTTTCTTCACTATAACCAATTGCTGCAGGGATTCCAGAATCAGGGACAGGAACAACCCAGTCTGCATCTACTGGAGCCTCTCTTGCAAGAATTTTCCCCATAGATTTTCTGTAAGAATATACACTTTTACCTTCATATTTACTATCAGGTCTTGAAAAATAAATAAACTCAAAGAGACAAAATCTTGACGCTTTTTCTTCAAAAGGATTGTAGAATAAAGTCTCACCTTTAGTATTTACATAAACCCATTCCCCTTCGTGAAGTTCCCTTATCTCTACCACAGGAAAATCTCCAAGAGCACAAGTCTCTGAGGTAAAAATAACTGTCCCATCACTTAGTCTTGCCATAAAAAGAGGACGAAATCCATAAGGATCTTTTATAGCATATATACCTTCATGACTTGCGATAATTAATGAATAGCTTCCTTCTATCTTACTTAATGCATCTTCTAATCTTTCTCTCAAGTTGCCTTTCTGCGAATGAGCAATTAAATGAAGTATTACTTCTGTATCCGAAGTACTTTGAAAGATAGAACCCTCTTTCTCAAGCATCTTTCTCAAAGAACTTGCATTAGCAATATGCCCATTATGAGCAAGGGTAATATAACCATATCTCGGAAGATTTACTACAAAAGGTTGAATATCGTAAAATGAATTTTTCCCAGAAGTTGAATATCTCACATGCCCTATTGCTATTTTACCCTTTAATTTTTTCAAATCCTCCTCAGTAAAAACATTAGAGACAAGCCCAGAATTTTTATGAGAAACAGGCTCAAAACCTACAAAAGATACAATACCTGCACTTTCTTGTCCCCTATGTTGAAGATGTAAAAGATTCTGATACGCTATAAAACTTGCAACATTTCCTCCATTATTGGAAACTACACCTACTATTCCACACTCTTCTTTTAACTTCATAATTTCACCTTCCTCCAAGAAGGTCTTCTAAAGAAGACTCAAAATAAGGTTTCATTATAAACTTATCCTCTAAAACCCTTCCTAATTTTTGTAATTTAATTTCATACTCATTTGCAAACTTAATAAAAGCTTCTTCCTCACTTTTATCTATTTCTAAGATAATAAGTCCTGACCCTTCTCCAAAAAGAATTTTCTCAGAAGCACTATCCTCTGGTAAAAAGACCTCAAGACCTTTTTTACCCCAAAAAGCCATCTCAAATAAAGTGCAGAAAATTCCACCTTCACTTACATCATGAGCAGAAACTATCAATTTTTTCTTTCTTATATCTTCCATAAATAACTTTATTTTTCTCTCCCAAACCAAATCTATATAAGAAGGATTACCTTTTACAATTCCATACATATCTTTTATAAATTTAGACCCATCTAAAGTAAGCCATGAAAAATCTCCTATTAAATAAATAGGATTCCCTTCATTTTTCAGACCTGGAACTATTAAATAATCTAAATCTTCTAATACTCCTACCATTCCTATTACAGGTGTAGGAAAAACCTTATTATCTCCCTGTCCATTGTAAAAGCTCACATTACCACTTATGACAGGAATCTCAAGAATTCTTGATGCAATATTTATACCCTTAACCACCTCTTTAAATTGATAGAAAACATCAGCCTCATCTGGATCTCCAAAATTTAGTCCATCGGTAATCGCCAGTGGTTTCCCACCTACACAGAGGATATTTCTACAAGACTCAGCTACTGCACACATGCCACCATGCTTAGGATTCAGAAAAGAATACCTTCCATTACCATCATTAGTAATTGCAATTCCTTTATTAGTACCTTTTATCCTAAGTACTGCAGCATCACCAAATCCTGGAGGCAAAATTGTGTTTGTTTGAACAGAGTAATCATATTGCCTGTATATCGTCTCTTTTAATTTCATCTCTTCTTTTACATTATTAATAAACTTAGAAATATCTTCTTTTTTAACACTTATTATCTGTTCTGATGAAGCAAAACTGTAAGGAGTGCTAAGAGGATCAAAAGTAAGAGCTTCATCTACCAATAATTCTGTAGGAAGATCCACAACCTTTTCTCCGTTATGATAAATAGTAAATTTCTCCTCCTCAATTACTTCACCAATAACTTCTGCTTCCAAATCCCATTTTTTAAAGATAGCTTTTATCTCTTCAATTTTTTCTGGCTTTACAATAAAAAGCATTCTTTCCTGAGATTCTGAAAGAAGTATCTCTTGAGGAGTCATTTCCTCTTCTCTTTGAGGCACTTTTTCTAAATAAACTTTGACTCCACTTCCTCCTCTTCTTGCAGATTCTGATAATGCACTAACAAGTCCTGCAGCGCCAAGATCTTGAATACCCACTATTCCATCGTAAGATGCTGCCTCCACACATGCTTCAATTAAAAGCTTACCTAAGAAAGGATCCCCTACTTGAACCGACGGTCTTTTTCTATGATATTCATCATCTAACTTTTCAGAGGCAAAACTTGCTCCTTGAAGTCCATCTCTTCCTGTTCTTGCTCCTACTAATAGAAGTAGATTTCCCTTACCTTCTGCTCTCCCTTTATAAACCTTTCTATCAGGAGGAATAATTCCCACACACATAACATTTATTAGAGGGTTTGCTGAATAACAATCTTCAAAAGCAATCTCTCCACCTACCACAGGTACTCCTATACAATTCCCATAAAAACTTATTCCTCCCACAACTCCATTAAATAAATATTTATTTCTTTCCTTATCTAACGGGCCAAAACGCAAAGAGTCTAATAAAGCTATAGGTCTTGCACCAAGGGCTAAGATATCTCTTACTATTCCACCTATACCTGTAGCTGCTCCTTGAAAAGGTTCTACAGCAGATGGATGATTATGGCTTTCTATTTTAAATACTATTTTATATCCATCTCCTATACTTACTATGCCTGCATTTTCTCCTGGCCCCTGTTCTACCCAATCTGCCTTAGTTAAAAAGTCTTTCAAATATTTTTTTGAATGTTTATAACTACAATGCTCAGACCATATTACCGATATCACAGACCACTCCACATCATTCGGCTCTCTATTCAAAAGCTCTCTTGCATGCCTAATTTCTTCTTCTTTAAGACTAAAAATCCCCATATTTTTTACACCACCTTATTTAGTCTAAGAAGGATAAAAAAATCTTTAATCCAGAAGTACTTCCAAGAATTTCCTCAACTGCTCTTTCTGGATGAGGCATCATTCCCATTACATTTCTTTTTTTATTTATAATTCCTGCAATACTTTCCACTGAACCATTAGGATTTTCAAAGGCATATCTCAATACAATTTGATTGTTTTCTCTTAACTCTTCTATTCCTTCAGAGCTTATGTAATATCTACCCTCTTTATGAGCTATAGGCATTCTTAATATTTCCCCTACCTGATAATTTCTTAAAAAGAAATTATCATTATCTTCAACCTTTAGCTCAATCTCTTTACATATAAAAGTATTAGTTATATTAGGAAGCATTGCCCCAGGAAGGAGACCGACTTCTAAAAGAATTTGAAATCCATTACATATACCTAGCACATATCCTCCTTTATTAGCAAAATCAACGACCTCGTTCATAATAGGAGAAAATTTTGCAATAGCGCCTGCCCTAAGATAATCACCATAAGAAAAACCACCTGGAAGTATTATTAAATCTACATCGTTTAAGTTATGTTCTTTATGCCAAAGATATATGGGATCTAACTTAGCCACTTTTAATGCCCAAAAGGTATCCATATCACAATTTGTTCCTGGAAAAACTACTATACCAACTTTTTTCATTCTTCCACCCTTATCTTAAAGTCTTCAGTTACAGGATTGGCAAGGAAAATTTCACTCATTTTTCTCACCTTTTCTTCTACATCTTCTTTTGTTTCTCCATATAAAACTATTTTTAAAACTTTACCAAATCTAACATCCTCTACTTCTTTAAAATCTAAATTATAAAGAGCATTCTTTATAGTCTTTCCCTGAGGATCAAAAATTCCATCTCTTAAAAATATCTCCAAGATTACATTCCATCTTCTCATCTTTTACTCTCCTTGTCCCTCAGAATTAACTAAACCTGATCTCTCAAATATTTTGTCAATATTCTTCAAAAAATTACGTGGAGAAAAGCAGCTCTCAATCTCTTCCATATTTAGTTTTTCCATTATTCTATTATCTTCTATTATTATCTCTTTAAAATCTCTCTTATCATTTATTGCTTTAAAGGAATCCTCTTGTACCCATGAATAAGCTACATCTCTCAAAACACCCTTTTCAGTAAGAGCTAAAAGTATGTTCTGAGAATAGTAAATTCTATAATCAGCCATCATATTCCTCTCAATATTATCCTTATTCACTCTTAAATCTCTAATAATACCAGTTATTAAGTTTAAGATATAATCTGTTAAAGTAGTGGCATCTGGAAAGATAACTCTTTCAACAGAAGAATGGCTAATATCTCTCTCATGCCAAAGAGGAATATTCTCTAAAGCAGCATTTATATAACTTCTTATAACTCTTGAAAGTCCACAAATTCTTTCAGAGAGTACAGGATTTCTTTTATGAGGCATAGCAGAGGATCCTTTTTGTTTTTCCTTAAATGGCTCTTCTAACTCACCTACTTCTGTTCTCTGTAAATGCCTAATTTCTAAAGCTATTCTTTCACAAGTTGCTGCGATCATAGAAAGAGCATATATAACCTCTGTATGTCTATCCCTTGGAATAACCTGTGTTGCAACAGGCTCAGGTTTGAGCAATAATATTTTACATGCTTCTTCCTCCACACTTGGAGAAAGATGAGCAAGAGTTCCCACAACTCCTGAGAATTTCCCATATCTTATATTTTCTTTCGCTCTTCTCAATCTCTCTAAATCTCTATTTAGCTCAGACCACCATCCTAAAAATTTAAACCCTAAAGTAATTGGTTCAGCATGCATACCATGAGTCCTACCTATGATAGGAAGATCTTTATATTGAAGAGCCTTTTCCCCAATCTCTTTAATAAGTATCTCTAAATCATCTTCAATATATTCTAAGGCTGCTAAAATTTGAAGAGAAAAAGCAGTATCCATAACATCTGAAGAGGTAAGCCCCTGATGAATATATTCAGACCCTTCACCTACATACTGAGCAACATTAGAAAGAAAAGCAATCATCTCATGGTTGTTTTCTGCTTCAAGCTTTTTTATCTCATCTACTGTAAAATTCACTTTACTTCTAATCTGTTCAAATATCTTTTGTGGTATTTCTCCAAATTTTACTCTTGCTTCTAATACTGCTTCTTCAACTTTCCACCATAGAGAGTATCTATTCTTATCAGACCATATTTCTCTTAGCTCTTTTCTACTATATCTTTCTAACATATCTCTCTCCCTTCAAAAGCAATAAAGCCCAAGCCTATAGGTTCTCCAATACGAGGGAACCTATCCGCCTGGGCTTTTATCCCTTCGGTGTAACAAGATTTTCAAATCTTGCTCGCTCCGCTTGGATCTTCAGACCCTAAGGAGCACTTCCGCTCGTAGTCAGGCAATTTACGGTTGCCTGGTAGAAACTCCCAAGCCATATCCTTGAGATTATACGAAACTTAACTAAATTATATATTATAATCTTTTGAAGTTCAATATTCCACGATAAATGGCTGCATCTCCAAGGTCTTCTTCTATTCTTAAAAGTTGATTATATTTTGCAATACGGTCAGTCCTACTTAAAGAACCTGTCTTTATCTGTCCACTATTTACAGCCACTGCAAGATCAGCAATAAAAGTATCCTCTGTCTCACCAGATCTATGAGAGATAACAGCTCTATATCCTGACTGAGAAGCAATTCTTATAGTATCCAAGGTCTCACTTAAAGAACCGATCTGATTTACCTTTACTAAAATAGCATTAGCAACTTTCTTTTCTATCCCTTCTGCTAAAATTTTGGGATTAGTAACAAAGATATCGTCTCCTACAAGCTGTACTCTCCTCCCTAACCTTTCTGTAAGTCTTTGCCATCCTTCCCAATCTTCTTCAGAAAGTCCATCTTCTATAGAGACAACGGGATACTTATCACACAGAGATTCCAATAGGGAAATCATCTCTTCTGAAGTTAAGTTTTTCCCTTCTGCTTTAAGAATATATTTACCATCTTCATAAAACTCACTTGCAGCAAGGTCTAAAGCCAAAGAGACATCCTTACCAGGAACAAATCCAGCCTTTTGAATTGCTTCTACTAAGATACTCAGTGGTTCTTCATTCTTCTCAAGATATGGGGCAAATCCTCCCTCATCTCCCACATTAGTATTCAATCCCTTACTCTTTAATATACTTTTTAAGGTATGAAATACTTCTACAGCCCATCTTAGAGATTCCTTAAAGGTGGAAGCTAAAGGAACAATCATATATTCCTGAAAATCTAACGGATTATCAGCATGTTTTCCACCATTTATTACATTCATTAGGGGAACTGGCAATTCTTTTGCTTGAGCACCACCAAGATATGCATAAAGAGGAAGACCCACAGACTCTGCTGCTGCTCTTGCAACAGCAAGAGAAACTGCCAAGATAGCATTTGCTCCTAATCTTGATTTGTTCTCCGTTCCATCAAGTTCTATCATAGTTTTATCAACAGTATACTGATCCAAAGCTTCAAGTCCTATAAGCTCTTGCGCTATAATCTCATTTATATTTTTAACAGCTTGAAGAACTCCTTTACCTTTGTATCTCTTTGGATCGTTATCTCTTAACTCTAAAGCTTCTCTGCTTCCTGTGGAAGCTCCTGAGGGGACTATGGCTTTTCCTATAGACCCATCTTCCAAATATACCTCTGCTTCTACAGTAGGATTTCCTCGGGAATCTAACACTTCTCTCCCATGAACATCAAGAATAGCTGGCATTCTACTACACCTCCTGAAGACATTTTAATATTCTTTGATAAACTAACTAAAGCTATTATAGCATTGTGTTTTATAAAAAATCTTTAAAATTTCTTTTAAAAAACTCTTTCTTAATATAGAATAATCTTAGAAGACATTTGATTTAAAAGGAGGTAAGAGAAATGGAATATATAGCACCAAGTTGGGAAGAAATATATGAACTATGCTTAGATATTGCTGATAAAATTAAAAAAATTAGATTTGAACCAGAAATAATTGTAGGAATTGCAAGAGGTGGATGGATTCCTGCAAGAATACTCTCAGACCTATTAGGAAATTCCTATACTGCGAATCTAAAAATTGATTTCTATAGAGGAGTAGGTGAAACAAAAGAGAAACCTGTAATTACTCAAACAGTCTCAACTATAGTGGAAGGGAAAAAAATTCTTATCTCTGACGATGTAGCAGATAGCGGTAAAAGTCTGAAAGTTGCTCAAGAACATTTAGAACAATGCGGCGCATCTCAAGTAAAGATTGCTACTATATTTTATAAACCTTGGTCTATTGTAAAACCTGATTTTTATATAAAAGAAACAGAGGCATGGATTGTCTTCCCATGGGAAAGAAAAGAATTTGTTTCTAAAATGGTAGAAACTCTAAAAGCAAAAGGATTTTCTAAAGAAGAAATCTTTAAAGAAATATCCAAAAGTGGGATCTCTGAAAAACTACTGAAAAGATTTCTTATGGACATTATGGAGGAAACTTTATGAAAAATGCTCTATCAGCAGGTGGCATAGTAATAAACAAACTGAATAATAAAATATGCATACTTAAAAGAAAAAATGAAAATTGGGTTTTACCTAAGGGACATATAGAAAATGGTGAAAATCCTGAGGATACAGCTATAAGAGAGGTAAAAGAAGAGACAGGCTTAGATGCAAAAATAATAGATTATATAGGTAAGACTCATTATCATGCACCATCTACAGAATTTCACTCAGAAGAAGAGAAAAGTGTGTTCTGGTATTTAATGGAAACCACGGACACAAATATAAAATTTGAAAAGGAAGTATTTTCTGATGGTAGATTCCTTGATCTACAAAATGCATTAAACCTTCTCACTTTTTCTCAGGAAAAAGAAATTTTAGAAAGAGCATATGAGTTACATCTCTTATACAACCATAAGAAAAAACTTTCTATATTAATGTTAAGCTGGGAATATCCTCCACGAATTATAGGGGGACTAAGTAGACATATTTATGATTTAAGCAAGGCTTTAGCCAGATTAGGTACAGATGTATCTGTAATAACCTGTGGAACTGAAGGAGTACCTTCTGAAGAACATTTTGAAAATTTACACATATACAGAGTCCCTGAAAAGATGATTGATACTCCAAATTTTATTTCATGGACTTATTTTTTAAATCTTTCTATGATTACAAAGGCTATTAACCTGCATAAGGAAAAAAATTTTGATATTATCCATACTCACGACTGGTTAACAGCTTTTGCTGGCTATACTTTAAAACACTCTCTTAAAAAACCTTTAATGGCTACAATTCATGCTACAGAATTTGGAAGAAACCAAGGGATATATACTGAAGAGCAAAGATTTATACACAATACTGAATGGTGGCTTACTTTTGAGGCATGGAAAGTCATTGTTTGTAGCTTTTATATGAAAGAGGAGGTTAAAAACCTTTTCAATCTTCCAGAGGATAAAGTAAAAATTATTTACAATGGTATTGATCCTGGGAATTTAAAAACCTCATTAAATCCTGAAGAAATAAGAGGTAGATATGCATTGCCTAACGAAAAGATAGTACTTTTTATAGGAAGGATGCATCCTCAAAAAGGAGCAGAGTATCTTTTAAAAGCTGCACCTATTATTATAGATAGGTATCATGATGTAAAATTTATATTTGTAGGGACAGGTCCTCAACTTAACTACTTTATGGAAGAAGCTTATAAATTAGGAATTTCAGATAAAGTTATATTCACAGGTTTCATTGATGATAACCTCAGAAATGCCCTTTTACATATCACAGATATTTGTGTCTTCCCCAGCATATATGAACCTTTTGGCATTGTAGCTTTAGAAGCTATGGCTCTTGGAAAACCTGTAATTGCTAGTAATTTAGGAGGATTCTCAGAAATTATAGAGAATGGAAAGGATGGTTTTCTTTTCCCGCCTAAGGATGAAAGAGCTCTTGCAGAAAAAATTATTACACTTCTTACTAATAATGAATTAAGAGCATCTATTGGGGAAAATGCTACAAAAAAAGTCCAGGAAAAATTTTTATGGGATACTATTGCAAAAGAAACATTAAATACCTATTTGGAAGTATTCAAAGAGTATCTTAAAACTGATTGGTAAGGGAGGGGATTATATGAGAGTAGTCATAATGGCAGGTGGAGAAGGTACAAGATTAAGACCTATTACTATCACAAGACCGAAACCTATGGCATATATAGTCGGTAAACCTATAATGGAACACATCATATCTCTCCTTTATGAGCAGGGATTTAGAGATTTCACTGCAACTTTATATTATCTTCCAGAGATTATTCAAGGATATTTTGATGACGGCTCTAACTGGAATATAAAATTAGACTATTCTATAGAAGAATTCCCTCTTGGGACAGCAGGAAGTGTAAAGTTTGCTCTAAAAAATAAGCCAAAGGATAGAATTTTAGTTATAAGTGGAGATGCGCTTACAGACTTTAATCTTCAAGAAGCTATAAGATACCATGAAGAAAAGAAAGCAATGGTCACTATTGTACTAACCAATGTAGAAAATCCATTAGAATATGGGGTAGTAATAACCAATAAGGAAGGGAAGATAACAAAATTTTTAGAAAAACCAAGCTGGGGAGAAATATTTAGTGATAGCGTTAATACAGGAATATATATTTTAGAACCTGAAGTCTTAGATTATATCCCTGATGATAAACCTTTTGATTTTAGTAAAGATTTGTTCCCTTTCCTTCTTGAAAAAAAAGCTCCTCTTTATGGATACCTCGCAGAAGGATACTGGTGTGACATTGGTAATTTAGAACAATTTTTACAAGCTAATTTTGATGTTATTCAAGGGAAAGTAAAAATAAAGATTCCAGGTAGGGAAATCTTTCCAGGAGTTTATGCCAAAGAAGACGTGGAAATATCTCCTTCTGTTTTAATAAGACCTCCGGTATATATAGGTCAGTTTTCAAAAATAGAAAATAATGCCAATATTTTAGGACCTACGATAATTGGAGACTCTGTGTATATTGATAGCGAAGCAAAAATCCAAAGAAGCTTAATATTCAGTAATACATATGTAGGTAAGAAAACCGCCATATATTCTTCTATTATTGGAAGTCACTGTAATATAAAAAATTTCACAAAGATAGAAGACGGAGCAACTATTGGAGATGGTACTACTGTTGGTGAAAGAGCCTTTATTAATAGTGGAATAAAAATATGGCCTAATAAGATAATAGAAACTGGGACAATTGTTAACACAAGTATTATATGGGGAAGCCATTTTAAGAGAACTCTCTTTGGACAAAGAGGAATCTCTGGGAAGATAAATATTGATATAACTCCTGAGCTTGCTACCAAAATAGGTGCTGCTTTTGGAACAATTTTACCCAAATCTTCCTATGTAGTACTGAGTAGAGATTCAAAACCAGCATGTAGAATGATCAAAAGAGCTATTCTTACAGGAATTCTCTCTTCAGGAGTAAATGTGTTTGATATACGTACCCTACCTATTCCAGTAGCACGATATTCTATAGAGAATCTTAATGCTAATGCAGGAATCCACATTAGAATCTCTCCTTCTGATAATGAAAAAATCTTAATTGAGTTATTTGATAATAAGGGTGTAAATATAGATAAAAATACTGAAAGAAAAGTTGAAAATATATTTTTCAGAGAAGATTTTAGAAGAACTTATACTGATGAAGTTGGAGAGATTAAATTTCCTCCTCACATAATTGAATATTATACATTAGGACTTTTAAAAAATATTGACGCTAGAAGCATTTCAGACCATACATACAAAATTGTCATTGACTACCAAGGCAATAGTTCCTCTCTCTTCCTTCCAAGCATTATCTCTAAGCTTAAAATAGAAAGCATATCATTAAACCTCTATGGAGAAGACTATACTAAAGTAAGTACCACTCCAGAAGAAGTGCTAAAAGTTGTTCAAGCAGTAGGTTCTGACTTTGGAATAATTATAAATGATGATGGAGAAAACTTTTCAATTATAACACCTGAAGGACAATATTTATCTAAGGATGACCTAATCTTTATTACAACATTTCTTACCTTAAAAGTTTATCCTCAGAGTCAGATAGTAGTTCCTGTTACCATCTCAAATTCCATAGAAAAAATAGCAAATATGCTAGGAGGAAGAATTATAAGAAGTAAAACTTCTCCTTCTGAACTCACAAGAACTACTTTAAGAAGTGGCGCAAAATTTGGAGCCAGTGAAGATGGATTCATCTATCCTGAATTCCAAGCATCTTTTGATGGAATATATGCCCTAATCAAGTTCTTGGAACTCTACTCCAAAGTTAATATCAGCCTTTCAGATATTATATCTCAAATTTCTAAGCTATATAAGATAAAAACTACTGTAGATTGTCTTTGGGAAAATAAAGGTAAAATAATGAGAAGACTCATTGAAGAAAATGCGGATAATAATATAGACTATACCGATGGCATAAAAATAAATTATGCTAATTCTTGGATACTTGTCATCCCGCATCCAGAAGATCCAGCTTTTCTTTTATATGCAGAGGCACCATCTTTAAAAGAAGCCCAAAACCTATTAGAAGAATTCGGCGAAAAGATTAAAAATCTCAATCTATCTTTAAAATAACTTTAACTTGACATTAAAGTTATAAAACCTAAGATAATTGAAGGAGAAAATTTTTTAAAGATGGGAGGTTGAAATATGCAAAACCTTCTTTGGATTGTACCTATATCTGGTGCTATTGGCTTTATCTTTACTTACTTTATAGTCCGAAGCATCTTTAAGGAAGAAGAAGGTCCCGAAGAGATCAAAAAAATTGTAAAAGCTATTCAACAGGGAGCAGATGCTTTTCTAAACCGAGAAATTAGATCTATAGCAATCTTTGTAGTTCTTTTTGCTATCTTTATGGGTATAGTAATTCAGCCTTTACTTGGACTTGCATTTCTTATCGGTGCTACTTTTTCTATGCTATCCGGGTATATTGGAATGAAGGTTGCTACCCGCGCTAATGGAAGAACTACATGGGCAGCTGCAAAGCACGGTCCTGGAAAAGCTCTTGAGATAGCTTTTTCGGGTGGATCCGTAATGGGAATGATGGAAGCAAGCTTAGGTATCTTTGGCTCAAGTTTAATTTATTTACTTCTTAGTGGATTTATGCCAGATCCAAGATCAAAACTTGAGATTATTAGTGGTTATGCTCTTGGAGCAAGTTTTATTGCACTCTTTGCTCGTGTAGGTGGAGGAATCTATACAAAAGCAGCAGATGTGGGTGCAGATCTTGTAGGAAAAGTTGAAGCAGGCATCCCAGAAGATGATCCAAGAAATCCAGCAGTAATAGCTGATAATGTGGGAGACAATGTAGGAGATATAGCTGGAATGGGTGCAGATCTCTATGAATCATATGTAGGATCTATTCATGCTGCAGCAGTACTTGGCTTTGCATATGTAGACATGAAAGGACTTCTCTTCCCATTCTTATTAGCAACTATAGGTTTATTTGCATCAATTATAGGTATAGTATTTGTGAGAACAATAGCTTCCAGAAAGAATGCTGACCCTGCAAATGCATTAAGAAACGGAACATTCTTAACATCTATACTCACCGCAATAGGCTCCTTTTTCCTTTCTAAAAGCTTAGTAGGAAATTTAGGTCCTTTCTGGGCATCCATCATAGGTATCTTAGATGGAATTGCAATAGGTTTAATTAGTGAATACTATACTTCCAATAAACCTATTGAAAAAATTGCCTATTCCAGTACTACAGGTCCTGCGACTAATATAATCACAGGCCTCTCTGTAGGAATGGAAAGTACGTTCCTCAGTATAATAGCGATTGCTATTGGTACTTACTTAAGCTATTTAGCTAATGGTATGTGGGGAGTAGCAGTCGCAGGTGTAGGAATGCTTGCTACCCTTGGAATTACATTATCTGTAGATGCTTATGGCCCTATAGCAGATAATGCCAGTGGTATATCAGAGATGTCTCATCAAGGAGAAGAAGTAAGAGAAATTACCAGTTCCTTAGACGCTTATGGAAATACCACCGCAGCAATGGGTAAAGGATTTGCCATAGGTTCTGCTATTTTAACAGCTCTCTCTCTATTCGCAGCTTTTAAAGAATGGGCAGGAATTCAATATATAGATGTGTCTAACGCAAGTGTACTTGCAGGAGCACTAATTGGAGGAATGCTACCATTTATATTCTCATCACTTGCTTTGAAAGCTGTAGGAGAAGCAGCAAGTCACATGGTTGAAGAGGTAAGAAGACAATTTAGAGAAATAAAGGGACTTCTTGAAGGAAAAGCAGAGCCAGATTATAAGAGATGTGTAGATATTAGTACCCGTGGTGCATTAAAAGCTATGGTCCTCCCAAGTATAATTATGATCCTTTCACCTTTTGTAATAGCTTTTCTATTAGGAAAACAGGCTCTTGGAGGAATGCTCACTGGAGCAATTATTTCAGGAGGTCTTTTAGCAATATTTATGGCAAACTCAGGTGGAGCATGGGATAATGCCAAGAAATTGATTGAAGGTGGAAAATATGGTGGAAAAGGATCTGATGCTCATAAAGCAGCAGTAGTAGGAGATACTGTAGGAGATCCATTTAAAGATACAGCAGGTCCATCTATTAATATTCTGATAAAGCTTATGTCTGTAATCTCATTAGTATTCTTACCTATCTTTCTACATTAATTTGGAGGAATTTCAAAGGGTGGGGAAGAAATCTTTCCCACCCTTTTTTATTTTCTAAATTCTATAATTCTTGACACAAACTTTTTATATAATATACTTAACCTAACTTATATAATTTGAAAGGAGGGATAGCTTGTTCAAGAAACTTCCACCACTAATAAACTTCCCACAAATGGAAGAAGAAATACTGAAATTTTGGAAAGACAATGATATCTTCAAAAAATCCTTGGAGATTAGAAAGGGTTCTCCAAGGTTTAATTTCTATGAAGGTCCACCAACTGCTAATGGTAAACCCCATGCGGGACATGTTTTACCAAGAATTTATAAAGATATTTTCCCAAGATATAAAACTATGTGTGGATACTATGTTCCAAGAAAAGCAGGGTGGGATACCCATGGACTTCCTGTAGAACTTGAAGTTGAGAAAGAACTTGGAATAAACAGTAAACAAGAAATTGAAAAATATGGGGTTGAAGAGTTTAATAAAAAGTGTAGAGAAAGTGTATTCAGATACGAAAAGGAATGGAGAGTATTTACGGAAAGAATTGGTTTCTGGATTGATATGGACAATCCATATATCACCCTTAGTAATGATTATATTGAATCAGTATGGTGGCTACTTAAAAATATCTGGGAAAAGGGACTTTTATATAAAGGGTATAAAATTGTACCCTGGTGTCCCAGATGTGAAACTGCTCTTTCTGATCATGAGGTATCTCAAGGATATAAAGAGACACAAGATCCTTCTGTATTTGTAAAATTCAAGTTAAAAGATAGCAAAGATACTTATTTCCTTGCTTGGACTACAACTCCTTGGACTCTAATCTCAAATATAGCTCTTGCAGTACATCCTGAAGAGGATTATGTAAAAGTTAAATATAATGATGAACATTATATTTTGGCAGAAAAAAGACTGAGTTATGTCTTACCAGAAGGAAACTACTCCATAGAAGGAAAATACAAGGGAAGAGATTTAGAAAAAACGCCCTATATTCCCCTATTCACATTCCTGCCTCTCAATAAACCTTCTCATTATGTAGTAGTTGGTGATTTTGTAACATTAGATGAGGGAACTGGGATTGTACATATTGCTCCTGCTTTTGGAGATGAGGATTTCCAAATAGGCAGAAAATATGATCTTCCATTCCTACAACCTATAGATCAAAATGGAAAATTTACAAAAGAGATAACTCCATGGACAGGAATGTTTATTAAAGATGCAGACCCATTAATTATAGAGGATCTCAAAAATAAAGGTTTACTATTCAGGGAGGAAAAATATCTCCATACTTATCCTTTCTGCTGGAGATGCGATACTCCTCTTTTATACTATGCCAGATCCTCCTGGTATATTAAAACTACAGAAGTAAAAGAAGCTCTTATAAATAACAACCAAAAAATAAATTGGTACCCTGAGTATATAAAAGATGGAAGATTTGGAAACTGGCTTGCCAATAATATTGATTGGTCGTTAAGTAGAGAAAGATATTGGGGAACACCACTCCCCATTTGGATATGTGACTCTTGCGGATATGAAGAATGTATAGGGAGTTATAAAGAATTACGAATAACAGATACTAATAATTTCAATCCTCATAAACCTTATATTGATGAAATAACCCTTAAATGTCCTAAATGTGGTGGTATAATGCATAGGGTTCCTGAAGTTATAGATTGTTGGTTTGATTCAGGAGCTATGCCTGCTGCTCAATGGCATTATCCTTTTGAAAACCAAGAGGAATTCAAGAAATCTTTTCCAGCAGATTTTATTTGTGAAGCTATAGATCAAACAAGAGGATGGTTCTATAGCTTACTTGCCATTTCAACTCTTGTATTCAATGAACCTGCCTATAAGAATGTCTTAGTTACAGAACTGGTATTAGATGAAAAAGGCGAAAAGATGAGTAAGCATAAAGGCAATGTAGTAGACCCATGGTCAATACTTACTAAATATGGTGCAGACGCTCTTAGATGGTATATTTTCACAGTAAGCCCACCATGGACACCTTTAAGATTTTCAGCCGAAGCTGTAAATGACGTTCTTAAAAAATTCTTACTTACTTTCTGGAATACCTTATCTTTCTTCTCCATCTATGCAGAAATTGATGGATTCTCGCCTAAGGAACATCTTATACCTCTTACAGAGCTTACAGACCTATCAGATAGATGGATCATCTCTAAATTAAACTCCCTTATCATTAAGGTAAAAGAGGACATGGATAAGTTTAATGCCACACCTGCAGCAAGATCTATCCAAAATTTTGTTATAGAAGATTTAAGTAATTGGTATGTAAGACTAAATAGAGAAAGATTTTGGAAATCAGAAAAAGATGAGGATAAATGGGCTGCTTATACCGTACTTTTCACAGTAATAAAAGAACTCTCAAAACTCTCAGCACCCTTTATACCTTTCACTTCTGAGAAGATATATCAGGAGATTATAAGAGTCGCTGAAGAAGATGTACCAGAAAGTGTACATCTCAATGACTATCCCAATGAAAACAAAGAACTCATAAAGCCTGAGCTTGAGGAAGACATGGACACAGTAAGAGAGATAGTCGCCATTGGTAGAATGCTGAGAAATCAAGCAAATATTAAGATAAAACAACCATTATCTACTCTTTGGATAAAGTTAAATCTTAGAGTTCAAGAAAACATAGAAAAGCTTGTAAAATATATAAAACAAGAATTAAATATAGAAAATGTCGTAATAGGAAAGATAGAAGAAGGAGACGGAATATTAGTATATAAGGATGAAAATGTAGAGGTAGCACTGGATACTAAACTTACTGAAGAACTCTTAAATAAAGGGATGCTAAGAGAATTAGAGCATAAGATTCAAATGTTAAGAAAAGAAGCTAAATTAGATTATGCCGATAGAATAAAACTATATTATCAAGGTTCTGAAAGGATTAAAAAAATCATAGAGAAGAATAAAGAAGAGCTTTCCAGGGAAATATTAGCAGTAAGTATTGAAGAGGTAGATATTCCTAATAATACATTTAAAAAGAAACTAAAGGTATATGAGGAAGAAGTAACTATCGGATTTGAGAGGACGTAAATAGGAGGTAATAAGATTATATGCCTAAAAAAGAGTTAAAGAACATTTATATTCTTGTTTTTGTCCTTTTATTTATCATTTCTTTCTCTTTCGCCTTTCCTATCACTGTAAAGGACGATATGGGGAGGAGTATCACAATAAATACTCCTCCCACGAGGATCATTTCTCTTGCTCCTTCTGCTACTGAAATTCTCTTTGCTATAAACGCACAAGAAAAAATAGTGGGAGTTACCGACTATTGCAATTTTCCAAAAGAAGCACAAAGGAAAGAAAAAGTAGGAGGATTTAGCAATCCTAATATAGAAAAAATTATCTCCCTAAATCCAGATCTAATTATACTTTATGAGAGTTTTCCTAAAGAAATCTTCAACCAATTAGAAAAATCTTTACCTCAGACAAATTTCTTAGTGTTAGATCCTAAAAATTTTGAAGATGTATTAGAAAATATACTCTTAGTTGGTAAAGTTATAGGTAAAGAAAAAGAAGCAAGAGCAGTACATAATGATATGCTAAGAAGATGGGGAAATATTCAAAAGAAAGCCCTTCAGGTTAAAAAATTGCCTAAAGTTTTATTCCTATTATGGAATGACCCATTTACTTCTGCTTCTCCTAATACTTTTTTAGGAGATCTATTAAGAAAAGTGAGAGCAAAGAATATCGTAGAAAAAAATGAACCAGAATATCCTGTACTAAGTGTAGAATATATCCTTGAAAAAAATCCTGATGTCATTCTTATTGGAGAAACTTCAGGTATATCAAAAGAATCCATATTAAATCATCCAATGCTTAAACAAACAAATGCAGTAAAAAATAAGATGGTTTATACTATAAATGATGATTTAGTCTTTAGACCCGGACCACGTTTGATAGAAGGCATGGAAAGGTTATTTGAGCTTTTATATCCTGAAATTCCTTTATGAATAAGAAAATAGTCTTACTTTTACTATGTCTTGTTTGTTTATTTATCTGCTCCATAAACGTTGGAAGCTTTAGAGTTTCCTTATTAGATATTCCTCATCTTTTACAAGATAAAACAGATAATCGGGGGATCATAGTATGGGATATAAGGATCCCTCGCACCCTTTTAGCTATTTTAGTTGGAGGGAATTTAGGTGTAGCAGGAGCTATATTACAAAGCCTATTTCACAATCCTTTGGCAGAGCCTCATGTAATAGGACTTTCTTCTGGAGCTTTATTAGGAGCTACTTTATATTTTCTTTTAGCTGGAAGTACATGGGATATTGATCCTATTTTTACACCATGGGTTTCTATGTTAGGAGCCTTTTTAGTCCTTGCAATACTTATATTATTCAACAAAAAGTTTTCATCTTCTACTACTATTATCCTTTTGGGGGTATCCATAAATTCCCTTTTATCATCTGTGGTAGCTCTATTATTATTTCTAAAACAGAAGACATTCCAAGGAATTTATTTTTGGCTAATGGGGGGTTTTAATGGTAAAGGATGGACTCATTTTACAATACTCTTTATATATTCTCTTATTGGTATCCCATGGGCACTGCTGTGGAGAAGAAAATTTAATTTGTTGTTTTTAAGTGAGGAAGAGATCTATAGTCTTGGTCTTCCTCTAAAAAAATATCAGCCTATCATTCTTATTCTTTTATCTTTTCTCATCGCACCTTCTGTAGCTGTATCTGGTGCCATAGGATTTATTGGGCTAATTGCACCTCATATGATGAGAGTATGGGAAACTCCAGATTATTCATGGCTTATACCATCAAGTTTTCTAAGCGGAGCCATATTACTTCTTTCTTCAGATATATTGGCAAGAATGCTTTTTTACCCAACAGAGATTCCTGTAGGAATTATTACATCTTTTTTTGGAGTACCATTCTTTATTTATCTCTTAGTAAAGAAAAAATGATTGACTTTATAAATGTTTTCGCAGGATACAATAAAAAAATAGTCTTAGAAGACTTTACATGGAAATCCCCTAATGTGGGATTTATTGGTATCATCGGTCCCAATGGAGCTGGAAAAAGCACTATTTTTAGATTAATAATAAACTATATAAAGCCAAATATAGGTAATATTCTTCTCTTTGAAAAAGACATAAAGACTTATAAGCAAGAAGAAATTGCCAAAAAAGTAGCCCTTCTTTCCCAAAAACCTATTTTAGACCTTTCTCTCTCAGTAGAAGAATATATAAGGTTAGGAAGATATCCTCACCATCCTTCATGGAGACCTCTAAGTAAGAAGGATATATACAAAATCAATGAAATAATGGTTATTACTAATACTTTAAGCTCTAAAAAGAAGAAACTATATGAACTTTCTGGAGGAGAACAACAAAGAGTGATGCTCGCAAGGGTTTTAGTTCAAGAACCTCAAATTATTCTTTTAGATGAGCCCACAAATAATTTAGATCCTTATTATCAAATAGTCTTTATGGACTTCATAAAAAATCTAAGCAAGGAACTCTTAATAATGGCAATTTTCCATGATATAAATATAGCGTCTTTCTATACAGATTATCTTTTAGCAATAAAAAATGGTAGGATTGTAGCTTATGGAGAAACCCAAAATATCCTTTCTACTTCTCTTCTAAGAGAAGTCTTCCATGTAAATTATGAAGAAACAACTATAAAAGGCAAAAAACTATTCTTTCCTATGTCTTTTACCAATCCGGAAGAGTTGTCTTAGAAATTCTTCTATCTATCATCCATATCTTTATAACAAGAGCTAATAACCCTCCTAAAATAAAGTTAGAAAAAGTAGCTAAATAATAGAAGAAAAGAATAGTTAAAAATACTTTTGTCTCATTTTTCTTTGATGCAAGAACAAAATGTTTACTCATCACAATTTCTCCTTTTATACTACCAGGATACTCCCTATAGATCCAAATATTACTAAGAAGACCTGGAATATCTAAATAAAAGAAATACAAAGAGATTGTAAATCCAGCAATTATTTCATATATCCCTTTATTAAAACCTTGATACTGCGCTATATACCAAACAAAAAGCACATAAAGGATTAATATACTATTAAGGATCCAGAACAAAACACCTCTTTTTTTAGGCTTATTTTCTTCCTTCTTTTGTTCTTCTCTTCTCCAAGGTGGAATTACTTCTTCACTTCCCTCAATTTTTATAAACTTTTTAGCATCAGTCTCGTATGTTTCAGTCTCCCTTTTCTCTAAGCTCCTCTGTAGTATGAGAATAGAAATTATAATTAAGGGAATAAACCAAGGTACATATATAAGTGTCATAGATTCAAACCTCCTTAAACTTTAATGACTTCATCTTAAGAATGGTATCAGCAGGATCATTACTACCGAATATTCCATATCCGCTTATTAGAATATTAGCCCCCATATCTACCACGAGTGGTGCTGTACTTAGGTCAATACCACCATCTACCATTATATCTAAACTTATACCCTCTCTTACAGCCATTTCTCTAAGCCTTCTTACTTTCTTTAAACAAAAACGCAAGAATTCCTGCCCACCGTATCCTGGATTTACAGTCATAAGAAGAACCATATCCACATCGCCCAAAAGGTATTCTATAGAATTTAGAGGCGTTACAGGATTTAAGGTTACGAAGGGCCTTACTCCATGATCTCTTATATATTTTATTAATCTCTGAGGATGATAAGTGGTTTCAATATGGAAACCAAGCTCATCTACCCCAGCATCTATAAATAGATCTACAAACTTTTCTGGTTCTTTCACCATTAAATGCACATTCAAAGAAAGATCAGTCCTTTTTTTAATTGCCTCTACAAAAGAGGGGCCATAACTTAAATTAGGTACAAAGTGTCCATCCATGATATCCACATGAAGTCCATCAGCAATTTTTTCAACTAATCTAATAGAATACTCCACATTCAAAACATTCACAGATAAAAGAGAGGGATAAACTTTTACCTCCATTTTCTTATTCCCCTCCATCAGAAATTAGGCTCGGTAGATTCCTCTATAGTAGATTCCTCTATGGTAGATTCTTCTACATTAGATTCTTCAACATCTGTATAAGTCCAAATAACAACATTTCCTCCATTCTCTATATAAAAGCCAGCCTCTGGTGCTTGTCTTACTACATAACCATTTTCTTGGGAAACCACTTCTACTTTCAAGCCAAGTCCCTCTAAGATATTTCTTGCTTCCCCTATATCCTTATATTTTACATCAGGCATTTTAACTAACTTAGCAGGTAAGTTTATCCATAAACCCACAATGCTTCCTTTTGGTACATCAGTATTTAATGGATTTTGATCTAAAATAGTTAAAAGCTCTTTGTTCTTATCCATAAGTATACCTTCTATTTGAGGTTTAAAATCCTTAGCAGTAAGCATCTTAGTTGCCTCTATAATGTTCTTATTTAGTACATTTGGTGGTGTCACTAACTCGTCCACTTTAAATAGTGCCTTTTGGAAAAAATATATATTAACTCCTAAAATAACTACATTGATAGCAATAAGAACATATAAAACTATCTCCTTATTACTTAGTTTTCGCACTTCTTACCCTCCTTAACTTTCTGTAAATATACAGCTCTTAGCTGTCCACACCCTGCTCTAATGTTGCTTCCATAAGATCTTCTTAAAGTAACTTTTAACCCTGCCTCTTTTAAATATCTCTCAAATCTTTCTATAGAATTCATCCTTGGTGTATCCCAAGGATACTCAGAGACTCTATTCCATGGTATTAGATTTACATGAGCAGGTTTTCCTTTCAAGAGAGTAATAAGCTCTCTTGCATGTTCAGGTTTATCGTTAAAATCCTTTATAAGTACATATTCAAAAGTTACTCTCCTACCTGTCTTCTCAGCATAAAACCATGCTGCTTCTATTAAATCTTCTATAGGATACTCTTTATTTAGAGGAATTACTTTATCTCTTAAGTCATTATTAGGTGCATGTAAGGAAATAGCAAGTCTTACCTTAAGATTTTCTTTTGCAAGATCATAAATTTTAGGGACAATCCCTATGGTAGAGATAGTAATATGTTTTGCACCTATATTTAAACCCCAGTCCTCATGTATAATCCTCAAAGCTTTTATAACTGAAGAATAATTAGCTAAAGGCTCCCCCATCCCCATAAATACTATATTACTAATTTTCTCATTTTCTTCCGCTCCTTCCCCAATAGCAAAATCTGAGAAACTATTTCCTCTGCATGAAGATTTCTTCTTAACCCTATAAGCCCAGTAGCACAAAATCCACAAGAAAAAGAACACCCTACCTGTGTAGATACACATATGGTTCTTCTATTAGAATGCTTCATCAGTATGGTTTCAATTTTTTCTCCATCCTCAAGTTCCATAAGATACTTTTTTGTATTCATATTTTTTACTTTAGAAACTATTTTAGGAAGATCAAAAGAAAAGTTATTTTTAAGCTTTTCTCTAAGAGGTATAGGTAGATTAGTCATTTGCATAGGATCAAAAATAAGCTTTTTATAGATCCAATCAAAAACCTGATCCACCCTATAGGATAGTTCTCCCCATCCTTCCATTTCTTTTTCAAACTCCTTTTTATCAAAAGAAAATATGTTCCTACTCACGGGCTAACAAGGAAATAAAAAACCCATCAGTTTTATATTTATAAGGTAAAACCTTAAAGATACCTGGATATTTTTCATCTTTGAAATGGAATTTTTGAAGCCTAAACTCCGGATGGTTCTGCAAAAATTTTAGGACAACTCCTTCATTCTCACTCCAAGTTAAAGTACAAGTACTATACAAAATTCTTCCCCCTTTTTTAACCATCTTTCCTGCTTTTTCTAATAATCTGAGCTGCAACTCTGAAAGTTCATAGATGTCTTCTTTATTTCTTCTCCACTTTATCTCAGGTTTATGTCTTATAACTCCAAAACCTGTGCAAGGGGCATCCAGAAGAACCTTGTCAAAAGCAGAATCAAAAGAATTAGGAAGATCAAGAGCATCCATATTTAAGGTTTCTATTATTGATATACCCAGTCTTTCAGAATTTTCCTCTATAAGTTTACTCCTATTCTTATTTATATCTACTGAAACAACTTTTCCTTTATTTTCCATGACTTCTGCTATATGGGTACTTTTAAGTCCCGGTGCAGCACATAAGTCAATTACTCTCTCCCCAGGTTTTGGATCTAAAATTAATGGGGGAAGCATAGAAGCCTCACTCTGTATCACAAAGAAACCACCTTTAAAAAGATCCAGCTTTTCCCATTCAACTCCATTTTTTAATATCAAAGAATTTTCCGTCAAATATCCATCCTTTGCTGAAATTCCTCTCTTCTCCAATTCGGTTTTTAATATTTCTTTATTGGTTTTCAAAGTATTTATTCTTATAGAGATCTCATAAGGTCTATTACTCCAAGAAGCAATTTTAATAGCTTCTGCCATTCCTAAATAATCTTCCCATTCTTCAAGAATAAAATTAGGCATGGCATATTTTATATCCCAAGGCATTGATACTAAGTCAAGATATTCTTTTTCCCTAATTATATTCCTTGAGACTGCATTTATAACACTCTTCTCTTTAGGAGCTTTTATCTTTGCTATTTCAACAACCTCATCCACTACTATTGGGAGAATTGTATCCTTTAAAAAATAAGTATGATAGACTACAAGTCTCAAAAGTATTTTTGCATATAAAGAAAGTCTATCCTTCTTAACAAATCTCTTCCATATATAATCTAATGTAGATTTCCACCTGGTAACTCCATAGACTAATTCGGTAATAAAATATTTCTCCTTCAAAGACAAATTATAAGAGGGAAGCTTAGTTTTCAATAGAATATTAACATAAGCCTCCCTCTTTTCCAATTCGTATAAAATCTCTGCAGCCTTAAACCTAACTTCCATTAATTTCTATTTCTCATATTTGCAAGGAGAATTAAACGGAAGAGGTTGAGAAGGGCAGTAAGAGCAGCAGCTAGATAGGTAAGAGCTGCAGCATTCAAAACCTTCTTTACACCTTCAGCCTCTTGAGTACTAACAATCCCTGTAGAAAGAAGAAGTTCTCTTGCCCTTTTACTTGCATTATACTCTACAGGTAAAGTAACAATATAGAAAAGAACTGCTACAGAAAAAGCAAGTATTCCTACATTCATTAAACCTGAGCTTCCAAAAATAAAACCCAAGAGGAAAAGAGGAAAAGCAAGTTGAGTTCCAATATTAGCTATAGGAACAAGGGAAGAACGAAGTACCAAAGCATAGTATCCAGTAGCATCTTGTACTGCATGCCCAATTTCATGAGCTGCAACACCTACTGCAGCAATTGATGGCGAAGAATGTACAGATTGTGAAAGTCTTAAAACTTTTGCTCTTGGATCATAATGATCTGTTAATGTACCTGGTATAGGCTCTATCTTTACATCATATAACCCAAGAGAACGTAAAATAATCTCCGCTGCCTCTCTACCAGTTATTCCTTTGCTATTTGGAATCTTTGAAAAGTAGTTAAATGCAGACCTTACCTTTACACTTGCATAGATAGAAAGAATCAATGCAGGAATTAATAATATATATGTAGGATCCCAGAGAAAAAACATATCACTCCACCTCCTTTCTTCAATTTACAAGTTCTCCTATATTTAGACGGTACCCATTTATAAATTCTTTAAAGGTCATCTTCCTTTTACTTTCTGGCTGTACTTCTAAAATCCACAGTATCCCATCTTTTCCTTTTATTCCTATACCTTTCTCTTTTTCCATCTTTATTATTGTACCATTAGGAATACTTTTATCCAAAGATGTAAACTCGTAGGAAGTTTTGTAAATCTTTAACTTAAAACCTCTAAATAAGGTATAAGCACCAGGCTCAGGAGAAAAAGCTCGTATTTTACACCAGATTTTTTTCACGCTATCTTCCCAATCTACTTTTTCTTCTTCCTTTGTAATCTTAGGAGCATAAGTTGCTTCTTCATCCTTCTGAGGAAAAGGGATTATTTTTCCATCTCTAATAAGAGGTAGTACTTCAAGAAGAGTCTCTGCCCCTATATTTGCAAGTTTCACAGTAAGCGTTCCTTTATCATCTTCAGGAAAAATAGGTATTCTCTTTATAGTATACACAGGACCCGTATCTAAACCAGCATCCATTTTCATTATTGAGATACCAGTTTCCTCTTCACAATTAAGAATTGCTCTTTCAATAGGAGCTGCTCCCCGATATTTAGGTAAAATAGAAGCATGCACATTTATCCCTCCCAAAGGAGGTATAAATAGTAAATCTTCAGGAATAATCTTACCATAAGAGGCTACTACTAAGGCTTCTGGATTTAGCTCTTTGACGATATCTTTTACCTCTTTACTTCTTAATTTCTCAGGCTGAAATACAGGAATTCCCTTCTCTATTGCAAACACTTTCACAGGAGGAGATAATAACTTTTTTACTCTTCCCTTAGGCTTATCAGGCTGAGTGAAAACACCTAACACTTGCACATGAGGATATATCTTTTCAAGAACTATCTTTGCAAAATCTGGAGTTCCAAAGAATACGATTCTTATCATCTTTAAACCTTCACATTTTCCTCTAATATCCTATCTATAATCAAAACTCCATCCAAATGATCCATCTCATGTTGTATAATTCTTGCAAAAAGCCCTTTTGCTTTATATTTTCTTAGTTTCCCATTAATATCTTGAGCTTCAAAAACTATCTTTTCTGCTCTTTTTACAGGAACTTCAATTCCAGGTATGCTCAAGCATCCTTCTAAATCCATGTTTTCCTCTTCTTGTTCTATAATTTTAGGATTAATAAGAACCAGTGAATTTTCCTCAAAATCAATAACTATAACCCTTAGACTTTCCCCAACTTGTGGAGCTGCCAAACCAACACCATCTGCAAACTTCATAGTTTCAAACATATCCTCTATAAGCTTCTTGATTTTTTCATCTATCTTTTCTACATTTTTAGCTTTCTTTTTTAATATTGGGTCTCCAATTTTTCTTATCTCAAGTATCATTTAGCATCACCTCATATTATTTCTTTTACATCTATATTAATAGTAATTTTTACATTAGAAAATGAAGACTTACTTTTTTCTATAATGTCTCCTATTAATTTCCCTTTTACATCCTTAGTTTTTATCACTATATGATATCTATATTTCCCCTTTATTAAAGGTGGAACAAATGGAGCGGGACCTAAAATTTCAATATTATCACCAAAATAATTCTCCATATTTTTAACCATTTGATTTCCTTCTCCCAATACCTCTTCCTCATCTATTCCCTCTAAAATTACTTGATGAAGATAACTAAACGGAGGATAAAACAACATCTTTCTAAAGGTTAATTCCTGAGATAAAAAGGTACCATATGATCCAATTTTCAAAGCTCTTAATACATAGTGGTTAGGAGAATAGGTCCTTATTATTATCTCCTCTCCTTTAAAAGCACTCTCTATCCTCTTAACTAGTCCAAAGGCTTTTTCGGGCATAGCAAAATCAGGAAAATGTAAAAAACTATCAAAATTATAAATTACTAGTAATCCTACATTATCTCCTGAAATCCAAGGTTCTATAATTCTTGTTCCTACTACTATATTACTCATATCTAAGATACTTTTATCTTGAATTTCTACTTCACTATCAAATCTCTGTATAGTATACTTACCAAAAATTTTACTCAAGTATTTACATAATTTTTCTGTTCCTATTCCTCCATATATAAAATTATATCCTTCACAATTAGGACATCTCTCTGGAAGAAAAGTATAAAATCCACAATAATGGCACTTTAGAATCTTTTCTTCTGAATGAAAAACTAAAGGACTATTACAATGTGGACACATAAATATATATCCACAATCCTGACATTGAATATATGTGGAAAATCCAAGCCTATTTAATAAAAAGAAAACTTGTTTTCCCAATCTTAGCATTTTCTCTGTCTCTTGCAAAGTAAAATTGTCCAACACTTCTTCTCTTCTTTTTCTAATATCCAAAACTATAATTTTCTTTCTCTTCAATAAAGGTTTTCTATATATAGAAAATTCTTTCTGAATACCTTTATAGAAAGAATTTACTGATGGAGCACTAGAGCCCAAAACTATAGGTATTTTCTCTAAATCTGCCCTCTTTAAAGCTACCGAAATAGAATCATATCTTGGTTCCTTCTCTCTCATATTGTAAAATTCATTTTCCTCCTGATCTACAATTATCAAACCCATATTTTTAAATGGTAAAAATAGACCTTTACTTGTACTTAAAACTACTACGGAATCTTCTGTCCCTGCAATTTTAAATACTTTATAAGCTTGTGCCTCCGTCAAAAATCCGTGATAAAAATATAAAAAAACAGGGGAATTCTCTGATAAAAAATCTCCAAATTGAAGTAAGCTCTCCACTGTAGGGAAAACTACTAATGTTCCCTTCCCTTGAGAATAGTAATGTTCTATCAGTTCAAGGTATATTTTCCACCTCTCTTCCCTTGATTCTACAAAAAGAAGAAGTGGTTTATCTATAAGTTCTAAAATTTTATCTTTTTCTAAGAAATCTGCAAGCTTCCATTCTTTTCCTTTTTTCTCAGATAAGTAAACCATCTTGCGTGGAACTTTCTCTTTCAAGTTTATCTCAAATCTTTCCTCTATAGCTTCCTTCTTTAAGAGGTTTCTTATGATACTTTCTGAAACATTACCAACTTCTTTTTTTAAATCTTTTATAGTTTTTTCCTCAAATAAAGCTAAAAATACACGATCTTCTCTCTTGGTCATATTTAGAAGAGCTACATTTTTTGCTTTTAAAAAGCGGGTAATTTCAAGTTCTATTCCTCTGGGAAAGATGTAGTTTGCAGTTTTGTACAAAGAATTTAAATAATAATCACTTATCCAATTTACAAGATCAATAAGAGATTTTCCTAACGGTGGAATCTCATCAAGAACTCTAAAAATTGATTGAAGTTTAAAATCTAAATTATCTTTTTCTAAAACATCCCAAATATAGCCAAGCTTTTTACCTCTTTTTAATGAGACTATAACAGCTTTACCTATAGCTACATTCAATTCAAATTCTTTAGGGATAGAATAAAAAAGAAAATCTTTCTCAGGAATACGAGTATCAAATAAGATTACCTTTGCAACCTTCGCCAAATTTAATCTTCAGAATCTCCTCCTTCATCATAAGTTATCTTATCTTTAATAATTTCTTCCATAGCAAGTTGAATAGGATCTTTTGCCATTGCTTTAAGAAACTTTAACTCTTCCACTATTTGTCTTGCTCTCTTGGAGATTGTAACAGTAAGAATATACTTATTAGGAACTTTTTCTAAAAGACTATCAATAGTCATTTCTTTCATCTACTTCACCTCCTAAGTTTTTTATATAATATTCTACCTTTTCTTTGTATAACCTGTGTCTTTCTGCTAAAATTATACACCTTACTAAATCTACAGCTTCATTCAAATTCTCATTTATAACAGCATAATCATAATAAGAAATACGGGAAATTTCAAGAGGGACATCTTTAAGACGAGTAGCAAGATCTTTTTCACTTTCTGTATTTCTATCCATGAGTCTCCTTTTTAATTCATTAAAACTGGGAGGCAGAATAAAGATAAGTTTTGCATCTTCACATATTTTTTTTACATTTACACCACCTTGTACATCAATTTTTAGAATTACATCATATCCTGCAGCTAATCTTTCCTCTACAAATTTCTTAGGAGTACCATAAAGATATCCGTGTACACAAGCCCATTCTAAAAACTTACCCTGTTTTATCATCTCTTTAAAAGTTTCTTCGTCAGTAAAGAAATAGCTTTTCCCTTCCTTTTCTCCTGGTCTCTTAGGTCTTGTAGTAAAAGATACAGATTTTACAAGTCTTGGAACAATTTTCAATATACCTTCCAAAATAGCATCTTTGCCTACCCCCGATGGACCTGAAAGGACAATAAGATTACCACGAAAGTTCATCCATTTGTCTCCTCTTCCTTTGCCTCTCCTTCTATACGGGAAGCAATAGTCTCTGGATGCAATGCAGACAAAACAATATGTCCGCTATCTAAAACCAATACTGCTCTTGTTTTCCTACCATAAGTAGCATCTATCAATTCATTTTTACTCCTTGCATCAGATAAAAATCTTTTTATAGGAGCCGAATCAGGACTTATTATAGCTACAATCCTTGAACTGACTACTAAGTTACCAAACCCAATATTTATTAATTTTATCATCTCTACACTCCCCTTTACTCAACATTTAAGACTAATTCTCGCATTTTTTCCAATTCTCTTTTTATCTCTATAGAATAAAACATAATCTTTGTTTTTGCAGTTTTACTGGAAAGAGTATTTATCTCTCTTCCCATTTCCTGGAGTATAAATTCTAAAGTTTTTCCTACTACTTCATCTTTTTGTAACTCCTCTTTAAATCTTAAAACGAACTCTGAAAGTCTCTGAATTTCTTCATTAATATCTGTTTTCATAAGTAAAAGAGCAAGCTCCTGGTATAATCTACTTTCATCAATACCCTCAAATTCAAACTCTTTTAGCTTCTTTTTCAAAAAGTCTTTTGCTTCTCTCTGCCACAAATCTTCCTCCTTTCTAATCCCCATCAATAAATCTTCCACATGAGAAAGACTATATTCTATAGCAACCTGGATACTTCTACCTTCCATCTCTCTTACCTTATAGAAATCCTGAAGCAAAAAATTTATCTCTCCTATAACTTTTTCACAATCTTCCTTCCCAAGAACAGGATTCTCCATAATGAATATTTGAGGATTAGCAAGTATTTCTTTCCAATTATCAATAGTTTCCTTTCTACCTGTAACTTCTCCTAAATTCTTCAGAATTTCGTTTAAAAGAAACAAGTTAAGTTTTATTGCTGAATCACGTTCTCTAAGAATTTTTAATGAAAAAATTACATACCCTCTCTTTACATATTTCTTTATTTCATTAATTATATTTTTCTCTAAGAATGAAATACTTTCGGGAACATTTATTCTAATATCTAAAAAACGATGATTATAGCCTTTAAGTTCTAAAAAAAAGTTTAGGCTATTTACAGAAAATTCCCTAAATGCTGAAGCAGTCATACTCCTCATCTAAGTATAATTCTACTTCACCTTTAAAGATTTGCCAAGTATAAAAATAACTTTATAATTATAAAGTATGGGGAAACTTTATGTAGTAGCAACTCCTATAGGGAATCTAAAGGATATAACTATCAGAGCCTTAGAAATCCTGAGGGGATGTAGTATTATTGCTGCAGAAGATACAAGACATATCCAGATCCTTCTAAAAGCTTATAATATAGAGAATAAAAAACTAATTTCTTATCATAAATATAATGAAGAGACAAGAACTAAGCAAGTTCTTGAGCATTTATTAGAAAAGAACTCAGATGTAGTATTAGTTTCTGATGCAGGGACACCATGCATCTCGGATCCGGGATACAAAATTGTAAAAGCAGCAAGAGAAAATAATATAGAAGTTATACCTATTCCAGGTCCATCTTCGCTTACGGCTACATTATCAGTTTCTGGTCTTCCTACAGACCAATTTTACTTTTTAGGATTTCTCCCAAAAGAGAAAGATAAGAGAGTAAAAAGCCTAAAAATGATGAGAGAGAAAAGCATCAAAACTTTTATCGTTTATGAATCTCCAAAAAGGATTATTTCTCTTATAGACATTATAACAGAAGAGTTCCCAAACTCTACAGTATGCATCTGTAGAGAAATAACAAAGCTTTTTGAGAAAACATATTATGGGAAAATAGAAGAGGTTAAAAAAATGGTACAAGAAGATCCTTACAAAGAAAAGGGAGAATACACAATAGTAGTACATTATACCGAAGATATTATAAAGGAACAAGAAAAAATGTTAAGTACCGAGGCGCTAATTATAAATGAGATTATAGAGCAAAAAGTTTCTTTAAAAGATGCAATAAATTTAGTAGCAATAAAATATCAGATTAAAAAAAGAGATGTATACAATGCTTCATTGAAATTAAAGGAAATAATCAAAAACATGATATAATTTTAAGAAAGGGGCGATTTATTAATGAAGATTGCATTGGATGTTATGGGCGGAGATTTTGCACCTGAGGAAACTGTCAAAGGAGCTGTGGAAGCTACAAAAGAGACAGATACTACTATTATCTTAGTAGGTAGGAAGGAACAAATAGAAAAAGAACTTAAAAAATATGATTTTAAATCAGACCAGATTGAGATCTTCCATACTGAGCAAATAATTGATATGCATGAGCATCCTGCTTTTGCTGTAAGAGAAAAGGAAAATTCTTCCATCGTACAAGGTATAAAACTTCTAAAAGAAGGCAGAGTTGACGGCATGGTTTCTGCAGGAAACACGGGGGCTGTAATGAGCAGCGCCTTATTATATTTGGGAAGAATACAAGGGATTAATAGGCCTGCTATAGCTACAGTTCTTCCTACCATAACTTCGCATCCCTCTTTAATATTAGATATAGGTGCAAATGTAGATTGTAAAAAGGAATGGTTAGAACAATTTGCTATAATGGGGAAAATTTACATGGAAGAGATTTTTAATGTAAAAGAGCCAAAAGTAGCACTCCTTAGTATAGGAGAAGAAGAAGGGAAAGGAAATCTCTTAGTACAAGAGACCACTAATCTATTTAAAACAAATCCTCTTTTAAATTTTGTTGGGAATATAGAAGGAAAAGATCTCCTTAGAGGAATCGCAGACGTAATAATATGTGATGGATTCGTAGGAAATATAGCTATAAAAACTGCAGAAGGAGTAGCAGAAATAATGTTTGAACTTCTATCTTCCGAAATGAAAAGCTCTACATGGAGTAAAATTCTTGGAGGACTTTTAACTCCTAAATTTAAAGGGATAAAAAGATACTTAGATTACAGCGAATTTGGAGGTGCTCCATTACTTGGTATAAATGAACCAGTCATAATTTCTCATGGAAGATCAAAAGCAAAAGCAATTAAGAATGCTATTAAATTAGCAGAAAAAGTTATAAATCAGAAGGTCAATAGAAAAATTTATGATAGTTTAAAAAAACTTATAGAAAGGGGGAATTAATATTAATCAAGAAAAATTTGAGAAAATTTTGAATCTTGCAATAAACTCAGATGCATCCGATATACATCTCAAAGCAGGAACTCCTCCTGCCGTAAGAATTTTAAAAGATATTCTTTTCTTAAAAGAAGATCCTCTTACGCCAGAAGAAACAGAGAGTCTTGCTTTTAGCATTATGCCTCCTACTGCAAAAGAGATCTTTCTTAGAGATAAAGAAGTAGATTTCCCTTATGAAAAAAAGGATGTAGTAAGATTTAGGGTAAATGTATACATGCAGAAGCAAACAATAGGCATATCTATGCATCTCATTAAATTAAACATCTCTTCTATAGAAGAATTAGGACTCCCTCAAATTTTAAAAAGTCTTGCCACCAAAAAAGCAGGGCTTATTTTAGTTACTGGACCTTCTGGTTCAGGAAAATCTACCACTTTGGCAGCAATGATTGAATATCTTAATCAAAATGAAAATTTAAATATCATTACTATTGAAGATCCAATAGAGTATGTATTCACTGATAAACTATCTTTAATATCCCAACGTGAGGTTAACATTGATACACCTTCATTTTTCTCAGCTCTCAAAATGGCGCTAAGAGAAGATCCTAATGTAATTATGGTGGGAGAACTAAGAGATGTAGAAAGTGTTTCTGTAACACTTCAAGCTGCTGAAACAGGACATCTTGTACTTGGTACTCTTCATACCATTGATGCAGCTTCTACTATCTCCAGAATTGTAGATATGTTTCCTACTCATCAACAGAATCAAATAAGATTTCAGCTCTCAAATACATTGGTAGGTATAATATCCCAAAGGTTATTAAAAAGAAAAGATAATACAGGACTTGTACCAGCTTGTGAGGTACTAATAGGCACTTCTACTGTAAGAAAATGGGTTAGAGAAGATAAATTAGCAGAAATTCCAAGAGTAATACAAGAAGGAAGAATGGAAGGGATGCAAACCTTTAATCAACATTTGTTTGAATTATATAAGAACAATATTATAGATAACAATGAGGCACTAATGGCAAGCCCCAATCCATCAGATTTAGAGCTTATTATTAAAGGTATTACTGCAGGTTAAGCAAAATCTCTCCTGTAGTTAAATATATTATTGCAAGATGCATTATAAGATCTTTAGGTTAGAAGTATTGAAAAACTATATTTTTATAAGATAATCTATAACATCTATAGCAGCAAGATAGCCATAAATTCCAAGCCCTGATATCTGTCCTAAAGCTACAGGAGCTATCACAGATTTATGTCTGAATTCTTCTCTGGAGTATATATTACTTATATGGACCTCTATGACCGGAGTTTTAATTGAGGAAATGGCATCCCTTATAGCATAGCTATAATGAGTAAAAGCTCCTGGATTAATAATTATGAAATCTACTCTATCGCCTAAGTTCTGAATCCAATCAACAATCTGTCCTTCCCAGTTGGATTGAAGAATTTCTACCTCAAATCCTTTTTCCTCTGCTTTCTTCCTGATAAGTTCATTTAGAGAATCAAAATTTATATTCCCATAAATCTCAGGCTCACGTTTACCTAAAAGATTTAAGTTTGGTCCATGAATGACCAAAATTTTACAATTTTTCATATATATTTATAATCTCCTCAACAATTTGAAAAGGTGTTTTGTTATCCACCTCAATAATTAAATGAGCAGTACTTTCATAAAGATCACTTCTATATTTCCATAACTCGTAAAGTTCTTTTCTACTTTTTTTAAGAAGAGGACGCTTTTCTTTCTCGTAAGTATTTTCAAGTCTTTCTATTAATGTATCAAAATCTCCTTTAAGATATATCACAAAACTATATTCTCTTAATAAGCTTCTATTTTCATCTCTAAGTATCACTCCTCCACCAGTAGCAAGGACGATGTTTTTAGATTTTAGTAAAACCTTTTGTAGATAATAGGATTCTCTATCTCTAAAGAAATCTTCCCCTTCATCAGCGAATATTTCATTTATACTTTTTTTTTCTTCTTTTTCTAAATATTTATCAAGATCAACGAAATGAAAATTTAACCTTTCAGACAAAAGAGACCCAACTGTACTTTTTCCACTACCCATAAATCCTATAAAAGAGATAATATCTTGTTTATCTACCAATAAAATATACTCCCCACATAATGAAAATGCTCAGTAGGAAAAAGATTGCAACTATTAACGCTACAATTCTTATAGTTCTTTCTTTTTTGTTTTTACTACTCTTTGTTTTTGCCATTTTTAAGTTATCCTTCCGAATTGTAATTTTCTTTTACATCGTAGCATTCTGAGTAGTGAGGACACTGTGCACAACAACCCACTTTATGATTTAGACACTCATTGTAATATGGACAATCCTCACAGCAAAACATTAAGAACCTCCTTTTATTCCTCTACTGCGAAAAGAGGAGCATTATCGTATGCAATTCTATCTTCTTTCTCTATTAACTCCCTTATATTTTTGGGAAGAGAAAACATCATTTTATGCGTTTCCCCATCATAAAACTTTAAATTAGTTATATCCTTCTCTTTTAATCGATTATCTATATCTTCTTCCAAAATCTCTTTGGGATCTATTTTATCACTTGCAAAAATAAAACTCCAGATAAAATCATAAGCAGGAACATATACTTGATAAGATCTAACTTTTCCGAAGATTTTTCTTAAAGTAGAGTTCATTACTGAATGGAAAGAAATTTTCAAGTGATGGGTTGTATCAGCTTGCATAACAAAAACACCATTTTCTGTAAGACGCCTTTTCATAATTTCATAAAACTCATAGGTAAATAACTTTACAGCAGGGCTTCCTTTCATAGGTTCTGAAAGATCACTTATAATTACATCAAATTTTTCAGAAGTCTCCTCTAAATAAGCCCTTGCATCTCTAAACAGAACTTCGGCTCTAACATCAGAAAAGGCTCCCTGAGACCATTCAGGCAAGTACTCTTGAGAGATCTTTACAACTTCTTCATCTATATCTACCATTACAACTTTTTCTACGTCTTTATGTTTCAAAACCTCTCTTAAAGTAGCACCTTCTGCTCCACCTATAATTAAAACTCTCTTGGGCGCTGGATGAAGTAGCAGTGCAGGATGGACTATAGCTTCATGATATATAAATTCATCATTCTTGCTAGACTGTATTCTTCCATCCAGAACAAGACATTTGCCATAGAAAGTACTTTCTATAACCTCCACTTTCTGGTAATGAGTCTCTCCAGTATAATAAAATCTACTAACACCATGCCAGTGGATCTCACTAGGATGGTTCTTTTCTATAACCCAATAAGCATCCATGTCTTATCCACCTTTTCCATATTATTAAAAGCCAGTCAACCTACACCTTCCCTTTCTTTTTCTTCCGGTTTATAAGTAAAATTACCTGCATCTATAGGCAAAATTCCACGCTTCATTTCAAAAGTAACTACTTGCTCTGCCTGTAAGAACTGATTTAAGTACTCAAAAGCCTTCCAGGGATTAATATGGTCTCCACAGGTAAATAGGTCTGCAGATGCAAATCCATACTCAGGCCAAGTATGTATAGCAAGATGTGATTCGGATATTACTACTACCCCACTAACACCATAAGGGCTAAATTTATGAAATACTACCTCCACTACCTCTGCTCCTGCAATAACAGCTGCGTTGACCATTATCTCTTTGGTTTTTTCCACATCATTTAAAATTTCCTTATTACAATTATACATCTCAGCTAATATATGCCTCCCCAGAGACTTTCTTGTGATTTTCACTCCGGTCCCGCCTCCTTTCATAGAATTTTTTACGAATGCAATTCTATCATTAATAAAAGCTTTTGACAAGAGTTTTTCAGAAGAAAACAAGAGATAAACAGAAAATTTTAAAGAAAAATGATATATTTTGTCATTTTTTGCAGTTTTTCTAAAAATTTTTCAAAATTACGTTGTCTCTCTATGAAATTTTGATCTATAAAGAGGAGAATAAATAGGACCTTGAGGAGTAAGTTTACTTTCAAAAAGTATTATCTCATCAATATAAATCCTATCTTCAATAGGCATCTTTATCTCCTGAGTTATCTTAATCCTATCTTTAACTCTACCTATAGTAAGATGAGGAGAAAAGTTTTTATCTTCTTTTGGAAATCCTTCCATTACTATTCTTTTTTCCAAAACTGAATAAAGAGTCTGAAGATCCTCTAATCCATCTTTTATGCCTATCCATAAAACCCTTGGAGAATTTAACGAGGGAAAAGCTCCAAAGATGTCAAAGGATATATAAAAAGGAGAAAAATATTTTACCACCTCATCCATAATTTTTTTAATATCCTCTATCATTTCTTCTGGAATTTCTCCTAAGAATCTCAATGTAATGTGGAAATTTTCTCTTTCAACCCATTTAACATTACCACTTACGACTTTTTTCAGTTCATTCTGAAAGAGAAGGATTTTATCCTTAACTACATCTGGAAATTCTACAGCTATAAACAATCTTTTAGTAGATTCCTCTTTAAAATATTGCTTTCCCATATTTATAAAAATAAAAACCCCCAGAGTATAATGTTAAAATTAAAGCTATTATAAGTAAAAACTCTTTATAAGGAAGGTTCCACATATAAAAGAGAATAGCAAAATCCTGAAAAAAAGTTTTAATCTTGCCAGATTTTAAAGCAGGCAAAACTATATTCTTTTGAGCTAAAATTGATCTTAAGCCAGTTACAGCAAATTCCCTTAACAATATAAGAATAACAATCCAAAAGGATATTGCATTTTTACTAACATAAAAAATAAGTATACTTATTACAAGAATCTTATCCGCTAATGGATCAAGAAATTTTCCCATATCGGAAACCTTGTTATGTTTTCTCGCAATTTTGCCATCTAAATAATCGGTAAAAATAGCAATTAAAAATAGAATTGAGGCTATATATGGATTTACATCTAATAATAAAATGAGAGGAAAAACTACAAAAATTCTAAATATGCTCAACATATTTGGCAGATTCATACAACCTCTCCCCAAAGATCATAAGTTTTATATTTTGTTATCTTTACTTTCACTTCCTGCCCTAAAGAGAGTTCTGATGGAGAGGTTACAAATATTACTCCATCTACCTCAGGAGCATCTCTCCAGCTTCTTCCATAGTAAACTTTCCCGTTAGATCTTTCTATTATCACTTTAAATTCTTTTCCCAAAAGCTTCCTATTTAGTTTCTTAGAGATTTCTTGCTGTTTTCTCATAAGAAGGTCTAATCTCTTAACCTTAGTTTCCTCTGGAACTTGTAAAGATAAATCTTTGGCAATAGTACCCTCTTCAGGGTAGTATGTAAAAACCCCAATTTTATCAAAATAATATTCTTCAATAAACTCTAAAAGTTCTTGAAATTCATCTTCGGTCTCTCCTGGAAAGCCTACCATAAAAGTTGTTCTTAACACTACATCATCAAAAGCCTCTCTTAACATACACCAAAGTCTTTTAATATCCTCTTTTGTATAAGGTCTATTCATATTCTTTAAAATCTTATTATTTACATGTTGCAGAGGTATTTCAAAATATGGCACTATTTTCTCAGACTCTTTAATAAAAGAGACAAGGTCTTGAGAAATTCGGGTGGGATAAGCATAAAGAATTCTTATAAAAAAGTCTCCTTCTATCTTGTTTAACTCTTTAAGCAGATCTAAAAGAGACGATTTCCCATAGATATCTTCTCCATACCTTGTGGTATCCTGCGCAATTAAGTTAATCTCTCTGACGCCAGAATTTACAAGTTTTTTTACCTCTGCAGCTGTATCTTCAATAGCTCTACTTCTTACTCTTCCACGGATATAAGGGATTGTACAATAGCTACAGAAATTATTACAACCCTCAGATATCTTTACATATGCCCAGTGAGGGGAAGATATCAAAACCCTTTCCATCTTTGAATTATATAAAAAAGAAGATGCAGGCGAGGTAACAACTCTTCCCTTAGAATTTTCTCTGATAAGTTCTTTAAATTCATTATAATTTCCAGGACCTATAAATAAATCTACAAAAGGAAATTTTTCTAAAAGCTCCTTCTTAAATCTTTCTACATAACACCCTGCAACTATAATTTTTTTGCCATCCTTTTCATATCTTTTCAAAGACTTTATATTTTCTTCAGCCTCTTCATAAGCAGGACGAATAAAGGCACATGTATTAACAAGCAATAAATCAGCTTCTTCCTCAGAAGAGGTAAATTCGTATCCCATTTCTTTCAGAAACCCCATAAGTATTTCTGTATCTACCTGATTTTTAGCACATCCTAAATGTATTACTCCTGCTTTTTTCATGGAATCTGCTTTTTCAATACTTCTCCTTTCCTTCCTAATACTCCTAAACTTTCGTCGTTATAAAATACTTCTATACCCCCAGCATTTCCAACATGGAACAAAAGAGGAGAATAAGTCCATATTTTAATATCTCCAGCATTTAGAATTCCTTCGTAGATTACTTCATCTTCATAGGTAACCCTCATCCATGTTCTATCAATAGCTACTACTTTGATTGTAGAGGTATAAATCTCTTCAGTAGATTCTACAGTTGGAGTATATATCTCAACGGCTGGAGTATATGTATCAACTTCCGAAAAAGCTATATTATTATTCTGAGATTCAGAAGGAACATATTCCGGTTTTTGAGAATCATAATTTGTAGTAAGATAGAAGGTCAAAAAAACTATAACTGCTATAAATAAATAAACTATGTATTGCCACTTACATTCATTTTGCTTTTTAGATGTTTCTACAAAAACTTCTTTTTCTTCTCCATACTGAGAACGATAACGTTCTAAAATTTCACTCTCATCTAACCCAAGATAATTAGCATATTTTCTTACAACACCTTTTTTATAGAAATCTGAGATTGAAACCTTGTCAAAATCATCATTTTCTATGGCTTCAAGATAACGTAAACTTATTTTAGTTTTTTGAGAGATTTCTTTTAAGTCTATTCCCTTTTTTAATCTCTCTTCTTTAAAATATTCTCCTAAGCTTTTAAACTCTTCAACCATTCCATTTCCCTCTTATTCAAATACCTTAATTCTCCAGGTTTCAAGTTCCCTAAGTGTATTTCTCCTATTTGTATCCTCTTCAAATTTAAAATCTCATAATCAAAAAGAGCAAACATCCTTCTAATTTGTCTTTTCCAACCTTGATACAAAACTACCTTTAAAAGAGAAATATTTTTTTTAACATCCACCCAGAGAACCGAAATCTCTGCTGGTAGTGTCCTTCCCTCCTCTAAGATAACACCTTCTCTTAATTTTTTCAATTCCTCTTCCTCAGGAATACCTCTTACAAGCACCTCATAAACTTTTGGTATCTTAAATCTTGGATGAATCACTAAATTAGCTAGCTCCCCATCATTAGTACATATAAGAAGTCCTTCACTATCTTGATCTAATCTTCCTACTGGATAGATTCTAACAGACACTTTACTTTTTAGAAGATCCTTTACAGTCTTTCTTCCAAAAGGATCATACAGAGAAGATAAATATCCTTTAGGTTTATAAAGAGCAACATAAACAAATTCTGACAGCTTTATAACTTTTCCATCAACTTTTATGATGTCTTTTTCAGGATCAATCTTAAATCCAAGAGTGGTAATTCTTTCTCCATTTACTGTAACTCTTCCTTGTATAATAAGCTCCTCTGCTTTTCTTCTTGATGTAACTCCTGTTTGAGCAATAAATTTTTGCAATCTCTCAGTCATTTCTTTAAATTCTCTATATTTTCCACCACAAAATATCTGTAGAATTCATCGCCAATACCATATAAAAAAGGTCTGCCAATAGTATCTTTCCTACCAACAATTTTGATAAATCTCTTATCAAGAAGCTGAGATATTATTCCATCTACCTTTACTCCTCTGAAGGCTTCTATCTCAGCTTTTGTAATAGGCTGATGATAATAAATGATAGCCAACGTTTCTAATGCCGATTTGGTAAGCTTCTCCCTCTTTTTAGAGATAAGTCTCCATACAGCAGGAGCAGTATCAGGAGATGTACCAAATTCGTAAGTACCATTTATTCTATACAAGTTTATTCCTCTATTTTCGTACTCCTTTTTCAATTCCATGACTATTTCCTCCACTTCTTGCTCTGATATTTCTAAAATTTTACTTATCTCTTTAGGAGAAATAGGTTTTTCAGAGACAAAGATCAAAGCTTCTATCTGTTTTTTAAGCATTTCTTGTAATTCTTTCATCTTCTATCACCCTAAAATAGATATCTCCAAACCATTTTTCTTGCCAAGCTTTTAATCTCCCCCTATTAATTAGATCACATAAAGCCAAAAAATAACAAACTATATCAAGTTTACTCTTCCTTTTTATCAGTTCAGAAAATTTTCCCTCTTTCTTTAATAAAATACCTTCTACTTTATCTTCAATAGAAAAACTCTCTTCTTCTAAATAATCCATATCAAGTTGAATATTACTCTTCCGTAAAAAAAGAATATAGAATTCTGTAAGATTTATTTTTTCATTCTCCTCTATAATTATCTCTTCTTTTTTATTTCGCCTAAATATTAGAGAAGATAATGCTTCCCTTTCTTGTAAAAGAGGAACTAATTCTCTCCAATTTTCATCTCTGTCCAAAATTATATTATCCTCTTTCTTATATTCTTCTTTTTTCTTTATAGGAAAAAGTTTACGAATTTTACTTTCCAGAATATCGGTAGCTACATCCAAAAAAGAAGTGGTAAGATCCAAGTCTTTCCACTTTTCTTCGCCTAAAAAGTAATACTGATCAATAAGATCTTTTAGTGGAAAGATTGAAAGATCCACCTCTTCTTGAATAAACTCTTTTATATTCAAAAATGGATTAAATATTACATCTCTATCTTTAATTTCATTGCCTCCCTCACAATTTCCATAGTCTTTTGGGCTTCTTCTCTTGCCTTTTTATTCCCTTCTCTTAAAATTTCCCAGGTAAGAGTCTTATTTTGAGAGTAAATCTTCCTTTTTTCCCTTATAGGAGAAAGATATTCATTTAGTTTATCAGCAAGTCTCATCTTGCAATCTACACATCCAATCTTGCCAGATCTACAAGCTTCTTCTATTTCTCCAACCTCTGCTTTATTAAATATCTTATGATAAGCAAATACAGTACACACCTCGGGATGTCCCGGATCAGTTTTTTTTATCCTAGCAGGATCGGTAACCATATTCTTTACCATCTTTCTCAGTTCCTCCTCTTCTGTATCTAAAGGAATAGCATTCCCATAACTCTTGTGCATTTTTCTTCCATCAGTACCTACCATTGCAGGAACTTCTGAAAGCTTTGCTTGAGGCTCACAGAATATAGGAGCATAAAAATAATTAAATCTTCTTGCAATCTCTCTGGTAAGCTCTAAATGGGGAAGCTGATCTTCACCTACAGGTACCGTATCTGCTCTGTATATAAGTATATCTGCTGCCTGTAATACAGGATACCCTAAAAAACCATATGTTAATAAGTCCCTACCCTCCATCTCTTTTAACTGTTCTTTATAAGTAGGGTTTCTCTCCAGCCATGGTAGCGGTACAAACATAGAGAACAGAAGAGATAACTCAGCATGCTCAATCACATCAGATTGTCTAAAAATTACTGCCTTATTAGGATCAATACCCACTGCTAACCAATCACAGAGCATATTAAATACATTCTTCACTAAATCTTCAATCTCTCTGTAATGAGTAGTTAATGCATGCCAATCTGCAATCTCAAAAAAACACTCGTAAGAATCTTGAAGCTTTATCCAGTTGTCCAAAACACCCAGTAGATGCCCTAAATGAAGTTTACCCGTAGGTCGCATTCCGCTAAGTATTCTTCCCATTTTCATCAATAAATCCTCCTAAATAATATATTATATGATAATCAAAGATAAAGTCCTAAAAGATGATAGAAAAGATAAAGTATAGGATTTATTATATCAGAAATAAGCCCTGTTATTATTAAGATTAATAGAATAAGAGAACCATAAACCCCAATCTTTTCATATTGAATTCTATATTTATAAGGTAGAATAGATGCTAATATATGAGATCCGTCTAAAGGAGGAATAGGAATAAGATTAAATATCCCAAGAAAAACATTCAATAAGGCAAGTTCAATACAAAATCTTATAAAACCTATGGGTAAAGGGAGCTTAATTCTCCAAAATATGCTCACTAAAAACGCAAGTAAAAAATTAGCAAGAGGTCCCGCTAGAGACACTAAGATGATACTTTTTTCTCCTCTCTTTAAATTATTAAAATTTACAGGAACAGGCTTTGCCCAGCCAAAACGAAAAATAAGAAGCATAAGGAATCCTATGGGATCAATATGAGCTAAAGGATTCAAAGTAAGTCTGCCTGAAAGCCTTGCAGTAGGATCTCCTTCTATTTCTGCCACTCTTCCATGAGCATATTCATGAACAGTGATAGCAATAAGAATAGCTACAAACCTCCATATATACAATGTAATATTACTAAAAGCCATATAAAACCTCCTATAAGATGATATCTAAAATCAAAGGCAAAGGCTCTTTCTTTTCATCTCCTATTTTTATTGCATCTTTAAAGATTTCTTGTGCATGCCTTAGTTTCTCAGAATCATTAGCATAAAAAGTAACTATAGGCTCATTCTTCAGAACTCTATCCCCAATTTTTTTATAGAGCTTTATTCCCACAGCAAGATCTATACTATCCTCTTTTTTCTCTCTTCCAGCTCCTAATGCCATTACAGAAAGAGCCACTTTGTAAGTATCCATATCTTCCATATATCCCTCTTCTAAGGGATATAATTCTTTTTGTATTTTAGCTGTAGGTAACAAATTATAATCATAAATAACCTGAGGATCTCCCCCTTGAGCTTCAATCAGATCTTCAAATTTTCTAAGAGCCTTCCCACTTGTTATACTATCTTCAATCTTTTTTCTTAATATTTCCCTATCTTTCTCTAAACCTGCCAAGTTAAGAGCTTCCATTGCAAGAGCAATTACAAGTTCCTTTAGATCTTCAGGACCTTTTCCTTTTAAAACATCTATAGCCTCTCTTACTTCAAGAGCGTTACCTACCGCTTCTCCTAAGGGTTGCTCCATCTGGGATATAATAGCAGCAATTTTTTTACCCAAGCCCTTACCTATTTCCACCATAAGTTTTGCGAGTTCCCTTGCAGAATTTATATCTCTCATAAAGGCACCCTTTCCTACTTTTACATCCAAAACAATGACATCAGCTCCTCCTGCAATCTTTTTACTCATAACACTACTTGCAATCAAAGGTGCTACATCTACAGTCCCAGTAACATCTCTTAATGCATAGATCTTCTTATCTGCAGGTACTAAATTCTCCGTTTGCCCTATAATAGCTACACCTATTCTTTTCACCTGATCTAAAAACTCCTTCTCAGAAAGTGTAGTTCTAAAACCAGGAATTGATTCTAACTTATCAATCGTTCCCCCTGTATGCCCTAAACTTCTTCCAGACATTTTTGCAACTTTATAGCCTAAGGAGACAATTAGTGGAGCAAAAATTAGTGTAGTCTTGTCACCTACACCTCCTGTACTGTGTTTATCAATCTTTATTCCAGCAATAGAAGATAAATCAAGAACATCTCCAGAATAAGCCATTTTTTTAGTAAGGGTTAATGTCTCATATATATTCATCCCACGAAAATAAATAGCCATTAATAATGCTGCCATCTGATAATCGGGAATTTCTCCTTTTACATATCTATCAATTACAAAGGAGATCTCTTCCTCTGAAAGAGCTTCACCATTTCTCTTTTTTAAAATAATATCTACCATTCTCATAAATTTTTCCATCCTTGCATAATCTTATTTAAGAAACTAACTCCTTCTAAGTCATTATTAACCTCAAAATATTCACTTAAAGTCTTACCTAAATCAGTAAAGCTACTCCGAATTCCCAAATCAAAAACATTCTTAAAAGAAGGAGAGTATATTAAAAGAGGCACATACTCCCTTGAATGATCTGTACTTGGGGTTGTAGGGTCACATCCATGATCTGCAGTTATTATCAATAGATCATCCCCAGAAAGAAGCGCCATTATATTAGGTAAAGCATTATCAAAATCTTCCAAAGCTTTTGCCATACCTATTGGATCATTTCTATGTCCATATAAAGTATCAAAATCTACCAAATTTACAAAAATCATTCCTTTCTTTAAAAATTCCCATGCTTTAATAATATTTTCAACCCCCTCATCATTACTCTTTTGATGAAAAGATAAAGTTATTCCTCTTCCTGCAAAAACATCTTCAATCTTACCAATACCTATAACATCATAATCTGCTTCTTTTAAAAAATCTAATAAGGTTTTCTTAGGAGGAGGCAAGGAAAAATCTTTCCTTCCTGGAGTCCTATAAAAATTACCTGGACTTCCTAAAAAGGGTCTTGCTATAACCCTTGCCACTGCGTGTTCTCCTTGGAGAATTTGTCTTGCAATCTCACACATTTTATATAACTCTTGCACAGGAATTACCTCTTCATGAGCTGCAATTTGAAATACACTATCTGCAGAGGTATAAACAATAGGATATCCAGTTTTTAAATGTTCTTCACCTAATTCCTCTATTATCTCTGTTCCTGAGGCAGGTTTATTTCCTAAAATTTTTCTTCCAATAGCTTCTTCAAAGGCTGATATTATCTCCTCAGGAAAACCATTAGGATAAATAGGAAAAGGTCTATCCAATATAATCCCTGATATTTCCCAATGACCTGTGGTAGTATCTTTTCCAGGAGAAGCTTCTGTCATCTTTCCAAAAAACCCTAATGGTTTCTCTTCTTTTGGAACTCCCATTATAGGATATATATTTGAAATTCCCAGTTTCCCCATATTATGAAGTTTTAACCCTCCCACTGCTTTTGCAGTATTTGCCAATGTATTACTTCCTTCGTCCCCATATTTATAAGCATCTGGAAGTTCTCCTATTCCAACTCCATCAAGAACGATGAGAATAACCTTCTTCATCTTTATTCCTCCTTAGTAAAGGATGTGCCTTTCTATAGACATCATGAAGCTCATTTGAAACCACATGAGTATATATCTGAGTAGTAGAAATATCAGAATGTCCTAAAAGCTCTTGCACAATACGAATATCTGCTCCTTGAGAAAGGAGATGAGTAGCAAAAGTATGTCTAAAAGTATGAGGACTTACTTTCTCGGGAAGTTTTAAAATTCTTGCATAAGTTTTTATTATATACCATACTCCCTGTCTTGATATTCTACTCCCATTTTTATTCAAAAATAGTGCCTTATCATCCTTAGGTTTAAACTCACTTCTAACATCTAAATATCTTTTAAGACTCTCCTTAGCATAATCGCCTAAAAGCACAATTCTCTCTTTACTTCCTTTACCAAAACATCTTATATATCCTTCTTGGAGATCTACACTCTCCAAATTAAGTCCCACAAGCTCAGAGACTCTTACTCCTGTAGCATAAAAAGTTTCAAGAATTGCTTGATTTCTAATCCCTATTAAGCTTGTAAGGTCTGGTAAACTCAAAAACTTTTCCATATCTTCTTTATTAAGTACTTCAGGAAGATTTAAAGGGATTCTGGGCAGTTGTATAAAACTACTATAATTTTTCTTTACATATCCTTCTCTTACAAGAAATTTAAAGAAAGATCTGATCGCTGAAATTTTCCTCGTGATAGATTTAACCTTATACTCTTCATAAAGAGAAGATAGGTATTTTTGCCAATCTTCTCTCTTAAAATTTTTGATATTTATCTTTTCTTTATCTAAAAAATCTACAAAATGAGAAATATCTCTAACATAAGCATTTAAAGTGTTCTCTGAGACATTTTTCTCATATTTCAAATAAAAAAAGAAGTCTTGTAACATTTCTTTCATATCTTTTCCCTTATTTTATAAAGAATTATTCCTAAAGCCACAGAAACATTTAAAGATTCTACTTTTCCATAAGAAGGAACCTTTACTAAAATATCACAAGATTCCTTTACAAGTCTATGAAGTCCTTCTCCTTCACTACCAACTACTACTATAAGTGGCGTCTTATATACAACTTCATTATAGAAATTTTCAGTATCTAAATCGGCTCCTACAATAAACCATCCTTCATCTTTTAATCTTTTTAAGAATTCAACGATATTTGCAACTCTTACCACAGGTATATAAGAAAGTGCACCTGCAGAACTCTTGAAAGCAGAGGTTGTAGAACCCACACTTCTTGCCTTTGGAATTACTATTGCAGAAACACCAACAAATTCACATGTTCTTGCAATTGCTCCAAAATTATGAGGATCTTGTATATGATCCAGCACTACCACTATACTATTCTCATTAAGAGAAGGTTCTATATCCTCCCATGAGTAATATGGCGTAGATAGTAGAAAAGCTCCAACCCCTTGAGATTTTCCTCCTGATTCCTTATCAAGCCAAGATTTCTCTACATATTGAATCGGGATATTTCTCTCTTTACTGAGATTTACAATCTCTTGAAGCTTTTTATCAAAATGTATATTTTTGGCAATAGAAACCTTACTAATACTTATATTACTTTTTAAAGCTTCTAAAACAGCATTTTTGCCAAAAATTTTTTCTTCCATAAACAACTCCTACTTAATATCACTTATAAGATATTAGCGCTACCGCAAAAGCAGCAATTCCTTCTTTTCTACCAACAAAACCAAGTTTTTCATTAGTAGTAGCTTTCACATTAAATTTTTCTCTTTCAATTTCCAAAGTAGCGATAATCTTTTCTATAATAAGATCTCTATAAGGTAAAATCTTAGGCTCCTCAGCAACAATTACTGAATCTATATTTATTATATAAACCCTTTTTTCCAGAAGAATATTTTTTACCTTCTCCAAAATATATAAACTTGAAATTCCTTTTAAAGAAGGCTCTGTATCAGGGAAAAAATAGCCAATATCAGGTAAAGAAGAAGCACCAAGTAAAGCATCTACAATAGCATGAATTAATACATCTCCATCAGAATGTCCTTTTAATCCTTTCTCATATGGAATTTTTACTCCACCAATAATAAGCTCTCTTCCCTCTTCAAAAGGATGCACATCATAACCAAATCCTATTCGGATTTTTGCAACCACCATTCCATCCATAATAGGTCCTCTTTTGTAGTAAGTTTTATATTGAAGAAATCATCTTCTACTATATAAACAGAATAGCCCAATCGTTCCAGTAAAACTGCATCATCAGTACCTAAAAAATTATCTCTCCTTGCTCTTTCATGGGCTTCTATAATCCATGAGTATGGAAACATTTGAGGCGTTCGGATACTCCAAAGTTTATTTCTCTCAAGGGTACTTTTTATTTTTTTATGCTCATCTACCAGTTTAATAGTATCCTTCACAGGAGTTCCTAAAACGCCTCCTACTCTATTTTTTATGCAAAAATTTATCAGACCTTTCACTTTTTCTGATGAGACTAATGGTCTTGCAGCATCATGTATTAGTACAAATTCACATAAACCATTGATAGATTTTAATCCATTATAAACAGATTCTTGCCTTTCTTCTCCTCCAGCAACTATCATTGAGACCTTATTAAAGTCCCATTCTATTAACTTCTCTTCAAGCCAAGGGATATTTTCCTCTCTTGCAACTAATATTATCTCATCTATTTCCGCAATCTTCCCCAAGGTATTAATAGAATAGTAAATAATAGGCTTTCCTTCTAAGTTCTCCAAAAGTTTATCATTTCCAAATCTTTTACTTTTGCCAGCTCCAACAATAATACCTACTATTTTTTCCAAGACTCTTTATCCTCTTTTACCCTACCAAAAATAAGTCTTCCAGCAGCTGTTTGGAAAACACTTGTAACTGCAACTTTGATAGTCTGACCTATATATTTTTTCCCATTCTCAACAACCACCATAGTCCCATCATCAAGATAAGCAACTCCCTGTCCTGCTTCCTTACCCTCTTTTATAATACTTAAAGCTAATTCTTCCCCTGGAAGATAAATAGGTTTAACAGCATTAGCAAGTTCATTAATATTCAAGACTGTTATTCCCTCTATCTTTGCAAGCTTGTTTAACCCATAATCATTGGTTACAATTTTCCCACCAAGACTTTTCGCAAGTTTAACAAGCTTTGTATCCACACTTTGAACCTTAGGAAAATCTGTATCTAAAATCATTACCCGATCTTCCAATTCTTTTCTCACTTGGCTAAGATTATCTAAACCAAATCTTCCTCTATTCTTCTTAAGAGATTCAGAAGAATCAGCAAGTTGTTGAAGCTCTTTTAAAACAAACCGAGGAATAACAATCTTCCCTTCTATAAAATTGGTCTTCAAAATATCCACAATTCTTCCATCTATTATGACGCTTGTATCAAGAATTTTTATGGATGGGAAATTTGAAAAATCAAAGAATTTGAACTTCCTAAAAATTATTAGAAACATTACAAAAACAATAGAGGTAAGGAATAAATTGAAAATTGAAATCCAACTTCTATTTTCTCTAAGTACCATAAAAAGAGACGTTAAAAAAAGTCCTAAAAATAGGATAAATGTACCCACTATCAATAATAACTTCCAATTTCTCTTCATAAAGATTTAGTCCCCCATAAATATATTTAAAAAATAAATCCTTAAAACAAATCAATCTATTTTAAAAAGCACCTGATAATCTTTGCAATCTCGTTAAACCTTCTCTTATCTTTTTAGCTCTCACCCCCCCAATTCCTTCAATATTATCTAAATCCTCAAAACTACTTTCAAGAATCTTTGGTAAATTGCCAAAATACTTAACAATATTCTCTACAACAGAAGCTGGGACAGAAGTCATTTTACTAAGTATTCTGTATCCTCTGGGAGTAACAACAATATTAAGTTCCACATCTTCTTTTTTATACCCAAGAATCTCTCCTGCAATTGATGAAAACTCTTGAAAGTTTCCTTTAAAATTATCTATAAGTCTTTTAAAAATCTCTTCATTATTAGCTTCTCCCCTTGCATAATCCTTTATTACAAGAATAGTTTCGTCTTTTACACCAGTAAGAAGTGCTTCAAGCTGAGTTTCAATAAGTCTTCCCTCGGTACCCAATTCAATAAGATAATTTTCTACCTCTTTGCCTATGGTAAAAAGCATATAAGCTCGGTGGAGGAATAATAAAACCTCATATAAATTCACCTGATTTTCAAGTTCCAAGCTATTTAATCTTTGTAGAAGATTGTCATATATATTTCTGTATCTTTCCATGGTCTGAAGAGCTTGAGATGCTTTAGTTAGTATTTCTTCCACATCTCTCAAAACGTACTTCCAATCATTTTGGAAAAGAGTAATCGTATCTTTTCTCTGAGATACACTTATAACAAGACATCCTATTTGTTTTGCTACCCTTTCCGCAGTAGCATGTCTCGCCCCTGTTTCCATAGACTGAATATTAGGATCAGGAAGCAAAATTACATTTGCAAAAAGTATTCTTTTACAATCTTTGCTAAGAATCATAGCTCCATCCATTTTTGAAAGTTCGTAGAGCCTATTAGGTGTAAACTCAATATCTAAAGGAAATCCCCCATTCATAATAGGTTTGAGCTTATCTATATCACATATTACTATAAGAGCACCAGTTTTTGCTTTTACGATCTGTTCTAAGCTCTCTCTTAAAAGGGTGCCTGGTGCTACAACTTTTAGAGCCTGAACCGTAAACTTTTTTAAGTCCGCCATCCTCCCTCTCCCCAAACTTTTGATATACCTTCATATATGTGAGAAACCTGGATAAACTCCATATTTCTATCTTTAATCTTTACATTCTTAGGAACTAAAATTTTAGAGAAACCAAGTTTTGTAGCCTCTCTTACTCTTTTCTCAAGATTCCCTATAGACCTTACTTCTCCCCCAAGTCCAAGCTCACCTACTGCAACTGTATCGTTTGGAAAAGGTTTATCTACCAAAGCAGAAAAAACTGCGAGAGCAATACCAAGATCTGCTGCAGGCTCATCTACTCTTACTCCTCCAACTACATTAAAAAATACATCTTTATCTAAGAAGTTAAGGCGTAGCTTTTTTTCAAGAATAGCAAGAATTAAGATTAATTTATTTAAATCTATCCCAGATGCTATCCTCCGAGGATAAGAAGTATTTGTTTTACTTACAAGAGCTTGAAACTCTACTAAAATTGGTCTTGTGCCTTCCATTACAGGTACAACAACAGATCCAGATATATCTTTATTCCTATTTTCTAAGAACCTTTCTGATATATCTGCTACTTCTATCAATCCTTCCTCTTTCATTTCATACAAAGCCAAATCATTTGTAGGCCCAAATCTATTTTTTATAGCTCTTAAAACTCTTAGATCATGATATCTTTCTCCCTCAAAATATAAAACCACATCAACTAAGTGTTCTAATAATTTAGGACCTGCAATATCTCCCTCTTTAGTTATATGACTTATAAGAAATATTGAGATTCCAGCTTTCTTGGCTAAATTCATAAGTTTTATAGTACATTCTCTAACTTGAACCACATTCCCAGGAGAGGTTGGGAACTCGGAGGAATAAACCGTTTGAATAGAATCAACAATTACTACTGGTGGTTTCTCTTTCTCAATAAAAGGGATAATTACATCTATATCTTTTTCAGTAGTAAAATTAATATCAATTTTACCTGAATATAATCTTTTTAATCTAAGACTAATTTGGGGTAATGATTCTTCTGCAGATATATATAAAACTTTATTCCCCCTTCTCTGTAAAGAAAGAGCAATCTGAAGAAGAAAGGTAGATTTACCAATACCAGGTTCTCCCCCTAAAAGAATTAAAGCCCCCTCTACAATTCCCCCTCCAAGAAGTTGATCAAAACTCTTAAAATCTGTCTCTAATCTTCTTGCACTTTCTTCCTCTATTTCTTCAATAGTTACAACTTTTAAATCTGTCTTATCTTCTAATACCCTCTCTTCTTTTTCAGAAATTTCTAAAAAAGAATTCCAACTTTGACAGTTAGGACATCTGCCAAGCCACCTTATACTTTCATATCCACATACTTGACATACAAATTTTGTCTTAATTTTTGTCATCTACATAATTTACTGAGAATGCTCCTTTACTAAAGTTATTTTTTTGAATTCAACTTTTTGATTATCTTTATCTAATTCAGCTTTTATTATGTCACCTTCATTAAAGTCTCCTTCAAGTATAAACTCTGCTAATGGATCTTCTATATAATATTGAATAGTCCTCTTGAGAGGTCTTGCTCCATATTGAGGGTCATACCCCTTATCTAAGAGAAATTGCTTAGTTTCATCACCTATCTCAAGATCCAAGTTCTTTTCCTTAATTCTTTCAGTAATTGGCTTCAAGAGGAGATCTATAATCTTTCTTAGATCTTCTCTTGTAAGAGGTTTAAAGAATACAATATCATCAAGTCTATTTAAAAACTCTGGTCTAAAATATTTTTTCATTTCACTTAGTATTAAATCTCTTGTCTTTTCAAAAGATTTTTCTCTATCTTCCTTAGATGCAAAACCAAATGACGACTCTTGCTTAAAGTACTCTGCCCCAAAATTAGATGTCATTATTAGAATTGTATTTCTAAAATCTACTCTTCTTCCATGTCCATCAGTAAGTTGACCCTCATCCATTATTTGCAATAGAATATTAAACACATCACTATGTGCCTTTTCTATCTCATCAAATAAAATTACAGAATAAGGTCTTCTATGAACTTTTTCAGTAAGCTGTCCACCTTCCTCATATCCTACATATCCAGGAGGTGCTCCAATAAGCCTTGATACTGAGTATTTCTCCATATACTCTGACATATCAAGTCTTATTAATGCATTCTCATTTCCAAATAAGTATTCAGCTAAAGCCCTTGCAAGCTCAGTCTTCCCTACACCTGTTGGACCAAGGAACATAAAACCTCCTATAGGCTTCCGAGGATCCTTTAAACCAGACCTTGATCTCCTGATAGCTCTTGAAACTACACTTACAGCATCATCTTGAGAAATAATCCTCTTATGAAGCTCTTCTTCCATTCTAAGGAGCCTCTCTCTTTCCTCCATAAGAAGTTGCGCTACAGGAATTCCAGTCCAGATAGCTACGACTTGAGCTACATCTTCTGGTGTAACAACTCCTACCTTTTCAGAAGATGTGGTCTCTAAAAAATTCTTTAGGTACTCTTCAACTTTTCTTTCTTCATCTCTTAATTGAGCTGCTCTTTCAAAAGCCTGATTCCTAATAGCAATCTCTTTCTGCTCTCTTATTCTTGCAAGTTCTAATTCTAAATTACTATGAGCAGTAGATTTTGGTCTTTTTAGCCTTACCCTTGCTGATGCTTCGTCAATCACATCGATAGCCTTATCAGGTAAAAATCTATCAGTAATATACCTAACCGAGAGTTTTACAGCTTCCTCTAATGTCTCATCCAGAACCTTTACCCTATGGTGAATCTCATATTTTTCTCTCAAACCTTTTAATATTTCTAACGTTTCTTCAGCTGTTGGCTCATTTATTATTACAGGCTGGAGTCTCCTTTCTAAAGCACCATCTTTTTCTATATATTGTCTATATTCGGTCGGAGTAGTGGCTCCAATTAACTGGATCTCACCTTTTGCTAAAGAAGGTTTCAAGATATTTGCAGCATCCACAGCACCTTCAGCAGCTCCTGCTCCTACTAAGGTATGAATTTCATCAATAAATAATATTATATCTTTTGCCATCTTCACTTCTTCAATAATTCTTTGCATTCTTTCCTCAAATTCTCCTCTATACTTTGTACCAGCAACAATACTTCCCATATCAATAGCAATGATTTTCTTATTAAGTAATGTTTCAGGAACATCACCTTCTATAATTTTCTGAGCAAGACCTTCCACAACGGCGGTCTTACCGACACCCGGTTCCCCCACAAGTACAGGATTATTCTTTGTTCTTCTACTTAATATCTGAATAATTCTCTCTAATTCTTTTTCCCTTCCAATAATAGGATCTAATTTCCCTTGCCTAGCAAGTTGAGTAAGATCTCTACCAAATTCATCTAGAGTAGCAGTAATTGGTCTCTTTTTCCTATTAGTATTTGTTGAAATCTGTTTTCCTCTAATCTTGGTGGGATCAATAGGTTCGCCTAATAATTTCAAAATCTCAACTGTAACATCCTCTAATCTTACTCCCATACCTTCTAAAATATGAGCTGCTACACCTTCACCTTCCTTAAGAAGTCCAAGGAGTAAGTGTTCTGTACCAATATAATTATGATTTAACTCCTGAGCTGATTCAGAAGCATATTCTAACACTTTCTTAGCGCGAGAAGTAAAGGGAAGTGCGCCATAGGAAGTACCATCACCACGTCCTATGAGACGTTCTATTTCACTCCTAAGGTAATTAAGGTCTAAACCCAAATTTATCAAAACCTGAGCTGCAATTCCTCCCTCCTCACGTAGCAGACCCAGGAGAATATGTTCCGTACCTACTGTGGAATAATTAAGCCTTCGTGCCTCCTCTTGCGCCAAGAGTAGTACTCTGTATGCTCTCTGTGTTAGTTTATCCATCATGTTTTATACACCTCCTTAAATATGACACCTCCCTAATGTATTTTATAACTTTTGAAAACATCACGCAATAAGTCTGCTCTCACTCCATCCCTTTCTTCTGGAGCCAGATCTTTATCCTCTCTTAATTGTACATGAGCTGGTAAAGTCAAAATTAATAAAAGATCTAATACTCTTAAAGGCATATCTATAATACCAATAGAAACGCCCAATCTTATATCAGAAAGAAGATTTATAGTTTCCAAACTATTAATATACTTAGCATGCCTTAATATACCAAAAGCCCTGCCAACTATATCTTCAACCAATCTTTTATCTTCTGCTAATAGGAGTTCCCTTGCTAACATTTCTTCTTGAACTATTTTTTGAGCAATATCTCCCATCTTTTTTACAAGTTGATTTTCACTATATCCCAAAGAAGAGCGAGTAGTAATCTGATAAAATCCAGCTATTACCTTAGTGCCTTCTCCATAAAGCCCTCTTACTAAGATCTTTGAAGCTCTAATTTTTCTAAGAAAATCCTTAATTCTACCTGAGTAAACCAGTCCTGGAAGATGTACAAGAAAAGAAACTCGGAGTCCACATCCAAGGTTTGTTATACAAGAAGTGAGATAACCTAATTTATCCTCAAAAGCAAAACTAAAATACTCAGAGAAGAGATCTTCTAAAGAAAGTATATCTTCCCAGTTTTCTTTTATATCAAATCCACCACTTAATGCTTGAAATCTAAAATGATCTTCTTCGTTAACCATTATGCTAAGTTTACCACTTTTATCCACTATAAGTCCAGCACCAGACAAATTATTAAGTTGATCATCACTCATCAAATGCTTTTCAATAAAAGATTCCTGTACAACCCCTGGAAGTTTTTCAACATTCCAAAGTTCAAATTGAGCCAAATTCCTCTCATTCTTAAGAGTCCACTCCACTTTATTAAGAAGCCTCTTTCTTTGTATCGTACTTGCCTGAGGTGGAAAAGGAAAGTCAACAATATTTCTTGCAAGCCTAAACCTTGTACTTAATATTACTTCTCTATATGGATTTCCTTCTCCTATCCATTTCAAATATTTATAAAAAAATTCTTTCATTCACCCTTTTTCCCAAACTTACGTAGAATATCTCTTATCTCAGCTGCTTTCTCATAATCCTCGTTTTCTATAGCCTTAGAAAGTTCTATCTTATACCTCAATATGTTTTCCATCTTTTTCACAGTCTTCTTTGGAGCCTTACCTTTATGGACTTTTTCACCATGGTATTGGGATATCATAGATTCTAATTTATCTGCAAAATGTACGTAACAATAGGAACATCCAACTATTCCGCTTTCCTCTATTTCTTCCCACTCTCTATCACATTTAGGACAATTATCTAAATCTTTAATTTCTTTTTCAAAAAGCATAGAGGATTGAAGAACTTCTCTTACAATCTCCTGAAGACAACTCTCACACAAAGAATATCTCCTTTTTCCTTCTTCGTTATTAACTTCTAATATATATTCTGCCTTATTCTTATGGCAGAGATCACATATCATTATTCTTTACACCTTGTAAGAAAATACTCATGAATTCTTGTATCATCACTAAGCTCTGGATGAAAGGTCAAAGCAATGATATTATTCTCCTCTACAAATACAGGCTTACCATTGAAAGAAGCGTGAATCTTTACATTTTTTCCCACATTTGAGATTTGCGGTGCTCTTATGAAAATAGCTTCAAATGGTCCATTTCTTAGAATAGGAATGTCTAAATATGTAGAGAAACTCTCCTTTTGTCTGCCATAAGCATTTCGTGAAATTGTAACATCAAGAGCTCCAAGAGTTTTCTGCTCAGGGTAGTTCTCTATCCTTTTTGCGATAAATATAAGCCCAGCACAAGTAGCTAAAACAGGAAGTCCATCAAATATTTTCTCTTTAAGCTTTTCAAAAATGCCTAAATTACTAAGTACAGTAATAAAAGTAGTACTTTCTCCTCCAGGAAGTACTATTCCATTTATCTTTTCTAAATCCTCCTCTTTTTTTACTAATGAAGTCTCAACTCCAATTTTTTCCAATATTTTTTTATGTTCAATAATAGAACCTTGAACAGCAAGTATTCCTATCTTCATCTTTTACCAACCTCTCGTCTGCAGCAATTCTTTTTCTTCTAATTTTCTTACATCAATCCCAGGCATTGGATCTCCAAGATCCTCCGAAACTTCTGCCAGTACATACGGATCATCATAATAAGTTACTGCAAGAACAATAGCCCTTGCCCTCTTTCGTGGATCCTTAGATTTAAATATACCTGATCCTACAAAAACACCATCAGCTCCAAGTTGCACCATAAGAGCAGCATCTGCAGGAGTCGCTATACCTCCTGCTGCAAAATTCACTACTGGGACTCTACCAAGTTTTCTCGTTTCAATAAGCACTTCCAAGGGAACACCTAATTCCTTTGCTTTACTTACCAACTCTTCGTCAGGAAGAAGAGCTACAGCTCTTACTTCATCCATAATTTGTCTCATATGTCTTACAGCTTCCACCACATTTCCTGTACCTGCTTCACCCTTTGTCCTAATCATAGCAGCTCCTTCAGCAATTCTCCTTAATGCTTCTCCTAAGTCCCTCGCACCACAAACAAAAGGTACTTTAAATAAATGTTTATTTATATGATATCTTTCATCAGCAGGAGTAAGCACTTCACTTTCATCTATAAAATCTACTCCAAGAGCCTCAAGAATCTGTGCTTCCACAAAATGCCCAATTCTAACCTTTGCCATGACAGGAATACTAACTGCAGACATAATTTCTTTTATCTTCTTAGGATCAGCCATTCTCGCTACTCCACCTTGTGCCCTTATATCAGCAGGTACTCTCTCCAATGCCATTACTGCAACTGCCCCAGCTTCCTCCGCAATCTCAGCCTGCTCTGCGTTGGTGACATCCATTATTACCCCACCTTTCAGCATCTGAGCAAGCCCCCTTTTTACTTTTTCAGTTCCTGTAAATATTTCCATTCCTTATTCCCTCCTTTAAGAAGGATTTTGTTTTTAACAATGTATACTCTTTTTCTCTTAATTTGTCAAAGCTTTTTTAAGCATCATTGGTGAAAATAATGATAAATTTTTTCTGCTAAATTTTCAGGAATACTAGGAATCTCTTTCAACTCCTCCAAGGAAGCATTTTTAATATTCTCTAAGGAAGAAAATTTATCAAGAAGAATTTTTAATCTCTTCTCTCCAACTCCAGGGATTTTTAAGAGAGTAGAATCCAATAGTTTTTTCTTATGGACCTTTCTATGATAGGAAACTGCAAATCTATGAGCTTCGTCTCTTACATGTTCTAATAATAATAAAGGCGGAGAATCCTTAGGCAGAAGTAAAGGACTTCTCTTTCCAGGCAAGAAGATCTCTTCTCTTTCCTTAGCCAATGCAAGAATCCCCTTAGGTTTGATATTCATCTCACTAAAAATCTCAAGGACAGAATTTAATTGTCCCTTACCACCATCTATCAGAATAATATCGGGTAAAGGATCCTCTTCTATATTCCCCAGCCTTCTTCTAAAAACTTCTTGAAGCATAAGATAATCATTAGGAGTCTCTTCTACATTCTTAATTTTATATCTTCTATATTTATTTTTATCAGGATAACCCTTATAGAAGTAAACCCTGGAGCCTACAGCCTCTTTACCTTGAAGATTTGATATGTCATATCCCTCTATAGATGTGGGAATATCCTCCAAACCAAAAATTTTTTGTAGTTCTAAAAGAGCAATCCAGACTTTATCTGTCTTTAGACTTTCAATATTAAGATCTTTTAATGCCATCTCAAGAAGCTTTTCTTCATCCTCATTTTCTGGAGTTCTAATAAAAACTTTCATACCCTTTTTATTTGAAAGAAATTTTCCTAAAGATTCTTCAGTCTCAGGAGAAAGCGAAAAAGGTATAACTACTATATTAGGAATTTCTCGCTGAGAATAATATTGAAGCATAAAGCTTTCCAAAATCTCTACCTTATCAGAAGAATAAGGAATATTTAGTGAAAAAATTCTTCTTTCAATTAATTTTCCCTCTCTTATAAGATAAACCAAAATCTTAGCTCTATGATCTTCAATGTAATATTGAATTAAATCTTTATCATCTTTACTAAGAGAAAAAATCTTTTGTTTTTCCCCTAAATTCTGTACAACTTTTATCTTATCTCTCACATTTGCTGCCTTTTCAAACTCAAGATTCTTAGCATACTCATTCATCTCCTTAGTAAATTTTTCTATTATTGCTTGATATTTACCTTCTAAAAAGGAAGAAACATCATCTACAATTCCCCAATACTCCTCTTTACTCATATATCCCTGACAAGGAGCTTTACAATTTCCTATATAGTAATTGAGACATGGTCTTTTAGGTTTATTCTTCGGTAAATTCCAAGAACAAGTTCTAAGATTAAAAAGTTTTTTAACAATGGAGATGGTCTCTCTTACGGTTCCACCTTGTGGATAAGGACCAAAATATTTTGCCCCATCTTCTTCTACTCTTCTTGCAAGAATAAGTCTTGGATATTCCTCATTCAAAGTAAGTTTAAGTAAAGGGTATTGCTTATCATCTTTAAGTTGCACATTCATCATAGGTCTATGCTTTTTAATAAGTATTGCTTCTAAGAGCAATGCCTCTGTTTCTGAATCAGTCACAATATAATTGAGATCAGATGATTTTCTTAGTAAATATGCTGCTTTCAAGGAGGAAGACTCTGAAAAGTATGAAGCAATTCTTTTCTTCAAATTTTTTGCTTTCCCTACATATAATACATTCCCTGAGCTATCGTAGAAAAGATATACTCCAGGAGATTCGGGAAATCTTTCAGCTTTTTCTTTAATTAATAATCCTATCTCTTCCATATATTTAATTTTAAAACAGAAGCATCAAAACTTCAAAGTTTATAATGACAACTTCTGTCATAAGTTGCGTGTTAAGAATTTCTATTGTATATTATTAACTAAAATAGTTTAACCGAAAAATTCCTTATAAAACAGGAGTAAAAATAATGAGAAAACATATTTTCAGCTTAGTAGAAAAAGCTGTTAAAAATTTACAGGAAGAGAATATCTCTACAGATGATGTGGAGATTATAATTGAGACGCCAAAACAAAAAGAATATGGAGATTATGCTACAGCTGTAGCTTTACAGCTTGCTCAAAAAAATAAAAAACCGCCAAGAATTGTGGCAGAAAAGCTTATAGAAAAAATAGAAAAATCTCCATACATTAGTAAAGTAGAGATAGCAGGCCCTGGTTTTATTAATTTTTCCCTAAACGAAAATGCCCTATGGGATACTCTTAGAAGTATTAGGAAAAATCTTGATGAATTAGTAAAACTACCTCCTAAAAATAACAAAATTCAATTAGAATTTGGCAGTATCAATCCTACTGGACCTATGCATATAGCCCATGCAAGAGGGGTAACTATAGGAGATTCTTTAGCAAACTTATTTAAAAGAATAGGATGGAAGGTAGAAAAAGAATTTTATATAAATGATGCAGGAACTCAGATAGATCTTCTTGGAGATTCTCTCTACGCTAGATATATGCAACTTCAAGGGATTGATTATAAAGTTCCCGAAGAAGGTTACCATGGAAACTATCTTATAGATCTTGCAAAAGAAATTCTATCTCAGAAAGAAGAGATAGAAAAATTAAATGACATAGAAAAGAAACAATTCTTTAAAGAATATGCCCTTCAGAAAATATTAGAAGACATTAAAAAAACTCTTATAGATTTTGGAGTAGAATACGATCTATGGTTCAGTGAAAGAACTTTACATAAAAATGGGAAACTCAATGAGGTTTTAAAAATCCTTGAAGAAAAAGGTTACTCATACCAGAAAGACGGAGCCATATGGTTTTCTTCCACTAAGTTTGGAGATGAAAAAGATAGGGTACTACTAAAAAGTAATGGTAAACCTACCTATTTTTTAGCGGATATTGCATATCACTTGGATAAAATAGAAAGAGGATTTGACTGGATTATAGACATATGGGGAGCAGATCATCATAGCCATGTAGCAAGACTAACAGGAGCTATAGAAGCTTTAGGATATCCCAGAGAGATCCTTAATGTTATTTTAGTACAAATGGTACGTCTTATGAAAGGAAACGAAGAAATTAAAATGTCAAAAAGGACAGGAGACTTTGTAACATTACAAGAAGTACAAGAAGAAGTAGGAAGGGATCCTATAAGATTTTTCTTTCTTCTAAGGAGTGCTGAAAGCCAGTTGGACTTTGATTTAGAGCTTGCTAAAAAGCAAAGTATAGAAAATCCTGTGTACTATGTACAATATGCCCATGCAAGATGCTGTAGTATTCTAAAAAATGCAGAAGAATTAGGATATAATTTGCAAGATTTGGATAATGCAGATCTTTCTCTCATTAAAGAAGAAAGGGGAAAGGATCTTATTCTTACTTTATTAAGATATTCCGAAAGATTGGAAGATATAGCAAGAACATTAGAAATTCACCAGCTTCCTTTTTATCTTCTTAATTTAAGCACTCTATTCCATGGCTACTATGATTCTTATAGGGTGCTTGTAGAAGACAAAAATTTGGCTTTGGCAAGACTTGCTCTAATAGATGCTGTAAGAATCGTTATTAAAGATGCCTTAAGTATATTAGGAGTTTCTGCTCCCGAAAAAATGTAAAAGGGGTATGAAAAAATGAAAATCAGATGGTTTGGACATTCTTGTTTCTTATTTACAAATTCTCAAGGTAAAAAAATTATAACCGATCCTTTTGATACTTCAGTAGGCTATCCACTTCCAGAAGTAGAGGCTGATATAGTAACAGTGAGTCATAGCCATTTTGACCATAATGCTATAAATATCGTAAAAGGAAAGCCTATTGCTATTGAAGGAGAGGGAGAAAGTTCTATTTATGATATTACAATCAAAGGAATAAGTACCTATCATGACGAAGAAAAAGGCAAAAAAAGAGGCACAAACACTATTTTTATAATTGAAACTGATGGAATTAGAATAACTCATTTAGGAGATTTAGGACACAATCTAACAGAAGAGCATAAAGAAAAAATTGGAAGAGTAGATATTCTCTGCATTCCAGTGGGAGGAACTTTTACTATTGATGCTGAAGGAGCAGCAAAAATAGTAGAATTTCTAAAACCTAAGATTGTAATTCCTATGCATTATAAAACTCCCCATTCAAGACTTGACATAGATACTGTAGACAAATTTCTTAAGAGAATAAATTATCCTGTAAAAAGATGGGAAGAAAAAGAAGTGGAAGTTATAAAAGAGACAATCCCAGCAAATACAGAGGTTTGGATACTTTCATATTAATAAAGGAGGGACAAAAGTGAATAGAGAAGAAGCACTAAATAAAGTAAATAGCCATGTAAAAAATAAAAATCTGATAAAACATATGCTTGCTACAGAAGCCATAATGCGAGCTTTAGCAAAAAAATTTAACGAAGATGAAGAGAAATGGGGAATTACAGGACTTTTACATGATGTTGACTATGAATTAACAGAGAAAGAACCAGAAAAACACGGTCTAATTGCTGAGGAACTATTAAAAGATAGCGATCTACCTAAGGATATTATTGATGCAATAAAAGGTCATAATGAATTAAATGGATCTCAAAGAGAAACTCTTCTTGCAAAAGCTCTTTATGTTGTAGACCCACTTACAGGACTTATAGTAGCAGGAGCATTAGTACATCCAGAGAAGAAACTTGCTCCTCTTGATGTAAATTTTATATTAAAAAGATTTAAAGAAAAAAGCTTTGCAAGAGGAGCAAACCGTGAGCAGATTAAAAAATGCGAGGAGATTGGTTTGTCATTAGAAGAGTTTATAGACATTGGACTTCAAGTAATGAAATCTATTGCTGAGGATTTAGAATTATAAGGGAAAAGATATGTCTTCAAAAAAAATAGCAAGAGTAGGTATATATGCAGCTATTTATGCAGCCTTAACTATTATTTTAAGTCCTATTAGTTACGGCCCTATACAGGTGAGAGTCTCTGAATTTTTAACGCTTTTCCCGTTCATAGATCCATTAGCTATTCCTGGAGTATTTATAGGATGTATAATAGCAAATCTTTTTAGCCCAGGAGGATGGATAGACATAATTTTAGGAAGCCTTTTTACTTTAGTTGCTGCTTATCTTACTCAAAAAATGCCTTCCATATATCTGACACCTATTCCCCCTATCTTGATTAATGCTTTTGGTATAAGCTTATATCTTCATACTTTTTTTAAATTACCTTATCTTCTTAATGTTATCTATATAGGTGTTGGAGAGGGAGTAGCCACTTATGGAATAGGGCTTCCTATTCTTCTTTACATTCTCAAAAAACAAAATCTTAAGAAAATTTTTGAAAATGGGGAGATTCAAAGATGAAAAAATTAAGTATAGAAGAAGAATTAGAAATTCTAAAAAGTAATGTGGTAGAGATTATTCCAGAAAATGGCTTAGAAGAAAAACTAAGAAAAGCAAAAGAAGAAAAAAGACCTTTAAGGATAAAATTAGGAGCAGATCCTTCTGCGCCTGACCTTCACTTAGGACATGCTGTGGTACTAAAAAAGCTAAAACAATTCCAAGATTTAGGTCATCAGGTAGTCTTTATCATAGGGGATTTTACTGGAAGAATTGGGGATCCATCAGGAAGATCAGAGACAAGAAAACCTCTCACTCCAGAGCAGGTGAAAAAGAATGCTATTACCTATCAAGAACAGGTAGGAAAAATTCTTGATATATCTAAAGCTGAAATAAGATATCAAGAAGAATGGTTTGGGAAAATGATGTTAGAAGATATGCTTGTACTGACATCCAAATATACAATTGCAAGAATGCTTGAAAGAGACGACTTTGCACTAAGATTTAAAGAACAGAGACCTATTTTTCTTCATGAAATCATGTATCCTCTTCTTCAAGCATATGATTCGGTAGCTATAAAAGCAGACATTGAGTTAGGAGGGACAGATCAAAAATTCAATCTAATTGTGGGAAGAGAAATCCAAAGAGAATACGGAATGGAGCCACAAGTAGCAATGCTTATGCCTATATTAGAAGGCTTAGATGGAAAGCAGAAGATGAGTAAAAGTCTTGGAAATTATATAGGACTCACAGAGCCTCCTAACCAAATGTATGGAAAAGTAATGTCTATACCTGATGAGCTAATAATAAGATATTTTGAGCTTGCTACTGAAGTTTCTAAAGAAGAGATAAGAAAAATAGAAAAAGAAATGAAAGAAGGTATTTTAAACCCCAGAGATGCCAAAGCAAGATTAGCCAAAGAGATAGTAAAAATATATCATGGAGAAAAAGCAGGTATAGAAGCCGAAGAAGAATTTAACAGGATATTTAGTAACAAAGAACTCCCAGAAAAAGTAGAAGAGGTACTAATAAAAGACACTAATAAAATTTGGGTTGTAAAACTTCTAACTTTGACAGGGGCAGCTAAAACCAATAGTGAAGCAAAAAGATTAATATCTCAAGGAGCAGTTGAGATTGATGGCGTGAAAATAGAAGATATTAATTTAGATATAGAACTTAGTAAACCATTTATATTAAGAGTTGGTAAACACTTTTTTAGGAGGGTGATAAAAGGATGAAAAAAATTATTTCTATTGCTATATTTTTTGGAAGTCTTGTAGTTATAACAACTGCTAAGATAGAAGCCAGTCTATGGAGAAACTCTATTCATTTAAGACCCATAAGGGAAATCGTAATTGTAGATGGAAATAAAAAACCTATGAAGATAAAAACTAACGCAGGATTTGTATGGGAAGTATTGGAAGATCAGAAAATAAAACTTTCAAAATATGATATTATAAGTCCTCCAGCAAGAACCCCACTTACAGAAAGAATAAAAGAGATAAAAATTACAAGAGTAACAGAAAAAAATACAACAAACACTAAAATTGTGGAGCCTAAAATGATATTAAAAGTTACCGCAGGAGAAACCTATAAAGAAGAAGTAATACAAAAGGGACAACCAGGGAAATATTTAGAAACTTATAGAATAAGAGAAGTAAATGGGAAACTTGAGAAAAAAACCCTGGTATCTTCTAAAGAACTTCAAAAAATGAAGCCCAAAATAATAAATATTACTTCCCCTGTATTAAAACACTTAAACTTAAAATCAGCTGTGTTTGAGGCTGTAAAACCTATCCAGGTAACTGCAACAGCTTATGAACCATGGACTGGTGGTGATGGCAATAATATTACTGCCCTTGGTTGGATTGCAAAAAAAGGTATTATAGCAGTAGATCCCAGATATATCCCTCTGAGAAGTGCTATATATGTTCCTAATTACGGTTTTTCTATAGCAGGAGATACAGGAGGATTAATAAAAGGTTGGAGAATTGATCTCTGCTATCCTACAGTAAAAGAAGTAATAGAATTTGGAAGAAGAAAGATCCAAATCTATCTATTAAAAAGAATTGCTTAATGGATCTAACGAACAAAGAAGCACTAATAAAAATCTTAGAAGACCATAAAATATATCTTAAAAAAAGCTTAGGACAAAATTTATTAGTAAGAAAATCAGTCTTATATAAAATTATAGAAGGCTTAGAATTATCTCATGAAGATACAGTACTTGAAATTGGTAGTGGTATTGGCACCTTGACTGTTGAACTTGCTAAAAAGGCACAAAAAGTCATTGGGATAGAGATAGATACAAGATTCCAACCTATTCTTGAGGAAACTTTAAAAAATTTTTCTAACACACATATTATATTTGAAGACATAATGAACATTGATATATCTCAGATTATTAATAGCCCTTATAAATTAACAGGTAATTTACCTTACTACATCTCGGGAACTCTATTAGGAGAATATTTAAAAATGGGACCATATGCAGATTTAATGGTAATTATGTTACAGAGAGAGATGGCTGAAAGACTTATATCTAATCCAGGTAGCAAAAAATACAGCTCTCTCTCTGTATTTTTAAAACTCACCTATACATATGAGATATTAACAAAGGTAAGTCCTAATGCATTTTTTCCTCAACCAGACGTAGAATCTGTAGTCTTAAGATTAAGGTTTTCTCCAAAATTTGGAGGGATAAAAAATAAAGAATTATTCTTTAAAATTGTGAAGGAAAGCTTTAGACAGCGAAGAAAATTTTTAATAAATAATCTTCAAAGAGCATTTCCCACCATTCCATGGAATGAAATCTTGCAATCTTTAAAAATTGATCCTAAAAGAAGAGCAGAAACCCTGTCGTTAGAAGAATTTATAAGTATAGCTAACATGGTAGAAAATTATGGAAGTTAAACTTCTTACTTACGCAAAAGTTACCCTTTTTTTAGATGTGGTAAGAAAAAGAGAAGACGAATATCATGATATAAAAATTCTCCTTCATAATATAGATCTATCTGACTTTTTAAAAATCAAACTTCTTCCCTATCCTTATTTCCTTTTAAAAAGTAATTTAAAAATTCCGGAAGAAGAAAATTTAGTTTACAAAGCTTATATAAAATTCGTTAAAGAAACAGGGATAAAAATAGGATGCAAAATATTCCTAAATAAAAAGATACCCATCCAGGCAGGACTTGGAGGTGGGAGTTCTAATGCAGCAGGAGTTATATACGCTTTAAACTTCCTTACAAAAGCAAAACTTTCAAAAGAAGATATGGCTAATATCTCAAAGGATCTTGGAGCAGATATACCTTTCTTTTTCTATGGAGGATCTTGTTTAGCAGAAGGAAAGGGAGAGATCATCAAAAAGATACCTCATAACACGTTTAAATTCCTTCTCATTTCCCCTAATTTTGGGATTAGTACCAAGGAAATTTACTCTAAGATTAGAAAAGAAGACTTAAGGGAACATATTGACTTCAATTCCATACTATATCATTACTCAAAAGGTATTTTGCTTAAACCTTTTAACTTTTTTGAAAACATACTTTTTAAGATATACCCTGAGTTAGAAGAGATTAAAAAAGATCTATCAGAAATCACTCCTTATACAGGTGTTACAGGAACAGGCTCTACAATATTTGCAGTATTACAAAAAGACGAGATTCCAGAATCTATCTTAGAAAAATATATAAAAAAAGGCTATAAAATAAAGATTATAAAATCTATAGATAGAGGTTTAAGACTAATTCTTTAAGACAAAAAGGTTACGAAATATCTTAGAAAATAAAAAATCCGACTAAATTAGAGTAATATCTGATAAAATAAATAATGCTGTTTAAGTATAAGTTTCAGAAAGGAGAATTAAAAGATGAGTGAAGATTTAATGAAAATGTTAAAAGAAATTACAGAAGCTGCAGGAGTCTCAGGATATGAAAAAGAAATAAAAGAAGTAACCAAAAGTTATCTAAAGGATTCAGCAGATCTTCTTGAGGATCGTTTGGGAAGTCTTATATTCAAGAAAGAAGGAGGTAGTCAATCACCCCGAGTCATGCTTGCTGCACACATGGATGAAATAGGCTTTATGGTAAAAAATATTACAAAAGACGGATTTATAAAATTTATTCCCTTAGGTGGTTGGTGGGATCAAGTATTACTTTCTCAAAGGGTAGTAATACATACAGAGAAGGAGAAAATTATAGGAGTAATTGGCTCAAAACCACCTCACATCCTAACTGAAGAAGAAGCGAGAAAAGTCGTAGAGAAAAAACAGATGTACATAGATGTAGGAGCTACTAATGAAGAGGAGGTTCTAAATATGGGGGTAAGACCTGGAGATCCCATTACTCCATACAGTGAGTTTACTGTAATGGCAAATTCTAAAATGCTTCTTGCAAAAGCATGGGATGATAGAGTTGGCTGTGCCCTTCTCATAGAAGTAATTAAAGAATTGAAAAATTCACAGCATCCTAATTCTGTATATACTGTTGCTACAGTCCAAGAAGAGGTTGGACTAAGAGGAGCTACTACGTCCTCCTATGTGGTAGATCCAGATGTAGCAATAGTCTTAGAATCAGATATTGCTACCGATATGCCTGGTATAAACGAGGAGAAAAAAATTACCTTAGGGAAGGGACCTTCCATTATTCTTTACGATGCTACTATGATCCCTAATCCTAACTTAAGAAGACTTTTTATTGAAACTGCAGACTCTTTAAATATTCCCATACAGTTTTCTGCTTTAGAAAGAGGAGGAACTGATGGAGGAAGAATTCATATCCATGCTAAGGGAGTACCCTCCATTGTTATAAGTGTACCTGCAAGATATATTCACTCCCATACAAGTATAATAAATATTGATGATTTCTTATCAGCTAAAAAATTAATCTTGGAGGTAATTAAAAAGCTTGATAGGGAGACTGTAGAAAGTTTATGAAAAAAGCAAGAGCCCTTTCCCTTATCTCTGGAGGCTTAGACAGTATATTAGCTACATGGCTCATTCTCCAGCAAGAAATTGACGTCGTTGGAATTTCCTTTTACACTCCTTTTTTTAATGCAGATTTATCTCAAAAAGCTGCAGATTTTCTTAAGATACCACTATATATCATAGATATCACTGAGGAATATATTCCAATTCTTAAAAACCCTAAATACGGTTATGGAAAGAATATAAATCCTTGTATAGACTGCCATGCATTTATGTGTAAAAAAGCAAAAGAACTTCTTAAAGAATTTAATGCCGATTTCATTGTAACAGGAGAGGTCTTAGGAGAAAGACCTATGTCCCAAAATAAACAATCCCTTAAAATTGTAGAGAAATATTCTGGAACAGAAGATATTCTTCTAAGACCACTCTCAGCTAAACTTCTTCCTCTTACAAAACCAGAGAGAGAAGGAACTATTGACAGAGAAAAATTACTTGATATAAAAGGAAGATCAAGAAAAATTCAATTAGAACTTGCAAAAGACGTTGGTCTTAAAGAGATTCCAACACCAGCAGGAGGTTGCCTCTTAACAGAACCAAATTTTTCCAGAAGACTTGCTGATCTTTTTAAATATTCTAATAATATAGAAAAGAGAGATTTAGAATTTCTAAAAATAGGTAGACATTTTCGTTTAGATCCTAAAATAAAGGTCATTGTAGGAAGGAAAAAAGAAGAAAATGAAAAACTTTTAGAACTTGTCAAATTAGAGGATACTATTGTAAAAGCTGAAGAACCTTCCCCAATAGTTCTTGTCCCAAACATAAATTTAAAAGATATGGAACTTTTAGAAATTATATGTAGAATTGCTGCTCATTATAGTGACCATAGAGATAATAGTAAAGTGAAAGTGGAAATAAAAACAAAAGAAGAGGAAAAAATATTAGAGGTAGCACCATATAAAAAGGAGGAGTTTCCTTTTAAACCTATATAATGGGAGAAAAACTTCAGCTCATACTAACTCATAACTATTTAGATTTTGATGCTTTATCATCTCTCTATGCAGCCAAGAAATTGTATCCCAAAGCTATTGCATATACTGATAAAAGCATGGAGAGAAAGGTCTATGAATTTTATCTTTTATATAAAGACATTTTAAGATTTCAGGAAAAGCCTGATATTCCTCAAGAGATTGAGAAAATTATATTAGTGGATAATCACTGGTTAAATCGGATAGATAAAAAATTCCAGCCTATCATTCAAAGCCAAAGTTCTATTATTGAGATCTATGACCATCATCAAACAGGAGATATAAGAGGTGATGTAGAGTACATTGAAAATGTAGGATCTACCACTACTATTCTTGTAGAAAAACTTATCAGAGAGAATATTCCTATTGATCCTATAGAAGCAACAATCTTTTTACTTGGAATATATCAAGATACAGGGAATCTCACTTTTACTACTACAGACCCGAGGGATTTAAAAGCAGCAAGTTTTCTATTAGAACGTGGAGCTAATTTAAATATTGTGAACTACTATATTTACGAAAAACTGACTAATGAACAAAAAGATTTTTTGAACGATCTTTTACAAAATTCCAAAGAAGAATACATTGGAGGCTATAGAATCATATTTACAACTGTAAGTAGAGAGAAATATGTAGAGGGACTTTCTATCTTAGCTCATAAAGTTCTTGACGAAAAAGAAGGGGATATTCTTTTCATAATACTTCAAGTAAAAGATAAGATTTATGTGTTAGGAAGATCAAAAACTCCAAGAGTGGACTTAAGAGAAATTCTAAAGGACTTTAATCCTGGAGGACATGCCACTGCTACTACTATTGTCCTTGATACTCAAAATACTAGCTTAGATTCTATAGAAAGTCTAATTAGGGAAAGATTAAAAAGATATATTCCAAGAAATTTTGTTGCAAAGGATATCATGTCTTATCCCGTAGTAACCATTCCACCAGACATAACTATAAAAGAAGCATTCAAAATTATGATGAGACTTGGATATGGAGGACTTTGTGTGGAAGAGAATGGCAAACTCGTTGGAATAATAAGCAGGAGAGATGTAGAAAAGGCTATAAACTTAAACCTTTCTAAAAGGAAGGTTAAATCTTTTATGTCTAAACCTGTAATAACAGTTACTCCTGATACTCCTCTTTCAGTAATAGAAGATTTATTGGTAGAGAAAAATATAGGGAGAATTCCAGTTTTAGATGAAGACAAAATTGTGGGAATAGTAACAAGACAAGATATATTAAGATTTAGATTTTTGAAAACTCAGGTTTATGCCCCCTTAGGTAGTATATTCCAGGTAGAGGAAGAAAAACTAAAAGAATCTCCATGGCATGAAATTTTAAAAGAGATAAAAGAACTAACCTCTAAATATAATATAGCTATTTATGCTGTAGGAGGCTTTGTAAGAGATTTATTATTAGGTATCCCTAATTTTGATTTAGATATAGTGGTAGAGGGAGATATAAATGTTATTATTCACAAACTTATGGATAAATGGCCAGGAGACATTAAGATACATGAACAGTTTGGAACTTGTGAAATAATTTTTGATGGAAAAAGAATTGATATAGCTACCGCAAGAATGGAGTACTATGAAAAACCAGGAAGTCTTCCTCAAGTACAAAGAAGCTCCTTTTGGTTAGACCTGAAAAGAAGAGATTTCACTATAAATACTTTAGCTATGAGTTTAAATTTAGAAAATTTTGGGGAAATTATTGATCTTTATGGAGGATTAGAAGATTTAACCCGAAAAGAACTAAGGATTCTTCACAACCTAAGTTTTATAGAAGATCCTACAAGAATTTTAAGAGGTATAAGATTAGAAACAAGACTTTCTTTCAATTTTGAAGAGAAAACCTTTGAACTTTTAAAAGAGGCTATAGAACAGGGATTTCTAAAAAAGATAAGTGAAGAGAGATTAAGAGAAGAAATTATCCTGATATTAAAAGAGCCGGAACCAGAAAAAGTTATAACAAGAATTCAAGAATTGAATGCTATCTCATATATTTTTCCTATTAAGAAAGTCCCTGAAAATTTTGACAGGATAAACAAAATCTTGAGAAAAGAGTTTCCTGACAAATACTATTTACAAATTTTAAATATTATATGCGAAGCAGAAGAGGAGGGAGGAACAGAGTGGCTAAAAAAATTACACTTTTCTAAAAAAGTGATCCTTCAATTTAGTTTTTTAAAAAAATATAGCGATTTAGAGGAACTTAATGACAAAATAATAAAAGAGATATCGGACTTACCAGAAGATTTTCTTCTGCTACTATCCTTAAAAACAAGGAACAAAAATATAGGTAAAGAGATTCTTAAAATAAAATCACTAAAGAATAAAGTTCCTTATCTTTCTGGTAAAGATCTCTTTGATTTTGGATTAAGAGGTCAAAAAATTGGAGAAATATATAAAGAGCTATTTATAAAACACCTCAAAGGAGAGATAGAAACAAAAGAAGATGAAGAAAGATTTATAAAAAAAATTATAAATTCAATTCCCCAATAGGATCCTTTAAGATTTTACCTTCAAATTTATAAAAATTTTTAAGTCTTTTAGAGGATCCAAAGCCCGTAAGAATCTCATAAGGTATAGTACTACAAACTGTAGCGATCCACTGAGCATCTATTTTATTTTCACTATCCTCTCCCATAACTATAACTATATCTCCAACCTGAACCTCTTCATCATTTATATCCACAGTAAATTGGTCCATAGATATTCTTCCTAAAACCCTATGATATTTTCCTTTTATTAATACTCTACCCTTATTAGATAATTCCCTACGATAGCCATCAGCATATCCTATGGGAATAAGAGCAATACGAGTGGGAAATTCTGTAATAAAAGTGTGACCATAGCCAATTCCCCAGTTTGAAGGAAGCTCTTTCACAAGAGTAACTCTTGCTTTCACTTCCATTACTGGCTGAAGCTTTTCATTTCCATAGCCATACAAAGATATTCCCGGTCTTACCCCTTGATAATGGAAATCTGAAAAATTAAATATTCCCCCTGTATTTAAAAGGTGAGAAAAAATATCCTTTTCTTCTCTAAATCTTAGCCTAACCTCTTCAAAAATTCTCTTTTGAAAAAGATTATATGGATCCTCTTTATCCTCTGGAGAAGAAAGGTGAGAAGTTATAGCTTCTAAATGTAAAGTTTTAAAATTTATTAGAGCATTTTTTATCTCTTCTATATTAAAAGGTGGTACTAATCCTTCCCTTCCCATTCCTGTATCTATTCCTAAATGAAACTTTATATTTCTTTCCTTTCTTTGAGAATACTTACCTAATTCTCTTAAAAAATCTATGTCTGAAACCACAGGTGTCAAATTATACTCAAATAAATAGGGAATAGCATCCTTTAGTTGAGGGGAAAGAATAATCACATCTCCCTCTATTCCTATTTCCCTGAGTTCTATGCCTTCATCTACATAAGCTACAGCAAATTTCTTCACACCAAATTTCTGAAGAAATCTTGAGACAACTTTTACTCCATGCCCATAAGCATCAGCCTTAACAACCGCAATAACATCTGTCTTACTCCCAATCATTGCTTGGATCAATCTCAAATTATGTAAAAGGGCAGATAGATTTATCTCTTTCCACGCAAGTTTTTCTTCCATCTATAACTCTTTCAATCTCAGCATCCTAAAGAAATTACTTCTCTCAAGCTCTTCAAGTTTTACTGTAATTAACTTTATAGTTTCTTCTATTTGAGGAATAAGTTTATATTCCAAGGCATTAACTCTTCTTTTTGTCCTCTCAATTTCTTCTGCAAGAGAAATAAAATATCTCTCCTTATTAGCAAGTTCCACCATATCTTCTAAAAGTTTATCCCACATCAGAGATAAAGAGTCTAAAGAAGGATTAGTCTCTAAAAGACTATACAAAGGATGATAAATCTCCTTTATTTCAGCTTCTCTCACAGTAATATTCATCTTCTTATCTACTTTTTGAGTAAGAGTGGTCTTTCCTTCATTTACATAGATTAGACTCTCCCATAAAGGTCCCGACATCTTTATATAGGTAAAGCCGCCTAAAGCTAAAAATTCTAAAAATTCTTTTTCTACAATATCTCTAAATATTTTATAATTCCGAGTCTCTTCCATAAATCTTCGGATAAGTCCTTCTAACTTATCCTCAAGAAGCTTATGACCTCTCTTTGCAATAACAAGTCTTCTTTTAAGTTTTAAAAGCTCCATTCTATTAGGATTAACTTTAAGAGGCATCTTCTTTCCCCCAGAATTCATCAAGATATTCAGGTCTTACTCTATTAAGACTTGCTCTTGGAAGTTTTCTTAGAAGTCTCCAGCCAAGCTCTAATGTCTCAAAGACACCTCTATTCTCATATTCTCCTTGTCTTACAAATTTATCCTCAAATTCATCAGCAAAGTTTAAAAATTGAATATCTTCTTCTGTTAAAGCAGCTTCTCCTAAAACTACTGCCAGCTCTTTCGCCTCAAGTCCACGAGAATAAACAGCATAAAGCTGGTTAGAAAGATCATTATGATCTTTTCTCGTTCTTCCTTCTCCAATCCCACCTCTCATAAGTCTTGATAGAGATTGAAGTACATCAATAGGAGGATAAATACCTCTTCTATGAAGCTCTTGGCTTAAAAAAATCTGTCCCTCAGTTATATATCCTGTTAAATCTGGAATTGGATGAGTTCTATCATTCTCAGGCATAGTAAGAATAGGTATTAAGGTTATAGAACCTTTTTTTCCCCTTATCTTTCCTGCTCTCTCATACAGAGTAGCAAGATCTGTATAAAGATAACCTGGATATCCTCTTCTTCCAGGAACCTCTTTTCTTGCTGCAGAGACTTCTCTCAAAGCTTCTGCATAATTAGTCATATCACTCAGAATTACAAGCACATGCATATCTAATTCAAAAGCAAGATATTCTGCTGCTGTAAGAGCAAATTTAGGAGTTGCAAGTCTTTCAATAACAGGATCGTCCGCAAGGTTTATAAAAAGTACAGTCCTTTCCAAAGCACCTGTTTTCCTAAAATCCTCTATAAAAAAGTTTGCTTCTTCAAAGGTTATACCCATAGCTCCAAAGACTACCGCAAATTTCTCTTCTTCATTTAAAAGTCTTGCTTGTCTTGCAATCTGAGCCGCAAGCGCAGAGTGAGGAAGCCCTGCTCCTGAAAAGATAGGAAGTTTTTGCCCTCTAACTAATGTATTCATTCCATCTATAGCAGAGATTCCTGTTTGTATAAACTCTGACGGATATTCACGAGAATAAGGATTTATAGGACTTCCATTAATATCCATTCTTTTTTGAGGAATAATCTCGGGTCCACCATCTATTGGTCTTCCAAGTCCATCAAAAGTTCTTCCCAAAATAGCTGGGGCAAGATTTATCTCAAGGCCATGTCCTAAAAATTTTACTCTCATCCCTTTAAGAGATAAATCTTGCGTACTTGTAAACATCTGAATTAATGCCGCACCTTCTTGAGCTTCTAAAATTTGTCCTTGTCTAATTTCTCCATTTGAAAGTTTTACTTCTACTACTTCTCCGTATTTTATATCTTCAATATTCTCTACAAAAACAAGAGGTCCACTTATCTTAGATACCAATGTATACTCCTTAGGCATGTTCTCTTGCACCCTCCTTTATCCCATAAAGCTTATTATTAACCTCATCAAGAAGTTCTTCAATTTCATCAATTCTATCTTCCGAGATAAACTTCATCCTTGATATCTTTTCTCTCTCAGGAAATCTCAATATCTCCGAAAGAGATATTCCTTCGTCTATCAGTTTTAAAGCAACACCGTGAAAATTCAGGATATTTTTCAGCATAAGATACTGCTTCCTCAAAGATGTGTATGTATCTACTTCATGAAGAGCATTTTGATGCAAGAAGTCTTCTCTTATAGATCTTGCTGTCTCCAAGATAAGCCTATCCTGCGGTGACAAAGCTTCCATACCCACCAATCTTACAATATCTTGTAATTCTGCCTCTCTTTGAAGTATAGACATAGCCTCCTGCCTCATTTCATACCAATCTTCTGCTATTTTTTCCTTCCAAAACTTACTTACAGGTTCTAAATACAAAGAATAACTAACCAACCAATCTACCGCAGGGAAATGCCTACTAAAAGCAAGCCTTGCATCAAGTCCCCAGAATACTTTTGTTACTCTTAAAGTCGCTTGTACTACTGGATCAGACAGATCTCCTCCGGGAGGAGAAACTGCACCAATTATACTAATAGAACCGAGTCTATTATCTTTTCCTAAACAACGAACAAATCCTGATCTTTCATAAAAGCTTGCAATACGAGATGCCAAATAAGCTGGGTATCCCTCTTCTCCAGGCATCTCTCCAAGTCTTCCTGAAATTTCTCTCATTGCCTCCGCCCAACGAGAAGTAGAATCAGCCATTAGTGCCACATGATATCCCATGTCTCTGAAATATTCTGCAATAGTTATACCTGTGAAAACTGATGCCTCTCTTGCAGCTACCGGCATATTAGAAGTATTAGCAATAAGAATAGTCCTCTCCATTAATAGTTTCCCTGTTCTTGGATCCTTAAGCTCTGGAAATTCTATCAACACCTCTGTCATTTCATTTCCACGTTCTCCACAACCTATGTAGACAATAGCGTCACTATCTGCCCATTTTGCAAGTTGATGTTGAATAATAGTCTTTCCACTACCAAAAGGACCAGGCACACAAGCAGTTCCCCCCTTTACTAAAGGAAAGAATGTATCAATTACTCTTTGTCCCGTAATAAGTGGAATATTAGGAGGCAACTTCTCTTTTACAGGTCTCTGATATCTTACAGGCCACTTATGCATTAGCTTTAACTCTATCTTTTTACCTTCTTCATCTTCTAATATGCCTATTGGTTCTTCTACAGTAAAAGATCCGCTCCTTAATTCTAAAATCTTCCCTTTTAACTGAGGAGGAACTAATATTCTGTGCTCTAAAGCCGAAGTTTCATAAACAATTCCTAAGATATCTCCACCTTCTACATACTCTCCTTCTATGTTCTTAGCCTCAAAATCCCATCTTTTATCCCGATCTAAAGAAGGAAGGAAAAGCCCTTTACTTAGAAATACTCCACTTTTCTCCGCAAGCTTATTTAGAGGTCTCTGAATTCCATCATAAATCTGTCCTATAATACCAGGTCCAAGCTCTACACTTAATGGTTCTCCAAGAGGATAGACAGGCTCTCCTGGACCTATACCTTGTGTCTCTTCATATACCTGAACATATACCAAATCGTTATCTAAACCTATCACTTCACCAAATAATTCCAGATCACCCACACGTACCATTTCATACATCTTTACATTAGCAAGTCCTTTTGCTACTACAAGAGGACCTGCTACTCTAACTATTTTCCCTTCCATAATATCCCTCTCCTTCAGCAAAAATATCTATGCCTAAGGCTTTTTCCGCCAAATCTCTTAAAATTTCCTCTCCTAATTTCTTATCTGAAAAAGTATCTGGAAGAATTAATAGAGCTTCCTTTTTGGAACCTTCTATGATTTTACCTGCTACACTTTCAAGAACAACAATAACAGGATACTCATCTTCAGAAAGATTGCTATATATCTCAAATGCCTCATCTGCATTTCTCACTGGAAATACATCTAACCCAAAAACTCTAAAGATCTCAACCAAGCTATCTAATCCTATTATGGCAATCTTCCCTTCAATCATTTATTTTTAGTAGTCCTTTCTCCCAGATTTGATTAGGAATTTTATTTCTTTTACTCTCTATAAGAGTTAACAGATCTTCCATCTCCCAAAGCTTATTATAAAAATAATATAACACCACTTCTGGTCCACTTACCACATTCTTAAAGTTTTTTCGCATAAAATTGAAAAGATATTTCTTAATTAAAAGATCTATATCTTCATTCTCTACTTCCTTCAAAAATTCTATATATGGTTTACCTAAGGAATTGACAAGCTCCTCAGGATCAGTCTTAGGTAAATCTATTTTTTTAAGAATCTCTGGAGATATGTTTATCTTTTTAATTCGTAATAACACCTTTATTAAATAAAGATTATTTCTTAACTTCCAAAAATTTTTCACTTTTTCACTTTCTAAATCTTCTAAGAACTCCTTAGAAAGATTTAATGCTGCTACATCAACAAAAAGATTTAACATGCGCAAATCCTTAGTTTCTTGCCATATTTTAGTTAATCTATTTAAAATTTCTTTCTTAAGATCTCCAAAATATGGACTATAAGGTAATCCGTAAAATACCTCTCTCTTTCCTGAAATCTCTATTCCCTCTATCAAATTTCTTACATCATGAACCATTAGATCAAAGAGCATTATCTCTATATAAGGACTTTTTACAGTTTTAGAGATCAGCTTTAAATCTTCAGTTAAAATCCTAACAATTTCCTGATATCCTATTTCAGAAATAAAAGCATATGACGTTTCTTTTAGCCAGTCCAGCAAATCTGTAAGATTGGCATTTTTAAGCCATTCCCATTGAGCCTTATCTATAAATTTAGGGAATTTAGCTTTTAAATTTGTAGATAAGAAAAGATATTCCTCATACATAACTATTCTTCACCACGTAATATTTTAGCTATATCCAAAAGATATCTATCAAAAAACTCTTCAAGAATAACCTCTAAAGTAAGATCTACAACAAAATCTCCCTTTTCTAAGATAAATCCTCCTGCCCCTTCTACCCTTTCGTTCATAACTTCCAAATTATACTTTTGTTTCAGTCTCTTTACATCTAATTTATTTTCTTCCTTTGAAAGATAAATTCTTGCATCTCTAAGACTATCTCTCTCAATAATCCTCTCCCACATCTTTTGATACTCTTCTTGAGATAACTCTTTTATCTTAGAAAGAACTTCTTTCTTCAAATTATTTACAATCTCTACCTCAAGTCCTGCTACTTTTACTTTATAACCTAATCTTTTTTTAGAAAGCAGAGCCGATTCTTCCGATTTAATTTTCTCCTCAAGCTTCATTCTCTGTTCATCTTTCCATTTTTGAATTTCTGCTTCTTTTTCGGTAGCAAAGTTTAAGAATTCTTTTTCTTTCTTATCTTTTATTTCTTGAATCTGACTTTGTTTTTCTTTTTCAAGTCTTTCTAACACATTATCCAAAGACATTAGATTTTCACTCCAAAGAAAAGAAGTATAATAGATATAATAAGAGAGAGAATAGCATATGTCTCAACTAAAGCAGAAATAATTATTGCTTGTCCAGAAGTCTCAGGATTTTGGGCTATCATCTGCAATGCAGCAGCACTAGCTTTACCCTGCCAAATTGCACTCATAAACTCACCAACCATAAGAGGGATACTTACTGCAAATACTGCAAGTCCTTGTTCAAGGGTTAGGTTAGGAACATTACCACCAAGCAGTCCTAATCTCAGAAGAATTAAAAAGGCTCCAATAAATCCGTAGAACCCTTGAGTTCCAGGAAGTGCTTGTAAGATAAGTGCCGTACCAAAAAGATCTGATTTTTCAGAAAGCACTCCAGCAACAGCTTCTCCTGCTATTCCTACTCCCTTTGCAGAACCTGCTGATGCAAGAGCTGCTCCAAGAGCAGCTCCAATAAGAGCAATTGTTAACCCTATCATACTAATACCTCCCATCGTAATTTTTCTTTACTTTAAAAAACTTTCCTTCAGCCTTAAAAGGTAAAAACTTTCTACCACCGTCTACAAAGAACCTTCCATAAAGCTCAAGAAACTGAAGCCTTGTAGAATGGATAAAGGCAGAGAGGGCACTGAGTACAAAATTCAAAAGTTGACCTCCTACCCAGATCAAAACCAGTAATACCCAACCTACTATAGGAATACCTCTTAGCATATTTGCTAAGTCTGTAATCACAAATCCAAAAATAGATCCTACAAGGTTTAAAGCAAAAAGCCTGGAATAAGAAAGAATATCTCCCATAAAAGAAGTAAGACCATACCCTCCCAATATTCCATATAAACTTATCAATCCCACAACAAACCTTGCAATCCCTTTATGATCTCTTCCCTGAGTAAGTACAAGACCAACAAGCCCAACAAAAATAAGATATTTAAAGATATCTATAGGGAGAGGAAGGATAATATTAAGGGCTTGGGATCCAAAATATAAAAGGAGTGAACCTAAAAATAATATCCAAAGTCCTGCATCATAGAGAGCACCTTGCCAATCTCCCACTTTCAAACAGGATATAAATCTCAAAATAAGTGCATAGAATTGAGCTATTATTCCAATAAATAGCGAGATTCCTAAAGCAGCGATAAGATCCTGACTTGGATTAATCAAAGGTAGTATTCCTAAAAACTTTCCATCAGGTCCTAAAAATATTTGATTTCCGAAGAAACTCCATGTAAGTATTCCAATAAAAATAGAAGGGATGCTTAAGACAGAAAGTAAATCAATCAAGTCCTTAGTATCCTCTTCCGGACCAAATTTCTTTTTAATCCAAATTGTAGATAGAAGCAAGAGAGTTCCATATCCCACATCTCCTAAGCAGATACCAAAGAACAACATATAAAAGGGCGCCATAAAGGGCGTAGGATCAATGAAACCATAAGGGGGAAGACCATATAATTTTGTAAGAAATTCAAAAGGTCTAATTATTTTAGGATTTTCTAAAATAACTGGAGGGTCTTCTTCAGGAAGTGGATCTCTGGTCTCAAAGCCACAATCAGAAATTCTTGCCTTTAATGCATCTAAAAACTTGTTTTTATCCCTCTTTGGAATCCATCCAGAAAATATATCAAAAAATCTACTCTTATAAGGATATTCATTTATTTTCTGCTCTGAACTCTTTGATATAAAATAGTCATACCATGCTAAAATATTTCTCTTTTTCTCTGCTATACTCTTAGCTCTATCTAAAAGTTTAGCCAAATCTTGCTTTGATTTTTCAAGAGAAGAAGAAATTCTCTTTAGATTTTCAGATGGTGTTCCTTTCAGATAAGGAATTCTTCTATAATCAAAATTATATTTTTGAAGCAATTCCTCAAAAGTAGGCTTATTTTCCTTAGGGATTAAAAAAATAACTTTAGTTTCTCTTGATGTATTGATAACCTTATACCAAGAAACTTCCAAAATATCTTTTGCATCCTCTAAAAACTTCTTCCAGTTTTCCGGCTTAAAGCTTCCACTGTAGAGAATAAATCTCTTAAAAGTCCTTGGAAAATCAAGACTATCTTCTAATTCAGACCAGTAAGCAGTCTCATCATATAAAGAAAGAAGAAATTTTTCTTTTTCCTCTAATATATTGAGGGTTTTCTCTATTGATTTTAACTCTTCATATATACTTTCCAAATGGATCTCACTTCTTAATCTTTCAAATTCTACATCATCTATTTCTTCTCTTCCTGCAAAAAACGCTTCAAGAAGTCCCTTTTTTTCTGGAAAAAGTCGCATTAATATTTTCAATATCTCTTCAATTTTTCCTATAGCTTCTCCGTAAGTCCCCCCACCAGATGTAGAAACTTCTGAGGAGAGCTTTTCCCAATGTATATTAGGAAAACCCTTAAATATTTCTAAGATTTTTCCTTCTTCATCCTTAGGGAGAACTACCCAGAATCTCTCAAGTTTTAAAATAGCCATATTTATTCTTCCCTTATCTTATCTAATATGAATTCCAAAGCTTTTGGAAGATTAGAATTTAACCTTTCTCTATATCTTTTAAGATCCTCTTCATATTTATTCTCTAATTCTTTTTCTTTCTCTAAAAGCTCCTTTTTATGAGTCTGTTCAAGTTCAGCTAATTCTTCTAAGATTTTTTCCCTTTCCTTTTCTTCTTGCAAAAGCCGTTCGTTTATCTTCTCCTTTAACCAGTTTTCCCAAAATCCCTTAGCCTCTTCTACTTCTTTCTCAACTTCTTTTTCTTTATCATGAATTAAAGAAATGACATCTTTAATTTTTTCTTCCATCATAGTTATACAACCTTTTGTACTTTCTCAGCCTTTAAACATCTGGTACAAACATTTATAGTCTTTACCTTGCCATTTACTACAGCTCTAACTTTATGAAGATTTGGAAGCCATCTTGTCTTTGTTCTGCGATGAGAATGGCTCACTTGGAAACCCACCCAAGGTCCTTTACCACAAATATCGCATTTTCTAGACATCTTTTTTACTCCTCCCTTCTTATCCTAAGTTTAATTTTAGAAAAGATTTTTTAAACTTCTGTTAAAAAGTCTCATTATTTTTATAAAAATCGGTTATAATTATACCATATGATGAGAAGATTATCACATTTTGCAGGATATTTTTATCCTGCAAATAGAGAAGAACTAATGAAGTTACTAAGTAACTTCATTAAAGGGATAGACCCTACTCCTGTCTACGGGTGTATAGTGCCTCATGCAGGATATATTTATTCAGGTTGGACAGCAGGAGCAGTCTATTCAAAAATAAACACTCCTGAAAAAATAATAATTTTAAGTCCTAATCATAATGGCTTTGGTGCTCCTGCAGCAATTTTTAGGAAGGGTATATGGAGTACTCCTTTAGGAGATATAAATATAGATGAAGAGCTTTCTGATCTAATTTTAGAATATTCTGAATATTTAAGAGAAGATCCTTCTGCTCATACCCCTGAACATGCTATAGAAGTTCAATTACCTTTCTTACAATTTCTAAAGAAAGATTTTAAGATAGTACCTATAACTGTAGCAGATTATAGACTTCCAATCCTCAGAGATTTGGGGACAGCAATAGAAAAAGCTATCTCCCAGGTAGAGACAGATGTATTAATTATTGCAAGCTCTGATTTTTGTCATTACGAACCCCAACAGTCAGTAAAAGAAAAAGATCTCTATGCTATTGAATCCATTCTTGATCTTAATGAAGAAGAATTTTTGAAAAGAGTAAGAGAAAAAGATATCTCTATTTGTGGGGCTGGACCTATTGCAATCACTATTATGGTAGTTAAAGCCTTAGGAGCTAAAAGAGGCTTATTAGTAGATCACAAAACCTCTGGGGATATAACAAGAGATTACTCTGCAGTAGTTGGCTACGCTGGGATCATATTTCCAAAAGAGACGTGAAAAGCTTAGCAATAGTAGGCTTAGGAAATCCTGAAGAAAAATATTTAAATACCCGCCATAATGTGGGTTTTATGGTTGTAGACTATCTAAGAGAATATTTCAGGTTTGATCCATGGAGAAAAGTAGGATTAAATCTAATTTCATCTGGAAGTATAATAGAAACCAAAATTTTTCTTATAAAACCTCAGACTTATATGAATCTGAGTGGAAAAGGAGTTAAAGAATTTTTAGAAGCGCACCCATTAGAATCTAAGGACCTTCTTATAATTCAAGATGATCTTGACTTACCATCTGGAATTTTAAGAATAAGGTTTGACGGAAAAGATGGTGGTCATAATGGAATAAGATCTATAATCTCAGAATTAGCTACCACTGATTTTTATAGATTAAGAATTGGTATTGGTAAGCCAGAAAGTAAAGAATTAACAATAAGCTATGTACTAAGTGAATTTACAAAAGAAGAAAAAGAAATCATAGATAAAATTATAAAATTATCACCTGAGATTATAGAAACTATAATAAAAGATGGCTGGGAAACAGCTCAAAGGTTATATAACAGAAGATGCCATTCATAAATAGAATTCTAAAAAGTGAAGATTTTCTTACTCTTAGAGAGAAAATTCTAAGGAATGAAAGTGTCAAGATTCAAGGCTTATATAAAGGAGTCTATCCGCTCCTTCTTTCTCTTCTCAAAGAGATAAAAAAACCTGTTTTCTGGGTCACTAATGAAGAAGATAACCTAAATTATTGGGAGGATTTTGAGGATTTAGATATAGATATCTTCCCTGCCTTTCTTCATTTCCCTTATGAAAAGCCTCTAAGATCTCATCAAACTGAGGGTCAAAGATTGAAAGCCTTAACAACATTAATTTTGAAGAAAAATCCTATTATAGTTGCTTCTTTAAAATCTCTTATATATCCCCTACTTCCTAAGGAGATTTTTTCCGCAGAAATTTTAATATTAGAGATTGGAAAGGAAATAGGTAGAGACTACTTAGAAAACTTTCTTGCAAAGAACTATTATAAAAGAGTTGGATATGTAGAAGGGTTAGGAGAGTATGCGGTTAGAGGAGGGATCGTAGATATCTATCCCGTCACTTCTGAGCTTCCTATAAGAGTAGAATTTTTGGGTGATGAAATCTCCTCTATGAGATTTTTTAATCTTGAGGACAGAAAATCCATCAGAAATATTGAAAGGTTTATATTAACACCTTTACATGAACTTATAGAGCCATCGGACGAAGAAAAAGTGTTTTCAAAAAGTTTAGAGAAAAGAACAAGTTTTATTTCTTATCTTCCTAAAGATACCCTCATAGTATTTGAAGATTTAAATGAAGCTAAAATACTTCTTGAAAAATGGGAAGAAAAAGGGGAAAAAACGTTTGAAATAAGAAAAGATAAGATAAAAGAAAAAATTTATTTCATAGGAGACGAACTCTTAGAGGAGTTTTCTCATTTCCAAAATGTAGATCTCCACAACTTAGAAGAGCCAGATCTTACATTCTCTTTCTATTCTCCATCCCAATATAGAGGTATAGGAGAGTTTTTAGAAAAAAGTTTAAAAGAATATATAGAAAATGGATGGGAAATATACATATCCTCCGAGCATCAAGAGATTCTTAGAACAAGACTCAAAGATCTGAATATAAAATACCTCTTAGGAGAAAAATTAAAAGAAGGATTTATCTGGGAAAAAGAAAAGATTGTTGTACTTACTGACCATGAAATATTTGGAAGCAGAAGGAGAAGGAAAATACCAAAAGTAGAAAAAGGGCTCAAACCTAAGGATCTCTCCTTTCTTAAAGATGGTGACTACGTAGTACATGTAAATTATGGAATTGGAATATTTAGAGGATTAAAGAAGCTTCAGATAGAAAACAACGTCCAGGAATTTATTGCGGTAGAGTATGCCAATAATAGCTTCTTATATGTTCCTTTAGAAGAGATGCATCTTATTCAGAGATATATCTCTTCTTCTCCAGAACCTCCTATTATAAGTAGATTAGAAACAAAACAATGGGAAGAAACAAAAAGAAGAGTTAAGGAATCTGCAAAAGAAATAGCAGAAGAATTATTAAAGATGTATGCTCAAAGAGAAATTGAAGAGGGATTTGCCTTTTCTCCAGATAACGAACTTCAGGAAGAATTAGAAGCAAGTTTTCCTTATATAGAAACCGAAGATCAAATTAAAGCATTGACAGAAATTAAGAAAGATATGGAAACCTCAAAACCTATGGAGAGAGTCCTTATTGGGGATGTAGGATTTGGAAAGACAGAACTTGCGTTAAGAGCAAGTTTTAAAGCCGTACTTGACGGAAAGCAAGTGGCTATTCTTGTACCCACCACAATTCTTGCATATCAACACTGGCGAGTTTTCAAAGAAAGGCTTGAAGTCTTTCCTGTAAAAGTAGAGATACTAAGTAGGTTGAAACCAAAAGTTGAACAAAAAAGAATTTTAGAAGGTCTTAAAAAGGGTGAAATTGATATAATCATTGGCACGCATAGGATTTTGCAAAGAGATGTACAATTTAAAGATCTGGGTCTTATTATAGTAGATGAGGAACATAGATTTGGCGTATTACAAAAAGAAGGATTTAAAAAGAAATACCCAGGCATTGATATTCTTTATTTATCAGCGACCCCAATACCAAGAACTCTCTCAATGGTTCTTGCTGGTATAAGAGAGTTTTCCATCCTTGAAACTCCACCAGAAAATAGACTTCCTATTCAGATTTTTGTGTTGGAATATAATCCTCAGGTTATACAAGAGGGAATAAGAAGAGAGCTTGAAAGAGGCGGACAAGTCTATTATGTATGCAATGATATATCACGTCTTGAAATAGTAAAAGCCTTTCTCTCCGAATTAGTTCCAGAAGCAACATACGGAATAGCTCATGGAAAAATGGATGATGAAGAATTAACCAAAATAATGGGCGACTTTTACGATGGGAAAATAGATGTCCTTATCTCCACAACCATAATAGAATCTGGTATTGACGTACCTAATGCTAATACTTTATTTGTAGAAAATGCAGAACATATGGGGCTTGCACAACTCTATCAACTTCGTGGAAGAATTGGAAGAGCAGATAAACAAGCATATGCTTATTTTTTACATGCTCCTATCAAAAAACTTTCTGCAGAAAGTATAAAGAGACTTGAGGCATTAAAAGAGTTTTCAAGTCTCGGATCTGGTGTCAGACTTGCATTAAGAGATTTAGAGATTCGTGGAGCAGGAAAAATCTTAGGAAAAGAACAGCATGGACATATTAATTCTGTAGGCTTCTATTTATATCTTCAACTATTAGAAGAGGCAATCTCCGAGTTAAAAAATGAAAAACATAGAGATAAAACAAATTGCAAAATTACTCATCCTTATTCTGTAACTATTCCCGAGGAATATATACCTCAAAGTAGTGACAGAATTTATTTCTATCAAAAGTTAGTAAGCATAGAAGACCTCAAAGAAATAGAAGAGATACAAAAAGAAATGGAAGATATATATGGACCTATTCCAGAAAAAGTAGAAGACCTTTTTTTATTTGCAAAGATAAAGTTCTTAGGTGAGCAATTAAATATAGCAAAAATTGAGATCACAGAAAATAATGTAAAATTCACTTATAAAGGGGAAAAAGAGAAAATATTAACACTTCCAAAAGGCAATTTCAAAAAGAAGGGGGAATTTATATTTGATTTTCTTTATGATCTCTCCAACATCAACTAAAATTGTGTTATAATCGCTACTAGATTTGTTTTTAAAAAATCTTGAAATATGAGGTGAAGAAATGAGTGGAAAAAGTGTCCTTAAAACTATTTTTGTTGTTTTTGCAGTCATTTTTGTTTTATCAGCAGGATTTGTAGGTATTGTGTACCATCAGATGAAAAACTATCCAGTAATCAAAGTAAATGGGATACCTGTAAGTAGACAAGAATATAAAGATAGGCTAAACTTTATGAAAGATCAGTATTCTATTATGTTTAATATAGATTTTACCACTACTGATGGGCAAAAACTATTATCAAGGGTCAAAGAAGAAACGATCAATGACTTAGCCCAATGGAAAATTGTTGAGGCTGAGGCTAAAAAAAGAGGAATTAGCATCTCAAATAAGGAGGTAGACTCCACATTAAAGGACATAGAAAAAGAATTTCCATCCACATTACAATTTGAGCTTGCCCTTGCTCAATATGGACTTGATAGAAACACCTTTAGAGAAGAAATTAAGAAGAATTTACTTGCTAATAAACTCATAGATGTGATTGGAAAAGATGAAAGGGTAACAGAGACAGAGACAAAAAAATATTACGAGGAAAATATACAATTATTTGAACATCCAAAACAGTTTAAAGTTTATTCTATTGTATTAAAAGACGAGAAAAAGGCAAACGAAGTATATAACGAGTTAATAAGTAATAAGATTACCTTTACTGATGCAGCCAAGAAATACTCTGAAGACATTACTACAAAAGATAGTGGTGGGGAATTAGGATACGTATCTATTGGAGAACTTCCAGAAGAAGTAGAAAAAATTACATTTACATTACCTCTTAATCAGATAAGTAAGCCTATAAAGACAGAAGACGGATATTACTATATTACTAAAGTAACTGAAATAAAAGAAGCATATACTACTCCATATCTTCAGGCAAAAACAGAGATAGAAGATAGGTTACTTTATAACAAAAAAAGTAAGGTATTTTCACAATGGCTTGAAGAAGAATTAAATAAAGCAAAGATAGAAAAAGACTTCTCTGATAAAGATATATGGATGAGAATTTGGAGAAAATTAGTACAAATTCAACAAGTCTTCTACCGAAAAGAAGCAAGAACTCCTCTTCCAAAGACTGATGAATAGTTCTAAAATCTATCTTTAGAGAAAGCAGCAATTTTCTTATCTTTGGATAAACTTTTAAGAAAAACTTCGGCGTATACTTGCTTTTTTATAACTTGATGCTATAATTTTACTGAAAATCATATTTTCAAAAGATAGAGAGAAAGAAGGATGGACAATAAAGAAAAGATATCTAAAGAATTTATAGATCTTTTCTCGGTTGTAGAGAAAGTAAGAAAAGAGTGCCCTTGGGATCAAGAACAAACTCCTCAATCACTTGCACCTTACTTTTTAGAAGAATCTTATGAGCTTATAGAAGGATTAGAGGAAAATGATGCCCAAAAAATAAGAGAAGAACTTGGAGATGTTTTATTACATATTTTAATGCAAAGCATTATGGCAGCAGAAGAAGATAGGTTTAGCTTTGCAGATGTATGTAGAGATCTAAAAAATAAATTAATAATAAGACATCCACATGTTTTTGGAGATATAAAGGTAAAAGAGGTAAAGGATATTTTGACAAATTGGGAAACAATAAAAAGTAGTGAGGATAATGGGAAGGGGATTTTAGATGGCATCCCTAATAACATGCCTGCTCTTCTTTCTTCCTTCAGAATACAAGAAAAGGTATCTCATGTAGGTTTTGACTGGAAAGAGACTACAGATGTCATTCCTAAGATATATGAGGAGATAAAAGAACTTGAAGAAGCAATAGAAACCTCAGAGAAAGAAAAAATAGAGGAAGAAATTGGGGATTTGTTGTTTTCTATAGTAAACATAGCAAGGCATTTAGATATTGAACCAGAGTCTGCTTTGAGGAAAACAAATAGAAAATTTATAAAAAGATTCAAATTTATTGAGGAAAAAGTCAAAGAATCAGGAAAAAATTGGAAAGATCTGAATTTAGAAGATCTTGATCAACTTTGGGAACTTTCGAAAACTTCATAAATTTTAAAATATACCCTATTAAAGAAAGGGGGTGAAGAAGGATGAAGAAGGCAGAATTCATTGCCAAAGTAGCCGAAAAGTCAAAAATCACGAAGAAAGAAGCAACAAAAGTCGTTAATGCAGTACTTGAAACTATCACTGAGGCTTTGTCTAAGGGGGATACAGTACAATTTGTGGGGTTTGGAACCTTCTCTGTAAGGAAAAGAGCAGCTAGAACAGGAAGAAATCCTCGTACACAAGAAGTAATAAAAATTCCAGCCACAAAAGTTCCAGTATTTCGCGCTGGAAAAGAACTTCGTGAAGCTGTAAAGAAGTAAGGACAGACTAAAAACCGGGCTGGGAGAAATTCTTCCAGCCCGGAACATCTTTCAATAAGGAGTTTATAACTATGTTAAAGATGCTCCCTTTAGAAAAGGAGCATAAAATTGTAAGTGCAAAATTTTTTGAATTCGCAGGCTGGTGGGTGCCTTTAGAGTATTCTAGTATTTTAAAAGAGCATCTTGCAGTAAGAAATTTAGCAGGTATATTTGATATCTCCCATATGGGAAGAATCCTTATTTCAGGGAAAAATGTCCATGACTTTCTTCAATATATAACTTCTAATGATATTTACAAACTATATCCTGGAAAAGCTCAGTATTCTCTTATATTAACTCCGAATGGTACTATCATGGATGATATTATTGTATATATGCTTAGCGAAGAGAACTTCTTCTTAGTAGTAAACGCCATTAACACAGAGAAGATCATTTCATGGTTAAATAAATATAAACCTGATAATATTGAGATTGAAGATATAACTTCCTCATTAATGCTTATGGCATTACAAGGTCCTAAATCAGAAGAGATTCTCCAAAAGATTACTGACATCTCTTTAAATTCTATAAAATATTATCATTTTTCCACAGGAAAGATATTTGGCGAAGAAGCCATTATCTCAAGAACAGGCTATACTGGAGAAGATGGTTTTGAGATTGTCATTTCTCCTAAAAAGGCAGGAGAGATCTTTATTTATCTTGTAAAAGAAGAGAATGTTGTACCTTGTGGTTTAGGGGCAAGGGATACCTTAAGATTAGAGATGGGCTATCCACTATATGGACATGAAATAGATGAGAATACTACTCCATGGGAGGCTAATTTAGATTGGGTAGTAAAACTCAATAAAAATAGAGATTTTATAGGAAAAGATGCCTTAATAGAGAAGAAGGATAGAAAAGAAAAATTTTTAATAGCCTTTGAACTTTTAGAAAATAGTGTTCCAAGACAAGGATACGAGATCTACAATAATAAAGAAGAAAAAATTGGATATGTAACAAGTGGTAATTTCTCTCCTATACTTAAAAAAGGTATAGGAATGGGATATATCTATGGAGAGATAGATTCGGATGAGATAAAAATAAAGATTAGAGAAAAATTATTAAAGGCAAAAGTAGTTAAGACTCCTTTTATTAAAAATACATCTTTAAAGAGAGGAGAGAAAAAAAATGTATCCTGAAGATAGAAAATATTCCAAAGAGCATGAGTGGGCAAAATTAGAAGGGGAAGTCGCAATAGTTGGTATTTCTTATCATGCTCAAGAAGAATTAGGAGATATTGTATATATTGATCTTCCAGAGGTAGGAAAAGAACTAAAACAAGGAGAAGTATTAGCAACTATTGAGTCTGTAAAATCTGCCTCAGATGTTTACTCACCTTTTTCAGGAAAAGTAATTGAAGTAAATGAAAAACTAAAAGAAACACCTGAGATTATAAATGAAGATCCTTACAATGAGGGATGGATCGCAAAATTAGAGATCACAGATCTAAATGAGTATAACAATCTGCTCTCTGCTGAGGAATACAAAAGCTTTATAGGGGCATAATAGATGACTTATATCCCTCACACACCAAAAGAAATCCAAGAAATGCTTGAATTTTTAGGAATAGAAGATGTAGAGGAACTTTTTAAAGACATACCAGAAGAAATTAGGAAATCAGCTAAAGAAAATATTAGACTTACTCCTCCTATTTCAGAGATTGATCTTATAAGAGAGATGGAAACGATAGCTAAGAAAAATATTGGGAAGGATTATATCTCTTTCCTTGGAGGAGGAGCTTACCGACACTATATCCCAAGTGTAGTTAAACACATAATATCATATCCAGGATTTTATACCTCTTATACTCCCTATCAGCCTGAAATAAGTCAGGGGATATTACAATCAATATTTGAATACCAAAGTCTTATATGTGATCTCACAGGAATGGATGTGGCAAATGCATCACTATATGAAGGAGGTTCTGGAATAGCAGAAGCTGCCCTAATGTCTACAAGAATCAACTCCAAAAAGGAAGTTATAGTATCTGAAGGTGTCCATCCAGAATATTTAGAAGTATTAAATACCTATCTTTCAGCCCAAGAAATAACAATAAAGAAAGTACCTATAAATAATAGAGGAGAAACTAACATAGAAGAACTTGAGAGAATGATATCTCCAAATACATCCTGTGTTATCATTCAAAACCCAAATTTTTTTGGAGTTATAGAAACTAAATTAAAAGAGATAGAAAAGATTATTCATAGAAATAATGCTTTATTTATACTCTCAATCTACCCTATTTCCTTAGGAATTTTAAAACCACCATCAGAATATAATGTGGACATTACAGTAGGAGAAGGGCAATCCTTAGGCATACCGTTAGGCTTCGGTGGACCATATCTTGGAATTTTAGCTACTAAAAAAGAATTTATAAGACAGATGCCAGGAAGAATTGTAGGAGAGACAAAAGATGTAGAAGGCAAAAGAGGATTTGTAAATACCCTTCAGACAAGAGAACAACATATAAGGAGAGCAAAAGCCACATCTAATATATGCACCAATGAGGCACTTTCTGCCATATCAGCAAGTATATATTTATCCCTCTTAGGGAAAAATGGTATAAGAAAAGTAGCAGAAATATGTTTTTCAAGAGCACATCTCCTAATAGATAAGATTGAGAAAGAGTTAGGTTTAGAACTCACTTATAAGGACTCTTTCTTTTTCAATGAGTTTATATTAAAAGTCCCTAAAAAGAGTTTAGAGATACTAAAAAGATTAGAAACCCAAAAAATATTAGGAGGCATACCTCTTTCCACATTTTATCCTGAAAGAGATAAAGAACTTCTAATTTCAGTAACAGAGATGAACAGCATTGAAGATATTTCTTATTTTATCTCTTCCCTAAAGGAGGCTACCCAGTGAAAGATATTCCTCTTTTGAGAGAAATTAGTAGAGAAGGTCGCCCTACCATTAATCTTCCAGAACCTGAGAAAGATTACCTTCCTAAAAAGCTTCTTCCTGAAGACCTTCTTAGAAAAGATCTCCCCCTTCCTCAAGTAAGCGAAGTAGAAGTAGTAAGACATTTTACTAACTTATCTATTAAAAATTATGGCGTAGATTTTGGATTTTATCCTTTGGGCTCTTGCACTATGAAGTACAATCCAAAAATAAATGAAGATATAGCTCAAAATCCATATTTTACAGATCTACATCCATATACTCCTGAATCTCTATCCCAAGGTGCCTTAGAGATTATATATAAACTTTCTACCTTCCTTTCTTGTATTACAGGAATGGATAGGTTTACTTTCCAGCCTTCAGCAGGTGCCCACGGAGAGCTTACTGCCCTACTTATAATAAAAAAATACCTTCAAGATAAAGGAGAGGACAGAGATACAGTCCTTGTTCCTGACTCTGCTCACGGTACAAATCCTGCAAGTGCTTCTATGGCAGGATTCAAAATCATAGAAGTTCCATCTGATGAGAGAGGACTCGTAAGTCCTAAAACTCTTTCTAAATATCTGAATGAAAAAATTGCAGTCTTGATGCTAACAAATCCTAACACTCTTGGACTTTTTGAAAGAGATATCTTAGAGATAGCAAAAATAGTTCACGAAGAAGGTGCCTTACTTTATTATGATGGAGCAAACCTAAATGGAATAATGGGGTACGCAAGACCTGGAGATATGGGATTTGATGCAGTACATATAAATCTCCATAAAACTTTCTCCACTCCTCATGGAGGAGGAGGACCAGGAGCTGGACCCGTTGGTGTAAAGAATTTCTTATCAGAATATCTTCCAAAACCAACTGTAGAATTTGATGGAGAGAAATATTATTTAAATTACAATATACCTAAAAGCATTGGAAGAGTTAGAAGTTTTTATGGTAACTTTTTAGTTCTCCTAAAAGCTTATGCATATATTAGACTTTTAGGAACAGAAGGACTAAAAAGGGTAACAGAAATGGCAGTACTAAATGCTAATTATTTAAAAGAAAAACTAAAAGAGATTTTATATCTCCCATATCCATCTATCTGTAAACATGAATTTGTACTCTCAGGGAAATATCAAAAAGAAAAGGGAGTAAAAACCCTTGATATCGCAAAAAGAATCCTTGATTTTGGAATGCATTCTCCTACGATTTATTTTCCTCTTATAGTAGAAGAAGCACTAATGATAGAGCCTACTGAAACAGAAAATAAAGAAACTTTAGATCAATTTTATGAAATAATGAGGACAATTGATCAGGAAATACAGAAAGACATAGAGAAAGTAAAAACTGCACCTCATACTACTCCTGTAAAAAGGCTTGATGAGGCCTATGCTGCAAAAACACTGAAAGTCACATGGAAGTAACAGTAGTAAAACCCATAAAAACCCTTCCTGTTAGTATTACTAGAGAGGCTTGTGCTTTGCAATGCGATCATTGTAAAGCACACTTTTTAAAAAGTATGACTTTACTGGAAGATATAGAGAAAAAAATCCCTTTAGATACGTATAAAAGCTTACTCATAAGTGGAGGATTCAATAGGAGAGGATCTTTACCCTTGAAAAATTTAGAAGATATTGAAAGGCTAAAAAGAAGAGGTCTAAAACTCAACTTTCACTTGGGACTTATCTCTCAAGAAGAGATGGCACAAATTAAAAATCTTCCGGATATGGTATCTTTTGATCTTATTCTTGATGATTTTGTGATAAAAAATGTGTTTCATCTTAAAAAAGACAAAGAAGCTTTTAAAGAGACATATTCTCTTATCAAAAATTATATCCCCATAAGCCCCCATCTTTTGTTAGGGGCAAACTATGGGAAAATTGAAAAAGAATATGACGCCATAGACTTTCTTTCTAAAGAAAAACCCGAAAAACTTATTTTTATTGCATTAACCCCTATCAAAGAAACACCTTTTGAAAAAATATCTCTGCCTAAATTGGAAGAAATTGAGGCTCTATGGAAATATACAAAAAAAGTTCTACCTGAAACAAAATTTTATCTTGGATGTGTAAGACCTGCAGGAAAGTATAGATATGAATTAGATTCCTTAGCTTTAAATATGGGTTTTAAAGCCATTGTAAACCCACATCCAAATTTATCAATGTCTAAGAAATACAAAACTTTTGAGGAATGTTGTGCCCTATTATGAAAATTAGCGTGTCTTCTGGAAGCCTTGAGATCCTGAAAAAAGAAAAAATAAATGAAGACTCACCTACTACCTTGTATCTTCTTACCCCTGTAAAGTGTTTAAATAATTGTGCTTTTTGTATTCAGGCAAGAGAAGTAAAAAGAGAGGGATTTTTCCTTTCAAGAATATCTTGGCCTCCTGTAGATTTAGAAGAACTTTATATACTGATGCAAAAAAGAGGAAAATATTTTAAGAGAATATGTTTACAAGTAACTAAGACCTCAGAATGGGAAAATTACACTGAAGAAATATTAAAAAACTTAATAAGATTTAATATTCCTATCTCTATATCTGCTCCCTTTGAAGATATTAATACTATCTCACACTTTTTCTCCTTAGGGATAGATAGAATAAATCTTTCCTTAGATGCAGGAGAAAAGGAAATTTTTGAAAAGATAAAAGAAGGAAGATGGGAAGATAGAATCTCTCTTATTGAAGAAGCAAGTAGGATTTTTCCAGGGAAGATAACAACTCATATAATTGTAGGTCTTGGAGAGAAAGAAAAAAATCTCATAGAAACCATAAGCTTACTTTCTAACTGGAAAATAACAATTGCTTTATTTGCTTTTACGCCTCTTTCCGGCACACCCATCTCTCATTTAAAACCTCCAGAACACTTTACTTACAGAAAGATACAAATTATCACCTACCTTCTTCAAAAAAGAATTATCTCTTTTAAAGATCTATTATTCAATGAAGACAAATTAATCCTAACTCAAGAAATCTTAAATCTAACTTATCCTATTTTCCCAAAAATTTTCAAAACATTGGGCTGTCCCTATTGTAATAGACCGTATTACAATGAAAGTCCTAAAATGATACCTTATAATTTCCATAGAGATTTAAAAGAAGAAGAGATAAAAGACATAAAGAGGTTACTTGAAAATGAGTCAAGATCCTTTGGTACAGAAGATCCTGCTAATAATAAGAGAACTCTCTAAAATCTATTATGAAGAGACCTTCTTAGTGGGAGGTTTTATCAGAGACCTTCTCTTAGGAAAAGAGGCAAAAGATTTGGATTTTCTATTAGATCCTTTTAATTATGATTTCTTACAGAAGTTATCTCATATATTTAAAGGGAAATTAGTAACTTTAGACGATGAACGCAAATATTACCGAATTGTGATAGAAAAAGATAAAAGGACTTATAACTTAGACTTTACCCCTATATATCAAAAAAATTTATTCCTTGAATTGTCAAGAAGAGACTTTACTATAAACTCCATTGCTTTAAATCTTAAAGACTTTCAGATTATAGACCCATTAAATGGGATTAAAGATCTCTCTCAAAATATCTTAAAAATGTCTTCTCCTTTGTCTTTTAAAGAAGACCCTCTGAGAATTCTTAGGGCTTTTCGTTTTATCGGGGCTGGTTTCAAAATTGAGGAGAAAACCTTAGAGAATATGAAAAGAGAGAGGAAAAGACTTAAGAATGTAAAGCCAGAAAGAATTCATGAAGAAATATACAAAATATTGCGGAATCCATTCACAAAAGATATATGGGAAAAAATGGAAGAAACTAGTGCCTTAGAGATACTATTTCCTGAACTTATAGAGCTACAAAAAATTCCATGGAGTAACCCCCATCATGAAGATGCTTTTCAACACTCTCTAAGTACCCTATCAGCATTAGAATTCCTCTACTTTCATTTAGAAAACTTATTTCCTGATTTAAATGATAAGATCAAACTATATTTAGAAGAGAAAATTTTTTCAGAATACTCAAAGAAGGAAGCCTTAAAATTAATGGCTCTTTTTCATGATATAGGTAAAATAAAGACCTTTTCTATTGACGAAAAGGGACTTGTACATTATTACAGACACTCAGAACAAGGAGCTATAATAATCCAAGATATTGGAGAAAGACTTAGATTTAGCAATAAAGAGATAACTTTTTACCAGAAATTAATTCAACATCATATGTATCTTATAAACTTTCTTCAAAATTTAAATAATCTATCTATGTATAAATTAATTAATAGAGTACAGGAGGATACACCAGGTTTAGTACTACTTTTTACTGCTGATCAACTTGCCATAAAGGGAGAAAAAAGCATATTAGATTTTGCAAAGAAGCTATTAAAAGAATTCTTTGATATTAAAAATCTACCAAAACCCTTACTAAATGGTAAAGAAATTATGAAAATCTTCAATTTAAAACAGTCACCTTTAGTAGGAGAATTAAAGGAAAAGCTTATAGAAGCCCAGGTAAAAAATCTTATTAAAACAAGAGAAGAAGCCATTAATTATTTAAAGGGAATTTTAAAAGATGAAACAAGTTCCCAATGAAATAATAGAAATAGTAATGAAAGACCTTATCAAAGATATGTACTTCCCTTTTTCTTGGGGGAGAGAAACCTTAAGATACCTATACTTCTTCCAAAAAGGAGAGGAAGAAAATTTATTAAAATCCTTTGAGACTTTTAAAACATTTCAAGAGTGGAGCAAGAAAAACGAGGAGACCCTATATCAATTTATTCAGAAAATAAACCTTATAAGAGATATGAGAGAAGAATTTTTAAAATCAGAAAGAAAAAAAATTTTAGAGATAGAAATAACCAAAGTAATAGATACCATTAAAGAATTCATCTATAAGAACCAAATTCCCATCAATGAAGATACTAAAAATTTATCTATCTCAGAGCTTGGATCCCAAAATTTTATATGGGAAGCACTATCTTTTTATCTTAAAAATGTCAAGTTTATAACATATTCTTTAAACTTTTCCTACTACGCGAGCCTTTCAGCAGATTTTCAATTCATTGGCAAAAAAAATTATCAGCTGAACACTTTATATAAAGTAAAAGAAGAGATCTCTTTCCTTCAAAGCTTAATTCTTGCTCTTTCAGGAATACCTTGCAAGGAAGAATTAATAGTATTTTCTCTTCCTAAGGATATTCAGTTAGAAGGGACCCTTGAGAGAAAGGAAATTATATGGTTTGATAAAGAGCACTTTATTTTTCATAAATAACAATTTCTACTTTTTTAACCCAAAACTCACCACTGGCCTCTTTTTCAAGACAAATCTCTATCACATTTGTTTGTCCAGAAACCCAGAATTCTGAAATATTTAGGGATGGAGTAATATAGAAATCAGTGCCAAAATCAAATCCCTTTATTAAAGTTTTGGAATTCACTATTATTTCCACAGGAGCCCATGAATCTTGTGTTAAAAATGAAGAAGCCATTCCTGTAATTCTCAATATTATCCTCTTAGGGGAGGTAAGAGAAGACACAGGTGTATAGATCTTTAAAGAGCTTCCTCCTTTTAAAAATACTAAATGAAAATCTCCATCTTCTTTCTCCAAAGACATGCCTTTCCCTAACTCAAAGACTAAATTTCCCTTGGGGGGATTTTTAGAAAAATCTACTAAGAAAGACTCTTTTGCAATACCTAAATTAAGCACACATAGTAATAATGCTAAAAGTAGATATTTTTTAAATTGATTTTTTTTCATGAAGCTACCTCCTTAATTTTCTCTTTTGATTGCTCTCGGATGAGCAGAAAAATAAACCTTTTTAATCTGTTCCGAAGTAAGATGAGTATATATTTGAGTAGTTGAAATTTTTGCATGTCCCAGAAGCTCTTGAACAAACCTAAGATCTGCTCCTCCCTCTAAAAGATGGGTAGCAAATGTATGCCTTAGAGTATGAGGAGATATCTTTTTATTTATCACCTTACCATACTTATCCACTATTAGTCTTACTCCCCTATCACTAATCCTTTCTCCTTTAGCATTTAGAAAAAAGGCTTTTGTAGGATTTTTCATGAGTTTTTGTCTTACATGATCCTGATAAAGCTTTAGCACCTCTAATGTATGCTCTCCCAAAATTACAATTCTCTCCTTAGCTCTCTTTCCAAAAACTCTAATTTCTCCATAATTCCAATTAATATCCTCTTCATTGATTCCTACAAGTTCACTAACCCTAACACCTGTAGCATAAAGAGTTTCTAAAATAGCTCTATCTCTAATACCAAGTAGATTACTCATAGAAGGAGATTCAAGAAGCTTCATAACATCATTCACAGATAAAAAATTAGGAAGCCTCTCCTCAAGTTTTGGTGTAGGAATAAACATTGTAAGATCTTCTTTTATCTTTTCAAACCTAAGAAGATATTCAAAAAAACTCCTAAGAGTTATAACTTTTCTAACAAAAGTACTCTTCTTATAATTCTTTTGTGAAAGATATTGAAGAAAATTTCTTACGTTCTTCTTATTTGTAAAATCCAAATCATCTTTACAAAAATTATAAAAATCCATAAGATCATTATAATAACACCGCAAAGTATTAGGAGAATAATTCCTTTCAAATCTTAAATAATTTATAAAATTATCTATTTCCGTTTTAAGATCTAACTTCATAAATTAATTCCAAACCTCTTAATCATATCGTCAAGATCTTTAAGAGCTCTTTCAACAAGAAGCTTCTTCTTTAAATTCTTATCTTTTACTGGCATTTCTAATGGGGGGAAAAGACCAAAATTAGCATTCATAGGCTGATAGTATTTTACTGGAACTTTTGTAGTTACATACCCTAAAAGAGTCCCTATCATTGTAGTTTGTGGAAGAGTAATAGTTGGTCTGCCTTTTGCAAGACGTGCCGCATTTATACCTGCTATAATCCCCATAGCTGCAGATTCCATATAACCTTCTACTCCTATAATCTGACCTGCAAAAAGAATCCTTTCATCTTTTATAAACTGAAGTGTAGGCTTCAAAAATTTGGGGGCGTAAAAATAAGTATTTCTATGCATAACCCCATATCTTGCAAATTCCGCATTTTCAAGCCCAGGAATCATCCTAAAAATTCTTCTCTGTTCTTTAAACTTTAACCTTGTCTGAAAACCCACCATACTATATAGAGATCCTTGAATGTTTTCTGGACGAAGCTGTACCACTGCATATGGTTCTTTCCCCACCTTAGGATCTACGAGTCCTACAGGCTTCATAGGACCAAATCTCAAGGTATCAAGACCTCTTTTTGCAAGAATCTCTATAGGTAAACATCCCTCAAAAAATTTCTCTTCTCCTGGGAAATGAGAGTCTACAACCTCTGCATTTATAAGTTCGGTTACAAATCTCTCATATTCTTCTTTAGTTAAAGGACAATTCAAATAGCCTTCTTCACCTTTTCCATACCTTGAAGCGCTATATACCTTTTTAAAATCAATACTTTCTGCATATATAATAGGAGAAACTGCATCATAGAAATACAAAGAGTTTGTATCAAGTATATCCATTAGATACTCAGCAAAATCAGAGGAAGTAAGAGGACCTGTAGCTACAACTACTATTCCTTCAGAAGGTATCGTTTTTATCTCTTCTCTAATTATAGTAACATAAGGATTTTCCTCAAGGATTTGTTGTACTCTTTTAGAAAAAAACTCACGGTCTACAGCTAAAGCAATCCCTGCAGGTAGTTTTACTTCTTGTGCAACTCTTAAAAGAAGAGAATCCAATCTCTTCATTTCTTCTTTAAGAAGTCCAGAAGCATTAGTAATCTCTGTGGATTTAAAAGAATTACTACATACAAGTTCTGCAAGATATTCTGTTTTATGAATAGGTGTTGTTACTAATGGTCTCATCTCATAGATTTCAACAGGAATTTTTCTTTTTGCTACTTGCCATGCCGCTTCACAACCAGCAAGGCCGCCACCAATTACTCTTACTTTTTCCACGATTTTGTTCTCCTTCTGGTCCAAACTATATAATCACATTCCTTATTACTACATTTTTTAAATTTCTCACTACGGAGTAAAATACTTCCACATTTAGGACATTTCTCAGATAAAGGCTCATATGGAGAAGCAAAGGTACATTTAGGATAATTAGTACATCCCCAAAAAGTTCTTGACTTACCTTTGCCTTTTCTTGCTCTCTTCTTTACAACAGCACCACCACATAAAGGACATTTCCCTTCTGCTTCCTCATAAATAGGTCTTGTATACTTACATTCTGGATACTTAGAACATGCATAGTATTCCCCATTTTTATTCCTTCTCAAAAGCAAGACACTTCCACAAAGAGGACATTTTTCATCAGTTTTTTCTGCCACTAATATTTTTTGAGTATTATTATAAGCAGCTTCTAATTCTTCCTTAAAATGCGGGTAAAATTCATTAAGAACCTCAAGTCCTTTAATCTTTCCATTTTCAATCTTATCCAAATTTTCTTCCATCTCTGCAGTAAATTTAACATCTATTAAATGTGGGAAACTCTGAGTTAAAAATTTATTTACAACTTTACCAAGAGTAGTAGGTACTAAAAATCTCTCCTTAAGTTCCACATATTTTCTCTCTTTCAAAGTCTCTATTATAGTAGCATAGGTACTGGGTCTTCCTACTCCATTCCTCTCTAAGGTTCTTACTAAGGTTGCTTCTGTATACCTTGAAGGAGGCTGTGTAAAATATTGCTTAGGATCTAAAGAATTAAGAACTAAATCTTCCCCCTTCTCTGGTATAAAGACTAATTCTTCTCCTTCATCTTCTTCACTATCATGATAAATTGATAAAAATCCTGGGAATTTCAGAATTCTTCCCTTAGAAAGGAAGGTGAACTCCCCACCTGTTATATATATCTCAATCACATCAAATATGGCTGGAGACATCTGACTCGCTACAAATCTCTCCCATATGAGTTTATAAAGCTTATACTGATCTTCAGTTAAATATTTTTTTACTTCCTCAGGATACCTGTAAATTGATGTAGGTCTAATAGCTTCATGTGCTCCTTGAACTCCTAATTTTTTCTTTTCTTTTTTCTCTTTTCCTAAAAATTCTTTTCCAAACTTCTCTGTAATATATTTTTCTGACTCAGTTCTTGCTTCAGGAGCAATTCTTGTGGAATCTGTCCTCATATATGTTATAAGTCCAACTCTTTCTTCCCCTATATCTACACCCTCATATAGAGATTGAGCAACTCTCATCGTTTTTCCTACAGGAAATCCATATCTTTTTGAGGCTTCTTGCTGCATGGTACTTGTAATAAAAGGTAATGGTGATGATCTCTTTTCTTCACTTCTGATAACATCATCTACATGGTACTTAAGCGACTCAAGCTTTGAAATGATTTCTTTTACCTCATCTTCAGTCTTGAGATTTAACTCTTCGTCTTTAAATTTTACAAGCTTACCATATATTTTTTTTCCATCTTTATTTTCAAATTCTCCAAAAATATACCAATATTCTTCAGGGACAAACGCTTCAATTTCTTTTTCTCGTTCACAAAGGATTTTCAAAGCTACAGATTGAACCCTACCTGCAGAAAGTCCTCTTCTAACTTTATCCCACAAAAGAGGGCTCAACTGGTATCCCACGAGTCTATCAAGGATTCTTCTTACTTGCTGAGCCTCTACCTTATTCTCATCAATATCTCTTGGAGATTTAATAGCACTCTCTATAACCCTTGGGGTGATCTCGTGAAACTCTATTCTTGAAAACTTCTCCTTAGGAAGTTTTAGAATTTGGACTAAATGCCATGCAATAGCTTCTCCTTCTCTATCAGGGTCGGTAGCAAGATAAAGATGCTCTGCATCTTGAGAGAGCTTTTTAATATTTTCTATAACTTCTTTTTTAGAAGGAAGAATTACATATTTAGGTTTAAAATTTTTCTCTATCTCTAATCCCAGTTCTTTTTCAGGAAGATCTCTCACATGCCCATATGAAGCAACCACTTTGAAATCTTTTCCTAATATTTTTTCAATAGTTTTAGCTTTTGCTGGAGATTCAACTATTACTAATTTCTTACCCTCTTTCATCTCTACACTTCCTTTTTCTTAGCATACCTTTGTCCTGGATATTCTTCTACAAGTCCTTTTGCTTGTAAAGAAATTATTATAAACATAAGTCTCGTAATAGGTATATCTATATTTTTAAAGATATCTTCAATAAATATAGGTTCAAAAGTTAAAATTTGCAATACCTTTTCCTCTTCTGGATCTAAAGAAACAACCTTTACTTCTTTCTCATACTCTATACCAAACTCTTCCAATATATCTCTCACATCTACCACTAATTTAGCTCCTTCTTGAATTAACTTATTAGTCCCTTGACTTTTATCATCAGTTATTCTTCCAGGTATAGCAAAAACTTCCCTCCCTTGATCCAGAGCAAAATCTGCAGTTATCAGAGCTCCACTTTTCTCTCCAGCCTCAACGATAACTACCCCATGAGATATTCCACTTATGATCCTATTTCTCTGAGGAAAGGTATAGCGAGAAGGTTTTGTCCCCAAATGGTACTCAGAGATTAAAGCTCCACTCTCTATAATCTTCTCAGCTAAATTTATATTTCTTGAAGGATAGATATGATCCAGAGAACTTCCCAGAATTGCCCATGTACTTCCCCCACCTTCCAATGCCCCTTTGTGAGCGTAAGTATCTATCCCATAGGCAAGTCCGCTCACTATGACAAACCCATATTTTGCTAATTCTTTTGCTAAATTTTCTGCAATTTTTATTCCATATGAGGTAGGATTTCTTGTACCAACAATAGAAATAAATTTATCTCCTTCTAATATTCCTTGATAAAGAAGGAAAGGTGGAGAACTCTTGATCTCCTTCAAAAGTGGAGGATAGCCATCTTCCCCATATATAACCATTTTTATATTTCTTTTTAAGAGATCCTCCCATAATTTCTCCCATGAAATTTTTCGTCTAAATATCAAAAACTCCTGAATAATAGAAGAATAAGAAAAAAGTTCTAAGATTTCTTTCTCTGGAAGAGAAAAAAGATCTTTTACAGAGATAATATTAGCCCAGTCTTCCCATCTCCTAAACATAGAGGGGAAAAAACTTAAGGCGTATAAAAAAGGTTTGTCCTCATAATTAAAATTATTGCCAAACATTTCTGGGTATTTTAACACAAGAGAGATCTATTTTCAAAAAGGGCGCTATTTTATAAAATCTTCTAACCCTCTATATGAAACTGCCTCTGCTAAATGCTCTAATTTAATCTCTTCACTACCCTCTAAATCTGCTATAGTTCTTGAAACTCTAATTATTCTATCCATACCTCTTAAAGACAACTTCAACTTTTCCATCACATCAGATAGAAAATTTTTTACCTCAAAAGATAGAGAACAATACTTTTTCAAATGTTTAGGGGACATCTGAGAGTTTGTAAATATTTTTTCTTTTTTAAATCGTTCTTCTTGAATTTTTCTTGCTTTTTCTACTCTTTTTCTAATCTCTTCAGAGCTCTCATAAGAAGTATCACCAAAAATCTTGTCCTTTTCAACTCTCCCTACATATACCCTTAGATCAAATCTATCCAAAAGTGGACCAGAGATCTTACTCCAGTAGTTTCTAATCTCGTAAGGAAAACAAGTACACTCTTTCTCTTTGTCTCCAAAATAACCACACTTACAAGGGTTCATACTACCTATAAGAATAAATTGTGCAGGATAAGTAACTGAATATTTAGATCTTGAAATTATAACTCTTCCTTCTTCCAAAGGTTGTCTTAAAGCTTCAAGGACATCTCTTCTAAACTCTGGAAGCTCATCCAAAAAAAGTACTCCTCTATGAGCAAGGCTAATCTCACCTACTTGAGGAGTATTTCCTCCTCCTAAAAGTCCTGCATAAGAAACAGTATGATGAGGACTTCTAAAAGGTCTTTTTTGTATTAAATATTCGTCTTTTAAGAGTCCAGCCACACTATAAATCTCCGTGACTTCAAAAGCCTCTTTATAACTCAAAGGAGGGAGAATAGAAGGAAGAGTTCTTGCAAGAAGGGTTTTTCCTGTTCCAGGAGGACCAACCATGAGTACATTATGACCCCCTGAAGCTGAAATTTCTAAAACTCTTTTTGCAACTTCCTGCCCTTTTACAATAGAAAAATCTTCTTCAAAAGAAGGTATATAATCAGGAACTTTAAAGTCCAAAGGATTTATTTTTAATTCGCCTTGTAAGAACTTTACTACTTCAGAAAAATGATCCGCTGGATAGATCTCTATATCTTTTACTAAACTACATTCTAAGGCGTTTCCTTTGGGAACTATAGCTTTTTTATATCCATAATTTTTAAGTCCAGAAATGAGAGAAACCAGTCCTTTGCCACTTCTTATCCTTCCATCAAGAGCAAGTTCTCCTAAGAAAGCTGTTTCATTAGGATCAAAATTAAAATTAATCTGAGTAGAGAGAATACCTATAGCAATAGGAAGATCAAATAAAGCACTATCTTTTCTCAAATCTGCAGGAGCCAAATTTACAGTTATTCTCTTTAAAGGAAATTCATATCCAGAGTTTTTTAATGCTGATCTTACTCTTTCTCTTGCCTCTTGTATTTCTTGTTCTGCAAGACCTACAATATTGAAGCTTGGCACCCCAGGTGAAATATCAATTTCTACTTCTACCTCATAACATTTTAAACCTAAAAGAACAGCAGACTTTACCTTAGAAAGCATTAGGAATATACTCCCACGAAGATATTTTTCCTTCAGGTAAAACTATCACACTCAAAACATCAAATCTTACTCCTTTAACTATCTTTTTATAATTTGCAAGAAACATCTCTGCCATTTTTTTTATCTTCTCCTGTTTTTTATAATCCACTGCTTCAATAGGTTCTCCAAAATTATTATTACTCCTGGTTTTTACCTCCACAAAAACTAAAATTCCACTTTTTTCTACTACTAAATCTAATTCTCCAAATTTAAATCTAAGATTTTTATGTAATATATTAAAACCTCGTCGTTCAAAAAACTCTACTGCAAATTTTTCTCCTATATCTCCTATTTCTTTTTTATTCATAAAAGTTTAAAACTTTTTCTATGGATTTCTGAGATTCCAAATGCCTTAATTTTTTCTCTATGTTCTCTTGTAGCATAACCTTTATGTTTTCCAAAGCCGTACAAAGGATAAGATTTATCAAGTTCTTTCATAAATCTATCCCTAAGCACTTTTGCTACTATAGATGCTGATGCTACATTCAAACAATACCTGTCTCCTTTAACTACCGTCTCCTGAGGAATAGAAAGTTCTGGGATAGGTATATTCCCATCCACCAAAATATATTCTGGCTCTACCTGAAGATTTATAATAGCTCTTTTCATAGCCAGAAAAGTAGCTTTTAGTATACCTAATTCTTCAATTTCTTCTACAGATGAGAAACCAAAACTCCATGCTATAGCTTCTTTTTTTATAACTTCAAAAAGTCCCTCTCTTTTTTTAGGAGTCAAAAGCTTGGAATCCTTTACAGGTATTGAGGAGAAAGGAGGAAGAATAACTGCTCCTGCATAAACAGGACCAGCCAATGCCCCTCTTCCTGCCTCATCTATACCCGCAATAAATCTAAAATAATGCCAAAACTCTCTCTCTCTTTCTCCTATTTCACAGTACCTATTCTTTGAGGAGGCCATAAAAGAAATATCGCTCTACCTATAAGATTTTTTTGGGGGACAAATCCCCAGTATCTACTGTCTACACTTACAGGCCTATTATCTCCCAATACAAAATAATTATCTTCTGGCACTTTTATTGGACCATAGTCATCAAAACTTTTATTTTTAACATAAGGCTCATCCAGAGCTTCTCCATTCACATATACTACTCCACTTTTAATCTCCACAGTATCTCCAGGAAGCCCAATAAGTCTTTTTACATACTCTGTTTTAGGATCTTGAGGATACCTAAAAACAATTATTTCTCCTCTGGTAGGTTCCCTAAAGTAGTACGGAATTCTAACTACTAATACTGCTTCTCTTTCATTTAATGTGGGAATCATGGACCCTGTAGGAATATAAGATATCTGTAGTATAAAGCTCTTAATCAAAAGGGCTAAAATAAAAGCAAATACTATCGTTTCTAAAAGGTCATACCATTCATACTTTTTCAGTTCTTCTCTCTTAGTAAGAATAGAAGATATAAAAGTCAGTACTTTATCCTTCATTTTCCATCCTCTCAGCAATTTTAGCACTCTTTCCTTTTCTTTCTCTAAGATAGTACAGTTTAGCTCTTCTTACTTTTCCTCTTTTTACTACTTCAATCTTTTCTACAAAAGGAGAATGGATAGGAAATATTCTTTCTACTCCAATTCCTTGAACTACTTTTCTTACAGTGATAGTCTCTCTTACTCCTCCATGTTTTTTGGCAATTACTACCCCTTCATAAACTTGAACTCTTTCCTTCTCTCCTTCTACAATCCTATATCTTACTCTTACAGTATCTCCTGGCCAGACTTCAGGTAAATCCTTTTTCATAACTTCCTTTTCAAGATTCTGAATTATAAGATCCATCTTTTACCTCCTTTCTTAGTTCTTTATTAATTTCTTTTAGTAAAGCTAAATCTTCACCATCCAGATTCACTTTTTCCAAAAGATCTGGTCTTTTTAAAAGAGTCCTTTTTAAAGCTTCTTTTCTTCTCCATCTCCTTATCTTCTCATGATCTCCTGATAGAAGAACCTCTGGAACTTTGAGCCCCTCAATTTCTCTTGGGTGAGTATAATGAGGATATTCTAAAATACCCCATTGAAAGGATTCTTCTTTTAAAGAGTCAGGATCTCCAACTACCCCAGGAATTAATCTCACTACTACATCAATTACCACCATAGCTGCTAATTCTCCTCCACTTAATACATAATCCCCAATAGATATCTCTCTACTTATTATAGTCCTTACTCTTTCATCTACTCCTTCATATCTTCCACATATGAATATTAGATGCTCTTTCTTAGAAAATACTTCTGCTAATTTCTGATTAAAAACCTCTCCTACAGGAGAGAGAAGAACCACTTCACTTTCTTTTCTCCTAAGAGATCTCACTGCTTTAAATATAGGCTCAGGCTTCATAACCATCCCCGCACCACCACCATATGGATAATCATCAACACTTTTATGTCTATCTGTCGTGAAATCCCTTAGATTATGAACGCTAATTTTAATCAATCCTTTCTCTTTAGCTCTTTTAATCAAACTTACATTCAAAGGTCCTTCAAACATTTCTGGAAAAATTGTTATGATATCTATATCCATCAATATTCTTCCATTAATCTCACTATCATCTTGTTTTCTTTTAAGTCTACTTCCATTATTATATCTTTGATAGCAGGGATATAAAGCTCTTCTTCTTCATTTTCTATCACATAAACATCATTACTTCCTGTCTCTATAATCTCTCTAATAGTTCCCAAATATTCTCCACTTATTTCATATACTGGAAGCCCTATGATCTGAAAACTATAAAATTGCCATTCTGGAAGTTCTGGTAACTCACTCTCATCAAGAAGAAGCCAATTCCCCTTGATCTTTTCTGCTTTTTCCCTTGTATCTATTCCTGAAAAATAGACTACAAATCCTTTATTATGTTCTCTCACAAGTTCAAGAGCCAATTCCTCCTTAACAAGCAAAGTATCTCCACAAGAAAGATATAGCATTTGTCCCTTCTTTAAATTTAATATTGGATCAAAGAAGGACCAAATCTTTATACCACCTCTAATACCAAATGGCTCTCCAATTTTAGCTATTCTTATCAATCGTGAAGGCATTTCTATTGTAAAACTTCAATTACAACCTTTTTACCCTTTTTCAAGCCTGCTACCCTTACGATAGTTTGAAGAGCTTTTACAGTTTGTCCCTGTTTTCCAATAACCCTACCTCTATCCTCTGGGGCCACTTTCACCTCAAGAATTACAGATTTTGTCCCTTCTACTTCCCTAACCTCAACTTCCTCAGGTTTCTGCACAATCGCTTTGATAATATACTCTAAGAGCTCTTTCATTAAAACCAAAGCCCCCTTTATACAAGACTTTTCATACTAATAAATTTATCCCACACACCATACTTTTTAAGTAATCTCAGAACAGTATCGGAAGGCTGTGCTCCTTTACTAAGCCAATACAAAATTCTATCTTCTTTAAGTTGAACAGTAGCTGGATCAGTCTTAGGATCATAGAACCCCAATATCTCTATATGTTTGCCATCTCTTGGTTGTCTACTATCTATAGCTACTATTCTATATGCTGGTTTATTTTTTGCACCGATTCTTGTTAGACGAAGTCTTACCAACTTTATTCACCTCCTTTTATAACTTATCTAAGAAAAGGGAAAACAGACTTTTTTCCTTTGTTCAACTGCTTTATAATTTCTAAAGTCTGAAAATATTGCTTCAATAGTCTATTTACATCTTGAACTGAGGTACCACTACCCTTAGCTATTCTTAGCCTTCTACTACCATTAATAATAGAAGGATCTCTTCTCTCTTCCATCGTCATTGATTCTATTATAGCAAGAAATTTTTTGATCTCTTTCTCTCCAAGATTTGGATCTATCTTATTTTTAGGAACTCCAGGCAACATATCTAATATTTGTTCAAAAGTACCTACTTTCTTTATTTCTTTAAGTTGTATATAAAAATCTTCAAAATCAAATTTTGATTTTCTAAGTTTTTCTTCCATCTGAGCCATTTTTTCTATTTCTATATTCTGTTCTATCTTTTCTACTAAGGAAGACATATCTCCCATACCCAAAATCCGAGAAGCAAGCCTATCTGGATAAAAATATTCTAAATCACTTATCTTTTCCCCTACACCTATAAATTTTATGGGTTTTCCTGTTACAGCCCTGATTGAAAGTGCAGCGCCACCTCTCGCATCTCCATCAAGTTTTGTCAAAATTATCCCCGTAATAGGAATTCTTTCATTAAATTTTTCTGCAATGTTTACAGCATCTTGACCTGTCATTCCATCTACCACAAGAAGAATCTCAGAAGGGGAAAATTTATTATTTAGTTTAATAAGTTCTTCCATCATTTCCTCATCTATATGAAGTCTTCCTGTAGTATCCACAATTAGTGCATCTACAAGCCTTTCCTTTCCAAACTTTATAGCCCCTTCTATTATTTCTTCTGCATTACTACCCGTCGCATATACTGGTGCTTTTATTTTCTCTCCTAAAACCTGAAGTTGTTTAACAGCAGCAGGTCTAAAGGTATCTGCCCCAACAAGTGCCACTTTTTTTTGTTCTTGAGAAAATTTGTAAGCAAGTTTTGCTGCAGTGGTAGTTTTTCCTGAACCCTGAAGTCCTACAAGAAAAATAATTCCAGGTTTTTTAGGACCAAAGTTTACTCCTGCCCTTTCTTTCCCCAAAATCTCTGTAAGCTCATAATAGAGAATCCTTATAATCTGTTCCGCAGGTGTAACACTCTTTAATACATCCTCCTGAAGAGCCTTCTCTTTTACATTATTCAGAAGATTTTTAACTACCTTATAATGAACATCAGCCTCTAAAAGAGCTTGCCTTATCTCTCTTAGTACTTCTTCTATATCTTTCTCTGAGAGTTTTCCTTTTCCTCTCAGTTTTTTAAAGATATCTTGCAATCTTCCTGTTAAATTATCAAACATATTCTTTTTATCTCCATAAACTAATTTTTATACTTAGCATACTATAGACAATATAAAAACCCTTGTCAATAATTCTATTTTTCCCAGAAATCAGGAATCTTATGCCATCTTTCTCTTACAAAGTGAGCTGCCAGTTTTGGTTGTCTTTGTCTTGTAAAAATACCCTTTCTATTCCCCACAACTCTATGAATCTCCTGTTTCGTCATAAAATCGGCAAAATTCCATATATGCTCTCCTATAACAAAATCAAATTTATCAATCACTTCTTGAAATCTTCTTATCATCTCCCATTGATATTCCTCAGTAAACATAACAGGAGGATCTTGATGAAAACCTAAAATAGCATCCGCTCCAAATTCGGAAAGAATTATAGGCTTCTTGAATTTATTATACCAACCATTCAACTCTTTTTCCAACTGAGTGTAAATCACATCTAAGTTTCCTGGATCAGTATACCAAGAATAATAACGGTTTATGCATATTACATCCACATATTGACTAACCTTTGTCTCTGAATAAGATGCACTCTCAACAATAGTAACAGGTCTTGTAGAATCAAGCTTTTTTGTTTCATTAATAACTTTTTTGAAATACTCTTCGGCTCCTTCTTCATATGTTGCTGATTCATTAGCAACACTCCACATCACAACAGAAGGATGATTTTTGTCTCTTTCTATAAGCTCTCTCATAACTTGAAGATGATGCTCCAAAGTCTTAGAATCTATCCTGCCATCTGTAAATACTTTATCATGAGGATTCCATAGGTTCATTCCTACAGCAGGAGCCTCTTCTATTACTGCTATTCCATATCTATCTGCCAAAAATAACATTTCCTCACTATAAGGATAATGGGAAGTTCTAAAAGAATTAGCTCCAATCCACTTTAGGAGATTAAAATCTTTAACATTTATTACATGATCTAATCCTTTACCTCTTACATCTGCATCTTCATGTTTACCAAAACCTTTGAAATAAAAAGGCTTTCCATTTATCAGGAATTTTTTTCCATCAACTTTGACAGTTCTTATTCCAATATTTAATCTATAAGAGTCAATAGGTTCACCATTATCGTAAGCTTTAGTTTCTAATGAATAAAGATAAGGATTCCCTGGTTCCCATAATTTTGCATTTTCTACTTCTAAAGTACCTTTTTCTCCCTTACTAAAAGCAACTTTATTCCCATCTTTATCTCTTAAAGTTAAAGCCACATTATTATTAATACTCTTAACTTCATAGTTAACAATACCATTTTTACCGTCTATCTCGGTGACAATCTTGATATCTTGAATATAATCCTTGGGGGTTGTATAAAGAATTACAGGTCTATGAATCCCTGAATAATTAAAAAAATCAAAATGATAATCCAGTATTTTAGAATGTATCGGATCTTCTTTAATTTTTAGCTCTCCAGGAGGTAATATATCCCAAGTTAAAGTGTTATCTGCAACTATTATTATTTCATTTTCGGATCCAAATTTTAACACCTTTGAAATTTCTACCTCAAAAGGTAAAAAACCACCTTTATGCTCCACAACCTTCTCCCCATTTACAAAAACTTCTGCATAATGAGTAGCTGCTCCTACTCTTATAAATACTCTCTTTTCTTTCCAATAGAGAGGAACAAAGAAGTTCCTTTTATACCAAACTTTACCTATATGATCCCTTATTTTGGAATCTTGGGTTATATCATTGTAACTTGCAGGAACTGGCATAAGAATAGGATCATCTTTTTCATTAATTCTAAACTCCCATATCCCAGATAAATCTTTAGTTTCCCTTGTTTCACTGTCAATAGGGTAGAGCATTTTTTTCCTTCCTCCTGTCAAAAAAAAGTCTTTAACTAAAGATTATAACAAAAACAAAAGATTTTTAATAAGCTTTGAAATTTTTTCTTTTTTTATGTTAAAATATTATTAATTCATTAAAAGAAAGGAGGGATAAAGATGTTTTCTCAAAAAGGATCTTCTCCAAAAGTATCTGAAGAGACCCTCCAAAATATGGCAGATATATTGCACATTCTTGCACATCCTTTGAGAATTAAAATTATTTTTATATTAGCAGAAAAACCTGCTACTGTTTCTGAGCTAATTAAGATGTTAGATGTAAGACAGCCCAATTTATCACAACATTTAACACTTTTAAAAAGAGTAAAATTACTAAGAACGCGAAGAGAAGGGAAATCTGTATACTATCAAATAAATTATCCTGAAATAAAAGGATTCCTTGAAAAGGCAAAGGAGTTAGTAGAAGTAATTCAAGAAAGACCAAGGTGAGAATATGGGAACAATAATAAATGCCACAGCAATCATTATTGGTGGATTTATAGGAATGATTTTAAAAGAGAAAATTCCATCCGGACTTCAGACGCTCCTAATGGAAGCATTAGGACTTATCTGTATGGCTTTAGGAATGCAGATGGCTCTAAAAGGAGAGAAGTTTTTGGCTCTTGTTTTCAGTATGGTAATTGGAGGAGTTATTGGAGAATTAATTGGAATACATGAAGCTTTAGAAAAATTCTCAATAAAAATAGAGGAAAAATTTGCAAAAGAGCAGAATATTTTCGCAAAAGGATTTCTTACAGCAAGTCTTTTATATTGTATAGGACCCATGACTATAATGGGATCTCTTCAAGATGGAATTGGACAGATTCCTCAAATTCTTTACACCAAATCTTTACTTGATGGCACAGCTTCCATTGCTTTAGCATCTGCCTTAGGAATAGGTGTAATATTCTCTGCTTTTCCAGTTCTTATAGTTCAAGGAAGTATTACTCTTTTTGCCAGAGTATTAAACCCTTTTCTAACTGACTTAGTAGTACAAGAGATGACTGCAGTAGGTGGTATTTTAGTTTTAGGAATAGCATTAAATCTCTTAAATATAAAGCAAATAAAGATAGCAAATTTGCTACCTGCCCTATTTCTTATTCCTTTCTTTGTCTATGTTTTTCCTTAGAATCCTAATTCTTCATTAACCAAGATTACATGAAAAGAAGTTTTAGCTGGAGGAGCATCAAAGATTGTAGTTATCCTACATATCTTTTTAGGATGGTTACAATCTATACAATATCCTTCTTCTACACAAGGAAGATCAAGATTTAATCTCTTTGCATTAAGTGGAGTAGCTATATTTTTAATTCTCCATATGGCGGCAGCTAAATCTGATACTAATTTGTTTCTTCCTACCACTACAATTACCATTTTTGGACCAAAAATCTGAGCTGCCACTCTATTTCCCGTGGATTCCATATTTACAAGCTGACCAGAAAGAGTCAAAGCATTTATACTGGATAGGAAGACATCAGTCATAAGTTCAGCCCTTCTTATCTCAAATTCTTCTTCAGGAGATAATCCTTGCTTCCAGTGATCCATCACCTTATTCCCTGCTCTTTCAAGCTCTTCAATAACTCCTATCTCTCTTATAGTAATGCTCCCTCCTATTCCAATACTTGCATTCTTAGGGATCAAATCAAGAACAATTTTTTTAGCTTCTTCTCTATTTTCTGCAATATGTACGCTAAACCCTCTTTCCTTTAAGAGCTTAGCAGTCTTCCCAAGCTGTTTCTCTCCTAACCAATCTTTTAAATCTTCCATTTTAAAATCCTCCTTTTCACTCCCATTCAATCATTAAATTTTATCTTAAGTTTTTACCTTTAATTTCAATTATTCTTATTATTTTATCTTATTACATTATTATTATCTATCTTTCTAAATTTATAATTTTTTTGACCATATTACTATCACGTTTGGCAGCTAAATAAATCTTTTCCATTTTGCAATATAGATTTTAGCAATCATTACTATCATCATTATCTTTCATTTCAGGGTTTGTTTCATCCTTTGGAAAATCATCATCTTTGTCCGCCTCATTTTCAGGTCCATTTATGGGAAGTTTAAACTTTGATATTGACTGAAAGTTTTTTGGAAACCGGATTGTCAAAGGTGAAAATGATACAGACCTAATTACATCTTGCATTTTTTGGAACTCTAATACAGAAGCCTTTTGTAATGCGGAAATAGTAGAAGTTATTTCTGCTAATTGGTTTAGTGCACCGCTCTCCTTCAGTGAAGGCATATTATTTAGTGCTTGGTACACTTTTTTTATAGAAGAACCCATCTCTAACAATGCCTTCGGTATTTCTAAATTAGATTCAACAGCTTTTGAAAAAGCAGACTCCCACATATAACCAAGTCTAGTAATTATCTGGACAGTTTCTGAAACATTATATTCCTTGACTGAAACTTCGTCTATTGCCTGTCGAATTTTTTTATTTAGATTCTTAGTAATACTCTGACAGTTATAAAAATCCTCACATGTAAAAACTTTGGCATGTGCAACTTTATTTCTTAGATGACGAATCCTTTCTAAATTTTCTTGAAGTTGATCTATTGAAATCTTGGGAGCGAATTGCCGTTCCCATAAAGATTTTGGTCTGGCATCTTTGAGCTTTAATTCAATTTGTTCCTTTGTCATCTGAGTAATATTATCCTCAGATAAAATATTGTCTATCATTTGCTCGCAGGAAACATCACGCATAGGAGTGAACAGGTAATCTTCAAGATCTTTGATGCTCATTTCATACAGAATTTCCTCTCTCAGTGATTTCTTGCATCGACTAAGTTTCTTTTTTTGTTCATCTGTTGCTGTTCTCTCAAACCATTTGGAGCCAAAAGCTTTAGTCAGGATTTTAAATATCAAATTCCGAATATTGCGCTCAAACTCATTCAGCTGCGGATATGCATGGTCACAATAATACTTAGATACACCATCATAAGTACGGATTACATGATATTGCTTTTTATCTTTATTACCCAAGATCTTTTTGTTTGCCGAATTAAGAACTTCAGCACATTTTTCTTCTTCCTGTTCATCCATTGAGATTGTTAAAAAATACATAAATTCCTGTGTATCTAACGATTCACTTTTGCTTGTAATATAGTTATAGAACACCTTATATTCTTTTTCTTCTAATTCGACTTTGAAATATTTTTCTGAGACATTACCAAATATACTTTTTAAAAAAGTCTTAAATGATACTTGTTCTGAGCTAATAAATATGTATTCTATCTGCATAATTACCCCCCTAAATTCTAAATTCCCATGACACTATCTGCATTGATGAATCTATTTGCAAATACACACATTTAGCACTATCCTAAAGAATACTTCCTTTTCCCATAAAATAAGTAGTTAGTATTCTATTTAAAAAACATACGTCTATATTATACAACAAACTCTATTACTTAAAATCCTTGGTTAAATTCTAATGACAGTATTTGTTCCTACTAGTAAAAGAAATAATCTCTTAACATATTATTTTTAGTAACTTTAATGGCATTTTAGTATCTACTACTCCCATTCAATGGTTGCTGGGGGTTTATCAGTAAGATCATAAACCACCCTATTTATTCCCTTAACTTCATTAGTAATTCTTCTTACAATCTTTCCAAGAATACCATAAGGAACTTCTACAAAATTAGCAGTCATACCATCCTCACTTTTCACAATTCTTAAGGCAATTACATATTCATAAGATCTAAAATCCCCTTTAACTCCTACTGTTCTTATAGGAAGAAGAATTGCAAAAGATTGCCATATTTCATCATATCCCTCCCACTTCTTTATCTCTTCTTGTAAGATAGCATCAGCCATTCTCAAAAGTTCAAGTTTATCCTTTGTTACTTCTCCCAAAATTCTTACTGCTAATCCAGGTCCAGGAAAAGGTTGTCTGTTAATTATATTATCTGGAAGACCAAGAATCTCAGCTACTTCTCTTACCTCATCTTTAAAGAGAAAACGAAAAGGCTCAATAAGTTCAAATCCAAGATCTTCAGGAAGACCACCCACATTATGATGGGTCTTTATCTTTGCAGCTACTCCTGTGGAAGAAGCCGCACTTTCTATTACATCAGGATACAATGTACCTTGAGCAAGAAATTTAAATGGACCTCTCTTTTCTGCTTCTTCTTTAAAAACTTCAATAAACTCATTTCCAATAATCTTTCTTTTTTCTTCTGGATCTACAACTCCCTTTAACTTATTTAAAAATCTTTCCTCAGATTCTACAGTTACAAGATTTACGCCAAGAGATGTCAATGCATGATAGACTTCTTCTTTTTCTCCCTTTCTAAGTAATCCATGATCTACAAAAATCGCTGTTAATTGCTTTCCTATTGCTTTTTGAAGAAATACTGCTAATGTGGAAGAATCTACCCCACCACTTACTGCAAGAAGTACTTTTTCATCTCTTACTTTTTCTCTTACCTCTTTTATTTTTTCTTCAACAAATCTCCCAAGATTCCAGTTCTTTTTAGCATTACAAATTTTAAAAGCAAAATTTTCAAGTATCAATTTCCCTTTTTCTGTATGGGTAACCTCTGGATGAAACTGAACTGCATAAAAGGACTTCTCTAAGAACTGAGCCGCTGCTATATAATTATTTTCAGAATATGCCAAAGGCTCAAATTTTTCTGGTAAGCTTTTTACTATATCATAATGACTCATCCATACCTTTTCTTCCTTTGAAAGAGAATTAAATAAAGGAGAATCTTTAACTATATGTATTTTTGTAAGTCCAAATTCTCCTTTCTCTCCTTTTACCACTTTACCACCTAAAAACTGAATCATAAGATGAAATCCGAAGCAGACACCTAAAACTGGCACCTCTCCTGAGAAAATTTCTGGATCTAAAGGAAATTTCGTTTCATATACACTATTTGGACCTCCAGAAAGAACAATACCTTCCAGATCTTTTTCTTTAAGATCTTTGATTTTAACTGTGGGAGGAAAAATCTCAGAATATACCCCCATCTCTCTAAATCTCCGAGCAATAAGCTGAGTATATTGAGATCCAAAATCAATAATTACTATCATTTTTTATTCTCCCTTTTCTTCTAATAACTTTTTTATTTCAAAGATGATATCTTTAATTGGAATATTTTCCCTTTCGGCTATCTTTTTACAATCCTCATATTCTGGATACGCCTTTTCAATATTATTATATTTTGCCTTTTTATATCTTACTTTTCCCCAAGAAGTATCTATTTCTTTAATCTCTCTCTCCATAAACTTTTTATCTACATAATATTTCCTAATACCCAAAGTAGTAGTTTCTCTAAAGATAATTTCAGAAATTCTATCTTCAAGCTCAGACGTAGTAATAACCGTTAGAAGCATTCCTGGTCTTCCCTTCTTCATATAAACTGGAGTGATAAAAACATCAAGAGCACCCTCTTTGAAGAGTTTCTCTGTAAGATATCCAAGGATTTGAGGATTCATATCATCAATATTAGTCTCTAACATTACATTCTTCTCTTTAGAGAAACTCTCTATTTTCTCTCCCATAAATACTCTAAGAAGATTTGGAACTGAGAAGTCTTTTTTACCAGCCCCATATCCTATCTTTTCTAATCTCATATGAGGCATATCACCAAAAGAGCAGGAAAGTGTAGAAATAATAGCAGCTCCAGTGGGAGTAACAAGTTCTCCTTCTCTATCATCTACATATACAGGTACTCCCTTCAAAATTTCCAAAGTAGCAGGAGCAGGAACAGGAATCCTACCATGAGAAGTATCTACAAAGCCCCTGCCAAGAGGAAGCGGAGAAGAATAAATAGTCTCAATCTCTAAAAGTTCTAAAGCAATAAGAGATCCTAATACATCTATAATAGTATCAATAGCACCAATCTCATGGAAATGAACCTCTTCAATAGGCTCTCCATGAATCTTTGACTCTGCCTCTGCAATCTTATAAAAAATCTCTTTTCCTTTTTCTTTTATATTTTTTGAAAGAGTGCTTCTATCTAAAATATCTAAGAGCTCTGATAAATGTCTGTGAGAAACCTGATCTTCTATAATAACATCCACATCAGTACCATAGAGAGCACCTTTCTTCTTTTTTGAAATCTCAAGTTTATATTCATCAATAGGGATCTTATCAAGTTCTTTCTTCCAAGTTTCCACATCAACCCCAGCGTCTAAAAGAGCACCAAGAATCATATCACCAGAGATTCCTGAGAAACAGTCAAAATAAATAATTCTCACTTTTTATCCTCCACCATAAGATTTATCATATTAGCAAGATAGCCTGCTCCAAATCCATTGTCAATATTAACTACAGCTACACCAGGTACACAACTATTAAGCATCGTCAAAAGAGCTGAAAGACCATTAAAGTTTGCACCATATCCAACACTGGTAGGTACAGCTATTATAGGTCTTGGTATTAAGCCCCCCACTACAGAGGCAAGAGCTCCTTCCATACCAGCCACCACTACCACCGCATTAGCAGAGTAAAATCTCTCAAGATTACTTAAGAGTCTATGGAGTCCAGAAACTCCTATATCATAAATTTTATCTACATAGCTTCCCATAATTTCTGCAGTTATTGATGCCTCCTCTGCTACAGGAAGATCTGCTGTTCCAGCACAGGCAACTACTATCTTCCCTTTTTTATTGATTTCTTCTCTTAATACGGTTATTATCCTTGCTGTTTCATTATAGACTGCATCAGGAATCCTTTTCTTAACGTTATCAAAAACTTCAAGACTTGCTCTTGTTGCTATCACTCTATTATTCTTCTCAAGAAGATTTTCCATTATTATTACCACTTGCTGGGGAGTTTTCCCTTGAGAAAAAATAACCTCAGGAAACCCCTTAATAATTGTCCTTAGATGATCTATCTTGGCAAAATCTATATCTTCATAAGGTAAACTTTTTAACTTCTCCATAGCATCATCTACTGAAAGATTACCTTCTTTTACATTTTCAAGAAGCTCTCTTAATCTTTCTATCATATTTCAAATCCTCTTTTCTTAAATAAGTTTAAATTTAAAGTATTTATAACTCAAAAATTGAATTTTTCCAACAATAAAAAGTGATAAAATATAATTAGGAAAATGTTCTTAGGGAGGGGTGTAACGATGGCCGAGGAACGTAAATGTAAAAACTGTAAGTTTTTCCAAGCAAATCCTAACGATCCTTCTCGGGGAATGTGCTTTGGAATTCCTGTAAAAGCAGAAAATAGTTGCCCACAATTCGTAACTAAGTCTTAAACTCTACCTTTTCTAAATAAATTTCTGCATTATCAGTCAGTACTTTAAAGAAATCTGGAGAAACTAAGTAGATCATTATAGAGTATGGACGAAAGTTAAGGTAGGATAAAGATTCCTTAAAAAGGAAGAGACTTCTTAAAAGAGCTCCAAAGAGAAGAATTATTTTATATTCTACAAAATGTCTCTCCTGGTGAAGTTGTGATGAGGCTTCTTTCTTTTTCTTTCTTATCTCTTCTATTACTTTATCTCTTTCTTCTATAAGATCCTTCAGCACACTCAAAAACTTATTAGAGAAGGGAAAATCTCTAAAAATATTATCGTATCCTTTTTCCTTCAACTTATCAAAGAATTTCTTACTTTTACCTAAATCTTCTAATAATCCTTTTTCATATAATATAATCTTCCCTAAATGAAAATACTCTCCGGCTTCTATGCCTGAGACGAAATTTAAAACCTTAGATACCTCCTCTACTTTTTCTCTCCAGAGACTTGAAATCTCATCAGCATACATTTCCTGCTTAGAAAAATAAAGAGATAGAAATTTAGGAAGGGAGAATTTAATCTTCCCAAGATACCTGAGATTGTCAAGAAAATTCAGTTTTATTCTTATAAGATGACTATCGGGAATATTATTTACACTTCTTTTTAACTCTCCCAAAAAATAATCTACCATAGGAGCATATTTGGAACCTTTTTCGGGTACTGCAAGTACTTTAGGAACTCTTCTCATTTCAGTCATAAAGGGTCCTGCTTTACCTATCAAAGCAAAGCCGTATGGAAACTTTCCAGAAGAATAAAGAGTATTTAAAAAGCTTCTTGCACTTCTCAAATCTTCCTTACTAACAAAGGTCTCCATTGCACAATAAGGTGAGAATATCCTTATATAAGGGTTATCTTGATTTTTTACCTCAATGTTACATCTGGTAAGAATCCATCTTCCCTCTCTTAAAGAGAAGACCTCAAGAAAATAAGGAAGTTCAAGAGAATTATTTTTCATCATAATCCTTTTGAGGGGAAGTTTTGCTTTATTTAATGCCGTGTTGTAAGCATTAGCAAATTCTTCAGGATACCCCAAGCTAAGATTAAAAAAGAAAAAGAAGTCTTTATCTTCAAAATCAGATATAGAATTTATTCGCAATAATTCTGAAGTTCTTGAAAAATCAACTTTTAAGTCATCATTAAAGATATCACTCAAAATCTTCTGGGAAAGTCTGACTTGAAAATCTGTGATAGAAAGATCCTTATTGTTTTCTATAATTTCTTTTCCAAAACTGTAGACTTTCTTTGCTCTCTTTATTATTTCTTTTTTTATCTCTTTATCCTTGACTTGCTTTAGGAGCCCTCTCACACCTAAGCTGAAAAGATGAGAAATATGCTTCACAAGTTCTTCATCAATATAAACACTTGAAAGACTTACTTCTTCAAGATATTTAGGAACTACTCCATACCACCCTAAGGACTTTGAGAAAAGATAATAAATCTCTGCCTTAGAATTTTTCTGAAAGAGATTATAAAGAGCATCTTTATTAGCCGTCTCACCGCATTTAGTCACTTCTGAAATATGATCATAATCCCAAGAGAATCCTAACTCTTCTAATGCATTTATAAACTCCCTGTCTTCTTCTATCTTTGGTTTATACTCTCTCCAGAAATCTGCAATCCAAGAAAGATGAAAGCCCAATTCTTGATATTCCACAGGTTCTATAGGTGTAGCATAAAAAAGCCCGTATGAAATATCCTGATTTATATATACTGCTCCCGTAATCTTTTGAGCATAGTCTTCAGTAATTACGTATTTTCCTGAATCTTTATAAAAAGGAACAAGTCTATGATCTCCTGTACCGAATTTCTCATCATGTAAAAAGGTTTTAAATGGGATCTCAGGATAAATAGCCTTATGAAGAGCTACATCTGTCACTAAAGCATCCCAAAGTAGATTCTGATCTCCTTTATATACTTCTTGTATTCCAAAAGTTTTTAAAACTTCACAAAGATTATCCTTTTTGCAATCTATCTTCAAAGTACATACATTTTCATCTTCTCTTATGATCTCTTTTTTCTTACAAAGCATATGTTTTCTTAAATATCAAGATTTCTTACAAATTTAGCTTTTTGCTCAATGAAAGCTCTTCTCTCTTCCACATTACTCCCCATAAGTACTGAAAATAACCTCTCGGCTTCTAAAGCATCCTCTATGGTTACCTGTAGAAGCATTCTCTTTTGAGCATCCATAGTGGTTTCTTTCAACTGCTCAGGATCCATCTCTCCTAAACCTTTATATCGTTGTATATAGATATTATCAGAATATTCCCATTCTCTAAGAACAGCCTCTTTTTCTTCTTCGGAATAAGCATATCTTTCCTCTCTACCCTTTCTTAAAAGATAAAGAGGAGGCTGAGCAATATAAATATATCCACCTTCAATTAAAGGTCTGAAATGCCTATAAAAGAAGGTCAAAAGAAGAGTCCTAATATGAGCACCATCTACATCTGCATCTGTCATTATAATAACTTTATGATACCTTAGTTTTGAAAGATCAAATTCTTGCCCTATCCCTGTACCAAGAGAAGCAATAATAGCTTTTATCTCTTCACTGGAAAGAATCTTAGTAAGATGCTGAGCTTTTTCCACATTTAATATCTTACCTCTTAAGGGAAGAATTGCTTGATATCTTCTATCTCTTCCCTGCTTTGCAGAACCTCCTGCAGATTCTCCCTCAACTATAAAAAGCTCACACTTAGAAGGATCCTTTTCAGAACAATCAGCAAGTTTTCCTGGAAGGAGTGTAGATTCAAAAAAGCTTTTTCTTCTTACAAGTTCTCTTGCTTTTCTCGCAGCCTGTCTTGCACTATAAGCTTCAATAATCTTCCCAATAATAAGTTTGCCTACATCTGAATTTGCAGAAAAATATTTTGTAATCTCTTCTTCTACTACAGAGTCTACAAATCTTTTAACCTCAGAATTACCAAGCTTAGTTTTTGTCTGACCTTCAAATTGAGGATCTGGAACCTTTACACTTATTATTGCAGTAAGACCCTCTCTTACATCTTCCCCTGAAAGAGGCTCTCCTTCTTTCCAAAGTCCCCAACTTTTTGCAAAAGTGTTAACAACCCTTGTAAGAGCACTTCTAAATCCTGCCACATGAGTACCACCCTCAATAGTATGAATATTATTTACATAGGATAATATAAGCTCATCGTACCCACTATTATATTGCATTACTACCTCAGCAACTAAATTTCCTTCTTCTCTTTTAAAATAAAGAGGAGAATGAAGTATTTCTTTGCCTTTTGAAAGATATTCTATAAATTGAAGAAGTCCTCCTTCATATTTAAAAACACTACTTCTTCCTGTAGTTTCCTCCCTAAGCTCAATAGTTACTCCTGGATTTAAAAAGGCAAGTTCCCTAAGTCTATTAGCTATAATTTCATAATCAAATTTCGTAGTTTCAAAGATCTCAGAATCAGGATAAAAAATAATTTTAGTACCTGTCTCATTACTCTCTCCAATCTCAGTAAGAGAAGTTACAGGTTTTCCTTTCTCGTAAACTTGATGGTATATCTTACCATCTCTTTTTATCTCAACATCTAAAAGAGATGACAAGGCATTCACCACAGAAAGTCCTACTCCATGAAGACCTCCACTTATCTTATATATAGAATTGGAGAACTTTCCCCCTGCATGTAAAGTAGTAAGTACAACTTCTACTGCAGGCTTTCCTGCCTGAGGATGTATATCTACAGGAATTCCTCTCCCATTATCTGCTACAGAAATACTACCATCTTCTCTTATCTCCACAAGTATGTAATCACAATATCCAACCATTACTTCATCAATGCTGTTATCTACAAGTTCAAACACCAGGTGATGTAACCCTCTTACATCTATATCCCCTATATACATACCTGGTCTTTTTCTTATTGCCTCAGTTCCTTCAAGAATTTGAATACTATCTGCGTTATATTTATCTTTCTTTAATATTGCCATCTTCCGAACCTCCTTTTTGAATCAGAGCGAGACTCCTATAAAAATTTAGAAGTATCTCTCTTAGCTCTTCGTCTTTTATATCTTCTACTATTTTAGCAATTCTTTCTTCTTCTCGCAAAGAAAGTTTTACTTCTTTCTTTTTTGGACTAACATTACTCTTTCTAAAATTCCTTCCTTTATCAATAAACACAATATCTTTAATGGTATCAGGGACCACAAGCTTCTCATTGATCTTCTCCATAAGCTTAGGCTTGAATAGTGAAAGTTCTTGAACCCAAACGCTACTATCCACATATACATATAAAACTCCATTCTTTACATAGGCAGGCTTAGTATGAAGAGCAAGAGTCTCTCCTACTACTTTATCCCACTGTTCCATAGCAAGATATTCACATAATTTTTTATCCATATCTAATTTCACAAAAATCTCCCAGAGCTTTGAATACAAAGAGCCAGACATCTAAAAAACCTCTCCATTTTTAACATAGAAGTGTGCATATTCCTTGAGAAAATCTACTTCTGCTGTCATACTCATAAAAATCTGAAAATCTTGGATGCCATTCCAAACAATTTTTTGTTTTTTCTCATCCAGATCTCCAAAAAGATCATCAATAAGAAGAATAGGCTTCTCTTTTCTTCTTTCTGATAAGATTTTAATCTCGGAAAGCTGCCATATTATAAAGGCAAGCTTTACTTCACCTGAAGATGCAAACTTTCTCAAATCATATCTTACATTATCTTTTTTTACAAATAGAATTAAATCATCTCTGTGTGGTCCCACTGTTGAGTATCCCCTTATACTATCCCTATTCTTTACCTCTCTTAGCGCTTTCTCAAAATTCTTTGAAATCTCTTCCTCTGAATTACCTAAAGGTATGGAAGAAAAATATTCAATTTCTAAAAATTCTTTACCTAACAAAGCAATAGATATTTCTTTGGCTATTTCTTTAATCTCATTTATAATTTTCAATCTTTCCCATAAGACCAAGGTTCCACTTTTAACAAGTGGTCCATTCCATATCTCTACGTCAGAGCTTCCTCCCTTTAAAGTCAAATTCCTCTGATACAAAACCTTATGATATTCTAAAAGAGCTTTGTAATATTTATAGGAAAGCGTAGATAAAAAACTATTTAGAAGATATCTTCTTTGGGAAGGGCCTTCTTTAAAATTTTCTATTTCATTATGGGAAAATAAAACCAAAGGAAATAGAAAAACCATATCTTTTTGTTTTTTAAGGGTCTTCTGATTTATTTTTATCTTTTTATTATCTTTTGACAGTGCCGACTCCAAAACTAAAGTCTGTCCTTGCCAATGAAGATTTCCCTTAAGATAGAAACTTTCTTCTCCCCATCTGATTAACTCTTTCTCAAAACGAGTCCTAAAGGATTTACACAAGAAAAGATAATATATGCTTTCTAAAAGATTAGTCTTTCCCTGAGCATTTTCTCCATAAAAAATATTTACATTGAAAAAGTCTAAATTAACATTTTTAAGATTTCTAAAATTTACAATCTTTAAATTCTCCAAGAACAACTATTCTTCTCCTAATACAACCAGGTATTTCTCCCCCTCTACTTCTACCACATCTCCTATTTTTAATTTTCTACCCCTATGAAGTTCTATCTCCCCATTAACCTTAACTTTGCCAGAAAGAATTAAACTCTTTGCCTGTCCCCCTGTCTCTACAATACTTCCCCATTTAAGAAATTGTCCTAAGGTTATAGTCTCTGTATAAATTTTCACTTCTTTCATAGTCTTACAGGCATCACCACATACATATAGGATTCATCCTCAGGAACTTTTATAAGAGCTGGTCCTAAATTTGAAGTAAGCTTCATCTCTATTTCATCGGAATCCATATTACTCAGTGGATCCATCAAGTATTCCACATTAAAGCCAATTTCTAAACCGGTCTCACTAATGTTAATTTCAGCAGGAAGAATCTCTTTAGCAGTTCCTCTTTCCGAAGGAAGAGTAGAAACCATTACTTCATTAGAACTAATAGCAATCTTAACCGTATTAGTCTGATCTATTTCTGCAAGAACTTCCATTCTTCCCAAAAGATCAAAAAAGTCCTTTCTACTACATCTAAAAGACGCTACAAAATCTGTAGGTATGATCTTGTCATAAGCAGGAAACTGCCCTTGTAAAAGCCTGGAAATAAAGTGAATATCACCACAATTAAAGAGAATCTGACTATCTAAAGTTGCAATACTTACTTTATCATCTTTTGTTTTTGATATTATCTTCTGCCATTCCTTAAGACCTCTTGCAGGAACAACAGTTTGAGGAAAATCTCTCTCTAATTCAAGAGATTTTAACGCTAATCTATGCCCATCCACTGCTACAAGATTCAATTTCTCGTCCCTACTTTCAAAGAGGACTCCGGTAAGTATCTGTTTAATCTCATCCTCAGCTGCTGCAAAAATTGTCTGTTTTATAGCCTTTGCAAATTCAGTACGATCTAACAAAGCATTATATTCGCTTACATCTTGAAATTCTACCTTCGGAAACTCTCCTGTATTTTCTCCCTGAATTTCAATATCAGAATATCCTGCGTGGATTACCGCTCTATTTCTTTCATTAACATGAATTTCTAAGGTAACAGAAGGAAGCTTACTTATAATATCAATAAAAAGGCTTGCAGGAAGACATACCTCTCCTTGCTCTTCTACAATAACAGGCATACTTAATGCAAGCCCTATTTCTAAATTATTCCCTTGAAGATATAAGGTATCATCCTCAGCTCTAAGATAAACATAAGTAAGAATTGGTACAGTAGTTTTTGTTGCCACTGCACTTTTAACAAATTGTAAAGATTGATATAAATCTTCTTGTTGGGCAATAAACTTCATTCTTCCTTTCCTCCCTTTCATCATTGGATTTATATAAAACATTATACCCTGACAAACAAAAAATAAAAAGATTCCATTCCTTGACAAAAAATAAAATCCTACTTAAAATGTATATGTTGAGCAAACAACTAAACATTTAAAGGAGGTAAAATGTTTAAAGTATCTGCAAAACTTGAGTATGGATTAAGAGCAATGATCCTTCTTGCAGAAGATTATCAGAAGAAAAAACTTTCTTTAAGCCAAATGTCTGAGAAAGAAGCCATATCAAGAGAATTTTTAGCCCAATTAATGCTAAATCTTAAAAAAGCAAACTTGGTAGAAAGCTATAAAGGAATATCAGGAGGTTTCATTTTAGCTAAAAATCCTTCTGAGATCACGTTAAGAGAAATTATTGAAGCTTTAGAAGGTCCCATTAAATTGATTGAATGCATTCATGTTAATGATACATGCACAAAGCAAAATTTCTGTCAATCTCAGAAAGTATGGGATTTCATAGAATCAAAAATATTGAAACTCTTAGAGGATATTAATCTTGAGGATCTTACAAAAGGCACATTAAGAAAGGAGGAAGTTTTATCCTTATGAAAGAAATATTAAGCCTTCAAAATTTAATAGTAGAGATTAATGGAGAAACCATATTAGATGGGCTAAATCTAAATCTTGAAGAAGGGATACACGTTCTCCTCGGACCAAATGGAACAGGAAAATCTACTCTCCTTGGAACCTTAATGGGACTTTCCCGATTTAAAGTCTCAGGAAAGATCTATTTTTATGAGGAAGATATAACAGATCTAACTCCTGATGAAAGATTTAAAAAAGGTATATTTTTAGCTTATCAACTTCCTCCTGCGGTGAGAGGAGTAAAGCTAAGAGATATCCTCAAGAAGATCCTAAACATAGATCCTAAAAAGAACTTGCCTGAAGAGATATATAGCTATTTGAAAGATTTGGATCTTGACGAATCTTTTCTTGAAAGAGAGGTAAATTACGGCTTTTCTGGTGGTGAAAGGAAAAAAAGTGAGGTTTTACAACTTCTCCTTGCAAAACCTAAGCTTGCCCTTTTAGATGAACCCGATTCTGGTGTAGATATTGATTCTTTAAAGCTCATTGGAGAGGCATTAAGAAAGGTATCAAAAGAAAGTAATCTTATAGTTGTAACTCACAACTTAAAGGTTTTAGATTACATAGATTCTAACTCTGTAATTGTTCTTTTAGACGGGAAATACTTATGGAAAGGTAGTTTAGATCTTATACACCAGATTGAAGAAAAAGGATATGAATATATAAGGAGGTTAGCCTATGCTCAAAACCTATCTTGAAGAATTAAAAAATAGAGCTTTAAAAGCCAAAGATAAACCTGCTATATTAGGTCCTGATATAGATTTAGAACCTTACATGAAAACTATTTATGATCAACCTATAGACAATTTAGAAAGACTTCCAAATGAAATCAAAGAAAATATACTTTATTCAGGAATTACACCATCTGAAGAGAATACAGCAGGAACATATTTTCAAATTAATCATAGTGTCGTTTATGAAAAACTAAAAAATATTTATAAGGGGAAATTAGAGATAATGTCAATTCAAGAGGCTTTAGAAAAGTATGAATGGCTTGAAAATTATTATGGAAAACTTGTGGCACCAGATACTGATAAGTACACTGCATGGGCAGAATTAAAGCCTACAGGAGGATATTTCATAAGAGTATTTGCTAACCAAAAGATAGAGTATCCTATTCAGTCTTGCCTATATATAAAAGAAGGCAATATAAGTCAGAATGTACATAATATCATAATTGTAGAAGAAGGAGCAGAAGTATTTGTAACTACAGGATGTTTAACCCATCTTAAAAATGAGCCTGGAATTCACATTGGTGTCTCAGAATTCTTCATCAAAAAAGGAGCAAAACTTTATTTCACTATGATCCATAACTGGTCTGAAGAGTTCCATGTAAGACCAAGAACAGCTGTACTTGTAGAAGAAGGAGGAGTATTTATAAACAATTATGTCATTCTAAAACCTGTAAAATCTGTCCAAAGCTACCCTACAGTTTATGTAAAAGAAGGAGCAATTGCCAGATTATATACCATAACTTATGGTCGCAAAGACTCCTATATTGATCTTGGAGGAAGAATTGTGTTTGAAGATAAAAACTCTAAGGGAGAAATGGTATCAAGGATTATTGCTGATGATAGTTCTCAAGTTTATAGTAGAGGTGAAATCATAGGAAAAGCCCAAGATACAAAAGGCTTCTTAGATTGTAGAGGAATTATTTTGAATAAAGAAGCCAGAATAGTTGCTATCCCCATCTTAGATGCTCAGGATCCTGAGAGTGAACTTTCCCATGAAGCTGCTATAGGACCTATTGCAGAGGAGGAAATAGAATATTTAACTACAAGAGGCTTTAATAAAGATGAAGCTATGTCAACTATCACTCGTGGATTCTTAAGCCTTGAAATACCAGGTCTACCCAAAGTAGCAAAAGATCAAATAAATAATACAGTAGCACAACTTGAGAAAGCTGGGCTATAATATTTATAATGGAAGAAAAATTTGAGGCAATTTTTCAAGAAAAGTTAGAAGATTTAAAAATATCTCTATCCCCTCTTCAGAAGAAAAAATTTCTCCTTTACCTTAAAGCTCTTCAGGATTGGAATAGAAGAATAAACCTCACTTCTATTGATGAGGAAGAAGAGATTATATTAAAACACTTTGTAGATTCCTTATCATGTATTATTCCTATAAAAGAAGAGCCCATTGAAAAAGTCATTGACATAGGCACTGGTGCAGGTTTTCCAGGGATACCCTTAAAAATACTCAATTCTCATTGGAAAATTACTCTTCTTGAGTCCCAAAAGAAAAAAATTCTTTTTCTTGAAGAAATAGTGCGGATTTTAGAACTTACCGATGTTAATATCATATGGGATAGAGCTGAAAATCTCGCTCAAAATCAAGATTACAGAGAAAAATATGATCTATCTCTTGCAAGGGGTGTTGCAAAGCCTAATATAGTATTGGAATACTCCATACCATTTCTAAAAATCTCTGGGATTTTTCTTGCTCAAGCTACAGAGAAAAAACTCCCTGAATGGGAAACCCATGTAAAAGTAGCAGAACTCCTCGGTGGTAAACTGGAAAAAACCTTAAGCATATCTTTTGATAATATATGTCGGACATTTTTAATTTTTCGAAAAGAATTTCCAACCCCCTCAAAATTTCCCAGAAGACCGGGAATACCTGAGAAAAGACCGCTCTCATTATAAATTTCTTGTATTGATTTTATTAAAATAAGCAATTAAAATAGAATCTAAACTGTAAGGCAAAGGAGGCAAATAGGTGTCAATAGAAATCAAAAAGGTAACCACAAAAAAAGAGAAAAAAGATTTTATCATGTTTCCATTTGAATTGTATAAAAATGATCCTCTCTGGGTACCACCTCTTATTTCGGATATGAAAAAAATTGTAGATGGATCCGGGAGTTTACTCTTTCAAAGTGGACCTCATGAGCTTTTTAATGCCTATATAAATGACAAAATTGTAGGAAGAATAGCAGTAGGAATTGATGAGAAAATGAATAAATTAAAAGATAAAAAAGAAGGTTATGTCACTCTTTTTGAGTGTATAAATGACAAAAATGTAGCATTTGAACTTCTCAAGACCTCAGAAAACTGGCTGAAAGAAATGGGCATGGAGGCAATGGTAGGACCAGTCTCTCCTACTAATGGAGATGACTTCCGAGGAATGTTGGTAGAAAACTTTGAAGATCCTCCTATGATATATACCACCTATAATCCTTCATATTATGTGGGTTTTTTTGAAGAATATGGTTTTGAGAGAGAACATATTTTCGCTGCTTTCAAATATGACTTAAAAAAACTTCCTTTAGATGAATCTATAAAACCCATAGAATATGCTAAAAAAAAGTATAACTTTATTACAAGACATGCAGACTACTCAAGAATACCTGAAGAATCAAAAGTCCTTCAATATATTCTTAAAGAATCTCTAATTCCTTTAGAATATGACTATTTAATACCCCCTACAGAGGAAGAAATGCTCGCCTTATGTAAGGATTTAGCAAAATTTATACCTCCAGGCTTTGTACAGATGGCTTTCTCCGATGGAGAACCTGTAGGTTTTGCAGTAACCATGCCTGATTACAATCAGGTACTCAAAAGAATAAATGGAAGGCTCTTTCCTATTGGATGGCTAAAATTTCTCTTGTATAAGAATAAAATAAACCGCACAAGAGTATTTTTACTTTTTGTAGTTCCTAAATTTCAATCTAAAGGTGTTCCTGAAGCCTTATTTATTGAACTTTTGAGATGTGCCAGAGAGAAAGGTTATGTCTTTGCGGAAGGGTCTACTATAAATATTAACAATAAAAAAATGTGTAGAGAAGCAGAAGCAGTAGGAGGAGTACTTTACAGAAAGTTCGCACTCTATAGAAAGAAAAATCAGGAGGTAAATTAAATGGAAATTCTTATCAAAAATGGCTTTATATTTCCTATTACTTCCCCACATTTTCAAGGAGATATTCTTATAAAAGATGGGAAAATTGAAGCTATAGGGATAAACTTACAAAATCCTAATGCAGAAATTATAGATGCAAAGGGTAAATTTATTTTACCAGGATTTATAGATGCTCATTCTCATATTGGACTTTTTGAGGAGGGTGTAGGAAACTATTACCAGGATGGAAACGAGGCTACAGATCCTGTAACTCCTCATGTAAAAGCTATAGATGCTTTCAACCCTGATGATTCTGCTATAGATAAAGCTCTTTCTGGAGGAATAACTTGTGTAATGGTCCTTCCTGGCTCTGCAAATCCTATTGGAGGGCAAGGTTCTATAATAAAATTTAAATCAAAGATTGTAGATGAGATGATTGTCAAAGAAATTGCAGGACTTAAAATGGCATTAGGAGAAAATCCCAAGAGAGTTTACGGACAAAAAAACCAGATGCCTTCTACAAGGCTTGGTACAGCAGCTATTATTAGGAATTACTTCTTTAAAGTTCAGGATTATATTAATAAGAAAAGAGAAACAGAGAAAGAAGAAAAAACATTTTTAGAAAGAGATTTAAAATATGAAATAGGAGAGAAGGTACTTAAAGGAGAGATCCCTGCAAGAATCCATGCACATAGAAAGGATGATATCCTAACTGCCATAAGAATCTCAGAGGAATTTGATTTTAAATTAGTGATAGAGCATGCTACAGAGGCGTATAAAATTGCTGATTACATAAAAAGCAAAAATATACCTTTAATCCTTGGACCTCTCTTTGGATTTAATACTAAGTTAGAGCTCAAAGATAAAACTTATGAGGCTATAAAAATATTAAATGAAAAAGGAATTTTAACTTCTCTAATGTGTGATCACCCTGTAATTCATTTAGAGCATGCCAATATTCAAGCAGGAACTGCATTAAGGTATGGAGCAAATGAAGATGATCTCTTAAAAATGTTAACTATAAATCCTGCAAAAATATTGGGTATTGATGATAAAGTTGGATCTCTTGAGAAGGGGAAAGATGCGGATATAGTAATATGGTCAGCACATCCTTTTGACATGAGATCAAGAGTAGAAAAAGTCTTCATAGAAGGTAAAGAAGTATATAAAGAATAGATTATAATTACTTAGTAAACTTGACTTTATAAAGAAATTTCTTATACTTATATAAAGTTTTTATTCAAAATACGTAAAAAAGGAGTAATAGAATTATGGAAATAAGAAGAAAACTTAACATGGAGGAATGTGAAGGGCTTGCTGATGTCTTTAAATCTCTCTCAAGTTTTGTGAGGATTCATATATTATGTACTCTTAGCGAAGGAGAGAAAAGCGCTGGAGAGATAGCAAAAGTGATAAATGCATCTTTTGCTAATACTTCTCAAAATCTTAAAGATCTTTACAATTTAGGACTTTTAAAGAAAAGACGTGTGGGACAACATGTTTATTATTCTTTAGCAGATGACTCAGTACTTGAACTTTTAGAGTTAGTTTATAAACTTAGATATAAAACTTCGTTAAAAACTAATAAAGGCTAAAAATCTTAAGGGGGGAAAGCAAAAGCTTTCCCCCCTTTCTTTTCTTAGAAACCAATAGAACCAGAGACTGCTGCAGCAACAGGAATTGTTAGATCTTCAGGTTCAAAAACTACTCCTAAATCCACTTTTATAATATGCAAATCTATACCAGCCCCAAAGGTATAAAACACAGGTTGGAAATCCGTATCAAGAATTGCCCCACCTCTTCCTAATAGCATTAATAATGGCTGTTCTATACCTACTCTATAGAATATAGGTTGGAAGCTACTATCAAGCTCAGCATCAATAGCAAGCCTTGTGTTAAGAACAGGAACCTTTACAAAAACTCCTACTTTAGTAGATAGCTGTGGCAAAGTCACATCAAAAGGACCAACAGTTTCAGATGATTGAGTAGTAACTAATTCACCATTAGTATCAAAATATCCCTCTTCTATACTACTTGTAATTTTCCCTTCCAATGGGGTAGCATATGCATTCTTAAAGACTAAACCTACCGCTATAAATGGCGAAAATTTTAAATATGTTCCAGCATCTATTGCTAAATACCTTTGCTCAATCAATGAATATGTTCTTCTGTAATAATTATTATCATTATAGGTCTCTGTTAATTCTGCTATACTTGCTCCAAGTGGAGTAGCATATGCCGTAACTGAAGTTCCTAAATTTACAGTATCATTTACTCTTAGATTAGCACCAATATTTAATTTTACTCCAAGGATATCAATTGCTGGAATAGCTACCGTCACTGCTCCATTCAAGTTAGCATCTCCTGTTAAATTCACAGATACATCAACAGCAGTTTCTGTAAGATCAGCAGAAGGATTTGAGTATTTATAATAATCTGCATTTACATCTCCATCTCCAAATAGAGTTATTCCAATTTTACTAATACCAAGATTTAGATATCCTCCGAGAGAAAGCATAGATTGGATTTCTCCATCTGGTGGCTCTTCCCCCTGTTCAAGAGCTTGGATATACTCATTTAAAGTCTGGAAATTTTGTATATTAGTTTCATCAAGAGGGGTTACTCCTACACCAAGCTTTAAAGCTAAGTGGGAGTATTCTCCCATTAATGCAGGGTTAAAAATTGCAGCAGTAGGCGAATCAGCAAGAGCAGTCATTGCTCCTGCCATACCCATAGCCCTTGGATCATATAAGAGATCTTTAAAAGAAAAAGAAGTTGTTACAGCAAAGGAAACCTCGGTAAGGAAAATTAAGGAAATCACTGTGAAAAGAATTAAGTACTTTTTCATTATATCTCACCTCTCCTCAAAAATCTTTAAATCTCCATTTTAATTATATCCTAAAAAATATAAATAAAGAAAGTGATTTATGTCACACTTTTTATATGTGATATAATGAGAAAAATGAAAAAACACTTGGAGGAATGCAATAGAGAGGAGGAAGATATCTATGCAAGGAAATAATCCCTTTAAAGACCATGTATTCCACATAGTGGATTGCTTTCACAAAGAAAGCTCTCGTTTTTCTATGCAATGGGGAGCATGGGTACCAAGGGTAGATATCTATGAGACTGATGACAAGATTATTCTTTTGGTTGAGATAGCTGGCGTGAGGAAAGAAGACATTGATCTTACTTTTCAAGAAGGGAAATTGATATTAAGAGGTACCAGGCAAGAAAGATATATAGCAGATCCTGAGATATATTATCAGATGGAAATAAATTTCGGACCCTTTGAAAGGGTGATTTATCTCCCTGCAGAAGTTGACCCGGAAAAAGCTGAAGCGGTATACAGAGATGGTTTTCTGGAGATTGCTCTTCCCAAAAAGTAAAGAAAGGAGGGTTAAAGACATGGAAAATAAAGAACTAACACAACTCCAAGATATACCAGAGATACTTCCTATATTACCATTGAGAGAAACGGTAGTATATCCTCAAATGCTCATACCTCTTGTGGTAGGAAGAGACAAGAGCATAAAGTTGGTAGAAGATGCCCTTTCAGGAAACAAACTTATAGGACTTTGTATGCAGAAAAATCCTGTAGAAGAACCCACCCCTGAAGATATTCATAGAATAGGAACTGTAGGTGTTATAGTAAGAAGCCTACGCTTTCCTGATAATACTCTTAGGCTTTTTGTACAAGGGCTTCAAAGAATACGAGTCATTGAATTTTCGCAAATTGACCCTTATTTTCAAGCAAAAGTAGAAGTAATAGAGGAAAAGGTTGAAAAAAATGTTGAAATAGAAGGATTAATGAGAAACCTTCTTAACCTATTCCAGAAAATGGCATCCCTAATACCTCAATTCCCAGAGGAACTTCTTATCAATGCCATGAATATACAAGAACCAGGAAGGCTCGCAGATTTTATCGCTTTCAATTCAAATCTTAATGTAAATGAAAAGCAAGAAATCCTTGAAACCATTGATGTGAAAGAAAGATTACAAAAAGTAACTTATTACTTGATGCGAGAATTAGAAATTCTGGAGATAGCTAATAAAATACAAAATGAGGTAAAAGATGAGATAGAGAAAAGTCAGAAAGAGTATTTCCTAAGGCAACAGATGAGAGCTATACAAAAAGAATTAGGAGAAACAGATCCAAGAGAGATGGAAATAAATGAGCTTAGGCAAAAATTGCAAGACGCAAAACTTCCTCCTGAAGCCATGAAAGAAGCAGAAAGAGAACTTGAAAGACTTGAACAGATGCCTCCTGGCTCTGCAGAATACACAGTATCAAGAACTTACTTAGATTGGCTTATCAGTCTACCTTGGGCACAATCTACAGAAGATAACTTAGATATTAGTAAAGCAGAAGAAGTACTTAATGAAGACCATTATGACTTAGAAAAGGTAAAAGAAAGAATCTTAGAATATTTAGCAGTAAGAAAATTAAAAAGCGATATGAAAGGTCCTATTCTTTGTTTTGTAGGACCTCCAGGAGTTGGAAAAACTTCCTTAGGAAAATCTATTGCAAGAGCCTTAGGAAGGAAATTTGTAAGAATATCCTTAGGTGGGATTAGAGATGAGGCTGAAATAAGAGGGCACAGAAGAACTTATGTGGGTGCTCTTCCTGGCAGAATAATCCAGGGAATAAGAAAAGCAGAGTCAAACAATCCTGTATTTATGCTTGATGAAATTGATAAAATAGGCTCAGATTTTAGAGGAGATCCGTCAGCTGCTCTATTAGAAGTCCTTGATCCTGAACAGAATAATACATTTGTAGATAATTATTTAGGAGTCCCTTTTGATCTTTCAAAAGTAATGTTTATAACAACAGCAAACGTACTTTATACTATTCCACCAGCTCTCTTAGATAGAATGGAGGTATTGGAACTTCCTGGATACACTGAATACCAAAAACTTGGAATAGCAAAAGGCTTCTTAATTCCAAGACAGCTACAAGAGCATGGCTTAGAAAAAGACCAGCTGGAGATAACTGACGAAGCATTAAGTAAGATTATTAGAGAATACACCAGAGAGGCGGGAGTTAGAAATTTAGAAAGAGAAATAGCTACTATTTGCAGAAAGGTAGCAAAGGGAATAGCAGAGAGAAGTGTAAATGAGAAAGTTACAGTTTCTGCTGAAGATATACCTAAATATTTAGGTCCTGAAATATATTCTTTTGGAATGAAGGGCGAAAAAGATGAGATAGGCGTAGCCACTGGACTCGCCTGGACTGAAACAGGTGGAGATATACTTTTTGTAGAGGCTCTTCTTGTAGAAGGTAAAGGAAATCTCATTCTCACAGGAAAACTTGGAGAGGTTATGCAAGAGTCAGCAAAAGCAGCACTCTCTTATGTAAGATCAAAGCTTAATGATCTAAATGTAAACTATGAAATTCTTGAGAAATCTGATATTCATGTTCACGTCCCTTCTGGAGGAATTCCAAAAGATGGACCTTCTGCAGGTGTTACTATTGCAACTGCTATAGCTTCTGCATTAACAAAACGTCCTGTCAAAAAAGATACTGGAATGACTGGTGAAATAACTCTAAGAGGAAAAGTACTACCAGTAGGTGGAATAAGAGAAAAAGTACTTGCAGCCCATAGAGCAGGACTTACTGCTGTAATAATGCCTAAGGAAAATGAAAAGGACTTAGAAGAGATTCCAGAAGAAGTAAAAAGAGATATTACTTTCTATTTTGTAGAACATGCTGATGAGGTCCTGAATCTTGCCCTTTTGGAGGTGAAAGAGAGTGCTGAGCAGAGAAGTACTTAAAGATTTAGGGAATCTTCATTTTTCCCCTTATTTGATTACTTCACTATATTTAAATGTATCCCCTTTGGTAAATCCTAAAGGGGAATATAAAATCATATGGAAAAGTCTCAGAAAAAATGTTCTTGAGTCTCTGAATTTAGATGGAGAAATTAAAAAATCCGTTTTAGAAGACCTTGAGAAGATTGAGCATATTATTGACCAAGGCTCTTTTGATTCTGCTAACACTATTATTTTATTCAGTTGTAGCGCAAAAAATTGGAGCTATATGATTCCCCTTTATCCATCTTTAAAAAACAAACTTATAGTAGATAAAGATCCATATACACGCCCTTTATCCCATCTTTTAATTGCCAACAGCCCCTATTATTTAGTCATAATCTCAAAGGGAAATGCAAGAATTTTTAAATACTTTTTAGGAGAGATAACGGAAGAAGGAGAGATAAAAAAAGAGATACCAAAAAAACACAAACAGGGTGGATGGGAAGCTACAAATTGGCAAAGATGGCATGAGACACATGTATTATGGCATTTTAAAGAGGTGGTAGATTTTTTAGATAAGAAAGTAGAAGCAAAAGAAAAAATCATATTAGGAAGCACCTCCCCTAAGAATATCTCTGAGTTTTTGGATATCCTTCCTAAAAGATTAAGGGAGTTAATAATAGGTGAGATAAGTATAGATATAGAATCTCCTATTAAAGAGATATTAGAGAAAGCTTTGGAATTTATAGAAAAATATGAAGAATCAGAAATAAGCGATTTAACAGACTCGCTAATTGTAACCTCCGCCAAGGGAAAAGAGGCTACTTTAGGCATAGAAAATGTAGCTTATGCCGTACATGAAAAAAGGGTACAAACTATCTTAGTTGATAATAGTTTTGAACTGTCAGGATTTCAGTGTCCGTCTTGTGCCTTCATAAGTTCATACCTTGAAGAATGTCCCTTCTGTAATAAACCTATGGATAAAAGGGCAGATATTGTAGATGAACTCATAGAAGAAGCAATAATTAATGGGGCAGAGTTAAAATATATTAAAAACAGTGAATTAAGTAACAAGATTCAAAATATAGGTTCATTTTTAAGATACTAAAATTGTGGGGAGGTATTTATGCCTCCCCACAAAAAAGTATAAACCTGGTATAAATTTATAGTTTTTCTGCTACATAAGCTGTTAAATCAGCTAATCTGCATGCATAACCCCATTCATTATCATACCAGGCAAACACTTTCACAAGATTCTTTCCAATCACTATGGTAGAAGGAAGATCTACCACTGTAGAATATGTGGTTCCTTTGAAATCCATAGAAACAAGCTCTTCCTCAGTAACGCCAAGAATTCCTTTCATTCTTCCTTCTGCTGCCTTTTTAAATGCTCCGTTTATCTCTTCTACTGTTACTTCTTTCTGCAACACACATACTAAATCTGTTACAGAAACTGTTGGTGTAGGAACTCTCAAAGCGACTCCATGCAGTTTACCATTAAGTTCTGGGATCACACTTCCAATAGCTTTTGCTGCACCAGTACTTGTAGGGATTATGTTCAAAGCTGCTGCTCTTGCTCTTCTTAAATCCTTATGAGGAAGATCAAGAATTTTTTGATCATTAGTATAAGAGTGAATTGTAGTCATAAGTCCTTTTTCTATTCCAAAGTTGTCAAGAAGTACTTTTGCCACCGGTGCTAAACTATTTGTAGTACAAGAAGCATTAGAGATAATATTATGCTTTGCAGGATCATATTTTTCCTCATTTACACCCATAACTATAGTAATATCTTCGCCTTTTGCAGGAGCAGAAATTATTATTTTCTTAGTTCCACCAGAGGTAATATGTACCTTTGCTTTTTCTGCATCAGTAAAAAGACCTGTAGATTCTATAACTATATCTGCACCTAAACTCTTCCAAGGAATATTTGCTGGATCCTTTTCAGCAAATACTCGGATATCCCTTCCATCTATTATTACAGAAGTATCAGTATATTTTACCTCCCCTCTATATACTCCATAATTGGAGTCATATTTAAAAAGGTGCGCCAAAGTTTTTGTATCAGTTATATCATTAACAGCCACCACTTCAACTTCATTAGCATGACGCTCCAATAAAGCCTTTAAAACCTGACGTCCAATTCTTCCAAACCCATTAATACCTACCTTAACAGTCATAATACACCTCCTCCAATCGTTAAATTTTTCTTCAATTTCAAATTACATTATATCACGCTCTTTAATATATAATTGTTAAAAAGTTTTAAAAACTTATATACTTAAGCTTAATATTTTTCCAGGGATATAAACAACTTTTTTAAGCTCCTTATTATCAAGATACCTTTTCACATTCTCTCTTTGAAGTGCCAAGTTAAGAACTTCTTCCTGAGTTAAGTCCACACTTACAACAATCTTATCTCTAACCCTTCCATTAATCTGAATAACAACAGTAACAATTTCCTCTTTTATAATCTCAGGATCATAAGTAGGCCACTTTTGCATATGAACACTATAATCATATCCGAGTTCATGCCATAATTCTTCTGTAATATGAGGTACAAAAGGAGAAAGAAGGATTATTGTATTTTTAATTGACTCCTCAAAGGCAGGTGTTTTCCCATATTTTCTTTTATGCTCTGTTAAAAGATTGGTAAGCTCCATAATAGCCGCTACTGCTGTGTTAAACTTAAAATTCTCTATATCTTCAGTAACTTTCTTAATAGTTTTATGTAATTTTCTTCTTACAATCTTCTCTTCTTCCTCATCAATTTGAGGTTCTATCTCTGCATCCTCCAGTACCAGCCTCCAGAATCTATTCAAAAACCTATTGGCTCCTTCTACTCCTTCATCACTCCACTCTACATCTACCTCAGGAGGTGCCACAAATAATATAAATAGACGAGCAGTATCAGCACCATAATTTTTCACCATATAATCCACAGAAACAATATTTCCTAAAGATTTTGACATTATTTCTCCATCTTTATATACCATTCCCTGAGTAAAAAGTCTCTTAAAAGGCTCTCTAACAGGACTATATCCTGCATCATAAAGGACCTTAGTTATAAATCTTGAATAGAGAAGATGAAGTATAGCATGTTCTATTCCACCTATATATTGATCCACAGGCAGCCAATATTCTGCTTTTTCCTTAGAAAAAGGTTCCTTATCATTATGAGGGTCAGTATATCTAAAATAATACCATGATGAATCTACAAAAGTAGCAAGAGTATCAGTTTCTCTACGTGCATCCCATCCACATTTAGGACACTTAGTATTTACAAACTCAGGTACCTTTGCTAAAGGGCTTTCACCTGTTCCTATAGGCTCAAAATCAGAAATTTCAGGAAGCTTTACAGGAAGATCTTCGTAAGGTACAGGTACAACTCCACATTTTGGACAATAAATTACAGGGATAGGAGCCCCCCAGTATCTCTGCCTAGAAATAAGCCAGTCCCTTAATCTATACTGTACCTTTCTTTTACCAATACCCAAGTCCTCAAATTTTTCAGCAATTACCTTCCAAAACTCTGAACTTTTCATTCCATTATACTTATCTGAATTGATCATAACTCCCTCATCCTCGTATGGTAAATTAGGTTCTTTGCCTTCTTCAGGAGTTATTACAGCTTTTATAAGCAAATTATGTGCCAGTGCAAATTCATAATCCCGACCATCATGAGCAGGTACTGCCATTATGGCACCTGTTCCATAAGTAGCAAGCACATAATCCGCTACATAAATAGGAAGGAGCTTTTTAGTTAGAGGATGGATAGCATAACTTCCGGTAAATATCCCTGTCTTTTCCTTCTCAGGGACAATCCTCTCAAGTTCACTTTTATTCTTTGCTCTCTTTACATATTCCCTTACTTCTTCCAAATGTTCTGGCTTTGTAATTTTTTCTACTAAAGGATGTTCTGGCGCAAGAACTACAAAAGTAACACCATAGATTGTATCTGGTCTTGTGGTAAAAACATATATCTTATCCTCTTTACCATCTATCTCAAAATAAAATTCCAATCCTTCAGATTTTCCAATCCAGTTTTTCTGCATTAATTTAACTTTTTCAGGCCAATATTCTAAAGTATCTAAATCCTTTAAAAGTTCTTCTGCATAATCAGTGATTTTAAAGAACCACTGTTCAAATTCCTTTCTCTCAACTACAGATTTACATCTCCAACATCTTCCATCTATGACCTCTTCGTTAGCAAGTACTGTTTTACAGCTGGGGCACCAATTAGCAGGAGCCTTTTTCCTATAAGCAAGGCCTCTCTCATAAAGCTTCAGAAAGATCCATTGAGTCCATCTGTAATAATCAGGGGCACAAGCTGTAACTTCTCTATCCCAATCATATACTACCCCCATCTTGAAAAGCTGCTCTTTCATACGGGATATATTTCCATATGTCCAGTCCTTAGGATGCACCTTACGTTTTATAGCAGCATTCTCTGCAGGCTGACCAAAAGCATCCCATCCCATAGGATTCAGTACATTATAACCACGCATATTATAAAAGCGTGCTACCACATCACCAATGGTATAATTCCTCATATGTCCCATATGGAGATCACCAGATGGATAAGGAAACATCACTAAAGTGTAATATTTTGGCTTATCTTTTTTCTCAGTCACATAATATAATTTATCCTCATCCCACTTTTTTTGCCATTTTGGTTCTATATCTTGTGGATTATATCTTTTCATTCTTTCTCTCCCTCTCTTTTCAAAAATTTCCTTTATCTTCTAATTATATAAAAGGAAGAAAGTAGGAACAATATTCATAAAATTAAAAACCAAAATTTATGTAGGAGTATATTATACCTGCCTCTCCTGAATCGGTTCCTTGCCAAACAGGAAAAGCAAAACCAAAGTATAAATCAAAAGGAATATCTAAAAGAGTAGTAAAACTACTCTTGAGCTCTAAGCCTAATCCAAGGTTTAAATTCTTCCAAGAGACACTTTCAATGTCCTCCCAAACCCCTCCAAATTCAGAGAAGGCATTGAAATCCATCCCTCTCAATATAAAAAGATTTAAAAACTTAAGTTCCTGATCTCTTAATAAAGGAATATTCCAGTTCAAGAATAAGGAAGCCTTTAAATTTCCATAATAACCTAACATTAGAGATTTCCAATCAGAAAGATTGAGTTTATCATATAAAGAAGCATTTCCACTCACATATCCTATTTGAGAGGAAACTTGAAGATAACTATGAGGGAAAATCAGAAAATCCTTATCCAGAAACCATCTTATTCTATAAAAATCAAATCCTGATGAGCTAAAGCCTATTCTTAAATCCCATGTATTTATTAAGGCTTTCGTATATAGATCTCCAAGCCTTGTTAGAGAAAAATTAAGATACCCTTTATTATTCAAAAATTCATTGTAAGAAAGGGATAAATCAAGAACATAAGCTTTCTCCAATTCGTTACCACTATTACCTAAATTAAATTTTCTCCAAATATTTTTAGTATAAGATATCTTTCCTGCATATATATCAGGATCTAACCATATAAATTGAAAAAGTAAACTATCCTCCTTTGGCAAAGAGTAAAGAAAAGCAAAATTTAGACCCTGATAATTTCCTTGGTAAAATCCTTCTAACATCACTAAGAAATTTAGAGGATCATAAAATTCTATATGATATGAAGCAATAAAAACTTCTCCAGTAAAAAGGTCAAAACTAAGAGAAGGCAGCATACTATAATAAAAGACATAAGCATCCAATGGAACTTCTCTCTTAGAAGTGTAAATTATCTTTCTTGGATACCAATTATTTATTCTATTAGCATCGGGAATTTTTGAATCTGGATCTAAAACTACAGTTTTTACAGGAGAGTAAGATTCTACTTCCAATGGATTTTCTGTTCCATTATAAATAACTTTTTCCTCCTGACCATTTTCATATATTATTTTTATCTCTACAGGAAGAAAAATCTCTCCATTATTTTTTATATAGATTTGATTTTCCCATTTTCCACCTTTATAGTAAGAAATTACCTTGTTAATCTCAAAATCTACTTTTCCTTTAGAATAGAACCAACTCTTGAAAAAAGCCTCTAAATCTTTCCCAGTATATTTCTCAAGAGAATTTTTAATATCCTCAGTACTTGCAATCTTACCTTTAAAATCATTAAAAATATTACTTAAATACTTATCAAAATTTCCCTCTCCAAGTTCTGAAGCTAATGCTCTTATAGCAAGATAAGACTTATTATAAATTTTATCACTATATCCATTGGCGTAACTTTCCCAGTACTCTTTTACTACCTCTTCATCCCATCCATCCTTTAAGTAGTAAAGATACGGGAGTTCCACTTGAGTCTCTCTCAAATTCATATTTCCCATAAGATAATCCTTTAAGAAATTAACAAAATAATCATCCCCAAGATCAGGGAAAAGATTCGCACCCTTCCCACCATATTTTCTTTCAAAATAAGTTATAGAAAGATACTGAGCAAAACCTTCAGATATCCAATTTTCCCTATCAAAGTCAACGCCAATTCCAATACCCCACCAGAGATGAGCAATTTCATGAGCAAGGAGCCATTCATTTATTCTCTCTAAGAGAAACGGGGATATAAGATCTGAGGAGTAAAATACACTATTTCCAAGAAGGACAAGACCATCAGCTGTCATACCCCAAAGTCCTGTAATCTGTCCTTCTACTATATTTATTCTTTTATGTCCTGAAGACCCATAAAGATTAGAATAATAACCAATGGCTTCTCGGGCATAAGAGGCAAGAAGCCTTGCCTTATATTCTCTTCCGGGATAATAGTATACATATATCTCAGGCTCATTATTATCTAAAAGTTTATAAACTCCATAAATTCTACTAAGAGCAATAGGAACAGATCTTCTTGGAGAAGTATTTTCTCCTACTATCTTCTTCCATCCCCCCACAACCTCTTCTTTTACCATATCCATTCCCAAAGCTACAGTGAAATCAGAAGGTACCATAAGCTCTAAATAGAAATTACTTGATGGAAGCCTTCCTCCTTTATCCCATTCACCATTAATATAAGGAAGTTCATATGGAAACCAGCCAAATCTCCAAACAAAAGCATCTTTTGCATAAGACATATCACCTAAGTAAGTACTTGGAAATTTTGTTCTAAAATAGATGGTTAATTTAAAAGATTCAGAAGGTAAGATTTTATAAGGGAGTTTCACTTTCAAATAGTTATCTTTTAAGGAATAGTTGGAACTTAAAATTTTACCATCCTCAAAAGAATAAGAAACAGGATTATTATTCTCATCTACTACTTTTTCTATCTCTGTAAAACCAGGATCAAAACCATTTACATATTGAGAATCTTGTAATACATCATGCAAATAAGGATTCTTTTCTTTTAAAAGATTCGCAGAAAGATAAAAATAGATTTCAGAAAGTTCTGAAGGAGTATTATTTACATATTCTACTTCTACCCTCCCACTTATTATTTTCTCATTTGGAGAAAGCTGAGCATATATCTTATAATTAGAAGAAGTTTCAGCATAGGAAAAGGTTATAAGTAAAGAGACTATTAAAAGGAGAAAAAATATTTTCTTCATAGTCCTACCTTCTTTCCTTCTGTAGACGATTTCCTCCTCCCAAAACTTAACTTCATAGTAAGCACTCTATCAGTAGAGAAAATCCTTGCTGCTATAAAGATTAAAATCAAAAATACTATTAGCATATAGATAATACCATAAAGGATCACATTATAATTTCTCAAAAGAACATTCTGAGAAGCCACAAAAGGATGTGTGAAAGGTATAGCCATCACAATAATTTTAATGGGAAGAGAAAGAGAATTTATATCTGAAAACATGGAAAGAAAATAAGGAATCATTACAAGAAGTACCATCGGCAAGGACATACTTTGAGCACCTTTCAAATCTTCTGCTAAAACGCCCAAAATTGTAGAGAGAGCTAAAGCACATAATATGGCTAAGAATAAAGAAACTCCTAAAAGAGTATATCCATAAGGGGTGAACTGAAGACCTAATTTTTGAATCAAATCAGTACTATTTATCTCTACTCCTCCTGTAATTCCACTCATAAAGGATCTATATCCAAACATATAAATTAATGCAGAGATAAGTCCCACAATACCTGCTCCTAACATTTTAGCAACTACAATCTGTCTTCTACTGATAGGTACTGTAAGAAGTGTCTCTAATGTTTTATCTTGTTTTTCCACAGCAATAGCAGAAAGTACCATCTGAGAAGAATACATTATTACGATCATAAGAATAATAGGGATAAAAATAGACTGCATTTGAACAAAATTAGTTACTTCGGCAGAAGAACCCTCTGCCATTTTATCTCTTACTATGACATATTCTTTACTTCTTATAGGATTTTTAAGCTCTTCTGGATCTATATTAGGAATCTTTTCTTTTAGGAAATTATTAGAGATATATCTATTTAAAGCATTAACCACCTGATTGACCATCTCCGAATTTACAGTACTACCTATAGAAAAACTTCTTATAATAGAATAGACTTCTATCTCCATAGGAGAGAATTTTGATATGGATTGTCCAAATCCATCAGGTATGACTAATAAAAAATTAATATCATTATTTTTTGCATAATCTATTGCCTTCTCTTTATTTTTTTCTTCTACTAAGTTATTCATCAAATTTACTTTGAAACCTGCAAAAGATAGATTATTTAAAACTTCTTTTGAAAGAGAAGAATCATCAAGATTAAGTACATAAACATCTCTAAGTTTTATTCCTTTTTCTATTTCACCTTTGGTAATACTTCCCATAAAATTAAAAAGCAAAAGAGTAAAAACCAAAGAGATTATCAGCTGAGCAGTAACAAGCTCTTTAATCTCTTTTTTAAGTAAATTATTAAATTTCTTCATTGAACAACCCTCCTAAATACCTCTTCTAAATTCTTAGCAGAATATTTATCCTTTAGCTCTTCCGATGTACCTATCTCAAGGATTTTACCTTTATCAATAAGAGCCACTCTATCTGATAAGAATTCTATCTCTAACATGTTATGAGAAGAAAGAAGCACAGAAGTTCCTTCTTTCACATATTCCCTTACGAGTTCTCTGATCTCTAAAGCATTTATTACATCAAGTCCTGATGTAGGTTCATCAAGTATAGCAAGTATAGGTTTTGTCATAAGTGCCCTTGCAATAAGAAGTTTTCTTACCATTCCCTTACTATAAATCCCTATTTTATCATTTAATCTATCTCCTAATTCAGAAATTTCCTCGGCTCTTTTTACAAAAATATCCACATCTTTAGGATCTACTGCATAAAAGTTTGCCATAAATCTTAAGTAATCAATACCTTTCATGTTTTTGTATGCTCCAGCTTCTTCAGGTAGATAGCTTATATTTTCTCTTACAAAATCAGGATACTTTGACAAATCTTTCCCCATGAAAAGCACTCTTCCTTCAGAAACAGAAAGAAGAGTTGCAATTATTCTCAATGTTGTACTCTTTCCTGCTCCGTTAGGACCTATAAGAGCAAAAACCTCTCCTTTTTTTACTTCAAAATTTACTCCCTTTAAGGCCTCAAATTTCCCATAATATTTCTTCAAATTCTCAACTTGTAAAATAAAATCCAAAGAAGAATCACCTCCTAAAGGAATTTTTTCGCAGGTACATTATAAATTATATAATAATTTCATTAAAAGTTTTTGAAAATTTCCTACTTGAAAAATTTTTGCATATAAATTAGAATTTTTTATGACTAAATGAAAAATTTTTGCAACAGAGGTATAGAAACGTGAAAGAGGATTTAAAAATCCATGGATTAAGATTAAGCAAGCCGAGACTTGCAGTCCTTGAATTCTTTGAGAAGAACAAAACAGGTCATTTTTCTATTAATGAAATCTACGAGGAAATAAAGAAACAAAACCAAAAAGCATCTTACACATCTGTATATCGTACATGTAAACTTTTAGAAAAACTTGGTTTTTTAAGACAAATCTCCTTTGAGGAAAGACATATTCATTATGAAAGCAATTTAGTACCTCATATACATTTTCAGTGCCTTTCTTGTGGAAAAGTAATAGAAGAAGATTTAGAGCATCCAGAAAAGATCTTAGAAATATTAAATATAAAAGATAAAAATTTTCAGATAACTTCCTTCAGGATTCATATTCTTGGGTTATGTGAAGAATGCCAAAATAAAGCTCAAAAAGAGGAGGACTTATGATTAAAAGTCTTATAGACCTTAAAAAGGGAGAAAAAGGTAAGATAACATCAATAAAGGGAGGAGAGAGTAAGCTCTTAAGACTTGCAGAACTTGGGGTTAACCCTGGGGAAGAAATTTTAGTGAGTCAAAAATCCATGGGTCCTATAATCATAAAGGTAAAAGATACAAACATTGCTTTAGGAGAAGGACTTGCAGAGAACATATATGTAGAGGTTGTGGACCATGGAGAAGACCAAAATTAGAGTAGCTCTTGCAGGAAATCCCAATGTAGGGAAAAGTACTTTATTTAATCAACTTACAGGATTAAACCAACATACAGGAAACTGGCCTGGGAAAACTGTAGAAAAAAAGGTAGGATATGTAGAAAAGGACTCCACTTTAATAGAGATCACTGATCTTCCTGGTACTTATAGCCTTACTGCACACTCTATAGAGGAGGTTGTTGCAAGAGAATTTATTATAAAAGAAAAACCCGATATTACAGTAGTTGTATTAGATGCCTCAGCCTTGGAAAGAAATCTATATCTCCTTTTACAGATTATGGAACTTAGTTCAAATGTCATAGTAGTACTAAATATGTTAGATATCTTAAAAGAAAAAAAATATAAATTGGATACAGAAAAGCTCCAGCAGAAACTTGGTGTACCTGTTATATCTACTATTGCTAGTAAAGGAATAGGAATAGACAACTTGGTAGAAAAAATTATAGATGTATATAAAAATAAAAATTTAAATCCTATGAAAATAGAGTATCCTGAACTGGAAGATACCTTAAAAAAGATTGAAGCTCTTTTACCAGAAAAAATAGAAGAATATCCAAAAAGATGGGCTGCGATAAAACTATTAGAGGGAGATCCTCTAATAGTTGAACTTTGCAAGAAATATGAGGGATGGGAAGAGATTAAAAAGATCGTAGAAAAAAAAGAGGAAAACCCAGTGAAAGTTGCATCTGCAAGATATTCCTTGATAAAAAATATTTTAAAAGATGTATTAGAAAAACCAACAAATCAAGTAATAACATGGACTGATAGATTAGATGATATTCTTACCCATAGGATATGGGGGCTCCCTATTGCAATTCTTATAATATTTTCCATCTTTTATTTTACTTATTCCTTAAAGGAAGCCATAAGTACCCCTTGGGATAACTTCTTAGGACTTATAGGATTAGGATTGAATAATCTTTTCTCTTTCTTACCTGAATGGCTTAAAAATCTCCTTATAGGAGGCATATGGCAAGGAGTTGCAAATGTACTTTCCTTTACCCCATTAATAGTAATATTCTTCTTTTTTCTTGCTCTTCTTGAGGATACCGGATACTTAGCAAGACTTGCCTTTGTTACTGACCGAATAATGCATATATTAGGACTTCATGGAAAGGCTTTTATACCATTAGTTATGAGTTTTGGCTGTAATGTACCTGGGGTAATGGCTACAAGAACCTTAGAGAATGAAAAGGATAGACTATTACTTATAATGGTTAACTCTTTTATCCCATGTGTTCCAAGAATTTTAGTAGCGTCATTCTTTTTAAGCATATTTTTTCCTAAATACGCTCCTATCTTACTTTTAGTCCTTTATCTTATTAGTTTTCTCTCTATAATGATAAGTGGAAGAATTTTACAAAGAAGAGTTCTAAAAACTTCTTTTTCTCCTCTTCTTATGGAGCTTCCCCTATATAAGCTACCTAATATAAAAATAGTTTCTCTTTATGTCTGGGATAAATTAAAATCCTTCTTAGTTAGAGCAGGAACAGTAATGGTAATTCTATCAGGAATTACATGGATTTTATCCCATATCCCTTCTGGAAATATTGAAAACTCTATTCTTGCTAATATTGGAAAAACTCTCATGCCTTTATTTTCTCCTTTAGGATTTAACTGGCAACTTACCACAGGATTAATTTCAGGTTTTGTAGCAAAAGAAGCAAGTCTTTCTACCCTTGGTTCTATTTACGGAGCAAGTGGAAATGCATTAGGAAAACTCCTTTTAAAGGATCTCTCCCCCATTACTGCTTTTAGCTTTTTGGTATTTCAGCTTCTGTATATACCTTGTGCAGCAACTATTGCTACTATTTATAAAGAGACTAATTCTTTAAAATGGACTCTTATAACTATATTTTATTCCTTAACTTATGCCTATTTATTTACTTTAATTATTCACACAGGAATTACACTTTTAGTGAGGTAAAAATGATTGAAAAAGTACTTGAATATATAAAAAATCATGAGATTGTAGATATTAAAAAGCTGAAGAAGGATTTAAATGTATCTAATGAGGAATGGGATCTTATCCTTCTTCAGCTCCAAGATTTAGGATTTATTATAGAAAAAGGATCCTCAAACCAGTGTAACCAATGTGCTTATTCTAAAATTTGTTCTCAAGGATGTCTGAAATCTGAGACCTTATTTCTTTTATTACCTCCAAAGGATTAGGACTTTTTGTTATTGGTCTCCCAATTACTAAATAGTCTGCACCTTTTTCCATTGCCTCCCTTGGAGTCATTACTCTTTGTTGGTCATCTTTAATATCTCTACTTAATCTAATTCCAGGGGTCACAATAAGCATAGGTCTTCGCAAATTATTTCTTAAAAGTTCAATCTCCCAAGGAGATGCTATAACTCCATCAAGTTCGGTCTCCTGAGCAAGTTGAGCAAAGAATAAAACCTGCTCTGAGAGAGATCTGGATATTCCCCAGCTTCTTCTTAAAGTCTCCTCATTGAAACTTGTAAGAACAGTCACTCCAAGAAGATAAGGATACTCTGTTTTTCTTGAACTTCTGAATTCCTTTATCACCTTAGCAGATTCTTTTAACATTTCTTCCCCACCTAAAATATGGAGGGTAATCATAAAAGGATCAAGGGAAAGAAGCCTTTCAAGAGTTCGTACTACAGTATTTGGAATATCAAAAAGTTTAAGATCAATAAAGACATTTGCTCCCATTTCCCTCAAAGCCTTTACTACATGGGGACCAGCTACTGAGAAAAGTTCCAAACCAACCTTAAAGTTCTTTGCATGAGAGATAAGAGATTCTGCTATATTTAACGCCTCTTTCTCCTCAGGAAAATCAAGTGCTACAATAAGAGGGTCAAACTGTTTCATAATTTTAAACCTCCTCTTTATTTTTATGAGCAAAACCAATAAGATCAATTAACTTTTCGGTTTCAAAATAACTTTCTAATTCTTGTACACTTTTCATTCCTATCCAAGGATCTCTAAAATTAGCACTTCCAATCTCCACCAAGGAAGCACCTGCCAAAATAAACTCCATCACATCAGAAAAAGATGTTACTCCTCCACAGCCTATAATAGGAAGAATATTTTCCTCATATAATTCCCATACCTGTCTTAAAACTAAAGGTTTTACAGCAGGACCAGAATATCCGGCAAAAATTCTCTTAAATGCAGGTTTTCTTTTTCTCCAATCTATTGCAAGCCCCAAAAAGGTATTAAAAGCAACTACTGCTTCCCCACCTGAATCTTTTACAGCCTTTGTTAATCCCAAAATATCTATAGCTTGTGGTGTTAATTTAACCCAAACAGGTTTATCGCTTATATCTACAACTTTTCTGGTTATTTCTTTAACTGTCTCCAGATCAATACCAAAAAGCATCCCTCCTTCATCCACATTAGGGCAAGAAAGATTTAGTTCAATCCCTGATATCTTAAGATCTTTTATCTCCTTTGCTACCTCACAATATTCTTCCTCTTTTTCTCCAGCAATACTAACAATTACATGAGTATTTAAATTCTCAAGAAAAGGAGACTCTTCTTCTATAAATTTTTCAACCCCAGGATTTTCTAAACCTATAGAATTCAAAATTCCTGCATAAGATTCCCATATCCGAGGAGGTGGATTTCCCTTGCGAGGCTTTAAAGTTATACTTTTTGTAACAATACCGCCTAAAATATTTATATCGTAATAATCCATAAGCTCTCTTCCAAAGCCACATGTCCCCGATGCAAGTAGTATAGGATTTTTAAATGTTAGACTTCCAACTTTAACCTCTAAATTACTCATTAAAACTAACCTCTAACGCTGAAAAAATAGGTCCTTCCTTACATATATGAAGCATTTTATCTTTTCCTTCTACTACACAACTAAGACAGATTCCTATACCACATGCCATCCTTTCTTCTAAGGAGAATATAAGTTTATCTTTTTTATCTACTCTTTTATAAAGCTCTTTCAACATAGGTAGAGGTCCACAAGAAATTATTTTGCTAAAAGAATAAAGATCCTCAGGAATAAAATCCAATATCTTCCCCTTATAACCTAAACTTCCATCCTCCGTAGAAATAATCATTTCTTTACTGTATTTACTAAAATTTTCATACACTTCTTCTGGCATATATGAGGAAAAACCAAGGAAAGAATAAAAATCAACTTTATCCTTATAGAAACTTATAAGAAAATTTAATGGAGAAATCCCCATTCCTCCACCTAATAAAAGAATTTTTTCTCTCTCTTTTAACAGGGGAAAATAATTTCCAAGAGGAGCAATAAAAGAAATTTTTTCTCTTCCTTTCTTTCTGCTTAGAAGTTCTGTACCTCTTCCTACTATTTGATAAAGAAATACTATACGATTTTCAGACACATCGTAGAAACTCATAGGTCTTCTTAAAAAAGGATCAAAAGTGTCAGATATAAGAAGCATGGCAAATTGACCAGGGTAGATAATACAATCTCCTATATCAGCCTTAACTTTTAAAAGAAAAATCTTATTATTTAAGTTTCTATTTTCAAGGATTTCTCCTATAAATTCCCTCACCTCATAATCTTCCCTTCTTTAAATACTATTCTTCCTTCAACAAAAGTCATAATAGGCCATCCTTTTAATGTCCAACCATGAAAAGGTGTATTCTTCCCCTTTGAGAAGAATTTTCCCTTATCCACAGTTTTTTCCAGTGAAAGATCAATAAGAGTAAAATTTGCAGGAACATTTTCTTCTAATGGAATATAAGGAATATTTAATATTTTAGCTGGATTATAACTCATTTTTTTAAAGAGTTTTACAAGAGAAATCTTATTTTGGAAGTATCCATAAGTGATAATCAGTGGTACAGCAGTCTCAAGCCCTGAAATTCCAAATTCTGCTAAGTTATACTCTACCATCTTATCATCTAAATGATGCGGAGCATGATCTGTAGCAATTACATCAATTAGATCGTTTTTTATACCGTCCCATAAAGCTTCCTGGTCTTCTTTTGTTCTTAATGGTGGATTTACTTTTGTATTAGTATCATAATTGCTTTTCTTCATATCCTCCTCTGTAAGTACTAAATGATGAGGAGTTACTTCACAAGTTACATTTATTCCCTTTTCTTTAGCCCACTTAATCATTTCAAGACTCTGCCAACAAGAAACATGAGCTATATGAAGGTTGCCGTCTGTTAGAGAGGAAAGGAAAATATCTCTTGCTACCATTGATGTCTCTGCTACCCATGGAATTCCTTTCAGACCTAATAAAGTTGCAGTTTTCCCCCAATTAATACTTCCTTCTTGAGATAAGTTACTATCTTCCGCATGCTCAATAATAGATACACCAAACATCTTTGAATATTCTAATGCACACCTGAGAACCTCACTATTTTGTACACAAGCCCCATCATCTGAAAATGCTTTTGCTCCTGCTAAGAACATATCCCCCATCTCAGAAATTTCTTTTCCTTCTCTTTTTTTTGTGATAGTTCCTATAGGATAAATTCTTATAAGTCCAGCTTTATCTGCTTTTTCATAGATAAATTCAATCATTGATTTATCATCTATAGGGGGTTCTGTATTAGGCATACATGCTATAGATGTAAAACCACCTGCAACAGCAGCCATAGAACCTGTTTCAATAGTTTCTTTCCACTCAAAACCAGGCTCTCTCAGATGAACATGCATATCAGTAAGAGATGGAACCACTACTTTATCTCTACCATCTATGATATCTATATCACCATTAGTACTAATATCTTTACCAATCTTTTTTATAATTCCATTTTCTATATAGATATCTCCTTCTTCTTCCATATCTCTTTCAGGATAAACTAATTTCACATCATGAATTAGCATCTTCATCGCCCTTACCTCCCAACATGAGATAAAGCAAAGCCATCCTAACTGCAACCCCATTTGTTACCTGCTCATTAATGACTGAGATAATACTATCTGCTACCTCTGAGGAAATTTCAACCCCTCTATTCATAGGTCCAGGATGCATAACTAAAGCATCTTTCTTAGCTTTTCTTAATCTCTCAGGAGTCACACCAAAAAGCATATGATACTCTCTTAAGCTCGGGAAAAGACCTTTCTTTTGTCTTTCCAGTTGAAGCCTCAATATATATATAATGTCAGCATCTTCTAAGGCAGTATCTAAATCATAGGTGACCTCTACCTTAAGGTCTTGTACATAAGGAGGAATTAAGGTACTTGGACCACATACCACTACAGAACTTCCCAATTTTTCCCAAGCATAAATATTTGATCTTGCAACTCTACTATGAAATACATCTCCAATAATTGCTACTTTTAAATTATCAAGCCTCTTCTTTTTCTCATATACTGTAAAAACATCTAAAAGAGCCTGAGTAGGATGCTCATGCATTCCATCACCAGCATTTATAATCTTTGCCTTTATATTTTTAGCCAAAAAATTAGGAACTCCTGAAGCACTATGTCTTACAATGAACATATCTATACCCATAGCTTCTAAAGTTTTCACAGTATCAAGAAGAGTTTCACCTTTTTGTACACTGCTTGTGGATGAAGCAATACTTATGGTATCTGCACTGAGATATTTTGCGGCAAGTTCAAAAGAAGATCTTGTGCGAGTACTGGGTTCATAAAATAGAGTACATATGGTTCTACCACGAAGTGTAGGGACTTTTTTTATAGTCCTCTTTAATATATCCTTCATGGAACTTGAAGTTTCAACAATAAGCTCAATCTCTTCCTTAGTAAGATCTTCAATACCGATCAAAGCTTCCCTATTCAGCATAAATATCACTTATCCTCCTTCCATTCGCCTATCACTACCTCATCTACACCATCAACTTCTTCAAGCCTTACTTCTATCTGCTCTTTCTTGGAAGTAGGAACATTCTTACCTACATAATCTGCTCTAATAGGAAACTCTCTATGTCCTCTATCCACAAGAACTGCAAGTTGAACAGTCCTTGGTCTTCCTATATCTATCAAAGCATCAAGAGCAGACCTCACTGTTCTCCCTGTATATAAGACATCATCCACAAGAATTACATCTTTATCATCTACAGAAAATTCTATCTCTGTTTTTTCCACCTTAGGTTGATCTAATCTCAGATTTAAATCATCCCTGTAAAGAGTAATATCAAGACTTCCTACAGGAATATCACTTTTTTCAATCTCTTCCAAATAATTTTTTAACCTTTTTGCAAGAGGAACTCCCCTTCTTCTTATTCCTACTAAAACAATATTCTCTACACCTTTATTTCTTTCTACAATTTCATATGCAATTCTTCTTAAAGCCCTCAAAATGGCATCTTTATCCATAATTTTCGCCTTTTCCTGAAAATACATAAAAACCCTCCTTTCATATATAATAAAAAAGCGGGCATACCCACTTTTCATGGACATGCCCGCTTACTCTTTAACTTTGCTTCTATATCTTTATTCAATCTTCCTCCCTTTTTAGCCTCGCCGGGCTAAATTAAAGGTCATATCATTATATTAGAGATAAAAAATTATGTCAAGCTAAAAGATCACACCTCAATAAATCCTTCTCCTAAAATCATTTAGACAATTCACAGGAATGGTTCTTTTAGGATTCCCAGCATATTGGCAACCTGCTGCTACTGGTATTATTATTGTAGCTGTTATATTTGGTCAGTACCGTAAAAGAAAAATGGGTTTAATTCAATAAGTTTTAAATTTAAATAGGGCTAAAATTATAGAATTAAGAAGAGATATATCAAGTTTACCCTTATGGAAAATTCTTCAGCTTCTTTCTGAAGAAAGACAGGGAAATCTCAGGTAAGAAGGATAAAGGAAAAATAGCAGAAGTATTTTTAAAGACGGAAAAATTGTTTATTCAAAAGACTATTTTTAAAGAAAAAAATCCCTTGGCAATTCTTTAATAGGAAATAAAATATAGACAGAAATCAGGCTTCAAAAGGTTTTTAGAATCTCCAAAATATTACCCACATTTTAATACACAGAGGGGGCAAATAACATAGGTGATGGAAAAAGAAAATTATAACCAGCACTTTTTCTCCTTATTCTTATCTGCTTCTTCCTTCCTTTTATCCATTTATCCTGTGCTGGGGAAGAATTTGCAAATCTTAACGGTATTCAATTAGTGACAGGATTTACCATTGAAACTCCAAATCTATCTTCTGATCTTTATAGTGGATCTAAGAACTCTCAAAATTATGAGAAAATAGATCCTGAACCCTTAGCTATTTTAGCTTTCATTGTAGCTATCTTAGGATTGATACTAACTTTAATAAAAGGCCATAGACATTTAATTTTACTTACTCTTCTTGGAGTTATAGTGGTTATATCTTTATTATTCCTTGAATCCAAGATGGACAACGAAGCATTGAAAAATGGATTAGAAGTAAAGTATGACATAGGCTTTTGGGGATCTCTACTTCTTTTTCTTATCTCAACAGGGCTAAATTGGTATCTTTTTTCTCAAAGAGAGCCTATGGGAGAGTCTTAATTATGAAAAACCCTTGGGATGAACTTATTAATATAGTTTTGTAGCATATGGTTGAAAAGTTTATGTATTTATTTTTTTTAAAATTCTATTTTTGGAATATAATTAAAATAATACTGATCTTAAATAATAATTTAGGAGGTGCAGATATGAAAGAAAAAAGAGAACCTGTGGTACTTGAAAATTTTGGCGAAAAGATTTTTGGTGTTATCCATATCCCTGAAAAGACCCCTGCTCCTTTTGTGCTTTTCTGTCATGGATTTACAGGTACTAAGATAGAACCACATCGCATCTTTGTAAAAGCTGCTGAAGCTTTAACAAAAGAAGGCATAGGTGCCTTAAGAATTGATTTCAGAGGATCAGGAGATAGTGAAGGTTCCTTCAAGGATATGACTGTAGAAGGAGAGGTCTCTGATGCTATGGCAGCATTGGATCTCCTCACCAAAAGTGACCTTGTAGACAAAGATAGGATAGGAATATTAGGACTTTCTATGGGCGGAGCAGTAGCAAGTATGGTCTCAGGAAGGAATCCTCTTGTTAAATCCTGTGTGCTCTGGTCTGCAGTATGCCATTTTAACATATTCTTTAGTAATCCAGAAGAAGCTCAAAAGATAAAAGATTACGGTGAATTTATAGATCTTGGTGGAAATCCATTAGGGAAAAATTTCTTAGCAGAGATACCAAACCTAAAACCTTTAGAAGAATTAAAGAAAAGAAGTCTTCCTGTTTTAATAATTCATGGAAGTGGAGATCTAGTAGTACCAATTCAGCATGCTTATGACTACTATAACGGGATAAAGGATTCCCACAAGGCAAAACTTGAGATAATTAAAGACTCAGATCATACTTTCAATTCTATTGAGTGGGAAACTCAGGCTATTGAAAAAAGTGTAAATTGGTTTAAAGAAACTCTATAAAAGATTAAGGGTAGGGGGCATAAATGCCCCCTACTTTTCTATCCTTTTACGTATTTTTCAGGATTTTTTTCAAACTCTATTTTACAAGCCTTATTACAAAAATAATATTTCTTCCCTTTATACTCAGAAACTGCTGGTGGATTCTTTTCATCCACCTCCATCCCACAAACAGGATCTTTCGCCATTTTTCACCTCCTTACATAGAAGCTTTAAATCCTCTTAATCTTAAGGAATTAGAGACTACAAAGACAGAGCTAAATGCCATAGATATTCCAGCAATCATAGGATTAAGAAGTATCCCTATAAATGGATAAAGCACTCCTGCTGCAATAGGTATTCCTATTACATTGTAAATAAATGCCCAGAACAAATTTCCTTTTATAGTATTTAAAGTCTTTTGACTTAGTTCTAATGCTCTTACAACTCCTTTTAGATCGCCACTCATTAGAATAATATCAGAAACTTCTATAGCCACATCAGTACCAGATCCTATAGCAATACTTAGATCCGCCTGAGATAGCACAGGAGCATCATTTATTCCATCCCCAACCATAGCTACTTTTTTACCATGATTCTGAAGTTCTTTTACCTTATTTACCTTATCTTCTGGCAAAACCTCAGCAAAAAAGTATGAAAATCCTAATTTCTCTGCAATTCTCTTCGCTGATATAAAGTTATCTCCTGTAATTATACCCACCTCATATCCCATAACTTTAAGCTTTTCTACTACTTCTTTTGCTTCTTCCTTTAACTCATCTTGAAAAGAAAGGAACCCTATAGGCTTCGTATCTTCACTTACCATTACTACTGTTTTAGCTTCATTAATCAGACTCTCAGATATTTCTTTTATCTTTTCCTCAAAGCCATTATATTTTCCAACAAAATATTTTTTATCCTCTAAGTATCCTTCTAAGCCCTTCCCAGGAATCTCCTTTATATTATTTATAGGTAAAGGAGAAATTCCCAATTTCTTTACGTCTTCCACAATAGCTTTTGCTATGGGGTGTTCTGAAAATCTTTCTAAAGAATAAGCAATCTCTAAAATCCTATCCTTATCAATCTCATCTAAAGGGATAACATCTTTTAGCATTAGTTTTCCATAAGTTAATGTCCCTGTCTTATCAAAAATAACAGTATCAATTTTATTTGTTTTTTCAAGAACTTCTGCATTTCTTATAAGTATTCCCATTTGAGCCCCTTTTCCTACACCTACTATTAATGCAGTAGGTGTAGCAAGTCCTAAAGCACAAGGACATGCAATAATCAAAACTGAAACAAAATTTACCAAAGCATACTTAAAAGATGGGGAAGGACCAAAGAAATACCATATTAAAAATGTCGTAATAGAAATAGTAATTACTGTAGGGACAAAAATACTTGCAATTTTATCCACAAGCCTCTGAATAGGAGCTTTACTACCTTGGGCTTCTTCTACAAGCCTAATTATTTGAGATAAGGTGGTCTCAGCTCCTACTTTCTCTGCTTCAATTTTTAAAACCCCATTTAAGTTAACAGTACCAGCAAAAACCCTATCCCCAATTTTTTTATCTACAGGAATACTTTCTCCTGTAAGCATAGACTCATCTACCGAAGAAAAACCTTCTATTACTTTCCCATCTACAGGAACTCTTTCCGAAGGTTTTATAAGAATTATATCTCCCTTTACTACTTCATCTACAGAAATCTCTATAAATTCTTCTCCTCTTTTAACAAAAGTGGTCATAGGTTTTAAAGAGATCAAATTTTTAATTGACTGAGAAGTTTTACTTTTTGCTTTAGCCTCTAAATATCTACCCAGAAGAATAAATGTGATAATTACAGTAGAAGTATCATAGTAAACCTCAGGAGATATTCCCATACCTGAGAAGAAAGATGGATAAAAAGTAACAAGAACACTGTAAAGATAGGCAGCTGTAGTTCCTAAAGCCACTAAAGTATTCATATCTGTAGTTTTGTGTCTTAATGCGGAGAAAGCGAATTTGTAAAATCTATATCCTCCATAAATCTGCACAGGAGTAGCAAGTATAAAAAGAAGTAGAGGAGAAAATTTCAAAAACATACTTCCTACAAATACAGGCATTGTAAAGATCAAACTTATTAGAAATCTTCTTTCTATATCTTTTAATTCTTTTTGTCTGTATTTCTCTTCTACATCTTCCAAACCCTCTTTCTTTGGTTCCAAAGCCTCATAACCTATATTCTTAATTACCTTCTGTACTACCTTATAGCTTGTTAAAGATGGAATATATTCAATATAAAGTTCTTCCTTAGCAAAATTTACATCTGCCTTTACAACTCCATCTATATTCCTTACTGCATCTTCTATCCTCTTAGCACAGCTTGCACAGCTCATTCCAACAATTGGAAGAATGGCTTTAGATGTAATCACTTCATATCCAATATCTTCTATTCTCTTTTTTATCTCAGAGATATTAACATCTTCACCTAAAATCTCTGCTCTTTCCAAAGATAAATTTACATTTACATCCTGAATGCCATCTAATTCTTTTAAGGCATTCTCTATCCTCAATGCACAGGAGGCACAGGTCATACCCGATATAGGTAATTCTACTTTCTTAGTCATATTTAAAACTACCTCCAAATTTTTCTTGTTATATTTTATACCTTTTTAGTAGGAAATCAACTTAAAAATTTTTAAATATTTATAAGTTCTTTTTTAATCTCTTCTTGTACAGTATCTCTGTTATCATAAGTCAAGTAATATATCTTTCCATACTTTTTGAAATCTGGGATAAAATCTCTATGAAGAGAAGCAATAATGTTTTTATCACTTTCTAAGAGTGAATATAGTCTCTCCCTAAATCTATCTGATAAAAACTCCATTTTACCTATCTCGTCCAAAATAAAAACCTCACCTTCTTGACAAAATATATCCTCAATTATGATATTAAACTTATCCATATCAAGAAAATATTTCCCAAATTTATAAGGTGTCTCTTTAAAGATAGAAGCAAAATCAAAACTTTCTCCTGTTTTTAAATCTACAAGGGTAAAACCAACTCTAACATTATCTTTCCTAACTTCTTCTGTAATAAATCCGCAAGTAGTAATTCCTCTTTTAAGACAAAATTCATTTACTTTTTTTAAAAGAGTTGTTTTTCCTATACCCGATTTCCCTGTAACAAATATTTTCATGAATTCACCATTGAATTATAAAAATTTTTGTATTATATCATAGACTAATGTACTTTATTACTATTGATTTTGGGACTACAAATTTCAAAATATTTTTGTGGGATTATAATGGAAAAATAATCCTCAGAAGATCTTTTCCCACACCCATCTTGTCGGATAATACTATTGATCCCTTTGCTATTTTAAAAATTATTAACGACTTTTTTAATAGCTTAGAAAGAAGATACAAAAAAATAGAAGGCATATCGGTAACAGGAATGGGAGAGGCAGGACTTTTAGTAGATAAGAAGGGAAATCCTCTAACTCCAATTTTTTCATGGCTTAGCGAGAAAGGCTCTGAAGAGCTAAAAATTCTTGAGTGTGAAAGAGAAAAGCTCTTCAATATTACAGGCTTAAAAATACTTCCCAAATACTCCTTAGCTAAAATACTCTGGTTAAAAAAATATGAGAAAGAAGTATGGGAAAAAAGCTATAAATGGTTAAATGCTGTTGATTTCATCAACTTCTATCTTACAGATAAGATGGTCACAGATTATACACTTGCCAGTAGAATGCTTCTTTTTGATATCAAAAAGAAAAGATGGTCCAAAGAGATCCTAAAATCTTTTGACATTCCAGAAGAAAAACTTCCCCAAATACAACCTCTTGGAACTATAATAGGAGAAATCAACCCCATTTTATCCAGAAAATTTTCCCTACCTAAGTTTCCCATAATATTAGGAGGACATGATCACCCTGTAGCAAGTTTATCCCTTAATCTTAAAAATTCTCTCCTTGATTCTTGGGGAACAGCAGAAGCCTATTTAATTCATACAAGGGAACCTCTCCTTAAAGAGGACATAAGGAAACTGGGTTTCTCTGTGGGATGTATAAAAGATGATCTCTATTATCTAATAGCAGGGATCCCCTTCTCTGGAGGGATTAAAAAATGGTTAAAGGAAAACATGAGATGGGAAATATTGCCTAAAAAGAAATCAAGCAAAGTTTTATTTTTCCCATACCTTCTTGGAGAAAAACTATCCCAAAAGGATGTCCTTATTAAAGGTTTCTTTTATGGGATAGATCATAACACCACCATCGATGATTTAAAAACAGCTGTATGGGAAGGAGTCTTTTACGAAAGTAGAGATATTATTGAAAATATTAAGAATTTAGGTATAGATATGGAAAAGATTATATTAACAGGGGGAATGAGCAGATTTAAATCCTTAATAGAACTAAAGGCTAATATTTTAAATATACCTCTTTATGTATCTTCAGAAAAAGAACTAACCTCAAAGGGCTTAGCATGGGCTATTGTAAGAGCTGTAAATCCTGAAAATATAGATAACTTTCAAGAAAAGTCCTTTTATATTATAGATCCCAATAGTAAAAAGGAATATGAAGAAAAATTTGAGGAATATAAAAAAATAAAGGACCTGCTGGGGATATAGAGTCCAGCAGGTCCAAGTTGCTAACTTACTTTAAACCTTCCAAAACAGAATTTATGGCAGCCTCAAATTTAGGTCTTGAGGCTTTTATAGACTTTGCTGGATTAGCTACATCTATTTGATCCATCAACTCGGTAAAACCAGGAATTCCTGCTACAGGATTTATTACTACTCTTGTGGCAGCATCCATCAAAATATTGTAGATTTCTTTTCCTCCAACTTTTTCAATTTGATTCTTTACTATCAAGTCTTTTTCTTTATCTGTAGGTAGGAGCGTCCAAAGAAGATATAAAGCTGCAAGCTCAGGTTCTTTTGTAGAAGATGCTATAGCCCAAGCAGAATCGTCTCCTTCATCGGCACTTTTCTTCTTACTATCAGGTCCCTTAGGAAAAGGAACCATTCCAAGTTTGTTTCCTAATGCATCCCTCATAGTACCAAGATCCCAAGGACCCCAATAATCCATGCAGGTAATACCTTTCTGAAATCTTCCTTGAGGATCCTCCCACCAATCTGCAGGTCTCATTTTGTACTTAGTGTCCATATCATATACTGCTTGAAATGCTCTATATGCTTTAGGATTATCCATAGCAAAAATTGGCTTTCCACCTATATATTTAACAATCTCTACGTCATTGCTCCAGAGAAATGGCTGATATGTTCTCCAGCTTGTATAGGCATATTGGTCAATTTTACCATCTCCATTGATATCTTGAGTGAGTTGTTTCCCAAGGTCAAAGAAGGTATTCCATGTCCACTTTCCTTGTTTATAAAGCTCTAAAGGATCAGGAAGCCCTGCCATCTCAAATTTCTCTTTATTGTAGTAGAGAATATAAGGAAATACATTATCATTGTATATATTTGTTACTGCATAAATTTGTCCTCTCCAAGTAAAATAATCCAAGATGGGCTTTCTAAATCCTACTGCATTCACAAGATCCTTGTTTTTGAAATCAATGTATTTATTAAGGGGAAGAAGCATTTTCTTCATCATCCATGTAGGTTTTTGTCTGCTATCTATATAAACTATGTCCGCCCCTGATCCAGAAAGAATAGCTGCGGTTTGTTTTTCCACTTTTGTTTCCCAAGTTACATATACAATTTTTACCTTAGCCCCAGTAATTTTTTCAAACTCCTCCCTTGCTTGTTTAGGAGATCTTACTCCAGGAATACTACTTTTTTCTTCCTCAGGCCAATGTTGCCATACATAAAGAGTTTTCCCTCTATATTTTTGGGTATCAATGTTTAAGGTATAATTTCCAAATTTTACAGAATATACCCTTTGTCCAAATCCAGGAACAAAGCTTAAAAAGGCAAAAAATACTAAGAAAATACTTACAAATAGAGCTTTTTTATTTCTCATCTAATTAAACCCTCCCTACTTAAAAATTTCTAATGAGGTCTCCAAAGTAATTCCTTCAGGGAAAAATTCAAAAATAATTTTTACATCTCTATCTATTTTTTCTACTACATCCTTTCTTATAGTTACTTGAAGATCATTTACGCTGAAATCATCCCACCCCCTAAGGTATGGAGTCCAAGAATCTCTTATAGGTTTTCCATCTTTAGCTCCAAATACTTTTATGGCACACAGACGAGTACCATTAAATGCTATGTAAAAATTAAGATCTCTTGGAACTCCTCTTACTATATTAAAAGGCTTATCCAAAAGAACAGGATTTTTATATTGAACTATTTCTAAAGGATAATCTACACTTTTTGTAAATTTAAAGATTAATGTCCCCAAAGTTCCATATTCTCCAGGTTTCAGAATCTGTTTTATTAAAGAGCTTTTTAATATGACTTTTTCTTTCCCATTAAGTTCATAATCCTTTCCCTTCTCTAATTTTTTAGTTCCAAGATATACATCTTTCAACTCATTTCCATTTAGTTCCATATTTATTTCTTTATCTTTTATATTTTCTGACTCTTTGATAAACAAAACTCCTGGATTTAAGAAGGAATTGGGATTTCCATAAGAAGCATTTATTATAAATCTTATTGAGGTTTCATCTCTCCAGACCCTATTCCTACGATCATAATTACTACCATTGTCCCAATAAAAAGTCGCCATATCATATTTTTTTGCTACCCTAATCAAATTATCATACCAGTACCATTCTGCAGGCTTATTCCCATTAAATAATCCATATTCTCCTATAATAAATGCATAATCTCTAAATTTTTCTTTAACAATCCTAATATCTTTGTCCATCTGTTCTTTATCTGCCTGAGTTCCCCATGTCTTTCTTCCCCACCAATTAGCAGTAAAGTCCCAAGGAGAATAGTAGTGAATACCAATTATAATATTGGGATCTTTTGGTGGAACAAAATATTTCTCAGCCTTATAAGTATCTGTTGATAAAGGAGGAACTACCACAAGTCTTTTATCATTAAATCCTCCAGAATTTCTTATTAATTTTAAGATTTTCTCATTTACTTCATTTTGAATAGCACCTGCAACATCATCAGAATACCCTTCGTATACAGGCTCATTTACTATTTCAAATATCAATTTTTCAGAGTAGTCCTTAAATCTATCTGCAATTTGCATCCATAATTTTTCAAGTTTCTTAATAGTACCTTCTTTATCCTGCTTCATTTCTCCACTTAACCATCGCCAAGAATCGTGATGTACATTTATTATCACATATAAATCTCTATCTAATGCCATTTTCACAACTTCTTCTACTCTGTCCATCCATGCTTTATCCACTTTATAATCAGGGGCTGGTCCCATATGATCCACCCATGTAACAGGTATTCTTACACTCTTAAATCCAATCTTCTTTATATCATCAAATACATAGGATTCGGTTTTAGGATTTCCCCAAGAAGTTTCATCAGGTATCGCATCTAATGAATTACCTAAATTCCAACCAGGATCCATTTCTTTTACTGCCTGGTGAGGGGTCTTATAGTCAAATACACCTTGATATGTAGTCACGTTTGCTCCTCCCATTACAAAAATGAATATTATAAACAAACAAAATGCTACAATCTTTTTCACCCTAAATTCCTCCCCTTATTACTTTACAAACTTTATATCATCTACATATAAAATAGTGTCTCCTGCAGGAGCCCCAGAAACTTCAATAGACATACCCCATATTCTCTTAAGATCAACTGTAAAAGATTTAAGAGGAACAGAGATTTTTGTCCAGGAAGTAGAAACCCCTCCAGTAATAGTAAATTTTTCTGAATATTTTTCTTCCTCATTAGCCTTAGTAGGTGCCTCTACTAATGTAATAAGAAGATTATAATTATCAGATTTTTCTGCTTTTATATAGAACTCTAAGCTATTAAACTGGGAAAGATCAAAAATTTTACTTGTGTTATTTAAATCCCATTTAGTAAAATTTATTCCCATACCAGCCCACCAACTGGTCCAAACAAAATAAATCTTTATACTTTTCTTTCCTGAAAAAGCAATTCCTTCCACTTCTTCTACCTTACAACCTTCTGGAGCAGCCCAAAAACCTAAGGAAGAAAGATTTGATTCCTCTTTTTCTCCATCGTAAATTAATATCTCTTTTGATGTTTGAGAGAATGTTGAAGAAATCAAAAGAGAAAGTAACAAGGCTACCCAAAAAAGCTTTTTCATATAAAACACCTCCTTATTTATATTTAAAAACTTATCCTATAATACCTGTCCTTTCTATGCTTTCCACAAAGAATCTTTGGGTAAATAGATAGAAAATTAACATAGGTAATATCACAAGAATCGCACCTGCATATTGAGGAGGAAGTATCAACAAAGGATCCCAAATCTGAGTTCCACCAGTAATTATTGCTTTAATATTAGCTAAATTTAGACTCAGAGTATATTTTTCAAAATCACCTATATATACTGATGGTTCAAAAACATCATTCCAATGCCAGACCAAAGAAAACAGAAAAACAGTTACCACAGCAGGTATAGAGTTAGGTATGAAGATTCTTACATAAGTTTGAAATGGCGAAGCTCCATCCACATAAGCAGCTTCTTCCAACTCCTGAGACATTCCTCTAAAAAACTGCCTAAATATATATATAAAAAGTCCACTTCTCAACCCACCCCCTAATATAGTAGGTAGTATTATGGGATAATAAGTGTTCAGGAGATTAAGAGGCTCACCTCTTATTAAACTTATAATTCCAAGGATATCAAATCTTTGATAAAAAACATAAAGAGGAATAAGAAGAACCTGCGGAGGAACGATAAGGGTAAAAAGAATAAGGGCAAAGATAAACTCCTTCTCTCTAAATTTAAATCTTGCTAGACCATATCCAATCATAGAGCAACTTATTACATTAAATATAGCTGGTATTATAGAAATTAAAAGGCTATTCTTAAATGCATTAAAGTAGTTCAAAGAGTTAAAAGCAAGCTTAAAATTTTCAAAAGTTAAATGCTTAGGTATCCAAACCACCGTAGGATCTATTAAATCTTCTCTGCTTTTTAATGCCGTACTTAACATAAAAAGTATAGGTCTAATTAATACATAGGATAGTCCTAAAAAAAGCAAAATTTTTAAAATAGAAATTATAATTTTTGATATTCTACGTCTCCATATAGCTATAAGTTCTTCTCTTTGATACATATAAATTTCCTCCCTATTCGTTCATATAGAACACTCTTTTAGAGATAATCCATATCACTACAAGAAGTAAAATACCAATAATAAGAAAATAGAGCCACGCTATAGCAGCGCTGTAGCCATGTTGCAGTCTTCCAAAAGCTACGTCTAAGATATATCTAAGTACACTGTTGCTATAATCTGTAAAGGAATCTATAACTGTATAAACCACGTTTACTAAAATAATCGGAGAAATCATAGGAAGAGTTACTTTCCAAAAAGTCTCCCAAGCTGTAGCACCTTCCACACTTGCTACTTCATATAACGAAGAGGGGATAGATTGTAGTCCTGCTAAGAATATAAGTATCTGTACTCCCGATTTCCATATAATCTCATATATCCTATCTATTGCATCTATTATAGGCAAAATAAAGGGAATATTACCTGTAATACGAATAAGAAATGCTCTAAAATCTATTCCCTGCACGAAAGGAGAATTAGAAAGTGCCATCCCCGCTTGAGCACCAATATTAAATTGTTCCAAAGAATTAGATTCTAATACATAAAGAAGTGCTCCAGACATTACTACCACAGGTAAGAAGAATATAGCCCTAACAAGAGCTCTTCCTCTAAACTTTTGATTGAGAAGAATAGCAATAAATAAGGCAAACATTATTATTAGAGGTATATCAACCAATATATTACCTACTTCTGTAGTTAAATACTGTATAAAGGTAGGATCCTCTCTAATGGCTTTAATGAAATTTCTGAATCCTACAAAAACAACTTTATAACCATCTGGAGAAACATCAAGTTCACTAAAAGCGAATATTATGGATTGTATAAATGGCCATGCAAAAAAGATTAAAAAACCAATTAACCAAGGATATACAAACAATCTTCCGGTTCTTGCTTGTCTTTGAGCTAAAGTCTTCACTTTTTTATTTTTTCTTGCCATATAACATTCCCCCTTAATTTTCACCTAACAAAAATATAAAATCTTCGCCATTAATCTTTTTACCTTTATAATTTACTGCTTTTTTGTTATAGTTAACCACAACTTCTACATTATTCTTGTAAAGAACCCTATAAACACCTTCCATAATTTTTTGATGTTTATCAATAGGAACATTTAAAATATATGAGTACAGATCCTTAATCTTATGGTATTCATTTGCTGCCTGATCAATCCAATCTTTATAATGAGAACTTACCATTTCATTATAAAAACTCTTTTTAAAATAGGAAGAATCTTTATAAATAAAGGTATAGTATGGGATTGCCCCATATTCCACCATTCTTAAAAACTCTTTCTTCTGATTTTCTCTAAGATTCCCAGATTTTCCACTATAAGGAATATATCCATGAATAATCATCTGATAAAAAGGAATAGGCTCTGTCTCAATAGCAAAATTACTGGAATCTAAAGGCATATCTAAAATCATCTTTGCAAAGGGTAAAATATAAAAGTTTCCTGAAGTAAAATTAAAACTATACTTCTCTTTATATGTGCTTAGAGTTTCCTTCCACAAGGTTGCAACTTCTTCTCTTGAAAGAAGGTTTGGGGATTTGTTTTGGGAATATATATAGTTCCCCATATTCTCAATAAGCACATTATCTATCCTATATTTATCAAGATCCCTTAGAAAATTCTTAAGATAAACAGGAAGTTTACTTGGAAGCACTAAAAACCATGGATCATAATCTCTATTTTTCTTTTTAGTTACAGGGTCCCATTTATATAAAAAAGCCACTCCGTTATTTAGATACCTATTGGCATCTCTTGTGACTGAAAATCCATTTCCTTGTTCATAAACTTCAATGATTTCTGCTGTAAACGTTATTTTAATATGATTTTGTTCACAATAATCCAATAGTTTCTTAAAACCCTTTTCTCCTCCTAATTTGGCCTCAAATTTCACTCCATTTGTTATCTTACTCAAATATCCATCAGGTTGATAGCCTTTCATAATAAGATTTACATTTTTTATTCCTTTATCTTTAAGATTTTCCAAGATTTTTATAGTTTCATCAAAAGTAGTAAGGGGAAAAACTTCTACAACAGGAACCCCCACCTTTGTGGTTTTTATTTTTATACCACTAATAATGCTTAGATTAAAAGGTAATTCTTTTTCCTCAATTACTTTCTTCTGTAGTGTTCTATTTCTAATAAGATAATCTCTATAAAATTTTGCCATACTTGAGTAATCTATATCTTTACCTGTAAAAAGAAAATAGTTGATCACTATATCATTTTTAAGAGTGTATGGAGAAAACTTATTTACAAGTACGTCCACCACTTCTCCTGATTGTCCTGTAGATGCCTCACGTTCATATAGGAGAAATTTATGAATATTTCTATAGTTAAAAACAGGATAAACCCTAAAATACGAGGTAGAATTTCCCGCAGCATAACATGCAATACTTGCATCAAGGTCTCCACTTTCTACAACTCCTAAAATACCTAAATCACCTCTTTTAACCCCAAAAACAGGAAGTTTTATTCCTTCTACTTTTGGAGACATATCATATAGAGGAAGACCATAGTCATATCCATATATAGGTATTTCAAAACCTCTTTCTATCCCAACTCTTTGATCAAATCTAACAATAGCACCAGAACCATCAGGGATTATTAAGTAACCATCATCTTTTTTACTTCCCGAAAGGAAATATGGAAGCACCCATATTCTATTTAACTTAAGATCTCCCTCTTCTCTTATAGAATCCATAGGAACTCTTACTTGAAGACCATAAGAGGTAAGAATAAATTCTATAGAAATAGAAAGTCCTTGAGTAGAAAATTCATAGTCAATTCTAACCCCATCCTTAATATTTTTTATTTTAAAGTTACCTCTCATAACTCCTAAGGCATAAGTATTATAGACAGAAGTTCTAGCCTCTTCATCTGCCATCTCTACTACTATATGAGAGGGAATACTAAACTTTGTCACTCCCATAGAGGGATCTTGTTCCCAATCCTGAGGAAATTGGTAGAATATTTTTCCTGTACTTTTATCCTTTATTGCTATGCCTGCTGTCTCTGTATCAAAAAGAAGTGAATATTTTCCATTTTCTGCTACCTGTTGAAAACCCTTATTTTGGCTATAAATAGGCGCTATAAACACAAATATTAATAATAAAATAATGCTATATATATTAATTAACCTACTAATTTTCATACATTCACCTCTCATCCAACCATATATTTGATTTCAAGATATATTGTATATAGAAATTTTGTAAATTGCTGAAATGTAGCAAAAAATACAAGTCCAATAAACATAGCAAATATTATTCCACCTATAGTTAAAAGAGATGTACCTAAGACTTTACTTAGGGTATATTCTTGAAGCTCCATCATACCAGCAAGTATCACAAAAAGAGACCAGATCACTCCTATAGTACTGATTATATAATAAAAAGCTGCTTCATCCAAAGTTAAAACATGGCTTAGTAAGGTCTGAGGTATATATAACAATGCTAAAGGAAAAAGACTATAAACAGTCATAATAAAGATGTCTTTAGTCTTAGCCTTACCATCCATAATTGTAGTAACAGCCCAATTTATTATGACCCAAGCCAAAACAGGAATTAGTACCCTTCCTATTTCAAGAATTACATTAAGTTCTTCAGGTCTATAAGGATTAAAGTGGAATCCTGTCATAACTCTTTTAATAAGAAAAGAAAGAATTATAAAAGGTAGCAAAATTAATGAGGCTTTAAAAGCATTATTTTTTCTTCTTAACTCATAAAAACCGTCAAAAGGATGTACTATTACATAGAACACAAAAAGTATCGTATCCCAAAGTTCATGTCTCTTTACAAAACCTGTAAATTTTTCCTTTATTTTCTTACCAGCAAATTTAATAGTTAAGTATATAAACACTATTAAGCCTAAAAATATATTCATTATTTTTGAAAAATTCTCTCTCATATACTCAATTCTAAAACCCTTCAGAGCTTTAGAATATCCTTTTGGGTAAAAACCAAGCTGGAAACTTTCCATAGCTTCTTTATACTTTTCTTCATGAAGAAAATTTTTGCCAAGTCCTATATAAGCAAGGTCATAATTTGCGTCCATCTTTGCAACTTTATCCCAAATCTCGGTAGCCTTGCCATAATAACCCTGAACATAGAAAGAGTTTGCCTCAAGAACCATTTCTCCAAAAGATGTAGGCTTAAACAAAGTTATAGTTGCTTTATTCTCATCTAATACATATACCTTTCCATTAAAGACCTCTATGGCAGAAGGATATTGAAAGGTTCCAATCTGATTCCCTATATCTCCAAATACAAAAAGAAAATCTCCAAGAGTGTTATAGATAAAAATCTTTCCTACTCTACCATCCAATACGTACAGATTATCTGCGTCATCTAAAGCTATATCTACAATTTCTCCTCTTACAGTAAATCCAAAATACAAATCTCCATAAACATTACCAGTTCTTCCTTCTTGTTTAATAATATTATCTCCTAAAGCATTTAGTCTTTTAACCTGATCAGACCAAGCTCTTACACATCCATAGATAAATCCATCTTTGTCGGTAGCCACATTTCTATACTCAATAGGTATAAATAAAGCAAGTTGTGATCTTTGTTCTCTCGTAAGCACTCTCTTCCAGAAAAGTTCCACAGGATTAACTTCTACCCTATTACTACCAAAGAATCTTTCAAAAGCACCACTTGCACTAAATTGTATAAGCCCTTCCACCACATTTTCTGCAACTACATATATCCTTCCTAATTTATCTACTGCAACTTTTTTTGGAATGTAAGAAAAGTCCTCTTTTATAATGTCTCCCACAGGTTTTCCAACAATCTGATATAAAGAACCATTAGGATTTAAAATCACAATTCTTCCATTTCCAGAATCTGCTACATAAAGTTTTCCATCCTCAGTAACAAATAACCCTGTAGGTGACTTAAAAGTATCTTTTTTACTCTCGTTGTCAAATTCATTAATTATCTTCTTAAGCTTTAGGTCTGACTCCAAAATTACAATTCTATTATTTCCGGTATCTGCCACATATATATCTCCATTTCTTTTATCTATAAAGAGATCTTGGGGAGATACAAAATTCTCTTTGAGTTCTATAGTCTCTCCTGTAACAATTCTCTCAGGTTCAAAACCAGGAAGAGAAGGAATTGGTCTTCTTCTTTCACTGTAAATATAGGTATAGTAAGGAATTGCGCCAAAAGATATATCTACAAGTAAAATCAATATAATAACAAGCTTTAAAATTATTCTTTTATTACCCATGGGACTACTCCTTAATACCTGCAGATTTCATAGTCTCCACTACATTGCTTTGAGTAATAATAAATATAATTAAGGAAGGAAGCATCATAAGTACAGCTGCTGCAGCTGCAGCTCCTGCTCTTACAAAACCACCCTGCTGTATATATGTTAAAGCCAAAGAAAATGGCTTCATTGCCTCATTATGGATATATAATGATGGAGAATAGGTATCATTCCATGTATCTCTAAAAGCAAAAAGAATCAAGGTAAGCCAAGCTGGTTTAACATTTGGCATAATCACATTCCACCATATTTTAAATTCACTTGCTCCATCTATTCTTGCAGATTCAATATAAGAATCTGGTATTTGCTCCATAAATTGTTTCATAAGAAAAAGACCTAAGGTAGCACCTATATAGGGAAGAATCAGACAAAAATATGTATCCAGAAGTTTTAAATTAGCCATAATCAAAAATCTTGGAATATTTGTTACATACCCAGAAAACATCAAAGAGAATACTACTAAATTAAATAAGAATTTACTCCCTGGAAATTTATTTTTTGCTAATGGATATGCTGCCATAGAAGCAATTATCACATGTCCAAAGGTACTTAAAAAACTAATAAATATACTATTGAAAAGATACCTTGCAAAAGGAACAAAGGAGTTACTCATCAGATAAAAAAGATCAGTAAAATTCTTAAGGGTTGGTCTTCTCACAAAAAATCTTGGAGGAAAAAGAAAAAGTTCATCTAAAGGCTTAAAGGCATTCATAATAGAATAAACTAAAGGCATTGCCATAAAAATAGCTACAACTATAAGAACTATAGTTATTAGAATATTTCCCCAAAGTGATCTATTAAGCTTTGTTCTCATCCTAATCACAAAACCTCCTTAGAAATATTAATCAGGCCTTATGATTTTTCTCACTCCCTGATTGATGAGTACTGTGATCAAAAAAAGAATTACAGCAATAGCAGAAGCATATCCCATTTCATACCTTATATTTCCATAATCCCACATATGAAGTACTATAGTATGAGCAGAATAAAGAGGACTTGGAAAACCAATAAGAGTTGCTGATATATCAGCAACTGCAAAAGATGCAGTAACCTGCATAATAGCTCCAAAGATAAGCTGGGGTTTCATAGAAGGTAGTGTTATATACCATAGTTCTTGCCATCTATTTTTTATTCCATCTACTGCTCCTGCCTCATAGAGACTTCTGTCTATGGTCTGAAAACCTGCAATAAAAGCCAAAAAACTTGTCCCAAGACTCATCCAAAGCTGAATTACCATAAGTACATAAAGATTGATATTAGAATCTTGAAGCCAATATATAGGTTCTTTGATTATCCCAAGATTTATGAGAATACCATTGAGTAGCCCATATATATCACCAGAAAAAATGTAAGTCCAAATAAAAAATACCGACGAAGAGAGAGCAGGCGCATAAAAAAGTAGCGTTAGGACTGATCTTACTTTAGGGCTCAGCTCATTTATAAGCCAAGCAAAAAGCAAACAAGCAAAATAGCTGAGTGGTCCAGTAATTAGAGCAAACTTGAAGGTATTCTGAAGAGCAATTAAAAAAACATCATCCTCTAAAAATAGTCTTTTATAATTACTCCAACCTATAAATTTTGGGGCTTGAATTATATTATAATTAGTAAAACTAAGAACAATTGCTATGATTACAGGTATAACTACAAAAACAAAGAAAAGCGTAAAGTATGGAAGAATAAGTAAGTACGACTCTCTATTTTTCTTAATCTCTTTCCATAAATCCCTAAGTTTTTCCCGCATCTTACATAATGCCTCCTAATGCTTCTTAGCTAATTCAAGACCAAACTCTTCTCTCTTTCTATCTATTTCTTTATTTATCTCTTTTGTATACTTCTCTATAGCTTCCCGTGGAAGCTCACCAAGCATTACTACTTCCCTAAAAGCATTATCTAAATGTCTTGAAGTGTAATAACTTCCAGGCACATTAGGAATTTCCCTCAAGTATTTCCATTGTTCTGAAAGCACTTTATAATCAGAAGAAGGCCAAGGGAGATAACTCATTGCTTCCACATTTGCAGTATTATAACGGGCTCCTGCTCCAAGCACTGCCTCAAGTTCCATTCCAAATCTGGCTTGTACTTCGGAAGACAACCACCATTTTACAAATTCCCAAGCTTTATCTACCTTTTTAGATTGTTTAAACATTAAAACTGCACTCCCATTTCCAGCTACACTTCTGTCCATAGAACCATCAGATCTTTTCCTTCCAGGCACTGGAGCTATACTCCAAAGGCCACTTATCTCTGGAGCCGCTACTTTAAACTGATTATAAAGAGTATAGGGAGCTATTCCTATAGGCATTTCTCCTGTCCTAAATCTATTGAAAAAGTCATAATAAAGAGGAGTTCCATAAAGAACATAAAGATTAGTCCATTCTCTAAAAGCATCAACACCTTCTTCACTATTCAGGACACAGCTCTTACCATCTTCAGTGTAATAATTCCCTCCTTTTTGAAGAAGAAGAAGATTAAAAACATCAAAGCTTGTACCTCCAGTTCCTGCTGCAAATTGAAGGTTATAACTCTGCAGCTTAGCAATGACTTTATAAAGTTCGTCCCATGTACTTGGTATATCAATGTTTAACCTTCCTAATATATCTGCCCTATAAAACATTATGGGAAAGTCTTGAGTCATAGGTAAACCATAAACCTTGCCACCAAAACCGTACGGAACAAGAGCATATTTTGCAAACCTATTTTTTATTTCCTCAAATCCAGGAAGTTTTGAGACATCTACCAAAGCTCCTCTAATCCCATAATCTACCGCTAATCCTCTTGACACATTTAAAGCTACATCAGGAGGATTTTCTCCAGCTGCTATAGAGAAAAGAAGAGCGGCATCTGTAGTTATGATGTTTAAATTTACACCTATTCCTGTCTTAGGAGTAAACTCAGTATCAATAAGCATCTTTAAAGTTTCTGCCTGGTCTCTTCCCATCTGAACCCAAACATTTAAAGCTTCTTCTTTACTATAAACAGTACCTATTGCAGTATAATCTTCTATAAAAGAAATAACAAACTTCTTAACACTGTCTACAATCTTCTCAGGCATATTAGGAAGTACCTTTGGAGTTTTAGCATCAGGAAAGGTGATAAGTGTATAATCAATATCTACAGGCTGTTCCCTAATTGTGAGAACCCAAGAGGAAAGAGCAGAAAGATTATCTCTATATCTCTGAAGCCTCTGAGCAATAGTCTCTGGTTCTTTTGCCATTCCTTCAAGCTGAATTGCAATTCTCTCTAAAGTAGCTGCCTCGCTTACTTTTTCTCCCCCAATAGTCTTGATTTTCTCTGCATTTTCTTTTAGAAACTTTGCGTTTTTTTCTAAGGTAGGTATCAGATCTGATATATTTTGCTCCAAAAGATAATCTCTATAGGGATCAGGATTTGGACCTGTAATCATTACAATTTTTGTATAAAGCTGAGATAAATCTATTGAAGCTTGAAGAACATCCCGTATAATCTCCGCTACAGATCCATAAGATACTTTCAGACGTAAAGTATGTTCACCCTCTTTAAGATAAAATAGATAGGGATGACCTACATCATCCTCCAAATAACTAAACTGCCAATTGGTGTCGTATTTAAATTTTATATTTTTAGCTTCTTCAAAAGGAATTTCCCCGTCTATATAAAGGGTTCTTTCTGATGGAATTCCCGGGTTTGCATTTTGTCTAAATTTAAATCCAATTTTATATAACCCCTCCTTAGGAGCCTCAAATCTCCACTCAATCCACTGTCCAGCACTTCTCCAGTTATAACCTCCAATCATATTCAAGACTTTTCTCCGAAAATCATATGGTTCATTTAAAGGATTTGATCTATCAGAGACCGGATATAACGTTGGCTCTGACTTAAATTGTGCCTCTTCTCCTTGGATTTTTATAACGACATCTTCCACAGGTTTGTAGCCTTTTTCTTCATAAGTTTTTTCTAATTCAGAATAACTCTTCAATTTTGGTTTATTAAAAATCTTTATATACTCAATAACTATTGGTTCCCTTACAGAAACAAGTCTAAGAGTATGCATACCCTTAGAAAAGTAAAAAAGAAAGGGTTCTGTATATAAACCATCAGAGTCTTCTATAACCTTCTCTACCCACATAGGAGCTTCTATCTGGACAGGTCTAAGCTCATTTCCCCTATTATCTTTTAAAGGTAAATCTGCATCTTTCCATATTCTTTCAAATCTTACAATTCTTGCTTCATTAAATGGTCTCTTCCCGTCAATAAGGATCTCTCTTTCAATACTTGAGTTTTTACCTTTTACAGGGTAATATTTTATTGCTATGTTATAAAGTCCTTCCTCTTTTATATCAAATTTCCATTCTACAAACCCGCTTTCTCCTATGTATAAAACAGGTTGATTATTTTCAGTAAGATTTGTTACTTTTTCAATTTTGCAGTCTTTAGAATAATTAGAATATCCAACTCCAGGAACAACAATAGTTCTATCAGGACGATCTTTATGTGAATATTGTGAAAGATAAGACTCATAGGAATTCTCTTTACTTATAAGTTCATAAATAACATTAAGTTCTTTAACCGACTGTTCTTCTGCAAAAACTATACTTAAAGTATTTAAAAATACTAAAATAAGAAGAAACTTTTTTATTAGTTCTAAAACTTTTTTTCTCAATCTTGACAACCTCCACTAGGTTGTATTCTAAAAACTAAAAAGCGGGGGGAGAGAGTTAACTCTCTCCCCCAATAAATATTTTTACTTAAGCCCTTCTAATATGGAATCTATTGCTGCTTGGAATTTAGGTTTTAATGCCTTTATAGATTTTGCAGGGTTCGCAGTATCTATCTGGTTTATTAAATCCCAGAACCCAGGAATTCCAGAGATTGGATCTATCTGAGCTCTTGTTGCTGCATCCATTAGTAGATCATAAGTATCTTTTCCACCAACTCTTTCAATTTGAGATTTCACTATTAAATCTCTCTCCTTATCTGTAGGCATCAGCATATAAGTTAACCAAAGTGCTGCAAGCTCTGGATCCTTAGAAGAAGATGCAATTGCCCATGCCCCATCATCTGCCATATCTGCACTTTTCTTCTTACCATCAGGACCCTTAGGAAATGGAACTATGCCTAATTTCTTTCCTAAAGCAGTTCTCATACCAGAAAGTTCCCATGGTCCCCAATAATCCATACAAGTAACACCTTTCTGAAATCTTCCTTGGGGATCCTCCCACCAATCTGCAGGTCTCATCTTATACTTTGCGTCCATATCATATACTGCCTGAAAGGCTCTATACGCTTTAGGACTATCCATAGCAAAAACTGGCTTTCCACCTATATATTTAACAATTTCTACATCATTAGTATAAAGGAATGGTTGAACTACAGCCCATGTAGCATAAGCATATTGATCAATTTTACCATCTCCATTAGTATCTTGCGTCAACTGCTTCCCCATATCAAAGAAAACGTCCCAAGTCCATTTGCCTTTTTTGTAAAGATCAAGAGGATCTTGAAGACCTGCCATTTCAAACTTTTCTTTGTTATAGTAAAGAATATAAGGAAATACATTATCATTATATATATTAGTTATTGCATAAACTTGCCCTCTCCAAGTAAAAAAGTTAGTAGTGCTATCCCTAAGACCAACAGCATTCTTCAGATTTTTATCTTTAAAGTTTATATACTTATTAAGGGGAATAATCATCTTTTTCATCATCCAAGTAGGCTTTTCTCCTGCCCCAATATATACCACGTCTGCTCCAGAACCAGACAAAATTGCAGCACTAAGTTTTGGTCTATAATTTTCCCAAGTGGTATATACGATTTTAACCTTTGCTCCTGTAATCTTTTCAAACTCTTCTCTCACTTCTTTTGAAGATCTTGTCCCAGGAAGACTACTTTTTTCTTCCTCAGGCCAGAACTGCCACATGTAAATTGTTTTTCCCTTATATTTCTGAGTATCAATGTTTAGTGTAAAATTTCCAGATTTAACAGTGTAATATTTTTGAGCGAAAGATGGGAAAATTGATGTGAGTATAAACAAAACGGAAATAAGAAAACCTAAAAAAACCTTCTTCATATTGAACTCCTCCCAAACTTAATTTTAAATTTACCTTTGTAAGACACCTCCTTTTTAATTTTATTGCTATATGAAAAGAACTTCTAACATAAAATTGATGAAAAATAAAATTTTTTTGCATATATTAAAGTTTATTTAAAGCCTAATCTAAATAATAATCCATAAGTAAAATAAAAATATATTGAGAATGGTAAAAATCTATTAGATATAAAAATTTTGCTTTCTAAATTTAAGAGGGGTAACCTGCATATATTTTTTAAAAATTTTTATAAAATAACTTATATTATTGAAACCACATTCTAAAGCGATCTCAGAAACACTCATATCAGTATTTCTCAAAAACTCTATAGCCTTTTCAACCCTTACTTTGTTTATATATTCTACAGGAGTCATCCTTAGAGATTCCTTAAAAATTCTACAAATATAAAACTTACTTATATTAACTTCTTTACTCAGTTCTTCTAATGTAAGATCCTTCTGGTAGTTTTGATTTATGTAATCAAGCAGATCTTTTATTTTTTCAATTTTATATCCAAGTCTTCCTCTATCCTTTACAGGTTCTACATAAAGACTAAAAAGTCTCCAAAATATATCAAAGAGAATACTTTTTATAAGAAGCTCATACCCGTAAGGTTGCTCTTTAAAAGTTTCAATTATTCTTTTTATATCATTTGCAATACTCTCGTCCTTGATATAATTGGGAATGTAAACTTTCCTTTTAATTAAAGGCATAAAATATTCATACTTACACAGATCAGGCTCCTCTGAATATAACAATCTAAGGTCAAATACTATAGCATAACCCATACTACTTTTGATAATTTCTTCTCCTGAATGGATAGAACCACCATTTATAAAAAGAAAATCACCTTTGGAAAGCTTATATTCTTTTCCATCTATATAGAATATTCCCTCTCCTTTCTCCATATAAACAATTTCAAACTCATTATGCCAATGAGGATTTATTACTCCATTTCTATAGATAAATATATCTTCATGAACAAAAAGATGAAAATCTGGCGTTCCATGAAAAACGTCTGATTCTATAAGCTCTCTTTTTCTATACTTCACCCTATATACCTCATATAAATTCTTCTATTACTAAGATTAATTATATAACAAAATATTACTAATAAATCAGAATAGCATAAAAATTTATTCAAAAATATAGAAAAGGATTTATATAGTAAAACATTAGAGAAACCAATTGAAATAGATAGTAAAAGTTTCAAAAGATGGCGGAGAGGGTGGGATTCGAACCCACGGTACAGGTTTAGCCCGTACAACCGCTTAGCAGGCGGCTGCCTTAAACCGACTCGGCCACCTCTCCAAGCAAAGCTCATTATACCATAGAGCATTTACCCTATGCAATAGTAGAAAAGGTAGATCACTTCTTTATTCTAAATCTTTCCACATGGGAAGAATAATCAGGAACAATTCTTTTATATTCATTATGCATAAGAGGTGAAGAAATAAGAAAATCAGCAGAAGCTCTATCACAAGCAACAGGAATATTCCAAACTACGGCAACTCTAAGAAGTGCTTTTATATCTGGATCATGAGGTAGCGGTTCTAATGGATCCCAAAAAAATATAAGAAAGTCAATTTCTCCCTCTGTAATTTTAGCACCAATCTGTTGATCTCCACCAAGAGGTCCACTTTGAAGTTTTATTATAGGAAGTCCCAACTCTTTTTCAAGAATCTCACCTGTAGTACCAGTAGCATACAATTTATGTTTTAAAAGAGTCCCCTGATTAAATCTTGCCCACTCTAAAAGTTCATTTTTTTTGTTATCATGAGCAATAAGAGCAATACTCTTCTGAGCTTCCATGGTAACTTCTTTATATTTCATATCTTCACCCCATCCTCAATAATAAATTAAATGATTGCTAAAAGTTCTTTCTATTCTTCCTCCTTAAGTTCAAAATCATCAATCCATGCCCAATTACCTGTATTCCCTTCCACTATTACACTTATTTTTATCTGTCCGGTAGTTATATTTATCCCACTTATAGTGGGATTGCTCCAGTTCACCCATCCAGTGTTTACAATATCCAATATTTTATCCTCATCACCATATTCACTAACTTTAAGTCTCAATAAATTTTCTCCTCCTCCACCTTGAATCCAAAAACTCACCTTATATGTGCCAGATTTTAGTCCCTTTACAATTTGGTACATTTCAAACTTGAATGGCTTATCAAGCCAATAATTTACAGCATATTCTCCTGATTTTGCATTTTGAGGAGGGCTTGCCTTTTGTACTTTTACAGCATCTCTATCTCCTTCCACAACCCATGGCTCAAAACGTCCAGATTCAAAACTCGGATTTTGAATATAATTTTTCTCTCCCACAACTGAAATATTAGCATATGCTTCTATATCTAAACCTTCTACCATACCTTTTACCTTAAACTCTCCAGGCACTGAAAGAAGCTCTCCTTTTATTTCTTCCCATTTCACATTGAGAGATCTTATAGAATCATCGCTAAATAAAACCTTTACTTTTTCAGGAAGCTTTGGAATCTCTCCAGTGGAGATCTTAATATTTATTGAAGAAAGAACTTCTCTAACTTCTGGCTTTACATAATCTTTATGGTAAACAAGATTAAACACATCCAGAGAAGGTAAAGCATTCCCATTAAAATCAAATAAGGTTTGGTTTTCCCAAGGATCCCCTTCTCCAGCTTTCCAACCTGCTCCTTTTACTGGTATCCAACATCCTTCCCAATAAAATATACCCAGTCCTTTATTATCTGGAATCTGCGATACAACTTCCATTATATCTCTTATTGCAGTTGCTTGTCCCTGAATAGTAGGCTTATAGCCTCCTACCATCTCCATATCCCCACCAAAAATATTAGGATGACCATCAACATCTTGAAGTGTCCAAGCATAAGCAGTTTCAAAAATAGCTATTTCTTTCCCATATCTCTCTGCAACATCATTAAGATTAGCTTTAAGCTCATCAAGAGTACCATGCCAGTAAGGATAATAGGAAACTCCTATCACATCAAAGTCCACTTTCATTCCCATAATATTTCCAAAAAACCATTTAAATAAGCCACTATTACCTCCTTCTGCAAGATGTATAGCGATCTTGATATCTTTGCTAATTCTCCTTACAGATTTTGCTCCTGCATTAAAAAGTTTTACAAATCCATCAAAACCTCCCACATCATCACCAATAAGTTTCCCATCAGGCCATAAAAATCCGTCATTTACTTCATTACCAAGTTGCACCATATCAGGTAGAGCATTATTATCTTTCATATATTTAAGAGTCTTATATGTGAAATCCGAGACTGCATTTACCAAATTTGTACCCTTAAGGTTCTTCCAAGCCTTTGGTTTCTCCTGTTTTCCAGGATCAGCCCACCAATCACTATAATGAAAATCTACAAGAACTTTCATTCCCAGAGTTTTTGCTCTCTTAGCAAGTTCTGTCATCTTTATATAATCGCAATTTCCCCCTCCAAGTGGTTTTCCATTTTCATCGGTGGGATCATTCCATATTCTTACTCTTACCCAGTTTACACCATGATCCTTAAGAATCTGCAGAGCGTCTTTCTCTACACCATTATCATAGAATTTACCACCATTAGATTCTATCTCATAAAGCATAGATATATCTACACCTCTTATAAAATCTGGAGAAAGATTCTCAATAGGATTAACTATTATTTTATCCTGGCTATATCCACTCATTAATAAGACCAATGCCCCTATCAAAATGATTAGACTTAAATAATAATATACTTTTTTTAGCATTTTCTCTCCTCCTCATTATAACTTAACCTTTCACAGCACCTTGAGTAAGTCCGCTTACAATATATTTTTGAAGAGATATAAAAAGTATTGTCATAGGTAGCATTCCTAAGAGAGCTGCAGCCGTAAAAAGACCCCATTCCGTTTGATATGGACCAGTGGAGAAAGTCCATAATCCTACAGCATATGTATAATTCTTAGCATCCTGCAATAGTATTCTGGCAAAGATAAATTCATTAAAGATATTCATAAATGTAAGAATTACTACTACAGTAAGAATAGGTCTTGCAAGAGGTACAACTATCTTATAAAAGGTCTGGAACCTTGTAGCACCATCTATCATAGCAGATTCCTCAAGAGAGTCTGGAATAGTATCATAATATCCCTTTATCAAATACATGTTATAAGCAATATTTCCTAAGTAAACAAAGGTAAGTCCACTTAAAGTATCAAGACCAAGTGCAGGAATAAATTTTCCCAAAAGATTTAAGAGACTGTAAATAGCAATCATATATACAGCACTTGGAAACATTTGAATAAGAAGAAGAGAAAGGATACCGTATCTTCTTCCCCAAAATCTCATTCTACTAAAAGGATATGCAGCAAGAGAACATATTAAAGTAGTGATAATAGCAGCAACGCCCGCTACTACTATAGAATTTCTAACCCATCTTAAGAAATAATGTTTAGTTTTTTGTTTCCATATCTGGTCAACTCTAAAAAGCTCTCCATCTATATGATTAAGATCTCTCTTAACTTCCTCATATGGTATAGAATCCGTTAAATCTTCTGTTTTTTTAGAAACAATATTCATATTTGAACTTACTAAGTTCAAATAATCAGTCTTTATAATATTGTACAGTTCATCTAATTCCGTAATATCTACTTTTTCATTATTTAAAGAGGCATTAAGAAGGCTTTCCCATTTACTATCAAAATCCAAGATTAAACCACCAATTTTTTCCAGGGTACTACTTAGGTTCTTGGAAAATAAATTAAATTTCTCTAAAAAAGTATTATAATCATTAAACCATTTTAATCTATCTGCAGTATTTTCAATTTTAACAACCAAATTATCTCTACCAAAATCTAATATATAGGATGTAGCAAAATCTCTGAATTCTCCTTCAATTGGAGCACAATAGCTTACAATATCAGCTAAATCTACCTTATCCTCTATAGTATTTATTTTCTCTTCTAATTCTCTGATAAAAATATTAATATATTCAAGTTTAGTAGTAGGAACTAAATATTCTTCCTGCTCTTCTATCTCATCTTGAAGAAGTTCTTCTTGCATCTCAAGAAATTCATTCTGTTGTTTTAAAGAAGCAAGCTTTCTTTCTTCTTCCTGAATTGCGCTAATATCTTTTCCTAATTTAGTAAGAAGTGGCGATATTTTTCCATTTAAATTTTCTATAGATACCGATAAAGAAACTAAGTTATTTTGGGAACTACCTCCATAATTCCTTAGATAGCTTAAGATTTCTTTCAAACCATCATTTAGTTCATAAAGATCAGGATATCTATTTAACTTTTCTATAAGTAAACGTGTAGTTTTTATAGACTTTGAAAGGGTAGAATTATTAGACAAATCCTGAGATGATACTGTGATAATTTTTGTATCTTTTATATTTCCTGCAGTTTTTACTTGATCTAAAACTGCTGCTATTTCAGTTTTAATTTCCGAATTAAGTTTTTCATTTATAGAAAGGATCTCTTCTTGTAGTTTTTCATATCTTCCCCAGGACATCTTATATTCCATAGAATTTTTAGCTATTTCAGTTTCTAATTTAGAAAGCTTAATTTCTAAGTTTCCAAAATAGTTCTTGTATGCTTTATTGAGGTCAGAAATAGCCTTTTTATAATCGCTATAAGAAGTAACTTTATAGCCTAAAACTTTCTCAAGATCTTCTTTTAAATAAAGGAACATCGGAGAGTTGTAACTTTCATTGGAAAGAAATTTGTACAGTACTATCTTCAAATGTTCAACATTCTGCCCTTCTGTAGGAAGATTTTTCTCCAAATAACTCTTCAATTCTGTAAGTATAGATAAAGTTCTCTCCTTTATCTCATCCGTCTTTAAAAAGAGTGTATTATTCACATGGTCAAAGGAATTTTTAGCATTTTCATATTTATCTTGCGTTTCTTTTAAGTAACTTTTTAAACTTTGTATATCCTTAGAAATCTCTCCTTCTAATTTTTCTTTTTCCCAAGTATCATAGGGAGGAGTTCTCAGTATAAGATTTTGTAGCTCCTGCGCCAAGACAGGCATATTCTTCTCGGGAGCTATTAAATCCTTGTAATTTTGCAAGGTTAATCTTGAAGAAAAGAGTTTCGTAGAAAAAGCAGCTTCATCTCTTCTTATAGATGTAGATACTACCCAGATAATAGGAAAAAGGATTATCGGTATTAAAATCCACAAAATTATATGGGTAAAAATATACCTTTTCCTTCCTACCATTTTTATTCACCCCTTACCTCTTCAAAAGTTCCAGAGATCTTGAAGTTCAATAAACTTATACCTGCAACCAAGAAGAATATAAGAATGGAGATAGCACTAGCAAAGCCAAATTCTTGTCCTCTACCTTCAAAAGCAAGCTTATACACGTAAGATATTAATATATCTGTATGACCAGCAGGAGTGGTAGCACCTACCATAGGAGGTCCTCCTGAGTTCAATAGATATATAAGGGTAAAATTATTGAAAGTATAAGCGAAACTACTTATAAGAAGAGGTGTCACTACTGTAAGAAGTAATGGAAATGTTATATAACGAAATCTATGCCATCTACCAGCTCCATCTATAGCTGATACTTCATAAAGTTCATCAGGAATAGATTGAAGAGCTCCCAAAGAGATAGTCATCATATATGGAAAAGTAAGCCAGGTATTTACAATAATACAAACTACCCTTGCCCAAAATGGGTCATTAAACCACTTTATAGAATCCATTCCTAAAAAGGGGAGAATTATCTTGTTAAGTATTCCGTAGGTTTCATTGAAGATGCCATTTTTCCAAGTCAAAACTGAGATAAAGTAAGGAACTGCCCAAGGTATAATAAGTAGAGTTCTATAAACATTTCTTCCCTTCAATCTTTTATTATTTAATACTAAAGCAAAAGCAAGTCCTATAGAGAAGGAGAAGACTACAGTAAATAGTGCCCACATAATAGTCCAGATAAACATACTCATAAAAGGACCAGAAACTCTTTCATCAGTAAATATCCTTGAAAAATTTTCAAAGCCCACAAAGGTAGTATATCCAATTAAAAATACCTGATCTCCATTTTCGTCTATATCATAGAAAGAACCTTTATCTTCAATCAAGGTTTTTCCAGTTTTTGCATTAACAATCACCTGTTTCTGAACATTTTTTCCATTCTCTTGTATCTCTCTATAAGTGAGCCTGTAGAGTCTTTCTACAAAGAAAAATTTCCACCCACCATCAGTATCTATTCTAACTCTTAATACCCTACTTGAATTTGGGTCTAAATATTCAGTATTCACAAGGTATCTTTGAATAAGTAAAGTAAAATAATAAGTATTCTTTTCTAAATCAGAATCTTCTAAAGCATAAAGAGGAGCATAAATTTTATCTGGAGAAACAATACGATTTATATCCTTAACAGATGCTGGAAAGGGCTCTATCTTAAAAATTTTTCCTTCTAAATTTACTTCTTCAGAATCAATTTGGGAAAGCTTCCCTTCCCTCAAAAGGACCTCTCTTCCTCTCTGTTTCGTAGGAAGAGGGATACCACCAATATAAAGCTTTCCATCTATATCAAACACTATCAGAAAATCATCGGTAGGCTTTGAATCCTCAAAAACGCTAAAGACCTTAAAGTTTACAGGCTTATCATTGACTACATAGGTGTAATTTGGATCATAAAGAAGTCTCTCAAGAGCTTCCTGTCGTGTAAAGATATGACCCGTCCCATAGTTGGTAAAAGCTGTCTTAATAGTAAAATATATGGGATATAAAACCAGCAAAAAAAGAAAAATAAGAGCAGGAATTGTATATCTATAAGGATAAGCTTTGGGATTAAAAATGAAAAAGTCTATTAAAAAAAGCGCAGCAAGAATTATAATTCCAAGCTCATAATAGGAATTCTGAATAAGATAAACTCCAGAAAAAAGGAAAATTCCATTCATTATAGCAAGTAGAAGCCATAAAAGAACCTTTATAATCTTAGTCAAAGTTTATCCCCTCCTAAATAATATAAAAAAAGGGTCCAAAGGGGACAATTCCTTTGGACCCTTTCATATTATTACTTACTTTTTAATTTGAGCTTTTATGGTTTTTACTGCATTATTAAGAGCATCCTCTGGAGTTGCTTTTCCATTAATAATCAAGTTCAGAGCATCATTCATAGCTCCCCAAACTGCTGCCATCTCAGGAACATTAGGCATTGGAATTCCATTAGAAGCACTCTTTGTAAATCCAAGAATGTCTGGATTATCTTTTACAAGAGAAAGAACATCTTTTCTTGATGGCAATCTTGGATCTGCTAAATATATCTTGTACATAGTATCCTTTGTAGCTACAAAATTAGTAAGAAAATCTCTTGCGAGAACTTTATTTGGAGATTTTGCATTAATCATAAATCCTTGAACTCCTACAAAAGGCTTCGCAGGCTTACCTTTTTCAACTTCAGGAATTACTGCCACTCCGTAATTAATACCTGCATCCTTATAGTCCTTTACCGCCCATGGACCATTTATGATCATTGCTGCCTTTCCTTGTTTGAACATAGAATCCATTATCTCATAATTATCTCCAGAGGTTAAAAGACCCTCATCTATAAATCTCTTCCAAAGTTTTGCTCCTTTTATTGCTCCAGGATTTGCAAGTCCAATATCACTTACATCAAGTCCCTTTGGGGTATCTTTAAATACATATCCACCAAATCCAAATATAACTGGAGCTGTATAATAAAATTCAGCAGCACTTGTTACAAATCCCCTTACTTTCCCTTTATATGCAGTATTTACTCTCTTAGCAGTTGTAATTAATGAATCCATACTTCTTGGAGCAGATTTAACATAATCCTTGTTATAAATTAAAGCAATAGCTTCCATAGAGTAAGGTAGACCATAAAGTTTTCCACCATAAGTAAAAGCGCTAAGAGCTGTATCATAGAAGTTTTTCTGCTCTTTAAATGATGGGATAGGTTCCAAAAGTCCGTTAACCACCAGTTCTCCTACCCAATCATGAGCTCCTACAATTATATCTGCTCCTTTACCTTGAGGAGCTGCAGTCAAAAAATTAGGTTTTATAGATCCAAATTCTACATATTGAACATCTACACTGACGCCATATTTCGCCTTAAATTCTTCACCTAATCTTTGGAGTATTTCTACTTGTTTCTCGGAACACCAGATAGTAATTTTGGAAGTCTGAGCTACACTTAAACCTATTAAAGTAAGCATTAAGACTAAAAGAAATACCTTAAATTTTTTCATAAGAATCCCCCTTTCTAAAATTTAGTTCAATGGAAAATTTTTAATTACGATTTCACCTCCCTATTATACCATTTTAAACCATTTAAATACCATTCTTATTATACACTCTCATTCCATCTATTTGTCAACCCTAAAAACTATCTTTTAACGAGAGAATCTCTAACAATTAAGCGGGCAGGTAGTAATACTCTTTTGTTTAAAGTGCTCTTCCCTATATAGATATCATTAACCAAATGGCTAATTTCTTTGATAATCCCTTCTATATTCCACTTAAAGGTAGCAAGAGAGGGCACAATCTCTTTTGAAAGGGGAATATCATCACAACCTATTATACTAATATTTTCTCCCACTTTAATTCCTCCCTCTCTCAATCTTTGGATCAAACCAATAGCCATCCAATCATTTGCAGCAAAAATTCCTAATGGTTCCTTTACATCTTTATAAATATCAATAATATCTTTACCAATGAAATAACCTGAGTTCCAATTCATTTTCCCTTCTATAATTTGATGTTCTAATCCTCTCTCTTTCTTTACACGATCTAAAAATCCAATCTTTCTTAAATAAGGAGCTGTATATTTTTCAGGACCTGCCATATGGACTAAATATCTATAACCATAATTTATTAATATATCTGCAGCAACCCATCCTATCCGATAATCATCTATTGAAATCTGTATTATCTCATCATGAGTTAAATATTGTTCTATAGATATGAGTATCTTATATATCTGTCCCAATTTTTCTATAAAAGATTCCTCAAGAAGCCCAATCATGATCAATGGAGAATCTTGCAGATCTTTCGGTAAATTTTCCAGATTTATAAAAGTAATTTTTATCTTCTCTTTTGTAGCAATTCGGGTTAGCTCTAAAAAGAACTTTGTATAAAAAGGATCATCACTTCTTATATCTGGAGAGGTTATAATATTTATATTTTTCTCCTTAGGCTTAGGTGTTATATATGTTCCCTTCCCTTGAAATTGTACTAAAAGTCCCCTGTTTATAAACTCCTTTAAAGCAGAACGTATAGTAGTTCTACTTACTCTAAAATTTTCAGAAAGTTCCCTTTCAGATGGCATTTTTACATAGTCATCTCTCCTATTTTCCTCTATAAATTTTAACAGTTCTTCTTTCATTTTTTCTTTTCTCAATGGAGAGATCTTCATCATACGCAATACCTTTATCCCCTATAAAATACCATTTAAAGACCACTTTTAATAAAGGTATCATAATCATCTTTAGAAGTCAATATTTATTGACTTAAAATGGTTACATTGTTATGATTATTATCAAAACCATATTATCAGGGAGGGAATATGCGCGTTTTTAAAAAGCAGTATACAGACCATGATGTTCTTATAATCTTTAATGTTGAACCTGGAGAACTTCTTCTGGAAAGTATTATAAATTATCTTAAAGATAATAGTATAAAAAATACATGTGTAATAAGTGGGATAGGTACCCTTAGCAAACTAACATATCACAGGATTTTAACAACAGACTATGACCCCCAAAATGAATTTATTGTTACTGAAGGTCCTATAGAACTTTCATCTACACAAGGTCTAATACTTGATTATGAACCACACCTTCACTTTGTAGCATCAGATTTAAAGAATACATATTCAGGACATTTAGAGTATGACTCAGCAGTACTTTATCTTGCAGAGTTTGTATTAATAACATTAAATAATTTTGATTTAAAAAGATACCCTGATGAAAGAAATGTATTTTACATTCAGGAGGTAAAATAGATGAAATTTAATGAGAAAGAAAATCAGGAGTTACTTAAATTTTTTGAAGGGCTAAGAGTAGCAGATGTGAGAGATGGACTTGATTATCTACTTTTGCACCACTACTGTAGTATACCATATACTATAAAACCTTTATTTAGAACAAGAGTTATAGGGATTGCAAAAACTGTAAGATATCTACCTTATAAAGGGGAAATTCCAAAACTTACTCCTAAAGAATATGCAGAATGGATGGGATATTATTACAACAACATATGTCCATATCCATGGGTTGACGAAATACAAAAGGGAGATTTTATTGTTATAGACCAGAGTAGTGTGGATTCAGGACTTATGGGCTCAAATAATTCTCTTAGCGGATTTTCAAGAGGTGCAGTAGGATATGTAACCAACGGTGGACCAAGGGATACTGATGAATTAATCTTACAAAAAATTCCTTTCTGGTGTAAATTTATCTCTCAGAAGACAGTTATAGGAAGACTTCAGTTTGATGCTATGGATATATCTGTAAATATAGAAGGCATTATAGTAAATCCTGGAGACATAATCGTGGCAGACGGAGATGGAGTAGTTGTGGTACCAAGAGAAAAAGCCCATGATGTGGCTATGTACTCAAGAAAGGAGCTTGAAATGGACAAAGAAGGAAGAAGAAAACTTTACGATATTATGGGATGGAACTATGATGACACAGTAAAATAAAATTGGAGAGGGGAATGTTCCCCTCTCCAAGAGCTATCCTACTATAACCTCACTTGAAAACTTTCTTTTTTCTGTAATAATTTTTGTTTCCTTTACTTCAAATTCCCCTGTAAGTCTTATATCCTCAGAAGAACTTCCAATTAGCACTTTAAATGCTCCTTTTTCTACTACAAATCTCATAAATTCATCATAAAAAGCTAATTGTTCTGGGTAAAGTCTAAAGACTACCTTCTTCTCTTCTCCAGGATTTAGAGGTATCTTTTTAAAACCTTTTAATTCTTTAACAGGTCTTTCAAGACTTGATACTTCATCACGAATATATAACTGTACTACTTCTTCTCCTGCTATCTTACCAGTATTTTTTATCTTAAAGCTTATCTCTATAGGTTCTAATGCATTTACTTTTTCAGGCGAAATCTTAAGATTACTATATTCAAAAGTAGTATAAGAAAGCCCATGTCCAAATGGATACAGAGCCTTAGCAGAAGACTCTACATAATCATTAAAGGAAGATGGCTTTCTATTATAATAAACAGGTACTTGCCCTAATTCGGCAGGGAAAGATATAGGAAGCTTGCCCGATGGATTATAATCACCAAAAATAACGTCTGCTACTGCATTTCCTCCCTCTTCCCCGGGATACCAAGCTTCTAATATAGCAGAGATATTTTCACTTTCCCATTTAAGAGCTTGAGGCCTTCCATTCACAAGAACAAGTACTATTGGTTTACCAAGTTTATGAAGTTCTTTTAAAAGTTCTTCTTGTACACCTGCAAGTTTCAAATCAATTCTATCGTTACCTTCTCCAGAGATTCCTCTATGGAAAAGTCCACTTTCTTCTCCCATTACTGCCACTATTAACTCTGCCTTTTTGGCAATTTCTATTGCTTCTGTAAAACCATCTTTTGAATCTCCAACAATATCACATCCCTTTGCATAAAGAACTTCAGTATTTTTAGACACTTTGTTCTTAATGCCTTCTAAAATACTTATTGTCTTTACTGCAGTTTCTTCTATTACTTTTTCTCCTTCTAATGTTTCTGCTACTGATGGAATATGCACTGTATAGCTATAATCTCCATGTAAATTTCTTAGATTATCAGCATTAGGTCCTATTACAGCAATAGACTTAATATTTTTTGAAATAGGGAGTACACCATCATTCTTAAGAAGCACCATAGATCTTTTTGCTACTTCTCTTGCAAATTCTCTATCCTCTCTTGTATCAAAGAATTCAAATACTCTTTGAGGATCTTTTTCCTCTTCTTCAAATACCCCAAGAAGAAATTTTGCTCTTAAAACTCTTTCCACTGAAGTATTTATAACCTCTTCCGAGATTAAACCCTCTTTTACCGCCTGAAGGAGAGGCTCTCCATAACAGTCAATTTCTGGAAGTTCAACATCAATACCAGCCTCAAGAGCAAGCACTGCTGCCTCTTTTGCATCCTTTGCCACTCTATGGAAATTCTCAAGCATTCTCACTGCAGCATAATCAGAAACTACAAATCCTTTAAAACCCCATTCCCATCTTAGAATTTTCGTCAAAAGAAATTTAGAAGAAGCACAAGGTATACCGTCTATCTCATGGTAAGCATTCATTAGAGATCCTGCCTGTGCTTCTTTTACTGCTACTTCAAAAGGAAAGAGAAAGGCTTCTCTTAATTCTCTCTCTCCAATTTTTGCAGGGCCAAGGTTTCTTGCTCCTTCTGAAATTCCATATGCAGTAAAATGCTTAATAGTTGCTACAATTCCTTCTTTCCAATCTTTTCCTTGGAGTCCTTTCACATATGCAGCTGCCATTCTGGAAACAAGATAAGGATCTTCTCCAAAAGTTTCCTCTGTCCTTCCCCAGCGAGGATCTCTGGGAATATCTAATACAGGAGAAAGTCCTTGATGTACTCCCACTGCTTTCATCTGTTTTCTTATAACATCAGTTACTTTTTGAATAAGTTCAGGTTCAAAAGTACTTGACATACCTATTGCTTGAGGAAATACAGTAGCATCTTTTGCCAGATAGCCACTCAGACACTCCTCATGAATAATTGCAGGAATTCCAAGCCTTGTTTTTTCTTTCAAATACTTCTGAATTTTATTGCGAAGTTCCGCTGCCTTGTTAGGAGTAATATCTCTTTCTCCCGCAAGTCTTGAAATTTGTCCAATACCATGCTTTAAATACTTTTCAGCCTTTTCTTCAGAGAAATCTCCATTCTCATCTAATAGCTGTCTTCCTTGAACTGCTTGAAGTTGTGCTATCTTTTCTTCAATAGTCATTTTCTCAAGAATTTCTCTCACCTTTTTGTTAACCACTTTTTCCTCCATATCTCAACCTCCTTTAAAGAAAACGTTTTTACAAATAAGATTATACCTTTATAAAAAAGAAAAGTAAAGGAAAAATTTTTAATCCTTTTGAATTTATAGTATAATACTCAAATAATTTTTTATGGAGGTTTATTAATGACTAAAGAAGCAGAATTCAGTGTAGTCACCGATACCACTTCAGATCTTTCTGAAGACATACTCAAAGAACTTGGTATTAGTCTTATATCTTATTATGTCTATGTTAATGGAGATTCCTATCAAGAGAAGATAGATATAGAACCTGAGGATATATGGAAATCTATGATTGAGGCTCAAGATGGAAAATATCCAAAGACTGCATGCCCTGGAGTGGGAGAATACTATGAAGTTTTCAAAAAAATTCTTGAGAGTGGAAAATCTGTACTTAGCATCCATATGACATCTTGGGGTAGTGGTGCTTTTCAATCTGCAACTGCCGCTAAAAATATATTGAAAGAAGAAAATCCTAATTATGAGATAGAAGTTTATGACTCTAAAAGTGCCACTCTTGGTACAGGGTTTTTAGCTATGGAAGCAGCAAAAGCAGCTTTAAAAGGATGGAGTGTATCGCAAGCTCTTCAACAGATCAAAAAAATAAGAGAAAATTTATTCCATGCCTTTACTAACGACACCCTTAAGTATCTTGCAGCAGGAGGAAGAATAGGAAAAGCCAAATATTTATTAGCAGAAGTCTTTAACATAAATCCTATTATTTCCATAGATAGTGATGGCGTAATTTATGCTCTTGATAAAGAAAGAGGAAGGAAAAGAGCATATCAAAAAATTGCTTCTCACACACACGACTTCTTTAAGAATAAGTTTCCTATAAATATTGGGTTTGTACATGCAAATGCAGTTGAAGAAGTTTCAAAATTAAAAGAAGAGGTTTTAAAACGCTTTAACGTAAAAGAAATCCTAAGTGAAAAGCTTGGGGCTGCTCTAAGCGTGCATGCAGGTCCAGGTACTGTAGGTCTAGTAGCCTATCCTTCAGAACTATCAGTTTATTAAATCTTTTTGACAAAAGTACCTTTGTAGTGATATATTTTTGAGCAAAATATTACCTTCAGGGCAGGGTGAGAGAGGCAAACTAAAAAGCCTCTCAATTCCCTACCGGCAGTGAAGTATCTCCTAAAAGAGATACAAAGCCTGCGAGCAAGCAAAAGGCTTGCCGATCTGGTGGAAATCCAGAGCCGACGGTATAGTCCGGATGGGAGAAGGAGGATAAAAAAAATGCGAACACAAAAATTAGTGACTATTTCTTTACTAACTGCTCTATCTTTAATCCTTTCAACCACCATCTACTTTCCTATTTTACCTCAGGCACCATATCTTCTTTACGATCCAGGAGATATCCCATTACTTTTGATATCATTATTTTCAGGAACATATGAGGGAATTCTTGCTACATCAATAGTAGCTATATTAACGGCAGTATTTACAGGACAAGGAGGACCTATAGGAGCTCTTATGCACTTTTTGGCTACTGGAACTTTTATAACTGTAGCAGGTATTTTATTCCGAAGGACAAAAAATATGGTTCTACCTTTATTAGTAGGTACAATTAGTATGGCTCTAATCATGGCTATTGCCAATATAATATTTACTCCTGTTTTCCTTGGAGCACCAAGAAATACTGTTTTACCATTGATTCTTCCTGTAATAATACCTTTCAATCTTATAAAGGCAGGGACAAATTCTATCCTTACTTTTCTACTCTCTTCTACTATTCCTTTTTCAAAATATCTTGGGAAGGAGCAGACATAGAAATAAAGAGTGCAATTAATATAAAAGATGCCCCTATCCATTGAATCATTTTAAGCTTCTCTGAAAGGAGAACAATGGCAAAGATTGAAGCAAAAAGAGGCTCTAAATTGTAAATAAGAGTAGATTTTGTAGGAGATAAATATTTTTGACCTATCAGTTGGAGAGTAAGAGCAAAGGATGTGGCTACAATACCTAAATACACCATATGAAAGATACATTCAGGGAAATAATTAATAGGAAAATTCCCTGATTCTAAAACAAGATAAAAAATAAACGAAAATATAGAAGTAAAGAAAAGTTCTGAAAAAGCAAGATCTAAAGTAGAGTTTTTGCCAACCATATAAGCTATATAAACTATCTGGATAGCATATAAGACGGCACATAGAAAAACCAAAAGATCTCCTATATTTATAGCATTGAGCTCAGAAAAATCTACTGTTAAAAGAAGCAACCCTAAAAAGCCTAAAAAAACTCCAAGCCATATATTCCAGTAAATCTTATTTTTCAGAATCCACCATTCCAAAAATGGTACTATAAGCACAGAAAGTCCAGTAATAAAGGCAGTTTTTGTAGCAGTAGTATATTTAAGTCCTATAGTTTGAAGAGCAATAGCAAGAAAATTTATCATCCCTAATAAAAAACCTGGAAGATTGATATCAATTCTCTGTCTCTTTATAAGAAGATAAAATAACAAAGATAAAGTTCCTAAAGAAAAACGTAAAAAAAGAAGTAAAAATGGAGATAGATATGAAAGAGCTATTTTAGAAAAAGAAAAAGTACTACCCCAAATAAGAGTTACCAATAGCAAGATTAATACACCTTTAAGCTCATTCTTTTCTTCTCTCATTATGGATTAGAATTATATCACATGAATTTACAAAGGGTAATATTTGGGTTAAGATTAAAGTATACATCTACCAGAAAGAAGGTGAATTTTATGATGGTAGAGGTTTATGTGGTAGGGTTAAGCATGGATCCTCAGACCAACCAGTTTGTAGTGCTTTTAAAAGAAAAAAAGGAAGGCAAAAGAATTCTTCCTATATGGATAGGACCCTTTGAAGCAAACGCTATTGCTGTTGCTATTGAAAAGATTGATATAGGAAGACCTCTAACTCATGACCTTATAAAAAATATTTTAGAAGTTTTAAATGTTAAAGTAGATAAAGTATTTATTCATTCTTTAAAAGAAAATACTTTCTATGCAACTATCTACCTCATTAGTAATGATAAAGTCTTTGAAATAGATTCTCGTCCTTCTGATGCTATGGCACTCGCTCTTAGGACAGATTCTCCCATATTTGTAGACTCTCAAATTTTAGAAAATGCTGGATTTATTGAGGAATACAGTGCTGAAGAGGAACTTACAAAACTTCTACAGGAATTAAATCCTGAAGAATTTAAAAAGCAATAAAATAAGGAGGTTTTTATTAGATGCCTTTCGCCCTTGTCAGTGTCTATGACAAAAATAACATAGAAGATCTCTGCGAAGAATTAAAAAACCAAGGATTTAATATTCTTGCCACCTCTTCTACAGCTAAATATTTAAAAGAAAAGGGATTTGATGTTACTGAAGTATCTGAATATACCGGATTCAAAGAATTAATTGGGGGAAGAGTAAAAACTCTTCATCCTAAAATCTTTGCAGGAATTTTAGCAAGAAGAGATAAAAAGGAGGATTTAGAAGAGTTAAAAAAAGAGAATATTCCTCTTATAGATATTGTGGTTTGTAATTTATATCCCTTTTCAAAAGTAATCTCTAAAAAAGAAGTTAATTTAGAAGAAGCATTAGAAAATATAGATATTGGTGGTGTTAGTCTCCTTCGTGCTGCAGCCAAAAATTTCCCTTGGGTACTTGTAGTGTCATCCCCCGAAGATTATGCAAGAGTAATTGAATATTTAAAATCAGGTAAAGATGATGTAAATTTTAGAAGAAAAATGGCAATAAAAGCTTTCTCTATAACAAATGAGTATGATGGAATCATAAGCTCGTACCTTTTAGAAGGCGTACAGGAAAATATAAATCTAAATCTTATAAAAAGATTAGATCTAAGATATGGAGAAAATCCCCAACAAAAAGCAGGTTTTTATACTCTTCCTTGTCAAGATATCCCTTGGATAAAGCTACAAGGGAAAGAGTTATCTTTTAACAACCTTACAGATATGGATTCTGCTTGGAATTTAGTAGAAGAATTTTCGGAACCTACAGTAGCAATAATAAAACACAATAATCCTTGTGGTGTAGCGTCTGATAACGAGCCTCAAAATGCATTCTTAAAAGCTTTTGAAAGTGATCCTGTATCAGCATATGGAGGAATTATAGCCTGCAACTTTAAACTTGATGAGGAAACTGCAAAAGAAATAACAAAATCTTTTTTTGAGGTGGTAATAGCACCTGATATAACTGATGAAGCAAAAGAACTACTAAGTAAAAAAAAGAACTTGAGAGTACTTATATCTAAAGAAAATGCACAAGAAAATTCCTTTGAGATAAAAACTTTAAGAAGAGGGTTTTTAGTACAAGATTTCAATAAAATACTATTAGATAAATACGAGGTGAAGACTTCTCATAAACCTGATGAAAAGGATTTAGAAGAACTCCTTTTTGCTCTCAAAGTAGTAAAACATACAAAATCCAATGCGATTGTGGTAACTAAGAACAAACAGACACTGGGCATTGGTGCAGGACAGATGAATAGAGTTCAATCAGTAAGAATTGCTTTAGAACAAGCAGGGGAGAAAGCTAAAGGGGCATATCTTGCTTCCGATGCCTTTTTCCCTTTTTCAGATTCCATAGAACTTGCAGCAAAGTATGGAATAAAAGCAGTAATTCAACCTGGCGGATCTATTAGAGATAATGAAGTAATAGAAGCTGCGGAAAAGAATGGCATAATTTTAGTAATGATAGATGTAAGACACTTCCGACATTGAATATTATTGAGGAAATTTTTAAGTTACTCTTTTATAGATATGGACCTCAATATTGGTGGCCAGCAGAAACCTCATTTGAAGTAATCGTAGGAGCTATTTTAACTCAAGCTACAAACTGGAGAAACGTAGAAAAAGCCATTGAAAATCTAAAAAGGGAATCTCTCCTTTCACCCGAGAGCATTTTTGAGATCTCCGAAGAAGATCTTGCCTATTTTATTCGTCCATGCGGATTTTACAAAATCAAAGCAAAAAGATTAAAGAATTTTGTCTTTTTTTTATTTGGAAATTTTGATGGAAAAATAGAGATAATGAATTTATATCCCACAAATTACCTTAGAAAGTCTCTTTTAAGTATTAAAGGACTTGGAATGGAAAGCGTAGATTCTATTCTCCTTTATGTCTTAAACAGACCCATCTTCGTTATTGATAAATACACAAAAAGTATCTTCTCATGTTTAAATATCGCAGATTTCTCTCTATCCTATGAGAAATGGCAGGAAATCTTTCATAATTCTTTATTTCCTATATACCAAATGTTCCAAGAATATCATGCTCTGATTGTAGAACATGGGAAGAGAGATTGTAAAAAATGCAAAGGAGTCTGTTTCTTAAAAAGATTTGTAAATAATTAAGTTAAGATGTCCTAATTCCTAATAGTAGTTTCTATAAAAGTTTTTAAAGAAGAATAAGGAACATCCCCTATTAAAAGATAAAACTTATTTCCATCTCTCCAAGAAACAGATTTCCATAATATATTGGCATCGTATAGTACTTCGAAATCTCCTATCTCAGTTGGTTTTCCTGGAAATCTAAAAGGATAATCACTTACAAATAGAGAAAGATCATTTAAACCATCTGTATATTTATAATAGTATGTTATGTTTCTCTCTTCTAAAACTATATAAATTTTGGCTAATGTATAACCAAGAGGAAGATTTACAGGAGCATCAATCTTCTTTGGCTTTTTTTCCTCCTTTAACCTCATTTCTTCTATCTTTATGTTCCTGTCTTTTAGGAATTCCAATTCAAAAAAAGAATCTGAAATTTTTGCATCAAAGTTTATTTCCATAAACATGGTCTTTCCTATGAGATTTCCATCACTATTAAATTTATCTTTTCTCAACGGTAAATATTTTTCTCCGTCAATCCACATCCTAAGAACTGGCTTTTTGGTATATTTGGAGATTACAAGAATAACATGAGTCTTTCTCCCAAGGAATATTTCTTCTCTCTCTGAATTAATAAGAAAATTCTTTTTTACGAGTTCCCATCTTTTATCTATCTCTTCTTTATTAGCTCCAAAAAATTGTGTTGGGGAGATCATTACCATTCTTTTCTCAGGGTCAAAGTCATATTGGTATTTTCCATTATCCACTATTATCCTACCAAAAAGAGAAGGTGGAGAAAGATACTCTTTCCTTATATTAAGTTTTCCATTAGAAAAAACCTTATAAATACTTATATTAGGAAAATCTGGTTTATCATAAAGAATAGAGACTTCTATTCCTGAAAAAGCAACCTTTCCATCATTTAACAAAAAATTTTTCAAAACTTCTAAAGAATCTCCAGCGACAATAGGGATTAATAAAAATAGCATTATTAAGATTAAGATACACCTTTTCATTATTCATTTCCTGTCCTATTATAGAGAACAAAATCTACAAAGGAACTATCTTGTATAAAAGAACTGGTTTTAATGTGAATTTCATAATAAGAGTAAACATCTTGAGAGGGTTTGAACATTTCGTTAATAATTCTTTCACCAACAAAGAGTATATTAAAGAATAAGACTGCAAAGCCCAAAACAAGAAATAGCTTTTTATAATTTCTTGTCCTTTTCTCTTCTTCAAGAAGATACTTCGCCCAAACAACTTCTGAGAAATTTTCTGAAGGCGAGATCTCAGGAAGTCTATGAAGATTCTTAAGTAGATCTTCCATAATCAAAAGCTCTTTTTTACAACTTATACATTTCTCTAAATGTTCTTCAAGCTCCCTCTTCTTTAAAGAGGATATCTCTCCATCTATATAAGATGACATTAATCTCTTTGCCTCTTTACATTTCATACTCTGTTCTCTTCCCTCAAAAATCTTTTTTTCAATTCCTCTCTTGCTCTAAAGAGTCTTGATTCTACAGTACCCACTGGACAATTTAATATCTTTGCTATCTCCTCATAAGAGAGTCCTTCATATTCCCTAAGGATCAAAACTTCTTGATATTCTTGTGATAAACCTTGTATAATCTTTCTCAATTTTTCCTGAAGATCCCTTTTCTCAACTTCCTCTAAGGGATCCTTTCCATCATCAAGAATAAACTTTTCAAAAGTGCCGTCCTCTTCATCATTTAAGGGAGTGTCCAGTGAATAAACTTGTTTGTTTTTTCTTCTATAGTCATAGGATACATTTATTGTTATACGATATAACCATGTGGAAAATTTCGCTTCCCCTCTAAAATTCTTTAAATTTTTAAACACTTTTATAAATACTTCTTGAGCTAAATCTTCAAGCTCCGGAATACTCCCAAGCTGCAAAAACAAAATATTTAAAACTTTCTTTTCATATCTTTTTACAAGTACAGTAAAAGCATCTTTATCTCCATTTTTTATAAGAGATATCAGAGCCTGATCTGAAAGCTTATCTTTCTCCTCCCAGCCCAGGGGGGATAGCTGGGAGGAATGAGTTGAAAGGGGGTATTTTCCTTTTACCACATTAGTTATCTCTTTATCCATAATTTCATCCTTCCAGGTATAATAATTTTAAAACCATATCTATTATACCCTGATAAAATACTATCAAGTTTTTTAATCTGATCCCTATCAAGCATTTCTCTTATTTCTTTCCACATATTTTTCTGAACTTTTCTTATTTCATTCCTAATTCCTTTAATCTCATCTTTAAGCTGATCTGCTTTATCACTTTCTTCTACTTTTAAAGCTCTCATCTCTAAATTTTTTTCTCTAAGATTATTCCTCAGATTCCTTATTTGTTCTAAGTTATTTTCAAGTATTACCTGAACTTTCTCCTTTTGCTCCTTTGTAAGAGAAAGGCTTTTTTCTAAAGCATTCATTAAATTATTCTTTTTCTGTAAAAATATTTTTTCTTCAACTTCTTTTAATGCTTTTAGCTTTCCCTGGAGATTTTCAGTATTAACTTCTTCTTCTCTCAAAAGAAGTTGCATTTCTGCAGTAATTCTATCCCTCTCCCTCAAAAGATCCTGTAATTCCTGAGATATTTTTACTCTTCTTTGAACCATTAACCTATCTTTCTCTTGAAGCATTATCCTATTTCTTTCTGGGTAAGACCTCTGTAATGTCCCCCCTTGATAAGCAAAAGTTAAGGATAACAAAATAAGAAGGATTACTGTAAGAGCTCCAACATATTTAACTACCTTCATAATCTCCTACCCTCCCATTTTATCCCTTCATCATTTTCTTTTTTAGACGGAGATCATCTTTTTATTATTCCAAATCATTTTTTCTTAAGATACTCTATTAAATCTGTAAGTTGTTTTTTATACATATTCAAATGGAAGAATGGATTCAAAGGCTTCCCCTTACTCCATTCTTCCATAAACTTCTGAAACTCCTCCATCTCTTTCTGAGAAATATTTGAAGGCTGCTGATTTCTCCATTGTTGATTTGATTGGGTCTGATTCTGTCCTTGAATCCTATTTTGCCCTTGAGTTCTATTTTTATTCATCTCTTCCATTTTTTTCTGCCTTTCTATTTGAAGCTTATCAAGATAAATAATCTGTGCATCTGTTAAAACTCCTTCTATTCTATTAATAAATTTATCTGCTTCCTTTTTAGGAAGAGAATTCGTTTTAGCAAGTTCTTGCAAGATAGGAATTAGCTTTTGAGCTTGAGCTTTCGTAATAGCAACTTTTTTATCTTTATCAAGCTCTCTTATATCTCTTATTAGCCTTGTCAGGTATTGCACTTCTTCCGACATAAAACTTCTCCTCTGAGGAGTTTGAGCCTGAGTCTGTACCAAAGAAAAAGAAAATAAGAAAAGAGAAAATATTAAAAGACCAGAAAGTGTAATGTATCTTTTCATTTTATTTCCCTCCTACTCATATCTTAAAGCCTCTATAGGATTTAATTTAGAAGCTCTTTGAGCAGGATAATATCCAAAAAATACTCCCACTAAAACTGATACTGAAAAAGCAAGAACTATTGGAGACATAGTTATCACAGCAGAAAGTCCAGATAAAGCTTTAATCAATTGAGTAAGAGTAATCCCCAAAACTATTCCAGCAAGTCCTCCTGCCACAGAGACAATTATAGATTCAATAAGAAATTGAAAAAGTATATATTTTGATTTTGCCCCTATTGCTTTTTTTATTCCTATCTCTTTTATTCTTTCTGTTACATTTACCAGCATAATATTCATAATTCCTATACCACCCACAAGAAGAGAGATTGCTGCAATACCTGCAAGAAACAAAGTTAAAGTCTGCATAGAAGTATTAAGGGAGGACAGAATTGTAAGCTGGTTTTGTACCTCAAAGTCATCCCTCTCTGGATCAGTAATTTTATGGTTTCTTCTTATAATTTCCTCTATTTGAGTTTGCAAGTCATTCATAACATCAGAACTTACTGCAGATATATATATATTATTTAAATATCTTCCTCCTTGAATTTTCCTTTGAAAAGTAGTGAGAGGAATAAAGACCATATCATCAAGATTAGCAAAACCTCCAAGTTGCCCTTGAGATTCCAATACTCCCATAACCTTAAAACTAATTCCTGCAATTTTTATTTTCTGCCCTATGGGGTCACTCTCTCCAAATAATGTTTCAGCTACTGAGGATCCTAAAACAGCAACTTTTGTCTTATCTCTATACTCTTCTTCGGTAAAAAATGAGCCATTTGCAACTTTCATTTCCCTAACCTTTAAATATTCAGGAGAAGTTCCAACAACTTGCGTATTGGTATTATTTGCAAGATATTTAACCTGTACATTCCTTGAGGCATAAGGGACAATAGCAACTACTTTATTTGGATCAATCTCTTCAACTAAAGCATCATAATCATCATTAGTTAAAGAACTTCCTGGGGCTCCTCTAACAAGTCCCACATTCCTACCACGCCTTGGGAAAACTGTCAACAAATTTGACCCAAGAGAGGTAAATTGTTTTTCAATAGAAACCTTAGTACCTTCTCCCAAAGCCATTAACGTCACAACTGCTGCAACTCCTATAATAATACCTAAGGTAGTTAAAAAAGTCCTTAACTTATCTGTTGAAAAGCTATGAATAGCCATTTTTACTATTTCTACAAACATTCCCTACCACCTACCTCCTAGGAGCAGGACCTACGCCAGGAATTGTAACTCTTATTTGAGCATTACCACTTGTAGTTTTATTAGTAGAAGAGCTATAAGACAAAACAACTTGGTCTCCCTCAGAAAGTCCGCTTTCCACTATAACATTTATACCATCATCCTCTCCTAAAGTAACCCTGACAAGTTCTATCTCTCCATTTTGTTTCAATACTTCTACGTAACTTCTTCTTTCGGTACTTCTCACTACTTTAAGAGGTACTAAAAGAACATTTTTTCTTTCAAGAAGAACAATATCTCCATCAGCGCTCATACCTACCTTTAATTTAAGGTCAGGATTTGGGATTCTTACTCTCACTTTAAAGATAGGAATATTGTTTGAGATAGTAGCTGTAGGAGAAATTCTTATAACCTTACCTTCAAATTCATCGTCGGGAAAGGCATCTAAAGTAACCTTAACTGGAAGTCCCACAGAGACCTTCCCAATATCGGTTTCGTCTACTTCTAAGCTAAGCTCTACATTTTTAGCATCAAGGAGCGTCAGGAGAGATTTACTTGCAGAAATATACTCTCCAACTACTACACTTACATTGGACACTATTCCTGAGAATGGTGCCTTAATAACAGTATTATCTAAATTGGCTTTTGCATTTGACAATTCAAGTTTTGCTTTATCTAAAGAAAGCTTAGCAGCTTCTAAATTCTTATTTAGGGTTTTCAAGTTGGCATCATAATTTGATTTTGCAAGTTGATAATTTGCCTCTGCTTGAGAATATGAATTTTTTGCCTTTTCAAAGGTGACTTCAGCAGTATCAAGATCACTCTGAGAAGCTACACCTTTTTTAAATAGTTCTTGGGTTCTATTCAAATTTTTCTCTGCCTGTTTATACTCAATAAGAGCATTATCCTTAGTAATTTGAGCATCCTTAAGATTCTGCTCCAGTTGCCTCTTCTGAGTCTCATAGTCTAATTTTGCTTGCTCATAATTAATCTCTGCATTTTTATAGGTTATATAAGCTTGATCATAACTATTTTTATAATCAGAAGGATCTATTTTCACTAAAACTTCCCCTTCTTTAACTTGTTTTCCCTCTTCCACTACAAATATGACAGTTCCAGAGACTTTACTCAAAATTTCAAGACTTTTCTGAGCCTCTAATGTTCCATTTCCAGACACAGTTATAAGTAAATCACCTCTTTTTACTGTATATGTGGAAAGTGTCTCCTTTACAGTATCATTCTTTGTCCTACCTACAAAAACCCATACCAAAAAGAAAACTATAATTATACCAAGGATCAAAAATATTAGTTTTTTCCTCATTTTTTAGCCTCTCCTCCTTCATAAAGAGCCTTTCCTACAGCAATGGAAAGGGTATCCAGGTTTTTCCAGTAATTATGTAATGCAGAGTAACAGGCATTCTCCGCACTTATTATATTGATCTCGGTATTCATAAGGTCAATCTTAGTAATGAGCCCAGCATCAAATCTTATCTGAGCAATTTTGTAGTTTTCTTGAGCCAGATCAAGATTTTTCTGCTGTATTTCAATATTTTTAAGACTTAAATTTAATTGATCCAAGCTTTGAGAAATACTAAGCTTTGTACTATTCAAAGTCTGTTCTAATGTCATTTTGGCACTGTCCAGAGAATTCTTTGCAGAGATGAGATCTGCCTTAGGTGTATAGTCATTGTCATAAAGTTTTACCTGAAGTTCATAAAGTTCCACATTATTCTTAGCTTGAACAATACTGGGAAGATTCTCTTGAGCTATATTAAATAACTCATCTAAGTTAAAATTGAAGGTCACTAAAGAAGGTTCTTGTAATTGAATGTTTTCAATAGGTGAGATCCCCAATACTTGCCAAAATTGACTCCAAGC